>APMI01000027.1_pt1 | contig 489121 bp, 449 predicted proteins | sample 667938 | NCBI WGS metagenome assembly APMI01 (sample SAMN01084076, study PRJNA167559) | wastewater metagenome | biome: Wastewater | place: Denmark: Ejby Moelle, Odense | collected 2011-11-28
GTGTCAAGATATACAGATACCGTGTCGGATATTTTACAATTTCCTTTCAAATCAGGAGATGTAACTACGTAATTGGTAGTACGGGTAGCATTAGAAACAGGGTTGTAAATGGTATCTGAATTAATGAATTGTGCCGGACCTCCATTGATATCGGACCACTTAACACGTAACAGTAAATTAGCGAAACCTCTCACATACAACTGACGGCCGGGAGGATTTAGTTCGCATGTAGCCAAGTCTTTGCCGGCATCTAATCCACCAACAACTTGTATTGCAATTACTGTAACTGATCTCAAAACAATTGGTTGATTCAGATTACAACTAGAATCCGAAGATGTAACAATAATTTCATGATAGCCTATATCAGCAGTTGTAGGGGTCCAATCAAAAGTACCTGTAACGTTGTTACTACCTTTACCAACTACTGTAAATGTAGAACCCGGAGCCTTTGATAACTCTGCATACATATCAAGCATGTTTGCCGGATTATTCGTAGCGGAATTCAGACTGAAATTTAATTTATTACCGGGACATGTAACAATGGCTTTTTCACCGTTATCCATTTTTACCAATGCACCGTCATTAATAGTAAGCGTTGGCTTTAATGAATCTATACCCGGAGGTGGGGCAGTACAAGGTAGTACAGATATCTGTACATCTCTCATTGAGAAACCTGTCATAATACCTGTAGCACGGTCATATTCTTCAACACGGAAAGTTAAAGTAGGGTTATCGGTGGCTGTGGGCGTAAAGCTTGCAGCACCGGTAATAGGATTTATATAATATGGGTTATTGGCAGCAGAACCGATTGGGTCTGCTACAGAAAAACCTGGTTTGTAAGGTAGATATGAATTGGCGGCATCCATCGGCAACTGATTTGAAACTCTTAAAGAGTCTCCATTGGGATCTGCAGGACCAGTCAGATATACGTTTGGTTGGTTAACACATATATATTGAAGTGGACTTCTTGTAAAACGTGGGGAACTGTTATTATACCTTACTTGGTTATTTACCATGGCCTCAACATGAAATCCGTTTGTATTATCTCCAACTACGTTTGAGTTGTTACGATTACCAGTTGTGTATGAGAAAGTCCAATCCGGTTGTGCGCTTGGTAATACTACTGTACCAACATATTCTCTAACCTGAAACGCTGGAAAGTTTTTTACTGACGATGGAGATGTAGAACCCTTTTTACAACTATTTGAATCTGCGAATGCGGGACATAATGAGTGTATAGTGTCTGCATCTGGTTTGGTAGGGTTACAAGTCAAATTTCCACCAGCAAGAGGACCAGCTAAAACAGAGCTATAGTTAACCGATATACCAAAAGCCCCACCATTAGTCCAACAAGTTTGGCATGCATAATATACTTTAACTGTAACATCATATTGATAAATCGTAGTTCCTGTACAACCATCTATTCCGGGGCCCGAATAGTTTACATAAATATCAGCACCACCAAAGTGACATGCATATGTTTTATTAATGGACAAAAGTGATAGTGCTAAGAGCACTATCACTTTGTATATATTCAGATTTTTCATCTTATCTAACATAGAGAGACAATATACTATGATTAATATATTATTACATATTAACGAACCAGTGTTACGTTACCTTGTTTAGTAAAGCGTTTGCCAGTAACAGATACTGCATCTATTGTGTAGATGTACACACCCATTGGCTGAGCTTCACCTTTGAAAGTACCATCCCATCCTTCGTTAATGTCAGATGTTTCGAACACTTTCATACCCCAACGGTTGAATACCGTAAAGCTTTTCAGTGTTGCATCACCACGGCGAAGAACTTTGAATTTGCCATTTATACCGTTACCCGGAACAAATGCATTAGGTACTTCTATCAGGCTTTCGTTCATTACTAACACATTAACTTCATCTGATACAACGCAACCAGCTTCAGTAATACCTGTCACCGTATATTTAGTATTAACATCTGTCTTTACTATCGGGTTAGAGATATCAGTTCTGTTAAGACCTACAGAAGGGAACCATGTGAAGTAAGAACAGTTGCCCATAGGATCCATCTGATAAGACTCACCAGGATACAGCTTAACGGTATCAGGCATAAACAGTGTACCACCAGGATATACTACTACTTTTACTGAAGCTGTATCGTAACAAGCATTCGTGTCTACAGCATATACAGTATACACTTGTGTAGTTACAGGATTAACAGTAGGGTTAGCAGATAAAGGATTATTAATCCTATAGTCAGGCACCCAGCGGAAAGACTTGATACTACCACCTTTTACTGCAAGATTAGTCTTAGCACCAGGACAGATAGATGTATCACCGGTAGCTGTTACAAACTCTGCAGGGAATACAGTAAGTTTTACAGTATCGCTGGCTGTACAGTTTGCAAGTGGGCTGGTAGCAGTCAGTATCAGTTCTGTAGTTTGCTGTGCTTTGAAAATTGGATTAGGAATAGTTGTGTTACTCAGTGATGCACCAGGTGTCCAGTTAAGAGCGTATGTGAAAGTGCTAGGCAATATAACACCATGCAACAGCATTGTATCATTTTCACACATTGCAGCATCGTTATCTACTTTAACAGTAGGTACAGGCTCAACAGTTATATCAAACTCAGCACTACTATCAATAGGACAGCTTGGATATTTAGCAGTTATTGTATAAGTAGACTTACCCAATGGAGCAGGTGTGATTTTAGGATTGATAGCGGTTGCATTATCGAACACACCAGGGTTACCTGTTGTACTCCATATATATGAGTAACGGCTATCACCTGTTACATTAGTGTTGATTGAGCTACCCTCACATACGGCAGTATCTCCGTTTACAAGTTTGAATCCTGATAGTACATCAACACTAACGGTATCGAATGCTTTACACCTGTTAATGCTTGACGTAATAACAACTGTGTACGTAACCGGAGTTTTCGGGTTAGTTGTAGGAACATTGAACGTATCATTATCCAGATATGTTGCAGGGCTCCACTTAGTTCTATATGTTACACCAGGTGCAGGATTTAATTTCAAGTCAAGTTTTATCGGATTACCAGGACAAGTTAGTGTATCAGGATGTTTTATAAATGTAAGACCAGGCAATACACCTACAGTAACAGTATCCTTATTGTTTGTACAGAATGCGTTTGCCTGAGAAGTAACTACATAAGTAGTAGTAGCGCCAGGTGTTGCGATAGGACTAGTACAATTTGTACAGCTGAGGCTTGTTATTGGAGAACCACCAGGTAATACAGACCAGCTATAATTATTACCACCATAAGCTGTCAGGAAGGCAGTTTCTTTAGGACAAACGTTTGTATCATTAACCGTAGTTACTTTAGGCCATATATATATCTGAACAGGGAATGGGAAATACAACATGATACCCGGAGGGCGACAAGTTGAGTCTTTTACAGTGATAATCAAAGTTCTGCTTGTATTACCATCAGATGGAGTCGGAGTCCATGAGAATGAACCAGCGATTGAATCGGTATACAAATTAGTATAATTGATAGTAGCAGCAGGAACAGAGAAAAGGTGGTTATCTGTTGCAGTAAGTACCGCAGCAGTATCTGTAGAAACAGTTGCAAAGTTGAAAGAAAGGTTTTGACCAATACAGCCTTCAACCCTACCACCGGCACCTATTGAACCACCAAGAAGTGAAGCGGCATTAACGCCTGATGCAGGAGCAGATGTAGAGCAGTTAAGTACCTGTACCTGAATATCGCGCATGATGTAACCTATCAGCGTACCGTTTCTGAACTCACGTACACGTGTAGTAAGTGTATGAGCACCTACAGTAGCAGCAGTAAATGCCATTTGACCTGTTGCACCATTAACAGTAAATGTATTGTTAGTTTGGAATGGATTATTAGTAACATTCAGCGCAGGAGTTAAAGAAGTAAATGTAACACTGTTACCAGGACCACATTCGCTGCTTGCATCCATCGGAACAATCATATCTGTTACCAACGAGTCACCATCCGGATCAATCGCACCATTATTATAAGTATATGGTTGGTTTACGCACACATACGGAATTGGTTTGATTGAGAAGTACGGAGAAGAGTTACCTTGGAATAACTGATTATTAAAGGTAGTTTCTACATACAGGTTTACACCAGGAATATTCGCACTGGAGTTCCTGGCACTTATAGATGTAGAGAATCGCCATTTAACACATCTTGCCGGCAACTGCACGATAGCAGAATACCACCATTCCCTATAACCAGGTAGTGATGAGCCCGTTTGCTGACAAGCGTTAGGGTAAGCCGAACAACCTGCAGATACAGGATCACCATTTACACCACCGCCCGGAAGCGCACCACTCCACTTGTTCATTGTAATGTTTGCTGAATACGAGTGGCAAGAGTCTGAAATACAAACTATAGCAGAACCCGGCTCACTGATACCGGTACAGTCTCTATAGAATTTGAAATACAGACGATAAGTAGAGTCACTTATCCATTCGTAGATAATTTCGCCACCGGCAGCGTGCGATGCTTTTGCCTCTTTATTAGGCATCAGCGCGAAGCTTAGGATGGTGAACGTAATAAGGAGAAATGAGTGTAACTTTCTCATATTGCGGCGTTGTTTTAACGATTAATTTACTACTGTTATAATATTCGGGTTAAAATACGACTAAATCAGCTTTTATCCAAACAATAACACTTAAAAAAAAAAATAAATTATAAATATTAATCAACTATTAAAGAAATCCAGTCTGCTAATTAGCCTTACTAGTATAAAGACATTAATGAGATTTTAATGGTTGGGCATTTATCCAAAAAATTTTAACTTTTTCTGACAATTCACTCATATTCAACTTATTCATACAGTTAAAATGCTTTTTAGGACACCTGTTATAACCTATTTTACTGCATGGATGACAACTTATAGATTTATTTTCAAATATGACAGATAGTGGTTCGTAGCTTGTTTTCAGATTATTGCTTCCATAATAAGGGAACATACCCATTTCGGGGCTGGTATTACCCCAAAGTGATATAATAGGTTTTTTATATGCTGCAGCCACGTGCATCAGCCCTGTATCGTTGCTCACCACTACCCTTGCATGCTGCACCAACCAGGCACTTTCATTCAGGTTGAACTTTCCACAAGAATTATAAATGCGTACTTTATCTGTAGAAGCAATAGCCTCGCCGTCTTCCCTATCCTCGGGGCCACCCAATAATACCAGCGGATACGGACAATGCTCCGCAAACTCCCTCCATTTTTCTACAGGCAGCTTTTTGGTATTCATACTACCACCAATAACACAGCCTACATAGCCCGCCCAGTGACTCATAGGGATATCTGTGTTCTTAAGGTTAGCAGATTCGGGTATGAAATAATCGAGCCCGCGATTATCGTTCATTACGCCAAGTGGCTTTACGGTTTCCATATAGCGCTCAACAATACTCTTATCCGGCATTATATTCAGCTTCAGGTTGGTAAGCAGCCATTTCTGCACATTCAGTTTGGGAAAAGAATAGCTCTGCACATTCAAAGCCCGCTTCACACGCATAGTGCGCAGGTTGTGGTGCAGGTCAATAATATAATCGTAATGCTCTTTTTTGAGTATTGCTATGGTTTGGTTGATATCATCTTCCAGATAGTGCAGTTTGTCTATATACGGGTTGTGTGCCAACACACTGCGAAAAGAAGCTTTGGTAAGATAATGCACCTCCACATCGGGCAATTGTTGTTTGAGACAACGTACTACAGGGGTTGTAAGGACAATATCGCCTATGGAAGAAAAACGGATAATCAGCACCTTCATAAGGGTGGCAACCTACGAAATAGCTGATAAATAAAGGCTATAAATTTTCCTGAAGCTGTGAATAACTACTTTGAATTATACTTCAGCTCTACCCATGCTTTGTCTTCCATAATGCCCAGTATCTCTTTGGCATCATCACCAATACCTATCAGGCTGTTGTAGTACTGCTTTGTTTCGGGCAATGGCCCCATCACTTTTACAAACACAAACTTGTCTGTACCGGGATTGTATACTTTAATAATGGTACCACGCTTTGCCAGATTATGAAAAGCGTATATCAATGTATTCTTAGCATCGTTGCCATAGCGGCTTTTCACTTTATTGGGTGTTTCAAAAAACACGGCAGAGCCTTTCTCTTCTATTATATAGCGTTCGTTCATTGTCTGCTGCATGTATGTTTTACCATACATACCCAATGTATCGTTCCACACAGTATCTCGCGTATACACAGTGGCCATACTGCCATCGCTTTGCCTTTCTTGCTTCTCCTTCATTTCAAGGGTGTACTTCTGCCCGTTGGCTGCGGTACCTGTTGTGGCCGATGTTATTTTTTCTGTTTTCTTTTCTTCCTGTTTAGGTGCAGGTGCTTGTTGCTGAGTAGCTGTTTTACTTGGTACATTACCCACAGTAGAACCGTTGAAATTGGCTGATTGCTCATCGTACATAACCCTTGCCACAACCAATGCCTGCCCTACTTCTACACTATTATCGGGCAATCCGTTCCAGTCTTGCAACACACGCTGCTGCTCGTTGATGACCTTACTGATGCGATACAGATTATCGCCCTGCTTTACACGATAGTGCACAGGTTTCCATCCGCTTTGCGGGGTTGTAGCGTTTGCTTTGTTGTACGATTCTAAAGGAACATATAATTGCACACCAACGGGTAATCCGCTCTGATAATTCAGTCCGTTTTCATCGGCCAGCTTTGCAGGTGGTACATGATACAGGCGTGCTATGCTGAAGATGGTTTCGCCACGCTTTACAGTGTGGCCTATCACCCATTTCTCTCCCTTAGGAATAACGAAAAGACTATCTGCCTGTCCGGCAAATGAGATATATGAGGAAACAATAAGTAATCCGGTAATCAATAATCGAAGCATAAAACTGGCTCTAATCAATTGCAATTCAATATACAACAATTATGCCCAATCCATATCCGAGATTTCCATACGTATACGCCAGTGCTTTGGCAGATAATTATTAAAACGATTGCCCAATGCCTTTATCCACCCTATTCCCAATCCGTTATACGTTAGCAAAATCCATCCTTTGTGTGTACCCTCGGGCAGAGTGAAGTCTTCTTTTTTAAGAAACTTTAACGCTTGCTCTTTATTCAGTTCCAGTTTTGGCAGTATGGCAGCGCGATGTATGCTCAGTGCTACGTCATGACTTGGCAGCCATTCTTTTGGTGTTGGCGTACCCAGTTGCACACCCGTTTTGCGGAGATATACAAATTGTTTCAGTGTATGATAATCGGCCTCGTGGCTGGGGTGGATGGCAACATAATTGTCTTTATCCAACTGCAGGCACAAATACTCGGCATCGAGCAGATGTTTTGTTTGCTCCTGTGCTTTTTTGTCTTGCAGTGTTTTGTAGCGCAGTGGCTTTGGCTCTCGTGTGGTTTCTTTCTTTTGCAATGCTGCTATAAAAAAGCCTTCCCCTTTTACCTTATCAGGACTGAACCTGTAACCATGCAATCCTTTTGATGAAACGGTTTCTACAACACCCCACTCCGCTTCCAATGCTACGGGCAATCCCTTTACTTCAAAGTTTTCGCTGAGCCAATCCAGTATTTCTTCATCTTCCTGCGGGCTGTAGCTGCATGTGGCATAGATAACAATGCCATCTTCTTTGAGCGATGGCCATACATCTGCCAGTATGCGCTGCTGTCGCTGACTGCACAACAATACATTACCCTCACTCCATTCATCAAGGGCACGAGCATCTTTGCGAAACAAACCCGAACCACTACATGGTGCATCTACCACTATCACATCAAAATAAGATTCCAGCCTACCTATGTCTTTAGGGTCGTTACTTACAACCCATGTATTCATATAACCCCAGCGGGTCATGTTCTCTTCCAGTATCGTGGCACGTGTGCGGATAACCTCGTTGCTTACCAGCAAATCGTTCTCACCAAGAAAAGAAGCTATCAATGTACTTTTGCCACCGGGTGCTGCACATAAATCTAAGACACGCAAACCACTACCTGCCAGTACATGACTGCTAAGCACATGATGCAGAAACATAGAAGATGCCTCCTGCACATAGTACGCCCCTGCGTGATACAGAGGGTCTACCGTAAACACAGGACGCTCTGCCAGATACCTGCCATTGGCACACCATGGTACTTGCGCATTGTCTGCAAATGCAGCAGATGCTTTATTCGGATTGAGGCGAACAGATGTAACCGCAGGCAACTGATGCGCAGCAATAAGGGCTTCTTTATCGAAACCCTTAATGCCTTGCAAACTATCTGTAAGTTGTTGCGGAAGATTCATTTTCTAAAGCCTTAGTATATACCCACGTAATTGTGCGGTGTAATAGCTTTCAGTTCTTTCTTCAGTGCGGCGCTAATCTTCAGGCCATCTATAAACTTGTGGAGCGATTTCTGGTTGATGCCATCCTTGCCACGTGTCAGCGCTTTCAGTGCCTCGTATGGTTGCGGATAGTTTTCTCTGCGCAGGATGGTTTGTATAGCCTCTGCACATACCGCCCAGTTATTATCCAGGTCGGCAGCCATTTTATCTTTGTTCAGCAACAGCTTGCCCAAGCCTTTATCCAGCGAGCGCAGTGCAAGGAAGCTGTGCGCCATAGGCACACCTACATTGCGCAGTACGGTACTGTCTGTAAGGTCGCGCTGCAGACGGCTGATAGGCAGTTTTGCACTCAGGTGTTCGTAGATGGCATTGGCGATACCGAAGTTGCCCTCTGCATTTTCAAAATCTATCGGGTTCACCTTATGCGGCATTGCTGAAGAGCCTACCTCACCTTCTTTGGTCTTTTGCTTGAAGTATTCCATGCTGATATAGCTCCACACATCGCGGGCAAAATCTATCAGGATGGTGTTGATGCGTTTCAGCGCATCGAACTGTGCGGCAATATTATCGTAGTGCTCTATCTGCGTAGTGTATTGCATACGCTCAAGACCCAGTTTCTTATTCACAAAATCGTTGCCAAAGCGTACCCAATCCATTTTAGGGAAGGTTACTTTGTGTGCATTGAAATTGCCGGTAGCACCGCCAAACTTGGCAGCAAACGGCACGTGGCTCAGTTGCAGTACCTGACCTTCCAGACGCTCTACAAACACCATCCATTCCTTGCCCAGTGTGGTAGGCGATGCAGGCTGACCGTGTGTGCGTGCCAGCATTGGGATGCCCTTCCAGTCCTTCGCCATTTTTTTGAGGGTGAGGATGGTATTCTGCAACGCAGGCAGGTATTGCTCTTCCAGTGCTTCCTTCCACAGCAGTGGTATAGACGTGTTGTTAACGTCCTGAGACGTGAGGCCAAAGTGTACCCACTCTACCGTATCGCCCGCACCCAGTGCCTTTAGCTTGTCTTTCAGGAAATATTCTACCGCTTTTACATCATGATTGGTAGTGCGCTCTGTCAGCTTTATCTGCTGCGCATCGTCTTCTGTAAAATTCTCGTATATGGCACGCAGCTTGGCAGGCTTAACGCTTGCAGGCAGCTTGAAAATCTTTTTCTCGGCAAGGAAGAGAAAATACTCTACCTCTACACGTACACGATAACGAATAAGGCCGAACTCGCTGAAATAAGGCGCCAGCGATGCCAGTTGGCTACGGTAGCGGCCGTCTATGGGACTGATTGCCGTTAATGCTGTTAACTCCATGGGCGCAAAGATAAACAGAAACCCCAAACCCCTAAAGGGGCTTCTTTATTTGTCCAATCGAGGCCGTCATTCTCTATCAATATCGTCATTTCGACCAGCGGGAGAAATCTCCTGAGCATTTGCACTGAAGTGTTCCATCTGTTCCAAGTGTTCCGTTCGGAACAGTGGAACAGTTTGTATTTTCTACCCCGTCATTGCGAGGAACGAAGCAATCTGGTCTTGTATAAAAAATGTCCTGCGCATAAAACAATAACATTGAAGAGACATTTTGTCAGCGCAACATTCTTGGCATAAACTTAGCAATGGGTATATAATATCAAAACTTTATTATTATGGGAATGATGAAAGATTATGCTATTGAGCAGCAACAAAGAAAAAACAATGAAAGATTAGCAACTTACTTAGGAATCACTTATGATGAGTTCGTGCAAACTGAAGCAACCTTCAATACACAAACTGGAAATGACGATGTAGTCTATGGTTATTATTTGACATTCCCAGATGAGGCACCTGTGAACATTCTAAAAAAAATAAAAGGTATTGATTTAGCAAATCGCATGGTGGATATTGACCTAAACTGGGATAAAGATGCGGATGAATAATTACTTATAAAAGCTGCTGTAAAAACAGCAGCTTTTATTCTTTATTAACACAACAATAAGTGCCTATCGTAGAGCGTAATCATTAACTACCCTCGCTCGGCGTAGTCTGTAGCTACGTCGCTACAGGCAACAAATCTCCTGATTTGCAATAGAGCATCATCTACAGTGCTAACTCTCAGGAGATTCCTCCTGCCGTCGGAATGACGGCTTTGGTTGGGCGGTGCTGTTCCAAAAACACAAACTGTTCCATGTTCGGAACGGAACAGATGGAACACTTGATGCACCTTACCTTATTTAAAGTTGTGTACTTACTCCAATGCATCTAAAAAGGAGAAGAGGTTGTACATATCAAACAATAAATCATCAGCAACAACGGGTATAGTACCATCCTGCAAATCATAACGGAGGTATAGCAACAACATATTGCGTAGCTGTTTACTGAGCCTTGCGGGTGGTGTGGCATCTATAAAATCGGTCAGTGCCTGCTTTTCTGTTGTGGTGAGTTTTCTTACGGGCATGTGGTATGTTTTCGCATGCGCTTGTTTTACTATGCTGGTGCATAATAAATGTTTTCTACACAGCATTCACCACTTGTGATATAAAATGATACAAATGTTAGATATTATGTCACACCATTACTGATTATTATACAAAACAACATACCATCATCACCAGACAACACACACCATCCTATACTGTTGCTGTACTGTTATTTTATGTTCTATACTCTTCTATCCTCTCCTTGCTTTAGCCACACTTAAGCCAGGCTCAAGCCCCGCTTGATAACACAATGATTATCAACACCTATCCATACAACAGGAAAATTGTTATTTATCTTTTGCTTTTCAGACTGTGTATTTAGTGTTCCAAAAACACAACAGCACCTTTATATCTATACAAACAAATAGCGCCCCTGAAAAGAGGCGCTGTTGTTGTTTATTTGTATAATAATCAATGTCTGTTATTTGGTACTTGCAGCTTTCTTTACTACTGCTTTCTTCGCAGGCTTTTTGCGCTTAGTAGGCGCTTTCTTATTTGTTGCGGCCTTCTTCACTTTCTCTTTTTTAGGCATAGCCGTTACAAAAAGCTTTGCTGCCTTCTTAGCACTCTTGGCAAATTTCTTTTCACCAATCGCCTCTTTCATATCTGCCAATGCTGTTTCTATTTTCTTTGCAATTGCAGCCTGTATATCTTTCTTGGTTGCTGCTGCTTTTACCTTGCCGGTATCTGCCATGTTTCGGTGTGTTATTTTGGTAAACAATAATAATTTAATAACACAAATTTAAGGTGCAGGTAACAATTCCAATGTTAAGTTTTTTCCATGTGAATTAGTGGCAAGAATACCTACCAATATAAAACACAAACTGTTCCACTGTTCGGAACGGAACAGATGGAACACTTGGAACACATCATGGCACAAAACTTGTTGTATTTTTATCAAAATCCCTACAAGAGCATGCGTACCTATATAACACTTGCAGCCCTGTTATGCCTCACGGCTTGCAATAAAGACAAGCAAAACACAACTACCAATCCATCTGCTACAGAGATAGTAACCTGCAATACCACTGCAATGCAGGTCAGGTTTATTGGTTTTGCGGCTGATGAACTGGATACTATTGTATTGAAAGACTATAAGCAAGACAAGACTTTTGCCACAACACCCGCCACACAACAACTAAACGGATTGGCAAGCGATACGCTCTACAGTACTAAAACAACTGTAAGCAATGTACTGAGCAAGGCGCTCTACAGAGATAACTACTACGACATATACATACCTGCTACAGGCAGGCAATATCGTGTATCAGAGCTATACGATGATAAGGAAACGGAAACCATTACGGGCAATGCAGGAAAGTCGGGGCATTATGTATGCTACTCTCACCCTGCCTATGGTGTGGTAAACAACGATACCCTACTGTTTGAACATATAGCAAACGGTAGCGCATATAACTATGCCTACCTGCAGCTAAAAAAATAAGGGCTGTTCCACTGTTCGGAACGGAACAGATGGAACACTTGGAACACGTGGGTGTAATCTATGACTGGAATATACCCCAGTCTATCTCCGTCAGTTGTCTGGTAGTGGCTACGCCTACTATGATGCGCCTGTCCATATACACACTCGAATTGAGGTGCGATACTGCCTTCAGCCCTTCGGTATCGGCTTCCATATCTATATACGCATAGCCACGAGAGCGTCGGGTGATTTTATCTACCATGATGCGCAGCTTTTTGATGGCACCAAAGCCGCCAAACAGCTCTTTCAGTTCGTGTTCGGTTGTCAGCTTGTTCAGATTACCGATAAATAGTATCATATGCTATTATTTAATTGCGTGCGCATGCGCACAGGTATTAAGGAATGAAACTATATTAAATTTTCTCAAAAAAATAATAAACCTGATATTAACCATATATATTCAGTACCTTCCGACAAATAGCCATCTATGATTACGACTAATGAAGTGTACAGGAAGATAAAGGAAATAAGCGGTCGTACTGCCAACCCGAGGCCAATGGTAAACGTTGATAACATGGCCGCCGAACTGAACCTGGTAAAACACTACATCATCCCTATGCTTACAGAACTGAAGGACATGCGCCTCATCAGCTTCGACAAGCCTGCTGCAGACCATGTAAAGCTTACCCTGCTTGGCTTTACTGTAAAGCGATAGGCTTTACCACAGCACGTTTTATCTTCACTATACGCAGCTTTTCCAACACTACCAATGCTTTGTAGCCCATATCCCACTCGTACCAACGATGGGCATTATCGGGCCTGTTGGGGTGTTTGTGGTGATTATTGTGATACGCCTCTCCCCAAAACAGGATATCCAACGGCAGTATGTTTTTAGATGTATTCTTCATCTTGTAGTTCTCGTAGCCAAATTTGTGTGCCCACCAGTTTACAGCCACACCTTGCAGTGCACCCATAGTAAGTGTAACAGGCAGCAGCAGATACATCCACCAATGTGTAGCCAGTTGCACATACAGCAGTATATACAGGATAGCCCATATTGCTTTTGCCTGCCAGCCATGTGCAATGCGATCAAAACTTTCCCACTGCGGCAGGTTTTGCATATACTTCTCAGGTATGTCTGCCTTCTTGGTATAGATATCTCTGTAGTTATTACGCGTCTGCCACATCAGCGTAAAAATATTGGATGAATTGGCAGGCGAATGGGGATCGTGTTCTGTATCGGTATGTGCGTGGTGCAGGCGGTGCATAATGCCGTAAGCAGATGCACTGATGTAGGACGTGCCTTGTGTAAGGAACGAGCCTATAAAGAATACTTTTTCCCAAAACGGAGACATAGAGTACACTCCATGTGCTGCGTATCGGTGGTGGAAAACAGATTGAAAAAAAAGCGAACTATACCAGTGTATAGTAAGCATCAGGAGAATTGCCATGCTTGATGTTTTATTAGCTAATTGCAGATCGAATGAATAACTAACAATAGCATAAACATCTTTTCGTACTCTGTAATGTACGCATATAAATCGGCATTACCGCATAAAAGACTGTGAATGTCAATATTATGACAATAGTGTTGTATTTAATAACTACACCTTAACATACACTTGCATCAACGCAAAGCTTTTACAAGCATCAGCAAAAGCCCTATTGCAAATAGTGTTGTAAATATAAGCTTGTTGTAGTGTGCTAACCATTCGGGCAAAAAGATATCAAAATTGTGTTTTGCAGAATCTGAATAACGCCTCGCCATCACCGTCAGCGGACAACTACCTTTAAACAACAACAATACCAATCCCTCAACAACAATAGCCGCAACAGCCCACCAGCTATACCTTGTAATATGCCCCGTGATGCCCGAATAAAAAACAAATAATACCATACTACCCAACACCAGCCAGATAGCAGTATGCAGCAGTTTTATCAGCAATAGTTTGAAGGCAGGTGTCATACTCAAAAATAAAAAACAGTACTTGTATTCCTTCATGCATTGTGTAAGCAGGCTTTTACAACATATAACCATCCGTTAACATTCTGCTTATTAGTTTAGCAGCCGTAAGTAGCAATTGGTGAAACAGCGCATAGGCTTTATATGCAGGTTCTCTATAGCATTGCTGGTGGTTTGCATAGCCATACAGGGTGTGGGGCAGTATGTAGTACTGGGATTGTTTGAGATGAAGAAGAGCTATATTGCTGCCAACCTGTGCGAGTATCGCAAAAACCCGAAGAACACCTGCAAGGGCAAGTGCTACCTGCGCAAGCAGATGCGCAAAACAGACTGCGATAAAAACCCTTGCAACAGCGCACCTGCCAAGAAGGCCCACATCAGCATTGCTACCTATATGCTGCCTGTGGCATCTCCTGCCATCGTATATCACACACACTATACAATATCTGTGCAGATACCCGTAGTGCATCATCTGCATACACGGCTATGTGCCGATTCCGTCTTTCAGCCACCGCGAGGTGTAGTGGCATAGTTTTTTTCTACACAAGTATATCATACAGTACATGGCACCTTATGGTATCACTTTGCGGCATGCGTATATGCTGCCAAGCGAACAATCATTTTTTTTTAATAACAACAATCATTCAATAAAACATTAAGTATATGAAATCTATCATAGCAGTATTCGCGTTCTTATTCATCAGCATTGCAGGCTTTGCACAAGACAAGGCAAAATGGGCAGAGCTGGAAACATTTCATGGCGTAATGGGACAGACCTTCCACCCAAGCGAAGAGGGCAACCTGACACCTATCAAAACACACTCGGGCGAACTGGTAGAGAAAGCGAAGAAACTGGCAGCATCTACCCCACCCGCAGCATACAACCGTGCAGACATCAAAGCGGCATTGAAAGAACTGGTGGCAGGAACCGAGAAAATGGACAAAGACGTGAAACAAAAGAAAAGCGATGCCGAGCTGACCAAACAAATAAGCACCGTACACGATGCCTTTCACAAAATAGCAGGCCTGTGCAAGAAGGGTGATGAATAATACTTCACACAGAACGAACAATAACTAAAGGCAGCGGGCAACCGCTGCTTTTTTCATGCCGCATTAGTATATTCGTATATACCTATGTACAAAATACTCTTATCATACCTGTTGCTCTGTATACTGCCACCCTTGCATGCGCAAGACACTACAGGCCGTACCCCCATCAACAACAGACTGTTGCAATTCAGTGATTTCAAAGGCAAACACAAACGCGACAGCGCATCTGCAGTAATTTTTACAGACATCAACTGGTATCCCAAACAATTGCCCAAAACAGGACAGCAACCTAACTACAGTGCAGATGTGTATATGTATCCCTACGAGTCAACAGTAAAAACATCGTGGTTAGATACTGCGGTGGACAGTATAAAACAACGTGTGCTGCATCATGAACAAGGCCACTACAATATTTCTCACATTGGTGCACTGGAACTGAACTATATGCTGAAACGATTTGTATTTGATGAGAAAAGAGCCATACTACAGGCAGATAGCATGCGAAACATAATTGTATGGCGTGTAAAAAAGTTGCAACGCCTATACGACAATCAAAGTGACCATAGCCGCAACCACTACTGGCAAAAAGCATGGGATGTATGTATAGAACATGGACTGAAACTACGCACCCTGCGAGTGTTTCCACAACTGTAAAACCCCTCTCCTCCCAAAATATTCCATTCCATTCCATTCCAATTGGAAGATTGTAAAACCGCATTTTTCGCAAAATGCTCATTATCAATCCTCCTTTTCATTCCAAATATTCCATTCCATTCCATGGAATATTTAAGTACTGAAAAACGCAAATAACAAGCTGCTACTTTGTGTAGATAGTAAAATTGGCAGTGATGGTTTTGGTAGCAGTATGTGCCTGGTTGGTAAATGTAACATATGCTGTACCTGTAGCATGTGTAGCATCTGCTTCGAAAATGTCTATACTACCTGTAGCAACATCTGCTGCGGCAAAGCCTTCATCTTCGGCATAGTACACATCTGCTATACAAGGTTTGTTGTTGTGCAGAGTATGTGTATGCAGCTTCAGCAATTGGTGGTCTGTACCTTCGGCAAGTATATCCAACCTGCCTGTCTCATAGTTCCAATTGGCATCAATGTTTTCTACAGGTATCTCTATACCGTCTTGTTGTTGCAGGCTAAGTGTATGGTGCGGTGTGGTACTTTGTTTGGCACAGGCTGTCAGCAGCAGCACAGGCAGCATTGCGTAGATGTACTTCATACTATGTGGTTATTTACAAAAAACAGACTTGTTACAGTTCATAACAATTCTACCACAATACTACACATACACGCAGCATTACAATAGTGACTAGCATCACACAAACACACATATAACCGTTTAATAATCAATTGATAATGATTAATTAACAAGTTCTTCATTTTGGGGTAACATAAATTGTAATAATGGCATTATGCAAAAATGAGTAGTTAAATATTCCATGGAATGGAATGGAATATTTGGAATAAAAACTACTTGTATTGATTATCAGTGAATTGCGAAAAATGAGGTTTTTGCTTATTCCAATTGGAATGGAATGGAATGAAGTGTAAAAAATGAAGAATTGCATATTCCAAAATGGAATGGAATGGAATGGAATGAAAAAGCACAGCAGATGTGGAATACCGCAATATATTCTGTTGTATATTCAGGAAATGAAACACTACCTGATAATCCTGTTGTTATTATACCCTGTCTTCTCTATAGGGCAAAGCAAAGAATTGCTGCAACGTATAGATAGATACAATACCCTGAGACGGCTGAACTATGAAAAGCAATACGACTCTGTAATAGCCATAGCAGCCAAGCTTCCCTTCAGAGACAGCCTCTATAACTACAGCACAGAGGGATTTATGGTAGAAGCACTGCTGCATAAAGGAGATACCACAAGGGCAATGCGCTATCTTGAAAAAGCCATCGAGAACCAAAGCTACGAGTCTGCACTAAACATGCACTACAGCCTGGAAGCATTTAAACTGGACAGCAATAAACAATACAAGGAGATTGTTAGAAACTTTGATAAGCTATTCAGTAGATACACTTCATCGCTCAACCTACCGTTGATGCAGCTATGCCTGGAAATATACTATACAGACTCTCGAAGCCGCTACCTTTACCTGATGGCAGAACCGGGCAGTAAAATGCAACTGTATGCAGACAGCTTGCAACGCACCAGCGACCTGATGAATGTGGAGGCTATGAAGAACATATTGCTACAGTACAAACGTTTCCCCGGCATATCAGATATCGGCCCTGCTTTCTGCAGAAACTTCAGGCATATACTTGCGCATTTTGCTTACCTGCTACCACAAGACACATTGATACAATACCTGAAAGAAGCCACACTGAAAGGCCAACTACCTAATTACTACGGCCCCTTCCTGATAGATAAACGCGCATGGCAATACAACCATGTACCGGAAACTTATGGAGAATACGGTAATGCATCGGACTACAAAGACGGTGTATACCATTGCCCGCCTATTGCAGATATTGACTATGTAGATAAGCGTAGGGCTGAGTTTCTGTTGCCACCACTCTACACAAAACCACAGGCAGAAAAAATTGTTTTACCAAAAGATTATGATGCTGCTAAACAAAAACATTGACCTGCACCCGATAACTTTGCTATCCTAATACAGACAACCATGCATCGTCCGCAAAGCACAGAACATAACCCGTATTTCCTGAAGTATATAGGACTGGTACCAGAAGGCAATTATTTCGACCTGCTGATGCAAAACACAGAAGATGTGGTAAGCAGTTTTGCCAGCCTGAGCGAAGAAAAACAAAACTACCGCTATGCACCGGGCAAGTGGACACCCAAGCAAATGCTGATGCACTTGATAGATACAGAACGTGGCATGAGCTACCGCGCACTGATAGCAGGCCGTGGCGATAGCGAGCATCTGATACAAACACTTGACGAAGACCTGTATGCTGCCAACGCAGTGGTAAACCACCGCAGTATGGACGACCTGCTGGAAGAGTTTGCCGCAGTACGCTTTACCACCCGCAAGCTGTTTGAAGGCATGACCGAGGAACAAACCACATGGACAGCCAACGTAACCAACGGACGAGCATCTGCCCGCGCACTGGGCTATATGATGATAGGCCATGCAGCCCACCATATCAATGTATTGAAGGAAAGGTATCTGTAGTTATTCTTTCAGAAATAGCTGTACGTTGCCGCTACTCTTGGCATCGCTGGAAAGGTCTACATCGTAAAACTTCTTTTTGGTAATTATCGTCATCCTTGCAGTGCATGGTGGTATAGAACCCTGGCTCTCGGCTATCATGGCTATGCGGCACGATGGCATATCTTTACTTACAGATACCCATAGTACGTGCGACTTTGCAGTTAGCAGCTGACTACGGAGGAGTACACTATCGTTCATATATACAGATACGATATCTCCATCTATCTGTCCGTTATCTACCAGCATTATTTTTATAGAGTCTTTCTCTGCCTCATCTATCTCTATCAGCTTTTGCACGCTTACAGCCCGGTTAAGCTTTTCATCTTTCACCGCAATAGCGACTTTATCATTTTGTGGCTTGCGTGGCAGGGGTTTTACCAACCATACTTTACAATTCATCAACCCGAATATCTCATCGTTTTCTTTCCACTTGCCATCAAAACGCATTATTGTATCAGTAATTCTAAGCTTCATGGTATAGTTACCCAACGCATTGTTTATACCAAAACCAAGCTGCACACCTATGGTGCTATCTTCTTTGAAATATATGGTCGAGTCTTCTTTATGATACACACCACTAATGGTGTAGTGTTCATACTTATCGTTTCCATGATACAGGTGCGACGTGCCGCTTACAATGCTATCATTGTGAATGAAGATTTCAATCACCAGCTTATCCGGCTTAGAAGACATCAGGTTATAACTATAGTTGCCAACCCATTTACCGGATATATCCTGCGCATGCACTTGCAACAAAGAAAGCAGCATTACTACAACGTACACGTATCGCATAGATAACTATTTACACATCAAACAAAATAAATATTTTCTAAACGGAATGTTATAAAACGAGGGTCTATAATACAATCGGGCCACAGCATACACTGTGACCCGATTGTTCTGTTGTTCTACTGCCATTCTATGCCTTGTTAAGGCGCTTAGGATACACAAGCATCAAACCAAGCGAACAGGCAAACAAAAAGCTTTCAATATTCAGCCATTTGCTGCCAAAATCGCCCAGAGGCCCCTCGTGTATCAGCGTTATAACGCGCGATAGTGCGTAGAACCCCCATAGCATGGTCAAAAATACCAGTGCTATTTTTCTGTCTTTAGCCAAGAGGTAAATAAGGCAAATAACAATGGTAAGCCCCACACCACCATACACACCACGAATGGAACTATAGGCATCGTTATTGGGCAGTTTTACCTGTACAAGGTCCATCACCATCTGCGGGCTGAAGAATGCCATGACACTAACCATCAAAAGAGAGCATGCAGAGAATAAAATCAGTACTGCTGCGCTGATGTTTACAAATCTGTTATTACTTTTCATATACTTTTATTTTGATGCAAAGCTCACCCATGCACAAAAAATAAATCTTGGCGTACACCAAGATTTATGAGTAGTATGATATGTAAGCGAAAGATTAGCGGTCTATATCCGTCAGCTTTTCTACCAGTTTATAAAAAGACTGGCGCGGTATGGCAGGCACTGCATGCTTAATAGATTTATTGATGAACCCGGGTATGCAAACAACATGGCCATCTTCAAGCCCTTGCAAAGATGCAGCCACCACCTCGTCTGCTTCCATCCACAAATTCAGTCCCTTTATCTTGTCAAAACGTTTTATATCTGCTTCTTTATGAAAACCTGTATGTGTAAGCCCCGGGCAAAGACTTTGTACCCTGATACCTTTCTGCCCTACTTCCATATGCAACGATTCTATAAAACTGTTGACAAACGCTTTTGTTGCAGAATAGATACTACTGCCGGGTGCAGGTATAAATGCAGCCAGTGAAGAAACTGCAATTATATCGCCTTTCTTTCGCTTCAGCATTTGTGGTAGCATAGCATGTATCAATTGCACGGTAGAAATAGCATGCACATGTATCATACGCAGAGATGCTTGTATATCTTCTTTTACAAACAGCATCTTTTCTCCATAGCCCGCTGCTGCTACAAAGGCATCTATTCTTATTCCTTGCAGTTGTTGTATCAAATCATCTGCACCTGCAGTCGCTGCAAGATTCCCTACAAGTATTTTTACGCTGCACTTATACTCCTGCTGCAACTGCTGAGCCATTGCCTGCAGCTTTTCTTCATGCTTATCGCACAGCACAAGGCAATACCTATTACGAGCATAGGCACGTGCGAATGCAGTGCCTATGCCCCCGGTAGCCCCGGTTATCAATACTGTTTTTCTTACAGTCATGTTCTTATCATTGTACCACCAATTTACGGCTTACAAAATTGCCATCCACATCTACCTTAATTGTGTAAACACCTGTAGCAATATTTGCTAATTGAATAGTTGCATGTTTTTGTCCTGCGCTAAGCTGTTGTTGCTGCAAAACACTACCCTTCATATCGCACAATTGAATACTGCCTTTTTGATATGCGGCATTACCTATCTCTATATTACAAACAGATTTTGCAGGGTTCGGGTACAGCTCTATGTTTTGCACATTTGCAACCTGTACAATACCTACCGGTTTTGAAGTATCTTCTAAAGACCATAGTTCGGCACCGTTGCCACTGTAGTTAGCTGCAAAGAATAGCTTACCATCCATTTCCTTAAAACCATTGAATGCTTTTACAGACAAAGGATTTGTTTGCGTACCCAATGGGTTTATTACTTTGTGTGTACCTGTATCCGTACCATCAGAAACATACAACTGTGTATCGCCCAAAGAAGTTTGCGCAATGAAGTAGATTTTGTTTTTATATACTGTCAGGTAAGAAGGTGCTGAGCCATCCGGGCCAGTAATAATATCTGCTAACAGTTTTGTTCCTGCTTTTGTCCCATCGCTTACCATCAGCTCTATACCGGATGATGATGTAGAACCGCTGAAATACAATTTATCTTTATACACAACCGGCCAACCGGCAAAGTCTACTTTTTTGACACTGTCAGTACCGGCAATTGTTCCGTCAGTATACCACAACGCATCCGGCGATGTGAAGCCAGAATTCAAATAAATTTTATTTCTCCACGGGATGATAAAGTTGCTGTTAATATGATTGAATCCCGGCCTACTGAATATATTAGTACCGGTAGTTGTGCCATCGCTTTCATAAACAATGCTACCTGCCGGCGGTGGAGCACTCACCGTGAAAAACAATTTATTGCCAACAGCCACAAAATTTTGCGGATAAGACCCCATCATACCAGTCTTTACATCCTTCAACAATCTTGTACCCGTATCGGTACCATCAGATACCCATATTTCATCACCCTCCAGATCTGTAAATGCTTCGAAGTAAAGCTTGCCACCCATCTCGCAATACCCTTTAGGATAACTACCGCCAGTAGGATTTATATCCTTAAATAAATAAGTACCTGCATTAGTGCCATCCGTAACCCACAAATCCTGATTACCACCGGCAGATCCATATGCGCTGAAAAACACTTTCCCATTAAATGCATAGAAGCTTTCAGGCGTGCTGGATACGCCACCTGCATATATATCCTTTACAAGAGAAGTACCTGTATTGGTACCATCGCTCTGCCACAACTCTATTCCCTTACCCCCACCACCATCTGCACTGAATACCAGCTTCGAACCATTTAATACAGTAAGGTTTGCAGCCCCAGAACCTAATGGGCCCGCCATAATATCTGAAACCAATGTAAGATCGGGATGTAATCCGTTGGTAGAGAAAATCTCATGCCCGTTGGCCAGATTGGTGGCTGTAAAATATAATCTACCGTTCATTATTGTCAGTTCTTTGGGATAAGAACTGCCTGCGGGGTTAACATCATACTCGTTGAATATGTACTGAGCATTCACATGTGTACTCAGCAACAAAATAAAAGCAAGTAAAAAATTACGCATACAAGAGTTTTATGGTTAATATAAACTTACAACTATTCCTGTATGTTTAGATCATTTATCATTAAGAGCAGATTAAAAAGCTCTTATACTGTTTTAGTATTTGGTTTAACACAATACTAACAGGCTGATGCTCTACGTTTTGGTAAAGCCACTTGTCTATGTTACAAACCAACAATTTATGAAACATATCTTCTCATTACTGCTAATATTAAATGCATATGCAGTTGTGGCACAGCCATACACCCAAGCAGATTCTGCCCTGGCAGACAGCTTTCTGCACAAAGCATGGCGCCAACCATTATTCTCAGCACATAGAGACAAACTATTGGACAGTGCACTGATGATAATACCAACACATGCCTACTATTGGCAACAAAAATCTATGCCACTATACAAAGCATGGAAGTACGAAGTGGGTAGGCCATATCTGGACAGTGCCGTAAAATATGACCCGGCACACTGGCTGGACTATGCCGCATTTATGACTGCCATGTTTCAGAGAAACTATACAGAAGCCTTGCAGCTTTTTCATCGTGCAAAAGCAAATCCAAAGTGCACCGGTTATGTGATGGACCACCCTTACAACTTCTATATTGGGTTGTGCCATTTGCAGCTGAATCATATTGATAGCAGCAAATATTATATAGAAAGCTGTGTGAATGAAACCATCAAAAAACGTGGTGAGAGTTGGGTGCATCCCAATCATTTCTTTTATCTTGGTATTATACAATACGAGCTGGGAGATTATGAAAAAGCTATAACTACATTCAGCAAGTCTATAAAAGAATACAAACAGTTTGCAGATGCATACTACTACACCGCACAGTGCTTCGCACGCATGGGGAAATATAAAGACGCGCTGGCCAATGCAGAACTAGCATCGCAATATTTTAAAGAAGGATATAGCATTCGTGAAGACAATACACTGTATGAGCCATATCCATACCAAATGAGGAAATACTATATGGATGGTATGCTGGGCTATCTGAAGGAAAAGACAACTACTAACTAATAGCTTTCTTTATCTCAGCAATGAGCATATCAATCTCATTTGTGTTGTTATAAATGTGGGTAGATACGCGTAGCGAGTTCAATCCGTTTTCTGCAACACTGCGGATGCGAATCTTATTTGCTGCACATTGTTCATAAAACTTTGTGTATTCTACACCTTTTATACGGAAACCATTTACCGCACAGTGACTGCAGTCTTCAGTGGGTGTTATCAGTTCTACCCTGTCGCCCAATATCAGCAATTGCTGCTGTGTGTAATTGCCAAGATATTTAATACGGTTATGGATGTTCTCCATACCTATTGTTTCAATAAAATCTATCGCCGCATCTACACCTTTATACAACCCTGAAGCCTGTGTACCGCCATAGTAGCGATGCGCGCTGTCTGCATACTTACCCATCTTAGGTGTTTCCAACGCCATATCCCACTTGCCATTATCGCTGCCACCACCTACAAAATATGTTTGCAACACCTCCTGAAATGCTTTGCGCACATACAGAAAACCTGTACCCTTAGGGCCTAGCATCCACTTGTGGCAGCAAGATGCATAGGTATCGCAACCCATGTCATGCAAATCGAGCATTAGCATACCGGGGCCATGCGCACCGTCTATTATAGAATAGATATTGCGCTCTCTTGCCAGCGTGCATATTTCTTTCACAGGCAGTATCTGCCCTTGTGTGCATGGTATATGTGGCACAGCTATCACACGTGTACGATTTGTTATCAATGCTTCAATACGCTCCAGCGTTTCTGCTGCAGTAGATGTAGGTGTAAAAGTTTTGATAACTATACCATGCAGTTTCCTGCGGTTCAGCCACGGAAAGGCATTCCCCACATGCTCATGCGTTGTAAGTATTACTTCATCACCTTTGCGTAGTGGTACGCCCCAACACCCGATGTTGATACCATCTGTTACATTATGCGTCAGTGCTATTTCATTTTCATCTGCACCTACAAAAGCAGCCAGCTTCTTTGCTGTGTTTTCCCATCCGCCATAACCACCGTGATGATCACCTTCCATCATACCATTTTTCACTGCTTCTATTACAGGATATGGCGATGGACCCATCGTGCCGTTATTCAGGTAAGTCAGTTCTTTGGTAAGTGGGAAGAGTTGCCTTACGTTCTGCCAGTATTTTTCGTCGTCTTTTGCTATTGGCTTATCAGCCTTTACAGACTGCATAGCAGCCATCGCTTCCATTTCTACAAAAGACATTGCAGAAAGAACGGAAGCTGTTCTCAAAAAATTACGACGATTGAACATAGGGGGCTGTTAGTTTGACTTAAATATAAGATTAATGAATGTAAATCCTGAAGGAGGAAGGGGTGATAATTTGCGGCAATAAAAAAAGGGTTGATTTCTCAACCCTTTTAAGTAGTCCGACCTGGATTCGAACCAAGACTAACTGAACCAAAATCAGTTGTGCTACCTTTACACCATCGGACTCACTGGTGTCATTGGGATTGCAAAGGTAATAGCTGTTTTGAAAACAGACAAACTTTTCTCACAATTATTTTTTTAGAATAAATAACATTCGGGGATAAATATGCGCCTCCATTCGCACCTCACTCATTTGAAAATCATGTTTTTGGAGTAGGTTTGCAATCAATACCCATTTTAATACTTTTCTACACATGTCTATAGCGGCAAACCCGCGTCAGTTCGTTATTCGAACCATATTCATCAGCATGGCTATCATCATGCTGATACGTCTCTTTTTTCTGCAGGTGGTAGAAGATAAATACAAGGTGATGGCAAATGATATCGCCATCTTCCGCAAAGTTGTTTATCCGCCACGTGGTGCTATATTGGATAGACGAGGAAAACCCATGCTCTATAACGAGCGTGTATACGATTTGATGGTAACACCGGGAAGTGTCAGCAAGTCGCTCGATACACAATCGCTCTGCGAAGTGTTGGGGATTACTACCCAGGACTTTACCAAAATGCTAAACAAAACCCGCATTAAAAGCGGGCCAATGCGTAAGGGTGTTTTCATTGAAGAAATGAGCGCACAGCAAACAGCACGTTTTCAGGAAAACATGTACAATTTCCCGGGCTTTGAAATGGCAGAACGCTTCAGGCGTACCTACCCGCGTGCCAGTGCTGCATTGATGCTGGGATATATTGGTGAAGTATCGCCCGATATGTTGAAGAAAGAACAATACGCTTCTTATCAGCAAGGCGACTACACAGGCATGAACGGGCTGGAACGCAGCTATGAGGATGTACTACGCGGACAACGTGGTGTACACTTTCTGGAGCGTGATAACTTCAACCGTCCGCGCGAACCTTATAAAGGTGGCACACTTGATACACAAGAGGTAGCGGGTAGAAATCTGGAACTGTATCTGGATGCAGAACTACAGGAGCTGGGCGAAAAACTGATGCGCAATAAACTGGGCGCTGTTGTAGCCATAGACCCAAAAACAGGTGGCATACTGGCTATGGTAAGCGCACCTAACTACGACCCCAACCTGCTGCGAGGCACAGAACGCACCAAAAACTACAGCAAGCTATATCGCGATGCAACAAAACCATTGCTGAACCGAGCAACACAGGCATATTACCAACCCGGCTCAACGATGAAGCCTATGACAGCATTGATAGGGCTTGATGTAGGGGCTATCACACCTTCATTCGGCTATCCTTGTGCAGGTGGTTATTATGCGTGCGGCAAGCGCATTGGCTGTACCCACACAGGTGGTGGCCACGCTGCCAATCTGCGATTGGCAATGGCACACTCTTGCAACTCTTACTTCGTTCACGTTTTCAGGCTGATTGCAGACAATAAAAAGTTTGGCGGCGTTAAGAATGGTGTACAGGCATGGCACAAATACTGTAACGACTTCGGCTTCGGACACCCTACCGGTGTAGATATTCCTTTTGAGATGAGCGGTAAAGTACCGGATTCTAATACCTACAACCGAATGTATAACGGTTCATGGAACTCTTGTACCATGCTCTTCGTAGGTATGGGACAGGGCGAGATAGCATTGACGCCTATACAGCTTGCCAATGCCATGTGCATCATTGCAAACAAAGGCTATTACTACACACCGCATTTTGTAAAATCGATAGGGAATAATACGAACGATCCTTTGCTGAAAAAGTATCACGAAAAACACGTGGTAACACATATACCCGATACATTCTTTGATGTGGTAGCAAAAGGTATGCAGGATGTGGTAGAACATGGTACAGGCACTGTTGCTAAAATGGAGGGTATAGAAATATGTGCCAAAACAGGTACGGTAGAAAACAAAGCAGTGGTAAACGGACAGGCGATGAAGATGAAAGACCACTCTGTATTCGTAGCATTTGCACCGAGGGTGAACCCGAGAATTGCGATAGCAGTGGTGGTAGAAAATGCAGGCTTTGGTGCATCGTGGGCGGGCCCGGTTGCCAGCCTGATGATTGAGAAATACCTGCTTGACAGTGTATCGAGCAAACGCAAAGGGCTGCAGGAAAAAATGTACAATGCCAACCTTGTAAACAAATACACCTACGTGATAGACTCTGCACAACGCCTGCGAGATGCTGCAAGGATGCAACGCAGAGAAGACGAGAAACGTATTGTGGATAGCATCGCCTTTGCTAAAGATTCTATCAAAGCAATGCGATTCTTCAACAAGTATTACATTAAGAAAAACAAATAAGAAAGCACTACATCATAAGTTTTCATGAGCGCACAGAGCAAATCCATATTCGGCAGGTTAGATACACTTACATTAGTACTGTATCTGTCGCTTGTATTCATCGGGGTGATGACCGTGTTTTCTGTAGAACACCGCAGCACAGACCCCAGCATCTTTATGATGAGCAAAAACCACATGAAGCAGTTTATGTTTCTGGGTGTGTCTTTGTTCGTAGGGTTAATCATCATATTCACAGATAGTAAATTCTTTTCATCGTTTGCCTATCTGTCCTATACTATTGGTATCTTCTTATTGATTATTACCATTTTCGCAGGGGTTGATATCAAAGGTTCTCACTCATGGCTGGGTGTTGGTGCTGCCAGGTTTCAGCCTGGCGAGGTCTGTAAAATATTCACCTCACTTGCGCTTTCCAAATTCCTTTCATCACCCGATACCAACTTCCAGACACTACGCCACAGGCTGATAGGTGCGGCGTTTGCATTAGCACCTGCAGTACTCATCATCCTGCAAAAAGAAACAGGGCTTGCATTGGTTTATTTCTGTTTCTTTCTGGTAATGTATCGTGAAGGGTTACCCAACATTATCCTAATCATTGGCTTTTCGCTTGTAGCACTTACACTTGCGTCCTTACTGGTAGACAGGCTAGTATTATTTATCATCATCACAGCACTAACAGCAGCAGGCGGCTACCTGATACGGAGGGAATTGAAAAGAAACGTATCTGCGCGCATCCTGTTAGTAGGTGCATGGTTGGTCTGCATATTATTCTCGCAGGTAATGGTACCTGTATTGTTTAAGTATGTATTGCAAAAACACCAGATAGAACGCATCTACTCTACGCTTGGTCAAGACGTGCCTGAAAGCTATATGAAAGCAGGACAGAAGAAAGATGAGAAGAAAGGCAATGTATCAGACTATAACGTAAAACAATCTAAAATAGCCATCGGTTCAGGCGGCTTCTGGGGCAAGGGCTTTTTGAACGGTACATCTACCAAAAATGAATTTGTACCCGAGCAGCATACAGACTTTATCTTCTGTGCCATTGGCGAGCAGTTTGGCTTCTTTGGTAGTGGCATCCTGATAGCACTCTATGTATCACTGATGCTGAGGCTTATATACCTTGCCGAGCGACAACGCTCTGCATTCAGCCGCATATATGGCTACTGTGTGGCATCTATATTGTTCTTCCACTTTGCCATCAATATATCTATGACTATCGGGTTGGCACCTGTAATCGGTATTACGCTGCCGTTCCTTAGTTATGGTGGTTCGTCGTTATTGTCTTTCAGCATCCTGATGTTCATAATGCTGCGTTTAGACTCCGACAGGCAGGTAATGATTCGCTAACAGATAGTAACGTACATTTGCACCGCAATGGCTAAGATTTTCCCATTATCTGAGGGCGTATTTACAATAGGGCACGATAAGCAGTTTGTACCATTCAACCTGCACGAAGATGAGTTGACAGACAGGCCTATCGGCTCGCTGCTGGTAGAGATTCAACCTTTTCTGGTTATTACATCTAAAGACGTAATAGTATTCGATACAGGGCTTGGATTTAAGAATGCGAATGGCGAATTGCAGATACACGACAACCTGCGCAATATTGGCTACGACCCTGAGCAGGTAACCAAAGTAATGTTATCGCACCTGCACAAAGACCATGCAGGCTGCCTGGTGTATAAAGATGATAATGGTGTGTTGAAAACAACATTCCCAAATGCTACCTACTATATCTATCGCCCTGAAGCCGATTTTGCTTTGAGTACAGGCTACCCTTCTTATCATCCTGAAGATATTGAGCCGCTGCTTACAACAGCACAGGTGCATTGGCTGGATGGTGAAGAAGGTGAGGTTGATGGCTATATCAAATACACCCATTCTGGCGGTCACTGTCCGCAGCATATTGTTTATCTGGTGCAGGATGGTGAGCACAAAATCTTCTTTGGTGGCGACGAAGCACCACAACTGAAGCAGATGAAAATGAAGTATGTAGCCAAGTACGATTTTGACGGCAAGAAAGCTATGCAACTACGCGAGCAGTATGCAGAACAAGGCAAGCAGGAAGACTGGGAATTTCTTTTTTACCACGATGTAAAAAGTGCCGTAGCCAAGCTTTGATTAGCGTAGCCTGCCACCGCCGCCACGATTCTCGCGCCTTTCTTTCAGTTGCTGCAACAGCAGCTTTTTAAATTCGCGTTCAGATTCTACAAGTGTTGCCAGTTGTTTGGGCGATATTACTTTCAGGAATTCTTCTTTGTACTTCTTACGAAGCTCCAGCATTTTTTCCTGCATCTCTATATCATCATCTATGCTGCGCATAGCCTCTTCAGGTGTTTTACCTTCGCCTATTGCATCTTTCCTGTATTTACGTCCTAATGCAAAACGTTCTTCTTCGTAACGATTATATATGGGCCAGAATTTTTCAGACTGTTCATATGTCAGTTGCAGCTTATCGGTCAGGTATGCCACTTTAATGGCATGGATGCGCTCCATACGTTTCCCCGGCTGTGCTTGCGCCGAGAAAGCCATTAACAGTATCAGTATAATATATCCTACCCGTCTCATTTCCTTATGCAATATTATATTTTTAATCCCAACCTGTTTCATTCAGGTAGTTTTCAATCTCTTCAGCAGAGAGCTTATTTGTCAATGTGGTAACGTCCGCCTGTTCCAGTGTACCTGCAATAGCATCTGCCTCATACTCATCTATATGCAACTGCACATATTCATTGATGCTATCCTTTGGCAATGCAGCCAGTTGTCCTTCGGCAGTCATCGGCTTATCTGTATTCAGGTAGCGTAGCGAACCAAACCCAATACCTATTACCAATATCGCAGCCGCTGCTCTTGTTACCGTCTTCCATACAGGGAAGGCAATTATTTTCGGCGCTTTCAGTGGTGCTTCTTCCTGTTTTGCCTTCGCTATCACTTGTGCAGCCAGGTTTTCAAAATAGCCTGCAGGCACTTCATAAGCCATCTCCTTGGTCAATAGCAACGATGGTTCTTCAACCTGCATCATCACGCTTTTTGCCAAGCCTTCAAAATACCCCGCGGGCACTTCATAAGGCATTGCTTTGGGCAAATTCAGCATTAGCTCTGCTGCCTGTTCTGCTTTTACAGCATCCAGCATAGCAGCAGGCAGCGCATCGAAGTATCCTGCAGGTACCTCGTACGGCATGGTACGAGGCATATCTGCCAGTTTACTTTCCAGCCCCCTCAACTCTTGCAATATGTCATTTGCACTACTCATTGCTATAGTTAGACTAATAAATTACCTTTTCGTTTAATCTTGTGTCAAAAATGCTTCTACCTTCTTCACAGCATGATGGTAAGACGCCTTCAGCGCACCTACAGATGTTTCTAACACCTCTGCCATCTGCTCATAAGGCATTTCATCATAATACCTTAAGTTGAATACCACCCTTTGCTTTTCGGGCAGCGACTGTATAGCCATTTGCAGCTTCCACTCTATGCGCCTTGCATCATATCCTTTCTGTGCTATCAGCTTATTCTCCAGTACCCCTTCATGGTCAGACAATGAAGCCGAAGCCCTGCGTTTCTGTTGTTCTATCCATGTAAGTGTTTCGTTAGTAGCTATCCTGTACATCCATGTATACAAATTAGCCTCTTCCCGAAATTCGCCTAGATTTTTCCACACCTTCACCAACACATTTTGCAATATGTCATTCGTATCCTCATGGTCGGCCACCATACGGCGTATATGCCAATACAAACGCTCCTGATATTTACGTACCAGTTGGGTAAATGCACTTTCGCGCATCCGCTCATCTTTAAATAGAGCCAGTATTTCCCTGTCGTCTGTATGTGCTGCCGTTGGGGGCATTTATCTGAAGGTGCTTTATAATATAGACTCAGAAAAGATAGGAAAGTTTAAGCAATGCCTGAAAAATCTGTTCTGTGTAGTAGCTTTGCGCCCTATGCCAAGCTTTCAGGATTTAAAGATTGTATTTTTCGGTACACCCGACTTTGCCGTAGCCTCTCTGCAGGCATTGGTAGAGGCTGGTGCAAATATAGTAGCAGTAGTAACAGCGCCCGATAAACCCGCAGGCCGTGGTATGCAACTGCATGCATCTGCAGTAAAGCAATATGCGCTGTCGCAAAACCTGCCAGTACTGCAGCCTGAAAAACTGAAAGCACCTGAGTTTGTGGATGCGCTGCAGAACCTGCATGCCGATTTGCACATAGTAGTTGCATTCCGCATGCTGCCTGAGGTAGTTTGGAATATGCCCCCAATGGGTACTATCAATGTGCATGCTTCGCTATTGCCACAGTATCGTGGCGCTGCTCCTATCAACTGGGCTATTATAAATGGCGAAACGGAAACAGGTGTTACCACCTTCAAGCTGAAGCACGAGATAGACACAGGCAATATCCTGAAACAAACTAAAGTAGCTATCCTAACTGAAGACAATATCGGCACATTGTACCAAAAGCTGATGGCAGAAGGTGGTAAGCTATTGGTAGAAACCGTAAAAGGATTGGCTGAAGGAACAATTGCAGAATTGGCACAGGCTGATGTTGCCACAGAAATAAAACATGCTCCGAAAATCTTTAAAGAGCATACACTCATCAACTGGAGCAATGGAGTTGTAAGCATTCACAACCTGATAAGAGGTATGTCTCCCATTCCTGCGGCGTACACCATGTTGCAAGAAAAGGTCTTGAAGATTTATACTTCTCACTACGAGCTTGCAAATACCGGCAAAGAGGCCGGCAGCTACGATACCGATGGTAAAACCTACCTGCGCTTTGCAGCAGCAGATGGCTGGCTGTATGTAGATGAATTGCAGATAGAAGGCAAAAAGCGCATGCCTGTTGCAGATTTCTTAAGAGGTTTTCGCGCTTAGTGTATTTACAAAATACTGTGTAGCCAGTGCGTAGCCATTCAGTCCAAGCCCGGTTATGCAACCCACACATTTAGCTGCTGTATAAGATGTCTTACGGTATTCTTCTCTTGCGTAGATGTTAGAGATATGTACTTCTACCACAGGTATATTGATGGCCGCAATGGCATCGGGGATGGCAATACTGGTATGCGTGTATGCCCCACCGTTGAAGACGATGCCATCTATCTTCCCGCGGCAGCTGTGCAGAAAATTGATGAGTTCCCCCTCTACATTGCTTTGGTAATAGGTAAATGCTACCTGCGGAAATTGCTTTTCCATCTTTTTGAAATAGCTATCCAACGATTCGCCGCCGTAGATATCCGTTTCTCTTGTACCTACAAGGTTCAGGTTCGGTCCATTTACTATAGCAACTTGCAACATCTTTTTGTATTTTAGAGCAAGATAAGAAAAAGGCAAGCCGTTTATGCCAACTATTGAGGAGCTTATTAAAACTAAGCCAATTAAGGATCCCTATGCTCGCGCAATGCTCAACATCATTTTCACGGGCAGCTGGATTGTAAGTAATGCAAACCAGTCGTTGAAACCTTTTGGCATTACAGAACCACAATATAATGTGCTGCGTATACTACGCGGGCAAAATGGCGAAGCCATGAACCTGTTTGAGATACAGAACCGCATGCTGCAACGCATGTCCAACGTATCTCGCCTTATAGATAAGCTGGTGGACAAAGGCTTTGTGGAAAGAACAGAGTGTAAGGAAAACAGGCGCATGGTAGACATCCGTATTACACAACAAGGCCTTACCCTGCTGATAGATGCAGAAGCGACCATGCAACAAAACATGGAAAGCATCATCGCATCTAAACTAACAAAAGAACAAGCAGCGCAACTGGCCGATTGGCTGGATGCAATGCACAGCTAATATCGCAACGCCGTGTGGGAAGCATACCTGAAAGGCTTTAAAGCGTACCTGCAACTGGAACGCTCCATGTCTGACAATACCGTAGGGGCATATATGCATGATGCGGCTATGTTGGGCGATTTCATGCGCTCATCAAACGCAGGGATCGGGCCCGAGGATGTATCACTTACACACCTGCAGGCTTTTCTTGCACACATCAACGAAATGGAACTGAGTGCCGGCACACAGGCAAGAGTTATCAGCGGTGTAAAATCTTTCTACAGATACCTGCTGCTGGAAGAGGTTGTGAAAATAGACCCTACAGAACTACTGGAAGCGCCTAAGCTGAAACGTGCACTACCCGAATTTCTGAGTATTGATGAAGTAGAACTACTATTTAATACCATAGATCACAGCACACCCGAAGGCCAACGCAATCGTGCCATGCTGGAAACTATGTATAGTTGCGGACTACGTGTGAGTGAGCTGATAAACCTGCAACTAAGTAATCTGTATCTGGATGTTGGCTTTATACGTGTAATAGGTAAAGGGAATAAAGAACGCCTGGTGCCTATCGGTGAAACCGCTGTGAAGCAGATAAAGCTATACAAAGACCATGTACGCAGTTTTGTAAACATCAAACAAGGTAATGAAGACATCGTATTCCTGAATCGTAGAGGCAGTGCTCTGTCTCGCGTCATGGTATTCCTGGTACTGAAAGACCTGACAGCCAAAAGCGGTATTAAAAAGAATATCCACCCGCACACACTACGCCACTCTTTTGCCACGCATCTGGTAGAGGCCGGTGCAGACCTGCGCGCAGTACAGGAAATGATGGGTCACAAAAGCATTACAACAACTGAAATATATACGCACCTTGACAGGACTTACCTTCGCCAGACACTGGAGAAGTTCCATCCTCGTTTTGGCAAATAGTTTTTATTATTTTAGCAAACACCGTATTATATCATTATTTATAAGCATACCCAAACTATCAAACAACAATGACGCAACATCTGGGCGCGTTTCTCATACAGCTCATCATTATTATCATTACATCTCGAGTATTTGGCTATTTTTTTAAAAAAATGGGCCAGCCTACTGTAATGGGTGAAATACTTGCGGGTATATTTCTCGGGCCTTCCATACTCGGCTCCATATTCCCTGCATACCTGCAGGCAATATTCCCTCCCGGCTCACTGGACACGATGCGTATCCTCAGCCAGATTGGTTTGATACTCTTCATGTTTGTAGTGGGTATGGAACTTGACTTGGACATACTGCGAACAAAAGCACGTACTGCGGTTACCATCAGCAATGCCAGCATCATCATACCATTTTCATTGGGGGTGTGCTTAGCGTATTTCCTGCACGATTATTATGCGCCTAAAGATGTTCCGTTTTATGCCTTTGCATTGTTTATGGGTATTGCCATGAGCATTACGGCATTTCCCGTACTGGCACGCATCATCAGAGAGCGCGCACTACGCGACAAGCGCATTGAAGCTATTGCCATGACCAGTGCTGCACTTAACGACGTTACCGGATGGGTTGCACTGGCATTTGTGATAGCTATCATTAAAGCTCACTCTTTCTCAGGCTCTGTATATACATTGCTGGCAACAGTTGCCTATATGTTGGGTATGGTATTTATCGTTCGCCCGGTGATGAATAAACTGGCAAAAGCACAAGAAAATAATTTCGTCAAGCAATCAACCATAGCCATCATATTTATTGTGATGTTGCTAAGCTCATTGTGTACAGAATTAATTGGCGTACACGCATTGTTCGGCGCATTTATGGCAGGTGTCATCATGCCGCAGCAATGGCATTTCAGGCAAATAGTTACAGACAAGGTGGAAGATGTAGCCTTAATTCTGTTACTGCCATTATTCTTTGTTATCACAGGTTTGCGTACACACATCAATGCAGTAAACACACCAACACTTTGGGCGGTTACTTTACTCATTATTTTTGTGGCAGTATTGGGTAAACTGGGTGGCAGTGCACTTGCTGCGAAACTAACAGGCGAAAACAACTACAACAGCCTTTCCATTGGTGCATTAATGAATACCCGCGGTTTGATGGAACTGGTAATCCTGAACATTGGTTACGACCTCAATATACTATCGCAAGAGATATTTACCATGATGGTGATTATGGCACTGGTCACTACCTTCATGACAAGTCCATTGCTAAACTTGCTGGACAAAGCATACAACAAAAAAGCCTGACGATTGTCAGGCTTTTTTATGATAATCTCCTCTGGAGAAGAATTTTTCGATAAGACAGTAAAGGAATATAAAGAAGTACCTGCTCCCCATCTCCTTTATCTTCAGGTTCGATTTACCATATTTTCTGTTCGTCCAGCTATTGGGCAATACAGTAAATGAATAGCCACGTATCACCGCTTTCAGCGACAGTTCCAGTGTCAGATTAAAGTGCGGAGACATGATAGGCGCTACACCTTTTATGGTCTCTTTCTTGTATAGTTTGAAGGCATTGGTAAAGTCGTTGTATGGTATACGGAATATAATACGTGTTGCATTGTTTACCATCCTGTTCAGGAACAGTTTATGCCTCGGATAATCAATTACTTTTCCACCTTTCATAAAACGGCTACCGAACACACAGTCGCTGTCAGATTCTACCATTTTACGATAGAAAGCTACAAGATCATCCGGAGAGTCTGACATATCTGCCATCATTATAGCTACACAGTCTCCGCTAAATCGCTCCAGACCATAACGTATAGCATAGCCAAAACCATTGGGGCCTTTATTGGTGTAATGCACAAGTGTAGGAATCTCTTTACTGAGATTTTCTAAAACCTGCAGCGTACCATCTTTAGAATTGTCGTTTACAACAACAATCTCATGGTCTATCTGCTCAGCTTTCAGCTTGGCATATATCTGCGGCAGCGATTCGGGGAGCGATTCCTGTTCGTTATACGCTGGTATTACAACCGATAATTTCATGCTAATATTAAGCCTTTGCCCTCGTCAGGAAAGCTTCGTGAATTTGGGTTAGGATATCATCAATATTATAGTTCAGCTTCCAGCCCGGATAGTGCGCTTCAAATTTTGAAGTATCGCTTATCCACCAGATATGGTCACCGATGCGGTTAGTTTCAGAATAAGAGTAATTCATTGGCTTACCGGTAATTTTCTCACAAATCTGTATAGCCTCTGCCATAGAACAGTTTGAGAAACGGCCACCACCTGCATTGTATACCTCTCCCTGACGTGGAGCCTGGTGGAAATGCCAGAACATGTTTACCAAATCCCAAGAGTGGATATTATCGCGCACTTGCTTGCCTTTGTAGCCAAACACAGTGTATTTATCACCTGTAATAGCACACTTCATCAGGTAAGAAAGGAAGCCGTGCAACTGTGTACCGCTGTGTTTAGGGCCTGTAAGGCAACCACCGCGGAAGATACCTACGTTCATACCGAAGTATTTACCATACTCCTGCGCTACAACATCTGCAGCTACTTTTGATGCTCCAAACAGAGAGTGCTTCGTATTGTCGATGCTCATGCTTTCATCAATACCTTTTGCAAAGTACGGATGCGATGCATCTATTTCCCAACGGTGCTCTTGCTCTACCAATGGCAGATAGTTTGGTGTATCGCCATATACTTTGTTGGTAGATGTGAAGATGAAAGTAGCTTCAGGGCAATGTTTGCGCGTAGCTTCCAGCATATTCAAAGTACCGTTTGCATTTACGGTGAAGTCTGTGATAGGCTCGCGCGCAGCCCAATCGTGGCTTGGCTGTGCAGCTGTGTGTACTATCAGCTTAATGTCTTTACCATACAGCGCGAAGATTTTATCTATCGCATCTATATCGCGTATATCTGCAGCGTGGTGTTCAAAATTACCGATGCTATTTACCAGGCGGCTAGTATTCCACTCTGTAGAGGCGTCTGCACCAAAAAAGCGCATACGCATATTATTATCTATACCTACAACCTTATCAAACTTCTCTGAAAAGAACTCTACAGATTCACTACCTATCAAACCTGAAGAACCTGTTACTACACAGATATTAGCCATTTTATTTATAATTTATATATTTTACTTTAATGTCTTTTTCAAAATACTTTTCATCTGCTTTGATAGTTACTGTATTGAACACATCCAGCATATTTTTATCTCGCATATATACCTCGAAACCTCTGGTACTAGCTACCCATCTATCAAGAAATATGCCTGCTTTCAACAGCTCTACCGACGTCTTATAATGTCTTACCGCATTATTCCTATCTACCATCACAATCTGTATAACAGGTGGCCTGTCAAGTATCGATTGTAGCTTACCGGCAAAATTATATTTAAGCTCGGCACGCATTGTCATCACCCACTCTACCGGTATCGGTTGATTAAGCCCTGCAGTTATCTGTTTTGTTTCAACTTCCTGTAAAGGCGCAATTTCAGTTTTTTTCCGTAATAAAAGCCTATACCTGCTATTTGACACAAAAGAGTCTGCAAAGGTATAATTTTTACAAATGAAAAGATTTACTAAAAAGTCATCATTAAACGCATATCTGCCATCTATCGCATCGTAATCGTACAGTATATATTCAGGAGCATTTTTCAAATAATGCTCATAGTTAATACGTTGTAGATAAGCGGTATACGCAGAGAAAGACTGAAACACCGGTCTTGGTTTGTAATTCAGCCCATTTTCAATAATATATTCACTATCCCAAGGAAACACATCTATGCTGCTGTTACCAATTTTTTCTAAAACAGGCTTAGGTATATACCTTAAATGCGCTGAATTGAGGTGAGGTGTAGTGTTATACTTTCTAAACTGTTTAAAGTAGTTTCCTATTGTAAAATACCTGTTCTCTAAAGACTTATCAATTTGTCGTCCCGGATATTCTGCTATCATAAACATAGAGAACAGAACAAATACAAATTGAAGCAAATACAGTTTTTTGATTTTAACCCTATCTATCAACGAAAACATACCACTAAAAAACACCAGCGAAGCATAGCCAAAATACTCATAATAGTGCTGACTATCGTTTCTGAGAATAGCCTGTTTCTTTAGCAAAAACAAATAGCCGGCAGTAATACCAACAAAAAACAACAAAGAGTATTTCTTTTCTTTAATGGCAAAATATGCATATACGAGAGTGGTAATCAATAAACCGAGAAACAGCAGATTAACATTATGCTCTGTTCTTGTATAGCACTCTGTATCCAGATACATAACATCATTGTAGCCCTTCACTATTTCAATAGCACCTTTTAAATACCCCGGCAAATTCACCTTCAGCAATAACGAGCCCAACAACACAAGTATTGCTGTACCGGACAATACAATTATAGATTTGAGATATGAGATGCGTTTACTGAACAAGAGGTTTATGATATGCCCTATCAAGAATGCAAATCCTATCAGGCCGGCATTCAGTTTGATGAAAAAGCAAAGTGCAAGATTAATGATGATCAGTGCATAGTAAATATACTTACCATCTGTATACGCACGTTGCATCCAGTAAAAGGAAAAAATAAGTACTACCCACGAAAGATCAGAACCATGGCTCGTACTCATCAACAAGGTTGTGCAAAAAACGGTAGCCAGCGCTATAAACCTGTCTGTTGCATTTAAGAGATAATCTCTGAACAGGAAAAAGAAATTTGTTATCAGGTAAATATCAAAGGCCAGAAATACCCACCTGCTTATGCCTATTCCAACTCTGGTAGATAAGAAGCCTAACGGGCCATAGGTATATACAATGTCTTTGCCCCATATCCAATCGTTATCAACTGCATAACTAAGCACTACTTGCCATGATACATCTAAACCCAACCAGTTAGGGCCTGAGTTTACCAGATGGGGATATTCTACAAAAGGGTATGTAAAACAAGCTATTGCCATCAGCAAAGCAATACCGGTAAAAACCCTTTCTCTGGTTACAATATTCATAATATACAATTGCAATATTTATAGGACTGAACAATAAGGTAATGAGAAATGTCCATAAATCACGTATAGGGTGCGATTTATGGACAATATTAAAGTGCAAAACCAGCAAAAAGCTTTGGCTATCACATTAGCAATGGTTTCAGTTCTGCTTCATTATCTTTTATCCAGTGGTAAATGTCTGTGAAGATGTCCTTCGCAGTTTTCTCAGGCTTCCAGCCTATCTCCTGCTCTATTCTTGTATTGTCAGATATATAAATCCTCAGATCGGCAGGACGATTTTCTTTTACACTTGCTATATCTATCGTGTTACCCGTTATCTCGCTGCATATATGCGTCATTTCCAGCAACGATGCAGAACCTGCAAGACCACCGCCTGCGTTGTACACTTTGCCGTCAAACTTGTCCATGTTATGAATCTGCATATCCACCAGCCTTATCAGGTCGTCAATGTGCAGCATATCGCGCACCTGCTTGCCCATACCACCATAGCCTATGTAGCTGAGGCCTTTTTGCCAGTAGTGCCTTGCCATCCAGAGTGTTACTACACCTTGGTCTGTCTTACCCATCTGGCGCGGACCTGCTATTACACCAAAACGCGTTACGGCAGCTTTCAGTCCGTAAAACTCTACGTATTCTTTTATCAGATATTCCGCAGCCAGTTTGGTAGTACCGTAGAAAGACCGTGCAGCATCCAAAGACAGCGCTTCAGATACACCCTTTGAACTGATGCCTGCTATGCTTTGATTATCGGTAAATGAGAAGCGTGTTGCTTCTTCTGTATAGCTTGCGTTTTCTATCAGGCTGATAGGATATACCCTGCTGGTAGAAAGAAACACAAGGCTTGCTTTGTTTTTGATACAAGCATTGAAGCAATTAATAGAACCTACCAGATTGTTATTGATAACATAGTTTGGAGAACCATCCAAGCCGCTCATTACAGATGGCTCTGCAGATGCTTCTATCATGCAATCAAAAGCACCGAGTTGCTCCAGGTCTTCAGGATTACGAATGTCTCCGTGAACGAATTCGATACCCAGTTTTTTGAAATCGAGCAGATTCAGCTCAGACCCCCTGCGTTTCAGGTTGTCGAATATAACGAATGAATATGCAGGGTATTTTTGTTTCAGCTTGATGGCAAGGTTTGAACCTACAAAACCTGCACCGCCTGTTATCAGTATTTTCATAATATCGGTAGTCTTACTATCGTGCGGCAAAACTAACTGTTTTCCGCTACAATACTAAGCCCATCGCCACTACCACTCCTCGCCTTTGTCGCGCGTGCCGATGCCTATTACTGCAGTCGGGTCTATACCTATGCGAAAACCATAGGATTGGTTGTTCATATTATCCCAAGAATACACAAAATCTACCCGCAGGAAGCGCATTGCTTTGTAGCCCAGATTATCTATACCACCGAATGCTTCTACATAGTAGTTATTGCTATTAATATAGAAAGTATTGGTTCCCGCTACAAAATACCAACGTGCCTGCCTTAGCAGAGGTATCTTATTTGTCAGCAATCCCTTCATGTAGTATTCCAGATGCAGTTCTCCATATAGCTTCTGCGTATTGCTATACTTGTAGTAGGTAGCCAACTGGAAACTGTTCAAGTAAGATGCTGCCAACAACAACTGGTTGTCAGACAGGTGCATCATATCTGGCAGGCCTACGTATTTATCATTCAGGAAACCACCTGCAGCTATTTTGTAAGACAGGCTGCCAAAGAGCTTCAGGTTCATATCATCTTCTATACTGAAGCGCCATTTATCAAAATCAGTTACACTATTACCTATGCCTGCAATACCTTTTTGATAGTTTAGCCTGAACAAGGGAAGATTGCTCCTGTTAGCTACTTTATAGTCGGGATATTGGGTGTATGTGTAACCCGGCCTGTATGCTATACCTACACTCACAATAGCAGCATCATGTTTTGCCCAACCAAGTCCTTTTAATGCGCCGGGTGTATTATCCGTCAGCTTAGGTTTGTTCGACCATGTGTAGGCTGTTGTATTCTCTACAGGGTTGCGTTGCTGATAGCCAGCTTTCACCGTAAAGCTCAGTCCGTTGCCAAGGCTCTGGTTGTACATCAGCGCACCGCCAAGGCGCTCATAGAGCTTCATATAGTTTTGTCCCAATACCAGTGTGGTGTATGTGTTATATAAAGGCGTTACGCTGCTGTTCGGGTTGAACTGATACACATACTTACCACCTTCTACACCAATGCTCCAGAATCGGCCAATCCATTTCCTGTCTTGCTTGGTATACATAAATTTGCCCATTACATTCAGGTGCGTATTGCTGAAGCCATATCTTGCTGCCAGCTTACCAGTCAGGTATTGAGATGTGTCTATATTATGTGTCCACCAGATTTTCGGTATTACATTCAGCCCCTCTACACTGTTAAAACCAACCATACCATCCAGTAAAGAGTTGGTAACAAACCTGTGTTTGTTTCCTTTGGTAGAAAAGCTGTAGCCCCCCATGATGATTGACATGAAATCGAACTTATTACGCTTTCTGCGCATGCTGTCTACATACTTAGGATCTTCATATTTCAGACGCAAGCTGTCTTTATCTCGGTAGTCTTTGCTCTCTGCTTCGTTCAGCGGTACGGGGCGGTTTTGTGTCCAGTAGCTGGTATCTTTTTTTGTGGCATCAGCCGCATAGCTGCTGTTTATCTTGTTGCTGAACATAGTATCAGGAATGTTGCCATTCACTTCCTGCTTATTATATATCGTCACGAAATAGCCAGAAATATCGAAACCAAATATTTTGAGATTTGGGTACAACACCTGATTTTTAATAACCCATGTATCTTTTTTCAACGGCAGATGCAACTGTTCTATACGAATGGTATCGAGCAGTTCAAGGTTTGCTTTGCCTGTAGCAAACAAGTCAAGACTGTGGATGGCCCAGTCTTCTTCTACAATGTATATGTAGCCAGTCAGCAATGGTTCGTACTGGCGTTTAGGTATCACGTTTATCTTATCTACCACATAACCGTTTACGGTAAAGTCGCCCTCATATTTGTATCTATAATACAGCAATGCATTTTCGCTGATGGGCGATATAAAACCACGCGGTGTGATGCCCTGCAATATGTTTACATTGTTTTCGTAAAAAGTAACAATAGGCGGCATTCTCGACAAACCAACACCATTGGGCTCACCGCTCTCACGTACTGCCCTTATTATAGTGCGTTCTTTATTATCTTTCGAATAATACGTTGCTTCTTCCTCGCACAGGTACAATATACCCTTACCTGTACTATCCACACCTAAGTCTTCCTTTTCTATCTTCTGCCCCAATATGCGTTTAGGTGTTTTACGGGTACCGAATAATCCTTTCAGATATATATCTGTCTGAAAAGATTTTACCTGCTCCAGGTGAAACTTGCGGCGCTTGATAGCTTTGCGGATGATAGCATAAGCAGGGTCTTCACCGTTTGCCTTCACTACCACCTCTTTCATATGCATTGATTGCTCTTTCAGCTTATAGTCGTGCGTTATTGTTTCGTTGCCGGTAATCGTAACATTGAATACAGACGGCTCAAAACCCATATACTGTGCCGTCACCTTGTGTGTACCCGGTGCCAATGTCAGCGCATATATACCTTCGGCATTGGCTGCAGTACCTGTTGTAGTACCCTGTATAAAGACTACGGCAAATGGCAACGGCTCGCCTTTATCATCTTTCACTACGCCTTTCAGCACACCTGCAAAAGACAGTGCGGGTATCAGTAGGCATATTATCAGGTAAACGATCTTCTTCATACAGTTGATGGTTTGAGTTTAACAGGTTGTTGGCACAACAATCCCGCTGTTATCCCTATATCGGGATAAGCCTTTAAAAGTTACAATAAATTTTATCGGATTTAGAATAAACCATTGATTTGTGCGTCTATACGGCGCACCACCTCTGCAAAGTCCTCTTCTTTCTCTGCAAAGTTGTATTTATCAATATCTATCACCAACAGCGGGCCATCGGTATATTGGTCTATCCATTTGTTATAGAATTCATTCAGGCGCTTCAGATAATCGAGCCTGATGTTTTCTTCATAATCCCTGCCGCGCTTTTGTATCTGGTCTACTATCGTAGGTATTGATGCCTTCAGGTATATGAGCAAATCAGGCGGATTCACCAGTTTGCGCAGGGTATCAAACAACGAAGCATAGTTTTCAAAATCGCGCTTTGTCATCAGGCCCATTTCATAGAGGTTGGGCGCAAAAATGTATGCATCTTCGTAGATGGTACGGTCCTGTATTACACTCTTGCTGCCATTGCGTATTTCAAGCAATTGGCGCAGACGATTATTGAGGAAATATACCTGCAGATTGAAAGACCAGCGATGCATGTCTTCATAAAAATCTACCAGATACGGATTATGGTCAACATCCTCAAAGTGCGGTTCCCATTTAAAATGTTTAGCCAGCTTTGCTGTGAGTGTTGTCTTTCCCGAGCCTATGTTGCCCGCTACCGCAATATGTTTAATTGTATTTTTCTGCGCCATAATCTCAGCAATCCGCTGCGTATTGTGTTACAATATAATAACCAAAAACTAAAAAAATAACCCTCTCTTGTGGAGAGGGCTGTTTTTAATAATAATTTATCCCTATCCGCTTCCTTGCTTCCGAAATGGTAACCGATGCGCTTGCCCTGGCTTTCTCTGCACCTTCCCTCAGTATTTTCTGAATCTTCGCCTCATCTTGTTGCAAATCAGCAGCTTTTTCGCGTATCGGTGCTATGAAGTTTACCATGTCTTCCGCCAATTGCTTCTTCATATCGCCATAACGGATATTGCACTCGTTGTAAGCCTTTTTGTAAGTATCTACTGTTTCAGCAGTCGATACCAGACTCATCAGTTGGAATATGTTCTGGATATAATCAGGCATATCGCTGTTTGGCTCTGTAGGGCCGCTGTCCGTTTTTGCCTTCATTACTTTTTTGCGGATGGCATCGTCCGTATCTGCCAGATACAATGTACTGTTCACATTCTCACTCTTGCTCATTTTACCCGTACCATCAAGGCTAGGCACTTTTATCAGCGAGTCGCCATAGTTGAAAGGATATGGCTCAGGAAACAATTCGCCATAGCGGTTATTGTACCTGTTGGCAAAATTGCGTGCCATCTCTACGTGCTGCTCCTGGTCTTTGCCTACCGGCACTTTTACGGCACGGTGTATCAATATATCTGCCGTCATCAACACCGGGTAGGTAAGCAACCCTGCGTTTACGTTATCGGGCTGTGTACGTACTTTATCTTTAAAGGTTGGCACTTTCTCCAGTTCGCCCTTGTATGCCAGCATATTCAGCATCAGGTACAGTTCAGGTATTTCCGGTATATCACTTTGTGCGTACAATGCAACCTTTTCCGGGTCCAGGCCGCAAGCCACGTTTTCTGCTACTACACGGTACACATTACCACGCAAGTCTTTCGGATCCGGGTGTGTGGTCAGCGAGTGGTAGTCTGCCACAAAGAAAAAGCAATTGAACTCGTCCTGCATACGCACATAGTTGCGCATGGCACCAAAGTAATTGCCAAGGTGCAAAAAGCCCGTAGAACGGATACCACTAACTACAATCTCTTTACTCATAACGGGCTGCAAGATACGAAAAGAAAAATCCTCCCGAAGTGGGAGGATGTAATATTGTACGGATGTTTAAAATTTCATCTTGCTATTGTTGCTCTTCTATTTCAGCTTTCAACAACGCCTTCTTTTCCTTCAAGAACCTAACTGTGGCATCTCTGTGCTGCATAGTTGCTAATATTGAAAAATCTCCCGAAACAGCAGCTTTACCAAGCGTTTTGTCAAAATCTCCGGTCATTTCGGCTTCTCGCTGTTCTAACAAGTCGTAAACGCGATGCAACACATTTACAGTTTGAGGATTTATATTATTATTAACCGCAACCTCTATTGGCTGTAATGATGACACCTTCCATGAATAACCATTTTCAGTTTTTTCGGGAGCCTGATTGCTAATAACAAACTTTTCTTTACCTCCGATTTTGAATGTAAATGGTTGCTGATAATACATAGCTACTTTCTTCCCGTCTTTTTCAGCTGGTGTCCATCTTGGCATTTTTTGCATTACATCGATAGCAGCGGTAGCTAATACATTAGGCTTTATACCGTTTCCATTTGCACCATTTGCAAAGCTGTAATTTTCCGTTACTACCTGTGGATCTTTTACATAGCCGTCTTCATCTATTTTAAAACCTATCACTACCCTGCCTTCTATTCCATTGTCCATTGCTTCTTTAGGATACTTCAAGTTTTCAGAAATATATGTATTTATATCTCCATCAAATTCCGCTCCTTTATCTACCTGAATTGCCTGCAATACTTCCCATTTCTTGGGTTTGCAACTTTGCATGGCAACAACATTAAACAAAACAGCACCTGTTGCAAATATTGCTGCAGCACCAAATACGATAGCCATAGGGCTTTTTCTTTTTTTCAACATAGCGATTCTTCTTTTTATCGGGTGAATATTAAATGAATGTGTAAGTGGTAGTGCGCAAGTATCAAATACATTGCTCAGTAACAGCTCGCTATACTGTAGCCTGTCCATACCAACACCGGCATCTGCCTGAAACTCATGTATCTGCTTCAGCTCTTTATGAATGGCATACAAAAACAGGTTGGGCCAACATATGCATTGCAACAACTGCATCAGCACCACATCAGCACTGTGTTTCATATATACATGCGCAGCCTCGTGTTGTATGATTGTTTCATTGATTGTTTCATCGGGCAGGAGGATGTATCTGCCCCAGCTTCCCGGTCCATAGGTAGTATTCAGCAGTATGGTATAGCCTTTCTCCTGTATACGTGTGCTCTTGCGTATCAACAGTTGCAGGCGTATGCGTTTGTATACAAACAAAGCGAATAGTACACAGGCTACTGCAACATAAGCAATCAATGCCCAGTTGACTGTTTGACTCACCACCTGTTTTTCGTAGCCACCAGCAGCAATTACTTCGGGCAGGCGCACGTTTGCTACCCTAGCCTTTTCAAAGTATTGACTAAATGACGGCAGTTTGATAAACGGCATAGCAATAGGCAGCAATGCCGCGCTCAGCAGATATGCCCTGTTGAATCCATGTATCGGTTTATTACGCAACAATAATGCATATACCAGATATAGTATGCCTGTATACGCGGTTACTTGAATGAGGTACATCATAGTGTTTATTTTTTATCGGGTGATTGTTTCAGTTCTTTCAGAATAGCTTCAAGCTCTTGTACGGTTATATCATTTTCCTGTGCAAAGAAGGAGAGCATGCCTGCAAACGAACCGTTGAAGTATTTGCTTACAAACTGGTTCATGGTCTTTTTGCTGTATTCATCTTTTTGCACCAGCGGATAATACCTGTTCGATTTGCCAAAAGACTCAAAACCAACAAAACCTTTGTCGCACAAAATTTTAATGATGGTACTGACTGTGTTGTAGTGAGGTTTAGGGGCCGGCAGTAAATCGACAATGTCTTTAACAAAAGCCTTCTCAAGCTGCCATAGTGCCTGCATTATTTCTTCTTCGGCTTTGGTAAGTGTTTTGGGATTAGTTTTCATATTCTCCAACTAAGATTTTAGTAAAACTACTAAATATTTAGTTTATAAACTAATTTTTTAGTTGAAATTATTTTTCCTTACAGATTGATGGCTTTGAAATATTATTTTTAGATTTGTCTAACTTTTTATTTAGAGCAAATAATGGATAGGGTAAATGACAAGTCGCTTGGAGAAGTACATGGCTCTATAGACCCTGAAAAGCGGGGCAGCAAATGGCGGAAACTCTTCGCATTCTTCGGCCCCGCTTATCTGGTAAGTGTTGGCTATATGGATCCGGGCAACTGGGCTACAGATATTGCAGGTGGTAGCCAGTTTGGCTACAAGCTCATATGGGTACTGCTGATGAGCAACCTGATGGCATTGCTGCTGCAATCGCTCAGCGCAAGGCTTGGTATTGTACAAGGAAAAGACCTGGCACAGTGCAATCGTGAGGTATATCCACGTGGTGTAAACTTTGTCTTATATATACTGGCAGAACTGGCAATTGCAGCCTGCGATCTTGCCGAAGTACTTGGCATGGCTGTTGGTCTTAATCTGCTACTAGGCATCCCCATACTATTTGGTGTACTCATCACTTTTCTCGACACGCTCTTACTACTATACCTGCAGAAGCTGGGCATGCGCAAGATGGAAGCATTCATCATTACGCTTGTAGCCATCATAGGTGGTTGCTTTCTGCTGGAAATGTTTTTTGCAAAGCCAGATATGCACGAGCTTGTAAAAGGCTTTGTACCATCTATACCAAACAATGCAGCACTCTACATAGCCATAGGTATAATAGGTGCTACAGTAATGCCACACAACCTATACCTCCACTCTGCCCTTGTGCAAACACGTAAGATAAATAGCGATGATGCATCTGTGCGAAAAGCCATTCGCTTCAATATTTGGGATAGTACTATAGCATTGAATATGGCATTGTTTGTAAATGCTGCTATATTGATACTGGCTGCTGCTGTATTCTATACCAGTGGCAATGAGCATGTAGCATCACTAAAAGATGCACACCAGTTGTTAGCACCATTATTGGGCAATAAGTGGGCATCGCATCTTTTTGCCATAGCATTGATAGCTGCAGGACAAAGCTCTACCGTTACGGGTACACTTGCAGGGCAAATAGTAATGGAAGGCTATCTGCGTCTGCGCATCAGCCCAATTGTACGCCGACTGTTGACAAGGATGCTGGCCATTGTACCCGCCGTATTGGTAATATGGATAATGGGCGAACAGGAAGTAGATGCCATGTTGGTTTTCAGTCAGGTGTTATTGAGCATGCAATTAGCATTTGCAGTAATACCACTGATACATTTTGTGAGCGATAGAAAACGTATGGGCATCTTCACCATCAAGCCTATTGTGAAAATTGCTGCGTGGATAGTCGCTTCCATTATCGTCGCTTTAAATCTTAAATTAGTATATGAAACTGCTGCAGACTGGATAACACAAACAGACAGTACACTTGTCAAAGCATTGATAGTAGGTGGTGAGCTGGGCATTGTAGCACTGCTGATAATTACTACTGTTTATCCATTCATACTGCAACACAGAGAAGCAAATGTAAATATTCACAAAACACCTGAAATGGATGCATTGCAAGGCATATCAAAACCATTCCGCAAAATAGCGATGGCGGTAGACTATACCGATACAGACCGTATCGTGATGCAATATGCCATGCATCTGGGCAATGCTGACACCGAATACCTGCTGATACATATTGTAGAAAGTGCACAGGCACGCATGATGCAAGACAAAACCAACGATTATGAAACCTTGCAGGACAAGGCCTTTCTGGATAAGTATATTCAACTGTTTGCAGATAAGTCTTTGAAAGCAAAAGGTATGTTGGGCTTCAAAAACCGTACAGACGAGATAGCACGCATTGTAAAAGAAAACAATTGCGATTTGCTTGTATTAGGCAGTCATGGCCATAAGGCAGTAAAAGATTTCATTTTCGGACAAACTATAGACACATTGAGACACAAGGTAGATATACCCGTATTCATAGCACAATAACACCATTGCAGCTGCGTTAAGCTGATATGAAAAAAAATATTATTGTCGCAATAGCGACCACGACAATCGGTTTTATTACAACATGTTCTGCACAACAATACGCTGCAAAAGCCTACCTGAATATCAGTAACAGCACATATAAAAATCCTCAGTACACCAGATATCAGAATCAAAATACGAGGTATTTTACCAAAGATAACTTGTTTCCGTCTGTAGCTATCAACTACAAAAACAAACGGAAAAATCAACACGAAATAGAACTGAGCAGAATAAACATAACGAATACTGAAACCTTCGTTGAGCGTATAAATGGTGCAGGTGATAAAACATACATCCCTTCACAAAAACTGACTATTACACAAATACGCACGCGTTATGAATACATCTTATCATTCGTTAAAAAGCATGGTGTCATTTTTGAGCCTTCTGTAGGTTTAGGTGCATTGGCATACTATGAAAAGATGAATGCCACTCCTTACCAAAGTACAGACTTTCCTACAAGTGTAATATATGCAGGTACACGCTTCACCCTTACACCTCGTGTTTCCATCAACATCACTAAACGTGTATTTGCTGACATCAATATTCCTATCTGTATAATGGATGCGGGTATTGCAAAACAGAACATAGCCAACCCCGCACTACCTACACCCGCACAGCGATACAGTATTGCTGATGTTGAACTTTTTCCATCATACTATAGCCTTAGGATAGGCGCAGGGCTGCGTATTTAATGATGAATATGTAACTTACTGCCAAAATTCTTTTGGCATGTTCATCAAGTGGATTATCATCATCATGGCTACCCTCAATTTTGGGTACATGTTTTTTGACGGCAGCCGCGCATTAGCTACCGGCGATTATATCCGTCCTAAATCGGGGAAACACGCAGGGCAGTTGGGCCCGTGGAGCAAAGCAGTGGAAAAAGTAGGTATCAATCCCGAATCTACAACCATGAAGCTCATCTTTGTTGTCTGGGGGCTTGCGGGGCTATACGTCACACTCGCTTTTTTGCAAGACAAGCCATGGGCTTGGAAGGCAATGCTGATAGTCAATATCGCATCACTCTGGTATGCCGTAGTGGGCACTTTTGGCAGCGTGGTACAGATAGCATTGCTTGTAATATCAAAATTGCTGCGATAAGCGTCTGCATATAGTTATATTTGCATCCCAAAACATCTACATCAATAATGCAAAGAGATACTGCCATTTTCGGGCTTATAAATGAAGAACTGGAACGCCAGCGCCGCGGCCTTGAGCTGATAGCTTCTGAAAACTTTACCAGCGCACAGGTTATGCAGGCTATGGGTAGCGTGATGACCAATAAGTATGCGGAAGGCTATCCCGGCCGTCGTTACTATGGTGGTTGCGAAGTGGTAGATAAAAGCGAACAACTGGCAATAGACCGTGCAAAAGAAATATTTGGTGTAGACTATGCCAATGTGCAGCCGCACAGTGGTGCACAGGCAAATGCAGCTGTAATGCTGGCTTGCCTGCAGCCCGGCGATACCATCCTGGGGCTTGACCTTAGCATGGGTGGACACCTTACCCACGGTTCTCCGGTAAACTTCTCGGGTAAGCTGTACAATGCAGTACACTACGGTGTACGTAAGGAAGATGGCATTGTAGATTACGACCATCTGGAAAAACAGGCACTGGAACACAAGCCTAAACTTATTATATGCGGTGCATCTGCATACAGCCGCGATTGGGACTATGCACGCATCCGCCAGGTGGCAGATAAAATCGGCGCATTAGTACTGGCTGATATCTCTCACCCTGCAGGTCTAATAGCTAAAAAACACCTTGCTTCTCCGTTCGATCATTGTCATTTTGTAACCACAACTACACACAAAACATTGCGCGGACCACGTGGTGGCCTCATCATGATGAAGACCGACTTTGAAAACACTTGGGGTGTTAAAGGTCCTAAAGGCGAAACAAGAACACTGAGCCAGATGCTGGACCTAGCCGTATTCCCCGGTACACAAGGCGGCCCGTTGGAGCATGTGATAGCTGCAAAAGCGGTTTCATTCTACGAAATACTGCAACCGGAATTCGGCGCATATACACAACAGGTAATCAACAACGCACAGGCTGCTGCTACTGCTTTGTTGGAGAAAGGTTACAACATCGTATCGGGCGGTACAGACAACCACCTGCTGCTGATAGACCTTCGCAACAAAAACATCAGTGGTAAAAAAGCAGAAAACACTTTGGTGCATGCAGATATTACCATTAATAAAAACATGGTTCCGTTCGATGATAAGTCGCCGTTCATCACTTCAGGTATCCGTATAGGTGTGCCTGCTGTTACTACCCGTGGCCTGAAAGAAGAACACATGCCACACATCATCAACTGGCTCGACCGTGTACTGATGTCTCCTGACGATGAAACGGTAATAGCGACCGTACGTGGTGAGGTGAACGAGTTTATGCAACAGTTCCCACTATATCCTGAAATGTAATTCTTTACACATACTATTTTAAAGCCGCCGTTTGTTTAGAATAACCTTAACACGGCGGCTTTTCTTATTTTTGTAGTTTCATGCTTGTGCTTCAGGCACATATGCACTAATAAAACATACATGAATCGTTACTATCTATATTTATTACTTCCGGTAATAGCCTGTTCTTTTGCAATGCCTGCCGATGCACAATCGGTACGCACCAGAAAGAAAGAAGAAAAGAAGAAAGAGCCGAGCATCTACGAAATAGACACACTGTTGCAACCCATACCCCGCAACAGACAGATGTGGCACGATAAAATAGACAAAGAACAAAACCGCGCTGACGCTTCTGATGGTGTAATGCGCAATCGTGAGTTGTATTATACAGACGATTCTGTTATCAACCTCGGCCTGAATACTGCCATGTTTCAAGTGATAGACCAGATGCAGAAAATGGTGGAAAACCTGCCACAGAAAACCAGAGATGCTATAATGGACAATCAGGAAAAAATACGTTGCCTGAAAGCCATCAACGAAATGCTCTATACTTTCAATTCTGATGTAAAAGCAGACCCTGTCTTCTACCGCAAGCAGATATATAATATGCGCGACCTTATCATTGCCCGAAATGAAGGTACCAGCATGGACTTTGTGAAGAAGAACGTCAACTTCCAGACAATGAACAATGTGAAGTATCTGTTTGAACCAAGCAGCGAAGAGCGCATATTCATCTTCACAGAAATGGGCAAGCTGGAACCTCAGATAATGATAAAACGCCTTAGCGAATTTGCCAACGAGAGCTATGCCGACGATATAGTTGCTGCTGCTGCAAAAGTAGTGCCTAACGAATTGTTCAGCTATGCATCATCTACCAACTATGTACTGAGCAATGCCGTAAAACGCAGCAAAGACCCGTTGGTACAAACCATCGTTCGCATATCGCAGGAATCTAAATCGCCACTGAAGGCAATGCCATTCCTGAACGATATCTATACCAAGAAAAAGACCATTGCAGAGATAGACCAGATAACAAGCAACCACGATTTGTTTTACCAGAACCTCGTAAGGCTGAAGCTGGAACAAGTGTCTTTGGGTGGCGATACCTATACAGATGAATTGAAGTATCGCAGCATGAAGTACATCCGCGAGATGAACGACCTGCACGAAGAAAAAGACCCTGTGCGCTTTAAGTGTATCGAAAATTTCCCGCCTGAGGTATTGTATTTCATCATGGTATACGGTCAGGACGAAATATATACCAGTAGCTTCCTCGGCACATACAAGCGCATGCTGGAACGCATGAAGCCTATGACGGGCGACCAGTTGTTGGAAAAAGTACACCGCGACAAGTTCCGTACTTTCATCCGTATGTGTGCAGGCTACAATACGCTTACTACATTCCTCGGCACCATGGATGCGGATAATAAAAACAACCTGATGCGCAGCTTCATTGCCGGCCTTGAACAAGGTAAGGACGATGAACTGGAAGACGCAGTAGACGTTGCAGATGCATTCGGTAGTATAGAAGATTCAAGCCTAGCAGTATTTCTGGAAAAACAAGTAAAAGAGAACTACGAAGCATCTTACAAATTCCGTAGCAAAAAGGGTGTGATAGTTTATGGACTGCTGGCTACGCTGTTTGAAGGGCTGAAAGGTATGGATAGCACTACAGCGGCTATGCAATCAGACAAGCTGAACCTGCCACCTATCAGCATGGTAATGAATAAAAACCTTACCAACGATTCGGGCATTGTTTACGAGCAGGTATTCTTCTATGGCGATGAAGATGGTAAAACTTCTTACACCAGCTTTATGGGCAATTTCCCGAAAGACAAATGGAAAGTTGTAACCAATAAATACTGGGCAGAAATATCATCGTTGCAAGGCAAGAAGATAGTTATCTATGCCAACCTGCCAATACCTGAACCGGGTGATGAAGAAGCACAGAAAGAACTGGCAAAATACCTTGCAGAAAAAGAAATACACCCATCGGTGGTTATACACCGTGGACATAGCTACCACCTGCCACTGACGATAGATCAACTACAGCGCGAAACAAAAATCGTAATGCTGGGCTCTTGTGGTGGTTATCACAATCTGGGTAAAGTACTCGACCATTCTCCTGATGCACACATCATATCATCTAAGCAAGTAGGTTCTATGAGTGTAAATGAGCCTATTATCCGCAGCATCAACGACCAGATACTGGCAGGTAACGATGTAGACTGGATAATGTCTTGGCGCGGGCTGAATGGCTACTTTGCCGCGAAAGGCAGGGAAACAGCCAAAGGCATGTTTGATGATTATATACCACCACACAAAAACCTCGGTGCTATCTTCATCAAAGCGTATCGTAAAATGCTCAGCAGTTTCGATGAATAATCAATAACAAAACTTCTTTCCGTTATGGCAAAAATCAAGCTCGGTAAAATAGATACCAAAGCACCCAAGCATCTTGACAAAGACGCTACCAAAAAGAAATTGGCTGCCATTCAGGGCGAGCTTGATGAATTGCAAAACCTGCTGTATGCCGAAGGTAAACACAGCATACTGGTAATAATACAAGGCATGGATGCCAGCGGTAAAGACGGACTGATACGCGATGTATTTGGCTGTATGAACCCGCAAGGTGTACAGGTGACTTCTTTCAAAGTACCTACGCCCGAAGAGCTGAGCCACGACTTTCTGTGGCGCATACACGAGCATGCACCTGCCAAGGGCATGATACAGGTTTTCAACCGTTCGCATTACGAGGATGTATTGGTAACGCGTGTACACAGCATCATTGATGATAAGACTGCTGTAAAACGCATGGCTGCCATCAACGATTTTGAAAAGATGCTTACCAACCACAACAATACACACATCATCAAGCTATACCTCCACGTATCACGAGAGGAGCAACTGGCACGTCTGCAGGAGCGCATGAAAGTGCCGCAGAAAATGTGGAAATACAATGCCAAAGACATTGAAGAGTCGCAATTGTGGGATAACTATATGGGGTATTACGAAGAGGTCTTCAACAAGTGTAATGAACCTGAATGGAACATCATACCTGCAGACCAAAACTGGTACAAGTCTTACCTTGTAGCAAAGCTGCTACGCGATGCCATGGTTGGTTTTAAGATGAAATATCCGGGGATGAAAAAGTAGCAATATGTTCTCTGAAATTGAGTATTCCATTCAACAGCAAGACTTAATTGAAGCATTAGATAGTAACTCTGCTCTACAAGTAGCCATATTAGAACCAGACGTTACCATCATGGATACCTATCAGAGCTGTATCGAAGCAGCACAAACTGCTATTAAGGTATTTGACAATCGCATTTTTGATTACTTTAAAATACTCGCATTTCGAGGGAAAATCCTTCCCGCAGATATAGATAAGCGATACAAACTATATACTTATCCAGACATTTTGCCTATAGGAGAAAAAATATCATTTAATCAGTTCATTGGCGAAGGATTAGATATAGACACCCTTACGACAACAGGCTCCGATCTTTTCCATCAAAATAGTAACAAGGGTTTGATATATGCTTTGTTTTGCGACCCACATTCAAGCGGGAATATAATCGGAGAAAAATATGATAATCTCATTAGGAAGTTTTTCTCTGCTTTTTTACCATCGAAAGAAAACTACATCATTTACCAATGGAGTAATGACTGGTCAAACTATTTTGATGCAGGAAAAGAATGGTGGGGCACGTTCTTTTGGACACTATATGATAAAACTACTAATCAAATTACTGTAATAGCTGCTTCTACTACAGACTAATCAACCCACAAACTTTCTGATAGCCGCATTTACAATATGCGGCTTTTCTAATTGCAGAAAGTGCCCGCACTGCGCTATCATTTCCAGTTTGGCATATTGCATTTTGTGTACAGCTTTTTCGGCTATATGCTGCGTAGTTACAGGGTGTATCCACCTGTTAGGTATCAGCGCATCACGCTCACCAAACAGTACAAGTGTCGGTTGCTCTACAAGGTCCAGGTTATCGAATACAGGTTCATCCAGCATACTGTTTACACAGGCATCCACCATTTGCCTGTAGCTGCGTGTAGAGTGCGAACGCATTATCTGCACCAGCTCTTCTACCATCTCATCTATCTGCTTCGGGTACTGAAAGAAACTGGTACGTATGCTTTGCCGCAGGCTATTCTCTTCTGTGCTGAACATATCGAGTGTGCTGATGGTCGATTTATACATCGTACTTTCAAGCGGGGTGAATGTTTCAAAACCCGCAGGCGCACACAGTATCAGTTTTTCAGCAGCATCGTGTACATTCTCCAGCAGGTGCAGCACTACCTGTCCACCCATCGAGTGCCCTACCAGCACCACATTTTTCAATCCCAGCTTTTGTATAAAATCGTATACGCATCCTGCGTAGAAGTGTATGCTGTAATCGTAGTTGCCTCTGTCAGAATAGCCATTGCCGGGCAAGTCTACTGCTATGCACCTGTAGTGTTCTTTCAGTGCTTCTATCTGGTACTTCCAGCTGCCACCATAAGTAGCCAGCCCGTGTACAAATACCAATGTATGTTCTCCGCTGCCCTCGTCTATATATGCCATGTTGCAGCCATTAGATAATACTGCGTGATGTATGGCAAACTGCTTATGTGCTGTGTGTATCAATTCCGTTCGTCTATTATTATTCAATATAAAACAAAAGGTGCGCATCACGCACACCTTTTGTCTATGAGCTTATTCTGAAAACTGACCGGTTAACTATTCAACAAGTCAATCAATGAACTAAAAACTATCCTCTTTCTATTACCCATTTAGCTACCGCAGGTGCAAGCTCTTTCTGGCTCTTACCACCTACAAACACACCTATGTGACCACCAGGGAAAGGATAGTTTGTTTTATCCTTCGTACCGATAGCATCCATTATAGGCAATGTGCTTTCGTTAGGGATGATGTTATCGTCTGTGGCATATACGTTCAGGAAAGGAACTGTCATATTTTTCAGATCGATAGCACGGCCACCAAGCGTCATTTCACCTTTTATCAGTTTATTGTCGCGGAAAAGGTCTTTGATGTATTTACGATACATCTCGCCCGGAATAGCAGGCAAATCACCTTTCCATTTTTCCATGCGGAGGAAGTTCTCCATTTTATCTTTGTCACCAAGGCTATCCATCACACCAATGTATTTGCTGATGTTCATGCTTGGCTTCAGCATACCGAATGCGCCGTCAACCATTTCGCCGGGTACAGTACCTACGCTGTCAACGATAGCATCTACGTCTATGTGTTTTGTCCAACGATACAGCATACAAGTGTTTGTGCTGAATTCGTAAGGAGCAACATATGTAGTCAGTGATTTCAGTTTTTCAGGATACAGCGATGCATATATCATGCTGAATGTACCACCCTGACAGATACCCATTTTGTGGATTTTATCAACCTTATTGCTCTTACGAACAAAGTCAACCGCATCGTTCATATAACCGTCGATGTAGTCTTCCATTGTTTCGTAGCGGTCTGCTTTTGTCGGGTAGCCCCAATCCATGATGTATATATCAAGACCTTCTTCCAGCAGCTTTTTCATCAGGCTGCGGTCAGGTTGCAAATCAAGCACATCGTGCCTGTTCAGCATAGCGAAAGAAACCAGCACAGGAGTTTTGCTCTTAGCAGGTGTTTCACGGATGTAATGGTACATTTTCACGTGGCCGCTGCTCCACACCAATTCTTTTGGTGTTGTTGCCAGTTGCACATCCTCCATGTTTTGCAATGTCTCGTAGCCTTTAGCCAGTTTGTGCGATGTAGAAGTCAATTCTTCCACCATTCCTGCAGGGTTCCAATTCATACTCTTAAAAATTTTGCGCGAAATTATTAAATATTTTCTAAATAAGAGCAATTAAGCTCCCGTTAACCTTATGAATATAGCGGATAATGAGCAGTTTACCAATTAAACGAAATTAATTCTACATAAAATGAGAGTCCCTGCATCCAGATGAATGCAGGGACATTATCAAACAGAACAAACTGTCGTAATTAATAATTGATAGTACCGTTTATATTGCTCAGTACTGCCAATCCGGGATTACTCAACGGCACAGTCATAGTACCCGAGAAGTTACCTGTAGCATTTCTGAATCTGCCTGTGCCACCTGTAAACTCAGCTTCCAAAGTACCTGTTGCAGTACCATTAGCAGTAAACATTAGATTGTATGAAGGAATATTGCAGTAAATCTCGTCGCCATTAGCAGCCACAAAAGATGCACACTGCACCGTTACCTGATTGCCTACATAGTTACCACTGATAATGATAGGTGCCACGCATGTTTTATTCTTAGCCTTCAGCAAGCCCATGTGCGTTACCGTACCGGTACCCTCAAAATCGCCTACAGTGGCCAGCGGACCACAGTTGCATGGCAAGCCCAGCGATGTATTGATCCTATAACTAAGACTTCCCTTAAATGGTCTGCCACTGCTTTTTGACATTGCTGTAGATTGCAGGTCTGCATTCTCTACAGTATTAGCATTATTTACCGCTGGGATGGCGGTATTGGTAGCCTTATTGCAAGATGTGGCGAATGCCAGTGCACATGCAGCAATGAATAGTTTGTTTTTCATAAGCCTTGTTATTTGAGAGGTAAATTGATTAATAGGCTAAGTTCCTCCTGATAACAACCTGATAACAAATTACTGTCATGTATTAACAACAGATTTACAAGCGCTTAACCATGCATTAACAAGGCATGGGCACAAAAAAAGTCCCGCGTCTTTGCAGAGCGGGACTTTCTTAATAATATAACCGGATGGCTTATTTTGCCACAGCGATGTATTTCTTTTCTTTGATACGTGCAGATTTACCCTGACGATCGCGTTGGTAGAACAGTTTCGCGCGACGAACACGACCTGTTTTGTGCACCTCGATAGACTCGATATTTGGTGAATACAGCGGGAACAGACGCTCAACACCTACACCGTCAGACATTTTGCGAACAGTGAAAGTTTGCGTGTAGCCACGGCCCTGACGTTTGATAACATCACCTTTAAATGCCTGGATACGTTCCTTAGCACCTTCAATGATTTTATAGTTAACGGTAACGTTGTCACCGGCTTTGAATTTCGGAAATTCTTTCTTCCCTGTCATCTGCTCTTGTACAAATGCTACTACGGTATCCATTTTAGTATTATTTTGGGTCTGCAAAGGTAATGAGTACTCTGATAAATTCAAAATTTAAATTTAAATCTCTCAAATCTTTTTACCTGTGCTTGTTTTACAAATGCGAAATTACGCAATAAATCAGTCTTTTCAGCTATTTCAGCCTATTTATCATCATCCATCAAATCGGGTCTGCGCTCTGCGGTACGCTTCAGCGATTGCTCCAAACGCCATGCATCTACCTTTTTAGGGTCGCCGCTCAGCAGCACATCAGGCACTTTCCACCCCCTGAAGTCTGCCGGACGGGTATATACAGGCGGTGCCAGCAACCCATCCTGATAAGAATCAAACAACGCAGAAGTCTCATCATTCAATACACCCGGTATCAGCCTGCCTATGGCATCTACAACCACAGCCGCAGCCAGTTCTCCCCCACTCAGCACATAGTCGCCAATAGATATCTCCATGGTCACAAAATGCTCCCTGATGCGCTCATCTATACCCTTGTAGTGACCGCAGATAATCATCAGGTTCTCCTTCATAGATAGCATGTTGGCGGTTTTCTGCTCAAACTGCTTGCCGTCGGGGGTCATATATATTATCTCGTCGTAGCTACGCTCACCTTGCAGCTTCTCTATCAGTATTGCCAAAGGCTCGGGCATCATCACCATGCCTGCACCACCGCCAAACTGGTAGTCATCTACCTGCGCCTGCTTATACGGTGTATAGTCGCGCAGGTTATGCACCTGCACATCCAGCAAACCTTTTGCCTGTGCCCTTTTCATTATAGAATGGCCAAAGGGGCTTACCAGCAAATCAGGAACAACCGTTATTATATCTATTCGCATGAAAAATCAAAAAATTAGAAAGTAAAAAGAAAGGTATTTTCATTTTTCTTTTTGCTTTTTTAGTTACCCAAATACACCTCCAGTAAACCTTCGGGCAGGTCTACACGCACATATTTATTGCGCAGGTTCACCTCTATCAGTATATCATCCACCAATGGTATCAGCACTTCTTTCCCTTCTATATCCAGCTTTGCCAGCCATTGATGACCTGTTTGTATTACGTCTGCTATCGGCCCAAGTCCGCCTTTTTCTCTATCCACCAGATTAAAGCCTATCCACATAAGCGGGCTGTCTGTCTTCACTTCTTTCAGCACATCTTCTTTTACATACACATGCTTGCCCACCAGCTTCTTGGCTGCCTCTACCGTTTCCACATCTTCTACAGTTATAATATACTCTTCGTTGTTAGCTGCTTTCACAGACGATACAAAATGAGGTATCTGGCTGTCTTTCCTTATTTCCACAAACAATACGGCACCAACTTCCAGCCAGTTGCTTTCTCCTGCAACATGGGTCATTATCAAACCACCTTTCAGTCCGTGTGTAGCTACTATCTTACCTATGCGTATCATGGGCTGCAAAGGTAATACATTTGAATTTTGCACCCGATTGATCAGAAATACCCCAGATAAAACTTGGAGTACGTAGCGTATTCTATACTCAGTTCATCGCCCTCGCCTACCTGCCTGTAGTCGTCTATGCTAACTTCTATACTCAGTTTTACGGACGAACTCAGGTATAGATAATAGGTGTTATTCTGCGGCATATATTGCTTGCGTGTCACGTTTACACGCTCTATGGTTTTGGTGCCACTCTGTATATCCTTGCGCAGTTTGCGGAGCGTGAAGTAATAAGCACTATATGCAATGCTTCCTGAAAACACCATCAGAAAAAGCACACCGCCAAAATAGTATTTGTAAGAAAACGGATCGGGCTCATCGTTCCACGCCCTGAACCAAGATATGAGAAACGGGCAGGCAAAACAAAACACCATGAGTATGCGGACAACCTTATAAAACATGGTGTTTTCTTTCTTGAACTTTTGCTGCAAAAACACAAGCTCCTCTTTTTCCAGAGGCTCATTGTACTTGTATAGATGCAGGTTTGCCATAATTATCAGAAGCCGTAAATACCGGCGTATTTTTCGTGTGCGTATTGCATAAACACTTTGAAATCGAGCCCCATTCCCGTTATCTGCTTACACAATTCTTCAGATGTATACCTTCTGCCATACTGATGCACTTTACCGCGCAACCACTCTCTCAATCCCAATAGTGTGCCGTTTGCAATATCATCCGTCAGTGTGGGCATTTCCTTTGCCGCTTGCTGATAAAACTGTGCCGCGTAAAAACTACCTAATGAATAGGTAGGAAAATAACCAAAGCTACCGTGCGCCCAGTGCACATCCTGCAATACACCTGTTTTATCGTCCTGTGCAGATACGCAGAGGTATTTATTGTACAGTCCGTTCCACGCTTCAGGCAGGTCTTCTGTAAACAAGTCTCCGTTCATCAGTCCCTTCTCTATTTCATAACGTATCATCACATGAAAATGGTATGTAACCTCGTCAGCCTCTGTGCGTATCAGCGATGGTTCTACCTTATTCATGCCTTTATAAAACGCTTCGATACTTACATCGTTCAATTGCTGCGGAAAATATTGTTGCAGGTTCGGGTAGAAATGATGCCAGAACTGCTTGCCCCTGCCAACATTGTTCTCCCATAGGCGAGATTGTGATTCATGTATACCCAAAGATGCAGCAGCACCTAATGGCAGCCCGTATTGTTCTATCGGCAGGCCCTGTTCATACAATGCATGTCCACCTTCGTGTATGCTACTCCACAGCAGCGATGAATAATTATTTTCATCTACCCTCGTTGTTACGCGCACATCTGTTGGCGCGAAAGATGTAGTAAAAGGATGCTCAGACATGTCCTGCCTGCCAGCTTCAAAATCGTAGCCCATTGCTCGCAGCACATCCATAGAAAAATCCCATTGTGCCTGTTTAGGATAGTTGCGCAGGAAGAAGCTGTCATTTACCTGCTGTGCTGTTTTTATCTTATCAAGCAACACAGGCAATTGTTGCTTCACATCACCAAACACACTGTCCAGCAATGCTACACTAGCTCCCTTTTCATACTCATCCAGCAAGGCATCGTACGGATTACTTTCATAGCCATACATAGATGCCTGCTGTTTTTTCAGCTGTATCATCTTATCCAGCTCGGGCGCGTATATGCTGAATTTATTTTCCTTTCTCGATTGTATCCACGCATTATAGCTGGCACTTGTTTGTTGCGTGATGGCCTCTACAAATGCTGCAGATAGTTTTTTGTTCTTGTTATAGTCTTCAAGGCTCAGCTCTACATTTCGCTTTTCATCATCTGCAAGGTCGCCCCTGCCTGCCAGTTCCTGCAACTGGTTGCCATAAGCTTCAGACGTTAGCATTTCGTGTGCCAGCGATGCCAGTGTAGCAAGTTGCCGGCCCCTTACCTCAAAGCCCTTTGCAGGCATATACACTTCCTGATCCCAACCCAATACTGCCGAAGCATTATTCAGGTCTGCAGCTTTCTGCGTAGTCTCTTTGTAGGCAGCATACAGGTCTGCACTACTCTTTTGTATGTTCATGTATTAGTTTACTTCTTTTGAAAAACGTTTTACTCCTGTGCCTCCAGACGCTCTACAGAGCTGATACCATCCAATGCTGCCAGTTGCTGACAGAGAGTGTCCAGTTCTTCCCTGTCGTGCACATACACCATGATTGTACCATCAAAAATACCATCGTGAGAATCGATACTGATAGAACGCATGTTCATCTTCAGCTCTGCAGATATTACGTTGGTTATCTTCTGTATCACACCCACATCATCCAGCCCGAGAATGCGCACACCACTGAGGAAGGATATTTCTTTGTTCTTCGCCCATTTGGTTTTTACTACCCTGTGCCCGTAGTTGGCAAGCAATTGCGGCGCATTCGGACAATCGGTACGGTGTATCTTCAAGCCCTCGCCCGATGTTATAAACCCGAACACGTCATCGCCCGGTATTGGCTGACAACACTGTGCCAGTTTATAGAGAATCTTATCAGAACTTTCACCAAAGATGATGAGCTCAGCACCCTTCGCAGGTTTTTGCTTCAGCAACTCGTCTGAAGAGATAAGATTCTTCGTATCTATCTTCACCTCTTTAGGCGGCTGCACCAGCTTGTCGCCGTGTATGGTAAATTCTTTAAGGTCCTTCAGGTCGAGGCTGCCTACTGCAAATGCATAAAACAAATCGAGCGAAGATGGCTTTTTGAAATGCGAACACATTTCAAGGATATTGTGCGCAGACAATGGCACTTTCATATGCTCCAGTTTGCGCTCCAGCATAGCCTTTCCATCTTCTGCTATCTTGCGTTTCTCTTCTTTCAGGTAGTATTTAATGCGAGATTTGGCTTTGGCTGTAGTTACAAATGCCAACCAGTCTTCAGATGGTTTTTGTTTGGATGATGTAATAATCTCTACCTGGTCGCCACTCTTTATCTGGTGACTCAGCGGCACAAGCCTGTAGTTTACTTTTGCACCTATACAACGTGCGCCAAGTTCAGAGTGTATATCAAATGCAAAGTCAAGCGCGGTGGCGCCTTTCGGCAACACGCGCATATCGCCTTTCGGTGTGTATATGTATATCTCTTCGGTAAAAAGATCGAGTTTGAAATCCTGCAGGAAGTCGAGCGTATCGGTATCAGGATTGCTCAATATATCGCGCAGATGTTGCAGCCAGCTATCCAGTTTACTTTCCTGTGGCGACTCTGCACCTTCTTTATACTTCCAGTGTGCTGCAAGGCCTTTCTCTGCAATCTCGTTCATCCGCGATGAGCGTATCTGCACTTCCACCCACCTACCACCCGGGCCCATTACCGTAGTATGCAGCGCCTCATAGCCATTACCTTTCGGTACACTTATCCAGTCGCGCAGCCTTTCTGTACTTGGCTTGTAGAAGTTGGTAATAACAGAGTATACCTTCCAGCAATCTTCTTTTTCTTTTTCCTGTGGAGAATTAAGGATGATGCGAATAGCAAACAAGTCATACACTTCCTCAAAAGCTACATGCTTGGTGCGCATCTTGTTCCAGATAGAGTGTATGGCTTTGGGGCGGCCATAGATATCAAAATCCAACCCCAATGTTTGCAGTTCTTCCTTAATAGGTTTGATGAACTCGTTGATATATCTGGTGCGTTCTCGCTTCGTTTCCTTCAGACCCTGCGCTATCTCCCAATATACTTCGGGTTGTGTATACTTCAGTGCCAGATCTTCCAACTCAGATTTTATCTCATACAAACCCAGACGATGCGCCAGCGGAGAATAGATATACGTTGTTTCAGACGATATCTTCAATTGCTTCTCGCGGCTCATGCTTTCCAGCGTGCGCATGTTGTGCAGCCTGTCTGCCAGCTTTATCAGTATTACCCTCGGGTCGTCTGCTAGGGTCAGTAATATTTTTCGGAAGTTTTCGGCCTGTACTGTAGTGTCTGACTTCAGGTCTACTACGTTCGATATCTTGGTAAGGCCATCTATAATTTTGGCATACACGCTGCCAAATTCGCTTTCTATATCCTCCAGTGTTATCTCGGTATCTTCTACCACATCGTGCAGCAGGGCACAGATGGTAGATGTTACACCCAATCCTATTTCTTCAATTACAATTCTGGCAACTGCTAAGGGATGTAAGATATATGGCTCTCCGGATTTGCGGCGCATATCCTTATGCGCATCTGCCGAAATCTCGAAGGCACGGCGAATGAGTTTTTTATCTCCTTTTTTAATGCGATGCTTCAGCGCGCGTAACAATGCCCTGTACTCGCGGAGTATTAATTTCTTTTCTTCTTCTTCGTTAAGATTATATGCTTCTCTGACTATCGTATCCATAAGCTACACTGTACTATGTAATTTACGAAGAAAGTCAAAAAAAAGGGAAAAATAGCGTGTATCTGCGCACAAATACACGCTTAGGCATTATTTATAGCTAGCTCTGTAGAATTGCAGATACGCTTTCATATCCTTATCTATCAGCAGTTTTTCGTAGTTAAAATCTGATATATAAATCAGCTGATACTCGCCTTGTTTATACTCTCTGAACAATTGCCCTGTAGTCTTCAAATTGTTCATATATATCTGTGCTGCTGTAAGATTGCGGAATGTTTTGATAGCTACCACACCATTCTCAGCAGACAGTACTTGTATGTCTGTACTCAGCCCCAGATTATTAAACTTGAACGTATTGAAATCTGACACACCGGCACGGAAGCCTGAAGCTCTCGAGTCCATGCTACCAAATACAAACAAGACCATATGCTCTGCCTCCGGCCTATATATATATGCAGGTGCAGATACCTTTTGCGCAGGTGCAACATCTGGAGGGAAGCCACCAGCCGCATTCGTCAGCGGTTTCGCTGCCGCTGGCGAACCTGTAACAGGCGATACGCCCGCAGCTTTGACCGTATCTACTTTCATGACAGCTGTATCTTTAGGCATATTCTGCTGTATGTATTTCAATATAGCGTCTGCCCAAGGCCTTAACGAGTCTTTAGGGTATTCAGTGATAAATGCTTTAATCAGAGAATCTGCTGGCTTGTACTGAGACATACCTGCCAACGATATACCCTCTACTATGGTAAAGCGTTTAGCGTATTTACCTTGCGGATAGTCAACCTTAGCCTGCTTCACCTTGTCCAGCGCCCACGCGTATTTGTGATCCAGCACCAAACCATAGGTTTCTTCGTAGAAAGCACCTTCATTCACACCTGTCTGGCTTTCATTAGGTGTTTCGCGTGGCTTTACAAGTGCAGCATACTTGCTCTGCGGGTATTTTTGTTGCAATTCATCTGCATAGCGCCTTGCGTCAGGCACTTTACCTTGCCTGATGAATGTAAGGTATCGCAGATATAAGTCTTCGTCTTTAAATTCATGGTTAGGATAACGCCTGTCCAAAGTGTCGAGTAATTTTACTGCCGGCGGATAATCTTCCAAATCTTTTACATACGCGTTTGATGCATCCATGTATGCTCTGCGTATCAGCGTATGCGCCTCATCTATTTCCGACTTACTTCTTGGTATCAATGCAACCAATGCTTCTTCTGTAGGTATACCGTTTTCATCAACCTCTATATCCTGCGCATCTCCATTGCTGTTGCCACTACCACTGTTCTGGTTCGAGTTGTTATTTGCCATACCACTCATGGCTGCACTACGCCTCCAGTTATCTGACAGTTGCCTGTTACCCCACTTACGTTTAAACTCGTTAACCCCCTGCTGCACCAATGCTGTATTATTAAAATACCAGTTTGCATATGGGCTGTTTCCTCCTCCGGCACTATTTCCATTGGTAGCTCCGGCAGACACCTGTTCAGATTTGAATATGCTATCAGCCCTCTGCTGTTGCAGTTTGCGTATATATCTCCTTACCTCTGCACGCATTTCTTTCTCCGGCATTGTACCCAATGCTATCAGGCTATCCTGTTCGCGTATTGTCCTCAGCGGGGCTGTAACACTTATCAATGCAGAGCTACGTTTTATAGCCAGCTCCATCAACGAATCTTTTGCCATGAAACTTGCAAATGTTGCAGCGCTGTCGTATGCATTCTTTGCTGCTTCGTAGTCCCCGGTTTTATAAAACACATTGCCCAACGTAGCAAAAGACAATGCTTTCTGCTTAGTAGTAGACTTTGGCGAGCTTATACTCTCAGTCAGGTATGCTATCGCCTCAGCGTTATTACCACTATTTGCAGATAGCCTGCCCAATACATAATATACCTGTTCGTAGTAAGACTGGTACTTACCATCATTCAATACTTTTTTGAGTGCGGCAATACTTTCCTCCTGCGCACCGCCTGCATACATCATACTATATGCCAGGTTTTTGCGGGCATAAAAGTCCATGTCTACTTTCGGATTCAGGTCTATCACTTTTTTAAAGCTGCTAGCAGATGCAGTATACTCTCCCCTGCTTTGCGCTATTTGTCCCGCAATAAATGCAGAACGCATACGCATCCAGTTGGGCATATTATTATCATCTGCTACTATATTCAGCTGTGTAGCCGCTGCTTTATAATCTTTTTGATTCAGGTAGATGAACGACTTTTCTAATGCCAACCTGCCCTGTAGGTCTTTAGGGAAATTAGGGTCTGTTTCCAGCAGGTCTATAACAGATTCGGCATTACCTTCTTGCTTCATTTGCGTATAGGTACGTGCCAGCCATAGCAGCGATTCGTTATGTACCGATCTGTGTTGCAAAAAGCTCAACACGCCTTTTTTATCCTGTTGTGCTATCGAAAGATCTCTGCCATTCTTCTTGGTGTATACGCTTTCACTCTCGTTAGGTTTCTTTTTACGCTTATCCCTCAGGCTCAGAATATAGCGGAATGATGCTGAAGCCTCGCTATAATTGCCCCTGTAAAAGTATGCCTGCCCCAGCAGCAGGTACAGGTCGTCGCCCCACTTGGTGCGCGGGTCGTGTATCTGTATACCCATGGATGCTTTGTAGATAATACTGTCCATATCCGGGGCAAGCAGCGAGGAGTCTTTATCGGGATTGAAAGGGAATAAGACCAACAACGAGTCATAATTATCCTTTCTGGTTCGTAGCATATTGGCTACGGCCTCGTCCATTTTCTTATCTGCGTTGAAGTAGTAGTTGTAGTGCGTAAAGGTATTCTGCACTATCTGCCTTGGTATGCTCCATCGGCGTTTCAACATCTTCTCGTTGGTATAGGCTTTTTGTTTTTTCTTAATCTTCAGTTCAAAAGCCAATTGTTGCTTTTGTTCTTTTTCTTTCTCTTTAACTTTTTGTGCTTTGGCTTTCTTCTCCTTCAGTTTAGTAAGGCTATCGGTTTTCACCTTTTTTATTGCCAGCAAGCTATCTGTCCTTTGTTTGCGGGTAGCGGCTATGGCATCAGTCTTGCCCTTCCTCACTTTAGCAAAACTGTCTGTAACTTTTTTTCTGTGCGCCTTCAGGCTATCGCTGAAAGCCTTGCGTTTAGCCATCAGGCTATCCGTCTTAAGTTTCTTCACTACAGCCACGCTATCTGCATAACGTTTACTCTCTCTGTACTTACGCTTCTGTGCAAGACTGTCGGTACGTTTTTTCACTACGGCGCGGGCACTGTCTGTTTTTACCTTACGGACAGCTATTGTGCTATCAGTTATTTTTTTACGGGCAGCTTTGGCGCTATCCACTTTAGCCATTCTCGCTGCCTGCAATGTTTTCAACTTCACCGTTTTAGCCTTTTCAACACTATCTCTATATCTTTTACTTTCCCTGTATTTACGGATGGTACTCAGGCTGTCTGTCTTATGCTTGCGTATTTTGGCAATGCTGTCGGTAGTACGTTTTTGTGCAGCCTGTCTGTCTGCAGTTTCTTTTGCACGGGCTTTTGCCATGCTATCGCGGCTGGCTTGCAGGGCTTTTTGTTTTTCTTCCTGTTGTTTCTCTCTCTCCTTAGCGGCTGCTTCCTTGGCTTTTTCCTGTGCTTTGCGGGCAGCAGCTATAGAGTCTTTTTGCGTTTTTTGGGCATAGGTAACCTGCCCGCCTGTCATAGCGCAGAAAAAGATGATGATAAAAACTAATATTTTCTGAGGGCTCAATATTGTTCTAATGTGCTTTGCTTCAATAATAATAACTGTAAAATGCGTAAAATATTATACCTGCAATAGTTAATTGCAGGTATATATTAAGACACCTTACATATCCATCAAAAATAGGAAAATCCCGCTAAACTCTGAATACCGTTTAGAAACCATCACATTAGCATAATATACATTTCAAATAAAGCATATTTATATTTATATTTGCTATAATGAACCTACAACCCTACTTCATGTGCCTTTCTGCATATTTATCGCCCTGCCGCTGCCACTGCAACAATTTTAGCTACCCATGTAAATCTGCAACAAACTGCAACAAAATAATTCACAATTATCTGAATATCAATATATTAATAAACTAGTCCAAATGCGGGACGTGCAACAATCTGCAACAAAATCCATTAAACATTATACAATATCAATTTAACAAAGAAGCGACATTAAAAAATTGTCTTCATCACAGTTAAACCTTAATTTACACTCCCTTTGGTACTATGAGCAGGCCGGCAAAACGCAGACATATTTTCAAGCGGCTCAATACACACTATCGCTTAGTGTTTATTGATGACACCTCGCTGCAGGAAGTTGCTTCGTTTCGTCTTACCATGCGCAAACTATACATACTATTCAGCAGCATTTTTGTGTTTGTAATAGTAGTAACAGTTGTCATACTGCTGCTGACACCATTGAAATATTACATACCAGGCTATGCAGGCGGTAGCGACAGGCGCGAAGTAATACAACTGAAACGCACTGTCGATTCGCTGACAGACCTCACTGCTGCGCAGGAAGATTTTGAAAACAACCTGAGGCAAGTGATAGCGGGCGATGTAAAAATGAAACTCGATACAACAAAACTCGACATGAAGCGCGTAAACCAGGAAGCCATGAAAAACCTGGTACCGATGAATGAAGAGATAAAAAAAGGTGCATTGCAACCTGCAAAAAAATAAAGCAATGGAAAACAAAAAGCCTGATAACAACATGATGCGCTACGCAGGGCTGGCAACACAATGGATGGTGATGCTGGCACTGGCAGTACTTGCAGGTCGTTGGATAGACAGTAAAACAGGCTGGAAGTTTCCTTTGTTTACCGTATCGCTGCCGCTGATAGCACTGGTGGTATCGCTGTGGCAACTGATACAGGAATTTAACAAACCACGTAAATGAACAGAACTTTTATCATAGCTGTAGCAGCAGTATTTGCAGTATTATCGGGCGTATTCTTTTATATGAAAACGGCCATGCCGGAGTTTCGCTTCAATGTAATGATGGGAGCAAACATCCTGATGCTGATACTATCTGCGGCAAGCTATTTTATGGTTACTCGACAAATACAGAACAGGCCGCAGGCTTTTATAAGGGGTGTATACTCCGGCACCTTCCTGAAGCTGTTTGTGTGTATGACTTCTGTATTGATATATGTAATGCTGAACAAAAAAGATATTCATAAACCAACATTGTTCGTCCTCTTCGGTATATACGCTGTGTATTCTGTTGTAGAAACGACCATACTATCAAAAATGGCAAGAGTGAAGTGATATGAAAAAGCAGGAAACATCTCTGTATCATCTAAAACATTTTTTACCGGAGAACACATTTGAACTTGTGGCACCTTATTTCATGAGCCACACCATACACCTGACGCTGACACGCGAACGCAAGTCGGTACTTGGCGACTATCGAAACCCTACACATTCAGACCCATACCATAGAGTAACGGTCAACATCAACCTGAACAAATACAGTTTCCTGATAACACTGCTGCACGAGCTGGCACATATGCTCACCTTTAATCATTTTAAAAACGATGTACCACCGCATGGCAAGGAATGGAAAACACAGTTTCGCCATGTGCTGATACCTTTTATAGGCAAGCAGATATTTCCCGCAGATGTAGAAAAGGCATTGGTAGCCTATCTGCGCAATCCATCTGCCAGTACCTGTACCGACCCTGCGCTTTACAAGGCGCTGTATCGCTACGACGAACGCAAACCCGGCTACTGCCTGGTAGACGACCTTGAAGTAGGCCACTGGTTTGAAATGGAGGATGGCAGCATTTTTGAGGTAGTGGAACACCTGCGCACACGCAGCCGATGCCGGGACCTGATAACACGCAAAATGTATTACTTTCAGGGGATTATAGAGGTAAAGCACGTAAGGCGGGACAGGCGTAAAATAGCTTGAAATATTTTCACCCGATTTTTCACCCCGCGAAAATCTTAATATGATATAAAACACTACTGTTTTATACTACTTTTAATGTCTTAAATAAATCAGAATGATGAAACTGAAGCACTCTCTACTTGCAGGTGCTGCGATGCTCGCATTAGCATCGTGCCAGCAGAATGGCGGCGGCAATACCGATGCTGCTGCTACTCGCAAGCTGCTCGACCCGGCTAATATGGATACTACCATCCGCCCGGGCGACGACTTCTTTATGTACGCAAACGGTACTTGGTTGAAAAACAACCCAATACCGGGCGACCAGACACGTTGGGGCAGCTTTAACGAGTTGCAGGAAAACAACTATAAAGCACTGCACGAACTGCTGGATGCTGCTGCTAATAATAAAAGTGCAGCCAAAGGCAGCGCAGACCAGAAGGTGGGCGATATGTACCGCAGCGGTATGGATAGCGCAGCTATCGACAAAGCAGGCATCACTCCGCTGAGTGGTGTACTGGCTCGTATAGATGCCATCACAGATGCTAACGGTATACTGAATGAAATAACTACAGGACAAACACAAGGCAATGGCCAACTGTTTGCATTCTATGTAGCGCCTGATGATAAGAACGTAACCAAACAGATACCACAGTTTGCACAAGGCGGACTGGGTATGCCTGACCGCGACTTCTACTTCAACAAAGATGAGCGTTCTGCAAAAATCCGCGAAGCATACAAGCAATATCAAGTGCAACTGCTGATGCTCATGGGCATGGATAGTGCAACGGCAAAGAAAGATGCGGCTGAAATCTACGGACTGGAAGAGAAACTGGCAGGCGCTTCTATGACGCGTGTTGAAATGCGCGACCCATACAAACTGTACAACAAATTCAATGTTGAAGGTTTGAACAAGCTAACACCGGGCATGGATTGGAAAACTGTTTTCAGCAATCTGAAAATAGGCAACCAGGATTCTTGCATCGTTGCTACGCCTAAGTTCTTTACAGAGGTTAGCAAACAACTGAAATCTACACCTGTAGATGTATGGAAGAAGTACCTGAAGTTCCACACGGTGAACGATATGGCGCCGTATCTGAGCAGCAACTTCGACAAAGCACGTTTCGATTTCTATGGCAAAGTGGTTCGTGGTCAAAAAGACCAGAAACCTCGTTGGCAGCGTGTATTGAATGTTGTTGACGGTTCTGTTGGCGAACTGCTGGGACAGATGTATGTTGACAAACACTTCAAACCGGAAGCTAAAAAGCGTATGCTGGAATTGCTGGACAACCTGCAATCTACCTATGCAGAACGCATCAAACGTCTTGACTGGATGAGCGATGTAACGAAGCAAAAAGCACTGGGCAAACTGGGTACATTCATCCGCAAAATCGGCTATCCTGACAAATGGCGCGACTATAGCAAACTGGAAGTTTCAGGCAACGACTATGTAAAAAACATCATGGCTGCTTCTGCTTTCGAGTATGACTATATGATAAACAAACTGGGCAAACCTGTTGACAAAACAGAATGGGGCATGACACCGCCTACGGTGAATGCTTACTACAACCCAGCTTTCAACGAAATCGTTTTCCCTGCAGGTATCCTGCAATATCCGTTCTTTGAGATGGGTGCTGACGATGCTGTAAACTATGGTGGTATCGGTGCTGTGATAGGCCACGAAATCACACACGGCTTTGACGACCAAGGTCGCCAGTACGATGCAGACGGCAACCTGAACGATTGGTGGACTAAAGAAGACGCAGATAAGTTCAACGAAAAAACAGCGGTGGTTATCAAACAATACAATGGCTTTACTGTACTGGATACAGTTCACATCAATGGTGAGCTGACACTGGGCGAAAACCTTGCAGACCTTGGAGGCCTTGCAATTGCTTACGAAGCATTCAAGAAAACAAAACAAGGACAGGGCAATGAGAAGATTGACGGTTTTACACCTGATCAACGCTTCTTCCTGAGCTGGGCACAAGTATGGCGCGCAAACACCACACCTGAAGAAACATTCAACCGTATTAAAACAGACCCGCACTCTCCGAACCTGTGGCGTTGTAACGGTCCGCTGAGCAACATGCCTGAATTCTACCAAGCATTCGGCGTAAAAGAAGGCGACAAAATGTGGCGCCCTGAAGCAGAACGTGCACGTGTATGGTAGTTTAGTTGATTGGTTGACTTATTTATTAGTTAACTGATGATATAAAATGACAAAAGCAGGCTATATGGCCTGCTTTTGTCATTGTGGGGTAAACACATAAGGCTTATGTATGGGTATATAATGAAAACGGTAATTTTGATATGAGATACAACCCATAGAAAATACCTGTATGAAAAAGTTATTTATAATATGGATGCTATGCTTGCTCGCAAGTATTGAGATAAACGCGCAAGTGGGTAGTATTACAGGCAGGGTACTTGATGAGAAGAAAGAACCGTTAGAAGGCGCAATAGTTGAAGTAATGCAAGGTGGCATAAAAAAAGCTGGAGATGTTACTTGCGAAGACGGGAGCTACACTATGAAAGGATTAACCACAGGCAAGTATGATGTAGAAGTAAAACTTGCTGGCTACAAAACTAGTAGAACAACATCTATAATTGTTTCTCCAGATAGAGATAATAAGATAGATATTCAATTAGATAGCAATACTATAGATAATGACATTGTTGTTGTAACAGAATACAAACAACCAACAACAGAAGATATTCAAAGTATTTATGAGGTCGAAAGAATAATCTGTAGGGGACTTCAACCTACTGTTCAAACATCTGCTGGGATATATATCAGGGAATACAAAAAACAAAAACGTAAAGAAAAGAGAAGAAAGCTGTATTCATGGTTTTCTGATTTATTGTCATTTTAGCACTATGAGGTTTTGCCTGTACTAAAAAAACTTGCTGCTGCGTTATGGAATACTAAACACGTCTGCATCATATAGCTGTACCCGGGATTTTAACTATTTAAAAAATCAAGTTTTATGAAAAAGGCTATCAGCTTATGCATTCTGTGCATTATAACAGCGCTGCGTGTCATGGCACAAACAGGCGACATCAAAGTAATTGTAAATACCGGCAACATTCCGGTAGAGGATGTTATAGTAACCATCAGCAGCCAAAACGTAAAAGACCAGAAGACAACAGACACAAAGGGTGTAGCCACGTTTCGTCAACTACTCACAGGCAAGTATACCATCACCGCAAGCAAAGCAGGCTTCTCTACGAAAACAGCCTATACTACAGTAGTATCCGGCAAAACACAGCAAGTCAATATTCAATTTGCAGTAGTCCTTGAAGAACTAAAAGCTGTAACCATTAGCGAAAAAGAGCTTCCCATAAAGAAGGACAAAAGAAGATCGACTAAGACTGTGCAAGAAGATATGGCAAGGGGTCGTACAATAGAATACGAAGCAATGCCTGCACCTGCAGCAGCTTATAACCTTGCACCACCAATGCCTCGCATGGTATATCGCGAACCGAACACAGAAAGCTATAAGAAAGTACCTGAGAACGACTTTATGAGCGTACGCGCCAATCCGCTCTCTACCATGAGTGTAGATGTAGACAGAGCATCGTATGCCAATGTGCGCAGGTACATCAATGATGGACAAATGCCCCCCGCTGATGCGGTGCGTGTAGAAGAAATGATAAACTACTTCAATTACAAATATCCGCAGCCTGAAGGAGATAATCCATTGGCCATCGTTACAGAACTAACCAACTGCCCGTGGAACGATAAGCACAAACTGCTGCATATAGGCATGCAGGCACGCACAATACCCACAGACAATCTGCCACCTAGCAATCTGGTATTCCTGATAGATGTTTCGGGTTCTATGGATCAGGCAAACAAACTACCGTTGGTAAAATCATCGTTGAACATGTTGACAAGCAAACTGCGCGCACAAGACAGGATATCTATAGTGGTATACGCAGGCAGCGCAGGGCTGGTATTACCCGCTACAGCTGGCAATCAGAAAAGCACCATCAATGCAGCACTCAACAAACTGAAAGCAGGGGGCTCTACAGCAGGTGGTGCAGGCATCAAACTGGCATACAGCATAGCACAAGAGAACTACATACGTGGTGGCAACAACAGAGTAATACTTGCCACAGATGGTGACTTTAACGTAGGCGTAAGTGGCGATAATGAAATGGAAGAACTCATAACCAAAGAAAGGCAGAAAGGCATTTATCTGACATGCCTCGGCTATGGTATGGGCAATTATAAAGACAGTAAGATGGAAGTGCTTGCAGATAAAGGCAATGGCAACTATGCATATATAGACAGCAAACAAGAGGCAGAAAAAACACTGGTTCGCGAATTTGGCGGTACAATCTTCACACTGGCGAAGGACGTGAAATCGCAGATAGAGTTCAACCCTGCCTATGTGCAATCTTACAGGCTGGTAGGTTATGAAAATCGTTTACTGAATGAAGAAGATTTTATAGACGACAAGAAAGATGCAGGCGATATGGGTTCTGGACACAGCGTTACTATTATCTATGAGATAATACCAACAGGTGTAAACAGTGCAGATGTAAGGAATGTAAGACAACTAAAATACCAGCAACGTGCAGCCTACCCTACAGTGCTTGACTATGATGCAGGTAGCGAATTGGCCACTATCAAATTCAGGTATAAAAAGCCTAACGGCAATACAAGCAAAGAAATAACACACCTGATATACAATAACACAACAGACATAAGGCATGCAAGCGAGAACGCACGCTTTGCCACATCTGTGGCAATGTTTGGCATGCTGCTTAAAAACTCTGCATACAAAGGCAACAGCAATTACAACAAAGTATTGGCACTGGCGAGAAACAGTGAAGGTTATGACGCAGAAGGCTACAGAGCAGAGTTTATAGAACTGGTTAACAGGGTAAACAAAACAGGTGATGTTGCAGTCAATAAATGGTACGAAGAAGAAGATTAAATAGTTGAGGGTAGAACAGACAAAAGGCTGATGCAATAATGCACCAGCCTTTTTTGATTTATTTTTCTATTTTGTATAAATAATATTGACTAAGGACAAATCACTCAACAAATCTACCATACTCATCATCAGCACACTGCTGTTGGTTGGTACAGTATTGCGCCTGTGGCACATAGATTATCAAAGCCTGTGGCTGGATGAAATGCATACCATGCTATTTTCAGACCCGGCAACATCGTGGACAAAATACTGGCAGGAAGTAGGGGAAGATGTGCATCCCCCGCTATACTACACCTTACTCAGGGTATTATTTGCAACCATTTCGTATACAAGCGTTACGGCACGCATGGTATCAGCTATAGCGGGTATCCTGTCTATATGGGCAATATTTCTGTTGGGCAGAGAGATAAGAGATAATAAACTAGGCTTGGTTGCTGCTGCCATTACCACACTAAACTATTATACCATCTCATTTTCGCAAGAGGCCAGAAATTATATGCTTGCGTTCCTGCTTGTTACGCTATCTTTTCTATACCTGATACGTTTGCTTAAAACACTACAATTAAAACACAGTATCTGGTATGGTATATATACATTATTACTACTCTACTGCCACTACTATGCCGTATTTGTGATATGCGCACAGATACTCATTGGGCTGGTATTCTTTATAAATGAGCCTAAAGAAAATCGGGCTGTATTTTTTAAACGCTTTTTGCTAAGTGCTGCGATTGTGACAGTGGGCTTCTCCCCTTGGATCCAGTTTCTTTCTTCTGTTACCGCCGTAAAGAACACATGGATACCAATGCCATCCAATGGTTTTGTGGTAGAATACTTCAACGAATACTTTGGCAATTCAGCATTGTTAGTGCCAATATTTGCAGTATGCATACTATACTATGTCATATACACATTACTGTCACCGCTAAGAGGCATCAGGCTAAAAGAAAATCCGATATGGTTGGGCTTTATCATTTGCTGCATATGGGTGTGTATTACCTACCTGCTACCTTATTGGCGTTCGCAAACAGCTGTGCCGATGCTATATGGCAGATACACCATTGTAGTGCTACCTGCGCTGATTATCTGCATAGCATACGGCATCTTGCAGATAAAATATCACATCATCAGTATGGCAATATTAGGTTTCGTGTTGGTAGAATCTTTTATTGACTTGGCATCTAAGAAAGATTACTATACCAGAATCACCAAAACTCAGTTCAGAGAAATGATAACAAATGTTGCACAAAACTATCACGACAATGCACTGATAGTTGATGAGATGAGCACACAACAATGGTATTATTTCAAAACACTTCATATACAGCCCAATATCATAGAGATACCCAAAGCGGCATTTGCAGATGCTGTTCTGTTGCGTGAATCTAAGTATTACCACATCAAACAATTCTGGATAATAGGCGGGCATCAGGAAAAACAACTTGACAGTAATACACGCATCCGACTGGAACAATATTATACACGCCTCTGCAATGCACAATATGTAGATGCATGGGCAGAATATTATGTATTAAAAACAGATACCGGCCTTGGCATCAGCTACATAGACTATCATGATATTGACAAAAACACAGGCGCTACAATAGGAACAGATGTAGTATTGCAAAGTGGCAGCATGCAGTTCATGCCTCACCACTTACCCAAAGGCAAGTATCAGTTTATTGTTTCTGCAAGTGGCACAATTGCGAATGAACTTTACCCTGATATTTCCATATCGCTAAACGGCAAAAAGCTGGGAGAGCTGCAAACAACCAAAGACACTACGATAGCTACATTTTATTGGGAAACAAGAAGTGATGTGTCTGCAGCTTTCAGCATAACACTTACTAATGACGCTACAGACCCAGCAAACAATGCAGATAGGGACGCTTATATTCATTTTATAAGAATAAAGAAGCTGAACTAACCGAAAAAAGCAGCGATGATTGCTGATAGCAGTTTTGGCATGCTTAGGCAATTCTGTAAACACGACACAAAACCAACCTTTTTATATATTTATTACTTTGCAGACCTTATGGACCAACAAACAACTAAAACGAATAAGCAAAACCGCATCATCCTGATAAGCCTGATGCTGATAGGACTTGTGCTTAGATTGTGGCATATAGACTATCAAAGCCTGTGGCTGGATGAATTGTATTCTATAGAAGAGGCATCTACGCAAAGGACACTGCACTGGTTGTTTGAATACCTCAAAACCACCGATCAGCACCCACCCTTATACTACTTATTCCTACGTGGGTGGATGTCTGTTGTTGGTTACAATGAGTTCACACTAAGGCTACCCTCTGCTATTGCAGGTACTGCAGCGATATATGCTGCATACCGTTTGGGCAAGGAGGTATTTAATGAAAAGATAGGCCTTATTGTAGCACTATTGGCTACTATCAATTTCTTTGGCATACATTACTCTCAGGACGGGCGCAGCTATATCTTCATCTTTTTGCTTAGCTGTATATCGTATACACTGTTGATAAAGCTATTAAAAAAGCCAAGCCTGAAGGGTTCACTATTATATAGCATCGTATCACTGATAATGGTGTATACGCATTATTTTTCTATCTTCTTTTTATTCGGCCAGGTAGCAGTTGTTGCAGTATTCTTTTTCTTAGCAGATGCTGCAACACGCATCAATTATTTGAAGTATTTTTTACTGAGTGGTGTTATAGTCGTACTGGGCTACCTGCCTTGGATACCATCATTACTCTACACAGGTACTATCTCATCTTTCTGGATAGAGCCTACTAAGGACACATTCATTAAAGACTATTTTCTGGAATATTTTGGCAACAGCGGGTTATTAGCACCATTGCTTACATTATTTATACTGCTCTTTGCAGCAAGGGTATTGTTTGGCAACTACATAAAAGAAAAGAAAATCATAGAACAACCCGAAACGGCAGCACTCATCATAATAATAACATGGATATTAGGAACATGTTTTGTGCCATACGTGCGCTCGTTGTTTGTAATACCTATGCTGCACCCACGCTATACCACCCCATTGATACCGGCATACTTGCTGGCATTGGCTGCGGGTATAGACTATATCAAAAACAATGCGGCAAAAACTGTACTGGTAACGGTATTTGTATTATTCTCTCTGTTCGATCTGGTTGCTGTTAAGAAATACTACACAGAGCGCAACAAAGCTCAATACAGAGAAATGACACAGTATATCATTGAACACAACCCCGAACATTACCCTATTGTAGAACAAACTTGGGGATGGCTTCATAATTACTACTTTAACAGATATAATTATAAAGCTACTTTCATAGATCAGAAGAAATGGAAGTTTGTAGACTCCATCATGCCATTAGCCAAAACACCACAGGCTGCTGAAGCATTTTGGTTTGTTGATGGGCATGTGTACGAGCCACTGGATGAAGGCAAACGCAACCAACTGGAAACAGAATATGTACAAGCCATTAAACAAAACTATTTTGGCGGATGGGTAGAACTATATTACCACAACACGCCGTATGACAGCCTGCACAATGCATGGATGATAACCGCTAACAACTTCCCGGAAGACACCCGCTTTGACCAAGGCAGGCAGATTGCCATCTGGAGCAATAACCCTACTTCGCCATCCGGCATCATCAATCTACCCAAAGGCAGATACCGCATATCAATATCAGCAATGGGTAGTGATGCAAAAAATGAATTTGCCTCTTTCAAGCTAATGATGAACGATAAAACAATTGCGAAAGTAAAAACCACTGCTGAACTTACTACCTACTTCAATGAAATAGATATAGCGGAAAACACGGATGCAAGTTTCAGGCTGGCATTAACCAATAACGAAGAAGACCCTCAAACACACAAAGACAGAAATGCCTTCGTTCGGTTTATAAGAATAAAGAAACTCGACTAATCAATGTTTAAAAGGAGCGAATTATCGCTCCTTTTATCATTAAATATACGTGCCAGCACGTATATACAGGAATGAATAGTCAAAGTAGTTTTGTACTGTTAAACAACAGACAATCAGTTAAGTATGAAGAAATCTACACTGACCATTGCTGCCATAGCATTGCTGGCAGCTTGCAAAAAAGACAGCTCGACTACCACTACGCCTACACCCACTCCAACACCTACAACAAAGACATTTACATTTAAAGCAGACGGCACAGCGATAACGCTTGACTCTGCAAGAGCTACATTGTACAATCTGGGGGTAGCACCATACAACCGCGAGATTGATGTATATGGCTTTAAAGGCGGCAAGACAGTGATAGAGTTTCATTTTCTGCCAAAGACGGGCAAACAAAACGCCAGCACATCATTCAGCGATGCGTGGTTGACGTATGCAGACGACACCAAAACATACGACTCACAATCGGGCGAGCTGAACCTGACAGTATGTGATACGGTGAATAACAAGATAGAAGGTACATTCAACTTCTCGGGCAAAGAGTTCAGTGGTACTGCTACCAAATCTATTACAGAGGGCACTATCTATGTAGATAATATGAAGAAGCAGTAAGCATCTGCTTAGTTTAAATAACAAAGGGGCATCTATTTTGATGCCCCTTTTCTTATAATATAAAAACTTCTTACACCCCGAGATTCGCCCTGAACATCTTAACGGCGATGGCAAGGAGTATTACACCGAAGAATTTACGAACTACCAGAATACCCGAATGGCCTAGGAGGCGCTCCAGCAAGTTGAGGGATTTCAGGGTAATGAACACAAATACCAAGTTGACAAATATGGCTATCAGGATATTACTTGCATGATAGCTTGATTTCAAGGACATGATAGTGGTGAGCGTACCCGAACCCGCTATCAGCGGGAAGGCTATCGGCACCACATTGCCCGATTTATTATCCTTTTCAGAACGGAATATTTCCAAGCCCAAGACCATTTCCAGCCCCAGTACAAATATCACAATGCTACCCGCTATGGCAAAAGAGTGGATATCCAGCCCCATGAAATTCAGCACCTGCTCCCCTATAAAGAAGAACAGCAGCATCAAAGCGCCCGATACCGCCGTAGCCTGCACGGCACTGATATCGCCCATCTTCTTTTTCAGGGTCAGCAATACGGGTATAGAACCCAGCATATCTATTACCGCGAAAAGCGCGAAAGACACAGTAAAAATTTCAGAAATATTAAATGAATTTGCCCCTGTCATACCGCAAAGGTACAATAGTTAAAAAGGATACCATAAGTTGGGCGCAGAATGCTAATTTTACGCCTTCAAATCGGGCAAATGTCAATAACTAATTATAACCATACGGTAGCAGAAAGATTTATGCGCTATGTGCAGGTAGATACGCAAAGCGACCCTGCATCTCCTACGCAGCCATCTACCGAAAAACAAAAAGACCTCAGCAGAATATTGGTTGAAGAACTGAAAGCCATCGGCATTGCAGATGCCGAGTTGGACGAACACGGATATGTGTATGCAACCATCCCTGCTACAAGCAGCAAAAATGTACCTGTGCTGTGCTATTGCAGCCACGTAGATACTGCACCCGATTGCAGCGGTGCAGGCGTAAAACCGATACTGCATAGAAACTACGACGGCAGCGATATCGTATTGCCCGATGATACCAACGTTGTGATAACAACCAAAGAGCACCCGTACCTGATAGAAAGGATTGGTGACGATATCATTACTGCAAGTGGTACTACCCTGCTGGGCGCTGACGACAAAGCAGGTGTTGCCATCATTATGGATCTTGCAGCTTACCTCATTCAGCATCCTGAAATACCACACGGCACTATCCGCATACTGTTTACCCCCGATGAAGAAATAGGACGTGGTGTAAACAAAGTAGACATGAAACGATTGGGCGCACAGTTTGGCTACACACTGGACGGTGGCGAACGCGCCCATCTGGAGGGCGAGACCTTTAGCGCAGACGGTGTAACGGTTACCTTCCACGGTATCAGCGCACACCCGGGCTATGCAAAGGATAAAATGGTGAGTGCTATTAAAACAGCATCAGCATTTGTAGACAAGCTGCCACGCAACGAATGGTGTCCTGAAACTACTGAAGGCAAACAAGGCTTTGTGCATCCTGTGCATATGGAAGGTGTGTTGGAAAAAGCAAGTGTATCGTTCATCATCCGCGATTTTGATACGGCAATGCTTGCCAAACACGAAGAACGCCTGAAGGCATTGGCAGAAGAAACTATCAAAGAATTCCCAGGTGCAAGTTTTGAGTTTGTGGTGAAAGAACAATACCGCAATATGAAAGAAATACTGGACCAACACCCGCAAGTGATGGACTATGCAGAAGAAGCATATAAACGTGCGGGCATGGATGCCATCCGCATGAGTGTACGCGGCGGTACAGATGGCTCACGTCTTTCATTCATGGGCCTGCCTTGTCCTAATCTCTTCACGGGCGAAATGGGCATACACAGTAAGCAAGAATATGTAAGCGTGCAGGATATGGAGAAAGCAGTGGAAACACTGGTACACCTTGCACAGGTTTGGGAACAAAACAGTTAGAACCGGGATTCATTGGATTAATGGATTTGCCGGGTTGAAGTAGTAATAAAATATAAAATCGAAATCGTAGATAGAATATGAATGCTCAATTAAAAACAGTTTTGCTGACAGTACTTACACTTTCTGTATTTACCATTGCTTTGGTAGAGCTTAGCGGCGTTAGCAGTACAGCGCTTTATAACAAATATAAAATAGGCAATGGTGGTGCTCACAGTCACGACCCGGAGCTGAGCGAAGTGCAACGCAAGCAGAACGAAGCAAAGGCAATGCCTAAAACATCTATTGAGTTTGCAGAAATGCGTCACAATTTCGGCACCATCAAGGAAGGTGAGAAAGTGAAGCATGCTTTCAAATTCAAAAATACAGGCAACAATCCGCTGCTGGTATACGATGTAGTGGCAGGTTGTGGTTGCACTACCCCATCATGGTCTAAAGACATTGTACTGCCGGGGCAGGAAGGTGAAATACAAGTAGAGTTTAACAGTGAAAACCGTCCGGGCCATCAGGCAAAAAATGTACTGGTATACTCTAACGGACAGCAGGAGTCTATCTCTATTGGTTTTGATGTAGACGTAGAAAAGAAATAATGACAACAGCAAACGTAACATTCGGGCAACAGGTAAAGAACTACTTATCGCTGATAAAATTCAGCCATACGGTTTTTGCATTGCCATTTGCCATGATAGGCTTCTGCATGGCTGTTGTAAAAGACGGCTATAGCTTTTCTTGGGACTTATTTGTAAAAGTGCTGCTGTGCATGGTATTTGCACGCACATCGGCCATGGCATTCAACCGTTATCTGGACCGAAGGTTTGATGCACAAAACCCACGTACGGCAAAAAGAGAGATACCGGCAGGTGTTATTAAGCCGCAGCACGCGTTACTGTTTACCATCATCAACAGTGCGCTGTTTGTAGCTACTACATATTTCATTAATGAGCTGTGTTTCTATCTTTCTTTCATAGCACTGTTTGTAATACTGTTCTACAGCTATACCAAACGCTTTACGGCGCTGTGCCATATTGTATTGGGAGTTGGCTTGTCACTATCGCCTATCGGCGCTTATCTGGCTGTAACGGGTGTATTTAAACTGGTGCCGGTATTGTTTTCGCTAACGGTACTGACATGGGTATCGGGTTTTGATATTATCTATGCACTGCAAGATGAAGACTTTGACAAAAGCCAGCAACTGCACTCTATACCTGCGGCACTGGGCACTGCAAGAGCGCTGATGGTATCGAACATATTGCATGTATTCTCTGCACTGTTTGTTATATACGCAGGCATAGCAGGCGAATTTCACTTTACGTATTGGATAGGCGCTGCGGTATTTATAGGACTACTCACATACCAACACATACTAGTAAAACCAAACGACCTGAGCAAAGTGGGCATTGCATTTGCCAATACCAACGGTATAGCCAGCATTATCTTTGCCATCTTTACTATTATTTCTTTCTTTTTAGCATAAGCATTGTATGAATATAGCCTTGATAGGATATGGCAAAATGGGCAAAGCCATTGAAGAGATAGCCAAAGAACGCGGACATAATGTAGTGTTGCGCATCAGCACTGCCAACCGTAGCGAGATGACGGACGAGAACCTGGCGAAGGCAGATGTGGCAATAGAGTTTACCAACCCTGAAGCAGCGAAAGACAATGTAGTTAGTTGCTTGCAGGCGGGCACATCTGTCGTGTGCGGCTCTACAGGATGGAATGAGGGGCTGAGCCATGCAAAGATGATAGCTATAGAAAAAGGCAAAGCTTTTCTGCAAGCTTCTAACTTCAGCATAGGCGTAAACATCTTCTTTGAAATAAACAAAGCACTGGCATCGCTAATGAACGAGCAGCCGGGCTACGATGTGGTGATGGAAGAGATACACCACCTGCAAAAGAAAGACTCGCCCAGTGGCACAGCCATAACGCTTGCAGAACAAATCATAGACAACCTGCAACGCAAAAAGCACTGGTCAGAGAAAGACAAAGGCAATCCCGAAGTCATACACATCAACGCACTGCGCGAAGAAGGTGTACCGGGCACGCATAGCATCAAATACACATCAGACATTGACGATATAGAAATCATCCACACCGCACACAACCGCAAGGGCTTTGCATTGGGTGCAGTACTTGCCGCCGAATACATAAACGGTAAGCAGGGAATTTTTGAAATGAGAGATGTATTGGGATTGAAGAAAGTGGAGATGTAAAAGAAATTATCAACCGTTAAAACATAGCCTATGAAATACTTACTCCTATATTGCACATTTCTATCACCAGTATTTGCATTCGCACAAAAAGAGACAGCAACATCTGACATGGTTTACAATGTCTACCGCAAGGATGTCCAAGCTATCATAAAATACAATAAGGAATACTTAGGAACACTGAAAAACAAAAGTGATATCATTCATTCCAACGACAGTGTTTATACCACAGTAAAACTGTCGTTCAATAAGAACTGTATAGATAAGGTGTCACTATTTGTTGACATAGTGACTGAAGCAAAAGAAAATAGAACCCGAATATCATTTAACAACCCACGTTATGAATATGAAGGTGACAAATGCCCTAAAGAGGGCACCCTTGAAGAACTAGTAAATTGTGATAAATGTAAAATGGGTACCAGCTTAATTTTAGAAGAGTACAAAGATTACAGAAAAGACATCTTCATTATGTATCATCGATTCTTAAAAGACAAAAGGCACGATAAAGACAACTGGTAATATAAGCCCCGCAACTCGCGGGGCTTATATTTTACCATTCTGAGAAAGAATCTTACATTTAACATTGCAACGCTACCTCCATGTATATCAGAAAAAAGAAAATTATCAGTGCATAGTATTCGTCTCTTAGCCTTATCACTTTTCATATCTGCCACATGCTACAGTCAGCAAACACTAAGATTTGCAGACTCTGTAAAGCAGGCATTTCATATTCCTGAAATATGCTACGCTGTTGTTACCACAGACAGTATATTGGAATTAGCTGCGACAGGGCGACATTCCATCAATCTCGCAGACACTGCAACGCTCGGCGACCGTTTTCATATTGGTTCTAATACCAAAGCCATGACGGCTTTTATGATTGCCAAATATGTGGAGCGTGGCAAGCTGAAATGGAACACCAAATTGTTTGATATATTCCCAGAATGGAGAAAGGCATCTAAACCCATATACAAAAACATTACGCTGCAAGATCTGCTTTCGCACCGTGCAGGCATACAACCGTTTCAGGGTTTTGACGATCCTGTAATACCTGCCTTTAAAGGCAACAAGGTTGAAAAAAGAAAAGCATTCGGTAAATGGGTACTGACACTGCCACCTACCCTACCCGACAGTACCAGTCCGTTTGTGTACTCAAATGCAGGATATACACTGGCTGCTTTGATGCTGGAAAAAGTTGCAGGCAAAAAATGGGAGCAGGTAGCAGATGATATATTCAACAAAGACCTGCATCTGAACATCGGATTTTCCTGGCCGGAGAACCAGACACGTAAAGACACATGGGGGCATATGTTTGAGAATGGAAAGTTTGTACCCTTGCCATCCAATACGGCTTTCAGCCTTGACTATACAGAACCTTCAAGCAATATCAACCTCTGCATCAAGGACTATATCAGGTATATACAAATGAATATGGTGGGCCTCAACGGACAAGACAATTACCTGAAAGCAACTACCTATTCGTTCATCCATACTGGATTTGAGGGATATTCATTGGGCTGGTATAATATTTATGAAGGCACAGAAAGCCTGTCTACACACGCAGGCACGGCTACTACCTACTATACCATTACACACATAGACCGCAAAAGGCACATCGCCTACATCATCTTTACCAATGCATTTGATGACACCAATATTCCACAGGGTGTACGGTTACTGATGAGGGAATTGAAGAAGAATTATGGGAAGTAGCATTGTCACTATATAATATCTACCTATACCCAAAGACAACTAAATCATTATTTACATAATCCATCTCTACAATCATTGCCTGCCTTATTATACTTTCTATTTTTTGTAAATCTTGCGTAAATATTTTAGGCTGAAGCACTTCACCTCTGGCTACTCGATCAATCTGCCATGTTTTTGGGAAAATAACTGATTCTATTTCTTTAAACTCCATTGGTCCACCCATAGGTGGAACATCTTTTATCCCTGATTGATGGAACGTCATTTCAAAATGCTCTGTATCAGGGATGTCAATCCTATTAATTGGCTCAGTGCTAATTTCAACGTAGACGCTTTTTATATAACACTTGCTAATCATAGAGGAGTGCGCAGACAACATTTTAAACAACTCATACCATTTTGTGTTATTCATAAAGCTACCTGTATAGGTCTGCAACCTATTAGCTAACTGTCTTTCTTTTTTCTCAATATCAATCATGTACTAAAATTATATCTCCTAACAATAATAATAAAGCCCCGCAATTCGCGGGGCTTTATTATTTATTTCAGATAAGTATCGAAGTAGTCTGTTATCTTCTGCATCAGGTGTACACGGTCTTTGCCACGCACATTGTGCTCGTAGCCGGGGTACACAAAATAGTCTACCTGTACATTTTCATCTACCGCTTTCTTGATGAAGTTGATAGAATGTTGCCATACTACAGTAGCATCGTCTGTGCCGTGTATCAGCAGCAGCTTGCCTTGCAGATTCTTCACCTTCGTCAGCAGGTTGGCATCTTCATAACCCTGCGGGTTTTGCTCAGGGGTATTCATGTAGCGCTCTGTGTACATAATCTCGTACATCTTCCAGTCCATAACAGGACCGCCCGCTACACCTACTTTAAACACGCCCGGATGGCGCAGCATCAGCGATGTAGTCATGAAGCCACCAAAGCTCCAGCCATGTACGCCCATGCGTTCCGCATCTACAAATGGCAAAGACTTCAGGTAGGCAACACCTTTCAACTGGTCTTCCATTTCTACCGTACCCAGTTTGCCCCATGTAGCACTTTCAAATTTGTAACCACGGTTGCTGCTGCCGCGGCCGTCCATGCAGAAAACTACATAGCCACGCTGTGCCATGTATTCGTACCACAGGTTGTTGCTTTCGGGGAAGCTGTTGCGCACCAGTTGCACATGCGGGCCGTTGTACAGATAAACAACCACAGGATATTTCTTACGTGCATTGAAGTTGGTAGGAAGTATCAGTTTGCCATACAGCGGCGTACCATCATCTGCACGCAGTGTTATGTTGCGTATTTCAGGGCGGTCATAGTCTGCCAATGTATTAGGCGCATCCATCAGCGTCTGGCTGAAGCCATTGTTTGTACCCAATACGGTTGTGCGTTTAGGCACACCCGCAGCAGAGAATACATCGTACACATATTCGCCGTTTTCGTTTGGCAGTGTAGTGTGCACACCTTCGTTATAGTCTATACGGCGCAGACTGCCATTGTTCCAGTTTACTGTATAGCTGTGTTTTTCAAGCACCGATTCTTTTGATGCAGATATGATGATTTGCTGGTGCTCTTTGTTCATGCCCAGTATCTCGTTCACTATCCATTTGCCTTTTGTCAGTTGTTGCAGCAGCTTGCCCTCTGTGTTGTAGAGGTACAGGTGCATATAACCATCGCGCTGGCTCCACCAGATGAATTTATCATTGCTCTCAGGCAGGAAGGTAAGCGGGTGCAATGGCTCTGCATATTTATCGCTTGTTTCTTCAAACAGTGTTTTTACAAACGCACCTGTTTCTGCATTATACTGGTTCAGCCAGATATGATCCTGGTCACGGTTCACTACTGCTATGAATACATATTGTTCATCGGGGCTCCAACTGATGTTGGTGAGGTATTGGTCTTTAGGGCCTGTAGTTTGTATTGTCACCGTCTTGCCTGTGCTGAGGCTATATACGCGCAACTGCACCTGATGAGATGTACCACCCGCCATCGGGTATTTTACATTCTCATTTACCGCAGGTGTTACCAGCCAGTTTACAACAGGATAGTCTGCCACCATTGTCTGGTCCATGTGGTAGTATGCCAGCTTATTGCCGTTTGGCGAAAAGAAGATACCACCCTCTATACCAAACTCATTGCGGTGTACATTAGATGCGCCATTGGTAATATTCTTATCCTTATCATCTGTAAGCTGTACAGTCTGCTTATCTTTTTTGATGATGTAGAGATTGTTATCTATCGTATAAGCGATATTCAGGCTCTTATCTATAACCGTGTTAGCAGCTTTTTCGGGCAGGCTTGTCCAGTTTTCCCACATGAAGCCGCCAGCTGTTTTTGTGCCTTTCTTCAGGTCGTTGCCTGTTTGGTAGTACACATAGCCTTTATCTATCCATTTTATAGCAGGTATGCTTTTCAGTTTGCCGCCTGTGGCTTCGTTCAGTTCTTTCAGGCGCAGTACGGTATCTACTTTACCATCAGGAAAATGTGTACTGAACCATGCATCGTTTGCCACCTGATACATTTTGTTGGTACCAGGCTCCCAGCTCACTTGTTTCAGCCCCTTTGGAGCCAAAGCGCCAGAAATACCATTGGTAGCCTCTGCTATGGTGTATTGTTTTTTCTGTGCCTGTGCAGACAACGCTACCAGCGCAGCACCTGCAAAAGCAAACTGTTTTATATAATTCATATTACTGATTTGATAAATCGAGGGCTGAAATTATTGAATATCGGGCAAAAACCTATCCCCCATTTTGCCTGCACGGTGGGAAACATTTTTATGCTTAAGTTCGTTTATAGATTATGCAAAGACTTATCGCCATATTGCTGGCACTGCTACCACTGGTTTCCAATGCACAAAAACACCGCAGCAACAACCCTGTAGGGCATTTTAACGACGAAGCCTACTGGCAAAAGTGCGCCGCAGTAAAGCACCTGCCGGCCAGCCCTATTACGGCATCAGACACAGCAATAGTAGTGGTAAGCAATCGTAAACCCAATACCGACCCACTGCGCTATATGTGCGAGGAAAGGGACGGGAGGGCATTATATTACTATTTCGTATTTAGCAGAAACGGCATATGGAATGTGCTACAGGTAGAAAGCCTAGAGAAAGCCATTGGCTATATGCCTGATAAAAGCAGAGACTGGGTGATGTATGTGGAAGGAATGGGCAAACTCTTTACCAGCGATTTGTACCGTGGTATGAGTATGGCGGGACAATATGGTGTAAACGTGATTATGTTCGACTATCCGAGCATTACCACCACCAAAGGTGGATTGGGTAACTACTTCTTTTCTATGAAGAATGCACGCACTGCTTATAAGGATTTTATTCCGGCGTTTGAACACGTGAAGCAACTATACAAAGGCGGTACGCTTGGCAATGGTAAGATGAGTATGTTCTACCACAGCATGGGCAATCATGTATGGAGACAAGCAGTGAGGAATGATATGCTTAATAAACTGAATGGTGATGTATGGGTGAGCAATTTTATTATGAATGCACCTTGTGTACCACGCAGAGGGCATAAGCGTTTGGTAAACCAAATACACTTTGCAAAGGGCATATACATTAATTACAACAAACAAGACTTTACGCTTGGGGGAGCCTACCTTGTGAGCAAGAAAAGACAATTAGGACAAAGACCGGTACGCAACATCAGCAAAAATGCAGTGTATGTAAACTTCAATATGCTATGCGGTAACGACCATAGCAATTTCCTGTCTTTGGAAGGGCGCGCACCAGCAAAGCCGCAATCGCTGCGCTATTACAATACGCTATTACATGGCAATACGCCAAACCTGCAAGACAGTACACAGTTTGGCGTATCGACGTATAAAAAGATTGGATTTGAGTTGTTGCCTTAGGCTATATTCATCAACCTCAACACCTTCTCCACATCTTCGGGTGTATCTACACAATGACTGTCGAAATTGGTGATGGCACATTTTATTTTGAAGCCTGCTTCCAGCCAACGCAGTTGTTCTAAAGACTCTGCTTTTTCGAGCGATGAAACAGAGAGTTTACATACCTGCTCCAGTACATCCGTACGGTAAGCATACATACCTACGTGGCGGTAATAGTTGTGATACTTGTGCCATTCTTCCTGCGGCACACCTTTTAAATACGGTATCACCATACGGCTGAAGTACATACCTTCCTGATGGTCGTTCAGTACTACTTTCACCTCGCCCATATCAAACAATACCTCGTGGCTATCAACCGGAATGATGAGTGTTGCCAGTTCTGCTGTGCCTTCTTTCAGCACGCTCGCCAGTGTATCTATCTGCGATGGGTCGATGAAAGGTTCATCGCCCTGAATATTTATTACGTACTTGTAATTGCCACCAATTTGCTGCAACGCATCCCAGCAACGGTCTGTACCGCTTGGGTGCTCTTCTTTCGTCATCACAACTTCGCCACCAAAAGACACTACATGCTCTGCAATACGTGTATCATCTGTTGCCACCACTACTTTATCCAGTGAACCGCATTTTGATGCCTGCTCGTACACACGCTGTATCATTGTCTTGCCTTTGATGTCTATCAATGGCTTGCCGGGGAAACGTGTAGACGCATAGCGTGCAGGTATTATACCAACTATCATAGCTAATCTATTACTCTTCTATTATTTGTGAATCTTTGTAAATGTAAAAAGACGGTACCGTCTGATTGCGCAGTGTGATGTATGCCAAGTACGTATCAGTATATCGCATACGGTTGCTGATAGTTTCTGTGTACAATCCGCTGAGGCCTGTAAGCAATTCTACCGACTCGCGCACTGCACCTTCGCCACCTACATTGGCAGTCAGGTAATCTACCAATCCGTTCTGTACAGCAAACTCTGTCAGCAGCGGATTGCAAGGGCGCGGTATCATAATGCGAAGTCCGCACATTTCTGCAGCACCAAAGTCCAGCACGTCATCAAACACAAAAGCCACTTCTTCGGGCTGGATGCCATGCTTTTCGCAAAGGTGTTGCAATGCTTCTGTCTTCAATTTGATTTTGCTGTATGCACCATGAAAACATTCACGCTTGGCAAGTGTCCATGCAGCACTGTTACGCTCGCCCGATATGATGGCAACCACCGGCACGCCGTTATGACGCAGGTAGTGATTGAAGCGGAGCATGTTAGTACCCATCGCATCTACCTCGCTGAATGAGCTCGTGCCATTCTCGTCCTTCACACCATTGTTAAAAACACCATCCCAATCAAATATGTATGCTTTGATGCGCGATAGTTTCTCCTGCACCTGTTGCGGCGTAGCTATAAAATTGCCTTTAAAATGGCTGATGACGGTATTGATATCCATAACTGTATCAAAAGTAAAAAAGAAAAATCCTAAACCGGTGAACAGTTTAGGATTTCAAAATCTATATCCGGATTATATTAAAGTCCTTTCAGGTCTTGTATATCCAGCATACCTACCGGCATACCGTTTTCGGTAACCAGTATTGTATCTACGTTTGTTTTCTTGAAGATGCCGGCAGCATCGTTCAGCAGTGCGTTTGCATCTACGCTGATAGGCGTACCGTATTGCATATCGCCCATTTTCTTGCCGAGGATTTGCTCACCATCGTTTTGCAACAAGCGGCGGATATCACCATCTGTAAACACACCTTTCACGCTGCCATCTGCATTGGTAACCGTTACAGCACCAAAGCCGTAGCCTGTCATCTTAACCAGTGCGCTTTGCAGTGTATCGTCTGCAGATACCAGCGGGTTGATGCCGTTTGCAGCTTCCTTCACACGTACTGTCATAAGGCGTGTATCTACAAGGAACTGTTCTGTACCTACAGTCGTAAAGTTATTTTCAGTCAGGCTCTTCAACACTTTCAGTGGCACTGTAATAGTGTGTACACCTATGTTGATAGCGTTGCGCACGTGCTCGTTGTGGCGCACAGAGCTGAACATGATTTTTGTATCGTAACCGTAGTGGTCAACAGCGTCAACACATTGCTCTACCAGTGTCAGTGCATCGTGACCCTGATCTTGCAGGCGGCCCACCAGCGGACAAACATAAGTAGCGCCTGCATGCATAGCCATATAAGCCTGTTGCAGTGTGTACACAAGGTGTACGTTTACCAGCAAGCCTTCTTTACGCAACAGATTACAAGCGCGTACACCTTCCAGCGATACAGGTATTTTAAATACTGTTCTTTTAGGGTCAAGACCCAAATTCAGTTGACGGTGTGCTTCTTTCAGCACATCTTCAGCCGTATCACCCAATGCCTCTATTTGCAATACAGGCACCATTTTGCTCAGCTTAACGATTGTACCATCTATATCGGTGATACCTTCGCGTTGCATGAATGTGGGCGTCGTGGTAAGACCATTCAGGAAGCCCAGTTTAAAACCTTCTTCAATCTCTTTAAGATTGGCAGAATCTAAGTATAATTCCATGTTAGTTAATTCTAATATCTAAGTGCAATTGCTGTACAAAAGTAATCTCTTAATTCTAATATTCAGCTACCCTTTTCTGCCTTGCCTTATTTGCGGTATTTCACCTCAAGGTTGTGCAGTTCTATCAATGGTTTCAGGTATTCTTCCAGATCATATACACAAAGCTGACTGGCCGCATCGCAGAGTGCTTTTTCAGGCTCAGGGTGCGTTTCTACAAATATACCGTCAACACCGGCAGCAACACCCGCCCTACCCAGTACAGGGAGGAATTCGCGTGCACCGCCTTTCGCATCCGCACTCGGGATACCGTATTTACGGATAGAGTGTGTGATATCGAACACCACAGGATAGCCCAGTTGTGCCATGTGGTAGAATGCGCGAGGGTCTACAACCAGATCATTATAACCCATTGTATAGCCACGCTCTGTCAGAATGATTTTATCATTACCCGCATCTACGCATTTACCTACAGGGTGCTTCATATTTTCCGGCGCCAGAAACTGACCATGCTTGATGTTGATAACCGCACCTGTCGCTGCAGCAGCTTTCAACAAGCCAGATTGCATACACAGGTAAGCAGGTATCTGCAACACATCGCAAACCTCAGCAGCAGGTGCTGCCTGGTCAGGATAGTGAATATCCGTCAGTACAGGGAAACCGAATTGTTCTTTAATCTTCGCCAGTATCTTCACACCTTTTTCCAGACCCGGGCCATCATAATACTTCAGGCTGCTACGGTTGTCTTTCGTAAAAGATGATTTGTAGATGATTGGAATATTCAACCTCTCACCCACTTCTTTCAGCGTCTCCGCTGTTTTCATCATGATGCTCTCGTCTTCTATCACACACGGGCCTGAAATCAGGAACAGTTCATCTGCACCACATTGAATATTTCCTACGGCAATTTTCTTTGCGCTCATAATATTACATGCGCTGATACAGCGCTTTTATTGTATCAATTGTTATTTTTTCTTTCCAGTCTGTACCGATGGCGTGGTTCCACATATGCGGCAGGTTGTATGCTACCTGTGCCATAGCAGTAATTGTTTCATCGCTCCAGTTTTTGCTAAGGCCTTGTGGCAATGTCACCTTATGTTTCTGCAACATGGTTTTGAATTCTGCCACACCTTCAGGATAATAATCCTCGAGGTGCTGGAAGGCTAAGCAGTTTGCATAGCAGTGTTTTTCATCCAGTATTTTAGAAAGGCCATAAGACAATGCGTGGCAAACACCTACTTCTGAATATGTAAGGCTCAGCCCACCCATAAGTGATGCTACCATCAGCTTATCATCGTTCTCTGCAGTTTGTCCTGCATTATCGCCCAGATAAATATCGCGGCACAGCTTCAATGATTGCTCTGCATACGCATGGCTGAAAGCATTGTTCAGCATACCGTTTTCAGATTCTATACAGTGGATGTAAGTATCCATACCTGTGTAGAACCATTTATCGGTAGGTACGCTTGCTATCAATTCAGGGTCTAGAATCACCTGATTGAAAACAGTCCAGTCGCACTTCAAACCCAGTTTCTTTTCAGGACCTGTCAGTACTGCTGTCATGGACACCTCAGCACCAGTACCCGAAATGGTAGGTACACCTAAGTGATAAATGCCTGGTTTCTTAATCAGATTCAATCCTTGATAAAGTGTAGAAGAGCCCTCGTTGGTAAACATCAAAGACAGTGCTTTTGCAATATCCATGATGCTGCCACCTCCTATACCTACCACACCCGATGGAAGGCCTTTGCTTGCCAGTATCTCATCACGCAGTTTATCTATCTGCTCAGTAGTAGGCTCGTGGGGATCTACATCTATAAACTCTATGATGTCGCCAACTTTTGTTGGAATACGTTTTGCCAGTTCGCTATCGTTGAAATAGTTATCGACCAGAAAAACGATGTATTGATTGTTCTCGTTGCGAACAGGTGCAAGGATGCTGTCCATTGTATCGAACGCTCCACGACCGTAAACAACCTTCTCAATGTTTTTAAAATTCTTATGCATGTGCTGTTGCTAATGCTTTTGTAACGCTCTCAGATATTTTTGCTGCCAGTTCGCGCACTTGTTCTTCTGTCCATGTGCAACGGATACCGAATGAAATAAGACGACCTATCACGTTTTGAGATTTTGGCAAATCCAGATTGTTATAATCTTGCGGAGCACCAAGTAAATGTATGGTTAGTTTTGATGCTGTATCAAGATTCTTAACATGGTCCCATTGATTGATGAAGTGGTACATGTTTTTGAACCAGTAGTCGAAACCAACTACACCTGCTTCGTTAAACTGATCAACCACACTTTGTGCAGCTTCAGGTGTTTCCATCAGCAGGTTCAGGAATGTTGCAGAGTCGCCATCAGGGTCAGCTATTTTTGCAAAGCCGATGCCCGGAGTAGCAGACAACAATTCTGTCAACAGTTTCTTGTGCTTGCGGTTGGCAGCCAGTACCTGTGGTACACGACGTGTTTGTGCTACCGCTACCGCAGCATTCAGCTCACCTATACGGTAGTTGAAACCCAGCACTGGGTGTGGTTCCATACCACGCTTTGCACCTACGTGAGAATGGCCGTGGTCTGAATAGTATTCTGCATTTTTATAAACCTCTTCATCGTTGGTAACAAGGATACCACCTTCGCCAGCTGTTGCTATTTTAAAGAAGTCGAAAGAGAAAGCACCTGCTTTGCCCCACAGACCTGTCGCCTTGCCTTTGTAAGATGCTGCAAATGCTTGTCCCGCATCATCTACCAATGTAAGGTTGTGTTCGTTTATCACTTCCATGATGCTATCCATATCGCCCATGCCACCGCACATATGTACAAGCACTACGGCTTTGGTTTTGGGGGTAACGGCTTTGCGGATACCTTCTGCGCTCAGGCACAGCGTTTCATCAACCTCAGCAAATACAGGCAATGCGCCTATAAATAGTACAGCTTCTATTGTTGCAATAAATGTAAAAGGAGGAACTATCACCTCATCGCCCGCACCGATACCTGCTGCTGCCAGTGCAGTGATAACTGCTGTAGAGCCACTGCTGGTAGCCAGTGCATACTTGGCGCCGGTTATCTTCTTTGCTTCTTCTTCAAATTCTTTTGCTTTCCAATGACCATTGCGTTGCGCATCGTGGCCATAGCGAAACAGGACACCCGTTTCTAAGACGTCGTTTACCTCTTTACGTTCTTCTGCACCAAATAATTCTGTACCTGGCATTATATTAAAATTTAGAGTGCAAAACTACGCAATTAAAGCGAGAGCGGGAAGGCAGGAGGGGGCTATTTAAGCCATTGAGGGCCAACCACATCCAGTATGCGGCGGGTTGCCCCCGTTTGGGCTGCAATGTATGCCTGTATTGCTTTTCGCATAGAATGACGGCAGTTTTCGTCGCTCATCAGCTCTTGCAACGAATTGTTAAAATGCTCTTTGTCGTTTATCGGAAAAGCGTACATACGGGAAACCAGTGCTTTTGCCTCCACAAACTTGTCGTACACAGGACCAAAATATACAGGCAGCCCAAAAACAGCAGGTTCCAGCACATTGTGTATGCCACCACTCTGGAAACCACCACCCACATAGGCTATTTCACCATAGCTATACAGGCTGGAAAGCATACCTATATTATCAATTATCAGCACACGGTAACCGGCAGGCTCATCCGACAGTTCGGAATACAATACACTATGCCCTGCGAAGATATCCTGCAGGTGTTTTATATGCTGTTCGTCAATTTCGTGCGGGGCTAATATCAGTTTCCAATTTTCGGGAAATGAGTTTACCGCTTCCTTCAGCATTGCCTCATCTTCGGGCCATGTACTGCCTGCTATCAGCAGGTGGTCTTTTTCTTTGAATTTTTCTATCAGCGGGAATTGCTTAACACTCGCTGCAATGGCAAGCACCCTGTCGTAGCGGGTATCGCCTGCCACTATCACATTATCCTTCAGTTTGATGGTTTCGAGCAGGCGCTTAGATTCTTCATCCTGCACAAAAAGATAGTCGAAACAACGCAGCATTTTTCTAAACAGCCCACCCTGCGGCTTGAAGAACGGCTGCGACTTGCGGAATGCGGCTGACACCAGTATTGTTGGCACTTCTGCCTTTTTCAGTTGGGTAAGATAGTGGTACCAGAATTCGTACTTCACAAACACTGCCAATGCGGGGTTTATCATCTCTACAAATCTGCGGGCATTGTGGTGCCCATCCATAGGCAGGTAGTAGACATAGTCTGCCCCTGCATAGTCTTTACGTATTTCGTAGCCCGATGGAGAAAAGAATGTAAGTATAATCTTGTAAGCTGGGTATTGCTCTCTTATGGCCTCTATCAATGGCCTGCCCTGCTCAAACTCGCCGAGCGATGAGCAATGTACCCAGATGCATTTTTCACCTTTGCCTTGTAAATCAGCAGCAATCTTATCCAACAATCCCCTTCTTCCATGCAGCCATAGCTTTGGCTTTTCACTAAAAAAAGCAGCTACGCGCACGCCCAAACGGTATAGCAGCAGAAAGATATTGTAAAACAGCAATTGCATAACGCATGTAAAGTTACCCTTACTGTTTCACAAATACTGCATTCATGTCGTCATTATTTAATGCAGCATAACCCAACAACTCCAGATATTCTTCGTACACATTAGCCGGATATTCGCCCATGTATTGCTCCATAGTGCGTACTATTTTCAATTGCTGGTTTTCAAAGCTGGCTTTCAGTGTGTACTTACCAAAAGGCTTTTCAAACACAATAGGTTGCGGCAACATTTCTGGGCTTAGCTTTTCAGCGAAACTGTATACCAAAGTATCTGTTATTGCATAGCCCTCGCTGATATAGAATGGCGTTGTACGTGTACCCAATGGCGCTATGCTTGCTTTTTTAACACTACTTATTAGTGGTTGCAGAAATACACGCTTGCCTGTAATATTAACTCTTGCAGTACCAGTATATTCAATATTCTCTTTCAAAACAGGATAGCTTGCAGCAGGCAAGGCTTCGTGTGTAGCATTCACCAATTGGGGTGATGGAAGGTCTATTCTGCTATACAGCATCTTATCAATATCTGATTTTACGCCTGTTTTGTATTTATCTAATGCCTTTTGTGCAAACTCTCCTGAATGCTGAACTGATACAGCAACATTCACATCGCCTACTACATTCATCTTTACATCTACCTTCCTGTTTATTGTATTTTGCTTATGTCCGTATACGGGTGTTTTTACCAATACGCCACCTTTATCTGTAACCAACAACGCATTTCTGTTATGGGTAAACTCAGATAAATAACCAGGTTGTAAATCATCAGACGTACACTCTACCCATACCGTATCTCTTGCCTGTGGTATACATAGTATCACATGGTTGAAAGCATTAACTGGCACATCCTTATCCAACAACGGCGGCGCATCCTCATCGCCATATATCAATGCTGCATAAGCTACAACGCCTGCCTCTTTCAGCATTGCCTTCATACAATTGGTAAGTGCCTTACAATCTCCATAACCTGTTTTCAGCACACTCGCCGCATCAAATGTTTGCCAACCGCCCACACCAAGCTGTATGCTTACGTAGCGTGTGTTGTTCTTCATATAGTCGAACAATACATTTACTTTACCTCCTATGCTTTTGCAGGTATCTGTCAGCTGATGTACTTTCTGTTTTGCATCATCGCTCAATACATCTCGGTCTTTGTTCAAGTCATAAAACAGCCTGCCATAATCTGCCCATGTATGCATACTACCTGAAACACCCCCTAATACCATTTTATCGAAGCTCAGCATCATAGCTGCCTGCTTATATAATTCCGGCACAGCCAAAGGGTCTCTTTTTATAGCGGGAATATCTTTAACCGACACTTTCAGTTTTGCCAGCTCCCCTTCTTTTGTTTGTAAAACAGGCACATCTGTATGCATCAACTTATAAACAAGTTGCATATCGGCAGGATATTCTATCTCCAGATCAGAAACCTCGACAGAACAGTTATAATCATCTGCAAAGATGTATTCATCAACAAAGAACAAGGAAGTAATAGCGGTTTCTACCTCATACTCTACTGTAAATGGATAGTTGGCATAATGAAAATCGTAGTACTTGCGCTTTAAATCATCTGCAATACTGTAAGATAGTATAGCTTCTTCCTTTACATCCCTGTTTTTAATGCTCTTCAACTCATTGCCGGCAGCATCAAACAACCTACCGGATACAGATGTCACCTTGAACATATTGGTAAACTTCTCATCAAGCATAGCATGTTTATAGCCTTTATCATCCAATATGGTATACGCATACTTGCTATACCACTTTATATCTGTAGGAGAATTAACTTTTATTCGCGTAGAGCAACTTCTCACAACGGCATGGGCGTCTTTTTTCAGCGAAGCAGGTATGGTAGCTGCATTGTATGCAGGCATATCATTTTTGCCTGCATAGCTGCAAAAAGACAATAACAATAAGGCTAAAACACTTGAGGAACGCAGCATATTATGGCTTCTTTAAAACGATAGTCTGGTTTATTTCCTTTACTATTTTCTCATACACGTCCCTTACAGTATTATACTCAGAGGCTTCAAAATAACATTCATTACGCTTCAGCTGTGTGGTAATATTTACAGCACGCGTACTGGTATCATACCCCACCATATGCTTGAATACAATCTTATCTCCGTAGCTTATTTTAGCCGGTTTAGGCATCTCTTCCACTGCCATATTATCCGGAAATATGGCATTCATTACATATACCCTTTCATCGGCATAGTTCAGCTCCAGCGGCATACGCCTGTGCATAGGCTTGAAGGGGGACTCGTCCAATATCTTAATGATATCTGCACTGAAATAAAAAGTTGTCACCGGTACTTTATGCTTTTTGTAAAGCGTATACCTGAATATCAGGTTTGTATCCGGATTATCAATATTTTCAAACTTAAAAGACTCCATTTCAGCATAGTTCTTTATCGCATTCTTTCTTGCCTGAATGATGTTATTCAACTTACTTGTATCTGTACTGAAAAGCGTACGCAAATGAGAAGACATATTCATGCCCATATACTCTGTGATATTTACGCGAAAGGCTACATCTGACAGAGAAACAATATCAGCTTTTATTACAGTGCGCTCTTTGTTTGACTGTGGCATTATCATTATAGGGTATCCACCATTTTTATCCAAAACGCGCGAATAACCATTATAGCAATACTCCGGCAGCCTGCCGAACGCATTGTATTTGTCTGATGCATCCAGATAATATCTAACCGAGTCTATCAGCAACAGGCCTATCATATGATTAAACCTATCGAGCATAGGATAGTCATGCCTTGCTTTCAGCCTTCCGTGTGTGCTCATTAATACAGGCGATGCCTCTAGCCCTATTTCTTTCAGCATAGCTACCAGCAATACATTTATCTCTGCTGCGTTACCATCTTTATTATCAAAAGCCTTCTTTATATCCCGTTCCGCGTCAGCACTTATTTTGTCGCTGCAATGCATTCCCCCCCTTACATAAGCAAATATTCGCTTTGCTTTTTGTAATGGATCTTGCACACCTCGTGTCAGCGAGTCTATTATAGGGTCCAAAAAAGAGTTATTATTAAACTGTCTGCCAAGCTTATTGTCCTGCCATATTTTAGTATTGAAATCTCGCCATGCTTTTTTCAAGCCATCCTCATCCAGTGTATTAATATTCAAATCAGGCGATTGTATCTGCACATCAATCCTTTCGCGATAGTCATCCACATTGCCTGCATTATCTTCCTGCTTCATGGCGGGGATGTTGCGCCTGCCCCAAAGTGTTGTATGGTATTTTGAATATTTATCGCCTTCGTTACCTATTATATAAGCCCCGGACACTTCCTGTTCGGCAGATTTCAATGTATTATAACCCTTGAATGGAGGAGTAGATTGTGAAATAGTAACATAAGAAAACTGCGCAGGTATACTTATTTCATACTCACTTTTCAACGTAGGAAATTCGTTCTGAAAGTACCAAGGGGTAAGAACAAAAGATGCCGGTGAGTGAATCTCGTAAGAATATGAAATAATACTACCAACTTTTGCAGTAGGCAGGGTAAATTTCATCTCTTTAAAATCGCCCATATTGTTGTAAAAAACAGCAGATTTATCCATCTGTGTTTTTACCATCTCACCGTTCACTATATTATAGGTAGTAGCCTCAATGCTTTTTACATAACTTTCTATACCGTTGAAGCCAGCAGCGAAATAATCAATAACATTGGCTTCGTCTATTGCCTCTTCTTTGAGGATTTTTACTATCCTGCGTGTCTTATAAATCTGTTCATAGGTTCTTGTCAGCGGAGATATATCTATAGATGCCTTTTCATAAATCACAGCTGCCGCAGCCTCCGTATCAGACAGGAAAATATTTGTATTGATATAGCTTTTTACAAAATCCTCTTCGCTTTGGGCAATAGCATTACAGGCAAGCAGGATGAACGCAGCCACAAGCAGGCATAGGTATTTTTTCACAGGGTGTAATTTTTCTGCGAAATAATATTAAAATCAGCATTCAGGCAAGCTGATAGGCACTTTTGTTGCCAGTCCGCCCTCGGCTGTCTCTTTATATTTATGATTCATATCCAGCGCAGTTTCCCACATGGTTTGCACTACGTGGTCAAGCGATACTTTGGCATTATCAGGATTGCTTTGCAGTGCCAGTTGCGATGCGGTGATGGCTTTGATAGCCCCCATCGTATTGCGCTCTATGCATGGCACTTGTACCAGGCCACCTACAGGGTCGCAGGTAAGGCCCAAGTGATGTTCCATTGCAATTTCTGCAGCCATCAGGCACTGGCGCACATTACCGCCAAGGCTTTCTGTAAGTGCTGCAGCTGCCATTGCAGAAGATACACCTATCTCTGCCTGACAACCACCCATTGCCGCCGATAGCGTTGCTCCTTTTTTAAAGATGCTTCCTATCTCTGATGCCGTCATCAGGAACTGGATTATTTTTTCATCATCAAAACCATCGCAGAAAGTGATGAAGTAATGCAGTACCGCAGGCACTACACCTGCCGCACCATTGGTAGGCGCTGTTACCACACGGCTGAAGGATGCGTTCTCTTCATTTACCGCCAATGCAAAACAGCTAACCCAATCCAAAATATATTGGAAGTTGTGCCCACCCTCGCGGATGGCAGCTAACCATTCTGTATGATTATTGTATGTCTTTCCTTTCAGTAATCTTTTATTGAGATTGGCAGCGCGGCGCATAACGTGCAGTCCACCCGGCAATTCGCCCCCTATGTGGCTACCGCGATATATACAATCACGCATCACTTCCCAAATTCTCAACACACCTTTCTTGGTTTCTTCCTCACTACGCCATGCGTGCTCATTCTCCATTACCACCTCATGTATGTGCAAGCCTGTTTTGCGGCACCAGTGCAACAAGTCATCTGCCTTATCTATCGGGAAAGGTAAATCAACTTCATTGGCACCGCTCCCTTCTTCTGCTTCCTTTACCACAAAGCCACCACCTATAGAGTAGAATGTTTCTGCTATCTCTTCGCCATTGTTGAATGAACAAAGAAATGTAACTGCATTAGGATGGAAAGGCAGGCTTTCGTCCATCAGGAACACCACATCTACCGCAGGGTCAAAATCTATCACTCTCGAAAGACCAAGATTAATTTTCTTTTCTGTAGCTATCTGGTTGAGGCGCGGAGTGATTTCATTTACGTCGAACGTTACAGGGTCTTCACCATTCAAACCGAGGATTACGGCAACATCTGTACCGTGACCCTTGCCTGTTTTTGCCAGCGAGCCATAGAGCAATACTTTTACAGACTTTACATTGTCTATCCCCTTTTGCCTGATAGTATCTACGAAACGCAGTGCTGCGCGCCATGGGCCAAGTGTGTGCGAACTGCTGGGACCTACTCCTATCTTAAATATATCGAATACCGAAATACACTCTTTTTTCACCGTCAGATTTTAGTTAAATAAAAAAGGGGGAATAAAAATTCCCCCTAAAGATACTATGAAGCTTACAAAAAATCCTCCGTGCCTTCACATTAATTATGGCAGCAATACGTGGTCTATCACGTGTATCACACCATTCTTCTGATTTACGTCTTTAATCGTCACTTTCGCCACACCACCTTTAGCATCTTTTATCCATATCCAGTTGTCTTTCCACATGAAAGTCAGCTCTTCGCCCTGTACAGTTTTTGCTTTGTACATGCCACCGCCTTTTTTGATGGCAGCCATTATCTGCGATGCGCTCCAGTTGCCAGGTACTACGTGGTAAGTCAGTACGCCCGTCAGCATAGCTTTATTCTCAGGTTTCAGCAGATTGTCTACTGTGCCTGCAGGCAGCATATCAAACGCAGCATTTGTTGGTGCAAATACGGTGAAAGGACCCGCACTTTGCAGTGTTTCTACAAGACCTGCGGCTTTTACCGCAGCTACCAGTGTAGTGTGGTCTTTAGAGTTCACCGCGTTTTCTACAATGTTTTTAGACGGATACATTGGCGCACCGCCAACCATTACAGTTTTTTCGCCTTTTGCCAATACTACGTTAGGGGCAAATGCAAACAAAGCCGCTGCTATCGCAGGAATTAACATGATACGTTTCATACAAGTTGATTTTAGATTGTTTCTGAATTGTTTTACAGATACAGATACGGCAGCTTTTGTTTTTCGGTTTTAGGAAGGGCAAAAAAATATTTGCAGACAACTTACAAGATGGGTTTATTATAAATAAACAAGGCTCTACATTTTAAAGTAGAGCCTTATTACATTCTTGAAAACGTCTGTTTATCGGGAACAGTACATGTAGCACTATTGCGTTAACTTAAGCACGTATCTGTATGAAGGTAAACTATTGTCGACGATAAACACTATTTACTTATACAGTGATGATATGCTAATAAAAACGCCCCTGCAATTGCAGGGGCGTTTACTATCATAGTATTGTGTAACACTATTTTGTTTCCATGCTGAATGGCATCATAGCCATTGCAGCACCGTTCATTCTACGCAGTTCTTTCAGTTGTTTGTACCAATCGTACTCTTTACCAAATTCTGCTTTCACCATTTGCTCTGCCACACTTGCATTATTGCCTTTGAAGCGGCGCATCAGGCTTTCAAATTTATCAACAGGTTCAGGATATGTTACCACATCGTAGTCTTTCAGTTTTGCCAGCGATGCAGCACTAGCTATAGCACGGTCCAGATCGCCCAGTCCGTCTACCAGTTTGATGCCCAATGCATCTGTGCCACTCCATACGCGGCCTTGTGCAAAGCTATCTACCAGTGTTATATCCATTTTACGGCCTGTTGCAACACGGCTTTTGAAAATCATGTAGATGTTATCTACAGAGCGTTGCACTTTAGCAGACTCATCAGCCGTAAGTGCGCGTGTACCATTCGGGAAGTCGGCATAAGGAGCGTTCTTCACGCCATCAAACGTAACACCCAGTTTGTTGCGCATCAGTTTTTCTGTATTAAACATCATGGTGAATACACCGATGCTACCTGTTATAGTGTTAGGCAATGCGAAAATACTATCTGCCTGACAAAGAATGTAGTAACCGCCAGATGCTGCCACATCGCCCATAGATGCTACCAGTGGTTTCTTAGCTTTCAGCAATTGCAGTTCGCGCAGTATCACTTCTGATGCCAATGCACTACCACCGCCTGAGTTTACACGCAGTACCACCGCTTTCACTTTATCGTTGTTACGCAGTTTGCGTATCTGCTCTATCATGTTCTGAGAAGCTATCTGATAATCATCATCGCTTTCACCATCCACTATGCTACCTTCTGCATACAGTACTGCTACCCTGCTATCGCCCGCACTGCCTTCATTGATGGTAGCTGCATATTCAGACAGGCTTACGTATTTCACTTTGTCTTTTTCCTTCCCACCTGTTTTTGCTTTGATGCGGTCTTCTACCTGATCCCAATACAACAGGTTAGATACCAGTTTGTTTTTCAGTGCATCCTGCGGAAACTCAATAGCACCGCTTGCTGCCAGTTGATACAATGTTGTAGTATCCTGTTTAGAGAAAGTAGATGCGGCATTCAGGAATTCACTCCAGAAATCTTTCTGAAACTCTGCTACCTGTACACGGTTTGCATCGCTCATCTTATCGGCACGGAAAGGCTCTGTAGCACTTTTGAATTTACCTGCATAGAATATTTCAGGTTCCAGTTCCAGTTTATCCAACGTACCCTTGAAGAATGCAAGGATAGTAGCAAAACCTTTCAGTTCCATATCGCCCATCGGGTTCAGATAGATACTATCTGCCGCGGTAGCCATATAGTAAGCACCTTGTGTGATGTTCTCGCCGTAAGCATATACAAACTTGCCGCTCTTGCGGAAGTCGACAATCGCATTGCGCAATTGCTGCATAGTAGCCCAGCCGTTTCTGCTCGGGTTCAGCTTTATCAGTATACCCTTAATCTTGCTATCGTCTTTAGCTTCCTGCAATGCTTTGATGGCATCGTACACGCCAGCACTGTTTTCATCGCCATCGGCAAATACTGCCAGCGAATTGCGTTCGCTGCGTTCGTGCATGGTTTTAGACAGGTCGATGGTGAGGACGCTGTTGTCTGCAACGGTTGTCTGTGTTTCAGTTTTGCTGCCTTCTTTTACCGCAGCTACTATCAGCCCGATAAACACACCGAAAATGATAACGCCTGTTACAATCATCGCCAACAGCGATGCAAAGAACATCTTAAAGAATTGTTTCATCAGTTATTAGTTTGAGATTGGTATTATTCTATTGAATAACGGCACAAATATACAGGTAAAAGAATGTGCATATATCCTGAAAATCGGTGAACAGGGGTAGATAGTAGGTGAACTTTTCTTTTTAACTTGCCAACAAACCTACAACATCGGTATGCGCCACATATTATGGATACTCTTTATTGCTATCGGCAGCACCATTGCCCATGCACAAGACGTAAAGAACCCATTGATACCACCTGCAGACAGGGTATGGCGCTCTTACCAGATACTGGAAAAGAACAGGCTGGCCATTATACAACAGCTCGATCTCCTGAACAATTTCCCCAAAACAAAGCAGGTATTTGTAGATGTGTTTGACCCTGACGACCGCAAACAGCTCTATTATGTATATGACCAATACCTGACTGCCTTTCAGGATGCAGGCAAAATGCTACCCGACAGTGTACTGAAAATAGGTGTGGGTATCTGCAAAGACATGAAATGGAGCAGCGGCGTGAGCGATAAACTGCAACATGCCGTGCTTAGCGTAGCGGCAGACCACCCTGAAATATTTGTAGAGCAAGCCTACAAGCTGAAGCGTAAAGAACTGGAAGCACTCATAGACTATCTGGCAGATGTAGAGAGCAGCCCGCTATGCGCCATCTACCAAAAGCTGATAGCCAACCTGCACGAGGTAGGTGCCTACAATCTGGAAGGTATGCTTACGAGGGCTAAGAAAGAAAATACGCATTAATATGAGTAGCCCGATATATAATAAAGTAGGTGAAGGTTATAATACTACCCGCCGTGCCGACCCATATATTGTAAGCCGTATGCTTGCTAATCTACAAGCAAAGACAGATGGCAACTATCTGGATATTGGCAGCGGCACTGCCAACTACACAGCTGCATACACAGCGCAAGGCTACAAATTCACCGGCGCAGAGCCTTCAGACAGGATGATTGGTGAAGCACGAACGAATCACCCGCACATAGATTTTATACAAACAAAGGCGGAACAGCTACCATTTGCAGATGGCGCTTTTGATGGTGCTACGGGCACTTTCACCCTGCACCATTGGGATAGTGTTGTGGATGGTATTATACAACTGAACCGAGTATTGAAACCCGGTTCTCGTGCTGTATTTCTCAGCTTTACACCTGCGCAGGTATTCGGTTATTGGTTGTGCCATTATTTCCCGGAAACTATGCGCAACTCTGCCGCTGTAGTACCTGAGATGGAAGATATGATTGCCATCTTTAAACAGGCTGGTTTTAAAGATGTGATAACTGAAAAATACTTTGTACACGAAGACCTGCAAGACCATTTTCTGTACAGCAATAAGAACCGCCCGGAACAATACCTGCACCCGGAAATACGCAATGGAGCATCATCATTCACCGTATATGCCAATCAGGAAGAAGTAGCCGCTGGTTTAATACAACTGGAACAAGATATAACCAGCGGCAAGGTATGGGACATCATAAAACAATACGAAAACGACCTCGGGGATTATATATTTTATGTAGCGGAGAAGTAGATTGTAATCATTTCAACGTAAAAAGAGCATTACCATATAAATGCATACAAGCCCACGCTGCAGGTGTTGGATATGTTTTATAAACTTCAAGGTTAGCCTTAAATACTGCATTAGAAACAGTCTCGCCTAACTCAAGTTCTTTAATAAAAACAGGCAACCAGATAGGTGGAATATCTACATGCAATGCCCAAAATGGTGCAATAACTGCTTGATAACCTTGTGAAAGATATTTTCTCACTATTGAAAGCACTTCATTTTTAAAGAAACTTTTAGTAGCCGAACCTGAATAGCAAACTAGCATGACTAGGATTTTACCTTCGCCAATAATTCTTTCCAAATCATATACAACCTCATTCCCACTGGGATGAATTACTTGTAATGTCGCAATATCATTACTTCCATGTGAAGAAATAATATTTATTACAGATGATATTGGTGCATTAATTTTTGTCGTTTGAAATGTGAGTATGTTATAATCTTTAATTACATCTTCCAGTTTACCATACAGCATACTAATAGTACCATCACCACTTTCAGTCGGTATCCAAAATGAAATGCTATTGTCGACATTAACACAACTATTTACTCTCGAATTCAACCATTCTACTGATACTACATTGCTAATAGGACACTTTAATGCAACAAATTCCTTGTTTTCATCGAGTAGCAAATTATGAGGCAACTCACTTAACTCCATATCTTTTATTAACAATACCTCTCTTGCTTTCTTAGAATATTTAACATTGGGGAAGCCAATCTGATTTATCACTTCAATTAATTCAGATTCATAATCTTCAACAAATTTTGTTTTTGAGTTTCCATACCTATCCTTAGGGAGTTCTGTTTTCAATGAATATTTTGGCACATACTTTCTAACCCACTCGTTGTATTTATTTGCATCAAACTCTAACTTGTCGTAATACCTTTCTCCATTACTATAGGTTAGTTGAAATAAATTATCTTCTGGTGCTAATAGACAAATTAATTGCTGATCTTTTATTAATTTAATGTTTGAAACAGCTTCAACTGGATTGATATAAAAATCATAAAAAGAACCTATCTCAACATCAATATCTGCTAGCGGCATCTCACCTAATGAGTCTGTATTTTTAAATAAGATACTAAAATCTGAACGCACAAGCGTACCTAACAAAACAGCTTCTTCATCTTTTTCAATAAAACCAGCTCCAACTAATCTACTCGCGATTTTCATTGTCATCTCATTATCATATACATAATCGGAACGATTCCTAGTTCGCAATAGTTTTAGCAATGATTCCTTAATCAGTTTTTTCAGTTCACGTGAATCTCCGTTAATAATATTTTTGTACTTCCCAACCATTTCCACAGGTACCACTGCTTCGAATATGTTTAAATATGAGTTCAATCCTGAGCCCTCAAAATCAAAAATTTTACTTAACCGTTTAATATTATACAATAAAACTAACCATGGCATACATCCATATTCGTCTTCTTGTAGAATATTTTCCCTTTCCTTGTCTAAGTATTCAGCCAAAAGAAATGGCAACTCAACACCTTGTTTCATTAAGAGTATTGAGTAATATGAGTGATCTATTGAATGCTTCTCATAAGAAGATAACGATACTTTTGATGGCATTAAGGCATACACTTGTAATGCATAATCTAGTAATCCATTATTTCGAAACAGCTTCATAGACTGCCACACTACCTCAAACAAGAACTTGTCATTAATTATCTTCTTATCATTTTGGACACATATCAAAGTTAAACTGGCAAATATCAAGGAAGCATGCACATTCGCATGATTTGAATAACTCCTCATACAAATAAAGAAACCATAAACAGGAACTTTATCAACAAACGATATTATTAGAAAGTCCTCACATAAATCCCTTGATACCTGATACAACTCTGATGTGTATAGTCTATCAAAAAAGCTATTTGAAATTTGATAAAAGAGCGAAACATTGTTAAGTTTTTTACATATACCTCTTAATATTGTAAGTTCTAAAATAGTGTGTTGAATATCTTCATTATTCCATGTTATTTTTTTTGAAAGCTCTTGTAATTTATATGTTATAAGACTTGCTAATTCCTTTAAATCATGTTGAGATATCTGGCCTGTGTCAACTAAGGTTTTTGACAATCTATAACCTGAATTCTTTTGAAAGTTAGACCTAAGAATTTCTTCATAAGTCTTTAGTGTTTGGGAGCTAAAGTCTGCTTCTTGAATAGAAAAGTCTAGTTGAGTATTAATTGGATATTTGATGCATTCTTCAAATAGGACAAAAAAATGATGAATTGAATATGACAATGCTTTAACATAATATTGTTCAAAACAGGCTAGTACAGCACCGTAGTATTTTCTATAATCTTCGTAGCTTTTTACTATTTCCTTTAATAATATTCCATATGTTTCAATAATATCTTTTTCATAAGAATGCTGTTTACTGATAGCCTCATAATTAATGAATTCGTATAATTGTTTGATCTTATCTTGCATGGTGATGTTACTATTTTAAAAACCAAAATAATAATTATCAGAATATCCTCATTTAGGATTACCACTATATTTGCACCTCATTAATGGCTAATACAGTTTACTTACTGCTGGGCAGCAACGAGGGAAACCGCTTGGAATGGTTTGAAAAAGCAACATTGCTGTTGCAGGATGCCCGTTGCAGGATAGTGAGCCAATCGGCCATATACGAAACTGCCGCTTGGGGGCTTGAAGACCAACCCGATTTTCTGAATATGGCTTTGTGTGTGGAAACATCGCTAAATCCGCAGGGGCTACTGGCACTTACCCAAAACATAGAGGCATTGCTTGGCCGCCAACGTAGCATCCGCTGGGGGCAGCGCACGCTGGATATCGATATATTATTATTTAATGATGATATTATTAAGGATGACAATCTGCAAGTGCCTCATCCCCAATTACAAAACCGCCGTTTTGCCCTCATCCCCCTTCATGACATTGCTGCGGGCTACATACACCCTGCCCTGCACAAGACGATAGCCACATTATTGGCCGAATGCCCTGATAATCTGGAGGTCAGGACTTACAAATTTTAACCTGAAGTTAATTTGACAATCCCGTGAGGTATTGCATATCTCTTTTGATTTTCTTAACTTGATAATCGTTAATTTCGCACACCTTTCGCCAAAGGCCTCTGCTATAAGAACGATTTCATATAAAGATTGCGGATGATTTGAACTTTACGTTAGGTTAAAAATTGTGATATATGGCTGCCGTTACCACTACAGGAAAAGTGAACCTCAAGAAAGCCTTGCAGGAGCACTTCGGGTTTGATGCATTTAAAGGAGAGCAGGAAAAGATAATCAAGAGCATATTATCGGGGCAAGATACTTTCGTTATCATGCCTACAGGGGGTGGCAAATCTCTTTGCTACCAGCTGCCCGCATTGCTCAGCGAGGGTGTTGCCATCATCGTATCTCCACTGATAGCCCTGATGAAGAACCAGGTAGACCTGATACGTGGCTACAGCAGCAAAGACAATGTGGCGCACTTCCTCAACAGCACCCTCACAAAGGCACAACAGAAAAAGGTAAAAAGCGACCTGATGGACGGCAGCACCAAAATGCTGTACGTAGCGCCGGAAACACTTACCAAACAAGAAAATATATCCTTCTTTGCCGATATGCACATATCGTTTGTAGCGGTAGATGAGGCACACTGTATATCTGAATGGGGACACGATTTCCGTCCTGAGTATCGCAAACTGCGCGATATGATAGACGAGATAAACCCCGAACTGCCTATCATAGCCCTGACGGCTACGGCTACGCCAAAAGTGCAGGACGATATCGTTAAAAATCTGGCGCTACGCCAACCCAATATCTTCATATCATCCTTCAACCGTGCCAATCTGTACTATGAAATCATGCCCAAGGGCAAGAAAGAAAGTGTACTGAAAAGCATTGTGAAGTTTATACATGGTATGAAGGGTAAGAGCGGTATCATCTACACGCTCAACCGCAAGACTACCGAAGAACTGGCACAGACACTGCAGGCAAACGGCATATCAGCAGTAGCCTACCATGCGGGGCTGGAAGCAGGTATTCGCGCACAGCGTCAGGATCAGTTTCTGATGGAAGAAGTAGATGTGATAGTTGCTACCATTGCATTTGGTATGGGTATAGACAAGCCCGATGTAAGGTTTGTAATACACTACAACATTCCGAAATCGCTGGAGAACTATTATCAGGAAACAGGCCGTGCAGGCCGCGACGGGCTGGAAGGCAAATGTATGCTCTACTATTCTCACAAAGACGTACAGAAGCTGGAACACCTGATGCGCGACAAGCCATTAAGCGAACGCGAAATGGGCGCACAGCTGATATCTGAAACTGTTGCCTATGCAGAAAGCGGTGTATGCCGCCGCAAGCTGTTGCTGCACTACTTTGGCGAGGAACTGAAGCAGGATAACTGCGGCAATTGCGACAACTGCCTGAACCCGAAAGAGAAATTGGAAGTGCGCGACAGCTCTAAGATTGTACTCGATACCATCAACGAGCTGGATGAACGCTTTAATATAGATTACGTAGTAGATATTATACTGGGCAAATCGAACCCGCAGATTAAGACCTTCCGCCACGACAAGCTGAAATCTTTTGGCAGTGGTCTTATCATGAAGATGGAAGACAACTTCTGGCATTCACTCATCCGCCAGATGATGCTGGAAGGCCTTGTGCGCAAAGACATTGAAGAGTATGGCCTGCTGAAGATTACAGACAAGGGACACAAATTCCTCAAGAAGCCGTTCTCTATCATGGTAGTGCTGAACCACAATTATGTAGATGCCGATGGCGATGATGAAGAAATAACAGGTGGCAGTGGCGGCCCTGCAACGGTAGACCCTGTACTGTTTGATATGCTGAAAAACCTGCGCAGGCAGGTGGCAAAAGAAAAGAGCCTTCCTCCGTTCGTTATCTTCCTCGAAAACTCGCTGGAAGATATGGCCATCAGCTACCCTACCACCATGGAAGAGCTGGAGAAGATACAAGGCGTGAGCAAGGGCAAGGCACTACGCTACGGACGCAAGTTTGTAGACATGATAGCCAAGTATGTAGATGAAAATGACATTACACGTCCGGACGACTTTGTGATGAAGAGCGTGGTGAACAAAAGTGGCATGAAAGTATTCATCATCCAGAATATAGATAAGAAGATACCACTGGAAACCATTGCCAAAAACAAAGACCTGAGCCTGCAAGACCTGCTGGTAGAGATGGAAACAATTGTGGCAAGCGGTACCAAGCTAAATCTTGACTATTGTCTGGAACAGGAACTGGATGAATATGAACAGGAAGATATATTCGACTTCTTCCGCAACAGCCACGACGATACGCTGGATAGTGCATACGAAGAGTTCAAAGACCGAGATGTGACGATAGAGCAACTGCAGATGATGCGCATCAAGTTTATGAGCGAATACGCCAACTAACAAAGATTGAATAATACAGATAAGCCGTAACTATTGAACGTTACGGCTTATTTTTGAACCAGCACTAAGACTTCACAAACTGATGAAACTATTTGCAACGCTGCTGCTTGCCGCAATTGCAGGCACTGTATCTGCACAGCAGTACGACTTTACACGCAAGCCGATGCACAATGTAGAGCCTGCCACAGACAATGCCAACCATAGCGGCATTGAGCGCTACAATATACGCGGGCAGGTTACCTATGTGTACCAATACAAGCCTGCAAACCCTGCATCCTACAGCGGCATCAACAGCCTGCCATCTACCGAAGAATCTGAAAATACACTCACGGCTACACTGTTTGCAGGCCTGCGCCTGTGGAAGGGTGCAGAGATATATGTAAACCCCGAACTGGCAGGTGGTAGTGGCATTGGTGGTGCATTGGGTATGGGTGGCGCATCCAACGGCGAAAGCTTTCGCGTAGGCAATCCGCATCCTGTATTGTACATGGCACGTGGTTATTTCAGGCAAACCTTTAGCCTGCGCAACAAACGTGCACGCAAACTGGGCTATGTAAACAATGTAGAACTGGAAGGTGATGCCAACGAACTGGCAGGCTACGAACCTAAGGACTATCTGCGCTTCTATATAGGCAAATTATCTATGGGCGATTTGTATGATAACAACGACTATAGCAACAATGCCCGTACACAGTTTATGAACTGGGCATTGATGAACAACGGCGCGTGGGACTATGCAGCCAATACGCGTGGCTATACCTACAACTTTACTACAGAGCTGCAACTGGGCAAGTTCAATGTAAAAGCAGGTGTTGCAGCACTGCCCGATGTAGCAAACGGCCCTGATTTAAGTACCGATTTCTCAGAATCATTAGAAGCATTGGGAGAAATCAGTAAGACTATAAAAATCAACAAACGCCCGGGCAAGATAGCCCTGCTTGGTTTCTACAACCGCACACACATGGGAAGCTATGCACAGGCATCGCAAATAGCAACCCCTTACCTGCGCGCTACGCAGACAGCAGGCAGGCAGAAGTATGGCTTCGGCTTCAACATGCAGCAAGAGCTTAGCGATATGTTTGGTGCATTTGTACGCATAGGATGGAACGATGGTAAAACAGAGACATGGTGCTTTACCGAGATAGACCAAACGGCTACAATAGGCATATCTGCAAACGGGCATAAATGGAAACGCCCGCAAGACAATTTTGGCGTAGCCCTGATAGCAAACGGCATATCTGAAGACCACAGAAACTTCCTTGCAAAAGGCGGCTATGGTTTTATGCTGGGCGATGGCAAACTGAACTATGCCAATGAGTTTATCAGCGAGGTATATTACAGCTTCAAGCCACTGAAAAAGGACTTGTGGTTTACTGCAGACTATCAGTTTTGCATGAACCCCGGATATAATGCAGACCGCGGCCCGGTGCACATCTTTGCACTACGCGCACACGTACAGTTTTAAACATACGACGTACTATAAAATAGAACGCCCCGCAATGCGGGGCGTTAGTATTAGATGCTAAGCCTGTGCCGGCGGGGTTGGCGGAGGAGGTGGTGGTGGTGTCGGCCTGTTGTTATTAGGCTTGTTGCCGCTGCCCTGCTGTGGTGGTTTGTTGCCACCTGCCTGCTGCGGGCGTGGTCCTCTGTTATTATTCCCCCCGTTATTACGGTTCGGCTGATTGTTATTTGGTCTTGGCTGTCCGCTTTGTGGTTTTGGCTGTTGCTGACCTGCATTTTGCTGAGGAGCATTTGCAGGGCGCTCGCCTTGTTGTTTGGGTTGTTGCGGACGATTGCCACCGCCTTGTTGTTGCGGTTTGTTTCCACCTGCTTGTTGCTGTGGTTTTGGCTGTTGTGGTGGACGGTTTTGCTGCGGGCGATTACCAGCTTGCTGTGGTTTGCCACCCTGATTGCCACCGCGCGCTTCCTGCTGTAGCCTGTCGCCACCTTGCTTGTTGCCGCCACCGCTTTTCTTCTTCTTATTGCCACGTTCCAGTGCTTTCAGGCTTATCTGCCCTACGTCGTTCACAAAGCCCATATCTACCTTCACGGCAGTTTTCGCTGTGTTTACCACTTCCAACTCTACCGGTTGCAGCTCTTCTGGTTTGATGCCCTGCTGGTTGGCTTTCAGTATTTCTTTTACACGTGTTATAGACAGCGGATATTGCTTGTTGCTATCGCTGAAGCTATACCACATCAGACTTTTGAATATATCACGTTTTTGCAGTGTTGCCCTACCCTTGATGGTTTCCAGTGTTTCCGCATTATCGGGGAATACGCGTAGCGCATCCATGTAGGTATCCAGTTCGTAGTTCAGGCAGCATTTCAGCCTGCCACACTGGCCACTCAGTTTTGTCTGGTTGATAGACAAGTTCTGATACCTGGCAGCAGTGGTGTTCACGCTCTTAAAGTCGCTGAGCCATGTACTGCAACAAAGCTCTCTGCCACAGCTACCAATACCACCCACTTTCGCGCTTTCCTGGCGGGCACCTATCTGCTTCATCTCCACACGCACTTTAAAGTCGCCTGCGTAAGATTTAATAAGCTCGCGGAAATCGACACGGGCATCGGCTGTATAGAAGAAAGTCGCTTTTTTGCCATCGGCCTGCAGCTCTACCTCGCACAGCTTCATTTCCAGTTTATGATTGCGGGCAATAACGCGCGACTGCGTAAGCATATTCGGTTCGCGGTCTTTGCTTTTGCTGTAGTGCTCCATATCCTCCTCTGTAGCAGGGCGGAGCACACGCTTCATTTCAGCGTTTTCAGATACGCCATATTTCTTCATTTGCAGCTTCACCAGTTCGCCGGTAAGGCTTACCTGGCCTATATCAAAACCACCTACGCCTTCTACAGCAATCCAATCGCCTTTTTCAAGCACATTGTTTGTATTGTTTTTGTAGAAGTCTTTTCTGCTGCCTTTATTGAAACTTACCTCAATTATCGGGTAAGGTTTTGCACTATCGTACAAGGGCAAGGAACTTAACCAATCGAAAACGTTCATGCGGTTGCATCCGCCGGTACTACACCCACCATTTCCTTTGCAACCACCGGGTTTTCCATTGGCTCCTGTGCCACAGTTGCCACATCCCATTTATATATATAATTTATGTTGACTGCAATCAATCAAGTGCATCTGTCGTTTTGTTTACCCCTTCTACACGGCACCTATCTTTTGCAGGATGTTGCGAAAATAACTTTTTTTAGTGATGAATGCCACAAAACATTAAACATTTACAACATACATCAAATATTATTTCAGAACTAATAAATGAAGCTGTTTGTGATTGTTGATATCTTTTTTCGGCAGACGTATGGTTACAGAAAAACCGTAACCGTTTGTAACCATTTGACAAGGCTGCGCCAGAAATGGGTTAAGCATAACAAATTTACAAAATATACACGTTTTATACAAAAAGATAATGGCGCCCGAAAGGGACGCCACTACTGCATATTGGTTAGTTGGTTTTAATTATTTGTTATTGTCCAACGCACAATCTGTAACATATTTGTTATTACCCAGATAGTACTTTGCACTTTCTTCCTCGCACTTGGCTTTTGCCACGCCTTTGAAATTTTCTCTTTTCTTGGACGCTGTACTGGTTTTGTATGATTCTCTAGAAACGGTGTCTGTGATTTCGGTTATACACTTACAGTCGTATACTTTAGAGCAAGAGCTTGAAAACAAAGCACCTCCTACTATAATAGCACACAACCAGATCGTATTTTTCATATAAATAACCCTATTTGGCTTATAAAAATGGTAATTATTGGTTGAATATGCAAGGGCGAGGCTAAGAATGTTTGTTTTTTGTGGGGATAAATATCTACTCTCCTTCAAAATACTCTAAATCAAGCCTCTTGACTTCGTATGTTTTTTTGATTGAAACTCCCACATTATGCTCAATCATTAATTCAGCCAATTCTTTACCATTTATGATAATAATCCTAGGTTCTATGCTTGCAACAAAATCATATGCAGAATCGGGACAATATGAAGTTGTAATAAAAATACCTTTCCTTGCTTTTTTGAACAATAAAGAACCTGCGAAGTCTCTGATATGACTGATTGGAACACTACCATCATATTTCTTCGCCTGAATATAAATGGTCTCCAACCCTAATTTATCCTCCTTTATTATCCCATCAACACCACCGTCACCTGATCTACCAATAACTTGGCCTGCTTCTTTTCTCGAACCTCCATATCCCATCTTAATCAACAAGTCGACAACAAGTTGTTCAAAAAAGGCAGGGGTATTATCTTTAATCTTTTCTAATAGCTCTATTGCTAATTCCTGCCTTAATTTTAAATGAGAATAATCTAACAGTTCTTCCGGTGTTTGATTAGTTGTTATCTCTTCAACACTATCAACAATTTCTTCCCCTTTATTAGCATAAGAAGCTACCCATTCGTTAAATCCTGGCAACTCTTTGAGAAACTTGATGTCTATTCTTGAAGGATTGGAAGCCAAAACTGATTTACCCTGTGGACTAATCTTAATTAATCCTCTTTGAGGATTTTCAAGCAATCCCGCTTTCTTTAAATAGGTTCTTGCCCAACCAACCCTGTTATCAATAATAGGTTGATTTCCACTGGGGAGTAATTCTGTCCTTTCATCCTCAGTTAGATTATATCTGTCTGAAATCTGTTGTATTACATCTCTGAGAGAATGTTCTGAATCATCGTTCAAAATTTGAAGAATGGGTAACATGATGGTTTGGAAGTCAGGTATCATGAGAATAGAATATTTTCCGCAATTTAAATAAAAAGAGTAGTCATGAATATAAAGATGGTGCCACTGTCTTAATGCATGCCCTGTATAAGAAAATTTACAGATGTCTATTACAAGCTACAGATTTCAATCACTATCAGTGTTCTTCACGCAAAAGCTATCCTTTTTTAGAAGTACAGCTATAATATGCTGGATGCTATTAAATGCCAGGTTGAGCATGCACAATAAAAACACAACGCACATTGCATTAAACAATTTTTAATATAAACTAAACTATATTTCAGGTGTTTGACTTTAGTTAAATAGTTTGCAACAATCAACGTATCAGTAAATAAACTAATCAACCTATTCAGAAAGGCATTTAACTTTGCGCATTCGTTTATGATAACAGTAATAGCCGGCACCAACCGGAAAGATAGTATGACGCTGAAGGTAGCAACCCTTTATCACAGGTTGCTATCTGCCAAATATGATAATGTACAATTGCTGAACCTTGAGGGCAAGGCAGTCTGGGAGCGTGGCGATGAGATGAAACAGATGGAGCAGGATATACTGATACCAAGTGAAAAGTTTGTACTGGTAATGCCGGAATACAACGGAAGCTTTCCCGGTATCCTGAAACTGATGATGGATAACAGTGACATACGCAAAGTATGGTGGTATAAAAAAGCCATGTTGGTTGGTGTGGCAGACGGACGTGCGGGCAACCTGCGCGGGCTGGACCATATGACCAACATACTGCACTACCTACGTATGCATATACTGTACAACAAAATACCCATCAGCCGCATAAACGAAGAAATTGGCGAAAACGGAGAAGTATTGAAACCTGCAACGCTGCAAGCAATAGAAACACAAATAGACGAATTCCTGAAGTTTTAAGCACAACAAAAGACGATGACTAGGTTTCTTATTTTCTTAGGCCTGATACTGTTGGCAGAATACTATTCTTATATAGTAGTACGCAGTGCTATGCGCACATTGCCGCAAAATGCCAAAACCATCATGACGGTAGTATATATACTGCTGACGGTGATAACATGGGCAGGCTTCCTCAGCTTCAGGTTTATAGACTGGGCTAAAGTGCCGCACCTGATACGCAACATATACATAGCCTTTACCATGGGCTTTTTGCTGGGCAAAGTAGTGATACTGATTGTAATGCTGGGCGACGAGGTGCGCCGCTTCTTTGTATGGATGTGGAGCGTATTCAGCAAGCCTGCTATTGCAGCTACTTCTATACCGGAGGCTACAGGCACAGGCATCAGCCGTTCTATCTTCCTGCAACGTGCCGCACTGCTGCTGGGTGGTACTATGTTGGGAGGCTTTATGTACGGGGTGAAAAACAGGTATAACTATCGTGTGCGCCGCGTGCAAATAGCATTCAAAAACCTGCCTGCTGCTTTCAGGGGCATGAAGATTGTGCAGATATCAGACGTGCACAGTGGCAGCTTTGATAGCCACCATGCTGTGCAGAAAGGTGTTGAGAAGATAATGGAAGAGAAACCGGATATTATCTTCTTCACAGGCGATCTGGTAAACAATAAGGCAGACGAAATACAACCATACACTGACATATTCTCGAAACTGACTGCACCACTGGGTGTATACAGCACGCTTGGCAACCACGACTATGGCGACTATGTGCAGTGGCCTACAGCAGAAGCTAAAGCACAAAATCTGCAATGGCTGAAAGAAACACATGGCAAAATGGGCTGGCGCCTGTTGATGAATGAACACGTGGTACTGGAAAAAGGCGAGGACAAAATAGCCATAGTAGGTATCGAGAACTGGGGTGCTAAAGCAGGCTTCCCTAAGTATGGTAAGATGAGTGATGCTTTTGCAGGGCTGCGCGAAAAGAATATTCCTTTCAAAATGCTGCTATCGCACGACCCATCGCATTGGGATGCCGAAGTACGCAAAGACTATACCGATATAGACCTGACATTTGCAGGACACACACACGGCATGCAACTGGGTGTAGAAATACCCGGACTAAAATGGAGCCCTGTACAGTATATGTACAAGAAATGGGCAGGCCTTTATCAGGAAGATGACCAATACCTGTACGTAAACCGCGGATTTGGTTTCCTCGGCTACCCGGGCAGGCTTGGCATACTGCCTGAAATAACGGTTGTGGAATTAGTTTAAAACCCTTTGGAACAATTGTGCCATAAATTCGGGGCGCGGTTTCAGCAGGTCGGCTGCGGCTTCCTGCAGGAAAGGTTTCATGTCTTGTACTAAATCTGTCAACACCTCGCTTTTCAATTCTTCATTCAGTTTCATTACTGGTTGGTCGGGCGTTTTTTCAGGGATTCTTTTGAGTAGAGTTTTCTTCATTAAGCTGCTTTTGCAATTAAAAACGCAGCCTGAGAATTATTATTGTATTGAGTTAGATTTTTTTAACAGTTTTAGTCTAACTAAATTGAGCAAAGCAACGTCTATGCGAAACAAATGCACCTGTATGTTGTTGTAACTATATGAAAACGATAGGCATAACAGGCGGTACAGGGTTGGTTGGCAGGGTTATTACCAGGCTACTGGTAAATAAGGGCTACAGGGTTATCATCTTTACCCGACACCTGCGCCCCGAAAGTGATGGTGTCAGCTATGCCTATTGGGATGCCAACAAACAAGACATCAGCATAGCTGCATTGCAACAACTGGACGGCATTATACATTTGGCAGGCGAAGGTGTTGCAGACAAAAGGTGGACCCCCCAACGCAAACTACAGATATTGGAAAGCCGCACTATCGGAACATCATTCATTACCAACAAAATACTGCAACATGCACCCAACTGCAGGGTATTTGTAGGCGCATCTGCCATAGGCTATTACGGTGCGGATAAAGGCGGGAGGCCATTTACAGAAACAGACAATCATTCTACAGACTTCCTTGGCAGCACCTGCAAAGCATGGGAAGAAGCCAGCGAAAGTATAGAAGGAAAAATACGCCGTGTGCTGATACGCATAGGCATAGTGTTGAGCACAGAAGGTGGCGCATTTAAGGAATTTGCGAAGCCTGTAAAATTTGGTGTAGCACCACTACTTGGCGGCGGTAAGCAAACCGTTAGCTGGATACATATTGAAGACCTTGCAGCACTGTTTGTATACGCACTTGAAAACGAAATGATACAAGGCGTATATAATGGCGTAGCCCCTGTACCTGTAGCACAAAGCCAACTGATGTATTCCATCCGTAAAAACAGCATGGGCATCAGCGTACCTATACCCGTACCAGCATTTGTGTTGAAAATAATGCTGGGCGAAATGAGCATAGAGGTACTGAAAAGCGCAACCGTCAGCAGCAATAAAACAGAGCAGGCAGGCTTTCAGTTTCAATACACCACTATCAACAAAGCTGTTGCGGCGTTGCTTGGCAATGCCTGATACTACATCAATATTTTATTGACCGGGGTTAATGGCTGCGGCAGGTCTTTTTCATCCAGCATATCGCGCAGGTCTATTTCTATAGTGCGGCTGAGGGCCGATATAGGCACATCATTCGCGCTGCCTTCAAAAGGATTTTCTGTAGCCTCTCCTACTCTTTCCATAGATGTAAACACCCATGTTACTACCAGACTGAAAGGGATATTGAGCCATATCATATTGGCACCCAATTTCTGAAATTCGTTGAGCAAACCGAAAGGCACAATAAAAACAAACAGGCGAATAAAGAAGAGATTGATGGACGCAAACTGGCGAGGATAAGGGAAGTTTTTGATACGCTCGCACTTACCCTGCTGTTCGTAGAGATTTACCAACAGGTTTTCCATCTCTACGTAGTTGAGCGATGTGATAAGCCCTTGCTGATGCAGTGTTTTTATATGTGCAGACTGCATGGCTATCAGTTGTGCGGCGCGGTTCTTTTTACTCAACACGTATGCTTCATCTTCTGCAGAAAGGTATTTCTTTAGTTCTTCTTCAAGCGTTGTTTGCTCTTCGGGTACGGTGAAGTACTTCTTATATTCTTTGTTGTATGGCTTCACCATATTCTCCCAACTGCGAGGCTCGCGCAACTGATAACGCAGTGCCGTGAGCCAGGCAATATGCCTGTAAATAAGGGTGCGCTGTGCATCTTTATCGCCCACAAAATCGCGCGACATGATGCCCCAGGAACGGCTACTGTTTACAATAGCACCATATATCTGCCGGGCTTCCCACAGCCTGTTGTAGGTTTGCGTGTTTTTGAAACCTACAATAAAAGCCGCTGCTGTACCTATCATGGCAATAGGTACCCAAGGTATGGTGAGCCAACTGCAGCCACCTACTGCATATAGCACGGTAGGTACTACGGCCATTACCAATAGCTTGTATATATCTCTCCTTGTCCACAAAAGAAATTCGGTAAGCGAATAATGATCTCCTGTATGCATAACTATTTTCTGTTTTTAGGATTCAGTATACCAAAAGCATAATTGAGCTGAACGGCTATGATGAATGTTATACTGATGTATGTATTGATAAAACAAAGTAACGCGCCAAAGCCATACAATGCCTGTGCAATTATTACACGTCTTTTAATGGCATGGGCCACAGCTTGTATCTGTTCATCTTTTGCAAGGTGTTGATGCCTTTCTGCATACAACCAGTGTATGTAGATGAGTATACCCAACAAAAGGATATTGAGCCAATAAAGCAGTATTGATACTTTATTATTGATGTGGTGGCTCAAAACATCGGTGGTAAATGGCAATACAGATACCGCCATGAGGAAGAAGAGCGTTATCCAGTTCAGGTTTCTGTCATATGTTTTGATGTAGTGAAACTGTGTGCTCTGCCCAGTCCAGAATATACCCAGTGTAGTAAAACTGAGGAAGAAACTGAGAAATGCAGGCAGCATGTTTTTCAAAGACAGCAACAACTCTGCGTCCGACTGTGTCCTGTGCTCCAGTGGGTCTTTCAGGTTGAAGACAAGTATAGTCATAGCAATGGCGAATACACCATCGCTCAATGCCTCGATACGGGCAATGCGTTGCCCTGCTATGCGGTTGTAAATAGACATAGTGCTTTGTATAGTAATAATACAGAAGTATCAGTACATGTACAATAGAATTATTTATACGCGTAGTCGCTGAGGTATTCGTAGTGAGATGTGAGCTTGCCATCCTCGCAGATAGTAGCGCGGCGAATGATATCGCTGTTGCCACTCAGCAGTTCTTTCAGGATAAACTTCTCGAAGTGTGCACCGAAATACTGTGAAGCATCGCGCGGCAGCTCGTTTGGCAGGTTATCTACCGCCATTACATCTATTACATCGCACGTGTTTTGGAAAGGATTTACTTTGGCTAATGTTTTGCGATCGATACCATACACAGGGTCTGCAATGGTAGATGCGCCTACGTTGATAGGCACGGAACCATCAATATCACAAGTGATATCTGCTATCACACTCACGCGCCAGTCATTACGCTGAATGTCCTGCTTCTCGAACAGGCGGGCAATATCATTATCCCAATAGATACCATTCATCAGGATATCTGTCTGCGGTATGTATTTCGAGAACAGACATTTATATGCATGTGGATTGGCGTGGAAGTCATCTCGCGAAAAAAGGTCGTTGTCCTTACGTGCATACAGGTCGCCGCCTTTCAGATGCGTGTATACAGGGTAATCGTACTGGTGTGTAAGGAAGTCTTCAGGCTCAACAGATTCAATATCGAAATGCGTCATTACCTCTACAATACCACTGGCTACTTTTCCAGAGCCTGTAACTACTATTTTGATATTGGGCAGCTTTACTTCTGAATAAGCATGCAGCAGGTCTGAGAAACCATCTACATTATGTGCAGCGGGCAAATTGTACAGCCCGAATTTTTGCCCGTAGGTAAGCAGCCCGTTGTGCGCACCTACAACACCTGCATAAAAACCAAAACCTAGAATGCGCTGCTCATCAATATGTGTAAGGCATTCGTAATCTACCATGCGGATACGCTTTTCTATGAGGGCGTGCATCAGCTTCTGATTATATGGTTGCTTCTTTTTGGTATGCGAGAAGAAGAAGTAAGTCTTGCCGGGAATCAGGTCATCTACCCTGACCTCTTTAATACCTAGCAGCACATCGCAGTCGCTCAGGTCGTGCTTCAGCTCTATGCCGGCAGCTGCATAGTAGGCGTCTGGTATACACCTGTCGGGCGATGGTTCTACAACTATCTTCAAGCCTGGGTGTTTTTGCATTATCTGTACGCATTGCTCAGGTGTCAAAGCAACACGGGTGTCTGCGGGTGATTTCCTTTCGCGTATCAAGCCTATACGAATCATCTTACTTACATTTGTACACTCAAAGATAAGATACTGATTTCGCCGCATGGTTAACTATTTTGAATTATATGACATCCCTGTGAGTTTTGCGCCTGATGCAGCAGTGGTAAAAAAGAAGTTTTACGAACTGAGCCGCAGGTATCACCCCGACCGCTTTACACTGGCGGGCGATGAGGAGCGTGCGGAAGTACTGCGCATGGCAGCATTGAATAACGACGCTTATAAAGTATTGCAGAACGCAGATGCTACGATGGCATATATTCTGAAAATGAATGAACTATTGGAAGATGAAGAGAAGTATAGCCTGCCGCCCGACTTCCTGATGGAGATGATGGATCTGAACGAAAGCATCAGCGAATATGAAATGGACCCTGAAAACGAAACCTATAAAAATGATGCCCACAATATGCTGAATGCCCAACTGGACGCATGGAAAGCCGATGTGGAACCATTTTTGGAACAGTTTGAAAAAGGGAACGCATCAAAAGAAATTCTACTACAAATAAAAGATTATTACTTCCGCAAAAAATATTTGTTGCGGATTTTAGAAAGAATAAATACATTTGCAACCCGCTGAACAAGCACGCCCAGATGGCGGAATTGGTAGACGCGCTAGACTCAAAATCTGGTTTTCGCAAGGGAGTGCAGGTTCGATTCCTGTTCTGGGCACACTGAAAATGAAGCAGTTATGAATTAGATCTCATAACTGCTTTTTCTTTTGGTACAACATAGGTACAACAACTTTCGGTGCATCGACTATTGGTGTCCACAACAAATACCGCAGCAAACTTGGTTCAATCTGGAGAGATATTTACTTTGCAACAGCAAGAGCATGAACGAGCTAAATCTTGTTTCTAATAATGGAAATACAGGAAATATTCGAAAATTTAATAAAGATAGAGCCCAAGGTAGTTTCGTTGGAAACTCTGTTCAATAATGAGGAACGAGTTGAAAAAACAAACTACAAACCTTCCTATCAACGCAACTACGTTTGGGACGATGAGAAGGCCACATATTTTATTGAAAGTATTTTTTTGGGAACAGAAATCCCACCACTAATCTATTTTAGAACTGGCGATCGAGTTGAGGTTATTGACGGCAGACAGCGCTACCAGACTATTCTAAGGTTTATCCATAATGAGTTCAAACTGAAGAAAAGTGGTTTACAAAAATTGGAGGACGTAGGAATTTCCAACAAGCTCTTTCGCGATATTGAACATAGGCTCAAGGAACTCTTTTGGGACACCAAATTGCGAATAATCGAATTCAGTTTTCACAACCGTAAGGGAGTAACCGAAGAGATTGAGGATCTCGTAAAAAAGGAAATTTTTAAGCGTTATAACTCAGGTATTACTCCACTGAAAACGACCGAAATTGATCGGGCCGCTTATTTCATGGACGATTTAAATTCCTACATTAAAGAAAAGCTGGAGCGTGATAATATCCTTTACAGTGAAGTTTCCAACCTTTTTCACTTTGAGAAATCCGACATTGAGGTACTATTAAAGAAAATACGCCAATTACTTGTGCAACATCAGATTCCAATCAAGTATTATGCCGTGAAGAAAACTATTGTAATATCCAAGTATTACGATTTGCTATTTTCAAATATCACAAATCCGGATATCGAAGAGATATATGATAGTTTCTTAAGCAAAATCAATTTTCTTCTAAACTTTAAACGCCGCTTTGGAAACGATAGATTATTCAATCGCCTTATCTCCGAATGTTTATTTTGGGCACTTTCTATATTTGAGTCCGAAGGTTTTGAATTATCAGATTTGAATGATGATGATCTAGATGAACTCGCAGTATACATATCGAAAAACTCCGAGCACTTCAAGCTAGATAGAAGCTCGTTTGCAAAGGAGCTGTTTGCTCGCTACGGAGTAACCGCGAAATTTTTTGAACAAAAATATTCGATTGATTTCGAGATATACCTTCAATATACAGAAGAGTTCAAGCAGAGAAATAAACAAAAATCAGTTTCAACAGGATCAACGACAGGTTTTGACGACCTTCGGATTAATAAGCCTGAACCTTCGTCTACAGCAATAATGGATATATGCCGACAGATGGAACGTCAACGATTTTTGATTAGACCACCTTATCAGCGTAATGAAGTCATAAACCAAAAGAAGTCCTCATCTATAATTGAGAGCATTCTTTTAGGCATAAAACTTCCTCCAATATTTATTTACAAAAGAAAGGATGAAATTTCCGAAGTACTTGATGGGCAACAACGCTTGCTTTCAATTCTTGGTTTTATCAAAAAGCCATACTTAGACGAGAAGGGCAAAAAGAAGTTTTCGGCAAAAGACGGCTACAGTCTAAAATTGAAAAATTCAATTCTAAAAAATCTCAATGGGAAACGATTTGAAGAATTAGATCAAGATCATCAAGAAAAAATAAAAAATTTCGACCTTTGGGTAATTGAAATTAATTATAAAAATAACGTCAATTTTGAACCAATTGATCTTTTTATAAGACTTAATAACAAGCCATATCCCATCAAAGAAGACACCTTCGAGATGTGGAATTCATATATCTCTCGTGATATTATAAAAACAATAAAAAGTATCCACAGCAATTACAAAGACTGGTTCTATTTGCGGAAAAATAATTCGCGAATGGAGGATGAAAACATCTACACCTCGCTCGCATACTTACATTTCAATTCTATAAGTAAAACGAATATGCGGGAGGCAGATGGGCTAGATATCTATCGAACTGGCGAAAGAATTGCTTTTCGAATACTATCAAAAAATGATATAACAAAAGTATTGGAGGACGTTAGTCTAAAAGATCAATTTATTGAAGCTGCGAACGACCTAGAATTTGATTTCATTAAAAAGGTGAAAGAGCTTATAACCACTAGGAACGATGTAAATTCTAGTTCACTTAATAAAAATTTAGATGATATTTTCAATGTGGAAAATGGTCGGCGAACGCAACAAAGCTTCTATGCATTGTGGTATTTTTTACACGAAGTACCATTGGCTGTAGTTATCGATCAAAAGGAGAACATTAGGAAGTCTTTGAAAAAGCTATTCATTAGCATAAATAACGTGCCTACTAAGGAGAAATTTGAAGCACAGGTATTAGAATTCAAAACTAAGTATGGTCGCCAATCGTCAGGCTTGTTTGATCTAGTCGATGTTGAGCCAATAAGATTTGTCAACCTAGGAGACATCTCGAATGTAAAAGCAGGGTTTAATACTGACGACACAGTCGAACTTTCCAATTCGCAAAATAGGGATGCGTTCAATTACTATAAGAAAACTGAGATAGAGGATTGGAAGGTAGTTAACGAAGCCTCAGCAGTTATTAAATTAATTCCAGACAAGGATGAGAGTTCGGAACTCAATGCTATTTTAGCTGGTCAAAAAATTGTCATAAAGAAAATTAGCAATTTTTCAAATCGCTTTACAGTAGCGATGGGAGCGGAAAAGTCGCTTTTTGGTACAGATATAATAATGATTTTGCCAACGAGGTATGGTTTCATTCCAAAATATTTGTGCGCTATTCTAGGCAGTCGTGCTACATACTTTAATTACGCAGTAGCGAAGGACACAGACAAACCATTGTCATTAGGATTCATAAAAGATATACGAATCCCGTACCTAGACGTAGAAATCCAAAAACAGTTTGAAAAGGTTTTCAATTATCTATTGCTCTTGGGAAAAGAGAAAAGCGATGGTCGATTATTTTTTGAAAGACTATTGGATGCCATGGTTTACGAGACCTACTTTAAAAATGAGTTTGTTTCATCTGGCATTCAAATTATTGAGACCGTTAAAGGATTGCCGTACTTTTCGGAGTCGGTTAGTCAAGACGATGTTGAAGAGGTTTTTTTATCTATCTCAAATCCGGCCCATTCCCTTATGGCTTCACTCTTTAAAATGCTTGTAATTGATAGAATAAAAGAAATTGAGAGCTAATGGCCTTAGTCACTACCGCAATTAAGAAAATTGTCGGAATTTCTATAGAAAATTACCGAGCATATTTCGGGAACTACGATGTAATCACTCTGGATCGTGGGCAAAATTTACTCATTTATGGCGAAAACGGAAGCGGGAAAAGCTCGATGTTTAAAGCCTTGAACGAGTTCTTTTTAAGCTCAAATCAAGTAAATCTCCCCTTTGCTCAAAATAAGTACGCCTCGCATGCAAATTCAGAAATTAGAGTCAAATTCTCAGACTATGATTTCGCAACCAAATCCTTAATCAACGGTAGCGAACAAGAATTTTCCTTCTCTACAAAAGGGTCGACAAACAATGTAGCATATATAAAAACAACTGCTTTAACTAAAGGTTTTCTGGATTACACCGACCTGCTAAAAGTTTACTTTCACCAAGATTCGCAACCCAATCTATTTGAACTGGTGGTATTGTCTCTTCTTGGAGACCATATACCGCAAGCTCAGGCAACCGCCAGTTTTAAAACAAAGTGGCACAGCTTACAAAGAGACTTGTTCGACTTACCATACACTAGACGAGATCGAGTGCATCAACGCGCTTTGAGAGAACTAGCAACCTTCGAGATACAATTGCGAGCTACGCTAGATGCAGTATTCATTGAATTGAATCGAATGCTTGCTCAATATTTTCCCGATACAGAAATCTCACTTGGCTACGACTTGAAGCAAATGAATTTCTATTACGGTAATGCCCGCTGGGAATGGGACGTTCCACAGGATTTGCGTCTCAAAGTCCAAAAAAATGGACAAAACTTAGGCAACAATTATGGCGACTTTTTGAATGAAGCGCGGTTGTCGGCATTTGCTGTATGTTTATACTTGGCATCCTTAAAACTTAATCCATCGCAGTTAGAATGCAAGATTCTTTACCTTGATGACGTGTTTATAGGATTGGATGCTGGCAACAGAATACCAATTTTGAAAATTTTGAATTCGGAATTTAATGGCTACCAAGTATTTATTTCCACTTATGACAGGCATTGGTATGAACTTGCAAAAAATTATTTCACCGCCCATGATGGCGAAAATTGGAGGACTTTAGAACTATATGTGGGGAAGAACACAGACCAAGGGACCACGTTTGACGTTCCCATCGTGGTAAAGGGCAGTACATATTTTTCGCGCGCTGTGCAGTATCTAAATCATAGAGTTACGCCGGACTACCCAGCAGCAGCAAATTATTTTCGCAAAGGAATTGAGGAGTTACTTCAGAAATATATTCCCAAATGGGAACTAGTCGATTCAAACATGGCTCAACTTCCCGAGTATAAGCTTACAGCCATTATTAAGAAATCGAAGGCGTTCTTGCAAAAAATAAAGGCAGACTGTTCCCATATTGATACTATTATTGGCCTTTTACATTCGTTAGTACATCCTCTATCTCATCATGAGATATCGTCTCCGATATACAGAAATGAGCTAAAAACAATCGAGAGTAGCTTCGTTGCTCTCAAACTAGTCTTGCAGCGCCTGGATGCGAATAACAACTACAAGTGTCTAAAAGAACCAGGCAAGCGTATACAGCTTTCCATGGACGTACCTGGAGTATCTCAACACCAGATATTCTATCGCCTTTCCTTGCTTGAGGGGCTCGTCATTTCAAAAAACGGGCTAACATTGTCTGACTGTCGCTGTCATGCTGTTGAGGGTGTTTCAGTTATCGATGGTGTGTCTGCCCGAACTTCTCTTCCAAAGAAAAACCTGGCCTTTCATTACAGTTCCCTTTTAGACGCGTTCGACAAAATATATGCGCATAATTTAGGTCTACATCCCTCTATTGTCAAACCAGCAAATTATCTAGATGCCATCGCTGTATTTGACGATGTTTCAAACTCTTGGCAGCCAATTTCAAACATTATTGTGCAGTGGTAAAATTCTAGATTTCGACATTATCTGGTTCTTCGCTTCTAATGTTGCACCGAGACCATATTTGGGACGGTGGAATTTGTGTCCCATAAGTTCAGCTTGTACCCTATCTGGGGCATTCGCGGCTAATAGTCTGTCCTGAAAGCTGTGTCGGAATGAATACAACGAATGTTTTTCTGATGGCAATAATTCATGCTCTCGCAAGAATTTGTTCAATAGACCTGTAAGACTATCTGTTTTATCTCTGTATCGTGTAAATCCTTGTGGCAAGTTTTTGAATGCCTCTAAGGCATGTCCGACTAACGGTATTTCGCGCTCACTATGCGGCGTTTTGAGTTCACGTTCTTTTCGGTCTTTAATACTAATATGAGGAATTTCATGTTCCAAGTTAATATCGCATGGCAAAAGGCCTGTTAGTTCCGAAGGCCTTGCACCTGTCTCGGCAGCTACATGCAAGAACCATTTTGCCTGTTCGTTAAGTAGTTCCAGTTTTGGGCTTAGCAAGATTGTTTTAATTTGTTCCGTTGATAGCGGAAGCCTGGTTTGTTTATGCCTGGACTTGATTTTAATTTTCTTGAACAGGTGAGAAATGTCCAACGCTAATTTGAGGTGATCCGATACCGTTTCAAAAATCACTTTCAGGTGAATTAAATCCTTATTCGCGGTATCAGGGTTCATATCGTCCTTGTCAATTCTAACCAGCCACCAATCCCTGAAACCAAGTATGTCTTCGCGGGTAATGGTTGTGAGCTCCTTATTGCCAACCGCCTTGATGAAGTTTTTGACTGCACGCTTACGGGGGTTCTCCCATTTTCTCACTTTGTCCAATGGCTTATTTAGGATTTTGTCTTTTGACAATTGCCAGTACTTTTTGAGTGCCTCTTTAACCGTTAAAGCAGGCACAGGTTTTGCCCCCAATACAGCTTCAACCTGGGGCAGGGAAGCACCCTTCAAGACCAGAATTCGTTCTACAAGCTCAAGGATTGGCAGGTTGGCTACCACGGACATAGGTTCATACGAAAAGCCTAACTGGCGGGCTATTCTGACGGTTTTACTAAAGCTGGCATTGTCATGTCTGACCTTGCCTTTGACGAGTTCATGCCAATAGGCCTCGACCTGTTCGTTAAAAACGACAGCCCGCTTTACGGCAATACTCCTGCTATCCGTTTTGAGAGACACACGGATATTGAGTCGGGAATCGTATTCACGCATTTCTTCAGGCACCCGGCGGTTATAGTAATAATAACCCCGAACTTTAATCAGTCGCATCATGCGTCACCTATTTTGTGTGATAAAATGTGTGACGATTTATGAGGATGCGAAAAACGATTCGTTGATAAAAACGAAAATTGTGTTTCTTTTTAAGAAGATATATGCCAGTTAATATGCAATAAACTGGCGGAGAGGAAGAGATTGAAATCATCATGCACCTACCGTAATTTGTGTTTTAGTTTTCGACACTTCGCATCATGTTTAATTTTCGCCGTGTGCTAAAATTATTTGCGCTTCGTGTGAACACTATACTTTCATCATAGCTTACAATGACTGTAGTGTCAATAAAATTTGAGACTATCCTGCAATTTGTTCCGCGATCGAAAGCAGGTCATTTTGCGCTTCACGCAATTTCACTTCCTCGTGTACCCGCTTGAAAACAGGCAGGTAGCTTTCGCCGTGTTGCTTCACTATACCCGCAATAATTTTATAGGCAGCTTGCAAATTTTCATCTGTCAGGCGTTTTGTTTGTTTCATGTTAATTTCCCCACTACTGTGTAGTGTATGACGATTCGCATAAGAAACTATATTTATTTGTAAAAATTAATGACTATGGACTAGTAAAGGATTTTAAAACCTAAGTGGAATCAACCTTATTCTGTATCAATATTGCTTGAATCGAAACTGCATTTTGACCACATAAAACAAACTTACATTATCTATTAATATCATAGTGGCTATGCAGAACGGGCTAATTACCCCCGTTCAATCGATTCTAATTGGTAGATAGTTTTTTATAAATAACATTCATAAAAAAACTAACTGTTAACATAGAAACTACTGAAAAAATTCTACATTAGATATTGAGATAATTAAAAATATCTATGCGCTATTCACCATTATTTTTTTTTATTTTTTCCTTCGTAATCGGATTTGCTCAATCACCTGTACCAGGTAATATTACCGGCTACACATCCGGTAGTTTTAATGTTACAGATGGAGGTGCCGCAACTTATGGCATTCCGTTTTCTCTTACACCTGGTTCTGCAGGTTTTCAGCCATCAGTTTCCATTGCTTATAGTAGTCAGGGCGGGAACGGATTATTGGGACTGGGTTGGTCTATTCAAGGCTTGTCAGTTATTTCACGAGCAGCACAGACAATTGCCCAGGATAATAAAATAAAAGGAATCAACTTTACACCAACTGACAGATTTGCATTAGACGGCGAAAGACTGGTCCTGTTAGACACCACACACACCTATGGCGGAAATAATATCGAATATAGAACAGAACAAAATGCGTTCTATAAAATTATTTCGTACAGTACGGGAAATGTACCAACCTCATTCAAAGTCCTGACAAATTCTGGGCTTATAATGGAATATGGACTTACCGCAAATTCTAGGGTCGAAATTTCAGGGACAACGGTGTTTTGGTTAATTAGTAAAATCTCTGATACTAAAGGCAACTATTACACCTTCTCCTATTACACAAACAACGCTACCGGTGATTATTATCCGTTAGAAATAAAGTACACGGGCAATGCCGCTGCAAATATATTACCTTACGCTTCTGTTAAGTTCGAGTATGAAAACAGACTAGATACTACCATACAGTACAATCGCGGCAATCGAATTGTTGGAAACTCTAAACGTTTAAAGTCAATAACAAATTACTTTAAGGATACGGCAGTCAGAAGCTACACTTTTACTTATCAATATACTAGTGCGAATCTATCTCAACTAATCAGTGTTAAAGAGTGCGGCAGGAACGGAGAATGTCATGATCCATCAACCTTCTCGTATACGAATGTTGATAGCCAATCATTTTCAACTTCAGATATCACAAATATTCAGCAAAGTTCAACACAAGAAAAAATATTTAATACAGATATTAATGCAGACGGAGTTCAGGATATTATCAAAGTAAATACTGGTGCAAATATTGCGGCTTTCAAGAGCAATAAAAACACATCCGCTTTAAGCTTCTCTCCGCTACAGTTCAGTCCCGCTATATATGTTGCAGATAAACTTACACTTGCCGACTTCAATGGTGATGGCAAACAGGATTTTCTAACATATTCATCTTCAGGAGGAGGCAATAGTTTGTTTCTTAATAAAACATCTCCAAGTGATACACAGGTAAGGACGAACACGGTGGGCTCGGTGTTTCCTTCAACGCTGTTTACTAGTTTAAAAAAAGTTGTGACGCAGGATTTTAATGGCGATGGGAGGTCCGACATTCTAACTTACGATACGGTATCCGGTGCAAGTTATTGGATGTTTAGTACTGCCACTAGTAACAGCAGTATCAGTTTTCTGAAAGTTGCAGGAGATAGTGTATTTACGAATATTATACCTGTGCAGGTCTTCCAGGCAAACAAACAAACAAATTTTGCAGATTTTAATGGTGATGGGTTAACTGATTTGCTGGTAATAAACACTGCTACAGGTGATAATATCATTTACTATAATGAAGGTGGCGCAGTAAGTAATTTTTCAACCAATAGCCAGAATATTATACCTGCAGTTGATATGACCATGAGTGGTGGGAACCTATTCATTCAGGATATGAATGGGGATGGACTACCCGACTTCTTGATGTATAAAAATAGTACCGGAGACAATTATTGGTGGCTGAATTCGGGCAATACAATATTTAATAAAGTTACAGCACAACCTGCCAATCTCAATACACTTATGACTGGCGGGGATAACCTTCTGCAGACCGATTTCAACAGTGACGGATTTTGTGATATTATTTTGATACGTAAGGCAACGGGCAACAATAAATGGTTTGTAAACGATGGTAAACTAAACTTCACACAGCTTTCCGGCAATTTCATCGACAATAATGACTTAAAAAACTACGATTTTTATGGTGCCGGGAATTTCACATCTAAGTCAAACCTTGATTTATTTCTGTTCAATAACAATGCAACAGTAAAAGCCAAAGTCGCAAAATGCTCACAGAAATACAATAACCTTCTTTCAAAAATAAGCGTAGGAAATGGCCAGAATATAGATATTGAATATGATTTCCTTACTTCAGATAGTATTTACACTAAAACCGACAACTCCGTTTATCCACTGATGGACTACAAGGCTACTCAGTTTGTTGTAAAAGCTTATCAGGTTGATAATGGCATAGGCGGAAAGAGCAAGGTTTCCTATCATTATAAAGGCGCTAAATTACATTTAGAAGGCAGAGGGTTCAGAGGCTTTACTCAAGTGGATATTACCGATGTGAATACCGGTATAGTACAAAGTAAATACTACATGGATGATCAGAATTCATGGAAATATATCAGCAGCCCTTTAGTGAAAAGTATAACCCGTTTACCCAACAATGTAGTTATCAGCGAAACTAACATTGAAAATGGGTTGAAGGTCTTTTATAACGGCAAGTGCCACTATTCCTTTGTAAAAAAGAATGTTTCGAAAACCTATGAGCTGAATGGAAATTTCGTTGATTCAACAGTTACCACCCAAGATTATGATGACTACGGCAATGTTATCAGTTCCGTTACACAATATGGCAATGGGCTGAAAGATTCCTTAATAAATGTCTTCCAGAATAACTCTGCAACATGGATATTAGGCCGCTTGAGGTATTCCCGACTTTACAGGTTTGCACCAGGGAAACCTGTGATCGTAAAATCCAGTAGCTTCGACTACGATAGTACCAGTGGTACCGGCCTGCTTATTGCTGAAACCATTGAGCCCGATTCCGGCAATACAATAAAAGTAAGAAAGACTTACCTGCATGATGCATTTGGCAACATCATTAAAAGCATGGTGTCTGCCTGGAATGGTTCGGTTGTCGAAACCAGAACAACCAACTCTGTAATGGATTCCCTGGGCAGGTTTACTGTATCTTTTACTAATGCAATCGGGCAAGTATCTCAAAGTACATATGACCCTTATCTTGGCCACGTATTGACAGAAAAAAACATTAACAACAAAACTACCCAATATCAGTATGACGGTATGGGCAGGTTGGTAAAAACAATTGCTCCTGATGGAAACTGGGTAGCTGTTGCTTACCGCAAATGTTCTTCGTCATTTTCTTGTCCATCTTTAGCCACGCATCTAATCTATACGCAATCCTCAACAGGCCCACCTGTAATCAAGTATATGGATTTGCTGGATAGGGAATTAAGAACAGAACGTAAAGGCTTTAACGGTAGTGCTATATATATCGATGTCGTATACGACAATAAGGGATTGGTAATCAAACGGAGTGACCCTTACTATGCTTCAGACACGGCAGTCTTTACCTATCTCCAATATGATGTTATCGGACGCAATACAATAGTTGTTTCTCCGGGGAGTCGAATAGATTCTATCAAATACGAGGGAAGAACTACAACCTCTATAAATGCACTTGGGCAGAAAAAGACAATTATAAAAGATGCAAAAGAGCAACTGATTATTAGTCGGGATAATCAAGGTGCAGATGTTTCATATGAATATGATGCTGCAGGAAGGTTACTGAAGATAACCGACCCGAAAGGCAATACAATCATAAAAAAATATGATGTACATGGTAATACTACAGAGCAACAAGACCCGGACATGGGTACTTTTAAATATTCTACCAATGGCTTTAGAGAGCTGACATCTCAAACCGATGCAAAAAGCGCAAGCATAACTTTGGAATATGATTCGCTTGGCAGGTTAACAAAACGCACAGAACCTGAAGGGGTAACACGTTGGGTGTACGATACTGCGCCAAACGGCAAGGGGTTATTAGACAGTGTTGTCAGCTATAATTACTACATGGCTAAATATACCTATGATACTTTAAGCCGTATTTCTACCTATACACAAAGAATAGATAGCCAACTATACACGGAAAGTTACACCTATGATTCCGCTGGTAGACTGTCACAAATTAACTATCCTTCGGGCTTCTCGGTAAAAAACATATACAACTCGAACGGCTATTTGTACCAGGTAAAAAACAGTTCGAATAATACTATCTACTGGACTGCCAATAAGTTGAATGCAAAAGATGAAGTAGAATTGCAAACCCTTGGGAACGGCACTGAAATAAATAAAGTGTATGATAGGCAGACAGACTTTCTGAAGCAGATAACAACGAAGAAAGGAACTGCATTACTGCAAAACAATACCTATGAATACAATGCACTAGGTACACTGCTGCAGAGAAAAGATGTATTGCAAAGCAAACAGGAAGATTTTTGGTATGACAATATCAATCGCCTGATTAAATCAAAAGTTGCAGGGCTGGATTCTGTTATTATCAATTATGATACGCTTGGTAATATCACATTTAAATCTGACGTTGGTACTTATACCTATGGCGGAGTAAATGCGGGTCCGCATCAGGTAAAATCAATCGATGTAATTACAAAGCAATGTGTACCTACGTTGTTGACAACCCATCAGTTCAATTCTTTTAATAAGGTAAAAGAATTGGTTAAAGATTCATTTCAGGTAGCTATATCATACAATCCCGATAGATTACGCAACCTGCAAAAAATGTATGTGCATGGGAACCTAGTCCGTAAAAAAGTGTATGTGACTGGAATGTTTGAAAAGGAGATTAAGAAGGGTGATACAATCATGACGCACTACATACGAGCTGGAGGTGCAGTCATAGCTACATACACAACACATTCCGTTGGTACTAAGAAATCACTCCAATACCTGCATCGCGATCACCTAGGTTCTACCGTAATGGTTACCAATGATACAGGAGGTGTCATAGCCAAGTATAGCTTTGACGCCTGGGGTAAAAGGCGTAATGCTGACTGGTCGTCCATACTTACAGATACAACAGGTTTAAATGCTGACCGTGGTTTTACAGGGCATGAACATTACGACTTGTTTGATCTCGTTGATATGAACGGGCGTATATACGATCCAGTTATTGGCAGATTTATTTCCCCCGATCCATATGTACAGGATATTACAAACTTGCAAAGCCTGAACAGGTATTCATACGTATTGAACAATCCGATGTCTTATACCGATCCAAGTGGATATTTTTTAAAAGGCTTGTTTAAAGGGGTTGGGAACATTTTTAAGGGAATTGGAAATGCTGTATCAAAGGCTGTAGAATGGGTAGGTGATAACTGGAGACAGATAGCTACAGTTGCCGTGGCTGTAGTAGTTGGAAGTATGACTGCTGGATGGGGAGTTGCTTTATCAGGTGCTGCGTCAGGTTTTTCATCGACAGTTACTGGTACGTTACTTTCAGGTGGAAGTATTGGCGATGCGTTAAAGGCTGGCATAAAATCTGCTGTAATTGCTAGCTATGTTGCAGACTACACTAATCTTGCGGGGGATATAGCCAATCCAGTTAGAAGAGCACTAACTCATGGTGTAATACAAGGAACTTCGAATGTAGCTGAAGGTGGAAAATTTGTACATGGTTTCTATTCTGGAGTTCTAGTTGCAGGAACTTCGGATTGGAGGCAAAACACTTTTAAAATTAAATATGAAAGAGTAGTTGCAGCATCAATTATAGGCGGTACTGCTGCGGAAATATCTGGTGGGAAGTTTGCGAATGGAGCTATTACTGGGGCGTTTATTCAAATGTATAATGAAGAAATGCACGCTGGTTTAAATGATATGTCTGACAAATTCGATAAACAAATTAGTGAGACACAGTCATACTGGAGTAGAGCAGGAAGCTGGGCTGAATTACTTTCTCCATTCCCGATTCAGAAAAACATTACAAAGTTGTTTTTTTTCGGGGTAAATGTTAGGTCTGGATCTGCTTATGACTTGAAAAATCATGGATATTCTGCTAAAGAAATAGGTAGCTATTCGTATTATCATGGAACGTTATTTGCACATGATGATTATGGTAATTACAATTATGGTGTAGCTGCTAAAAGCTTTGGTTTGAGCCTCACCATGGCAAAATTTGGTGCAGGTTCTTATCAAATATGGCAGGGTAAAGGTGATTTTTCTAACTATTTTGAAACTTATGGCGACGATCCTAGAGATACAAAAAGAATTGTTGAAGGCTACAATAGATGATAAAAAGAACATTAATTAACATGTTCCTGCTTCTATGCATTTCGTGTGGGCAGGTTACTTCTGAAAGAAGCAAAATCTTGTTTTTGGATTCTTCTACAGAAGTTAAAAATATTTTATTACGTGTTGAGCAAACAATGGCAAGGATAGCAAACCCTGATAAAAACTCTAATACAAACTACTTTTATAAAAATGATGATTTGTATATCAACAGCAAAAGAGTTTCTATAAAAGATATTCGTAAGTCTAAATCTTTGTCGATGATTGAACAAAGTGAGATTACGAGCTTTTTACATGATATAGGAAAGTTAAAAAGAAATCAAATAACATATTGCTATTATGAGAAGGCAGCTGGTGTTTGGTTATTCGGCTATCTAGATCGATTAGAAAATGACTTTTATGATGATAGGGACATATGGTTATATCAGGAGCATAAGTTTAAAGACGTAAAAAAATATTTTACTGTCCTAGATAGCCTTGGGGAAATTTACTTGTTAAAACCCAAGAGAATATTGGAATAATTAAATATGGCTAATGAAAAATCTCAATCTATTTTTTTTACTTTTTATTATGTCAGCGTCAGTAGTGAACGGACAAATAATCACGTTCACCTATGATGCGAACGGCAATTGTACATCAAAACGGCTAAACGGAACTCAGCCTGATGTGAAAGTCACGGGAGATACTGTTGTTTGTAAAGGTGCAATTGCTAAGTTTACAGCCACGGGTGCAGATAGTTATGTATGGGGTATTGGTGGAAGCAGCAGTGCTGTGTCTGTGATTGCAGATACAACACGAACGTATGCTGTTGTGGGCACTAATAGCATGAGTGGTTGTAAAGACACCGCTTACCACTTGTTGAGAGTGGCTTCTGCGCCTGATTCAAATGCAATATGGGGAGATACTGTAGCGACCATCTATTCAATCGATACGTTTAATGCTCCTGTTTTTGCAGGATCGAATTATCATTGGACGGTAACCAATGGAACCATATTAGGTGGTAACAGTACCCCTCAGATCATTGTTCAATGGGGGGGTAATGTTGGGAAAGGCGTTGTAGAACTTTACCAATCTGTCAATAATCAACAATGTAACGGTAAGACTGTCTTTCATAATGTGAATATCAAGGACTACCCCGCATCTATCGAAACATTTAATGTATTAGGCGTCTTAAGGGTGTACCCTAACCCTGCTAATGCCGGAGCAAATGTCCTCTTTACTCCAACTAAAATCAGTGAATGTCAAATCATAGTTTCAGGAATAGACGGCAGAGTTATTTATCGTACTAATTTAGGTGCGCAAGCCAATTATTCTATATTCTTAGAAGATAGTCTATTCCTGTCTTCCGGAACTTATTCAATAAAAATTATTTCAGAAAAAGGTCAGGTATCGGAAAAACTGGTCTACATAAAACAATAAACTATGAAACGGATTCTTAAAGTAGCCGCAGCGCTACTAATGGCTATAAGCAGCTACGCAAATAAAGCGAATTTTCAGGGGAAGGTTTATATTAACGGAGTACCAGGCTCAGGGCTTCATACAATACAGTTTTATATTGGCTCCCCATTAAACTGGTCTTCTATACCTACCGTAATTAATATTAATCAGGGATTGTATTCTACAACTATTGATTTCCCTGACAACATTTTTACCGATCAGATTTCATCAAGGGAAATGATTGTGATATTAGATAATAATAACACAATAGACACAGTTACTATATTCGCCCCACTGGAACGTGACCCAACCGTCAGAGCTTATATTTCGGATAGCATTACCTGGGCGAATATTCATAACAAGCCAACCGTTGATACAAGCTTCACCAATGAAATACAGTTGTTAAGCCTGAATGGCAAACTGCTTGGTATATCCAATGGTAATACTGTTGATATCTCCAACATTCAGGATTTGACAATCTATGGTAAGACCAAGGTCATTGATACAGCTATACATCAATCTTTTACACTATTGGGCAATAGTTATACAACTTGCACCGGGGCTACCGACTCAAGCTATTGGCAGTCCTTCAGGGCAACTGAAAATGGTAAAATCAGGCAAATTTCACTTCCCGTAGCGGCATCTTGTAGCAGCTATGTTGTTGTGTATATTTATGCAGGAATCGGTAATGGTAGTCAGCTGCTAGGTTTCAAAAGTTGTCCCGTAACAAATGTACTTTCTCTCCAAACGCTTGATTTGTCGAGCGGAGTTAATTCATCATCTAAGGGCTATGTCACTATCGAGAGCGGGAAATATTATACGTTCCAAATTACACCTCCTGCGGGATGTAATATCTCGGTTGGTTGTAACAGTTCTAATCCTTATACCGATGGGGTAACAAATATTACTCCCAATACTGATATTCCGTTCGCTCTGAACATGGACAAGTCCTCTCCAGCAATTTTTTCCGTAAATGGCAAAGGTTATGTGGGCATAGGCACAGACTCTGCGACCTCGGAACTTGAAGTAAAAGGACGCATAAAAGACAAAACCGGATTTGTAATGCCTGTAGGCTCTATCATGGCCTATGGAGGTACTACTATTCCTGAAGGTTGGCTTTTGTGCGATGGTCAGGCAGTTAGCCGTACAACCTATTCTGATTTGTATAAAGAGATAGGAAACGCATGGGGGTATGGCAATAATTCGACAACATTTAACCTGCCTGATTTACGTGGTCAATTTATAAGAGGCGTGGACAATTCTCCAGTTGTGGGCTCTGCAAATGTAGATCCTGACAGAAGTTCCCGAGTAGCGTCAAATACAGGTGGTAATTCAGGCAATGCTATCGGTTCAATGCAAGTTGATGCTATTAAACAACATACCCATCAAATTCAAACTCAAGGGAATGCTTATGGAAGAAATGGCATTGTACCACCCTGGGGCTTTTACAGTAGCTCGGGGGATGTAATTAATACTTCTGCTGCAACTATAAACACTTTATCAAGTTCTTCTTTAGCCAACGAGACACGCCCAAAGAACGTTTATGTTTATTATATAATAAAATACTAGCACCGATGAACAAGTTGATGTTAATTATATTGAGTATGATAATGTTGCCCAAGATGAATGCCATAGGACAGCAAATAAAACATGTCGTCAGTAACGGTGGTGGTATTAAATACGGAGCAACCTATACATCGTTCTCCGTTGTAGGGCAATTAGCCGCCAGTGAATTTTCTACAGGTACATATAGTGGTTCCATTGGCTACCTTGATAATAGTGATAACAATCCAAACGCAATTGCTCAAACTGCCAAACAGCATGGGTTAATGACTGTCTATCCCAACCCGTCATCTGGCGATGTATGGGTAGACTTTAACACAGGTAATAAAAACAAAATAGTCCTTCGTGTAATGAATACTATGGGTCAGAACTTATATCAAAATGAATATAGTAATACGATTAGCCATCACATAGTTCTTCAGAAAGTACTATTTAAAACCCCGGGATTGTATACTATTGTAGTCAATCACGATGAGAATATCTATTTCCAAAAAATAACGATAACTAAATAACCGGCTCAAAATTTCGAACTCTATATGCGTTTTCGCTTTATTGTCACAATACTTTTGTTTGCCTCATTGAATGTTATTGGCCAACAAGCAAGTTTTCAAGGGAAAATATATTCCGGTGGGCTTCCCGTAAACGGTCAACACACAATTCAGTTTTTTATCGGACCACCATTAAACTGGTCATCAATACCTGCCATTGTCAATATTACGAACGGTTTATATTCTACTGTCATTTCCTACCCGAAGAATTTATTTGATGATACACATGGCTCTCGGGAAATGATTGTATACATTGACAATAATATTATTGACACAGTGACAGTATTTGCTGCACTTGAACGCGATTCAATTGCAAAAAGCTATATAAGAGACAGCATAAAATGGAGTAATGTTCATGATAAACCTACAATAGACACTAGCTTCACAAATGAATATCAACAACTAAGTATAAATGCAGACACTTTGCGAATAACCAACGGGAACGCTGTCAAATTGCCCGGTATTCCTAAAGTATATGGTAATTTCAACATTGTCGATACTACCAAACAAAATCTAATTAACATATCCGGCGCAGGTTCTTCTACTTGCAATGGAACAACAAATAATAATATTTGGCAGTCATTTTATTCAACCGGCAATGGTAAAATAAGAGAGCTGGTGATACCCGTGGCTGTATCGTCTCCTTGTAGCAGTGTCATAATTAATTTTTACGAAGGAACCGGAGTAACCAGCCAATCACTTGGGTATAAATCATTCACTGTTTCCAATACAGTCGTTGCACAAGCATTAGATTTTTCTGCTGGTGTTAATTCATCATCAACAGGTTCATTGCATTTGGCGGCAGGTAAGGTATATACCTTTTCTATCACACCGGATGTGGGTTGTTATGTATCTGTTAGTTGTAATGCCTCTAATCCATATGCGAATGGCCGCTCCAGTATCAATACGAATACAGATATTGTTTTCAGTATAAATACTGACCACTCGACACCATCAATTTTCTCGGTAAATAAAAATGGCAATGTTGGATTGGGTATAGATTCAGCAACAGCAAAACTTGAGGTCAAGGGAAGGATTAAAGATCAAAGCGGTTTCCTTGTGCCTGTGGGTACAGTTTTTGCTTATTCTGGCAGAAGAATACCTGATGGTTGGTTATTATGCGATGGAAGAACAGTAAGTAAAACAGACTACCCTGATTTATACAGTGAAATTGACACAAGTTGGGGTTCAGGTACCGGACCTGGCACTTTTAATCTACCTGATTTGAGAGGAATGTTTTTAAGAGGAGTTGACAACTCCCCCACCGAGGGCAGCTCAAACAATGATCCGGACAAAAATGCAAGATTGTCTATAAAAAACGGTGGGAATTTTGGCAATAATGTTGGTTCTGCACAAACAGATATAGTTAAAAGCCACAATCATAATTCTTTTACAGATCCGATATCCGGCAAGGTATTATATGGGATGTTTTCTGAAATAGGTAGTGGTGTTGGTACTTTCTCCAGCAATGCAAACATCCAACCGTTCAACGGGGGAGGTAGCGCACTTTATCTTCATACATTGAATAACTCAGCGTTAGCTAATTACGGTGGTAGTGAAACACGCCCGAAAAACGTGGCAGTTTACTTTATAGTGAAGTATTAGATGAACCTATTAATAATTTATCCCTACAATTTGCTATGTTTAGTATAATGCTAATGAATAACTTATTTAGTAAGACTGTAAGAAAAACCAATACCGCTTTTAAATAAAACCATACTGTTAATTATCTAAGACACTTTATGATTCGCTGATAAGAATAAAAGTTTCGTCTAAAAGTTAAAATAACTAAGTAAGAATACTTAGAATATCATCAGTAAAATATCCTTACAGCATTAATCGGTATGGTTTGTGATAAATAAATCGTTTTTTGTTTGACATCGCATATTCATTTCGCATATCAAACTCTCCGTTTTGTCCAACCCAAATTCAAAACCAATAAATTTTGACTGAAAGGAATTAACATGAATTTACCCGCCCATGAACCATTGCTCAACCGCAAAGAGGCTGCACGCTATATCAACTACAGCTACGGCACTTTAGCGGTGTGGGACTGTACCAAACGTTATGACCTGAAGCCTATTAAAATTGGGCGCAGCGTTCGTTACCGCAAGTCTGCACTGGACGCTTTTCTGGAAGAACGCCGATTAAGCGCCTTCTGATTTTTTCACAATAATAATTTTGAAAGAATAGCAATGGATATACAATTTGCTAACACAATACCCCTGTGTAAAATTTTCGCGGTATGGGGGATTTCACCTATGCCAACAAACAACGGGCCTGATTTATATAAATCCCCGTTCAATGACGGACAACGTTCCAGGTTGGTAGTGAATAATACAACCAACACATGGTTTGACCCTGTCACGGAACAGATGGGGGATGTCATTAAACTGGTTTGTCTTTACCTGCAAAGCCAGGATGTCAACCATACTGTTATGGATGCGCTGCGATGGCTGAAGAACATGATTGGTTATAATCCTTCCGTTATTCAGCTTCCACCCGGCACGCCGGATTATAAAACGATTGACCACCCACTAACGATAAAAGACGTAAGCCCGTTAAGCGAACCTGTACTTATACGCTACCTTGAACTACGCCGGGGCATCCCGTTTCATACCGCAAGACATACGCTAAAGCAGGTGCGTATCAGAAACAACTTAACTGACAAAAGCTTTATCGCCATTGGCTTTGAGAACGAGGACGGCGGCTTTGCTATCCGCAACCCGACTATCAAAGCTTATGTTGGCCCTCGTGCGATCAGCTTTATCAGGGGGAAAACTCCCAAACCACCTGGTATCCATATTTTCAAAGACATATACGATTACCTCTCTGAAATATTACTGCGTAACGGCAGGCTGTTTCATGATGATTGCATCATCCTGAACAGCATGGATTGCATGCAGGATATGACCGGGTATGTGCGTAACTATGGCTATCAATACCTGTGCTCATGGCTGGGCAATGATGAACAATGGAAAGCATGTACGGAATTGCTGAAGGCGTTTTCAATTGCTGAAGGCTTGAAACATTATCCTAAAAACGAAGACTACTATTCATTCAAAGACCTGAATGAAAAGCTATCTCTATTCAAATAACCGAAAGGATATCGTTTGAGACACGGAAGCTTGTTTTCCGGTGGCGGGGGTTTTGACCTTGCTGCTGAAAAAATGGGATGGAAGAACATATTCCATTGCGAAAAAGATATGTTCTGCCAAACCATCTTGCAACATTACTGGCCTGATGCAGCCGCTTATGAAGACATCGGAGATTTTGATGCCACACCCTACAAAGGAAAAATCGACATTATCACAGGCGGGTTTCCCTGCCAGCCCTTCAGTGCTGCCGGGAAGCGTGCAGGCACGGCAGATGACCGTTACCTCTGGCCTGCAATGTATCGCGTCATTCGGGAAGTTAAACCCCGATGGGTCGTTTGCGAAAACGTTTACGGCCTTCTTAATTGGAACGAGGGACTGGTCTTCGACACGGTGCAATCTGATCTGGAAGCTGAAGGCTACGAAGTCGCATCGTATGTATTGCCAGCTTCAGGTGTCAACGCCCCGCACCAAAGGTACAGGGTCTGGATTGTCGGACGACTATCTGAACCTGCCGCCGCAGGGGATACGCAAGTTGCTCCCGACACCGACAGCCTTCGATGGGAACGCACCGGGATTTTCGGCAAGGCTTCGCGCGGACGAAACACCCGACAACACCAGCAAACTCACGGCTTATGTACTGTACAACCGACACAAACTGTTACCGACTCCCATTGCCAGCGACAGCAACCACAAACGCAAAACGGAAAACTGGCGCGGAGACGACCTCGCTTCAAGGATACAGGATATCGTTGGCAGGACTGGCCGACTCAATCCCCTCTTTGTGGGGGAGATGATGGGGTTCCCGCCCGACTGGACGGTATTACCCTTCCAAAATGGGTATCCCAATCCATCAGGATGTTCGGCAACGCCATTGTGCCGGAAATCGCCTTGCAGTTGTTCAAAACGATAGAACAGTATGAACGGTTGCATGGCAAGCCTTTGCGTTAAAGCGGTCAATGCTTCCGGTACAGGTGATTAACCGAAGCCGCTCCCGTCACCAACTATTATTTTCCTCTCACACTTTTTGAGCGTGATTCATCGCGAAACAAAATAACAGCCGGTTTGGTCGCTAGTCCTTCGGTTGTTCCATCACCTGTAACCATTAACCTCAACAGAAAGGCAACTGCCATGAAACATATCTCTGAAACTGTCCCTGTCGTCATTGACAATGCAAAAACAGATGTTCATCAACGCGTCACCGATACCATCCTTAAATATCTTGAGAACAGTATAACTCCCTGGGTAAACCCCTGGAAGTCGTCTGACACATCCTTTCGAATGCCCCAAAACTTGGTAAGCGGTAAGACTTACAACGGTATCAATACATTGTTGCTTTGGGGCGCAACCCACGAACAGGAATTTTCCTCCCACGTCTGGGGCAGCTTTAAGCAATGGCAATCGAAAGGTGAACAGATATCTAAAGGGCAGAAAGGCACGATGGTATTGTATTATGATTTCATCGAAAAGGAAGATGAAAGCGGCGAGCTAAAGAAAGTGCCATTCGTAAAATCCTACGTGGTATTCAACAAATGCCAGTTGGCTAGCTATCAACCGGAAGAAGCCGTTGCAGAACCGCAAGAACCGCTTGCCCAGCGCATGGAGCAGGTGGAATCTTTTGTCGCCAATACCAAAGCTGTAATCAAACACAAAGGATCGAAAGCTTGTTACATACCTGCTGAAGATAAAATCCTGATGCCCAAACCTTCCTTATTCATCGATACAGTTCATAGTTCCACCACCGAAAACTATTACAGCACCTTAGGCCATGAGCTGGTACATTGGGTTGGCCATGAAAAGCGCCTCAACCGTGAATTCGGAAAACGCTTCGGTGATAAAGCCTACGCAGCAGAAGAACTTGTAGGAGAATTTGGTGCCAGCTTCCTTTGCGCGGAACTAAATATCAGCCGTGAACCACGTAAAGACCATGCTGATTATATCGGCCATTGGATGCAGGCACTCAAGATCAACAAATACCTTGTCGCTGCGTCAGCGAATGCGGCATCCCGGGCCGTTGAGTACCTGAAATCATTACAACCGTCAGCCTAACGCAAGCAGGAGGGTTGGTCTACCCAGTCCTCTTTCTTTTGCTGCTGTGATAATAGTTGTTCCCCTATGCTGTGTCACCGATTTTTCCTTTCGGTCAGGCTGGGTTGATGGTTGGCTACAAGTGTTAACTGCGTGCGCTCATTTCACTAAGCAGTATTTTCGCTCTCACGCCTGCGGCGTGATTCACCCGCCCAACCAAAATACAGCCTGTTCATTCGCTTCAGCACCGCAGTTGGTTCATACTTGTAACCATCAACCTTATGAAAGGAAAAAACCATGACACTCTTTACCGAACAACAATATCAAAAACTACTCGAAAACGGCAAGCCGGAGAACAGGGACAAAGACCATGCACCTGTTGCGCATCTTACCTTTCCGGGAACTGCTTGTGAATGGCTGGTCTCAGAACTGGACCCGGAAGACGTTCATATCGCATTCGGATTATGCGACCTCGGACAGGGCTTTCCCGAGCTGGGTTATATCGACCTGGATGAATTGCAGCGTATAAAAATCGGCATATTCGGGTTTACGGTGTTTAACAACCCGTTATTCGTACCGAAATACAAGATGTCGGTGTATGCGAAGGCTGCAAGAAATGCCTCACAAATAACAAGGGATGAACAGTTGCTTGAACAGGCGCATCAGCAATTGCTGCAACAGAATAAGCGAAATCTCAAACTATAATAGCTCCAATGAAAATCCCCGGCTTCGTGTCGGGGATTTTTATGCCTGGTTCTCTGTAATCGTGATGTTATTGATAACGCACTGTGTTTTATTCAGCGAATTATACCGTTCGTCAGAGGTGGCGATAATCCTTGCCGTCTGGTTCATGAGTTGCTCAAACAAAGCAAGTAAATTATGTCCAGCAATGGTCACTGAATGTGTGGTGAAAGCTACCTTGATCGTATTGGCCTCGGGGTCATAGGTACAGCTTACAATATAACCATACCCGAAAAACACCCTGCTTTCACCGGGCAGGATAAAGCACAGGTTCCTTGTATAACCTGCATCGGGATAATTATCCTGCCCCTGTGCAGGGGATTTGGGTGAGGGAGAAGGGTCATTCTCCAGCATCCGGTCCAGTTTACTTCTAAGGTCTTGGCTCATAATCCTTGTCTTCAAACCTCGCCCTGCGGGTCGGTTGTTTGTCTATTTGCTTTTGTTGCTTTTTGTCTTTATTGACTTCGCTGCGTAACAGTCGTTCAATGGCATCTTTATGCAAATCATGCTGCACTGATAATTCAATAGCTGATTGCCGTTCACTAACCCTTGCTGCGTGTTTCAGTAACCCTTCTTTGTCATCGGTGTAAAAAGTGACTTGTTCCTTTGCCCTCGAAGCCGACACATAAAATTGCTTATTGTTGGTCGCTTCAAATGTGGCCGTTGGTTGGGCTACGAATACCCTATCTACTGTCTTTCCCTGCGATGCATGGGAGGTCATACAATGTGCATGAGCCATATGGCCGAAGGTTGGAGAAAGTGTATAGGTACATTTACTGGCCTTGTTACGTAGTTCTATCTTTCCTTTTTTATCGATATGCACCACTTCAAGTACCTGGCCGTTATACAGGTCGTTTCTTTTTTCATCGATACCGTTACGTGTGATACGAAGCGTGTCACCTTTTGAAATAGCGAGCGGCTGCATTTCATAGACATCATATTGTTTTGACCTGTTAAGGGGCAGGGATGCCGTCATGCCGTTTTTACCCTTCAGGCTGACATAGTTTTCAGTCACTCCTGCAATCAACCATTTGCTGCCCCTGGTGAGTTCCTTTGTCGCTTTTTGGCTGAACTGCACAACCTGTCCTTTCTTTAGGTTGCGCCAATCGGCACGCTGCGCTTCAGTGAGATTCAGGTTTACAAGCCTTGTAATCTGCCTTTCTTTTTGTCCGATCATTTTTTCACCGCGCAACGACTGGCGTATTTGTTTTGTAACCGTTTCACCTTCCTTATGTGTCGGAGCAATCACAAGGGATTTTTTGCCCATCTTAAGGGATTGCACATAGTCTCTTACCAGTTCCTGGTAAGGGTTCAGGTCGTCCATTTTTCGGATATACCCTATGCTGTCCAGTTGCTTGAAACCTGCTTCAATTTCCCCTTTGGCAATATGCTCCACCGCAGTCCTGTAATGATGTTTTTTCTGGCGGTAGATTTTATTGACTTCTGCAACGGGTATTTTAGCTACGGTATTCAGGATGCGCAGGGCATCGCCTCTGACCACGCTCGCATGTTGCCGGGTATCCCCGCTTAAAATCAAACGCGCCTTTTGCTGTTCAGCAAGCTCCAGTAATGCACGCATATCTTTTGTGCCAAGCAATCCCGCTTCATCCACCCAGATAATATTATGCTTCAATTTGTCGTGTTCTTTTTTGTTCTGCAGGAGCATAGCAACCGTTTCCGCATTCCTAAAACCTTCATTTCTTAAAACGCCCCTGGACGCTTCAGAAGTGGGGGCAACGGTAAACACTTCTTTACCTGTCTTGCGGATATGCTTCACTGCTTCCTGCATCAGGGTTGTTTTACCGGTTCCTGCACCACCCCTTACAATGTTCACCCTGTTGCTGCTGGTCAACAGGAAAGAAACTGCTTCTTTCTGTTGCCCTTCCAGTTGCAGCTCCGGGCATTCTTTGTACATCGGCGTAACGGCATCAAGGCCACGCCTTGCCAGTTTGACCATGCGTTTTTCTTCTTCCAACACTTCCTTTGTTGTGCATTTTGTAATCCCTCCATCAGTGACTTTAATGATTGACTGGCTTGCCTTTACAGTTTCCACAATGGCGTCCGCTTTCGCAAAGCGGCTCCCGATACCTTGTTTCAATGCCGCCTCCAGGATGACCCGTTCCGGTACAACGGAGGCACGTTCAAAACTGTGTTGCAGACTATGTGAGACACATTTATCCGGCGTAACAAGGTTCTTTGCCTCGGGATGACCATAACGGATAACAGGTTTAGAGGGTTCAGGGCGAATACCTGCATCCGTAATCTGTTTGCGCCACTGTAATTTCAGTTCCGACATGGACAGGTGTTTCTGTTTCCTGTTGCGGGTCTTTGCGCCCAGCTTGTCCATTTCCTTGGCATCGGTGATGCCTTTTTCTTTAGCAATCTGTCCGATCTCATTTGTCCGCTTCGAGAATAATTCAATGGCTTTCGATGGTACACCGGACAGTTCAAAAGAGTTTTTCGTCCTTTCAATTTCATAGCCCAAATCCATAAGCTTATCAGATAGCACTTTATGGAAGTAAGTTTGATAGAAAGGCATGGCGCGTTTTATTTCCCTGAATTGCCCTGCTTTGATTTTATCCTCGGCAGCATCATAGGTTGCGTTGAACGTAAAACAGTGCGCATGAAGATGAGGGTCGGGATGATGTTCACCTGTCGGCCTTGCCGTCTGGTGAATGAACTCTGTCCATATCAATTCACCTGTCACCCTGTCATGGTCTGCCCCACCCACTCGTACCCTTGTAAACGCATCCTTTTCTATGAGCTGCATGGTTTCTTTAACACTGGTCGAAAATGCTTTAAGTATATGGTCGTCACCGGAAAGGGCATTGACAATAGAAACTGATTTGGGGCAATGGAAATTGATATCATACCCTACCGTCCTTTCTTCTTTTGTTTTCGGGGTGAGGGGATGGCCTGTATTCGGGTTGATATTTTCGCAGAGGTTGAAGAAACTGTTTTTGTCAACATCCCCCCCGATGCCTAACCGTTCGGCTAATCTGCCTCCGAATACTCCTTTGAGTTCCTGATCGTTGATATAGTAATCGGATTTAATCAGCGCGTCCGTGAAGTAAGACTTAGCGGACGCTGCTGATGTTGACATTACCATTCTAATCACGATGAGAGGTTTTAGGTGTTTAAAATGTGTTTTGCATTTTTTCTTTTGGATCAGGTGACAAAATGCACCGGTTAAAAAAGAAAGGGTTTACAGGTTTTGTTTCCGGTGCAGGGTTTTTAGGGGCTGTGAGGGTGAAGGGTAAGGGGCTGTTTCCTGCTTGTTTCCATAGTATAGCTTTTTGTTTTTTCTGTCAGACATCTTCCCGTTGGAGTGTACAACGGTCAGAATGCATAGCTGGTGTCATCATCGTCTTTCTGATTTAAGGCATCTGAAATCGTTTTACCCAGTTGCTTGTCGTCAGGCCTGTTGGTGTAGAAACGGACACCTTTAGTTCCTTCAATGTCTTCGTCATCGACATAGTATTTTTCAGTCGCGTCCACCATCAGCTTATTGTCGATAATATCCCAGATAATACCATCACCGGAAGCATATGCCGCACTGTAGCTCAGGCTATAAGCAATCGCGCAGGCGACTAAAAGAATGCCGAGGCTGCTTTGCAGGAGTATGAGGATAAGCCCTGCTAAAAAGAACGGGGCGGGCTCCAGCCAGATTTCAATCGTCCTGTTGCTGAATGGCTTGCCCTTGAATTTTAATTCAAAGAACCAGTCATGGATTTCACCAGTGGACATGGAAAACCATTTTGCATCATAATGGCCGGGCTTCACTTTCAATTCTTTGTGCCTTATTATCGAAAACACGAGGAACGCCACTAAGTAGATATACCATAAGGGTTGTTCAAAAATCAGGTAATACAATGTGTCCGGACTAAAGCCATAGCCGGGCCTTGCCATCGGCAATAATGCCAAAATAACAAAAATGGTAATGCAGGAAGAGAGACTAAAATACCTGTGCCCGAAGTCCCGCCTGATAAACACTTCCAGTAATAAACGGGGATAAGATGCCATAGCCCATGCAAGACCTAGAATGGAGCTTTTGAATACGTTGAACCTTTTGAAGGTTGACCTGTAATAGAGATTCTGTTTCATGTCTACTTTTTTTTTTAATTGTTAGGAATTTATGTTTGTGTATGGATCGATTTTTTGATGAAAGCCTACTTTCAGGAAGTTCATTCCGGAAACAAACTTTTTACCCTGGATAATGATATAAGCCTCGCAGAAATAATCATTGCGTGGCCCGCCTGTTTTAAGCCTGCTGAATTCTTCTTTGCGCACCATAGACTCCAGCTTGACAGATGTCCCTTTGCTGATACTGAAGTTTTCTCCCATATTGACATTTTTGGAATAATCATTCTGGTACGCTTCACCGATCAATTCGCTGGCATAGGTATTGGTATCTACATCGGAATTCGCATGGAAGATTTTTGTCGCTAGCGTGCCGAGGAAACTCTTAACCTTATATACCGATTTTTCACCGCCCATGCTGGCGAAATAATTCGGCAGGTTTTGGGATAAATACACGGTAGCTATCCGGCTGCTCCGTGCAGTCGCCTGGAAGGTGGTATCTTCTGCCAACAAAAAATGCTGCGCTTCATCCGCCCAGAGGAATACAGGGCGCGGGTTTTCTGCAATATTTCTTTGCTCCATCGAACGCTGCCAGATATACTTAAAAAGTAATTGCGCATCCCTTCCAGCTTTTTGAAAGGTCTTGACGGGCAGGTTGACGATAATGATTTTACCTTTCAGGCAGTCTTCAGGTGTTACCGTTGATGTATATCGTGCAAAGAGGGAATATATCGGATCACGGAGGAGTCGTTGCAAAAATGACGTAAGGCAGAATTCTATAATCGCCCTGGTCTTTTCGCCTATGTTGAAGAAGCTGTCTTTAAAAAAATTTACGAGCATTTTGAATTCCCTGTAACCGGATATGGCTTCTTCCAGCACTTCCTCATATTTTTCTTCAGTCAGGGAATGCACGTATCCGTCAGGCTGGCTTTCACTCCATTCTTTCATGGCCTTTTTTATCCTTTCATTGGTACGCTTGATAGCTTTCTCATACGGCGTTAATTCTATAGCCGGAGTTTCGGCATTCTCTTTCTGCTCATCATCTTCTTTGTTAGCGGCTGCGGAGCTTTTCTTTGGCACGGTTTGAGCGATGTCAAACAATAATTGAACTGTAACCTTGTTGTATGCCAAAAGACAAAGCGTTATCAGGTTATTCAGGAACAGATCCATAGAGTCTTGCCAGAAAGCATCATCACTACGGCCCTCGCTTTGTTCATCTGATGCGCGTATAACCGTCCGCAATACCTGGTGGATATTGTCAGTGTAAGAAGTGCCGTACTGTGCATTGCTTTCGTATTCAAGGAAATTGAACACGTATTTCTTTTGTCCCGGTTCAATAACAATAATATCATGGAGGCGGTTGGTCATAGAGGCATACTCAAGCCAAGCCTGTTTTTCATCGGGCTTCACAGTGAGTACCAGCCCACCAAACCCATGAGCTAAATATTTTAAAGCTAATAGCCTCCCTGATGAAGAGCTTTTTCCTCCACCTATTCCTCCGAAGACTTGCACGCCTTCCACTGCATTGCGGATAGTAAAACTGGAATCGGGCGTTTCTCCGACAAATCTTATAAGTTCCGTATCTAAATTCCAAAGTGTCATATGTTACGTTTTTTAGGTTTTTGGGGTTTTTGAATTGATTTTTCATCAATTACAGGAGGACAGTCATTCCAATAGTAGATAGTGTCATCCTGCGGAGGCTCGAACTGGGCCAGGTACTCAAATCGGGATTCCCAATATTCCCTGGCTAATTGCTCTTTTTCTTCCTGTGTCATGGCGAAGTGGTTTAAAGTTTTTGGCAGGCGGCATTGAACCGCCTGCCAAAAACCAACATCAAAACTTCTTACTGTTTTTAATGTCTTTGATGTTGTTGTAGGTCGTTCCGTTTACGAAAATGGAATTGTCATTGATTCGGACAGTTTTGATTCCATTCGTATATCTGCTTTTGTCCTGGCTATCCTGTGTATAGCCTTCTTTGATAGCCCTTTTGGCGGCTTCACCTTTTTCATTTTGATACATACTATTATATTTTTTTATAGAAATGACTGTTGTTTATTACGATTATGATTTACATACACCCTTAGCCGTTGTATTAAAGAACTTGAAATCGCAGCTTGGCGATCTGGCAAGGGGGAAATAATGTCTTCGATAGAAATCTTTAAAGAAAACAGTGGTATTTTTGATGGCGAAGCAAATAGGATAGATCAGCACGCGTTTGATTTGTTCGCGGAAAAACACGGTAAAGAAGCTGCTTCCGGATATTTTAAAGCAATGACGGAATTTACCGAAGTACTTAATAAAATACTTTACGTAAAGAAATTTGATACAGAGGGCTTCAGGGAGACTAAATCTATAGTTCTTGGAAAAGTTTCTAACCTTCATAATGCTTTGTTTAATTTTTCCGAAGGATATGGCGTTGATTTAAAACATTTAAACAAGCCGGAAGATCCACGTACTATTTGCAAAGGTTTTTGATTCCTGTAAGCATTATTACATTCTGGAATTCCAATGATCCCGGTGGGAGATTTTCGGAATTTTCGGAATTTTTGTAGCTTCCGTTACAAACTGTTGTAATGGCTAAAATCAAATTGCCCACTGAAGTGTATGATAAGCTGTATCATATGCTGGTACTGAAGATTAAGACGAAATTGGGTGGCGCTGCTCTAACAGCAACCGATACTCAGTTGTGGGAATCATTTGAGAAAAGCAAGTACTATAGGGACTTATTCAAAAGCAAAAAATTAAAGCCTAACCATTTTTTCAGAAAGTTAGAACAACGCGGAAATCCGAAACATCTGATGTCATTTGACGGAGATTTATTCTGCGATGCTTTGCAATTTTTAGGCTATAAAATCCCAGCTAAAAAGAATGATTTGGACTATACATACACTGAAAGACTCAACGAGTGGGGAACAGAATTTCTTAAAAAATATTTTCGCCAACAACATGAGTATATCGATATCGTAGTCAATTTTAGCTGGAGAACTAAAGACAATACTCCAGGTGGCAATGTAGATTATTCGGTTGGGAGGTATCTCAACTTGGACAAAAAAGTATACCTATCGGAATACCGGCAAGGTCTATTGTTAGACCGTGCTGTTTTGCGTATAAAAGCTATTGGTAACGGTGAAATCAACGGAACAGTGGAAGTGGTATATCAAAATCCGAATTTAGGTTATAAGAAAGATGTTACTACATTCCATATCGATGGATGGTTTAATTATAACGAAGTACTTACTCTTAGATTTAAAAATGCGGATCAACTAAAAGAACATGCCGGGGTTTATTTGCTTAAACTGGATACTGAAGGCCATCAATTAACAGGCACCTATGTAGCACACTATGAACAGATGCCACCTGTTAGAGAAAGTAGGGTCGGAACCATAATGTTCACGCTATGTGAAGGCGAAACCGAGGAGGCAATTAACGCTAAAGCGCAGGCATTTATTAATGAATGGAAAGGCAAGGCCGCCCCTAATAATGCAGAGGAAATTATTAATGACTGGGAACGTAAATTCAAATCATCACAATTACTTAGTGAGATGATGACGGCATGGCTAAGGGATGGTAAATACGAACAGCAAATAAATAAGATGATCGCTATAATGTAGCTATTATCTTAGACTATGTATCCAGACATAGCTATCCTTCCGGTTCATAGTCGTCTTTATCTTTCTCTTTTTCAGGTTCCTTGTTTTGTTCTATATCATTTTTGTTTTGCAACCATTTGGGTATACGTTCTGATTTTTCAGCAATGTATTGTTCCCTACCATCTTTAAAACCCATACCTCTTTCTGATTGTGACATAGATTTGGCAAGGTGGTCGGCTAGTTCGCGATACTCCTGCATCAATAAATAAGCTTGGTTATACCCTTCAATATAATCAGGGTGAGGGTCGAGTTCTAAATCTTTTTCCATGATTAAAAGGTGTTTTGTGCGTTCTTTTCTAGGTAAGTGATAATTGAATCCCTGTCATACAGAATCACTTTTTTCTGTGGTTGGCTGAAGCGTATTTTGCCCGTATCTCTTAATGCCTGAAGACTGGTTTTACTTTTCAGGTTAAGTAATTGCATAGCCTCCGAAGGAGGTATCCACTTTTTATATTCTTGGCCGTTTGATGATTGCAACCTGGCTACTACGATTTCTACGAGTTGAAATAATGCAGGCTCTTCAAGACAAATTACATTCATGTTTTCAGGATTTAGGTAATGCAAATATAGAAATATTTACTTCAACAAAATCGAATGAACTGCCATTGCATTCTATCGTTTATTTAATTTTTTACTGATTTTATATTGATTCGAGTCCAACAAGGTCACAAAATATAAAAGCTACTGAGTAGCAGTAGCTTTTGTTTTTTTTCTATATACTTGTTTTCACAAGCGACTCATTATCAATTATTAAATGGTTCGAGTCCAAAAAGGTAAACCTCGTGAAATAGGACCAAGCATTTTTTGAGAGCTAAAAAATCCCTGTTGCATTTGATAAAGGGGTTGGTAGTTAAAATTATTGATTGTTAAAATGAGTTGATCATAGTTATTTCAATTTCATAATCTTTTTCGCTATAATTTTTACGAACATAGATCTTTAAGGCATCCAGTCCATTCTCATCAAAGCGTATCCTACTTGAATTAGTCAGATTTATAACGGTATGCGGATTATAGTAAGGAGCTTCTTCTTTCAGTTTATTAATGATGCTGTAAAAATTACTTTGGGCAGTTTCTAAATCTTCAAAAGCTCCAGCAATAAAACGTAGTTCAGCCGTCTTGGTCTGGTAGTTGATTTTTATTTCACTACTGCCTGGATAACCGACATTTATGAGTGATTCGTAGCTAACATCATTAGTTAAAACTTCGTTGGCATCTTTTTCAGAAGAGAGGCCTATCCCTGTGGTGAAGTTTTGTATACCTGTTTTATAGGAATGAATAGTAGCTATGGTCTCCACGATATCAGCTACAGAATTTTGATTCCAATCTGAAAATTCAGCGTCTAGAGTCTGTGCTGGTTTTGATGCTGGCAAAGGTGTTTCGCTAAATACCCAGTAAAATGAAGTTTCATCACCGGGACGTATTAATCGCGGCATATAATCCTTATCGGCAGTCCAGGTAATTTGTCCTTGAAAGCTTGAAGTTTGATTTACAGCTATATTGCGATTGAATTCCAAAGCGTCTGTTGCAGCAGTTTTGAGCAAATTATCAGCGTCATTCCTTAGTACTATCTGACTAACTGTTCTTCCGGCAAAGTTTATTTTTTCTGTATTAATATTCATGACATTATAGGAAAAGGACACAAAAGGTGTTGTTGAGTTGGTGTTCCAGTTGATTTCATCATTATACCTGATCAGCCCTCGCGCAAGGTCATTATTTTCATGAATAATCCTGATGGCTTCATTATGCGCCCAGAAAAAGATGCTGTTAGCCGAATGGTTACTAGGGTCATAGCCCAAGCCTTTGCCAATCGCATCCGCAATTTCTTTTTTCTGCTCTACCAATTTCTGAAAATCAGCATCCTGGCTAGAGGCAAATTGTCGTAAAGCCCAGTACTGATTGGCTGTGGCAAGGTACAGACCTTGGCGAAGCGCTGTTAACCGCTGTGTATTGCTGGGGTGAGTGACACTCCCAATAGCTTTATTATTCATACTTAGTACTGCAGAAAATACTGAATATAAGCTCTCAACACGTTCTGCTGAAATACGATCATAGTTTTCTCCTCTAGCTAATATATTCGATACTTCAGATGTCGTGAATATATAGTTCATGAAAAAACCGGCCAGGATATCGGCATTAGCTTCTAAAAAAACACCTCTTTCTCCAGTCCTGTTAGATAGTACTTCAGGTCTGAATCCTCCTGCCTGTATACGATGCCCCATTTCATGTCCTAGTACATACTGAACAAATAGGCGTTTGAATAACTTAGATTCACCTGATGTGTATTTGTTGATTTGCCTGAGGTTGATAACCAAATTGGCATTGTTAGTAGGATTGTGACTTGGTTCTGTATTGCTGAATTCCACCTTATTCAATTTTAAATTAAACACTGTGGATGCTTTTTTGAACTTGGAAAATTCTGTTTCAACAAGTTCCTGTAATGAACTTAATTCACTAGAACTTTGCGCAATAGCTGTTATTGGAGCGCAGTATATACAGCAAGCAAAAGCAAAAAATATTTTATTTTTCATGTCTGATTTTGGTGGATAGCTGTATGGTGAGGCAAGTTACTAATGCAATGGAAAAATAAGTAAGCAAAAAACTGTAATAAGGTATAACCAGGTCTTTTCTATCCCAGACTTGTTCCGGTTCGCAAAAACGTGCAAACAATAAAGCCTCCAATGGATCATTGGACCTTTTCCCCCAATAGTCGAAATGTGCTTGCTCTGTTGATTTTACAGCATGGTGGGATATAATAATACGAACAGTTTCCCTGTCCCCACATTGTTTGGAATAGCTTGAATAAAGTTGTTCATAGGTAATAATAAGCCCTATCAGCAAAACGATACAGATAATTAAATGTTTTGCAGTAATGTGCTTTTTAGATAATCTTTTGGCGAGTATAATGCTAACCAATCCTATAACGAAAGTAAAAACACTGATCCAGTTGACTACTGGCTGCTGATTGGGATTTAATAACGGTGGCTTAATCAGGAAGGAGCCTATTGTTACTACTATGGCACTTCCCAGGCCCATTATATAATCTATGCGTTGCTGTATCCAGGTCATAAGCGTTTAAAATAAATGTCGATATTCTTATCACTGGTATATAGCCTCCTTGGTGATACGTCTGCTATATACTTGCTACTGTCGTCTGTATTTACGAGCCATATAGTCATATTACCGGGCAAGCGCATTTGGATATCATAAGGGCTGGAAAGTCCGCTAGAAATCCCGTCTCGCGTTTCTTTTCTGATAATATCAGCATCATTCTCCCCAGGGTTGCAACTCCAATAAAGCCTATATTTTTTATCGGATATTAAAACCCCGTTTAAGTAAGCGTTGATACGAATTTGACAAACTCTTGTAAAGGATATTTCATTTTCTAGATTCAGGTCGGCAATACTATCCTGAAAAGCTATTTTACTTTGTAAGTCAAAATGAATATTCGAGATATTGGCGCCTTTCTTCGTATTGGTAGCATTTAATGCATTCTGGAAATAAGAATGTGTATAGATGATATCATCAATGTTGTCATTTTTTTTGAGCATGAGTATGGTCTTATTGATATCATCCTTTAACAGCTGTACATCTTGTTGCTGATAATTAGATAATTCTTTTTTGTAGTCTCTTAGCAGATCAATGGTGCTTTGCCTTACGTCTTCTACATTGCTTGTTTGTGCGTTTCCGTTAAGCCAGAGTAGGCATAAAAGGCCTAGGATAAAGGGTGGACTTACAAATAAATGTTTTGCCATAAATTTTCACAGTCTATGGGGCTGACCCAGCCTCTAAGTTTCCATTAAATTAAGATGTTTCTTTAATTTAAAAAATGTGAAAAACACTGTTTTTTAATTAAATAATAAATTGTATAATGTAGATAAAGGAATAAAGTTTATTCTTGAATGTTTGCCCAAAAAGGGTGTATCTGCTACTTACATCTTTATATACTCAAAGCTTTTAAATCTTTCAATAATTGGTTCGAGAAACGTACCGGCAGATTCACTAAACACAAAAGATAAAAGCCAATGATGTTTTCTGTGTTTCTAATTTACTGATTATCAATTGTAGTTGGTCGAGTCTAACCAAGTTGTTTTGGTTTAAAAAATGCATATGCTTTAAGCCAAAATTTGAAACATATTTCGTTCACTATAGTTTGGAGACTTTTTGGATTACGACTGCACCACTAGCTGCCCAAAGCTCTATTTGATAAATTCCATTAGGTAGTTTGGTCAATTCAATATTGGAAGAAGGTTTTGAAGATTGATAAACAACTCGCCCATAAGCGTCAGTCACAAATATGCTTGCTACAGCTTCTGACGTTTTGTAGCTATAGACTCCAGTACCTGGATTTGGAAAAACTGTAACGCTAAAAGACGAAGCACAGTTTGTTCCGCCATTTTCAACTGCAAGTGGCGTTTGTGATTCAAATGCTCCAATATCAATTCGGGTTCCAAAAATTCTTGAATTTCCCGCAAAGTCGATAGAGCTTACCGAACTTGTAGTGCTTGTTGGATTACCAGTATTGATACAATTTGAAACTGGCGAAGATTGCAGACGGAAATTTAAATTGAGCGTGTCTACAAAATTTGGATATCCGGTTACCGTATTTGTATATAATCCTGCAACGTTAGACGTGTAATAGGTTTGAATGCCTGTTGTTCCATTTGCAGATGCACCTGCGCCAATATCAAAATAAGATACGTTACTATTATCTCTGTTGAAGCTGTTATAATTGAATAATAAGTTATTGGCGATATAGGCATCCGGTACAACTACACAATGTCGCGTACCAAGTGGAAACACAATATTGTTGTCGAAAAATGAGCTATCGCAGCTATGGATAAGAATTTCACCACCAAATACGTTCCCATACTGGCTGCTTCCGGTCCCCGCCGAAATACCACCGATTGAAGTTACGCCATTAATAATGGCTCCTGTACGGTTTTTAAATAAAGTATTGTTTGCAAAAATGTTGTTTATAACTCTCGGACTGGTGCCAAAATTATCTCCCCAAATAATTCCAGCAACCGCATTATGATGAATAACATTGTTAACAACTTTGTTTTGAGAACATGACTTTGCACCGGTACTTACCGTGCTCTCCTGCCCAAGTGAGATGCCAACTGCATTTTCATACAAAGTGTTTCCTTCAACAAGACAGTTATATGCGCCGTCTAGGTATATCCCAGCACTTACTGCAATTGGCGAATTGCAACGGAATACAATGTTATTTATGATACTACCATTGCGAGCATAGTTAATCGCTGAAGGGGCACCGGTAAAAGATTTACTTCCTGCACAGTCAATACCAATATTGCTGTTTGCGTAAACAAAGTTATTAGCAATTGTAAATGTATCAACATTGCCAACTATTGTTAATGCTTCACTGAAACCCAAGGCACAATTTGTTATTGTATCATTGCGAATATTTATCTGGGAAAGAGGGATAGATGTGCTACCCATAATCAGTATTCCATTAGCATTATTAGAGCCGCTTGGCATTGCGCTTAGGTTGCTTCCAATCCAGCCGATGTTGGTAATTAGACAATGGGAAATGGAAATATTTCTACCACTGCCAGTAATGAATATTCCGATTGAAAAATCACCAATTAGGTTTTTAAACACAAAACCATCTACAAGAACGTCATTAGTATTTGAAATGGTTAGTAACCTTTTGTTAGGCGTAGATGCAGACCAGGAACCACCATCAATCTGCGCATCTTGTCCTAGTACTGTCAACGGTTTATTGATGTTGAGAACCGCATTTATAGCATATGTGCCAGGCAAAACAATTACTGTATCGTAGTTACCAGCGCTGTTAATTCCTTTATCAATGGTTAGGAAAGCCGTAGTAGTTGCCAGTCCCGAATTCGCGTTGTTACCCGAAGTGCTGACGTAGAATTTGGTAGCGCTCGCTTCAACAGTAAGGAATACCCAAGTTACCAAAAGGATAAGAAAGTTTTTCATGGTTCACGTTTTACAAATATTGATAGATAGTAGAATGTGTTTGGATTTGCACCTACATATAGATTTACACATTGTCTTAATCTATTTTGTTAAATAGGCTCTACGAATTTAACTAAGATTTTCCGCACACAGTTCATTTTAAACAACTATATTTTTAAATATTCAACAATGTAGTTCGATAAAAGTGCAATCAGAATAATTTAAGCAGCAACATGCATGGTAGGTATTTATACTTATTCTTTCCTGATGATGAATGTGTTGATATATAACCATTCAGCACCATTCCTTGTCTCTGCTTCCAACCCTGTGATAACAAGTTCATTATCCTCTAATTCATAATTGTAGTCCAGGGTCCCGCCATCAATATAAGTGGTCAATGCGATAGTACTGTCTTTCATTATCCATTTACCTGTTGCAGGCAGGATATAGCCCAGCATGTAACTGCCTTGTGTTCCGTCTCTCTTCGTTTGTTGAAAACTGCCGTCCGTGTGAAACGTTATAAAGCTAATGTCTGTAGAGTCATTCCAAAAACGGCTCACCGGCCCATTGCCATCTATAAAATGACCTTTCGTTTTTATCCATTCTAGGCTTTCGGACTTCTCGCCGTTTTTATAGGTCACGAAAGAAGAATAGAAAACATCCCATTTACCTGTAAGTTTTTCAGCGGTCAGGATGGTATCTTTTAACGCCGGGGCAGGTATGGGGTTTGCCGTTTCCGTTTTTACGCATGCAGCAAGCATTGTGCTACAGGTCGTAACAATTAATATTAGTCGCTTCATAAAAACTATTTTCTTTTGTAATGATAGGTGTACTTTTCCTGTCCTTTCCAACCTTGGGTTAACCATTGTACGGAAAAATGACTATCGTCAGGCATGTAATACCTGTTCGTAAATTGCGCCGGATTAGGTCCGTGTTGGTAATTCAGCATATCATATGTAATTGACCATTTCCACGGCCCGTAAGGTTCACCTGCGGTACAGGTATCCTTGCCTTCATCAAGGATATAGGTTTTGTCACTCTTGAAGATGTAGATATCATCCTGTCCGCAAAGCGGAGGGATTGTAGTCTCGTGGGTATAATTTTTACCCGACCCGTCATAAAGCGTATCAGTGCGGAACTCTACCATCCAATTACCTATCAGTTTTTGTTCAGCGGCATTCAGATTGCCCGAAGGTTGTTGTGTATTGGTTGTATTGTTTGCAGTAGTGATGCTTTTTTTGGAACACGAAGCAAATACAAACAGTGTCGAAATTATCAATGTCAGTTGTTTCATATAAAATTGGCTTTTAGCTCAGAATGGTTATTTACTATAATTGTCAAGCATACATTTTACTGTCTCCATGATTTTCGCTGATTGTTTGTCCTTGATACCCTGCAAATCATGGTCTGCATCATTCAGTTTTACCCGAACTGTGGTAATGGGTGAACCCGATAGTTTTTCGAAGACATTCCGTCCAACTTGTTGATTGATATACCACATACGGAGCGGCACATCAAGGACACGGATTGTAGTTGGGGGGAGGTCTTTTTCTGCTGTTATTTCTATGATTTCACCACTTGCCAGTTTCAGGCTTACCTTGTCACCTTTTTTGAATGCAACTTCAGGAAAATCCGTGTTGAAGGTCAATCGTAAACCAAGGTTGAATTTGCCGTCTGACTCATAAATAATCAATTCTCGCATAGCCATTGGCGCGCCAATGGCCATCTTTGCAAGGTTATAAGTTTCATTAGTAAACTGGTCTTTTTGCGGCTTTACGTACTTGCATGGCTGGGCTGTTACCTGTAATGCGGCGCAGCAGAGCAATGTCATGATTAGTTTTTTGATGCTCATTGGTATTTTATTGATTGGTGTTTAATTCTTTTTAATAGTTGGTGTACAGTTGCCGGATGCCATTTATGATGATGCGCCCGAAAAGTCGGCACTTCTAACCTGTTTAATTCATTGGTTACAGATTTGATTGTGTTCATCCCTTTTGCCTTAATGTGTTCAATTATCGGTGACATCATTTCCGCAAACCTTATCGCGTTTTCATGATTGAGCCTGGACAGTACATATTTTCCATTCGCTCCTAATTCTACACCACGCCGCTTCGCTGCTTGCAGTGCCGCTTTAGTTCGCCTGCTTATCATATCCCGTTCATATTCCGCAAAAGCTGCCATAACATGCACCACGACTTTATCAGCATCGGGGTTATCAACTGCTTTGAATTCAACTTTTGCTTCCATCAGCATGGAGATAAAAGCTACATTTCGTCCCAGCCTGTCGAGCTTTGCTATCAACAGCGTTGCACGTTGTTTTTTGCACACAGCCAGTGTTTCAGTCAGTACCGGCCTATTGTTTCTTTTGCCTGATTCTATTTCAATGAACTCGCCTTTTATTTCAAACCCATGTGTTTTACAAAATGCACTCACAGCCTGTTGCTGGGCTTCCAGGCCTAAGCCTGATTTACCCTGTTTTGCTGTCGATACCCTGTAATACGCATAGGCTAATTTCATGTCTGATTTCATTTGCAAAACCCCCTGTAAATGTGCCTTTGACTGGCTGCTCATTCATATACAAACGAGGGTTTATCTTTGAATGGCTTTCAGTCTGAAAAGAGAAAGATGGACTTAGTTGTGTAACTGAATCCCCTGTAAAATGGAAGGTTTTGTATTCGGAATACGGGTAGAAAACCACTAAAAAAGGCTCGATTTATTCACATACAAACCCTCGTTTGTATATGAACAAATCCCGGTGAATGTTTTTTATATATGGGCTTTAATTTGAGCATAAAATTTCCCGAATCACCCTCTATCATGCTTTGTGCCTTCTAGAGAGGTGAATAATGGCATCGGACGCATTGTATAAGATTTCTGAAGTAGAGCTGGTATACAGAACGAAAGTGAAGGCTTCGGAGCGTCCTGCTGTCAATACATCAGGTGATGCTTATAATATCCTGATGCAATATTGGGATGAGAATAAAATTGAACTGCTGGAACAGTTCAAAATCCTGCTGCTGAACCGTGCAAGCCGTGTGATTGGTATCAGTGATATTTCAACCGGCGGTGTTGCAGGAACTGTTGTTGACCCCAAGATTGTTTTTTCTACTGCACTGAAGGCGAACGCCTCCAGTATCATCCTGGCCCATAACCACCCGTCAGGTAATTTACAGCCAAGCAAAGAAGATAATGCTGTTACTTCAAAGATGAGGGAGGCGGGCAGTTTCTTAGACCTGCGGGTACTGGATCATCTGATTGTAACAAAGGATGGCTACTATTCCTATGCGGATGAAGGCACGCTTTGTATGCCTTAGATACCTGCGATAGTAAATGTCACCTTTTTTAAAAAAGGTGACATTTGACGAGTGCTAAACAAATAGAGGACTATTGCCACAAAATATGAAACGGGACAGCCCATAGATTTTTCCCGAACGGAACAACTTCTTTACCGGAATAGAGAACAATACCGCCGATAAAATCTTTACCTGTGGATTCCTGCAGAAAGCGGATGCCGTTAAAATCCTGTGCGTTGACGGATTCTGATTTCTTGATTTCAATCGCCAGTATCGAGCCATCCGGCTTTTCCAAGACAAAGTCAACTTCTTTGCCGTCACTTGTACGGAAATGATACAGGCTTGCTTTGGTTTGGCTAAAGGTCAGCAACTTAGTCAATTCAGTGGCAACATAGTTTTCGAGTACATGGCCGAATAAGTCAGGTTTGTTCCTGGCAATATCCGTTATGTTCAAATCAAGCATGTGGCCGAGCATCAGGGTATCGGTCAGATAACCTTTTGGGGATTTTACCAGCCTTTTGCCGATATTCTTAAACCACGGCTCCACGTCAAAATTGACAAACATCATTTTCAGGATATTACGGTAGGCTTTGCCGGTGACTGAATTAAGCCCGGCATCACGCGCGACATCGGAATCATTGATAAGATTGCCTGCACGTGTCGCAAGTATTCGCAGGAGGTTAGGGAGCACGGATATTTTTTCAAGCTCGGCAATCATCTTTACATCGCGTTGCAGCAATGTCGTGAGATAACCGTCAAACCATATCCCTCTTTCTTTAGCCCCCTGGTCGGCAATTTCAGGGTAGGTGGCTGCTTCTATTGCGCTCGTGAGACTCAAGCCCCTGTCTTTGATGCCTGTAAAATCCATGTTGAACAGCCTGTCAAGACCTTCCCCCTTGCCGGAGGTCGCCTCTGCTGTGCAAAAGGGATATAAGGTCAATACGCTCATTCTGCCCACCAGGGGGTCAGAGAGCTTTGGCAAGGCCAGGATATTCGCTGAACCTGTCAGGAGATAACGTCCATTGGCAGTCTTTTTATCTTTCAGGCGCAGTTCGTCAGCAACGATTTTCAACGCCCTGAATAGCTCCGGCACCATCTGCACTTCGTCAATAATCAGGGTATCGTTATAAGCCGTCAGAAAGGCCTCCGGTTCAGCCGAGGCAGCAGCCATGAGGGTTGGCCTGTCAAAAGAGACATAGGCCGCAGGGCCGCTTTTACCGATTTCTCCGGCTATGCTCTGCACAAGGGTGCTTTTCCCCGACTGCCTAGCTCCATTCAGGAAGACCACAGGGCTAACCTTGAGGGCATCCTTGATAATTGGGGTTATTTTCCGTGGTAACGTCTTCATATACGCCTCATTATATTCTTGCAAATTTAAAGATAGCCTTTAAAATATCAAAAGTCAAGATTTAATTTTGCGTAATGACATAACACGTTTGCGTTCAACTGTTACGGGACATTCCTCTGAAAGAGAACACTTAATTCCGCAGGTTGTGATTACCTGATTCCGCAAAAAACTGAACACCCCTTTTACACTTCAAATTAACCACTGCTGTAAGCTGTAATAAATGGGGTAAAAAACAACTATCTACATATCAATACAACACCCCATATATTACAACTTACAGACATCGACTTGGCGTGATTAATTTAGAGCGGAATTATATGCTCTCTTTAAACGGAATATCTAAACCTACATGCATCCCTAAGTAAATTTAATATTGCTAGGTCGGTGCCACAATCTGTTGCGCAAAACGCTAGAAGACTTGTCATCAAACAGTCATATCCTACGTTCTTTACACCGCCTAAGTCAGGTTCTGGGGAAATTTGCGACTAATAACAAAGAAAACACACATTTTATGAAACAAAACATTTTCATCATTGCTGTATTATTTTTATTGGCCTCGTCTTGTAAAAAAGCAGCAGACAACCCTGTAACAACCCAACCAAACAGCAATTCAAACAATACAGGAAATAGTAGCAATTTATCTGAACTAGTGTACACTAAAAAAACATCTCCAGTTTTTTTCGATTATACAAGCACAGGTTGCCCAGGATGTGGAAGTTGGGGGAAACCAACATTTTATTCAGTAATAAAATCTCAACCAGACATTACCCCATTGGCTGTTCATATTAAATACGGTGACCCGATGATAACCGATGAGTCAAATGCTATAGCCGCTAATAGATACGGTAGCATTTTTACACCCCAATTATGGATTGGAGACTCTAATGCTGTGTTGCTGAATGGTGGATTCATATCAGGACAGCAGTCTATTGACAGGATAAACAAATTAATATCCGAGGCGAAAACACAAACTCAACCGTCTTTAGCTGCTTTAATACAGAAAAGCGGCAATAACTGGAAGGTAAAATTCGGTACAAGTTTTACCGATATTAATCCCGATGGTGAATATAGCCTTGCCTGCTACCTTACTGAAGATGGCATAGAAGCTAATCAGGCTTCTTCTGCAAGTAATCCGACAATTCATAACCATGTAATAAGAGCATCCGCCGGAGGCGCATTTGGCAAAAGCTTTGATAAAACAACTTTAAATACAAAAAGCGAAATATCATTTGAACACAGTTTTGAACTATCTGAAAAGTATAAAGCTGAAAACACGTATTTAACTGTTGTGTTGTGGAAGAAAGCTGGCGCCAGGTACATCCCACTTAATGGCTATGCTTTGAAATGAGGTACAACCACATAAAAATAGCTGCACTTACAACTTGAATATCAGACGTGGGATTACTATTGCGTTTCTGGTCAAGCTATCAGGCCTGTTTTCACGGGCATGGACAGGTGCAGCTAGTGTAAAATCTAACATCCATTTGGCGGTACTATAATAAAAAGTAAAATTGAGGTTAATTGTTATGCCTGAACTTCCTGGTAACGCAATCAATGTTCCATCTTTAAGCCTGCTTCTGTCTTCGCCAAGATGATACAGTAGTAATGCCCCACCATGTATACCTGTATGTTTCCAATCTTTCCTTGCATCAACCCGTAGTAGTGCATCTCCTCTTCGTCTGAGATTAAAGGAAGAATAATAGGCTGTCTTAACACTGTCCCTGTTTTCTGTAGTAAAATATCCGTTCCGATTATATTGAATAAGTGGTTGCTGAATCCCTGCAGCAATAACAAGATATCTACCCAGATTAGCGGCCATTCCAAGGATCAAATCAGTTGTTCCTGTACTTAACTGGTATGCCATTGGCAAGGGTTTCCCATTAATATTATCATCGGCATTTCCCAGACCAATTCGAGTGCCTACCGTATATTGAAGTTTCAATTTCTGATTCTTAATAGCCAGTGGTGCGGTATAGGTTGTAATCAGGTCGCCTATTCCTAAATTAGTCCCTAGATTCCCTGAAATTATATGATAGGGTAATTTAACCTCAAAATAGCTCTTGTCAGGTGTAAAAATCTTTATTTCGAGTTGGGGGCTTATTATCCATGCCAGTTTTTCTCCACTGGCTACTGCTGTTGAAATACCAACTGTATTTTGCTCCTTTTGGGTAGCGTCTTGATAAGCACCGGTTTGCATTGCACCTACACTGCAAAAACCTGCATCAGCACAGCCCTGCGCACTTACTCGTACAGGAAAATAGATAAAAATCAGTATTAGGCTTATATATCTGGTCATGGAAACAATTTAGAGAAATGGGTGCCAATTTCCCGGCACCCATATGCAGAAACCACCTCTCTCTTATTTTGTAAAAATATAGTCTTTTGTAGCTGCTGATGCATGGCAACCTTTGCACATACCATTCATCAGATTTGCACCACGCATAACAGTGCCGTTGTCAACCATAATGGAACCATCCGCAGCCAGCACGAAGTATTCCCAGTTATTACCGGAAGGGTCGAAATTATTACCCCTCTTAGCCATCGCGGTTATCATGCTGCCACCACCATTTTTCTGCCATGTTGTAAGTTTGGAAACAATCGTCCCAAGCGGGTATTGTCCATTCGAACTGCTGACATTATTTGTCGGAAAGTATATTTTTCTAACTGATGTAGAGTCATCTCCACCGTGTGCTGTTTTCAACATCGCAGGGTCAACACCATTCTTTGTGGCATGCAAATGCCAGTTTTGAAAACTCTTAAAAGTGTTGTTGTCGGCTATAAATTCACTTGGCGCTGGTGTAACGGGTGTATCTTCCGATTTTTTACATGCCTGCGTAATGCTCAATGCAAAGCCTATAGCAAATAGGGCGATGACAATAGATTGTTTCCTCATAAGTATTGTTATTGGTTATGAAATAGTTGTACCAATTCAATAGTCGGAGAAACAGGTCTTTCCTTACATTGTCATGAAAAAAAATTAAGCCGCTTCGATTTTTCGGATAATTTTCGCTTGAAGGTCAGCGGGAGGTACGGGCGTAATTTTATTTGGGTCTCTTGCTAAAAAGCATTTCAGTACTTTATCCAGCCACACACTTTGTTTCTGATAGTGATGACATACTTCGCAGTTCCGTGTATGAAACAGGAGTTTTATCCGTTCAAAAACAGATAACCTGAAATAGATTTTCTTCTCTACCAGTTCTGTTGCTTTTTGACAGGAGAGCATTAGCAACGACATGAGTAAACGCATATGCATTAGGCTTTAAACCAGTTAATTTCAAGGCATTCACGCATCCGTAACTTGGCGCGGTGCAGGATTTGCCAAAAATTAGTCGCCGAAATGTTTAAATCCTTACAAATCTGACTGCCTGACTGGTTTGTATAGTATTTAAGCTGTACAACAGTATTGAGTTTTTGGGGAAGTTTTTCCATGCAATCGTTCAGCACATATAAAAACCCTGTATCGTCCAATAGATTTGAATTGGCATCGAAATGCTTAGGCATATGTTTTACGTTCCACATACCGGTATCTTCAAAAAAAGGACTACCAGAGGAATTTGAGTCCTGATATACAGCGTTTTTATAGGCATCTCTATAATAGTCGGCTATCTTATGTTTTAGAATACCCAACAGCCATGTCTTGGGGCTGCTCTTCCCGTTGTAGCTATCAAAGCCAGTATAAGCTGCAAGGAATGTGTCTTGCACCAGGTCTTTGCCGATTTCCGTGTCGGGAATTTTCGAAACTGCAAAGCTGTAAAGGCTTTCAGTATATTCCCTGACCCATGCTTTTAGTGTTTCTTTGGTATCCATACTATACCAAAGCTATGAAAATGGATTTATCAGGCAAGTCAAGATTCTTAAATAATGAAAAGTGGCAGGAAAGGTATGGGTATATTTTTACTACATCGGGTCTAAACATCTTCTTATTTTAGCTTCTCAACGAAATAAGTTATGCAGTTGGAACATAAGGAACTTAAGTATAGAGGCAAGGTTGTATTTGAGAGTATCAAAATGATGGGGAAATTCAGGCGCGTTCCTAAAATATTCAACGAAAATGAAGCCTGTTTTTTATTCCTGACCAAGGGCGCTTTTGTATTCAGAACCCCAACGAACCTGCTTCACTTTAATGAGGGGGATGCAATGTTATCCAAATGTGGAAATTACTTTATTGAGCAAGTTGCCATCAACGATGAATTTAATGAAAGCACTATCGTAGCCACCGGCGCCTTTTTCTATCCGGAGATGGTCAAAGAATTTTTCACAGGAGATTTATCCATAGAAAGCATAAAGCCAAATTTTGACACCACAAAGTTAAGCGTTGAGCCGCTTCTTAAAGCATTTGTCGATAGCATCAATTATATGCTTGATAATCCTGCAATAGCTGATGAGAATTTGATTGAAACAAAACTGAAAGAATTATTGTTACTCCTGAGCAAAACCGAGAAGGCATCGTCAATACATCAGTTCATCCATTCCTTGTTCATTCCATATGAATATGAATTCAGGGATATTATTCAACTAAACCTTTTCAGTAATCTCTCATTAGAAGAATTGGCCCGGCTATGCAATATGAGCCTTGCTACTTTCAAAAGAAAATTCACTGAAACCTATAAGCAAAGCCCAGCAAAATATCTGCTCGAACAAAAACTCAAAAACGCTCAATATTTATTGGAGCATTCCAAAATACCAGTATCGGACATCGCACACCAATGCGGGTTCGATGACTTATCCGGCTTTAATAAGGCTTTTAAAAAAGAGGCCGGTCTCTCCCCTTCGGATTACAGATTGAGCCGAAAGTCCTAGTTTCTGCGCCTTGCGGCAAAGCCACTCGGCTAAAAACGTACGAGCTTTGTGTGAAAAATAATGGCGGTTATGGTCATAGAAAAACACATTGCGATTAACAAGGGTATAAAAGAAACATGGCAGTTACTTGGAGTAGATTTTGCAGGCGCTTACAAATGGGCATCTGCTGTTAATCATTCAGAAGGAAGTGGAGAAAACTTCCAAGGCGCTTCATGTTCAGAGCGCGGATGCAGTACGACAATGGGTGGGATAAAAGAAAAGTTGATCTCATTTTCTAATGAGAAACATTCGCTCTCGTATATCGTGAGTGAGGGAATGCCTTCGATGATTGGATATGCCTCCAATACATGGCAGTTAATTTCAAAAGACGACAACACTACTGAACTAAGAATAGAAATGGATATTCAAACAAAAGGTATATTATGTCTTATTATGCAGCCCATAATAAAATTTCAATTTTCAATGCTTGGCAATGACCTTATACATGATTTTAAACATTATGCTGAAACAGGGAGACCGAGCGAAAAGAAGTTTAAAGCCATACAAAAAAACAACAAGCAGTATGAAGTCGCATAAGAGTTATCTTGCCATCAATAGTATCTTCTCCTGCATAAGTGGTTTAACATTGCTAATGTTCGCAGGAAGGTTAGGCACACTCATGAATATTACAGAGGTATTTATACTTCAGGCAATAGGGGCAAACCTTCTCGTCTTTGCAGCCTTTGTAATGTTTGTGCAACAAAAACATGCAGCAAATAAGGTTCTCGTATATATTATCAGTATTCTTGACTGGCTTTGGGTACTTGGAAGCGGGGTAATTGTAATGCTCCGGTTATTCAGTTTGAGCATGACAGGGTATTTGCTCATTTCTACTGTAGCGCTCTTTGTGGCTTATCTTGCATTCCATCAAGTCAAAAAATTCAATCTATGAATCTAACAGATTTTATGATTGGCGCACTATTGATGAATGCCATGCCTCATTTGGTATTGGGCATTTGGAAAGGACGAATGTTCAGCATTTTTGGCTTCGGCAACAAACAGAATATAGCCTATGGCTTCCTATGCTTATGCACATCAGTTGGCTTGTATATCTACAGGTATGGATTAGACCATATGTTCAATAATGGCTTATACTGGGGAGCGTTAGGACTGCTGCTCGTCTATTTTATTACCGGATGGTTTTGGTACAGGATTTTCAGCAAATAGAAAAACAGATATACAAGTCTTCCTCGGGAAGATTAGTCAGACCCAATAACTGAATCGAGAGCATCGTCCACATCTTTGTGGATAAAATTAGATTGATATCCTATTGTTGTTTTAATGTCTGTATGACGATATAGCTTTTGCAACATCTGTATAGGAATTCGATCTCCAGAGATATTACCGAAAGTGTGTCGTGCAATGTGCATTGTGAGTGGTTTAATGATTTTAGCAGAGGGCGCAACCTCTGTTCTTAGTATCCGGTCAATGACATTGATCCGGGATTTGATTTTCATTTCAGTGTCAAACTTACTTGTTAAGTCTGCATAGCGAATATCAGGAAATATCAAGTCTGTATCTTCCGACTTAATATGCTCATACTGCTTTAGAATAGCCATGACCTTTTCTGATACTTTTAAAGAATCACCCTTCCGATTCTTACCCATTGTATAATAAAGCCTACCATCCTGAAAGTCTGACCAGTTAAGTCTCAACACATCAGATACGCGCATCCCGGCAAAATAATAGGATATTAGCCATAGATTGCGAGCATGGTTCGCCTCTATATTCAGTTCCACATTTTCAATGGCTTTCACTTCATCCACAGTTAACCCTACTTTCTTGCTATCCGGAAATTTGATTTTTATATTGCCCTTGCCGAATGGATAATATTTAGAATCGCAAACCCCCTCTTTTATTGCTTGGCTGAATATACAGCGAACTGTTACCAGTTTATTTACGGCTGTTCTTTCTGAGACTTTATGCGTTGCAATTAGGTAGGCTTTGAATCGTTCAAGTAATGAAACTGTCAAATCAGAAAATCCTATGTCACTTTTCAGAAACTCTTTTAGATGTTTTACATTCGATTTCTCACTATTCCACCTATTGTATTTTCCGTCTGCTTTTAGCCTTTCTATATAAAGGTCCGCTTGTGAGAATACAGTATCACCAGCCTTCGGTTTTATCTTCTGTGTAACGGCCTTAGCAGAAACATGTTTCTTAGCTGCATCAAGTTCCAGTGCTTTTTCGTTTGCCTCTGCAACCTTTGCAGCGATAAGGTTGTTCATGCGCACTGAATTAGGATGTGACTTCTTCACTTTCTGTGCGAGGGCATCCCAATGCTTTTCGGGTAGGTTGTAGCCCAGGTGTATGAATGATGTTCTCCTGTCCCTTGTGATGCGAATGGCCAACGGAAAAGTGCCGTCTTTGTTTTCCTTTTTTCTGAGTACAACTTTTATGGCTGACATGATGAATGTGCTGTTCTGAAACCCTTGTTAATACTCGATAAAGTTACATAAAACTTGGTACAACATAGGTACAACATTTTGCCTTTTTGCTTGGTTTAATGTGTATCGATAAAAATATAAAATACAGTAAAATCAAGCATTTCAGAGTATCTAGTTTCATATAAAACCAATAAACACCAGACTCAAAATCTGGTTTCAGCAATGGAGTGCAGGTTCGATTCCTGTTCTGGGCACTGAAGTCCTGAAACACCCTCTCTTCGAGAGGGTGTTTTGTTTTTGTATAATTCTGCTTTGCATCTGTTTAGTAATTATCTAAGTATTTGATATAAGTCAACTAACGGGCATCATCATTATCATATTATTGCATCGTCAATTATGTCTTTATCTTATTCAAGCAATATCAGGTTAAAACAATGAATTTACTAAACACGAAAATGAGCGCAGATATGATTATCAACTACCTTACAGGCAAGCCAAGAATGATGTTATTGATTGATGCGATTGGCGCATTTATCACCTCGTATATGCTGGGTGTTGTATTGGTAAATAATACAGACCTGTTCGGCATGCCCACAGACGTATTGCAACCACTGTCGGCCGTTGCCGCATGCTTTGCTTTATATTCATTTTGCGGGTACCTATTTGCAAAGAAGTACAAATTATATATCCGTATAATAGCGTTGGCTAATTTTTGCTATTGTATTGCAAGCGCGGCTGTTATTATCAAATATTATCAGGAACTAACCACGTTCGGCCTTATATACTTTCTGGGAGAAATCGCTGTTATACTATCTCTTGTAGCAATAGAGTTACGTATTGCTAATAGCGCTAAATAGTATTATATACTTCATCTACATAGAAACAGGGTGTACGTATTGTACACCCCATTTAAAAAATCAAACTCATTTACGATTAGTGCATCACCATCATTTTGATGTTGGTCGACGTAGTGCCTACGGCAACTTTTACAAAGTAGATACCATTTTGTAATTGGGCTGTGTTAATTTCCAATTGTTGATCGCCTGCATTCATGTGTTTGCAGATTGGTTGCATTACTTCTTTGCCTTGCATGTCTATAACACTTACAACAACTTGTTCTTCTTTCTTCAGGTTGATAGCTACAACTGCTTTGCTTGAAGATGGATTAGGATACAGTTGAATAGCATCAGCTACCGCTACAGATGCAACACCTGTAGTTGGCGGCGCTGTAGGTGCTACGAAGTTTGGTATTTTATTAGCTCCTTTCAGGCTATAAATAACGATGTGGCTCAGGTTGGCAGTAGCAACAGGTATGCCATTTGCAGCAGGGCACGTTTGTGCAAAATCGTTATCGTTACACAGTGCAATAGTACTATCGTTGATGATGGTTACACCTTCAGCTTTATCCAAAGATGCATCCCAACCATTAGCTAGCAAATCCATCACAAGTGTCTTGGTAACTGCTTTGATACCCGCACCTGCCAAGCCAGTAGAATCTACTAGCCCTTCCAGTGTAAGACTACCATACAGACCTGAATTAACAACGGTAGCCTGATTGATATTTATCATATACATGCGCTTGATGTCTGTAGTACCACGTGCGGCAGCTTCCAGTACCAGGAATGTACTATCATTGATGGCTGTCATATCACCCAACTTCCAATCTTGCAAACGGATTTGATTAGACCCTGTGTTGATAACACCATCGTTAAGGTAAGCAAACATACGCGTAGCATTAGTAGTAGGGTCTATTTCTATCATCCTGTGTACTCTTGTTGCCTCACCAATTGCTTTTGTAGGATACAACAACGGGCTTTGAATGATAGCATATACTTTACCATTTGGCGTGATAGTCATATTCTCAAAACCACGATTGTTTTTGCGGTATTTGAAACAAGTATCAATCAGTATATCCTGTGTTTGCGCACCTGACAGGTTTGCGTAGGGGCAATACCTGTTGATGGCAACTCCATTTGAATCCAGCTTCCAAACAGACGGACCATTTTCTTCTGCCAACCAGAAATTACCTTTCTTATCTACAGAGATAGCTTCGCAATCTATACTCCATGCGTCTTTGGGCGCACGCTTTGCAGCAAAATTTGCACAATCCTGTACCGTATCTGTAGATGCTTCTTCAGTAGCGGTACTACCAAAACCAGTAGGCAACAGATAACCAACTGTAGCAGTAGCGTTAGGGCGTTTGATGCTTATTGTTTTAAGTATCTGTACAGAGTCTCCGTTAATCTTTACCCTATGTATTTTAGGTGCGTAAGACGGAAAGCAGAACATTTTATCGTAGGTAGGGCGACAGCTTGCAGTGTTTGCGCTTGCACAGTCTACGTTTACGCCCCTGTCAGAACATGTCCAAAATTCTGTGCCATTTGAACCTGGTATTGCATAAAGCGCAGAAAAGCCTGCTTCTCTGAATGTAATACCTTGAAAAGTGCCGATAGCAGGAGAATAGTTGTTTTTATAATCTGCAGTTTTGGTTATCTGTGCGTGGCTCTGTGTATTTGCAGACAGCAGGCCAAGGGCTAATAAAAGTGTAGAAGAAATTTTGCGCATGCTAAGTAGTATTTTAGCTTACAAAATTATCGGGGTGATGTTGCGGCATGGTTAGCAACATATTAACAACAGGTTATCTTTATACCTTGTAATTGAGATTATTGAAACAAAAAAGCCCCTCTGCAGAGAAGCTTTGTATTTGCTATAACCCATATTCAATAATTATTTTACAGCACCATATACTCTGTCATCCTGCCACAGCAGTTTGCGGTAAGATGCATTGAAATATGCTTTTTGCTGGTATTCTCCTGTTATATCTTTGCCGGTAAAGAGTACCTCCAATTTATTGTCTGGTAATAATGAAAGTGCTTTACCATCGCAATACACATCATATTTTTGAGTAAACACATCGTACTTCCATGTCATAAATTGTTTTACGCCTTTAATGTCATCTTTGGTAGTAAAGAAAAACTGATTGCCGGAAGGATCACCAACCATATTTACAATTTCTGATTTCACCACATAACCACTTTCGCTTGTTGTACCTACAGTTACCGCATCTACGTTTTTCCCTGTCAGGATATCGAATACGCGGATGCGCACTGCACCTTCTGTTTCCAGATAATAAACCTTGTCCTTCAATATAAAAGCCGAACCGGCATCTGCATTAGCAGACACAACAGACGCTGTGCCATTTGCGACAACTTTCAATATGTTGCCTTCATTTTTCAATTCATAAGTTTGTGCAAGTGCAGTAAAGCCCAACAATACCATTACGATCAATACAACATGTTTCATAAAATGCAATTTTATTTTATCGTACTATTGAAATATCTCCTTTAATAATTATCCTCTCTCCTGTGGCGCATTTTGTTTCAATAACATAAACAAACACATCAGGAATTAGTGGTTTGCCCATATAAGTACCATCCCAACCTTTGTCAGGGTCATTAACAGGTATACCATAAGCCTCAAATACTTTTTCACCCCAGCGATTAAACACAAGCATTTTATCAACCCTTGTACTACCTTTTGATATTGGCGAGAATCTGTCATTAACACCATCACCATTTGGCGTAAAGGTATTAGGCATAGATATGATAGACTCGTCGCAACGCACATTGATGGCAATATCATCTTCGGCCTTACAATATGCACCGGTATAAACTACCACTTTGTATACTGTAGATTTTTCTACCACAGCTGTAGGGCTGAAACAATCTGTACAACTGAGCCCTGTTTGTGGCAACCACTCTATTTTTTCAACATTATTTATTTTAGCATTCAGCTTGAAAGATGCACCTACAACGCCATCCAGATCAGGGCCTAAATCTACGGTTGGCTTTGCGCGTACAGTTACATTTTGATGCAGTGTATCTGTATAACACACATTTTGTCTGATGATAGCAGTATAGCTTGTGGTCTGCAAAGGACTAGCTACTGGCGCATCTATTCTGTTATTATTGAGCGATTGTGCAGGGAACCATGTGTATTCCGTACCACCATCAGCATGCAATTGTGCACTGTCACCTTCGCATATTTCCATATCAGCACCAACAGCCATTTTGCGTTTAGGAATAATAGAGACCAATGTACCAGCAGTATCGCGGCAGTTATTGGTATCTATACCCACTACAATATATCTTGTATTAACAACAGGGCTTGCTACCGGGTCTGCACAATTAATGCATGACAATGTAGGCTCTGTAAACCAGCTATATGTTTTAGCACCGGTAGCCATCAACTGTACTTTGGCACCAGGACATACTTCTGTATCGGGCAATGTACCCAACTGCAATAACGGGAAGTTTTGAACTGTTACATTTTCATTTACCGTACAACCGGCAGCATCTGTTACACTAACAGCATATGTACCACCAGCCAGTCCTGTAGCCATTGTAGATGTAAATGCTGGAGTTGTGTTCCATAAATACGTGTATGGCGCAGCACCACCTGAAACGGCTTTGATAACCGCAGAACCAGTTGAGGTGCCCACGCAGGTTTTATCAAGTGCTTCCACCGTTACACTCATCCTTGCAGGCTCTGCAATGCTAACAGTATCTGTTGTCATACATGCATTCTGGTCCCTGACAGTCAATGTATATAAACCTGCAGGCATCGATGTTGCAATTGGAGTAGTTTGTACGGGGCTGGTATTCCAGCTATAGGTATATGGAGATGTACCACCTGCCGCACTACCGGTAGCTGTACCATCGCTTCCGCCATTACACAATGCATCTGTTTTGCTAATAATGCTTGCAATTAATTGTGCAGGCTGTATGATGCTTAACTGTGCCGTATCTGTACAACCTTTATTATCGGTTACCGTTACAATATATACCCCTGCAGCCAGTGTATTGGCTATAGCCGCAGATTGTATTGGTGAAGTGTTCCAACTATATGTATAAGGTGAAGTACCGCCTGTTGCAGTTGCTGTAGCCTGTCCGTTATTACCATTAAAACAACCGACATCGGTTTTGCTGGTAATTACTGCATTCAGCATAGTTGGCTGACTGACATTAACTATTGCGGTATCGGCACAGCCGTTAGCATCTGTAATGGTTGCTATGTATGCACCTGCACCCAGTGATGTAGCTACTGCACTTGTTTGTACAGGACTTGTATTCCAACTGTATGTGTATGGCAGTGTACCACCTGTAGCAGCTACCGTAGCATTACCATTTGTATATCCGTTACAACTAACATCTTGTTTCAGCACGATGCCTGCATTGAGCAGAGCGGGTTGAGAGATACCTACAACTGCCGTATCACTACAACCATTAGCATCTGTAACCGTTGCTACGTAGACGCCTGCAGCTAATGCATTAGCCGATGCAGTAGTTTGTGCAGGCATAGTATTCCAGCTAAATGTATATGGTATGGTCCCGCCAGTAGTTACTACTGTGGCTGCACCATTGCTCAAGCCATTACAACTCACATTTACTTTGCTGCTTATTGATGCATTCAACAATGCAGGTTGCCCGATAGTTACTGTAGCTATTGCTGTACAGCCTTTAGCATCTGTAACTGTAACCTGATAAATACCAGCTGACAAGCCTGTAACAGAAGCAGTAGTTTTTACAGGAGATGTGTTCCATGAATAAGCATAAGGAGCTGTGCCACCTGTTGCATTAACCGCTGCGCTACCGTTATTACCGCCATAGCATGTAACATTTGCATAAGCAGAGATAGTAGCGTTAAGCACTGCAGGTTGCTGCACAACTGCAACAGCCGTATCAGAACAACCCATTGCATCCGTAACTGTAGCGGCATACGTACCTGCCGATAATGATGTAGCGATAGCACCTGTTTGTACAGGGCTTGTAGTCCATGTGTATGTATATGGCGATGTGCCACCTGTAGTAGTAACAGTTGCTGCACCGTTTGCGCCGCCATTACAGCCAACATTGGTAATACTACCAATACTTGCACTCAGTGCATTGGGCTGAGATATAACTACAGCAAGCGTATCTGTACATCCTGCATTATCAGTAGCAATGGCTATATAGCTGCCCGATGCAAGTGCGGTTGCATTCGCATTTGTTTGTGCAGGCGTAGTATTCCATAAATAGGTATATGGAGATGTACCGCCAGTGGCTGATACAGTGGCTGTACCATTATTCACACCACTACAGCTTGCATTGGTTTTTGAAACAAGCGTCAGATTGAGCTGAGCAGGTTGTGTTATAGCTATTGATGTAGTTGAAGTACAACCCTTAGTATCTGTAACGACAACTGTATATGTACCAGCTGCTAAACCACTTGCTGTAGCAGTAATTTGCACGGGTGAAGTATTCCATGAATAAGTATAAGGAGATGTTCCGCCAGTGGCTGATACTGTGGCTGTACCATTATTACCACCAAAACAACTGACGTTGGTATGTGCAGCAACATTGGCATTCAATACCGTAGGTTGTGTAATCGTAATATTTGCAGTGTCGGAACATCCGAGAGCATCTGTTACAGTTGCTACGTAACTACTTGCAGACAATGATGTTGCTGTAGCAGTTGTTTGTGCAGGAGAGGTATTCCACGAATAAGTATAAGGAGAGGTACCACCCGTTGCACTAACAGTAGCTGCACCGTTGCTACCACCAAAACAACTGATATTTGTTGATGCGCTGACACCTGCATTCAATATGGCAGGCTGTGCAATCACAACCAATGCAGTATCATTACAACCTCCTGCATCTGTTACGGTAGCTATATAAGTGCCAGCGGCAAGACCACTTGCAGTAGCCGTTGTTTGCACAGGTGTAGTATTCCATGCATAAGTATACGGCGATGTTCCACCTGCTACACTTACCGCTGCGCTGCCGTTAGCTTCGCCAAAACATCTTGTATTTGTTTTGCTGCTGATACTTGCATTAAGCGCATAAGGTTGCGATATCACTACCGCCAACGTGTCTTTACACCCTGCATTATCAGTAGCAACGGCTATATAATTGCCTGCTGCCAGTGCAGTAGCACCTACACTTGTTTGGGCAGGTGCAGTATTCCACCAATAGGTATATGGCGATGTCCCACCTGTAGCCGCTACGGTAGCAGTACCATTATTTATTCCATTACAACTAGCATTGGTCTTAGCACTTAGCGACAGGCTTAGTTTAGTTGGCTGCGAAATAGTAACGGTTGCATTAGCCGTACAACCTTTTGCATCTGTTACTGCAACGTTATAAGAACCCGCCACCAAAGCAGTAGCTGTAGCACCCGTTTGTGAAGGAGATGTATTCCATACGTAGGTATATGGTGTAGTACCACCAGCAACTGCAACTGTAGCCGCACCATTATTACCACCAAAGCAGCTAACATTTGTATTCGATGCTATTGATGCGCTCAAAATAGATGGTTGCGCGATTACAATGTTTGCGGTATCAGTACAACCCAATGTATCCGTTACAGTAACAATATAGCTGCCAACACCCAACCCTGTGGCTGTTGCTGTATTTTGAACAGGCGACGTATTCAATGAATAAGTATAAGGCGATGTACCACCCGATACAACAGTTGTTGCAGTACCATTGCTACTGCCATAGCAACTGACATTTGTTGCACTGCCAATGCTTGCATTCAGTACTGCTGGTTGTGTTATTATTATCTGCGCTGTATCTGTACAACCCTTGCTGTCTGTCACCGTGGCTATATATGTGCCTGCACCCATTGTTATTGTAGCTGTGGTCTTTACAGGTGTGGTATTCCATGTGTATGTATATGGAGATGTACCACCTGATACACTAACCGTAGCATTACCACTCTGCTCACCAAAACAACGTACATTATTACTGCTGCTTATGCTTGCATTCAGCACAGCAGGTTGTGTAATGGTAACCGTAGCAGTATCAGCACAACCTTTGGCATCTGTTACTGTTGCAATGTATGTACCTGCTGCAAGATTGCTTGCAGCGGCAGTAGTCTGTGCGGGCGTAGTATTCCAGCTATATGTATATGGTGTAGTTCCACCTGTCACACTCAATGAAGCAGCACCATTACTACCACCATAACAATTTACATTAGTAGCACCTGCAAGAGAAGCATTCAGTAATGTAGGTTGTGTTATTACTGCCAGTGCAGTATCTGTGCAACCCAGTGCGTCTGTTACAGTAACAATGTAGCTACCTGCAACCAGTCCTGTAGCAGTAGGGGCTGTTTGTATTGGTGAAGTATTCCAGCTATATGTATAGGGAGATGTACCACCCGTTGCGGTAACAGTGGCACTACCTGTAGCTGTATTAAAACAGCTGATGTTGGTAATAGCAGTCGTAGAAGCGTTGATTTGTGTTGGCTGTGTTATAACTGCAAGTGCAGTATCTGTACAACCCAAAGTATCTGTTACTGTAACTATATAAGTACCTGCAGACAGGGATGATGCTGTGGCGGTAGTTTTCACAGGGCTTGTATTCCAACTATAAGTATAGGGCGATGTACCGCCTGTTACACTTACAGTTGCATTACCATTATTAGCCCCAAAACAACTCACATTCGTTTTTGCAGCCAGCGAAGCATTCAGCAATGCGGGTTGTGGAATGGCAATATTAGCCGTATCTGTACAACCTTTGCTATCCGTTACTGTAACTACATAACTACCTGCACTGAGGCCTGTAGCCGTAGCAGTTGTTTTTACCGGTGTTGTATTCCAAGAATAAGTATAAGGTGATGTACCACCTGATACATTTACAGTGGCACTACCGTTTGTACCATTATAACAACTAACATTTACTTTGCTGCCAATAGATGCATTGAGCAATGTTGGCTGTGTGATGGTAATTACGGCAGTATCGGTACAACCTTTTGCATCTGTAACAGTAGCAATATATGTACCCGCTGCCAAACCCGTAGCATTTGCCGTAGTCTGCACAGGAGAAGTATTCCATGAATATGTGTACGGTGCTGTACCACCTATGCTGCTTACTGTAGCACTACCGTTACTGCCTCCAAAGCAACTCACGTTTACAGATGAGGTGATGGCCGCATTCAATAAAGTTGGTTGCGTAATTACTGCCAATGCTGTATCGGTACAACCCAATGTATCTGTTACAGTTACTATATAGGTACCTGCATATAAAGATGTAGCATTAGCAACATTTTGTACAGGCGATGTGTTCCAGCTATATATATATGGCGCAGTGCCGCCCGTTACACCAACTATAGCACTACCTGTGCCGGTACCGTAGCAACTTACATTTGTTTTAGACGATACCGTTGCATTCAGCTGTGTTGGCTGGCTAATAACAGCCAGTGCAGTATCTGTGCAACCTTTTGCATCTGTTACGGTAGCTATGTAAGTACCCGCTGCAATACCGGTGGCTGTAGCGGTTGTTTTTACAGGGCTGGTATTCCAGCTATATGTATAGGGCGATGTGCCGCCAGCTACCGTCACTGTAGCACTACCATTTGTACCACCCCAACAAGCAGGATTTGCTTTTGTGCCAAGAGAGGCATTTAATACTGCAGGTTGGGTAATAGTTATGTTCGCTGTATCGGTACAACCCTTGCTATCTGTTACAGTAACAATATAGCTGCCCGCAGACAGGCCTGTGGCTGCAGCAGTTGTTTTAGCAGGACTGGTATTCCAGCTATAGCTATAGGGCGCAGTGCCACCAGTGGCCGTTACCGTAGCAGCACCATTACTACCACCAAAGCAACTGACATTGGTAGCCGCGCTGATGACGCCATCTAACAATGCAGGTTGTGTAATAACAGATGTATCTTTTACCGAACAGCCTATATTATCTGTCATTGTTAATACATAGGTACCAGCTGCCAGACTGCTGATTGACGCTGCTGTTTTTATAGGCGATGTGTTCCAGCTATATATATATGGTGTGATGCCGCCTGAAGGTGTAGCAGATAGCGTGCCATTGGCAACACCATAGCAGGAAACATGCTGTTTAGCAACCGTTACTTTAGGATTACTAACCGTGAGCACTACCGTATCATATTTAGAACAACCATTGGCGTCTGTAACAGCTACATAATAAGTAGTATTTACCAATGGAGACGCGATCGGATTGGCACAAGTAGTGCAACTAAGCCCAGTAGCGGGTGTCCAGCTATAGATAAGCGGTGTAGCACTGGCAGTTGCGTTAGCATTCAGCTGACGGCTGCTGCCATAGCATACTGTAGTATCTCTGGTAGCATTCACTACCAGGTTATTAATGGTAACTCTTGTATATAACGTATCAGGGCAACCAAAACCTGCATATGGAGTAAGAATAACTGCATATGTTTTAGTTGTAAGCGGCCTTGCTATAGAAACCGTTTGGCCTGTACCTACTGTACTCCAGTTCGATGAATCTTTCCATACATAGTTATTAAAACCCGGAGGGGCGCTGAGCGACACAGTTGAAGATGTATCGCAGGCATTGTAGGCTACCTGAAACAGACCGCAGCTCATATCAACATAACCGTAGCCAAAGTGAGCACCAAAAGCACAGTCTCCGCTTGCAAAATCTACATATACCGTTCTGCCTGCATAGCCCGAAAGATTCAGGCTGGCGGTTGTCCATGACTTATAATATACATTGGTACCTGAGCTGGATAATGTAAAGCCCGGCAGTGCAGAAGTGGCTATATATGTAAACTGGCTACAGCTTACAGTACTCCCTGTAGCAGAATCGATGCCCTTCACCTCGAAACGAGGCTGTGCAGATGCGGCATGGCTCGGGTCTTCAAACACCACTGCATACCTGAATATGAGGCTATAATTATTAACCCCTGCAGGTACACGTACAGTATAGCGGGCTCTTTCAGCTTGTCCGCCATTAATATTATTACCCAACTTCAGCGAGTAGCTGCCACCGCCGGGGGCTACCACCGGGAAGCCGCCATAAGGATCTGTAGCACTACCACTAGTTAACGTGTGCCTGCCCGATACTGCACCGGACAATGTAGTAGTAGAAATAGGACAACAAGTACCGGTATATAATTGCCAGTTACTGAAATTGCCGTTTTCAAAGTCCAGATTGGAGGGGCATGATACTACCTGTGCTTTAGCGGGGGTAACGAGAAACGCTATCGCGATACATAGCACGACCAGAAAAGAATGCTGCGATGATGTCTTTTTCAAAGCCTGTACTTTTTAGAGTGTCAGAATAACTAAGCTGTGTTAATATTTTCTGTTCTGAACTACCCTTTTGCTCTTAAAAAACCGGGATTTTAACAATATATAAAAATGAAAAATTTGTCCTCTAAATGTGAATATCCTGTGGATTGATGTTGATAACTCACACAATTATATGTAATTAATCTTATAAAAAAATGATTTTCTGTAAAATATTTTACATAAATAATTATTCAAATATTACATAAATTGATTCAAGTCAATTGATTACGATCAATCAAATCACACAACTCCAAATACAAATATTTAATATTGATAATTTGTACCTGAAATTGTGAATATCTCCTATATGACTACACGATAATACAACAGCTGTTACCTATTCTAAAAATCTTTAGGGGCTCATTAACAAGCGAATAACAATTGTAATAAGCTGTATTACAATCGATTAGCAAATAATACTTATAAAGCATTGACTAACAATCAGTTCGTAAAAGCCTGCATTTCAAATTTTTTCTGTTTTTGGGATATACGTGTTCATAACTGTGTTACTATTCGCTCCGGGAACATTACACCTTTGTGACAAGAAATTTATTCTCTAACAAATTAAACGTTAAATCAAAATGAAAAAAGTAATCATGACTGCGGCGCTGGCAATGGCGGCTTTCGCATCTCAGGCACAAACCAGCGACGTACAGAACGCTACACTTAGTACTTCAGTACCTCTGATGATCGCTCTGCGTCCTTACAACAGCAACCTGCCGGCTAACAACCAAAACCTGTCTGCTACAGTAACTAATGCAAGCGCAGTATTGTCATCTAACAATTTTGACTACACTAGCTCTGCAAACCCTTCTTACAATGGTCTGGCTTACCGCGTGTACAGCAACTGGTCTTACCGTGTATCTCTGAAAGCAGCAGCAACTGGTAGCAACGACGAACTGAACGGCTACGTAACTTGGAAAGCAGAAACATTGCCTTCTCCACAAAATGGCCAAGCTCCTTGGACTTGGAACAACAATGGTGATCATGCAATCACTCCAATCGCTTCTTCAGGCAACACACGTCTGTCTGATGTTACTGCATCAGCTCAGGAAATCCTGAACAACAACGGTTACAGCACAGGTATCTTCCCTGCTCCAGCAGTTCTGGATCCGGTAAATACTGACTTCGCTGCGTTTGGTATCAAGTTTGTAGCTCACCCTGGCTTCTCTATCACTCCGGGTAACTATACAACTAACCTGACAATCACCGCTACTACTCCATAGTAGTTAACTGATGATAAAATAATGAAGCCCTCTGTACATGAGGGCTTCTTATTCTCTCACATTTTCAATCAACACCTCCCCCCCTGCCATGCAGACCTAAAACAGCATAAAATAATAAACACAAACTACCCACTCATTTTGAAATGCCAACTATACTGACATATCTGCGAAGCCTGAAATACAGCTTGCTTGTTTGTACTGTATTGATGCAATATGCAGCACAGGCACAACATAGAAGGCAAATACAGGTGTCTTTTACAGACTCTCTGAAGGCCGACCAGAGCAGTACATTTCTATACAACACCATCAAACTACAAAACAATAGTACGCAACCACAAACGCTGAAAATAAACATGGTGTGCCCAAAACAATGGCGCATACTGAGCGATACACACAGCGATATTACCATACAACCAGACGCAGAAGTGCAACTTCCTGTTACCATAGCAAAGCGAAATACTACCGCAGCACAATGGCAGGCATTTGATGTGCAGGTACAATACGAAGACAATCAAACAGATACTTTACACTTTTATGTAGGGGCAGAGGCCTTATCGGGGTTTCTGGTTTCACAACCCTATGTATTGCCTGCAGAAGGCAAAACAAGAACATTCGAAACATCGTTTCTACTGAAGAATACTGGCAATGTTAAAGGCCTGTACATCATCACAATTAATAATGAAGAATTAGAATTGTATCAAAGGAAGATAGTAGAACTACTGCCCGCTAAAGACACAATGTATAAGCTGACCTACGAAATACCCAAAGACAAATGGCTGCATTATAAAACAGGCAGTGTGATGTTTGGCGTTTACGATTCGTTTTTTGTAAGTAAAACAACGAAAAACAGAGACCGATTTGTAAGGGAAAATACAGGGAATATCAATAATGCAAACCCATTCACTACATCATTAGATTTTACCAGAACAGACAGTGTATTTCAGGAACATCGTTCGGGCTACAGAGATATGAAGCTTGATCTGGAAACCGGTACAGTCAGTTCATTCAACATGATCAGCTACTACTTCGGGTTCAGAGCTATCATACCACTAAGCGACAATAGCACATTATCTGCCACATACAGGAGCAGGCAGTTGGGATTGTACAATATACTTGCAAGGGATATCTATAATATTTGCTACGACAGCAAAAAATGGAGAATAACCGCAGGGTTGGTTAATGACTCTCGCTACTTCCGCACATTTGGTAATGGATTGAGCATAACATATAAAGTAAACAACAACACACAAATAACTGCTTTTGGTGTGATACACACACCGGGCTTTTTTGCAACCAGCGACAATGCAGGGCTAAACTTTAGGTATAAAATAGGTAAAGCACGTGTAAGCCAGGACCTGATATACAATACAGACTCCGGCAGCAGGGTAAACAGTTATTTGCTGAATAATGATATTGACATACTGAGAACCAAAGAAACTATCCTGAGCATTAACGGTGGTGTTGGTTTGAAAGATGAAACCTCTGTACAGGGTAAGAGAGAATCCCTGTTGGGAGCCTATGCGGGGTACAGATTCAGCCATAAGATAAAAGACTGGACAGTAGCATCGCAAATAAGATATTACGACAAAAACTTCCCGGGCATCAATAGAGGAGCTGTAACACACAACCACTCTATTCGCTACAACTGGGAAAAGACCAAGATATCGACAGAGTTGTATTACCAGTACGAACACAGGCTGAATAACTTTTTTAAGGACACACTGTATAATACAGACCTGCTTACCTACAACACATCCAGATACGGTATACGTATCAGCAAGTCTACAGAACGCTCCTATATATCTGTAGGTGGTGGCATATTGCAACAAACAGGGCAGATGAATTATGTACTGACACCGCAATACAAATTTCTGGAACTGATGTACAACTATCGTTCGGTAAAAGGCATCAATGCTTCGCTATCATCAACAACCGGTTTTTCAACCATCAGCGATGAGCTTGCATATATAACATCGTCAAACGCATCTGCCAACTACAAATTCTTTGGGGTTAATGGTGGTTTTTCAAGCACACCAAACATAGAAACTAAGGCAAATGGCGAGCGTGTAGTAGCAAACAAAAACGAAACAGTATATGGCGGTCCGTATGTTACAGTTAAAATAACAAAAGGATTGTATGCAGGTGCAAACTATACAGTATCTAAAACCCTGATGGACAACCGCACCAACACCTTTGCCGGTGTAAATGTGCAGTATGCAAACGATAAGTACGGCGTATTCTTCAACCTGAATGGTTCGTCTCCGTTGCAGTCTACCAGTACGCAGTACAATGGCAATCCATTCCAATATGGCTACCTGAATGCAACACTGCGCAAAAGCCTGAACATACCTTTTATACTGAAACGCAGGTATCACAATATGAAGGCCAGAATGTTTGAAGATGAAAACGGCAATGGCAGGATGGATGCAAACGAAAAACCCATCAGTGGACTGACGTTTGTTGTAAACGATGCCAACTTCATAACGGATAAAAGCGGCAGCATTCAATATAAAAACATAGACACCGGCAGATATCAGATTGACTTTTCTAACACATCTGTTGAAGGATATATGCCCGGCGACGGTAATACCCAAGTAGTAAATGTGCATGGCAAGACATCCGTAGATATTGCCTTCAAAAAAAGCAAACTGGTAAAAGGCCATATAGACATTTTGCAAGACACTACATCAGATGTAAGATTCAGCACAAACAATATTAAAGTAATAGCGTACAGCACAGACAGTATGGCGTATGAGTATACGACTGTAGCTAACAGAGAAGGAGATTATTTCATCAACCTGCCTGCAGGCAAGTATACCATATCGTTGAATCCTGAAGTATTTAACGAAAGCTTCCAACCTGTGAAGATATCTTTTGATGTAGACTTAATAAAGGATGAAAATGCTGTAGTTGACTTTAAGATAAAGCAACGCAAAAGGCAATTGAAGATCATCAACAGTGGTGCAACAGAGGAAGTTGTGATAAAGAAAAATGAACTGACTAACAACAAAGCTGCAAAAGCTAAGGATGCTAAAAAAACTAACAACACACGAAATACCAAAAACAAAAGTTATGAAAAAACAAATCGCAGTAACAACAGTACTACTTCTGATGTGCGTAACCGCTCTTGCTTACGGCCCATTAGATGATCCTAACGGATATGGAGCTCCGCTTGATGGAGGTTTAAGTTTGCTTGCAGCAGCGGGAATAGGCTACGGCGCAAAGAAAATGCTTGAAAAGAAAAACAAAAATCAAGCATAGACTATGAAAAAGCAGACTGCAATAACGCCCAAAAGCCTGAAGCGAACATTGCTGCGATGCTGCCTGATAATACCATACCTGACACTGACCACACTGCTATCAATATGCATGTGGGTTTACGATATCGAGTACGAGGATAATGAAGGAATAGAAGTAAGAGAAAAAGAACTATTCTGAATCATTAAAAAGATTGACTTATGAAAACATTATTGTTTATAATCATCCTGTTATCAATAGTTGTCAGTGGCTATAGCCAGCAATACAACTATAACAAAATTGTAGTTGTTACAACCGGCAGCGACAACTTCGCTTTCGATAACAAAACAATTAAAAAAGAGGCAGGGCATATAGAAATACTTGCCGACGCCCTGAAAATAGGTGACAAAACTATAACCCTGAAAAAACAGGTATCGGACAATGTGTACAGAGGTAAAAATTGTACTGTAGCGTATATGTATTGTAACGGCGCTCTTAATGCGGTGAGGTTGACAAAGGCTGGCGCAGACACTTATTATGTATTGCAAACAACAGAAAACACCCTTACATACAGCAGCGCAAAGCTATAATAACAAAACACAGTTGTATTATACCGGATATTAACCTGCCGATAACAAGAATAGTGAAGGGATAGATTGGCAGAATTAGCTATTCTGGTTACCTTGCAATTAATACAACCTGCTTTATATAGCGTTATGAGCTACACGATGAAACGAGCAATACTTACAGTGAATATAGCATGCAGCACGTTGGCGGTATTGGCACAACCATCGCAAGGCCATAATAATGGCAACAATGGAAATGGTCATGGTCATGGACATGGCAATCACCATTCCAGAAATAATACCATCAGTATCAGTTATAGTTTTACACAGTACGGCAATCCTAATTTTTCTGCCAACCCTGTCAGCAATAATGATATGGTAAACGGCATTGCCTTCAACAATGGTAATGCAATCAGGTATAAAGTTTCTTCGGGTGCGCCATACTACATCAGCATACAGGCAGCTACACCAGCATATACATCTACGTATGCAGGCGCGGGCGGCCATCAAAAAGATATCAGAGATTTTATCTTCTTCAGAGTAGTAGAAAATACTACGGGAGGCGGATCAGTACAATCAGGAACAGATGGCGATAGACTGGGCAGCCTGGAAAAAACAATCATCAACAACTGCCCTGCTACCTACTCAGTTAATAATTCAGGAAACAATGATGATGAAAGAACGTTCTCATTACTATTCAAACTAAAAACAGGCTATAGCATACCACCCGGCAATTACATAACGCCGATTTATATTACCGCAACACAGGAATAATATTCATATCAAATAAAACTAAAAAGAGCCGATAGCAAATGCTATCGGCTCTTTCAATATACATGCGTGTTGCTACTCAATATTTACTACAAGTTGAGATGCTTCAATATCCATATCAACACCTGCATCAACTACACCAACCAACGTGTATTTTCCTTTGGGTGTATTGGCAGGCAGTTTAAAATCGAAGAAGCGTTCCTGACCTGGAAATGTAGGCACTTCTACTACAGGCAATGACGTCTTTTTATTATCTGCCATAGATGATATCTCTACATAAGATTTACAACGCGTCTGCACATCGCCAGTATTTTTACAAATAAGCCTGAATGTATTTACACTATCAGCCAGCGGTTTGAAGCTAATGAGTCTTATTTCTTTCCTTGCTACAGTTGGCGGTGTTTGGTATAGATGCACGCCCCACCTCATTTTAGGCACAACTTCAGCTCTGATAGTCTTTAAATTTTCAGGCGCCTTAGACTCTTCTATTGACTCTATAAACAGCATAGACCATTTCATTTGTTCAACAGCCGATGCAGAGTCCGGCACTGCCATCTTAACAGTAATCACTCCCTTCGCATTAGAGTCAACTTCTATAAACTTCTTATCCAGTGCTACCCATCGTGTGCACGAATGTGGTTCAGTACCGGGCTCTGTGTATACATGGGTTCCGGTTTCATCTCTGGTCCAGTCGTTCAGATACAGGTTGAATTGCATTTTGCGATTGGAGCGATTATTAATAGTGATACGCGCCTCCTTAGATTGGCCGGCTTTCAGCGTAAAATAATTTTCCATTGGCTGCACACTTATCGAGCCTTCGGGCGTTTCATCATGTTCAACAGATACTTGCGCATTTACAGTCAGAAAAGTGTTACATAACAGCGCAACAGAGAGTAAGAATTTGTTCATAAGAGGGGTAGAAATTTGAAAATACTAAATTACTAATTTACATCAAAACATTTGTTATTTAGCAGTTAACAAAAAGTCATAAAACCCTCTATTTTAAACATTTACAGCTATTTATAAAAAGACAGTCGATATAAACATACACCCAAACAACACAACTCATTGATAATGCGAACATTAGATTTTCAAAGAAACAAACCTGCACACCTATACCCGTTAAATCACGGAATTAAAAAAACACAGCATCCAGACTACATAAATTAAAATTGCACTAGAATATAGCCCCAAAAAATGAGACGCATAATCTGAATTTAAACCCAAGCCACATAGCAACTAACAGCAAATCAACGAGTTATAAAATCCAGCACTAAGAACAAGCCCAAATGCTCTACCAGCAATATTTTCGTAACATTTTAATAACGCAAAAATATACGTACGAGATGTTTTATTTTTCAATGCTTATGTATATATTTGATATAGCATACAGAGAATAGAGCAGAATATTCTTAACCCTATCAAAGATATTTTACCCCAATTTTTTGAACGAAAAACACTCTATTATGCTAACAACTATCACTGATTTCTGGCAACAGAAAGTTTATGGTAAATACTATCAGGAGCTTTTTGAGGAAATTAGCAAAACTATTACGGGTGAGTATATACAAGACATGTATACTTACATTGATAAGTATGACACGTCTCCATCTTTTGAGGAAGTGATGCGTAAAGTAAAGACCCTCAGTACAGAACTGACAATGAGGGCTGAATGGATACGGGAGAATTACAAAGAAGGTAAAGGGTACCGATCCATTAAACTTACCACCGGTTGTAAAAGAATAATCAAAAAATCATTGGATGATTATTTGCGACAGGCTAAAAGCATTTATGCAATAAAGTCGCAAAGGGCGAAGCATATACCCATACCTGCGTATTGACAACATCAATACCAGATAGTATATCCATTTCACCAAGACAAAACAAACAAATTTTTACAGGACAGTAAATTGAACTTAACAATTTACTTATCTATTAATAATGACGTGTTAATAACGTCCTGGCAACTTTATGTCATTACTAAAACAATAAAAATCTACTGCTAAAAAAAATAAGAATCCCTTTATGAGAACAAATTATGATGCCCACGCCTCGGTTATTAATGAAGGCACTGCAGAAATACAGCGATTGGTTTTAAAAATCACGCAACTGGCAGGCATTCGTGGCGATGAGTTTATTAAGTCTTACCCCTTTATGCACGATGGCAGAAATTTCAGAATACTGAATAATATCTGCAACGAACTACCACCTTACAAAAAACACTCTTATGTAGGCATAGGCTTCAGCTCTTATCAGTACATCAATTACATCAACTTTTATTCTACATACAAATCCTTTCCGCTGAATGCAGGTGATGAAATCATCTTTACATTTGAAAACAAAGAAAAACTGCACTTTCAGTTTACTACACAAAGCAAAAGTGTAGGCTTCCTTACAAGCAACAAGTGCATTATCGGCGAACAGGAAATGGCTTACATAGCAGAAAACAGGCTTGCCTATTGGCAGCTATACAACAACGCACTGAAGCAATCGGTAATAGGAGGCTTCACCAAACAAGAGGCTAATAAACAATATGTATCTGAAAGGAGTGGCAAAGAGCTTTTCAGAAAAATGGCTGAAGAAATATTATCATCCAGACAATTACTATTCAGCTACAGCAACGCTATGTAATAAACCCACTGCACATACAACAACAAAGCCACTAGATAGTGGCTTTATTTATTTGAGGAACAAGCCAACAATTAGTTGTTACCTTTGCCGACTGATATGTCTATATACACAACAAAAGCGCCGGTTATCATTACCTGCCACAAAAGGCTTGCTCCTTATCTGGAAGCAGAGGTACGCGAACTGGGCTTTGAAATAGAGGAAACATTTATTACAGGTGTAAAGCTGCATGCCAGTATCAATGAATGCATTGTGCTGAATCTGAATCTGCGCTGTGCCAGCCAGATACTGTATAGCTTGAAGGCTTTTCATGCAACGGATGCAGATGGCATTTATAATGTGGTGAAGAATCTGGCTTGGGAAAAACTACTGCATGACGGCGGTTATTTTTCTATCACCAGCAATGTGATGAACGAAACCATCAACAACAGCATGTTTGCCAACCTACGTGTGAAAGATGCTATTGTAGACCGCATGCGCGAAAAGACAGGCAATCGCCCATCTACAGGTGCAGAGCTGAGCGGTGCTGTTGTACACCTTTTTTGGAAAAATGAAGATGCTGAAATATTCATAGACACATCTGGCGACTCGCTGGCAAGACACGGCTACCGCAAGATACCGGGGCGCGCACCAATGCTGGAGGCACTGGCAAGTGCATGTATATATGCCAGCCAATGGGATAGAAAAAGCCCGTTCATCAACCCCATGTGTGGTTCGGGAACCTTGGCAATTGAAGCTGCGTTGATAGCATCGGACACCAGGCCGGGCCTGTTCCGCACCAACTACGCGTTTATGCACCTGATAGGATACGATGAAGAAGTGTACCTGCAGGAAATGGAAAAGCTGGACCAAAAGATAAAAGAAGTACCGGGGCTGAAGATAATAGCTACAGACCTGAGCAACATAGCCATTACCAATGCCAAGAAGAATGCCATTGCTGCAGGTGTGGCAGATATGATAGACTTCGCCGTTTGCGATTTTGCCCAAACCGAAGTACCACAAGATGCTGCAGGCGTAATGATGGTGAACCCTGAATATGGCGAGCGCCTTGGAGAGCTGGACGAACTGGAAGCTACCTACGGACGCATTGGCGATTTTATGAAGCAACAATGCAAAGGCTATCACGGCTATGTATTTACCGGCAATATGGACCTTGCCAAAAAAATAGGACTGAAAGCCAAGCGCCGTATAGAGTTCTATAACGCTACGATAGACTGCCGACTGCTGGAATATGAACTATATGCCGGCACCCGCAGAACGGATAAAGAGGTAAACGAATAATATCTTACATTTATAGAACACAAATACAGGGAACTATGTCATTATTGAACGGCGGAAAGAATAACGCAAAGAAAGGTGCCAAAGGTGCAAAGCCTGCTGCAGCACCCGGTGCAAAATCGTTTGTAAAACCCGGCAAGACTGCCAACATAAGTAAGAAGCCCATAAAAACGGGCGGAACACGAGGAAGCTAATAAAAATAAAGCCTGCTAAACAGCAGGCTTTATTAATGAATAGATAGTTTCGTCCCAATATCTGTCGTTGTGATAGATATAATCTTTAAAATAAGCCTCGCGTACAAAGCCTGCTTTTTCTACCACAGCTATTGATGCTGCATTTTCGGGGCGTATGATGGCCTCGATAGAATGCAGGTTCATTACATCAAACCCATAGTTGAGCGATGCTATAAATGCCTCGTAGAGAAAACCTTTGCGGCGATAGTCATGATGCATTACATAACCAATCTCTCCACGATGGCTATCGGACTTCAGATTTACGTAGCCGATAATACCCATCAACTTGTCTGAGCCCTTTTCAGTAATAGCCCAATTAATACGTTCGTTGCGCTCCGTAAAGCCACGTATCATGTTTATAACACCCATTGCATCGTCAAGCGTTTTGGCAAGCGGGCGTGGTATATATTGCATGGTATCGGCATTGCTGCGTATCTCAAATACTTCCTGCACATCTCTGTGCTCTACATTGCGTAGTACAAGCCTTTCCGTTTCCAATACAGGAAAGGGGTTGAAATTTATGTTCAACATAAAAAAATCTGTTTAGTAAAAGATTAAATAATAAATGAAGCCCTGCGTACGGCGGGCAAAAACCTGCGGGAACTAACAACAACAGCAACAACACGGCATTGCAGTCAGCAATACTGGTGTCTGATAATCTTGCGGTGAACGTGCACCGCTGCAAACTGTTGTCATTACATCGGTTATCATTATTGTTTATTTACATCTATTCTAAAGATAAGAAGAATCAAGAAAATTAAGCTTGTTTTTTAGGTGGCAAATCGAACGCTTGTGCATCATGTTCAAAATGGCCTTTGTGTGCACCATCGCAAAAAGGTTTATTCTTTGACATACCACACCTGCAAAGGCTTACCACTTCCCTGCCCTGCAAGCCATAGGTATTGCCATCTTTATCTACTATTTCAAAATCGCCCTCTATCTTCAGCGAGCCATTGTTGTTTACCGTAATCTTAGTTGTTGCCATCAGTTATAATCAGTTTGCTGCGAAAGTAGTTTAAAATAATAAAGCCTCCATAGAAAGGAGGCTTTATTACGGGGTACAACAAGGGGTAACAATTATTTATTTCTCAACTGGTGTATTCTGAAACCTTCTTTACCCATAATAGGTTTCAAGCCATATTTTGCATAAACGGCATCCCATGTTTGTGTGCTTTCAAAACGGTGCATACCCTGCTGTTTGTTATAATGCGTTTCTTTAAACTCCATTATTGGTAGTTTAGTGAGCACATCCGGCTTGTTCGGATCCAGCGCAATTGGTGCAGGCTCATAAGTAAGACTTGCTACCTCATTATTAGGGTCATTATCTACAATCACTATAACTCTACCGTACGTTTGACCTTGCAATGTACTCTTCCTCAGTCTAACTATACTGATTCTCGGATTTTGCTCTACCGTCATACCGCTCTTTGTAACAAAGAATGAAGACTCGTCTGTCATTACTATATTGCCACTGGTTACAATGATATTTGAATTTTCTTTCAGGCTGATTGTGGAACCACCCAACACTACTGTAGAATTATCTTTTATCACTACACTGCCACCACCAATAGTCAGTTTCACCGTAACATCTATTACTTCATTTACCAGATCGTCTTTGTAAGTAAACGGTTCGAATATGACAATGTCACCTACTTTTTCGGCTTTCGCACCATCCAACAGAATAGCAAAGTTTGTTTCAACCTTAGATGCTATTTCCGGTGGTGTCGGATCTTCTTTTGTAGTATTTATACCTATCACAATAGCCTTGTAAGCGCTTTGTGAGCCGCTGAATTTTACGCCATTCAGCTTAGTGCCATTCAGCCTTATTCCATTCAGCCTGATGGCAGACATATATTTATCTGCAGATACTTCCTTAATCACAAAATCATAATCGATGGTAACACCGGGCTCTGTTGTTTTCAGTTGGCCGCTAACTACCTGTGCTTTGTTATCTATAAAGTCTGCATCAGTAATTGTGGTATTTGTAGTAGCTGTAGGCACAACATTGTTTTGTTTGGTACAAGATGCCAGCGAAATACCTGCAACCAGTAGCATAAGAAGTGTTTTTTTCATTACTTGCTATTTTATGTAAATATCTAATACACAATAAGCAGGCTTGCAACACAATTCATGAACAGGCAGTTTGGGTTCATGAACGGTTATCCCCCCCCTCAATACATTGCTTTCCGCTTCCGTTGATATTTATTCCGCTTCGTTGAGTATGGTTTGTTTCGGGTAGGCAAAAAGTCGTCACTTTGTGTCGCAAAAGAAAAAACAGGTAACTGAGCGCTCATTTAAGAAAACCTCGAAAAACATCCCGACACATTGAAAATAAAACAGCACCGGCGGCAACCGATGCTGAAATTGAAAATCAAATTTTAAAACTAATTATCTAAAATCTAAAGTAATGAAAAAAACAATTCTTTTATCTGCATTGACAGTATTAGGCATTTTTACGACAGGCAACGAAGCAAAAGCACAGAAAGGATTTTATGCAGGTGTACAAGGCACACCGGGCATCAGCAGAATGTATAACGCAGATGACCAAGATGATAAAAACATAGAATCGAAAACTACATTCGGCATATCGTTTGGTGTAGGTGGCGGTTACAACTTCAACAAAAACATGGGTGTAGGTATTGAGGCGCTGTATAGCATGCAAGGCCAGCGCTACGATTTGCTGGGGCTGGAATACCAAAAGCGTCTTGACTATGTGAAAATTCCGGTATACTTCAGCTACAATACCAACTCTGCTAAGAAAGTGATGTTTACTGCAAAAGCTGGTCCGCAAATAGGTATACTGACTAACTCTGAACTGAATGTAGACACTAAAGGCAAAGACCAGACAGTAGATACAAAAGACCAATACGAAACAGTAACATTCGGTGCTATGATAGGTGCAGGTGTGCGTGTAAACGTAGCTAAGAACCTGTATGTAGATGGTGGCCTGCGTTTTGATGGTGCATTTACCAATGCAGAAGACAAAGACGCAATTGGCTACCCTACAGGCCGCGCTAATACATACAACCTGAACGCAGGTGTAGAAGTAGGTGTTAAGTACTTTTTCAATTAATATCGGGGTGATTAAATTGAAGACAAACAGGGGCAATGCCCCTGTTTTGTTTATTTAGTACTTTTGCGCCACAGAAAAATAAGTTTTGAGCGCACCGATACTTTTAATAACACCACCTTTTACACAGCTGAATACGCCCTACCCGGCTACAGCCTACCTGAAGGGCTTCCTGAATACAAAAGGCATACCTGCCGTGCAGGCAGATATGGGCATTGAGGTGACGCTCGCATTGTTTTGCAAAGAAGGCTTGCAGCGATTGTTTGCACAGATAGATACTACACACGAACACTCGGATAATGCAAAACGCATAATAGCCCTGCAAAACGATTATATACAAACCATAGATGCCGTAATAGCTTTTCTGCAAGGGCACAACCCTACAATGGCACATCTGGTTTGTAAACGCAATCTGCTGCCCGAGGCAGGCAGGTTTGCCAATCTGGATGACTTGAGTCACGGATTTGGCACGATGGGTACACAAGACAAAGCCAAACACCTGTGCACCATGTATCTGGAAGACCTGAGCGACCTTATACAGGAATGTGTAGATCCGCATTTTGGTTTCAGCAGATATGCGGAAAGGCTTGGGCGGAGTGCCAATAGCTTTGATGAACTGTATAATGCATTACAAGCACCACTTAGCTTTATCGATACACTTACAATAGAACTACTGGCGCAACGTGTACAGGATGTGCAGCCATTTATGGTAGCATTCTCCGTACCATTCCCTGGTAATCTGTTTGCTGCATTTCGCAGTGCGCAGTGGTTGAAGGCAAATCATCCGCATATAAAAATCACAATGGGTGGTGGCTTCCCAAATACAGAACTACGCTCGCTGAGTGATAAGCGTGTGTTTGAATTCTTTGACTACATAACGCTAGACGATGGCGAAGCGCCTATTGAAAACCTGATAGCTTATGTAAACGGTAAGCTGGCACCAGAACAACTGAAAAGAACATTTGCACTGCACGAGGGTGAAGTTACCTACTTCGAAAATCCGTCTTGCAGCGATTATAAACAAGGGCAGGTAGGCACTCCCGACTACAGTGATTTACTACTCGACAAATACATATCAGCCATAGAGGTGGTAAACCCTATGCATAGCTTGTGGAGCGATGGCAGGTGGAACAAGCTGACCATGGCACATGGCTGCTACTGGGGCAAGTGTACTTTTTGCGATGTATCGCTACCGTATATAAAACTATACGAGCCCATTGCCGCACAAATGCTGTGCGACAGGATGGAAGCACTCATTGCACAAACAGGGCAAACAGGTTTTCACTTTGTTGATGAGGCTGCACCGCCTGCACTGATGCGCGAACTGGCATTGGAAATTATCCGCAGAAAAATGGTGGTAAGCTGGTGGACGAATGTGCGTTTTGAAAAAGCTTTTACACGCGATTTGTGTTTGCTGTTGAAAGCATCGGGCTGCATTGCTGTATCGGGCGGACTTGAAGTAGCATCTGACAGATTGCTGAAACTGATAGACAAGGGTATAACTGTAGAACAGGTAGCAAAGGTGAATAAACACTTTACCGAAGCTGGCATCATGGTGCATGCCTACCTGATGTATGGCTACCCTACCCAAAACGAGCAAGAAACAATAGACAGTCTGGAAATGGTAAGGCAAATGTTTGATGCGGGCATATTACAATCTGCATTTTGGCATCAGTTTGCATTAACTGCACACAGCCCTGTTGGTTTGAATCCTGAAAAATATGGGGTAACAATAACAACACCGAGCATTGGCAGCTTTGCGAATAACGACCTGGAATATACCGAAGCAACAGGTGTAGACCACAGCAGCTTCAGCTTCGGGCTGAAGAAGTCGTTGCACAATTATATGCACGGTGCATGTCTGGACTATCCGCTGCACAAATGGTTCGATTTCAAAATACCGAAGACAACCATTGCTCCCGATTTCATCATCAAAGCACTGGAAGAAGAAGCATATACCGCAGGCAAGCCGAATACTAAAATTGTATTGATTGGTAATATGCCAAAGGTAGAACACTATACAAAATCGAAGAAAGGCAATACGTGGGAGATGACCTCTTTTACCTTCCAAACAAAAACAGAAACCTTTACCATTAACATCAACCAACCCGAAGGCTTGTGGTTTGAAACGCTGCTACCGCAGCTATCCGTCAGCAATGCAAAAGTGATGACACTGCAGGAAGTAAAACAAAGCTACGAAGCTGCGGGATTGGAAGACTTTGAACTGTTCTGGGACAATAAACCAATGAATACTATTTACAAAGCAGGCTTGCTGCAATTATAAGCTATGATGAAAAAGCTACTCTTTTCTGTCATTGTGTTTATAGCAACCATAGCTATTGCTGCTATGGCCATAGAGCTTTTGAAAACAGACAGGATGGCGAATGCGCAATATTTTCGTACGAGGAATGTATTTCAGTATCATGCGGAAAATATAGCTTTTGATGCAGGCAGGGGTTATACCATGACTCCGAATCTTAATACCCCTTATAATAACAAAGAATTTACTTCTACCGTCACTACCAATAAACTGGGTTACAGAGATGATGATGCTTCGCTGAACAATCCTGATGTATTGATGTTGGGCGACTCTTATGCATGGGGCTGGGGTGTAGATGAGCAAGACGGTGTTGAAAAACAATATGAAAAGCAAACAGGGCGAAAGGTACTGAACATGAGTGTGCCCGGTTATGGTAGTATACAAGAACTGCTCACACTATTTGCCTGGGAACGCAGAGGGCCGTTGCAAGGCAAGCGCATATTTGTGTTTTTCTGTGCCAACGATTTGCAGGATAATGAAAACACCTCCTTCAACGCATTCCCCTACTTTGTTAAAAGCGGCAACACTATACAACTGCACACACCCGATAAACCTGCATTTGATAAGTGGCAGGAAGCTACCAACAAATGGATGATACATAGCAAACTTGCCGCCAGCAACATACTTGCATTCTACACAATAGCCGCTATAAAAAACGCAGGCAATAAAGATGTATACAAAGACTATCAGGCTACAACAAACAGACTTAATGGTGCAGAAGCATTTATATATGTTGCCGAAAACCTTGCCGCAATACAAACACAACAACAGGTGCAGGTAACCATTATTTACATTCCGCCATTCAGCTATTATGCATCGGGGCAGCAGGATGTATCTTATAAACTGGTGGCAGACGTTTGCAATAAACTACACTTCCGCTTTGCCGACTTGACACCGGTATTGGGTATTAACGACTACTATCCACTGGATAAGCACTGGAATGCCGGCGCCCATCGTAAAGCTGCACAGTTCCTCGCACGCTACTAAAACCAAAGAACACCTGCATTCAGCACATAAAACGCAACTCGTTTTTAAAATATGTATTTTCTGAAGATTTGTTATAATTCAGAAAGTAAAAAACACAAGTCATTGTATTTCAATAAAATACAACAAAAACACATCTCATTTTTTAATAAAAATACAAGTAGAAAAGTCCAGTGTATTTCACAGTTTTTATTCGGTCTTGGCTGGGTAGATTTGTGAAGTTTGTTTTGTTTGTACCCGTAAGCCCTATCACCATGGAGACACCCCTGAATTGAAAACATTTACCTACCCCCATCCATTTACAAACACCCCCTTGTAAACGAACTGTTACCATTAAAATGCCCCTATAAATTCCTATTACTATGGGGCATTTTTTTATTACTCTAACGGTTCTAAACCAAATTGCAGGGCGAAGACAACTAGCCCTGCTCTTGTTTTTACACCCAGCTTCTCAAACAATTTATCGCGATACCAGTCTATGGTACGCTGGCTCAGGGTCATTTTATCTGCAATGTCTTTGTAAGAATAGTCGCAGCAGCAATAACGCAGAAAGGTGATTTCAGACTTTGTAAGGTCCATCATTTTGGTAGATACATTGTCCTCTGCCTTTGCTACTACTTCTTCAGATATAAGATCGGAATAATAAGTGTAGCCATCCAGAATGGCAAGCATAGACGCGTGCAAATCCTGCGGCCCTGCTTCTTTGGGCAGGAAGCCCCTGGCACCGCAGCGCAGCATACGTATAATGCTGAACTCGTTGTGGTGCATAGATAGCGCAAGTATCTGTATCTGCGGCCATTTCTTTTTAATAGCGTTAGTTGCATCATAGCCATTCATGCCATGCATGTGTATATCCATGATAACAACATCCGGCCTGTCCGGTGCTTTTTCAATTTTATCAATCAGCTCCTGCCCGTCTGAGGCTTCCATCGTAACGACAAAATCGGGGAATGAGTTAATGATAAACACTAACCCTTTTCGTAATATGGCGTGGTCGTCGGCTAGCGCAACGGTATATTTTCCGTCGTTTGTCATTGTTTAGTATTTAAGGTTAGTAACAATGTTGTGCCTTGTCCGGGTTTAGATTGTAGTGCAAAATCAGCCTTCAGCATTCTTGCACGGTTTTTCATGTTTGCAAGTCCTATACCATCTGCTGCGGCATCTGTATCAAATCCTGTTCCATTGTCTGTAATCTTTAATTCAAACAGCCTTTCTGTATATCTCATTCCGATGCGCAAGTTAGTAGCTTTTGCGTATTTTATAGTATTGGAAATAGCCTCTTGTATCATGCGGAAAACGATGAGTTCGTGGCCGCTGTTGAAGTTGTAATAGTCGCCCTCTACCAGTACCAGTGCATTGATACCTGTGGAACGTTTTACAAAATCTACTTCCTTCTGCACAGCCTCTACAAGTCCGTGGTTCATTACATAATCGCTGTTCAGCACATGGCTGATGTTGCGTGCGTCTTTTATTACCTCGCCCAGCAATCCCTGCGATTCTTTTGCAAGCTCTGCTACTGTGCTTTTATCTTCTGTGGCTTGTATAACATGCAGAAAACGCATCACCGCATTGAGGCGCGAACCTATATTATCGTGCAGCTCACGAGACATGGTATTGATAGCCTGCTCCTTTACCTCCAGTCCGGTGCGTAACACCTCTTGCTCCAGTTGTTCCTTCTCTATGCGAAAACGGTTTTGCTTTCGCTTTTGTACTTGCAGGTAGATAACAAGAAAGAATGCGAAAAGCACTAATAAAAGTGTACCAATAATATACACTACCAATAACACTGAATTATTTGACATGCGGTGCTTTTAGTTTAGTATACCTAATAAAAACAATACTAATAATACTGTACATCAGTAAGCTAACAAACCACAATGACGTGTCTATATATAATGGATTGATATCAAACGTCAATTGTACCAGATTATATACTGGCCATGTAAGATAAGTTGCAGACCAATAAAGTAAGAATACGCTATTAAACCAAAACGTAGGCATCTTATTCAATATAATATCATCATCTCTTATCAAAACGTCATAAAACGAATATAAAGACAAGCCAATAATTACAAATCCTTCAATAAATAGAAAATTGGAATTAAATGTATTTATCGGTTGTAGGAATAACAGATTCATAATACCTAATACAACTCCAAGCCCCCCAATAAGAAGACCTATATTATTTCTTCTCAATGTTGAAACGACACTATTAAAATATGCTGTTAACAAGAAGAACTCAACAACACTATACAGATTATATATTGGATAATTGTTCTTAGCATATACTGCAAAAAAATGAGCAAGTATTTCGCATAGAAAACTGAAGCCAGTCAGTACTACAATGTATTTAGACGACTTATCTAAACGTTTGTACTGACTGACTCCTGTAATAAAAGCTAACCCAATTACAGCAATAATTGTATATGCCTTAACGTAATAATTCACATTTTAGTTGGTTGGTAGTGTGTTACCTGATGCGGTACCAACACTTGGGCAAGACGTAGGACAAGGCATCGCATGATCCATCACGCCATTAGGTCCTATTACGTAGTTTCCGCTAGCATCATAACCTGCCAGTATCACTGTTAGCTTACCTGCTTTGGTGCCACAATTTTGTCCGCCGTGGCCGGAGTTAATGTATTCCAGTGTATGTGCAAACATCAGTTTTACATTCTTCACACTTGGGTTTGCGTTCAGATAATCGCGCATTTCGTCAGCATCTACTATCAGCGAATACAGGTATTCGTTGCCACTGTTTCCATTCAGGCTGTTGATGTAGCTGGCAATCATTTTGTTAGCCGTATCTACAGGTACACAAGTAAGGCAGGTGTCCGGTAGCGTGGTGCTGTCTGCAGAAGATGATAAGGCCATTGGTTCAGTTTGTTTGTTTGCGGCATCTTTGTTTTCGCCGCCGCCACTCTGGCATGCAGTAAGAGATGCAGCAGCGATGAGGGCTGCAATAGTCATTTTGTTTGTTGCATTCATAATATTTAACTTTTGCCGAAAGATACTGACCTGCTTCGAATTATGCACCCGTGTAAAAACGGGCAAAATAATAACAACGTCAGAACACAATGCAGAAGCATCTTATGAAAATTAAAAACAATATCTTTTGTATAGAAAAATACAGCAAAACCATAACACTTTTACTATGGGTAATGTGGTTTAAAAGAGTGAAATTTGTATAAATAACCAACAGACAGTATAAATGCTGCATAAAACGAAGATTATTGCTACCGTAGGGCCGGCTTGTAACACTTATGAAAAATTGCTGGCACTGGTAGAAGCCGGTGTTAATGTATTCAGACTCAACTTCTCGCACGGCACACATGCACAACACAAAGAAGTAATAGACCATATACACCGCATTAACATAGACTTCCCTTTCAACATAGCCATTCTGGCCGACCTGCAAGGACCTAAACTGCGCGTAGGTGATATAGAGAATGGTGAAATGGAACTGATAAAAGGTGATACCTTCTTCTTTACCAACGAAAAACGCTTAGGGAATAAAGAAGGGGTATACATTTCTTACCCGTCCTTTCACAAAGATGTGCGCATAGGCGAAAAAATATTGCTGGACGATGGCAAGATAGAAGTACTGGTTACCGCCATTACAGATGACAACAAAGTACAGGTAGAGGTACTGACATCGGGCACATTGCTGCCACGCAAGGGTGTTAACCTGCCTGACACTAAAATATCGCTGCCTTCACTATCTGAAAAAGACCTGGCAGATCTGGACTTCATCATCGGTCAGGAAATAGACTGGGTAGCCTTGTCTTTTGTTCGCCGTCCGGAAGATGTGCATGAGCTGCGCAAAATATTGCGCTATAAAAACAGCCCTGCCAAAATCATTTCTAAAATAGAAAAGCCCGAGGCACTGGAGCACCTGCGCGAAATCATACTGGCATCAGATGCTGTAATGGTGGCACGTGGCGACCTGGGTGTAGAGCTACCGCTGGAGCAGATACCTATGATACAGAAAAACATCATCCGCAAATGTATACACAGGGCCAAACCCGTTATCATTGCCACACAGATGATGGAGAGTATGATAGACCGTACGCGCCCCAACCGTAGCGAGATAACAGACGTTGCCAACGCCGTACTGGAAGGTGCAGATGCTGTAATGCTGAGTGGCGAAACCGCTATGGGTAAATACCCCGAACTGGTTATTAAAACCATGGTGAGCATAATTGGCGAGGTGGAAAAAGAAGAGATTGTATATAACCGCAACCTGACACCGCAACCCCACTCTCCGTCTTTCCTAAGCGATGCGCTATGCTACAATGCCTGCGAGATATCTAAAGACATCAACGCCAATGCACTGATAGGGATGACCCAGAGCGGTTACACTGGCTTTATGCTATCCAGCTTTCGCCCGCGCTCTCCGCTGTTCATCTTTACAAAAACACAAACATTGGTCAATCAGCTAAGCCTTAGTTGGGGTGTACAGGCATTTTTCTACGCACACGAAGAAAGCCTTGATACCATCTTCAAAGACCAACTGGCTATACTGAAAGATAAAGGACTGGTAAAAACGGGCGATGTGGTTGTAAATACAGGCAGTACGCCTATCATAGACCACGGCCCTACTAATATGCTGAAGATTACGAAGGTCGATTAGTTGACCAGTACACCATAGTGATATTATAAAGGTTGCCCATTGGCAACCTTTTGTTGTTTAATTTCGTTTATACTCTTAAATCTTTCCGCTATGCGCATAGTTGCAACCATACTGCTGAGCCTTGCCACCATACAGGGCATGGCACAAAGCCTGAAGATAAATGATGCTGCGTTTGCACAACTGAACAACAGGCGTGTTGCTACCAACAAAACAGGGATGACGATACTCGGTGCATGGGGTGCTGCCAACATAGTAGGCGGTGTAGCAGGCGCGCTTGCCTCAACAGACCAGAAATGGAAATCTTTCCATACCATGAATGCATTGTGGGGTGCTGTGAATCTGGGTATAGCGGGCATGGGCTATATAGGTGCCAGAAAAGAAGCGGGGCAAAGCCTGACTTGCGATAAAGCATTGGCACGCTACGAAAGCAATAAACAACTGTTTCTTATAAATGCGGGATTGGATATAGCCTATATAGGTAGCGGTGTAGCATTATCTGCCTATGCAGACGACCTGAACAATTCCGACCGTTGGCGTGGTTATGGCAAGTCTATCACCATGCAGGGCATATTTCTGTTGGTGTTTGATGGCACCATGTATGCACTGCACCAACATAACAACAAGCAGTGGTACAAACTGCTTGAAGGTGTTTGTGTAACTGGGAATGGTGTTGGTTTTAATTATACATTCTAACTACTGTAGCAGCATATTATCTATCAGCCTTATCTCGCCGATGCGGGCGGCTATCAGTGCTACCATAGGACGGCCGGCTTCGTAGTTGCTTAGCAGTGTAAGATTATCAGCATCTGCCAGAGAAATATATTCTACCTCAAAACCTTTGGCGGTCATCAGGTCATTACATTCCTTCTGTACGATGGCAAAATTGCCATCCGTCTGTTTTGTTTTGATAGATACCAGGCATTGGTATATAATAGATGCCAATGCACGTTGCGGGTCTGTAAGGCGGCGATTGCGGCTGCTCATAGCCAGTCCATCTGCTTCGCGTTGCGTTGGGCTTATGATCATTTCTACATTGTTGCCCATTTGTCCCAGCAGGTTTTTCACTACCATACATTGTTGGTAGTCCTTCTGCCCCATAAACAGCTTATCGGGGCGTACTATATCCAGCAGGCGGGCTACCACCTGCCCTACACCTTTAAAATGGCCGGGGCGTTTCTCCCCTTCCAGTATGGTATCCAGGTAGCCAAAATCGAAAACAGGCATCTTTTCTGTACCGTCAGGGTACATTTCAGCTACCGATGGCAGCAATAGAATGTCGCATTCTGCCTCTATGAGCATTTTTACGTCATCCTCTACAGAAATGGGGTATTTTTCAAAATCCTTCTTATCGTTGAACTGTGTAGGGTTTACGAAAATGCTGCAAACCACAATATCTGCGGCTGTTTTAGCCTGTTTTACCAGCGAAATATGGCCATTATGCAGGGCTCCCATAGTAGGCACAAAACCAATCTTCTTGTTTTCTGCACGCAAAGAAGCTATATAAGACTGAATATCAGCAACCTTTTTAAATATGACCATACCGTAATTTTTGCTCTTATCCGTTTATTTGTCGGGGTTGGAATATAATATTTTCGTAATTTTGCAGACAATTTCCGGCAAGTTTAATTTTTTTTCTTGTTTTAATCTAACATTCCGAATGTCTGCAGAGAAAAAACGTGTTTTAATTGTAGCTAACGAACTATCACCTTACATTGAGTTTACAGATTTTGCTCATATACTGAACAAACTGGCAGTAAAAACTTTTGATTCCGGCCTTGAGGTACGTGTTATCATGCCTCGTTTCGGCCTCATTAACGAGCGCCGCCACCGCCTGCACGAAGTAGTACGCCTTTCGGGCATCAACGTTATTATAGATAAAGACGATTATCCATTGATAATCAAGGTTGCATCATTGCCAAACGCACGCCTGCAGGTGTACTTTATGGATAATGATGATTATTTCAAACGCAAACACGTATTCCGCGACGACAACGACGTATTCTTTGAAGATAACGCGGAACGTATGATATTCTTCTGCAAAAGTGCGTTGGAAACAGTTAAGAAATTTGGCTGGCCTCCGCACGTTATCCACTGTCATGGTTGGATGACATCGCTGATACCTGCATACCTGAAAACTGCTTACAAGAAAGAGCCTGTTTTCGGTTATTCTAAAGTTGTGTATACTGCTCAGGACAATCAGTTTACAGAACAACTGCACCCAAGCTTTGTGAAAAAAGCACTGGTAAGCGCAGATATTAAAGAAAAAGACCTGGATATATTTAAAGACGGTACCAATCTGGCACTGACACTGGGCGGCAGCAAATATGCCGATGTAGTAGTACATGGTTCTGAAACACTTGATAGCGCTATTGCCGACGAAGTGAAGCCTAGCCGCTACAAAAAAGTGGTGAAATATGAAGAAAGCTGGAAAGAGGATGTAAGCTCGCTGCTGGATTTGTATAAAAGCTTAACAGAGTCTTAGTATTTCTTTTATCACTTTCGCTGAAAATAACTACCAAGTTGAAAAACAATTTATTGAACCTTGCAACTGCAGTATTGGTATCAGGCATTGCTATCAGTACTACAGGTTGTAAGGAAGATACTATATTGAAAGCAGGCATAGCGCCCGCTTCTGATAATATTTTTGTCAACGCCATAGGCGATACACTGACAATTAATGCCACTACGGTAGAGGACGACTCTACCGCTACAGGCTTTACCCCAACTTCCACCAATGTTATTCACGGGCTTGGTACCAGCAACGATGCGTTTTTTGGCAGAACCAATCTGGGCATCTATATGCAGCTCATACCGACAGCTGCTAATCTCTCGTTGCCATCAACACCAGACTCTGCGGTTTTGATACTGCCCTACACAGGCTTTAGCTGGGGCGATACTACCAACCAGAATGCAATTGAAGAGTTTGCAGTATATCGTGTAACTGAAGACATGAGCAAAGACACGGCATACTACAGCAAACAATACAAAGCAGTAGACTGGAGCAATCAGCTGAATGAATCTAACAGCATCAATCTTTACAGGCTGAGAGATTCTGTAAAAGTTGGTGGCAGCAATAGGGCTCCGCATCTGCGCCTGAAGCTGAAGACGGCTTTCATGAACGAATTGCTGACGATTGCAAAAAATGCAAACAGCAACGCAGACTTCATCAATGCTATGAAAGGTATTTATATTGTTGCGAAGGACACCAACAACAATATCATAAAAACAATACCATACTTCTACCTGTCGGGTTCTTCAGACTATTCTAGGGCAGGCATTGCATTTTACTACAACGAAAACGGCAATACATTGCCGGATAAGGTTTCAACCAACTTCCTGAATTATACAACCAGCAGTTGTGCGCACTTCAACCGCATTACCCGCAACTACAACGGCTACCCTGCTTATCCTTTCGTAAAACACCTGACAGGTCAGAAATCAGACTCTATCGTACTGTTGCAAAACGAACCGGGCGCTGCTATAGATATCAGAGTACCTTACATCAAATATCTGCCAAAAGCTATTATCAATAAGGCACAACTGGTTATTACGCGCGTCAGCATTGCAGGCGATGCTGATGCTGATAAAATGACCGAACCAACCAAACTGTTTCCGGTAGGTGTTGATGCCAGTGGCAAAGCTTATACTATTCAAGACCTTTATCCTTCGGGCGAAACAGGACCACTTGATTTTATAGATGGTGTAAAACGCACTGTTACCATCAATGGCATCACTGTTTCTCAATGGTATATCAACATACCAAGAGAAGTGCAGAAAGCTATTATCAATCAGGTAGATGAATTACATTTACGTATTAATGGTACGGTGACATACCCGGCAGCATACAGAATGATAGCAGGTGGCAAGCACAGTACTTATAAAATACGTTTGAACATAACTTATTCTCAAGTCAACTAAAACATTGTACTACTTATGTGTGGTATTGTTGGATATATAGGCACTAAAGAGGCATTTCCTATTCTGCTGAAAGGGCTGAAACGCCTTGAATACAGGGGTTATGACAGTGCCGGCATTGCGTTGCTGAATGGCGACCTGACTGTATATAAAAAAGCAGGCAAGGTTAGCGAACTGGAAAAAGTAACCGACGGACAAAAGCTGAATGCAACAATAGGCATAGGCCATACCCGCTGGGCTACACACGGTGAGCCCAACGACCGTAATGCCCACCCTCACCTGTCTCAGTCGGGCAATCTTGCCATCATCCACAATGGTATTATAGAAAACTATGCGGCTATTAAAGAAGAGCTGCAAAAACGCGGATATACTTTCCATTCAGATACAGATACCGAAGTATTGGTAAACCTGATAGAAGAAGTTTGGAAGCAAGATAAAAGCACACTGGAAGATGCAGTACGTGTAGCACTAAACGAAGTTGTAGGTGCATACGCTATTGTTGTAATAGACAAAGACAATCCTAACCAGCTGATAGCTGCCCGCAAAGGTAGCCCGTTGGTAATAGGTGTTGGCGATGACGAATTCTTCATTGCATCAGATGCTTCACCTATCATTGAATACACCAAGAACGTGGTGTATCTGGACGATCAGGAATATGGTGTAGTAAACCGCGATGGTAGCTTTACCATCAAAACACTGGGCAATATCAAGAAATCTCCTGCCATCAAAACGCTGGAAATGAGCCTTGAAGCCATTGAAAAAGGTGGCTTTGAGCACTTCATGCTGAAGGAAATATACGAACAGCCTAAAGCAATAGAAGACAGCCTGCGCGGACGCATGAACGCACAACAAGGCTGGATAAAACTGGGTGGCCTCAGCGAATACATCAATCGTATTGATAATGCTAAGCGCTTCCTTGTTACGGCATGCGGTACATCATGGCACAGCGGCCTTATCGGCGAATACCTGATTGAAGACCTGGCACGTGTACCTGTAGAGGTAGAATATGCATCTGAGTTCCGCTACCGCAATCCGGTTATTAACGAGAGCGATGTTGTTATAGCCATCTCACAATCGGGCGAAACAGCTGATACCTTGGCTGCTATAGAACTGGCTAAAGAAAGGCAGGCGCTGATATATGGCATCTGCAATGTGATAGGTTCTTCTATAGCACGTACATCTCATGCAGGTTCTTACACACACGCAGGCCCTGAAATAGGCGTGGCATCAACAAAAGCATTCTCTACACAGATATGTATGCTGACGCTGATTGCCCTGCAGATAGCACAGCAAAAAGGCACGGTATCTACATCTAAACTGCGTGAGATACTGTACGAGCTGGAGAACATACCGAAGAAGATAGAAGAAACACTGAAACTGGATGCGCAGATAAAAGAACTGGCAGCTATCTACAAAGATGCTACCAACTTCCTGTATCTGGGCCGTGGTTACAACTTCCCTGTTGCACTGGAAGGTGCGCTGAAGCTGAAAGAAATATCTTACATACACGCAGAAGGCTACCCTGCTGCCGAAATGAAACATGGCCCTATCGCACTGATAGACGAAGAAATGCCTGTTGTTTTCCTTGCTACCAACCACAGCGCGTACGAGAAGATAGTATCAAACGTACAAGAGGTGAAAGCACGCAAGGGTAAAATTATTGCCGTTGTAAATAAAGGCGATACACAAATACGTGCGCTGGCAGACCACATAATAGAAGTACCTGAAACAGAAGAAATACTGTCGCCACTGGTAACTATTGTACCACTGCAATTGCTGGCATACCACATTGCCATCCTGCGCGGATGCAATGTAGACCAGCCACGCAACCTTGCAAAATCAGTAACTGTTGAGTAATAAAAGCATGCAAATGCCTATATTGCGAACCATTAAATAATTAGTAAACACAACATAAAAATGCCTTATTTATTCACTTCAGAGTCGGTATCAGAAGGACATCCGGATAAAGTAGCGGACCAGATATCAGACGCATTAGTAGATAACTTCCTTGCATGGGATTCGAATTCTAAAATTGCCTGCGAAACACTGGTAACAACAGGACAGGTAATACTGGCGGGCGAAGTGAAATGTAATACATATATCGACGCTCAAAGCATTGCACGCGATGTGATAACTAAAATTGGTTATACCAAAAGCGAATATATGTTTGAGGCTAACTCTTGCGGTGTGCTTTCTGCCATCCACGAGCAGTCTCCAGACATCAACCAAGGTGTAGACAAAAAGAAGAAAGAAGACCAAGGTGCCGGCGACCAGGGTATGATGTTTGGCTACGCTACAAACGAAACAGCCAACTATATGCCACTGGCATTGGATATGGCTCATGCGCTGCTGCGCGAGCTGTCTGCCATCCGTCGCGAAGGTAAGCAAATGAAATACCTGCGCCCTGATGCTAAAAGCCAGGTGACACTTGAGTATAGCGACGACAACAAACCTGTTCGTATCGATACTATCGTTATATCTACACAGCACGATGATTTTGCTGAAGAGAAGAAAATGCAGGAAACAATCAAAAAAGATGTACTGAACATTCTGATACCTCGCGTTATGAAGATGTATCCTCAGTACAAATCTTTGTTCAACAATAAAATCAACTACCACATCAACCCAACGGGTAAGTTTGTGATAGGTGGCCCACACGGCGATACAGGCCTTACAGGCCGTAAAATCATCGTAGACACTTATGGTGGTAAAGGTGCACATGGTGGTGGCGCATTCAGCGGTAAAGACCCTAGTAAGGTAGATCGTTCGGCTGCATATGCTACACGCCACATTGCTAAAAACCTGGTAGCTGCAGGTGTGTGCGACGAAGTATTGGTACAGGTATCATACGCTATTGGTGTTGCAAAACCAATGGGTATATATGTAAATACTTATGGTACTGCAAAAGTAAAAATGACTGATGGCCAGATAGCTAAACTGGTTGAGGAAGTATTTGACATGCGCCCTTACTTTATAGAGCAGCGCCTGAAACTGCGCCAGCCTATGTATAGCGAGTGTGCCGCATATGGCCACATGGGCCGCGAATCTCAGATAGTAACGAAAACCTTTAAATCTGCAGATGGCAAAACGAAAAACGTAAAAGTGGAACTCTTTACATGGGAGAAACTGGACTACGTTGCTAAGGTTAAAAAAGCCTTCAAGTTGAAATAAGTTTATCTTATTGAATAAACTAAAATCCCCTCAGCTAGCTGAGGGGATTTTTTTATGTACATTGACCTAATAGAGAATGCATAAAAAAACGGGGATGTTGTGCATCCCCGTTAATAATATAAATCAAATGGTATTTACTCTTTATTCAGCTTGATGACATTGGTATGCTTATCATCAGTGTACTTAAGGATGTATACACCTGCAGGCAGGCTTTCTATACCTATTTCTTTTACTTCTCCGTCCATTTGTTCGTTCTTCATAACACGACCTGCCAGATCAGAAATTTCAACATAACCCATACCCTGTTTCAGACCTTTCATAACACGTAGTGTTACTTTGTCTTTTACAGGATTAGGGAATGCTTGTATTTTGAATTCTTTTATTTCTCCTATCGGCGTTATACCTGTACCAGGCTGCGTCAGGAATGAATCAAGCCCCCAAGGAGAATATGGTGTTGGAGTACAACGTGCACGAAGGAAGAAATACAATTCTGTACCCGGTGCCAAACCAGACAGGAATATGCTGGTAGCAGTTGTAATAGTACCCCTTATCGGAGTCATAGTATCAGAACGCATTGCGTATTCATAATCCACTACACTTGGCACTGGATTCCAGCTTGCAATTGCAGATGTACTTGTGACATAAGATATTGTTACTTTAGGTGTGTAACAACATTTTGGAGTTGTAAATGAATCCAGCCTCCAAGGAGAATAGCCCCAGTTGAATGAAGAATTACCTACTGTATCGCAGATGCTACGCACCCAGTAATAGTATTTTGTATCACATTCCAAACTCTTGATAGTAGCATTTACAGTAGCTGTGTCAGGCAGTTCAATAAATGTTTTATCTGTGTACCAATAACCATAAGATGTTGGCGGTGTATTTGTAGTGCTGATAGTATACTCGTAGAACAATGCTGTAGGATGCGCTTTCCAGTTGATTGTAGCTGTGTTGTAAGTCAAGTTAGTTGTTGGCTGAGACTTAGGAGGCAAACATGGGTTAATAACCTCAAAGTCATAGTCTTCTACCTCACCCCATTGGAAAGACAGAGCCGCACAAGGATCAAAGTTAGTTGGAGGGAATGGAGGGTTCTGACCATTACGTGTACCTGCACGTACGCGCATACGTGTTAAACCGTTTTTTGCAGCCAATGGCACCATAACAGCTTTTGTTGTTGAACAACAAACGAAAAGCAGGTCTGTGTTAACTATAAGTTCTCCGTTTGGATTACCTGAAGAATTTAAGGTATTTTCAAAAGTATCATTCTGATTCCAGTCTACCCAGATACAAATACGATAAGGGTATAATGTAGTTGCAGGGCTAGGTACCTCTACAGTGTATGTAACAGTACTACCCGCATTTGCGATGGCTTTATTTGAAGCAACTGTATTAGTATAATCTGTATAGCCGGTAGCAGAGTTACATGTATTGTTTGTGTTGCTGATGTTTTGCACAGCACCTGCAGTTGTCACCTTGTTGATGCGCAAACCCTGCGTTAGGGGCGTAGTTCCCTGACAATTACCATTTGTACCTGCTACAGGTATACAATACTGTGCAACAGCAACCTGCGATAATAACAGCATACTTGCTGCAGCAAATACTTTTTTGATTTTCGGGTACAGTTTAATATTCATACTATCTGCGTTTGCGGATTTTATCTTAAAACTTAATCTTTAAAGTTAGCACTAATAGCAATGATAATAAAAAAAAGTTAATTCTCAAAGCTACCTGTTTGCATGTATTTTTTCACACAAACACAAACAATGCTGATAGATAGACGATTATTAATCAGAAAGCGTTTGGAGGTCCTTTCCCTGTAGCGGATAATTAATCTGATTTTAATGTATGCAGCAATAAAAACAGCCGGGCAATGCCGGCTGTTTTTGAATAAACTGAAACAGAAATTACTGTTTTGTAAACTTGATATTTTGCACTTTATCGTTGTCTGTATATTGCAGTATGTAGATACCGGCAGCATAGTGGCTAACGTTAAGTGATGTTTGCTCTGCATCTATTACCAAATTGTTCATTACCCTACCCTTAATGTCGGTAATTTGAATGTTGGCAGTACCTTTCAAACCTGTAGCTTTTATGTTCAGGACATCTTTTACAGGGTTTGGATATGCATCTATCTGCAATGCAGCACCTGCATTAGTATTTTCTATACCTAAAGCCGGTGTGGTAGTAAAGTCGATAGAGCTCCAGCCTGAATTGGTTTTGATATTATTATCTGAACACATACAACGTACATGCACACTATAGCCAGTTTTAGGTTGCAGATATGGCATTTGCAATGTAGGCATTGTAAGTGGCGTACCATTTGGAGGTATAGAAGATGGAGAACCAAAATAGTACTCGTATGTATAGGCAGTTGCAACAGGTGCCCAAGCTATGATTGCGTTACTGGCATTTACAAATGTAAGCGCCGGATTAGGCTTGCGGCATGGGGTTGGTGTGTAGAATGAATCTAAAGACCATCCTGATGAATCATTTTGCACACACTTAGCTCTTATGTGTACATATTGCCATCTACCCTCTTTAAGGCCTGTTAAGGCTTTGAAATTGGTTGTCTGCGTGGTAATATTCGGGTTTGTAGATAATGGAGCATTTCTGAAAGTATCTACCAGTATATTATATCCCGTAACGTTAGGATCTTGTGTCCACTGAATGTTTCCTGAATTGCTATCTACATTTGATGCTATGAAACCATACGGCACTTTGCAAGGAGGCAATGTAGTGAATGCGATAGTATCCCACATAGAGTAGCTGATTGCACTGCAATAGTTGCGAACACGCAGATAGTGTGTTTTGTTAGGATACAAGCCTGTTACAAGTGCAGAGGTAGAAGTAGTAGCGGTAATTGGCGTGATAGCCATGCCCGGTGTGGTTGTGTCTATTACATATTCGTACTGAAAAGAACCTGTAACTGGTGCCCAGTTTACAGTAGCTCTTGTAGATGCTATGTTCGTAGCAGCCAGTGCTGTTGTTTTGGTACATGGAGAGCCGGGAATAATATCCAACGCCAATGAGGCACTACCCGCACCGCCAGCATTACAGTTTGCATTACCATTCACCCCCCACATACGCCTGTTACCGCCAAGACTACCTTGTTCAAGCGTAATACTGCCTGCAGAGTTGGAATATGCATCTATAATAATGTTCGACGTACCATCCCAGAAGAAAGGCGTAGTTAGGTTGAATACAAACCAGTTACCACTTACAGCAGATATTGTGTATGATGATGAAAAAAATGCATTTGTTAAACCCGTAATCCAAGGACCTGCCGCTGTAGGCATTGCAGTAAGGCTTGTAGTGCCTATATCCAAAGTCATATTGGTATAGGTACTGGTTGTGGAACTTGCCGCTTTAAAATAAATCTTGGTAATAACCCCCATAGGTACAGCAGGTGTAAAATCAGAAGGATAATACAAATATTGTACACGATTTGTAGCATTACCAAACGGAAACACGTTATTGGCACCAGTAGATGTTCTGATATACGTTTGGGCGTAGGTTACATTTCCCAAGATGCACATCAGGGCTATAACTAATTTTGATAGATGTTTGTTCATCAATTACGGTTTCTAAATTGTTTAAAAAACTATTACCACTCACTAATATAAATACATATGACATTAAAATGTTAAAAAACGATAGTAGTATTTATCATTTTTTAATCCCGTTTTAATGTGACATATTTTTTAGGGTTGGTTATCAATTGATTATAAAAAAAATCAGAAATGAAATTTTACGAATTATGCTAATAAAAAAGCCGCTACAATGTGTAGCGGCTTTTATTTTGAAAACTAAATATGCTTACATTTTGGTAAAGCGCATAATGTTAGTATTATCTCCATCAACAAACTTAACGAAGTAAACACCGTTGGTCAATGCTTTTACATCAACAATAGTTTTGTTGTCTGTAACATTTACAACTTTCATAACCTTACCTGCTACGTCTGTGATATACAACATTGCTTTAGAGCTGAACGAACCAGAGAGTTCTACATTCAGTATATCTTTTGCAGGATTAGGATACAAATTAACTGTAACTGTGCTGTTATTCAGATTACTGATACCTGTTGGCGGATTTGTAACAAATTCAAGAATACCCCAATCTGATACAGAATAAACATTGTTGTCGCGACACTTACAGCGTACAAACAGATCGTAAGTTGTTTTAGGCTGCAACGCGTTTACTTGCAGATATGGTAATTTGATTGGTGTACCAAGTGAAGGCGGTGTTGTAGATGTACCAAGGAAATACTCATATTCATAAGCAGTATTTACAGCTGGCCAAGAAGTTACAGCACTATTTGCATACAGGTTAGACAATGAAAGTTGTGGCCTGCGACAAGGTGTTGGCGTGTAGAAAGAATCTAAAGACCATGCAGAGCTATCGTTCATTACACATTTAACGCGAATGTGGACGTATTGCCAGCGCCCTTCTTGCAAGCCTGTAAGATGCTGGAATCTTGTAGTTGTATTTTTTATACCAGGATTGCTAAGCAGCGGAGCACTACGGTTAGTGTCTACTACATACTGCCACTGTACCATATTTGTAACACTATCCCACTGTATGTCTGCAGAGTTTGAATCTACATTGCTGGCAACAAAACCTTTAGGCACTTTACATGGAGGCAGTGTAGTGAAGCGTATAGTATCCCACTGAGAGAATGCTGTAGGGCCGCAATAGCTCCTTACGCGCATGTAGTGCGAAGTACCAGGCAACAAACCTGAAACTGTAGCAGTAGTGGAAGTAGTAGATGTTATAGGCAACCAAACACCACCTGCAGTTACAGTGTCAACTACATAGTCATATTTTAATGCACCTGCTACCGGAGTCCAGTTGAGCGTAGCACCCATAGAGCTGATGCCAGTAGGCAATAACGCAGTAGGCTTGCTAGGACATGGAGTAAGTACCTCAAAGGTATAATCCTCTATCTCGCCAAATGAAAGGGATTGACAAGGCGTAAATGGTGTAGTAGAATACACGCACATTACACGCATACGTGTATTACCAGGAGTAGCCCCTGCAGGAATAACAAAACTGCTAGAATAAGAACCACCGCTACCCAATGAAACAAATCCCATCATCTGCTCACCAGCGTCATTCAATACACCATTCTGATTCCAGTCTACCCATATCGTGTAGTTCTCAGGAAAACTTGGTGTATTAACAATAGTAAAGTTGATTGTTTGCCCCGGATTGCCGGAAACCTTCATACCCATATAAGAGCTGATACCAGAAGATGTAGCACAACCCGTGTTGAGGTTGCTGATATTAGTAATACCACCTGTAGTGGAGAACGACTGTAGATAATCGCTCGATGTACAACCAAAAGTAAAACTTGGGTTACAATAGGTTTGTGCGTCCGCATTGCTAAACGACAGCAAGCATACAAGTGCCACAGCCATTCTTAGTGCATGTTTGTAAATAGATGTCATAGACTATAGTTTTCAAAAAAATTACAATTTCATTATAATTGGCATTGATGTATATACAACTAATATCTGCTGATTATTATTAGTTAGTAAAATATTAACCAATTCATTTAAAATTACATAATTTTTTTAGAACTATAACCTCAGATGTATCGATTTTTTTATTCACAATCTCTCCCTTTTAACTAAAAGTTTATATTGATAATCAATTAAATACGCAACTAAAATAAAAAAGCCGCATCTGAGATGCGGCTTTAAAACATTATAATAAATTAAAAATTAAGCTATTGTGATGCTGTTGTCCAGATATACATCCTGGATTGTGTTCAACAACTGAACACCTTCGTTCATTGGCTTCTGGAATGCTTTACGACCACTGATAAGACCCATACCACCTGCACGCTTGTTAACAACCGCAGTCATCACAGCTTCTGCCATGTCTGATGCACCTTTAGACTCACCACCAGAGTTAATCAAACCGGCACGGCCCATGTAGCAGTTAGCCACTTGGTAACGACACAGGTCGATTGGGTGGTCTGTAGTCAGTTCGTCGTATACTTTTTTGTGTGTTTTACCGAAGTTCAGCGCAGTGTAGCCACCGTTGCCAACAGGCAATTTTTGCTTGATGATATCTGCCTGTATAGTTACGCCCAGGTGGTTTGCCTGTGCAGTAAGGTCTGCTGCTGTGTGGTAGTCAACACCATCTTTCTTGAAAGAGCTGTTGCGCAGGTAGCACCACAGTACAGTAGCCATACCCAGCTCGTGTGCATATTCAAATGCTTTAGCCACTTCTACTATCTGGCGAGCGCTCTCGTCGCTACCAAAGTAGATAGTTGCGCCAACTGCAGTTGCACCCATATTCCACGCATCGCGGATGGTACCGAACATTATCTGGTCGAACTTGTTAGGGTAAGAGATGAACTCGTTGTGATTGATCTTAACGATGAAAGGTATTTTGTGAGCGTATTTGCGAGCTACCGCACCCAGTACGCCATAAGTAGAAGCAACAGCGTTGCAACCACCTTCCATAGCCAGTTTCACGATATTTTCAGGATCGAAATAAATAGGGTTCGGAGCGAAAGACGCACCTGCGCTGTGCTCGATACCCTGATCTACAGGAAGGATAGATACATAACCTGTGTTTGCAAGACGGCCATTGCCCATCAGCGCCTGAATGCTTTTCAGGGTTTGGATGTTGCGGTTAGACATTTGCCATACGTCATCTACTACATTGCCTGTAGGCAGGTGCAGTACAGATTTGTCGATGGTTTTGCAAGTGTGGTCCAGATAAAAACCTGCCTGGTCGCCCAGCAGTTCCTGTATTTTTGTCGATGCCATATATATATGAGATTTTTCCTTAAAAAGTGTGCAAAGATAATTATTAAACCAATAAGTTGGTTGCACCCGCGTAGTTAATCAGGGGTTAAGAATAAAGACTTTACACGCAGCAGATATATCTACCGAAGGCAAAGCCTCTCCCCTTTCATTTTTCAGTTGCCAATCGGCATTGTATTGGGGGTAATAACAGTAATATCTCACCCCATAACTGCGCAGTTCGGGCAGCAGCTGCTGAAAACTTGCGGGTGCTTTGTACATGATATAATAGCTATTGCCAGAGAAATAGGCGATGCGCTGCATAGATACCGCCTCAGGCATACCAAAAACGACATTAGAAGCCATGCTACCCTTTATGCCTTGTTGCTTTAAGTCTTGCGCCAGCTTGTATTCTGCCTTGCCTTTGTTCCAAATACTCTTCATATCCCACACTGGCCACGTAGCATAGCTAAGGGCAAACAGCAGAATAATACCTTTTCGATTCAGCATTCTGCTTTTGCGCAATATAGCCATACCCAATACCATGCTAATAGGCAGCATATACCAGATATAGCGTGGCTCGAAGTTGATGAGCAGAAACGGCAACGGGAAGATGCTGTATGGTATGATGACAGGATAGTAAGCCCTGTACTTTTGCCGCATCACTTTGCGAAACAAAAGCAACCAAACCATATATACCCACACAGCCAAAAACCCAACACCTATCATCAGTCCGCTGATAGTAAACTTGTAGCTGTTCTGTACCAGCTTCATCAATTGACGAATGAGTAATGTAGTTGAAGTCCAAAACTGTGGTGTTTCTCCATTTACCAGCCACGGGTCTTGCCAATAGCTGATGCCATTACCTGCAGGCAACAGATACGCGATACCATCCTTCCAATACGGGTGCCCTACCAGATACCAGGACATATTGAGCTTACCTGCGGTTCCCGTTGTCCACATACCGTATTTATGATGCAATGCAAACAACCAAGGGCTGCTTAGCAATACCATTGTGCCAATCATTACAGCCGATATCTTCAGCCACTCTACCCTGTTAGCACTTCGCCATGCGCGTGTGTTGTAGAATACTACCGCCAGTGTGCTGAGTATAAAAAACGGGAAGGCGTAGGCTTTGGCAAAGTATGCCAATGCGCCAAGCACACCTGCACCAAGCCAATAAACAGGCGTATGCCTGAACTTGTGGCTTATCATCAAACGCAGTGCATAGAGCAAGAAGAAACATTCCCAGATATCATCATAGTTCTGATAATACACTGCGTATGCAAGAAACACCGAAGAAGCTATACAAAGCAACCACTGTGCAAAGTGGTTGATACTATACCTGATAAAAAACGAATGGGTGATGCGCAGCAGTAATACTGCGCCAATAGCATTGGCAATAATTGCACCGTCAATGGCTGTAGTGCCTAACTTGATGAAGACGGCAGTCAACCAGCAGCTCCACGGGCTCCAATATCCGTTTACTGCATGTTGCCAATTGCCATCTGCGTATAGTTTGGATATGGTAAGGTATGCTGTAGCATCAGGGTCTACATAGTATTTGCAATACGGATAGTAAATGGCAACCAACAACAACAGCACTATGGCCGATGCTATAAACGGTATGTGTTTGCGCAAAATAGTCACCGAAGTATTAATCAGATGCTTTTCTTTCTCAGGCTACCGAGAAACAGTTGTTGGTAGGCCAATGCCGCACATCCCATTATAATTAAGGATACAGGCATCAGATACCGAGCATATGCTACCGGACCTGTGATGAACACAAAATAGCACAATAATATTGCCACTGCCAATTTATAACCGACAGATATGTTTCTGGCATAAAAAAACAAGCACAATCCTACTGTTCTTACAATATTGAACAACAAGATGAGAATGGCAATAGGTGAAGAAGGGTTGGTACTGATGTATGTTTTTACACCCGAAAGCCCATCTTTAGCCAACACATCGGCAAAAGGCCGTGTAGAGGGATTGTATATCTGCTGCAAGTTTGTTTGCGCAGTAAACAAGTCTATTTCACCCTTGCCAGGGTCTACGAGCATCGTCAGGCTTTTTCTGAAATGGAATATAGAATACGGAACGATATCTGCTCCAAGCATCTGTATTGCTTTGCCCGACTGATAATCGTACCGCTCCGCAAAATCTGTAATGGCCATCGACTTTGCCAATTCAGTTTCGTAAAAACTCCTTGCGGAGTCTGCTCCGTATTTTGCACGTATATAGTAATCCTGATTGTACAAAAGCGCGTTGATGGATTGTATGCTAGAGAAATGCACTTTGCCTGTTCGCTTACCATTCCAATAACTGTACCCTACCACAACAAGCACCGGCAACAACGCACCTAAGATTTGCCTTAATGCTCCTTGGCGCCTTCTGCCTACCATCACCATAACAATGGCAAAATGCAGAAATACAAACGGATACCATACAGGCTTCATCATCATCCCTGCAATCAGTGCAAGGCTCATTATCAACACATCTTTCCAACCACTTTTGTTTATGAGTTTAATGAAATGACGAAAGTATATCAGCACACATGTTTGCAACAGTAATTCGGGCTGAATGAGATTCGCATTGATAAATTGCGACGGATACAGTATTACGAAAGCCAATAGCAACCAGTCGTATTTTCTGGTATAGCCCAGCATCTTCAACGTATTGCGCAGATACAATATGTTAAATATCGATATCAGGTTTTGGACCAACAGCGCAATCCAGTTGTTGATGCCAAACAGATATATCATCCACAGAAAGGCTGGGTATCCCGGAGGCCTCAGCGTGAAATACATAGGATCTAACGGCTGAAAATAACTACCCGAATAAAACCATCCCCTATTGAAATTCAGGGCCATGTTTATATACTCCAGCGAGTCGCCGTTATAAATACACTTGTACTGTGTTGCTACCAAAAAATAGACTGCGTGCACCGCCAACAGTGATAAGAAAAATCGGATATCGGAACGGGTGGGCTTTATTTGCATAATATCAACACGGTGTTGCAAATATAACCCGATATAAATGTTTATCAAGCCCGACAGCTAAAGACTTAATACTTAAACAATACATATCAATTACCAAGCATTTGATAGTATCTATGATACATATCAACAAAATAAAGCAGATAGCAGACAAAAAACTCCTAATTTTGCGCCCGTCTTAAAAAAGTAACAAACAAGGCAACATTGCATGGCAATACTAATATTTTTTATAGCTCACTGGTATTTATCGCTGTTTTCTCAAACATTCTTTCAACACCGCTATGCTGCACATGGTGCATATAGCATGAGCAAAGGCTGGGAACGTTTCTGGTTTATATTCACGTTCGTAACACAAGGCTCTTCTTACCTGAGCACAAGAACATACGCGCTGATGCACCGCATGCACCACGCATTTGCAGATACTGAAAAAGACCCGCACTCTCCTAAATACTTCTCGAACGTATTTACTATGATGTGGCATACTAAAAATGTATACACCTCTATCTACGATGAGAAGTTTGAAATAGAAGACCGCTTTAAAAAGAACGTACCTGAATGGCGCAGCTTCGACCGTTTTGCTCATGGCTGGGCACCACGCATCTTCTGGGCGGGTGCTTATACCGCGTACTACGCATACTTTGCTACCAGTTGGTGGATGTACCTGCTGTTGCCAATACACTATGCATCAGGGCCTGTGCATGGCGCCATCATCAACTGGTATGCACACAAATATGGTTACAAAAACTTTGAGATGAAAAACACATCAGACAATCTATTCCATGTAGATGTGCTGATGCTGGGCGAATCTTACCACAACAATCACCACATGCGCGCATCAAACCCCAACTTTGGTGTACGCTGGCACGAGATAGACCCTGTGTACTACATCATCCGCGTATTCAGCGCACTAGGTATGATAAAGCTGAAACAACCAAAGCTGAATCCTGTAGAAACGGATTTCTAAGAATAGACTAATAATATTGAAAGCCACAACGATTGTTGTGGCTTTTGTTTTATAGCTTAAAATGTGGGTTATATATTATCCCGAAAATATTACCCCACGGATCTCTGACTGCAGCAATCATAATATTCTCTCCTACGTCCTGCGGTTGTTCATATTCCGTAGCACCTGCGGCTATCAGCATATTGTAAGTAGCATGTATATCCTCTACACCAAGATAAGTGGCTGTGTTATTGCCATAGCTTAGTTCTTCATCGGTTTGCTGTAATCCAAACTCGTAACCGGCTACATTATAACCCACATAAAAAGGCATATCGAAATACGGCTCAATGCCCAATACTTTTGTATACCACTGCTTTGCAGCTTCAATATCTTTTACTTTGAACCCGAATGTTCGCAGGCCGAGGAATGATGTTTGCATAAAGTGAAGATACACAACAGGCTTGATTTACAATCTGTCTGCTAAGTTTTTCTATCTTAGCCATACAAGCATAGTATGAAAATCCTGCAAACACTATTATTCCTTTTCGTTACCCATATACTTTGGGGGCAAGAGCGCAATTTTCAAAAAGAAGAAACAGATAACATTGCCAACAGAAACGGAGTGCATGTATCTGCTACAAGGCTATATAATACGCACCGCATAGTTCAGCATGTAGCAGACAGTACTAACAAGCTATTGTTTGCATCATTTGTAAAAACAGACGAAAACAGTAAGCTGATTTCAGGTTTTATAGCAGCCATAGACATCAACACAAAAGAGTTACGCTGGCAAATACCCGTTTCCGAAAACCCATTATTCAACCTGAGTACAGATAAGATTATCCACCAGGAGAAAAAAGATGCACTTGCATGCTACGATGCTAAAACGGGCAAACTGCTATGGAAGAAAGCATACAGGCTGGCATACGCAAGTACCGAACACGATTTTGCCATGAGCAAACTAGGTACTGTGCTCGAATTGAAGGAAGGCAATATTGTGTACAAAAGAAACTTTACCGAAAACGATATCTGGAATGATGTACAATATCTTGACAAGGACAATATTGTAATAGCCTGCGACGGGCTGCATAGTGTAAACCTGAAAACAGGATACGGATGGTACTACGCTGCAAATACACTTTGTAAAGCTTGTGTTGCCAACGACAGGACGGAAGACATCATAACCAATGCAGCTTTAATTACAAGCATGTTTCTTGCAGGCACCGTCATTATATGGACTAATGGACCTGAAACAGGCGATAATGTTGCGGGGTATTGTTCTAACATCATTGTGAACAATGACAAAATTTACTTTGCATCTAAAGACAAGATGCTGTGCCTGAACAAGCAAGGCCGGAAGATATGGGGCAGTAACCTACCTAAAGATTCTGCCAGCAAAAGCGCCATTGTTCTGATGGGCGATAATATATTCTTCATCAACAAAGGATATGGCATACATAACGGTAAGCCGCTATGGCGTGGAGAAAACTTTATAGCCCTGTACAACAAACAAAACGGGAATAAGGTATACTCTAAAAGCTTTGAAGCTACAGAAAACTTGCTTTCTTATCTGCTTTCGGGCGATACGATACTGATACATGGTGGCAACTACCTGCACAAAATAAACTGCAGCACAGGCGCTACAATAGCCAAGCAAGCAACAGACAGCAACACAGCTACATACACCACATTTGCCAACCCCAACAAATACTATGAATACACAGGCAACAACAGTTTTGAAAACATAACACACAAGTACCCTGAACAGCATCTACTGACAGATAAAGCGGGCAATGCCATATTACTAAACGAACAATTGGAAAGCGTAAAAAGCATAACCGCCGAAAACTGCTGGGAAGCCTATAAAGAATACGGAAACACGTTGCTACTGAGAAACAACACCCAAACAGTAGTACTGCAAAACGGGAAAGAGATATTGCGTGTTGTTGGCACAGATATAGAGATTATCGGCAACAAACTTGTATGCGCCAATAAAAACACAGTAGATATTATAGACCTGTAGCTATTGAGCTACCAACGCGCTCATATACTTCACCGCCTCTTTCATCCTGCTGCCGTACCAGCTAAACATTTCACCGTCTACCAGCTTTACATCAGCATCGGGCAATACAGCTTTTATTTCTGCAATGTGCTTTTCTTTGAAAGGAAACGGCTCTGAAGAAAGCAACACCAACTCAGGGTTCAGCTCTTTCAGCTTTTCAAGGTCTACTTCGGGGTAGCGGCTTTCGTGCTTCAATACATTTTGCCATCCTATGGTTTGTATCATGTTACTGATGAAGGTATCGCTACCTACACTCATCCACGGATTGTACCAGATGAAATAAGCTACGCGCTTGGGTGCTGTTGCTTTCTGCAGATTGGTAAAGCCAACAACTATTTCATCTACCAATTCGTTTGCTTTACCTTCCCTACCTGTCAGCAGCCCTACTACCTGTATCATTTGCAGCGCCTGTGGTATGTTGTGCATATCGCTTATCCATACGGGAAATTCTTTGGCAAGGGCTTCTATCTGTTCGCGTTCGTTTTCTTCTTTATTGGCAATGATAAGGTCGGGCTGTAGTTCGCGTATCACGTCTATATTCAGCTTCTTGGTACCACCTACCCTTGTCTTGCTGCGAAACCAGCTTTCGGGATGTACGCAAAACTTGGTGATGCCGACAACTTCATCTTCCAAACCCAGATAATGCAGCAACTCTGTCTGCGATGGTACGACAGACACTATGCGCTTGGGCGGAAAATGGATTTCCACATCGCGACCCAACATATCGGTTATTACTCTAGTCATACCCCAAACCCCTAAAGGGGCTTTTATCTCGTTATTTTTATAATCATCCTTCCCCCTTAGGGGGCTAGGGGGTGTTTAATTAAACCTCTTTATATACGCCATCACAATCATTGCAAATATCGCATCTATCAGGAACAGGCTGCTGTGATACAAATCTTCTTTTACCAGAAAGTGCAAGAGCAGGCTTAGTGTAGTAACACCAATATAGGCATATACTGCCCATCGCTTCATATCGCAGATAAAAAGCCATGCAATAGTATATGCCAGCATCCACAACGGCTGCAGCCATATCAGCGAAGACAATGACTCTGTACTTGCATTGATGATGCTAAACACCAGCAAGCCGATATGAAACAAAGCCACCAGTGGAAATACTACCGGTGGCTTTTTTATAAATCTTTCTACGAAACTCAAAACTTATAAGTTTTAGTAACCATCCAACTATTCAACACAATTATCCTTTACTGAAAGCATTCAGCACATCGTACTTGGTAAGGATGTGATACTGACCGCTATCGTCTTTGGTAAGAACCGCACCATTTTCTTTGCTGATGTAGTGTTTCAGGCGTTCCAGCGGCATATCCATTTCTACCATTGGCAGTGCAGCTTCCTTCACATCGCCAATATTGAAATCGCGCACCTCACCATTATCTATCATTTGTTTAAAAAGACCCGACTGTGTGATGGCACCTGTCACTTCCGTACCCTTCAGTACAGGTATCTGCTCGATGTCGTATTTCTTCATCAGTTCCAACGCATCGCTCACTTTTGCACCTTCGTCTATCGTTACCAAACGACGACGGCCCAAACCACCAATCAAATCGCGAACAGTAGATACTTCAAGGAAGCCACGATCCAGCATCCACTCGTCGTTGTATATCTTACCTACATAGCGGCTACCGTGGTCGTGAAATACCACCACAACAAGGTCGGTAGGCTTCAGGTGTTGTTTCATTTGCTTCAACCCTGCAATTACAGAACCTGCAGAGTAGCCAACAAAAAGACCTTCTTCCTTCGCTATACGGCGAGCCATAACAGCACCGTCTTTATCGGTTACTTTTTCAAAATGGTCTATTACATCTTTAATATAGTTCTGCGGCAGGAAGTCTTCACCAAAACCTTCTGATATGTATGGATGAACCTCGTTCATATCCAGCTCACCGGTATCAAACCATTTTTTCAGCAGCGAGCCATAGGTATCTATCGCCCACATTTTGATGTCCGGGTTCTTTTCTTTCATGAACATGCCGATACCTGTAATGGTACCACCTGTACCACTCGCCACCACAATATGCGTTACTTTACCTTCTGTCTGTTCCCAGATTTCAGGTGCCGTGCTCTCGTAATGTGCCTGGCGGTTTGCAAGATTATCGTATTGGTTTACATACCAGCTATTAGGAATCTCAGTTGCCAGACGCTTAGATACAGAGTAGTAAGAACGCGGATCTTCAGGCTCTACGTTTGTAGGGCATACAATCACCTCTGCACCTACTGCCTTCAGTATATCTACTTTTTCTTTCGATTGCTTATCTGTAGTAGCGAAAATACATTTGTAACCTTTGATGATGGCAGCCAGCGCAAGGCCCATACCCGTATTGCCACTTGTACCTTCAATAATGGTACCACCAGGTTTTATTTTACCCTCCTGCTCTGCCACTTCCAGCATTTTCAGTGCCATGCGGTCTTTGATGCTGTTGCCGGGGTTGAAGAAATCGACCTTTGCATAAACAGGGCATGGCAAATCCGCCGTTACCTTGTTCAGTTTTATAAGCGGTGTATTACCTATTGTTTGCAGTACGTTGTCGTACACGCGTTTTGCTGCGTTCATATTCTGAAAATGTAGGTGCGAAGGTAAATAATAAGATGGAGAGCGGAAAGTGTAATCCTTCGAATATTAACCTTTGATTATTAGGCTTTAATGTCTTTCTTTCTTTGCAACAAATACAAAACAGATGCTATATAATATAGTTTCTGGAATATCAATACATAACAAATCGAGAAGAATTATATGATTCTTATTACACTAGCATATTCAAATGAAAAAGCTACATTTGTCTCCTCCTCTTACGTACCGTAACGCCCTAACTTTTTATACTATATAGAAAATGCTATTGAGAAAAATCTCCGGCTTCATGTTTATTTTCATCGCCGGATTTTTATTAATGTTTACACTCCTCAGTTATAGCGACTGGAAGTATGAGGATGAGTTGGTGCATAATCTTGCTATAGAAGTACAGGAACGTTGTCCGGGAAAAGACATGAATTGCATAGTAGATACAGCCATGTACTACACCCACCTGATACAAGACCCGATGATGGCACTTTTCAGCGACAAAGAATTTACCTCTCCAAAACTTGCCCTGACACGTAGTTCATTCAGCAATTTTTATTTTGGCAAAGGCGCATGTGGTGCTTATGCCAGCTTCTTTACAAGGCTGATGATGCACATGGGTTATAAAACAAAGTTTGTAATACTGAATGTAGGCAAAAGAGAAGGTGGCCATATTGCCACGGTAATTGAAAAAGACCATCACCTGCTATTGGTAGATCCATTATCCGGGCATATATTCAGAGACTCGACAGGTAAACTTGCAGAAATTGATAGTGTTTCTAAATACTGGAACAGCTACTACAAACATCACCTGCCAAAGCACTATGTGTCATTGTATGACTATCAGCATGGCTGGAAATATACCAATTGGGATAAGTTAGGTTTTCTATCCAAGGCATTTTATAATACATCAGTATTTTTTATTGGCAAAAAGAGAACAGACAATATTTCTCTGCACTATTATATAGTAAGGCTGAACAAAAGCATCGTATTTGTAACCTCTGCTTTGTTTATTCTATCTATCATGATAGCGTTACGTCTTTTCAGGCCCGAGGTAAACAGCCTACTTGAATACCTGGCTAACCGTAAAAACCAGCGACACTACAACACCAACAACTAAAGACAACCCGGCCAACAGGGCAAACATAGCAAACAAAGATGGTTCTGCAGGCTGTGTTTTGTATTCCTCATTCATTTCCATACAGCTATCATTTTTCAGGTTTTGAAATACTGTAACGGGGCATCTGATACATGTATAGAAAAAACTATGCCAAATCTGTTATAAATGTCCTGCACTGCTTGAAAACCTTACGAAAATCATCTGCACAAATAGTAATTACCCCTATCTTTGCACGGATTTTATATTTATTTAAACTCACAATAAAAAGAATAAACGAAATGAAAGTAACTGTAGTAGGTGCGGGTGCAGTAGGTGCTACCTGTGCAGACAACATCGCCCGCAGGGGATTGGTTGAAGAACTGGTACTCGTAGACATTAAAGAAGGTTTTGCTGAAGGTAAAGCGCTGGACATCATGCAGACATCATCTCTGCTGGGTTTTGATACCCGTGTAATAGGCAGCACAAACGACTATAGCAAAACAGCCGGTTCTGATGTTTGCGTTATCACTTCAGGTATTCCGCGCAAACCGGGTATGACTCGCGAAGAGCTGATTGGCACTAACGCTAAAATCGTTGAAACAGTTGCTAAAAACCTGCTGCAATACTCTCCTAATACAATCATAGTGGTGATAAGCAACCCTATGGATACAATGACATATCTGGCACTGAAAGCTACTGGTCTTCCCAAAAACCGCATCATCGGTATGGGTGGTATACTGGATAGCGCACGCTTCAAAACATACCTGCAACAATCACTGAACTGCTCTCAGAACGACCTGCACGCAGTAGTAATTGGTGGCCACGGCGATACTACAATGATACCGCTGACACGCCTTGCTACACTGAATGGCACGCCTGTCAGCAACTTCCTGAACGAAGAACAACTGAAACAAGTAGCTGCAGATACAATGGTAGGTGGCGCTACACTTACAAAACTGCTAGGTACAAGTGCATGGTATGCACCGGGTGCAGCTGGAGCATTGCTGGTAGAAAGCATCATCCGCAACCAGAAGAAAGTATTCCCTTGCTGTGTAGCGCTGGATGGCGAATATGGCCAGAAAGACATTTGCCTGGGCGTACCTGTAGTAATAGGCAGCAATGGTTGGGAAAAAATCATCGACTACAAACTGAACGCTGAAGAACAAGAAGCATTCAACAAAAGCGCAGACGCAGTACGCAGCATGAATGCTGTACTGGAAACGCTGGTAGCGTAATTATATTTTGATTGCCCGTACTTAATATATGCATACAGCTCCTCAATAGAGGGGCTGTATTGTTATGGCAATATGTATTTGCCTATAACATACAACCACAATAGCCCACCCGAAAGGCTACCTAAGCCACCCAATACAATAAACTGCATGTGGTGTTTTTTGAGCAACACAAACGTAATCCACCACAATACTGTACTTGCAATAAATAATATCAGCAAATGCCCCACCAGTGGATTAGCATTGTAATAGTTCAACAGCTTACACTCATCGCACCTGTAAGGCACTTGTTTTGTAGTGAGATATTTTGCCCAGAAAAAGACTTCATTAAAAACATTCCTGCTGATAAAAAACGAACAGGCTAGCAGAAGCAAATGCTTGATGTTGTACGCATCTATTTCCTGTTTTCTGCGAACAACAAGCAGACCAACAATGCCTGCTAAACCTGTGAGGACGGTTTGTGCCGGGCCACCCCAAATAAACAAGCTTTGCTTGTATTCATACTGGCGAAAAGCATCTGCATCTTTGGCGGCATTGTATGCATCATAACAGTTTTCACAACTCGTATACTGATAGTGAAGAGATGTTTTAAATCCAACCATTTCGCCAACAAGCGTATGACCACACTCATGTGCCAGTGTACCAACTATAGCAGCAATAAAAAAGACAAGAAAGATGCGGGCGTTCTTCATAGTGCAGCTACAAGTTTACTACAAAAAACCTGCACTAAATAATAGATATAAAGGCTATCAATTGCACATGCAATTGTAATACAGAAAGGATAAGAAAATACTAACCGCGCACTTTGGTATACGTATACACAATGCGCTTACCTACAACCTTCATTTCTACCTCTACCAGCTCTCCGCGAAAAGGATTGAGCCTTGTGAAATAGTGCAACACTTTGTTGCTGAATATCCTTGGGCGGTTTGTTGATGTCAATGCTTTCATGTTTGTTCTGTTTATGTAAATATCACACACCGTAGAGGCCATACCAAACTACAGCCCCTGTTTAACGGGCAATTAACCATAGCAAAGCAGGCTGCACATGGCAGCCTGCTTACAACATTCAAACAAAAAAAAGATTTTTATTACATCTGCGTTGCGGTAAAAACAACATCGGTAGTATACGTACCCGGTGCTGCAAGTATGCCCGGAGTTGCTTTGTACTTTACGGTAAAGGTCTGGTTGCCACCGGGATTGCAATATGTAAGCAGTGTAGCTCCACCACCTACGGTAAGCCCCAGCCAACCTAGTAATGCCTGCAATGTAGGTATACCACCCGTATTATTAGCCGTTACCATTACCTGTAAGCCCGTGCTTACGGGGATGATGTTATTGACAGTATATGTACCTGTGTAGGTAAAATTTGTAGAAGAGCTGGCTACTGCTACTTTAAATTTTTTGTTGGAGCGTACGCGCAAATCCTGCGTCACGCTTTCCTTACCATTTATCAGTTCTGTAGCGTTGTTGTATGTAAAGTTGAGTGTACCACCCGCACCATTGATGAATGATAGTTCGATGGCATCAGAAAGATCGAGCTTGGCGGTTTGTACCGCTGTGCTGCTTGCATTTTGTGCATTGGCAGAAAGTGCTGCTACCATTCCCAATACAAATATGGCTATTGCTTTAAGAAGCGTGTTTGTCTGTTTGTTCATACCGTGTGTCTTTTTCTTGGGTTTATAATTGTGTTGCGGTATAAAGAACATCTACAGTATATGTACCTGCTGGATATGCAAAATCGGGCGTTGCCTTGTACTTCACGGCAAATAGCTTTGCATTACCGGCAGTGCAGGTATTAAGCAGCATCTGGTTGCTATTGCTGAGGCTGTTGTAGGCTGATGCAGAGAACGGACTAACGATTGTACCACCTGTGCTGTTTGATGCTATCATCAGCCCAAGTATACCTACAGGCATAGATGGTGCAGGTGAAGTGCTGCCTGTGTAGCTGAATGTAGCGTTGCTGGTCTTTACAGCAATGGTAAAGTTTCGGTTGGATGTAACTTTCAGTTCCTGATTTGATGATGCTACACCGTTTGCATAATCATTAACGGTATTAAAATTCAGATTGACAGTAGCGCCTGTAGCTGTAGTGCTACCTGTGAAGGTGAGTTCTATTGTGCTGCTCACCCCCATCGATACTGTTTGAGAGCTATTGCTGCTTTGCTGGGCAAAACTGCCGAGGCTGCTTAGCAAAATAGCTGTAAGTGCAATGGTCTTTTTCATTTGTGTTTGTTTGTACCCGGCGGTTAAGCCCTCAGTTTGTTTGTATTGCAAATATGCAATGACATTCGTCATCATTCCCAAACCAACGCACCGATTAACCCACCCTTAGCAAGGCATTTGCAAGTGGTTAACAAACCAAAACATAACTCATTGAAAAACAACAGGTGCAGTTTTCTTGAGAAAACTACACCTGATAAAACATTTATTCAATATCCTACTCTAATTCTTCTTTGGGGCATTCATGATACGTCCATTTTGCCTCAAGGCCAGCTTATCTACCACACCAGCCTCATTTCTAACAAAAGAAACCTGCGCGTCTACCAGCTTGAAGAAAAAGAAATCTTTACGCTCTGCATACAAGCGCAGTTTTTTCTGGCCTGTTGCCTGTGCGTACAACGCATCACCTTCGCTTGTTATTGTTATTTCAAAACCAGGCGCTAGTGGGTATACACCTATATAGTCTTTATAATATTCCGGATTTAGTTTCACTTCTTTTCTAAACTCGGGCATTTCTATTCTCTTATCATTTAATATGGCGGTGATATTTCTGCGCATAAGCGAATGCTCATCATCCATTTTATTAGATATCAGTATTACAGTACTTGCATCTTCGGGCGTCATATACAGGTTTGATACAAAGCCGTGTATACCACCGTTGTGACCTATACTCTTTTTACCCATTGCCTCGCCCAGCATCCAGCCATAACCATAGTTTTGTTTATATACTGTGGTAACAAGTTTCCAATCTTCCTCTGTAAGCAGCTTTTTTTTATGTACTGCATTGGCCCATTTATTCAGGTCTGATACCGTTGTATAGATACAGCCTGCTGCATAAGACACAGATGAATCTATGAGCGGTGCATTATCGCCAACACCATCTTCTATAGAAAAATAGCCTATGGCTTTTTTCTTGCTCTTCAGCCCTGCAAAATTACAACCTGTGTTCTTCATTCCTAATGGCTCCAGAATCATACTACGTAATGCAGCATAGTAGGTTTTGCCGGTCAGGTCTTCAATTATATAACCCAGCAACATATAGTTAGAGTTGCTGTAGTTAAAATTAGTACCCGGCTCTACGCCGGTCATTCTGTCTTTAAACAACCTGATCATCGCTTTTCTTTCCTGATGCACGGTCATGCTATTCATTGCAAAAGCCGTATCCTCTGTGTAGTTGAAGATGCCGGATGTATGCGTCAGCAGGTTTTCGATGGTTATTTTATCGCCATCGGGGTAGCCGGGCATATATTTAGAAAGCGGGTCTTTTACATTCAGCTTCCCTTGTTCCTGCAGCATCATAATCATTGTTGCAGTAAATGTTTTGGTAACAGACCCTATCTGAAATACCGTGTTGCTATCGTTAGGTATTTTTTTTGCTACATCTCTGTAGCCATAGCCTTTTACCAACACCGGGCGTCCGTATTGATACACCAACACAGCGCCATTGAATTGCCCTTGTTGCTGATATATTTTAAGTACAGAATCTATTGTCTTTGCTTTGTTTTGCGCTTTTGTACCCGAAGCCAGCATACCCAAAGATGCTGCCAGTAGCAATATTCTTTTCATAATCATGTATAGAAGACTGCAATCTACATAAAAAAGAAAGCTACCCCGCCAAGAGTAGCTTCCGTATTTGGATGAAAAAGATCCGAAAGGGAGTAATAACCGATGGTTATTATTGTTGAGTAGCAGTGTAAACTACGTCTACAGTGTAAGTACCTGCTGGATAAGTGAAACCAGGTGTTGCATTGTACATTACGCTGAATGTTTGGTTACCACCGTTCAAGCCATTAGCTATCAGGTTAGCTGCAGTTGCAGACAGGCTAGTGTAGCCAGCGAAAGTACCTGCGATAGTACCACCTGTACCGTTAGCGCTTACTTTCAGACCCAAAACACCACTTACAGGCATTACAGGAGCTGGTGTTGTAGTACCGGTGTAAGAGAAGCTTGCATTGTTAGTTTTTACTGTTACGTCGAATTTTTTGTTAGAACGTACTTTCAGTTCCTGTGCAGTTGACTGAACACCGTTTGCGTAGTCGTTAACTGTGTTGAAAGCCAGGTTAACCGCTGCACCTGTTGCAGTACCAGACCCTGTGAATGTCAACTCGATTGCGTTGCTCAGGTTCAGATTAACTGTTTGGGTAGCTGTAGAAGCAACTTGTGCTTTAGCTGCGATACCTACGAATGACAGTGCTGCGATTACGATAATTTTTTTCATTGTTGTTTGTTTTTGTTTGTTACTGTTTAAGTTTTTGAGAATTGTTTATTTCGTTGATTGTGATGCAAATATGGGGGTACGAATGCACCGTCTTCAAATTTTCGGGGCTTGTTAACGGGCAGTTTGCAATCGGTTAACGAGCAATTAACAATTGCAAGTCACTTAAAATCAACGAATTAGCCAGCAGCCTGCATTCTGTGGCATCCTCTACGGGATATACGGTATTTTGCCTATTTAATGGTCATAATTATATAATATTCCCTTAATAGTCTTTATATTTATAGCTTATAACATAATTCATTCATTATTAAATAAGCGGAGCACATATGAAAATTCGTTTACTCAGTACTATTTTACTGTCAGGCAGCCTGTTTGCATCGGCACAAACGCGCATGATAGCAGATATTAACCCTAACGGAGACTCGTACCCAATGTGGCTGACGGGCTACTATGGCAACAGGGTTTTATTCTTTGCAGACAACGGCACAAACGGCAGTGAATTAATGGCATATGACACATCTGCAAAGCTTATCTATGATCTGAATCCTGGTTTGGCAAGCAGTGTTAGCTGGTACAATAACAAGAAAATGATTGTACATGGTAAAAATGTATATTTCCCGGCAGACAACGGCAATACCGGCACAGAATTGTTCATGTGGAACGGCGTAGACACAGTGGCTCCTACTCTTGTTGCAGAAATATACCCGGGCAACAGCGGTAGCGATATTAACGAAATGTACGTAATGGGCGACCGCCTGTACTTTGGTGCATATAACAATATTAATGGTAATGAGCTGTGGTCTTACAACCTGACAGATGGCTATACGCAACGTCTTACAGACCTGATGCCGGGCAATAGCAGCAGTGCACCTAGTAATTTAATTGCGTTTAAAGACAAACTGTACTTCTCTGCTACAGGCAGCACAACAGGTACAGAATTATATGCATACAACCCTGTAAGTAATACTACTACGCTGGTGGCTGATATTTATGCAGGTATCAACGGCAGTGGCCCGCAAGGCATGACTGTTATTAATGGCAAGCTGTACTTCACTGCGTACACTCCTTCTTTTGGCAGGGAATTATATTCTTTTGACGGTACTAATCTAATGCGCCATACGAATGTAGATAACAGCAGCGGCGATGGCATTATGGCTGTTAACTATGGTGATGTACAGCTAATGTGGTACAAAAACAAAATATACTTTGCGGGTAATGATGGCACTTCAGGCTACCAACTGTGGCAGTTCAATCCAATTAACGGTGTAGCTTCAAAAGTATATGATATCAACCCAAGCGGTAGCAGCAGCCCTCAATACTTTAACTATTACGCCGGCAAAATGTTCTTCAGCGCAGACGATGGCACAAGTGGTGTAGAATTATGGTCTTACGATGGCAGCACTACCCCTAAAATGGTGGCTGACATAGATCCTAATCAAAGCAGCTATCCTGTAAACTTCCTGACATGGGGTACAAAAATGTATTTTAATGCATACAATAGCGCTACAGGAACAGAACTGTATCAGCTGGCAGACTCTGCTGCACTTACAGTAAAAAATATCCGCTTCGATGCACAGGTTAAAGTATTCCCTAACCCTACTGCAGGCACTACTACTATACAAATCAGCAGCAATAACGACCTGCAACTGGGCTATGTAGTTACAGATATGACAGGCCGTGTAATTGTACGCAGCGATGTAAAAACTTACGTTGCAGGTACAAACAACGTTACTGTAGATATGACAAATATGGCAGCAGGTATTTATCAATACCGTCTGTTTGACGCTGCAGGTGTTATGATGTCTTCAGGCAACATCCAAAAACAATAATAGCGCTCATTAATTCACAAATAATAAAATAAACATCCAGAAATATGAAACGTAGTATACTCAGTGCTGCATTGCTTGCGGGAGTAATATCTGCTAATGCACAATCAGTAGTAAAAGACATCAATGCGGGTACAACCGGCAGCTTCCCATATCGTATGGCAGCTTTCGGCAAAAACCTGGCATTTACAGCAAACGATGGCACAAATGGTTATGAACTGTGGCTGAAAGACAGCAGCGGTACAAACCTTGCTTTCAACATCAACCCGGCTGCGGCATCAAGCTTTACCACTACCAGCAACCGTACTATGGCGGTAGTTGGCAAGTATTTATACTTCCCTGCAAACAATGGTACATCAGGTACAGAACTGTACCGTTGGGATGGCACTAACCCGCCAACACTGGCTGCAGAAGTATATGCAGGTGTAAGCAGTGCAAACGTAGACGAGGTAGTTGCTTATAAAGGCAAAATATACTTTGATGCTAATGATGGTATATATGGCGAAGAGCTGTGGGTATATGACACAACAAGTAATACAGCAATGCGCCTCACAGACATTAACGCAGGCTTAAGCGGTAGTGCTATCAGTGGCATTACAGCTTATGATACGCTGATATATTTCTCAGCGTTTTCAAGCACTACAGGGCAGGAGCTTTATGCATACAACCCATCTACAAACAGCACATCTCTGATATCTGATATCGATGCCGGTGCAAACAGCTCTTCTCCGAACAACTTTATGGTTATCGGTAACAAACTGTATTTCTCTGCATCTACACTTACATATGGCCGCGAACTGTATAGTTACAATGGCCTGAATGTAATGCGCCTAACAGACGTAGTAAGCGGTGCAGGCAGCACTATTACCAACTATGCTTCAGGTCAAAAACTGATTGCGGGCTTTAATAACAAAGTCTACTTTGCAGGTAATGACGGTACTTATTTCGGTCACCTGTATGCTTACGACCCTGCAACAGGCAATACTGCACTGGTTTACAAAACAAACCCAACAGGCAATAGCAACATCAGCAACATACACAGCGCTAAAAGCAGGATTTATTTCAACGCTGAAAATGGTGTAAACGGTAACGAACTGTGGGTATTCAAAGGCACAGGCGTTCCTACAATGGTAGCAGATATCTATAGCGGTATTAACAGCAGTAACCCTGCAGAATTCCTGCAAATGGGTACAACTATCTACTTCCGTGCTGCAGACAGTGCAAATGGTACTGAACTGTTTATGCTGAGCGATAGTACACTGGGCGTTAAAAACGTAGCTTTCCAGGCAGATGTTAAAGTATACCCTAACCCAACTACAGGCAACGCTACACTGGCTGTGACACTGGAAAAAACTCAGTCGCTGAGTGTATCTGTTACAGACATGGCAGGCCGTGTTGTTTACAACAACGGTGTTGCTAGTTATACATCAGGAAAAAATGAAATATCTATTCCTGCTGCTAATATGGCAAATGGCATATATATATATGCTATCAGAAGTGAAAAAGGCGAGCTGATGGCTAGCGGTCGCTTCCAGAAGCAATAATTGACTAATTATCAATAAAATATAAGCCCGGGCAGTAGCTGCCCGGGCTTTTTTAATGTGTAAAAATCATGTCCATTAAATAATCGTTGTATTGGCTGAAAACCGCATCAAATAAGAAAAAAATAAACATAGAAAGAGCTAATAATAGATAGTTCTTTATTAACTTTAGCCCCTGAGAGATAAGAATACCCCTATCAGCAGCCTACAACAGAGAGAGAGAATTTATTTAAAACTGACTAACGGCTGCTAAACTGTTACATGTAGATTGAGATTGACGAGAACCGGGCATGGTGTCCGGGCTACTGCTTTATGGGTGTTTTTCTCCATATAGCAGGGGATTTTTGTAACCAAAAATTGAACATAGATAAAACGAAAGATTACCAATTGCTGAGGAAACAAATTTTGAATGAAAACAAATTTAATAACCATTAAAAGCGCAACGTATTGAGGAAATAACGACACGAAAACAAAAGATCAGAAACAAAGAAAACAACGTAATCAACTCTTAAATCAATAAACAACGATACAATGGTAAATTATACTAAAGTATTTAAACTATGTGCGCTCATGCTACTGACGATGGTCGGGTATAACGTGAGCTATGCACAAACAACCATGCCACTACCGACAGCTGCCAGCACATTCACTGGCAACGTACGCGGGTATTGGTTTACAGCTCCTACCAATTTTACAATCACGGGGCTTCGTGTAGCACCTGAAGCTGGTGGTGGTACACAAAACATACAGGTAATACGCATTAACGATGCAGTACCTGTTGTATATGGTGTAACGTCTACCAACTTCACATCACTTGCATACATACAGGGCGCTACAAATGGTGTTACCCAAACAGTAAACATACCGGTTGCAGCGGGTGAGATAATTGGCATTTTGGGACAAGCCGGAAATATTAACTCCTACGGTAATGCAGGTTTTGCAACGACAATCAATGGACAACCAGTTACGTTGAACCGCCTTCTTTCTCAAAACCCAATCACTAGCTCTAGCATTCCTGACTATTCTACTGAAGCAAGTGGTTCTATTAGCCGCATTGAGATGACATATACAACATGCTCCACTCCTCCGGCTACAGTCACTACCAATCCTTTCAACAGTACTGTTTGTCAAGGTGCATCAAGCGCTTTCTTTGCGGTATCTGCAACAGGCACCAGCCTTGCTTACCAATGGCAGGTAAGGGCTTATAACACAGGCTTCTCTAATGTTACTAACAGTACTACTTATAGTGGTGCTACTAATTCTGTATTGGTTATCAACAATCCTACTACTGCAATAGATGGCATGACTTATCGTTGTATGGTAACTGCAGATTGCGCAGCACCGGTATTCAGTTCAGATGCGATGCTGACAGTTAATGGCCAACACACTATCAACAGCCATCCGCAAACAGCATATATATGCATCGGCAGCAACGCTACTTTCAGTGTTGCAGCAGCTGCACAGTCTACCAATACACTTTCTTATCAGTGGCAGGTAGCATCAAACAGTTCTACACTGTATACAAATATCCCTGCAGCTGCGCCATATACTGGTGTTAATGCAGCTACACTTACAATCAACGCACCTACAAGCGCATTCAATGGCAACAAATACCGCTGCGTGGTTACAAGCTTGTGCGGCACTCCTGTTATCTCTAATCCCGGCCAATTGGATATTGACCTTCCACCGTCAATAGCTTCTCAACCACAAAACAATGTAGTATGTGAAGGCGGTATTACGAACTTCAATATCGCATTGCAAGGTAATAGCAGCTTCTATCCGTTCAACTATCAATGGCAGGTAAATACAGGTGCAGGTTTCAATAACATAACTAATGTCGCACCGTACTCAGGCATCAACAGCCCGAATCTGACAATAACAGGCGCTACCGCAACAATGAACAACTATACTTACCGTTGTATTGTTACGGGCAATTGCGCACCGGTTGTTACATCTAATGCTGCTACACTAACAGTAAACACAAAACCTACTGTTACCAATCCGTCAAGTTTGACAATATGTGAAGACGGAGCTGCAACATTCAACGTTACTGCTACGGGTACAGGTATATCTTACCAATGGCAAGTAGCGCCTGCAGGCTCTTCTACTTACGCAAACATCGGCAACGTAGCACCATATGCAGGTATGCAAACAGCTACACTTGGCATTACAAGTGCACCTGCAGCATTATCAGGCAATACTTACCGTTGTGTAGTTAGTGGTACATGTGCACCAGCAGCTATATCTGCTGCTGCTGAGCTGACACTGCAGAAGAAACCTGTTATCACAGCACAACCAGCAGACTATACTACTTGCAGCACAAACATACAGGCTATCTATACCGTATCTGCTACAGGTACAGGCCTTACATACCAATGGCAAAGCAGCGCAACAGGTGTTGCGGGTTCTTATACCAATCTGAGCAATGCAGGCTTCTACAGTGGTGTTACTACAAACGTACTGAGCATCAACGGTGGTACTATTGCACTTAACAACAGCTTCTACCGTTGTGTAGTTGGTGGTACATGTGCACCAGCAGTTATCAGCAATGCAGGTCAGTTGTTCATCAATATTCCGGCTGCTATCACAAACAACCCTATAAACGGTACTGTTTGTGAAAATGGCAATACAAGCTTCACTACATCTGCTACAGGTAGCGGCATTACTTATCAATGGCAGGTAAATACAGGTAGCGGCTTTGCAAATGTTACAAACACCGGCGTATATAGCGGTGCTACTGCTGCTACACTGAATATTACAGGCGCTACAAACAGTATGAACAACTACACTTACCGTTGTTTTGTATCTGGCTTGTGTGGCCCTACAGCTGTATCTAATACGGTAACACTGACAGTAAATGCACTGACAGTTATCGGCACACAACCTACAAGCACAACAGTATGTGCAGGCACAAATGCAGTATTCAGCATTGGTGCTACTGCTGGTGGCATCAACTACCAATGGCAGGTAAACACAGGCAGTGGCTTTGCTAACATAGCAAATGGTGCTCCTTACCTGGGCAACCAAAGCAATACACTGACTATCCTTGGTACTCCTGCTACTTTCAACAGCTACCAATATCGTTGCGTTGTAAACAGCATTTGTGGCCCTCAGCTTACATCTAACGCTGTAGCGCTGACGGTAAACACACTGCCTGCTATTACTACAGCCCCTGCTAACAATACAGTATGTGCAGGTACACCTGCAGTATTTGTAAGCAGCGCTACAGGTACTGGCATCAGCTACCAATGGCAAGAAAACACAGGTGCGGGCTATACCAACCTGAGCAATACAGGCATCTACTCTGGTACTAACACAAGCATCCTGACACTGTCTAACACTACTGCAGCTATGAATGGCTATACGTACAGGGTTGTAGTAACTGGTACTTGTGCACCGGCAGTTAACGCAGCAGCACAGCTGAACGTAAACACTGCACCGGTGATAAACATACAACCACTGAATACTACAGTATGTACTAATGGCAATGCTATTATCAGCATCAACGCTTCAGGCACAGGCATTACTTACCAATGGCAAGTAAACAGCGGTGCCGGCTTCAGTAACGTAGCAAACGGCGGTGTATATACCGGCGCTACTACAGCTACACTGGGCATCAGCGTTGCTCCAATCAGCATGAATGGCTACACATACAGGTGTATCGTATCCGGCACTTGCCCATCTGCACTGACAAGTAATACAATTACATTTACAGTACTGGGCCTGCCAACAATTACATCTCAGCCAACCAGCACTGCTGCTTGTCTGAACACACCTGTAACATTTACAGTAGGTGCTACAGGCGCTGCACTGACATATATCTGGCAGGTAAACAATGGTTCGGGCTTCAACAACCTGAACACGGCTACTACACACCAGGGGCAGAACACTGCTACACTTACAGTATTCAATGTTCAGCCTAGCTACAATGGCTACCAATACCGTTGCGTAATAGGTGGTACATGTACACCATCAGTAATATCTTCTATTGCAACGCTTACTACAAATACACTGCCTACCATTACAAGCAATCCTGCTGCTGCTACTACATGCGCAGGCTCTAACGCTCTGTTCTCTGTAGCGGCTACAGGTACAGGCATTGGCTACCAATGGCAGGTAAGCACCGCAGGTGGTGCATATACAAACATCACTAACACGGGTGTATACAGCGGTGCTACTACAGCTACACTGTCTATAACAGGTGCTACTGCAAATATGCACTCTAACCAATACCGTTGCGTTGTTAGCGGTACATGTTCTCCTGCTGCTACTTCAACATTTGCTGTACTGACAGTAAAAACACCTCCGACTATTCTTTCTCAACCTACAGATGTAAGAACTTGTGCTGCTACTACTGCCCGCTTTAATATAACGGCAAGTGGTACAGGTGCTACATACCAATGGCAGGTGAATACCGGTGCAAGCTGGGCTAATCTGAGCAACGGCGGTATTTATGCAGGTTCTACAAGCAACACACTGGTAGTATCAAACGTTGCAACTACAATGCGTGGCTATACTTACCGTTGTATTGTAAGCACTGGTTGCTCTCCGGATGCAATAAGCAATGTTGCTACACTGACAGTACACGGCATGCCTATCATCGTAAGCACACCGATAGATGACACTACATGTGATGGCTCTACTGCTACATTTACTACTGTGGTAGATGCGTTCAACCCGACATACCAATGGCAGGTAAACAATGGTACAGGCTGGACTAACCTGACAAACGGCAGCACATATACTTTTGTAACTACTAATTCTATGATGATAACAGGCGCTACTGCTGCAATGGCAGGTAACCAATATCGTTGTGTGATAACAGATGCTTGTGGCATTAACTACACAGGCGGCGCTGTTCTGCGTATCGATTCTCGCCCTGTTATTACTAAACAACCTGTTACACAATCAGGCTGGTATCAAGATCAGTTTGTATTCTCTATTTCTGCTACAGGTACTAATCTTTCTTACCAATGGCAGATAGATACAACGGTTGCAGGTCAGCAAACATTCATCAACATTGCTGACAAAGCAGGTGCTTACAGTGGTACTAATACAAACACACTGCGTGTAACGCCTACTTACCAAAACCTGAGAATGTTCCGTTGTATAGTTAGCGGTACATGCTATGCACCTGCAATTACTGACAATGCGCAGCTGAAAGTTGTATTTAAAACAGGCATTCAGAATGTAACTAATAACATAGACGTGAAAGTATACCCTAACCCTGTTAGCGGTAACACACTGAATGTTCAACTGGGTAACTACAATAACAACAGTGTACTGGTTAAAATAACTAACACACTGGGTGCTGTAGTAGCTAACGAAGAAATGACACTGCAAAACAATGCAGGTTCTATCAACGTTGGCAACCTGGCTGCAGGTACTTACAACTTGCAAGTTGCAGACAAAGAAAACAATACGCTTCAGGTTATCCGCTTTGTAAAACAATAAGGATAAGCTTTAAGGTATAATTGAAAGCGGGTAGCAATTGCTACCCGCTTTTTTATGTACTGTAGTACATCTACGTACAATACCGCTACCTTGAAAAACAGTGTGTATTGTGCTGATAACTGTTTACATTTCTGCTATGATTCCTTTTACGGCATGAAGAAGTAGATAATGGCTGTAACAAAATCAATGATGGCCAATGCATCGCCTAACACTGCATTGCGCCGCAATAAGCCTGAACCACCAAACAATAATACATCGGCATGCTATCAAGATGCTGCAACCACCGTTTTTTCCTATGCAAGAATAAAAATTGAAAATATAAGGGCATTAAAAAAGGATAAGACTATGGTTGCCCGATAGTCTTATCCTTTATGAAAATAATACACCCTGTGGCAAATTTACCACAATAATGTATTCAAACTATTTAAACTCCTTAGGTTTAACAATTGTGAAAACCCTTGAAATATTGAAACCGAAGTGAATACCACCATCGCCCCATTGATTTACAGTTTGGCCAATAAATGCTCTTTCTGTCATAGCAGTAGCATTTGTAAGCATTAGCTGGAATACGTGGCCACCTGTTTCAATATCGCAACCTATTGATAATGAATTAGAATAACCATTCAACTCTGTAAAACGATAATAATACTCAGCATTTATAGATACCCTGTTCGATACCTTTACACGGCCACCAACTCCTAAAGCAAATATATCATTAGGTTCTGCCGTTGTAGGCACCAGATTGTAATGTATATGCGTAGGCATCAACTGTACAGACAACCACTGGTTGAATTTGCGCGCCAAGAGCAGTTGATTTACATAAAACATCCTGTTGCTGAAATGATACTCCTGACCCGCAGGCAAGGTAGGTGCAGCCATACCCTGCACACTGGTATTACCATAGTAACTAAGGCTTATTGGCATATCTCCATTTTCTGTCTGGCGAAGGATTTTTGCCTTTACATACCCCAGATATTCTTTCTCGTAGGTACTGCGGCTGAAACCAAGCGTCAACCAATCTGTAACACCATAGTCGAAGCCAATCATGGTATTGGCATTATCCAAACCAAAGAAATTGCTGAAGCCCCCATCTAAAGCACCAAAACGGTGATTTACCTTGAAGTCGAGTACACCCTTAGCTGTATTTTCAATACTATGGCCATTAACAAGGCGCGATGTTTTAAATGTAGCTGTGGTATATGCTTTTTTTCTTACCAGAGAGCCCTGCCCGTCTTCATCGAGCATATCCATCAGGTCGTCACTTTCCTGTGCTTCTGTTTTAGCTTTTTTAGACTTACCGTCTTGCGCAGATACCGCGTTTGAAGCAAACACAGTAGCGGCGAATAGTATTGCGGGGATGATACGCATGATACTTATATTGTTGGTTGTTATTGATTACTATTTTTTATCCAGAATACTGTTTACAGTTATTTCTATTTCCTTAGCAATTTTGCTTTCTACCATAGATGGTATTTTTATCTTGTAGTCCTGTGGCTTTACTTTGAATTTTGCATTCAGTATCGCCTGGCTACCTTTTATGGTAACAGTACCCGGTATGCTTACATCTTTGGTAACGCCATGCATGGTAAGCTTGCCCGCAGCGGTAACGTCGTACTTACCGTCTTTTGCAAAGTTTACTTTGCTGATGTCTGCTATTTTGCCCTTGAAATCAGACTTTGGAAACTTATCGCTTTCCATGTAGTTTTCATTAAAGTGCTCTTCCATCAGGGCTTTTTCAAACTTAAAGCTTTTGATAGCTATCTGAAAAACCACATCTCCGGTTTTGCTATCCAGCACACTACCCGCTTCGTTATTTACTGCAGATATATTCTCCATTGGCGTAGAGGAAAAGAAGCTAACCTTGCCCGTGCGTGTTATGTATTTTTGTGCATATACGTTTGCACCACCACCAATCAGCAATAATGCCAATAATACCTTTTTCATGATTGTCCTTTTTTATTTCGTTGTGTAAATACCGATTAGTTATTCAGCGCACCCAGGTTCACCCAACGTGCAATTTTATTAATACTACATTCATCCAGCTTAGAAGCCCCCTGTGGCATTGCTTTGTAGCCCGATTCCTGACGAATGGCCCCCATAAGCCTTGTACTGTTTACTGTTGCAGATACCCCCGCATATGTGCTGAGGTCGAAGCCATAAGCTTTTGTAGCAGCATCGTGGCAGCCGCTGGTAGCACACTTGCTCTGCAGTATAGGCTGTATATCGGCCGCATACTTAACAGTAGTAGTATCGCATCCGCCTACAGATGGATATAGTTGGTCTGCTTTATCGTTGTAGCAACCCGACAGTGCTATAACGCCAACGCAAAAAGCCAGTATTTTTTTCATAATCTATTGTTATTCTGTATGTTAAATTAGTTAATATTTTTTACTTCCTAGTTATTGAGCGCTCCGGCTGATGCCCATTTTTGTACCTGTGTTATCTGGCATGTACTTAGTTTTGCACCACCGCTTGGCATAGCAACAACACCTGCCTCTTGCCTGATGGTTTGCAATAGTTTGCCATTCAGTGTAGCATTCTTCACACCATCATAAGTATCCAGCACAATACCTTTAGATGCAGATGCACCACTATGACAGCCTTTGCAATATGTTTCCATCATTGGTTTTATGGCAGCACTGTATGTAAAATTATTACTATCGCAAAGCGTACCGCAATTGGTTTTATTATTGGCACCCTCGTTTATCCAACGTGCTATCAGTGTTATCTGTGCATTGGTAAGCGGTGCGCTTGGTGCTTGCGGCATACGATCGTTAGGATCGTTATCGGTAATTGCTTTATACAGCTTGGTTTCGCTTGCATTACCTTTTACAAATCCTCTTGCCGTAATGGTTTCATAGCTTGTGAATACATACCCATCGGCCTTGTCTGTAGTATTGTGGCAGCCACTTTGCGTACAGTTGGCAATAAATATCGGCAGGATATCTCTGGAGAAACAAATACCTGTATCTACTGTATTGTTACCACCATTATTATTATTGTTGCCATTGTTGTTATTATTGCCGGTATTGGCTGGCGAGGGTGTGTTTGCTTTATGTTGACATGCTATTGCCATAATAGCTGCTACTGCAATAGCTGTTCCAATCTTAATCAGTTTCATACTTCTATATGCTACATTTAACAAATCCTACTTTAGTACACAGTCTGTAAGTGTAGGGCCAAACATATCTACAGATGCAAAACGGCCACGTATGGTAATGGTTTTGCCAACCTCTGCCGTAGCACCTGCATCGCGCATAGTGCATTGTACAGATGCCATATCATTGCCAGCCAGTGTAATGGCTGCTTTACCTTCCTGATTAGTTTTTACCTCTGTAACAGTGCCACTTACATCCAACACTTTGTTGGTATACATAGTAGTAGCCTCGGCCTCGTTTACCGCAAAAGCATTGCAAAGATTGGCAGCTGTTATGGCTACGCCTTCAGCATCTTCCACCTTAGCGTGGGGCTTGTTCCACATATAAACGCCTATGGCACCGCCAACCAGTGCCAGCGCCAGAACAATGTAGATGATACGTTTAAGATTCATATAAACGGCTTTGATTTTTCAAAATTATGGGTTACACATTATCTGCATGACCGGATTGTGACGAATCGGGAAATAGCAGGGACGAGCATGTTAGCATTTTTACATGTAACATTTTTCAATATTTATGCATGTTCATCTGCCAACCACCTTTTAAAGTCTGCTGCTCTTTCAGAACTAACCACAGGGTCTTCTTTAACTGGCGGCTTTAGTGTAACGATAACGCGGGCCTTGGTGTGGGTTCGCATTTCTGCAATAGATTTTATGTTTATCAGGTATTGCCTGTTCAGCCTGAAGAACGTCTTAGGGTCGAGCATGGTTTGCAGTGCATCCAGGTTATGATCCATAGGATAGTTGCGCCCTTCAAACGTGCGAGCCATAGTACCCTTGTTTTCGCTATAGCAATATGCTATCTCTTCTGCCTCTAATGTTTTGATATGCTCGCCGAAACGTATGATGAATCGGCGCTTATAATCAGGGGTATTCAGCGCGTTGTCCAACACCTGCGCTTTCTCATTGAATATCTTTTTGAATTCGCTGAGCTTATCCATAGCAGACTTCAGCTCTTCTTTCTTAATGGGCTTCATCAGATAGTCTATGCTGGAAGCCTTGAAGGCATCGATAGCATACTGATCGTAAGCGGTGGTAAACACGATAGGCGCATCTATTTTGGTCAGCTTCAGCAAGTCGAATGCAGAACCGTCCGCAAGATGCACGTCCATAAAAACTATATCAGGTGCCTTGTTTGAAGCAAACCATTTTGCAGCATCTGCCACACTATCCAGATGCGCTACAATAGCGGCGCCGGGTAGCACTTCTTCTATCAGCTTTACCAGCCTTCTGTATGCCGGCATTTCATCTTCTATTATTACAACGTTCATAATAAAGGTAAGTTGACAATGAACTCATTATCTCTGAGTCCGTAAAATACTTTTCTATCTGTAAGCAACGAGTAGCGCCTCTGAATGTTTGACAAACCAAGCCCCTCGCCTTTTTCTTTACTTATTTTAGGATTGTATGTATTGCGCACGGTAATATTAGTATCCGTGGCAACAATGGTGATGGTGAGCGGAGATGATAGTGAAACCACATTGTGCTTCAGTGCATTTTCTACCAATAGTTGCAATGCCAGCGGCACTATCTGCTTTGTCTGCATTATTTCATCCGGCACATCAACCACCAGCTTCATGGCGTTGCCAAAGCGGCTTTGTTGTATATAAATATAGTTCTCAAGAATATGCCACTCTTCTCTTAATGATACAAGGTCTTTACTACGGAAAGAAAGCATATTGCGGTACAAATCGGACAGATGGGTAGTGTATTTTGTAGCTATTTCCTTATCCTCATCTATCAGGCTGGCAAGCGTATTCAGACTGTTGAATAAAAAGTGAGGATTCACCTGGCTTTTCAGGTGTTCGTATTCAAACATCATACGCTCTTTCTGCAACAAAGACAGCTTGCGCAGATTGCGCTCTCTGACGGTAATATACGTGTAGCCTGCTGCCACCAACACACCACTCATCAGGGCCAGAAACCACATGGTACGCCAGAAGGGCTTACTGATGGTAAATGAGTAAGACGCTTCGTTGATGCGTCCGAACGTATTATTGAGCGATGCCTGCACTTTGAATGTGTATTTGCCGGGAGGCAACTGTGGGAAAGTGGCAGACTCATCATTCGTCACTACCCAGTCTTCATTATAGCCTTGCAGCATGTAGCGATAATGCAGCTTATCGGGGTTGGCAAAATTGATGCCTTCGTAGTTGAATGTAATATGGTTCTGATTGTAACTGAAATCTTTAATATCAGGGTTTATCTTTTTGAACAATACGCTGATATTTTCAATGTGTACATTGGGCCTGATATCGAAACTGCTGCGTATGTTTTTGAAGATGATAAAACCGTGTTCGAAGGGCAGATAAAAATTGCCCGCCGTATCGCGTGCATATAGCTTCAGCGTGGCAGATGTACTATCTATATGCATACCCTGCCTGCTATTATAGCTGCGAAACTGTTTGCTGTACGGATACCATACATCTATACCCTTATCGTGTACAAATGCTACCTGCCCTGTTGCATTGGCGGCTATGGTATGCACATTAATATCCTGCAAGCCTTGTCTGGAGCTGACGTGTGTCCATGCCTTATTATCGTATCTGTACACCCCATCTCCGAAGGTAGATAGCCAGATATTATGCATGGCATCTTCTGCAATAGTATATGCAACATTGCTGTATATACCATCGCCATTCTTCCACTGCCTGTATTTACCCTTATCATACATCACTACGCCACCACCATCTGTTGCCATCCATATACGCCCACGGCTATCCGGAAACACCTGGTATACATAATCGCTTCCTGCACCACTTTTTTTGTTGTGCAAGCTTACAGCAGTATGCTGCATGGTATTATGATTGTATTGTATCTGCTCTACTCCGTTAAGCCCCGCAACCCATAGCTGGCTATTGCTGGTGGTAATATCCAGCACACTTTCGTTTTCTAACGCGGCAATACCTGCAAACTTTTTCACCTGTCCATCTTTACGGTAATAAATACCAGCACCTAATGTACCGATCCACAACACACCATCGGCATCGGCATGCAGCACAGATATATTACCAACCGCTTCGTATACAAACTGAGGTGTTGCACTTTGTACATCTACCTGCATACTATATAGCTTGTTTTGCAGCGAAAACCACAAACGGTTTTGCTTATCGCAAGCCATGGCCCTTATGTTATTCAGCGAATACGGTGGCGCTACGGGTTTGTAGTACATATACTCGTCCGTTATCATGGTAAGGCCCGAATTGGTACCACACCATACTATGCCCGAGCGCCCCAGTAACAGCTTGCGCATTTTTAATCCGTCAAAATGGTAGGCACGTGTTTTTATGGTTTGCAGTTCATCATTGGATGATAATTCTACCAGATAACCATCTTCTGTGGCCACCCATGCTTTGTTGCCTGTTAGTGGCAATATATCATTTATCTGCCCCCAATGCCAAGTACTATCAAGCTTTGGCATCCACACCTTGCGTGTTTTTCTGCAATAAAAGCCAATACCCCCATCCTGCATGCCTATCCAGCAGCCTGTGTTATCGGGCATGGGTTTTATCATTCTTACTATGTTATCTGCAAGGCCGTTTTCTGTTGTAAAATGTTTGATGTGCAGCTTGCCATTTTCAATATCTACCTCATTCACCCCCTGATCGGTACTTACTACCAGGTGCTTGCCGGGAAATATGGAGATATTATAAACATAGTCGTCTGATAGCCCGGATGATGTATTGCAAGGCACGCCAATATTGTTCATAATCATGAAAAAGCCCTGCCCTTCGGTGCATACCCACAATACGCCTGCACCATCGCAATACATATCAGATATGCTACTGGTGGGCTTGGTACCTTTTATTTCGTAGGGCACGTATATGCCATCTACCAACATCTTTATACTACCATCAGCATGCCCGGTGATGACGGTATTGCCATACATGGCAAGTGCTGTTACCGCTTTTTCAGTACTATCACCCATCAAGGTTACCTGCCTGCCATTGAAGCGGTACACACCATCATCTGTACCCAGCCATATATAGCCATAGCCGTCCTGCACCATGGCATTTATCTTTACCGGAATATTGGCATCGTTGAACCAGAAATTGCGTGTGAACGGGCGCTGCGCAATGGCACCAATGGTGCTGCATAGAAAAGCAATAAGCAGTATTGCGTAACGCATATATTATTTACCACCTACAGGCTGCATACTACCACTGACAGAGACATGAATATCAGGCGCCAGCTTGTCGTACACTACTTTCGGTATTTTAATATTATGGTCGCCGAGCGATACCACGAATTCTGCATGTACTACCATTTTGCCGTCTTTCGACTTAATGTCTACATCTATAATCCGTTCGTGCTCCACGCCGTGAATAATCAGTTTTCCCTTGGCCCGTACTTTGTAATCCCCATCTTTGCTCAGGTCTACATCTTCTATAATCTTTCCCTTGAAGCCAGATTCGGGGTATACTTCAGTTTCCATATAGTTTTCATTAAAGTGTTCTTGCTGCAGCGGGCTGTTAAACCCCGCAAAACTGACATTTGACACTTTGAATGCAAACAGCTTCTTTTTGATATCGAGAATCCCCTTCAACTGTTTAGATGAAGCACGGATAAGCTCTTGCGGAGCTTCGGAGTAGAAACGGATAAGTCCTTGCTTCATCTCATAGTTTTCCTGCGCAGATGCCCAAAAACCACTGCATAAACCACTGATTATTAACAAGTACTTAAACATAGGCTAGCTAAAGATAATTAAGATATGCTTAAAAACGAGCATCGCCTGCTCTTTGAATAGCAGCTTTCCTTAACTTTATTGCATTACGCATTATCTATTGTCAGATATTTATATGAACCTAAAACTGTTGGTATTATTCTTTCTGTTGCTGGCAACCAGGCATTGCTATGCACAACCGGATACCACAGTTACCATATTACCGCTGCAAAAACTAAGCATCTGCCCGGGCGATACCCTGCATATGCATTACACCGTTAGCAAGCGCTTTCAAACAGGCAATACATTTCTGGCAGAGCTATCATCACCATCCGGCATTTTTAGTTTGGGCACACAGATAGTTGGCAATTATTTATCAGACACCAGCGGCAATATTGTATGTAATATCCCGTCTACCGCTACGGCTGGCAATGGTTACAGAATAAGAATCATCTCCAGCAAACCAACGCGCACATCTGCCGATAATGGCACAGATATTACCATAAAACAGAAACCGGTAATAGCACCCAGTGCAGTAAAAGTATGCCAGAACAATTTGCTGACACTGAATGCGCACAGCACTACAACAGGCGCATTGGTAACATGGAGCGGACCAATGTCTTACAATAGTTCCGGCTCACCGGTATCCATACCTTCGGCACAAGTGAATATGGCTGGCACGTACTATGCCACAGCTACACTAAATGGCTGCAGCAGCTACGATAGCGCCATCGTAACGGTAAACCCTGCCCCCATTACAAAGCTATCTACCAATTCGCCCGTATGCCTTGGCGATACCATGCGGTTGGATATGAACTGGAAACCAGGTACTACCAATATACTGAAACTGCCAAACGGCTTTCAGATCATCAATAATATGAACTACAGTGTATTGGGCGCAACACCCGCTAATGCAGGTACATATATGCTGGTAGTAAAAGACACCAACAACTGTTCGGACACCACCTACGAGAACTTTGCCGTAAAACCACTGCCCGACTCTCCGAAGATTACCAGCAACAGCCCTATATGTACAGGTAAAAGATTGCAATTGTTTGGCCTGCCAGGCAATACAACCAATGCCTCGTTTATATGGACAGGGCCGGGAGGCTACCAATCTTTATCGTCAACACCTTTTATCCTGAATGCTACCGCTGCCAATGCAGGTGTTTATACACTGCGTACATTCTACAACGGCTGCTACTCTACACCTGTCAGCGATACGGTGGTAGTGGTAGACATACCCGAAAAACCTGAAGGAAGCAGTAATAGCCCGCTTTGCGAGGGCGATGGCATGCAACTGACAACGAAAGGAATTGCCGGAGCCTACTACTTGTGGATAGGCCCCAACAATTTCAAAAGCAATATTCAGAATCCGTACCTGCCATTCGCATCAACACTTGCTACAGGCATGTACATAATAAGAGATAGCATCAGCGGCGGATGCGTAAACTATGATACCATTTATGTAGAGGTAAACCCATACCCTACCAAAACAGCGATAACCAATAATGCGCCGGTATGCGAGGGGGATACGCTGAAGATGCATGTAGAACGCGAGCTGGCAGGCACTATCTACACGTGGTGGGGCGCCAACGGCATCAGCGATACTGGTGTAGTGGTAAATGTAGCAGGCATGGGTGCCGGTAAAACAGGCCTATATGGCGTAATAGCAAACTATAAAGGCTGTGTAACCATTGGCGATACCATAGATGTAGACACCAAACCCGTACCACTGGCACCGGTGGCTAAAGGCAACGGCCCACTTTGGGAAGGGCAAGAACTGGTGCTGCAAGGTACCTGCCCTACACAGGGTGTACGCTTTTTGTGGAGTGGCCCCAATGGCTTTACAGACACTGGCAGCACTGTATATATAGGCGATGTAAGAGAACACCAGAGCGGTGTATATTTTGTATCCGCAGACAAGGATGGCTGTACCGCTACAAACAGCCTGGTGATAGACATCAGAAAACTAAGAACTACCAAGGATGTAGCGATTGTATTATACCCATCTCCAAACGATGGCAATTTTCAGCTGGATATAAAAACCGCCGACGAACAGGTAGTACCGGTAAGCATACACAATCAGGCAGGGCAAATGATACATGAAGTAAAGCTGGCTACTGATAAGAAGTTCATAAGCCACAGCTTTTACCTGAAAGGGCAAATAGCGGGTGGCCGCTACTACCTTACGGCCATTGTTGATGGCAAAAAAATACACCTGCCTTTTGTGGTAGGCCGTAATTAATTCTACGCTTTTGGCATTTCTTTAACACGGAGCTAAACCCGCTTTGGCATAAGCATTGCAGTACCACCATACATGAGAAGAATCTTTACCATCCTGTTTATCTTTTCGGCAATAGCAGCAACAGCGCAACAAGATACGGTGCTGCAATTCCGACTGCCAACAGTAACGGTAGATGCCAAACGCAATTGGGATAACGATACTATACAATACAAGTACAATCAGATGAAGTACTATGTAACAACCATACTGCCTTATCTGAATGCGGCTACTGCCATGATGAACGAGCTGAACCGCAAAGAACAAGACCACACAATCAGCAAACGCGAACGCAAAGATTTTGTAAACCAAAAGGAAGAGGAAATACGCCAACGCTTTGAAAACGAGATAAGCCAACTGAACGAAACACAAGGCGTGCTGCTGGTGAAGCTGGTAGCAAGGCAAAGCGGCGAAAACATCTATGCCAAACTGGAGGAATACAAAAACACCTTCTATGCGCTGAAATGGCAGACATGGGCAAGGTTTCACGGCTTCAACCTGAACAGAAGATACGACCCGTATGAAGAGCCGATGCTGGAACACATCATGCAGAGCCTTGGGTATGAACTACCTGCAAAATATGGCGAATACGAAGCAAAACTGAACACACATAAATAGCCTGCACTGACTGTCAGATGCTGTATTTTCCGTATTTTACACAGGTAAATACAACTTATGAACATCAGGCTTTTATTAGCAGGCGCATTATCTGTTTTTTCACTCAATACCCAAGCCCAATTAACAACGGGGCTTGTAGCACACTGGCCATTCAGCAATACACCGGGCGATAGCAGTGGCAATAATTTCCATGCTGTGCCTGTATTCTTTGGTTACGGCCCCGGCAAAAACGGACTACCTAATACCGCAGGCATATTTGACGGCAGCAAGACATACCTTACTGTTCCCTATCAATCGAAACTGAATGTAACTGAATACAGCATTTGCGCTATTGTAAAACCGATGGGGTATTACAGCGGCGACTGCCAGACTAATAATATATTGTGCAGAGACGTACCCAACGCGGCTGCACACTACGGCCTCAATTTTTCAGACAATGCATACGACAACAGTTGTGCATCTGCCGATACTTCTAAAAACGTATTTACAGCTACTGCACGCACTACAAACGGCGCAGTAAGCCAATGGCAATATACGCCTACCATTACCAGCAACAACTGGTACACAGTAATAGCAACATACAAAAACGATACAATAAAAATATTTGTAAACGGTGTTTTGAAATCTCGCTTTGTAAGCTCATCCGGCCCGCTGGGCACGTCATCAGAAGGCTTGCTGATAGGAGCTACGTATCAAGGCACGACGGGCTCTTACCCCAACTGGTTTAAAGGATATATGGACGACCTGCGCCTGTATAACCGTGTACTCAGCGATGATGAAATACGCTATTATAGCTATGGCCTGTACTTTAAACCCAAAGCACCATCTGTACTGTGCAAAAATGTAACGTATACAATACCATTCAATACAGTAAATGATTTTGCGCCGGGCAATAGTTTTACACTGCAGCTTTCAAATGCATCGGGTAGCTTCGCCTCGCCTACAGTACTGGGTGTAACAACAGGCACACAAAGCGGCACGCTTACGGGTGTTGTACCGGGCACAACAACGCTGGGTGCAGGATATAAAATGCGTATTGTATCCAGCAATCCTGTTACTGTATCAGACACTATAAGCGTAGGCATAGGCATAGCAGCTACACCACCTGCCATATACAGTACTGTAGCGCCTACCAACAGCATACCTGCAGGCACATTTACATTCTTCACCGCCATAGGCACCAATGGTGGCACTAACCCAACATTCCAATGGAAGAAAAACGGCATACCAATACCGGGTGCTGACACGGTAACATGGGGAGCTACAGCAGGCACAGACTATGCACATCTTGATACCATTACCATAACCGTAAAAAGCAGCACATTTTGCGCTACACCGGATACTGCTACCAGCACGCCTATTGTTATGTACCTGACCAAAACAGGGATAGCAGGCATCAACAATAAGCACAACGCCAGCGTGTACCCTAACCCTGCAAACGAAAGCATTACAGTAAGTGCAGAGGATATGGAAAACGGAACTACAACCATCAGCATTTACAATATGCTGGGTATATTGGTAAAGAAACAGAGCATCAGTATTGATAACGGCAAGCTATCTGCAACCATAACGACTACTAACCTACCCGATGGCAACTACTTTATAAGTATAAAAAATAATGCAAATGCCGTAAACCTAGCGACAACTATTATTCACTAAACAACAACCCTAATGAAGAAACTTATTACCCTTTGTGCTTGCACCTTGCTAGCGCTATGTGCTAATGCACAATTGAGTAACGGACTGATAGCACACTGGACATTTACAGGACATGCTAATGATATTACTGCAGGCGCGCATCATGCCACACCCTACAACATTACATATGGTGCAGGCAAGGCAGGCAGCGCCAATACAGCAGCATACTTTAATGGTAGCAATAGCTATGCAGTAACAGGCTACAAGCCGGATTTGAATATAGACTCTTATTCTATCTGTGTAATAATAAAGCCCATGGGCTATTATTCAGGCGCTTGCCAGGGCAACTATATTCTGGCCAGAGGTGATGTTTACGGTAGTGGTGGTTATGGCATTACATACTTTGATCAGGCATATAATGATTGTAGTGCGCTGGACACAACAAAAGAAGTATTCACAGGTATGGCACCACAACTTGCTGCATCATCATCTATGCAATACACACCAAACATTGTTAGCAACCAATGGTATTGTGTGGTAGCTACCTACAATGGTACTACCGCCAAAACATATGTAAACGGTGCGCTCAAAAGCACATCTACAAAACCATACTCCGCCATTGGCAGCTCTACTGATGGTTTAAGCATCGGTGCTTATACTTCTGGCTTTCCAAACTTCCCTTATTGGGTGCATGGATATATAGATGACTTGCGCCTTTATAACAGAGCACTGACAGCAGATGAAGCGATGCTGTATTGTGAGTCTGAAATAACAGAGAAGCCATTGAACACAGAAAGCATTGAAGAATACGAACAACACACAGACATCAACATTTTCCCGAATCCTAACAAAGGCAGCTTTACACTGGATGGCAAATGGGATAGCAACAAGCATGTAAAAGCAACAATAACCAATGCTGTAGGGCTGGTTGTATATACTACATCTGTATCTGTAGAAAACGGAAGGTTGTATAAAACCATCAACCTCGAAAACACAGCGCCGGGCTTTTATATACTGCATTTACAAAGCGACGGTAAACATACAACAATAAAACTGACTATTGAATAAAGACACTATAACGATTAATAACAAAGCCCTGCAAATGCGGGGCTTTGTTATTAATAAAACTAAGATTGCTATTTCTGTCTGGTTATAAATGTATTTACTACACCTGCAAATCTTTCCGGCTCTTCCATGTACGGGAAATACCCCGATTTTTCAAAATGCATCAGCTTAGCATTGCCTAAACTTTCAACCAGTTTCTCAGAAGCTTTCAATGCAAGTCCGTCTGCATCGCCATGTATCACCAATACAGGGGCTTTAACATTCTTCAACGAAGGGTATAAATCGGCATCGTACTTTTTGTAGTCGTAAGAAAGGCCGCGGAACAATGCCCGCTGTGCGTCACCATAATTATCAGGATATGTAAGTTGTATCTTATCTATATCCATAAAATTGTAAAGACTATACAAGAATGCAAGGCGTTGCTGAATTTCTATACGCGATATATGGCGTTGTATTATCTCCATGCGTTTCTCTTGCAGCTCTGGCTTCTTAGCCATTCTGTAGTTATAGTCCATTTGCAGACTATCAAATTCGTGATTGAGCGGATAGGCATTTGTCAACACCAGCGATTTAATATTTCCCGGGTACTTGATTGCATATAAGAGTGCCATCTTTGCCCCCCAGGAGTGTCCAAGCAGATTTAGCTTCTGTATGCCGAATGCCTTACGGATGCCTTCAATATCGTCTACCAGATATTTGTGCATAGTACCCATTGTATCGTCAGGTATCTCAGATTTGCCGGTGCTGCGTGGGTCGAAGAAAATCAGTTTGTTTTTCTTTGCCAGTTCGTGCATGTGTGGCTCTATATACTCCATATTCATGCCCGGGCCTGTTTGTACAACAAGTATAGGTTCGCCTTCGCCTATCACCTTAAAATAAAGGTTATTGCCATTTACTTTTTTCAGCCCTTCAAAAGATACCTTCTGTGCATCTGCCCAAGTAGCCACAAACAAGGATGCGAGCAATAATAAAGTACGTGTAAACTTCATCATACCAGCAATTTACAAAAAAGAGTATGAACGGTATTGTTAATACCTGAAAGTGTGCAGAGTTATTAACTTTTTGCTAAAACCCTAACCCTCTACCCACTTGCGGAACTGGGCTGCTTTTTCTTTGCTAACGATAATTTCGGGTGTGCCGGGGTATTTCAGCTTCACGATGATTTTACCCGTTTCATCGCCACGCATGGTGTCTATATATGGCAGTGAAATGATAAACTGTCTGTTGGCACGGTAGAAATGTTCGGGGTTCAAAAGCTCTTCCACCTCATCTAGCGAACGATAATCTGTGATGTATTTCTTACCATCTTTGTGAACGAGGTATATTATCTCCTCTTTGGTAAAGCAGGCGATGTCATCCGAATGCATCAGCACTATATTCCGGCCGAGGTGCGCGGTAAAACGGTCTTTGTATTTTTTGCTGTTACCAAAGTTTTTGAAGAGTTCGTTTATCTGCGAAAGGTACTGTTCGTTTCCAAACTTGCTTTGCAGCAGGTGGTATTTATCAAAAGCTGCTTTTAGCTCTTCTTTGTCTATGGGCTTCAGCAAATAGTCTATACTATTTACTTTGAATGCGCGGATAGCATATTCGTTGAATGCTGTTGTGAATATAATAGGGCAAGTGATGTTGGTATCCGAAAACACATCAAGCGATATACCGTCAGCCAGTTGAATGTCAGATATTATCAAATCGGGCATGCCTGTTGCCAATACCCTGCGTGCTTCTTTTACAGATGCGATGGGGCCTTGCAACTCTGCTGCAGGCTCCAGTTGCTTTACCAGTTTCATGAGGCTTTCTGCCACCAAATGCTCATCTTCCAATACCAGTATCTTCATATCACTCAAAATTATAACAAGGGTATTTTAATGGTGTAGGTATCATCCTTATCTTCTATCACTATCTGCTTTTGTGTTAGGAAGGTATAGAGTTGTTTTAACTGCTGTATGCCCTGCCCGTTGGATGTTTCTATCTGCTTGCGCAGTTGTTTGTTGTTGCGAACAACAAGAAATTCCGCATCGTCAAATATCTCTATGCGCAGCGGCTCGTCTTGTTGCAAAATGTTGTGTTTTACAGCATTATCTATCAGCATTTGCAGCGTCACCATTACGATGCCCTTGTCTTTTGCTTCATCGCTTACGGTAGTGGTTATCTTCAAACCATCGGCATAGCGGATGTGCAACAACTGTATATAGTGCTGAATGAACGACAATTCTTCATCCAGGTTTACCACCTCGCTTTCTTTATGCTGCAATACATAACGATATACTTTGGACATGTGGCGTACAAACTCGCTTGCCAATTCGGGGTTGGTATGTATCAGCCCATCAAGCGATGTAAGGGTATTGAACAGATAATGCGGGTTTACCTGATTGCGTAGCTGATGGTATTGCAAATCCATCTTTTCTTTCTCCAGCTGTGCAGCCTGTATCTCCAGTTCTGCTTTATCTACTATACTATCCTGCCAGTTTTTAAAGAAGTATGCTGCATAGAAACTAAAGTTGAACAATGCTACCAGCACTACAAAAAGTATCACCCCGATAGCCATAAACTGCTTGGTAACAAACCATGGCATATATGGCTTGACGAGCAAAAAGCCCACTATCATAACAGGGGACAGAATAATCAGTGTAATAGACTGCTGAAACAGGATTCGCACAACAGGGCCGTTTTCAAAAGGCATAAACCTGTCCAGCAAGCGGCTTATCAGCTTTACCAGATTCCAGATGCCTATCATGGCAAGCGTTTGTGTAACAAACCCTAACAGGTGCAACTGCCAATGAAACTGTGCCAGCATATAGTACCTGCCCACAGACATAGTAGCGGTAAACAGCACTATCAGCACATAGGGAGTAAACCTATACTGCAGGTAGTTGATGCGCCTATACATCTGTTTGGATGCCACTTTAATATCGTCACATTGTTTCAACACAAAATACAAACATTAATGCTTCCCGTTAGGAAAATGTGTACCAATAATATTGCCATCCTCCATTTCTATAATCCTATCGCTACCATTAGCAAAATCAGGGTCGTGTGTAACTGTGATGATAGTTTGTTTGTTATCGGTGGCCAGTTGTTTAAATATCTCGAACACGCGTTGCGAATTGGCTTTATCCAGATTGCCCGTAGGCTCATCGCCCATTATCACAGCAGGGTCGTTAATTAGCGCACGGGCTATGGCTACACGTTGCTGTTGGCCACCCGATAGCTTGTTGGCGTGTTTCAATGCATAATCTTCCATACCTACCAGCTTCAGTTTTTCGATGGCACGGTGTTCAATCTCTTCTTTGCTGTATTTAGCAAGCTTCAGCGCAGGCATCATTACATTTTGTATGGCTGTAAACTCGGGCAGCAAATAGTGAAACTGAAATACAAAACCCAGGTTCTCGTTACGGAAAGCTGCCAGTTCATTTTGCTTAAGTCCGGTGAGCTTTTGTCCTTTTATCTCCATCGTCCCCTCATAGTCGGTATCCATAGTAGAAAGGATATACAACAAGGTACTCTTGCCGCAGCCGCTCTTTCCAATGATGGATAAAAACTCACCACGGTCCACGTCAAAGCTTACGCCTTTCAACACCTGAAATTTTTCAGGCTCCGTGAAATACTTTACTATATTCGTCGCTTTCAACATCAGCCTCTGATAATTTGAACAGGATCAACTTTAGCAGCACGCTTAGACGGGAAATAACCCGCGAATAATGTGGTAAGGAAACCAAAGAATAAACCAGCCATGTAATGAAATAATTTAAAATTGACAGGAAAGGTACTCATGCGCACTACCTCGCCAGCAGGGAATGGCGTGCGTGACAACAGGTAACTAACAACCCACCCGATTAGCAACCCAATAACACCACCACCAATACCTATCATCAATGATTGCAATAAGAAGATGCCGGTAATATCATTGCCCTGAAAACCGGTAGCTTTTAGTATGGCTATATCTTTCATCTTATTGATAATGTTCATGTTCATGATATTGTAGATACCAAAACCGGCAACAATAAGCAATGTAACACATACTACAATCGTCATTACATTACGTATCACCGTACCTGCCAGTATAGATGCGTTGGCTGCTTCCCAGTCTTCCATATATATATCGGGGTAGCGTTGCTGTAGTTTGTCTTTGAATGCCTTTGCCTGCGTTTTGTCCTTAATCTTCAGGTGCAGTTCTGTAACATAGGAGGGGTCTACACCCATTATCTTTTGCACAGTAGCTAATGTGGCATAACTTTTAGATTCGTCCCATGCAGCAATACCAAACGAGAAGATACCCGCAATACGTACATTCACATTATTACCCTCTGGCGTAGTTACACTTACACGGTCGCCCACTTTTACATTCATCTTCTTAGCCAGCCCTTTACCTACCACTATTACATCCGAGCCTTTCAACAAATCTTCCAGTGCGCCTTCATCCATTTTCTCATCCAGTTGGAAAAGTTTTTTCTGCATGTCGATATCTATACCTGACAGCGTACCGGGTATTTGTGTAGGCCCGTTATTAAAGAATACTTGCGTGCCTACCTGCGGTGCCACGCCTGTCACCTCAGGCATGTCAGCTATTTGCTGGGCAACAATGAGTCCGTTTTTAATCTTGGTCAATTCACGCTTCGGACGTTGATGTTCCAGTACATACCAGTTTTTATCGTCCTGCACTTTGCCATCGGCTATTATCTTTTTATCCTTCAGCTCAATGGGCTTATAAATGCGGATATGCGGCGTATTGTCCATTGCCATATCCTCCAGAAAGTCATTCACGCCCGTCATGAAACTGATCATAATGATGAACATGGATATACCAAACGTTACCCCAAGCATGGCAATGATGCTCTGCCGCTTTTTGGTCAGCAGGTGTGTAGATGCTATGCTAAATGCTAGTTTCCAGTTCATTTTTGAATGATTAATATAGATGACTCAGTAATACCGCCACGAACTTCTACCCATACATCGTCTTCAATACCCTTCTGTATTTTCACCTTTTTCTTTTCTCCGTTTTCTTTTACCCATACAGTATCACCTTTCATTACCGCAGTACGTGGTATAGCCAGTACATTTTTCTTATCTGCAACAACAATATTCGCTTCGAGGTTCAGTCCGTACATAGAAACCGGTATCGCATCGTCCAGTTGTGCATCTACCCGAAACGACTGCTCGACCTTACTAAGCAACGGATATACCTTGCTGATGTGGGCTTTGAATACTTTTTCAGGGAAAGCATCCATTGTTATCAATACCTGCTGGCCTGCATATACTTTATCAAGATCGTCTTCATCAACCATCAGCTTAGCGTACATCTTACCTGCACCCACCAAAGCAATTGCCTGATTGGGATTGATAAGGTCGCCTTCTTTCTTGTACACATCATATACTACGCCATTCACAAAGCTTTTCAGTTTGCCTACTTCAGACTGTGCTGCCGCAACCATCAGGCTGTTTTCTGCCTGTTGCAATTGCAGATTGGCAGATATACGTTGCTGTTCTACATTTTGTTTCAGGCTCTGGTAATCTTTCAGTGAGCTTTGGTATTGCAGGTAATACTTTTCATAATTGCTTTTAGAAATAGCATTCTGCTCAAACAGGTTTTTATAGCGCTGATATTGCAGGCTATCCTGTTGCATGCGTATACGTGCTACTTCCAGCTTGCCCTGCAGCTCACGGAATACAGGTGCATTATCTACCACGGCAGGCATGGTACGTTTTACCATTGCCTCTGCACCCTGCATTTGCGCATTGCGTACATCATTGCTTATTGCAAACATCAGTTGCCCTTTATGTACCGTATCGCCTTCCTTAACTAATGCCTGTACCAGATACCCATCCACACTCGAAATCACTTTATACTCCTCTTCGGGCACAAGGCTGCCTGATGCATACACAGCCGAGGTGAGCAGCTTCTTTTCAGGATGTATTTCGGTTTCTTTGCTACCGCAACTGCTTGCCAGTGCAGCCAATAACAACCATGACAGCTGTTGTTTCATTTTATTAAAAATTTTGAGTACTTAAGAGATGATATAAAATGCCATCTGCAAGATTCTGGAGATTCTCCATCCTTGCACGATTATATTCAGTGAAGATGTTATTGAATTCGTCAAATTCCATTACACCTTCTTTAATGTTCAGCTTTGCAATACGCAGGTTCTCTGATGCGTTATGTACTTTTTCCTGCAATGCATTATGTTTGTTGAATGCAGCCTGATACAAGGCAAACCAGTCGCGTTGTTGTTGGGTAAGGTTTGCCTGTACACGTTCCTGTTCCAATTTTGCATTTTGCAATTGTAGTTTGCTCTTGTTTATAGACGAGCGATAATACATCCCTTGAAACAATGGGAAATCTACCCGTACACCAACATTTGCAGTATTGAATTCTACATTATTGCCAATTGTTTCGAATTTGCTCTGCATATTATACACATACCTGCTTGTAAGTGACATACGAGGCAACCCTCCTGTTCTACTTTCTCTCAAAGCAAACTCTGCTGTTTTCAGTTTAGCGTCCGCTTCTTTCCATCCCGGGCGTGAAGTAACATCACCTAACTGCTGTAAAACAGGCCATTTGAAATCGGCAAGGCTTTCAGATAATTGTAAGGAGTCTTCTTTGAGATTCAGCATGGCACCAAGGTTATTGTATGCCTGTTGCAGTTGCTTAGTGTAGTTATACCCTGCATTTTTAACGTCAATATCCAGATTCTTTGTACGATTAAAATCAGAAGGATTCACGACACCATTCTCATAACGATCTGCCATTATCCGTGTCAACTCTGCAGTTGTTTCAGCATTTTCATCATTCAGCGATAATACATCTTTAGTAGCCAATGTCTGATAATAAGCCTGCATCAGCTGAATATGAAAATTCTCAAGAGCTGCTTTACTATTCCATTGAGATTGGTTGTAAGCTGACTTAGACTTAGAAAGCTGCGACCATTTTTCAAGGTTCACAACAGGCACAGTCAATTCAGCGCCTGCTGCAAACACATAAGGCAAGCCAAACTGAGCTTTTAGGTACGTACCAGATTTGCCACCTAACACCTCTGCAGGAATAACCTGTGTAGCTATTATAGGGTAGTAATCTCCTGTACCAAATACGTTTACTTTCGGGTAGAGTCCGGAAGCCTGTAAGTTTACATCCTGTTTCGACATCTTGGGAGAAAGGCTTGCTTGCAATGCGACAGGAGCGTATTTGTCAGCATATTCCAGTAATGATGGTAAACTGCTCACCTTTACCTGAGCAATGGCTGAAACCGAGATTGTTAACAATATGAGTGAATGCAAAAAGCGCATTGTATCAATTTTCTACAAAATGAATACAATACGCTTTCATAACAAAAAGCTTCTCAGCGAAGCGGAATAAAGACCCACGCAAGCGGAATTACTAAGGGAGTCTGATATTCCAAAACCTCAAAACCCAACGAAGAATAGTGTAAGCACCTAGTATAATGGTAACCCAAAAGAGTATATTCCGTTCCTTCTGAAGTTTGCCAAAGTTGACAGACATGGCTAGATTTTCATTCTGTAATTGAAGCTCTTTGGCTTTATTTACAACCTTGAGATTTTTAAGCCGATAGATAGTATCAACCCGTTTGTCATTACGATATATTGTTTTTGTAAGAAGCCTAGTAATTGTATCGGACACCAAAAAAGTATCAGTAATTGTAGTTTCTACACCGGGAAGAAATACTATGCTGTCTACTAAATAACTCTGATCAGGGAATATATCAGCACAATGCTTGGTTACAATCTGAGGATATTTTGCGTGAACAGTATATAGTTTTCTTGCAGCTTGTCTTTCAGACATACAACCTGTTATCATCATGCACAATGAAAGCATGATGATAAGATAAGTGATAAGGTTTCTCATATTAGCGGGTTTGGTTATTCTCGATACGATCTACTCGCGCCTCTAACAATTTGATTTGTATCTTTTGTATAGCGATATCATTTCTGAACCCGTAGTAAACACTGAGTACGGTAGACACGCTCACAGCTGTACAAACCACAAGCGCCCAGATTAATCGCAAATTGATACCACGAAGCTGTTTATCTATTATTGTTATATCCTGCTGTGTCATCTGCATTTCCATTTCCATTTTCATCTACACCAAACATTTTTGAAAGTCCCCAAACAAGCATATTGATTCCCGAAAACCATTTTAACAATAAAAGCTTCAGGCTTTCATTTATTCCCGGGTAATCACTAACCATAAAAACAGCTATTGATAGCAAAAGAAAAACAATACGAAATGTATATTTAGCCCACAGTGGGGTGGGTTTCTGTATTTGCGAAACCCCGAATTGAAGATTTGTTTTCATAGTTATTGAACAATTGCGAGTTTATAAATAACACCATCAATCTCTACCTCTACAAATTTGTCTGTTTGCAGTGTAACACTTGCGCCAGTAATAACCTTGCCTAGCTTATAAACACCAGCGCCATTCGAAGATGGCTGAACGGTTTTTAGTTTTTGAACAGTTGCATTCCCGTCTTTGTCAACCTTTGCTAATACCGTCCCCGAATTATCTTTCCACTGTGTCAGGTCAGCTGTTTGGCTGGAAGTAGATTGAAATATCGTCACTGGTGTAGAAGCATTACTGGCCAATACATGCAATCTTGCAGATGGCAAAGTAAGACCGATACCATCTTTAACAGCACCTACATTTCTTGATAGTCCAATACCTACATTTTGATACCCGTCAATTAACATAGCACGTGCATTACTTGCCCAATCACCCCAAGTACCGTTGTTTGTGAAGAAGGAGAGATTGCCTAAATAAGTGTTATAGTAACCTTCTGCAACTATTGCGCTTGTCATAACTGGCCCCCCAGAGCCATAAGTATAGTTAGAATAGGTCTGAATAACTGGAGATCCAGAATCTCGGTTCCACAAGTTTAAAAGTTGACCATTAGGATATTGACTTACCAGATTTATTTGGGAAATATATGTAGCCACTCCATCTCCCATATATTGAGTATGATACCCCATAGATATCTTGTCCCCATTAATGATTACACTCTCTATTGGAGCATTTGTTCCACTCCCGCCTCTGGTCTTAATCCTAAATCCACCATTGAAACCACCAGAAGCACCACCACTTACAATCTCAACGCCATCTGTATAGGTATCCTGAAACCTTCTTATTAGATTATAATGATTACCATCATAAGGAACGCTATTATTGAATTTAATACCAAACGACTGAGTTGTGCCAGCTACTTGAAGCTTATCGACACCATTATTGGCATACTTCCCGATTAATAAATTACCGTTAGGCACAGATACAGAGGTACTGTCAAGAACAATAGCTGTGTTTGTTGATGTATTAGTTGTACCAAAAGAAACAAAACCTTTATTGTTGCCATTATATGTTGAAGTACTAACACCTGCATACAAATGTCTTGAAGGTGAGCTAGACAAATCTAATTGCACCTCATCAGATGACTTGTTTACCTCAACCCTACCAGAAAACTTGGTCGTATTAGTACCATGTGGGACAGACATTACAGTTTGATTATTTGTAGGGTTATTTATCAATGTAAAATCTGAAGCTGTACCTTCAGCGCCATTAATGATTAAACCGGTTGTGACATTTTTATTAATGCCGGAATATGAACCGGTAGTATTATTCGTTACATTAAGACCTTCTGCACCTACTACACCACTTACGTGTAGCTTACCTGTAGTTGGACTTATACCAACTCCTACTGCACCATCATTGGCTATAACAATCCGGTTAGTATTATTTGTTTTGATATTTACATGCTGATTATCATTTGTACCAATTGAAAGCGTACTTCCAGTAGTATTACCACCAATCTTAACAAAACCATTATTGACAAAATATTTTGTAGATATCACATTCGTATCAATAGTAGGTGCATTCTGTACAATAAGCTGTTTGATGATTACAGTATCCTTATACGTCATGTACCGCACACGTTTATTAGCATCAAAATGATATAAAACTGAGTCTTTAAGATCATAAACAAACAGCCCACGCTTTGCAGTCTTCACACTATCCAAAACAACTCTTGGAAGTATCATGCCTTTGCCTGTAGTATCCTTACCTATTTGCAGCCAGCAAGATGTATCTGCAAAAGTGCGATCACCTTTACCTAACACAAGTGAGCCTGTAATATAAAACCGATTCATCATCATACCGGTTTGTGAATATGCCGTAAAGGCATATAAAATCATTAGTATCGTTAGTATTCTTTTCATGGTTTCTTATTTAATATATAGGATAGAAATTTTTTGACCTGCTATTAACGAATTGTTGAAGCTTAATTCTCCATGCGCCAAGTCAACTTGATACTCATCATTTGCGTTACCTTCTTGCAGTATTACGCCTTCAACAAACACCGCAATTTGCTTAGCATAGATCAGTGCTGTATGATTGTATGTCTGTTGACCATCCAACGCGTAAAACTGAAGTTTACCTGCTTTGATTGTCGATTCACCAACACCACCTGTATACTCAACGCCTGGCAATATGGGAATTGTCTGTACTTGATAGGAGGCATTATTAAATAATGAAGTATCAGGCTTATAGAGCTTAAACGTGTAATTATAATATTCATTCAGTTTAGCAGGTACAATCAAGTTATCACCTGCGATAGCATTGAATTGAACATACTGGTAGGCTCCGTTAAAGTTCGTAATAAACTCCCATGCGCCTGTGCTGTCAGCAGTTAACGGGAGAGATATACCCTCCTCTGCCAGTGGCACCTCGCCAAGATTAATTATAGTATTCATGTTTATGCTTTTATAGGGTTTACAATACAGTTTGAAGGAACGTACTCTTTCGAAACACTTAATTGTAGTTTTACAATCGTTTCATTTTTAAGCCTTTGCAAAGAAGCTCTTATATCATCCTGCTTCATACCCTGCAATTCATCAGCCATTACAATCTCTCTGTTCCACTGGCTGCTTATAGGCACTACGTTCATCTCGGCAAAAGACATGCAAGTGTTTTTCAGATTTTCCAGCAACTGGTATGCATCTGCATTTTTAACTACAGCCACCAGGTATGCAATCATCGTATCATTGAAGGTGAGGCGTTGAGAACCTGCATCTGTAAGCCGCTGTTGTTCCGCAGCAATGTACTTCATTTGCGTATCATTGCGCAGGTAGCAATAGTTTCCCAGTACGTCAGACGGCAGCAACACAAGTTTGTCACTTCCTTTATCAACCATCACCCTTCCTGTCAATTCATCTTTGCAGGCATTCGCGAAGCCTTTACTGAAATAGGCATTTTTTTCAAGTATGTGTGATAAGAGTTTATCGAAATCGCTTCTTTGCATTTATCGTTTTTTAGTGGTGAACGTTTTAAGTTTAATCTTCTTAACCGACGGCTTATTGATTGTCTTTACTGGTTGCATAGTTTGTTGCTTTGCACCAATCCCTGACAGATAATCACAGTATTCTTGTAGTGACAGGCTCATTTGGAGAATAGTTTTGTAATGAAATAGAGGGACAACATGCTGCCGATTGAAACATACAGCAGATACCACAATACGTTCCCAAACACAACCCACAACCAACTATCAACAGTATCCGTTATCCAAACATCAGCAACTGTATTCATGAATAGCATATACAACCAATAACCTGTAAATGTTAGTATGTGACTGAAACACACTTCACAATTCCCACCAACTTTCGAGAGGAATACATTTCCGTTCACATCCCATTCATGCAGTCGTTTCTGATATTTAAAGAGCGTATCTATCCACTGTCCGGGCTGTATACTAATGTGCAAAACCTTTACCAGAGAAGCGTTTGCCACTAGTGCAATTATTGTGTACAATAAAAATGTCAACATATTTTGCTGTTTTTTTAAACGTTAGTAACCCATCTTATGCCGTTACAGACAAGGCAATCATCTTTCATACCTGCAACAATACCATGCAGCGCCTCACTGAACACCTTCCATTTTTCGCGGTATTGGTTTTCAATATCTGTCAAGTAGCTCTGAGTTTCTTCCCTGCCATATATTACCCAGTTGTTCAGCCTGTTTGTGCGCAAATGCTCTTCAAGAAGCAGTACACGTGTTTTCAACCATACCAGTTCTCCCACATAGGTTTTGCTCAGGTCGCACAATAATTGGTCATAGTCACATTCGCAACCAAACTCCAGATTAATCCCGAAGCCTTCTTTACCACTTATCTCCTTATCATCATACCATCCTTTGGTATAACCACAATCATTGGGCAGTGTACCATTGCAACCTGTAAAACATGTCAGATATGCACCCGCAACAGGCACATTTGTACCATCAAGTACTACTCTGGCAAAACTGCCTTTCACTTCATACCCAACATCAAAACTATTTACCTGATTAGCGATCAGATTCACATTATATGTTGACACAACTCCACCCGTATAGTCGTCGTATATTTTCAGTTGTACATCGGCCACATCTGCAAGCGGATATATTTTCACTTTATGAATCTTCAGCTTGCGGAGTGAACCACGTATCCTACTATTCTTATACAGTGTAACACCTCGCTCTTTAGCCTCTGCAGGGAAAGTGATTGCAGGTTTAAACTCTCCTGTGTTGTGTTTCTTCGCCTCCAGATTTGGGATAACTCTGTTTGCAGCAAGCGCACTCATCAGGTCGTTACGTACCAAAAGTGTAGCCTGCTCTATCTTCTTTCTTGCCAGGCCGAGGCCGCTTGTATATTCTTCATTCGCGATATTAGCTAGGTTGATGATGGATATTTCAGGTGCATCCATCAAATCAAGCCCACTAAGAGACGGCACGTTTTCTTCCGTCGTCACATCGCGTATAGATATGATATTCTTTATGTCAGACATGGTAATTGGTTTTTAAAAAGTTCCCCGCTACTAACTTCGGGGAACTTTATCAGGAAGGGTTATTAAGGGGCTGCTGTGAAGGAAACGTTAGTAGTATCATTTATTTTGCCACCCATAGTGCCGTAGCCCGTGTACGTAATCTTAGTACCGCTCACTGCAAACACATAACCGTTTACACTGTCGTTGTAAAGGTTTTTCAGTTCTGTGATGTTGGCAACTGTTACATCAGGATGCGTAGTTTGTCCGCCAAGTTCCAGCTTGTGTATATACAGTGGGAAGGTTACCGCACCGCTTGTATTCCATTCGTAAGTATGGCTCGATGCAGGTGTTGAAGGTGTACCACCATCAGGACAAGTGTATTGTACCGCAGGGCATGTAGTAAAGTGGAAGATGCCGTTTACACCCGGAATACCACAAACAGCAGGTGGCATCACAAAGATGTCCCATTCCAGTTTCCATTGGAATGTCCAGCGGTAGTTGCACTTATCGTAGTTAACATTCAAATCCCACAGCAGGCCTGTCAGCGGGTCTGCCATTACACCTTCAATATAGTCTGTACCACCGCGTTGGTAGATAGCGTCTATCGCATCTATATTTTGCAAATCTGTCGCAAAAATACCTGCGTTGCGGTTGAAGCTTACAAACTTCAGCATTTGCGGATCAAAACTGATGATATGTTCACTGTCAGGATCGCCGAATGCATCATTAATCAGGCTGTCGTAATAGGCATTGCTGCGACCCAGTTGGCTGATGTCCTGACCTTTGTCATTCACACCGCCAATCTCTACTGCTTTGCGCCAATGGAACACATCTGTACCACCCACTACAAAAGGATTAGAGAATCCCGCATCACGATAAATACGCTCAATCTCCCACAAGCCCATAGGGTTCACACTACCATTCTCTTTATCCAGGAAAGGCAGCATGCGGCTTGTATTACCATCAGGTAACAGGCCTGCACCTGAAACAAGCAGATTGGCAACTTCCAATGCCAGCTTGCGGCGTACCGCAGGCAATGCAGCGTTGATGGCAGCTTTTGCATGATCGCTGAAAGAGTAAGCACCATCTACATAACGCACGTCATCACGATTCAATTGATAAACAGCAGATGCAGTTGTACGTTTCAGTTCAAAGAACACTTGCTTAGGTTCTACTACAGTACCTGCATTACATAGACTTTCTGTACCTGTACCGTTATCATTGCAGATAGGTGCATAGTAGTTTATCTTCAGTTGGCGCTTTTTACCTGCTTCAGACTGCAGGTCGGTTTCCATAATGGTTGTATTATATTGTCTGGCAGCAAGCACAGCGGCAAGCACCTCATACGGGCGGCCTTGTTTTGCGTATTGCAATATGCTTTTCTGTGTTGCCTGCATGGCATTTTTAAAGCTCATGGCTTATATACGTTAATAGGTTGTGAGCCCCGTCCCCTGCAAGGGGCTCGAAATAGTTGGATGCAGCAGGGTTACTGCCAATAAAAGTGTTGGGAAACCGAAAAAGATTTTCGGCAAGAAACGTGTTGTTTGAATAGCAGCGTCCTGCTATGGTACTATTGTTCTGCCCATGCTACAATGGCTTCCATTGCATTATCGGGCGCGGGTTGGGCAATGATGACACCGCTGCCATAGCCACCACTGTGTCCTGCCTTTACATCAGCGGGCGATATGTGGCGGGTATCGTTTACAAGTATGCCTGCTTTTTCTGCCCACATACGTGCAAAACTCTCATCACTCATTGGTTGATCATCCGTGAAAACGGGTTTATCTTCTTTATAAAACTCAAGCTTTTTATCTGCTTCATTGTAGCGGATATCGTAAGCCGATTGCATTTTGTAACGAAGCATCTCTGCCTGTTCGGCTATGTCGCCACCTTTGCGCGGCAATCTTTCCAACAAAGACATACACCTTGCCGTAATATCGCGTTGCACTTGCTTATTGCGTTCTGCCGATAGCATTGCTTCGTAGTTATCCTTTATCTGTTGCAATTGCGCTTCATACCCGTTGATGGCAGTTTCTGCTACTTGTTGTCTTTCGGTTTCGTTTTGTGCTATTTGCGCATCTACCATCTGCTTGCACTTTGCCACCATCTGTTCAATGTTCAGGCTTTCCAGTTCCTTGCGCGGAATGTTGAAGATGCGATACATGGCAGCACGCATAGTACCCGTAAACCTACCCAGATAGTTGCTCTCTATCAATGGCTTCATTTGTTCTTCCAGTGTAGGTCGCAGATTGGTGGTTATATTTTCGTTAATGGATGCTAACAGGGCTTCTGAATCAACGTTTGTATCAGCTTGTTGCTCATCTGCCACAACTGCTACATTTCCGGCCAGTGCGGCCAATAATTTGTTGGCTTGTTCTATTGAGATATTCATAGTGTGTGTTTTCGGTTATTTCGTTTTTAGCTTTCAGTCTGAATTTTGTCGTATCTCCGTAATACTTCTGATACTTTCCTGCAGGGTAAAAGAACTCGCTGCCGGGTTTGTCCGTGCCATCTTCGTTAAGCGCCACCAGCAATACATAACCTTCGGGTATCTGCATTTCCTGTTGGGTGGTTACAATTACCTGCTCTACACTTACAGGGGTTATAATGATGTCTTCAACTACGTGTTCGGGTATAGGTTTCTTCTTTGCCATTATGCTATCAATTCAAATTCGTGAGGATATTTATCTGCCAGCATTGCAGCTGCTTTGTAGCCCATTAGTACTGTTCTGCCACTTCTCTTGTTATACAGATTGATGCGTTTGGGCATATCTGCAGGGCTGATGGCTACAGGAGTTAGCGAAACCGCCTGTACACTTACAGGTTGTAACAGCGTACTGTTCGTTTGTTCTACTTCTACACTATCTTCCAGCAATCGCCTGTATCCGCGTTGCGAAAGGCCCAGTGTCAGTAATTCATCAGGTGTTTTGCCTTCATTATCTTTTATAATACGGGCATCCTTAGGAGAGAATTTCTTGATGTTCATGGTGGGTGATTTTTGCTTTGTTGTACAAATGTACAAACTATTTTTAAATAACAAAAAATAATTTTAAAAAAGTTTTTTTGCTTATTTAAAACTGTTGATAAATATTGACAATTAATAATACATGGCAGCAAATGGAGTATATTATTAACCTTGGGCAATAGTATTGATGTACCAACATTAATAATACCCCAATGACATTTATCATTTAGTCATCAGACCAAAGCAGCATTAAAATATACATCGTATATTTACAACATTATATATAGCTCTATCGTAACGAATTATCCTACCTATACCTAAGCCGGCAGAAACAAACAAGAAAGACCCGTTAATGAGCAAATTACTCCGGATGGTTATTATAGCTGTAGCTGTAATAACTTTCAACATACAACAAACAGAGGCACAGACTAATACAGACAGCCTCAGAAAGGTTATTGCCACCCTCAAGGACAGCGATACCAACAAGATATTACTTACCACGCATCTTGCACAAACGTACTATCACAGTTCGTCAGACTCTCAATACAATATTGCCAGCCGCGCATTGTCACTGGCATCGGGCAATAAGTATTACAGAGGTGTTGCGCTTGCGCTGACAGAGTTGGGATCTTCTTTTTTCACCCGTGGATTATACGATAGTGCTATCGCTTCGCAAAAACAGGCACTCATTATCATCAACGAAAATAGGCTATACAAAGAGGCAAGCCCTGTGTATTCCAACATTGCCAGTGCATTATTTCGTAAAGGTTTATATAGCGAGGCTTTAATCAACAACGACAGTGCCCTCAGCTATGCAGAACGCAATAAACAGCATCTGCAAGCAGGCAAAGTACGCAGTAATATTGCCAACATCTACTACAAGATGGGCAACTACACCCGCGCACTCGACTACTACCTGCAAGGGTTGAAAATACAGGAACAGGAAAAAGGCAATAGCATAGATATTGCTACAGACCTTTCCAATATTGCTAATATATACGTGCGCCTTGGCGATTATAAAAATGCACTGGAATATAATGGCAGGGCATTAGTCATCAATCGTGCAGCAGATGCTAAAAACCATTTGGTAGGCAACCTTACAACGAATGCCTTGATATATAATGAGCGTAAACTATACGATTCTTCATTGATTGCGCTAAACGAGGCATACACCATTGCTACCCAAGTAAAAAATGAATACCTGCAAAACCTACTGAAAGGCAATATGGCAGAAGCCTACATGAAGAAGGGCGACTTGACTAAAGCACTGGCACTTTATCAGGAATCACTGATTGTTTCTGAAAAACTGCAAGATGCAGAGGGTGTAGGTGTTTGCAAAGCAGGTATTGGAGAAGTATTATTTAAACAAGGTAATACTACAGGCGCTATCGGTTATTTGAAAGATGCACTTGGCATCATGCAACAGATAGGCGTAAAAGAACAGGCAAGGGATATCTCTGGCAAACTAGCCGATATATATGAGCACAACGGCGATTTTGCCAACGCACTCACTTATTTCAAAATAAATCAATCGCTGCGCGACAGCCTCAGCAGCGATGAGGCCAAGAACAAGGCTGAACAAATGGTCTTCAACTACGAGATAGAAAAGAAACAGCGCGAAATTGAAATACTGGAAAAAGACAAAGCACTTGCGGTAGCAAAAGCCAATAATAAGAACATACTGTTGTTTGCCGCGTTTTTAGGCATTGTGCTGGCTGCCATCATCGCCATGATGTTCTTCCGCAATGCACAGCGCGAACGCAGGCGTCAGGCAGAAATACTGGCACAAAAAGAGGAAATAGAAGCACAGGCTGATAGACTGAAAGAACTGAACGATTTTAAAGATGTTACGTTCTCGGTACTATCCCACGATTTGCGCAGCCCTGTAAATGCTTTAACCGGTACCATGATGATGCTGGACGAAAAGCTGATGACACCGGATGAATTCTCGATGCATAAAAACGAGCTCAACAATAAGCTGCAATCTGTAAGCCTGTTGCTGGAAAACATGCTCTACTGGGCACAGAGCCGCATGAAGGGCGAACAAAAACTGGATATTGAAAAGCTGAACATGAAACGTAAGGCTTTGAAAACAATTGCAGTATTGAAAGATGCCGCAATGCAAAAAAACATTACGCTCACTCATAATATACCTGAAGAGCTAACTGCCTACGGCGACGCTAACCAGATAGATATAGTATTCAGAAACCTGGTATCAAATGCTATTAAGTTTACCCAGGATGGCGGTACCATTACCATAAGCGGATATACTAGCGGAAATACAACACAAGTATCATTTACAGATACGGGCGTCGGTATGACAGACGATCAGCTTAGCAAACTATTCAGCGAGCTGACGCTGAACAGTACACGTGGTACGGGCGGAGAAAAAGGCACAGGGCTTGGCCTTCAATTGTGCTACGAGTTCATTAAGAAAAATGGCGGTGATATTGTTGTCAGCAGTACTCCGGGCAAAGGCAGTACATTTACCATTACACTACCCAACACAGCATAGTACAATTGGTCATACCCTTATGAAAATCCATAAGGGTACTATCTGCAGACCATTGCAGAATATAGTTAAAACACGAACGCAACTGTAGCTTAGGCAAATGCGCCTGCTGCTACCGCAACACGTTTCAGTGCTTTCTTCAGTGTATTTGCGTCTTTTACCATCAGCGATTCACCGTCAGAGAAGATGAACAAAAGGTTCATGCTATCTGTAGTGATAACGCGTTTTGAACGTTTGAAAAACTTAGTGTAATCTTTCTGTTCGTTATAGGGCTCCCTTACAAGGATGTTAGCTTCGTGAACAGATGCAGCGACTTGAATATCTGTAGTGTTTACGCCGGGAAATAATATCGCAACGGCATTCTTTAATGCGTTCATTTTGTGTGTTTTTTATTGTTTTTGTTTTGAACCGTAGTGTTAAATACGGCTTTGTGTGTGTTGTGCTTCAGGCTGTGCGAAAACAGCTTAAAGGACGAATATAATATGTGACTTATACGGTTTCCAAATATTTGTGCTTGCTTAACAGCTTATTTACAAAGCATTAGCATGCGGATAGTAAAAGCATCTGTCGATTGCGGTGCTATTAAGCTGCCTGCATACCAAGCAGTTGTTTTACTTTACTCAGCACACCTTTCAGGCTCACCACGTCTTCTACCAGCTGTGCGCTACCGTCTGCAAAAACAAAAAGCAGGTTCACATCTTCTTTATGAAAAATATGTCTTGATGGCTTGAAATAGCGCTCATAATCGCGCTGCAGGCTATACACTTCTTCATTTACTACGTGTATATCATATTTCTCAGAGGCTGTCGCAACTGCCGATTTTTCGGCTCCGGGTATCAATACCGCTACTGCGTTGTGTTGTGTTGCCATGATTTGGTGTGTTTTTTAATTCTTGTTTCTGTTTGTTTGCTACCTACCTTACGGGGCGGGCATGTTTGTTTTGTTTGTGGCTGCCTTACGGGGCTGCGCTTTAGTTTGTTTGTTTGATGATGCAAATATGGGGGCATCGATGGCCACAAAAGAAATATTAAGGGCAGGTTAACAGCAGGTTTGTAATCGGTTAACAAGCAACTAACAAACGGATAAGGCAATAGTCTATTGATTTTCATGCGTATAATATCTGTAAACACCGGCTTTAGAACATAGAATAATTCACTATATTGCTAATAAATTTCGACCAGATGAGAATACTGATACCTTTGGCTGCGCTGTTGATCTTTACAGCCAGTTGCAACAAAAACAAAGAATATTGTTGGAAGTGTAAAGTGCGCTACTATCATACCAGCGGACAAACTACCGACGATACAAAAACCATCTGTAACAAAACAGAAGACCAAATTAAAAAAATGCAAGGCCTGCGTTTCGAATCAGGTCCGGGTACCAATATGATGGAAGAATACAGCAACTGTATCAAAAATCAATAAATAATAAAGATAATAAAGAGCGCCTTAGACAAGGCGCTCTTTTCACATTCTATGAAACAAAAAACAAACACCTAAACCTGGAAAAGACCCAATTCAACCACATCGTTTGGTGTATTCAAAAACCAATATTCTCCTTTATCTCTTATTAGTGCGTCTATGGCTGCAGGGAGCTTCCTGCTATATTGCAATTCTGCATCGCTTACCACACCAGCATTTCGCATAGCAGTTATCTCATCTATACTCAGTACACTCAGGCTATCCAGTTGTGTTATCAGCTGTGCTTTCTTCTTCATCAGTGCATCACCACTGTATTGCTTGTCCACAAAATCCAGCGCCATACGCCTACGGATGAACACAGGCATACCCGCCTGTTTACCCGTTGCATATTCATTCAGCAAATCGGCAGATGTCTTAATGCGGAATTGTGTTGGCTTCAATACCCTGAACGGATATTCAACCGGATGTATAGCACCTGCCACAGCACCGGCATTACGATAGGCAATGATATCCCTCAGTGTATCGGTTATCAGTTTATCAAATACATGATTGCTGATATTGCTAATAAACTTGTATAACCTTTCCTGATCAATAGCTTTTGCAACCCCACTCTGTGCTTCTTCCGTTTTCTGCAAATGCAGTGCTTCTATTATCAGGTTCATTACCTGTGCGCATACATCGCGGTGGTGACTGTTGATGCTTACATCGGGGTTCACTATCTGTATGGGGGAACCGTCTTTCAGTTTATCCTGTGGTACTATAATGTGCTGTCCGGGATTGCGACTTATCTGTCCGCTTCCATGGCAACTCCCACAAGACACCAGTTCTACACCGTTAGGGCAACTATCACAATCCTGCTGCACCTGCCCAAGCCCACGGCAATCGGGGCAATCTGTACTTGCCTCTACAATAAAAGGGTGAGATGCTTCTTTATCTACCAACTGTGCGGCACTGTATGCACTTACAAAATCGTCGGCAGCGGCTTTTGCCTTGCTGTAATAGCTATCATAATAGCCTTGTGTATTCCACACGCCGCCTGCGATGCTGATGGGTAAGCGGCCTAGCATGTGTGCATAGTAGCCGTGCGCATCTTCCTGCGAGAGATAATATTTCTTCTCTTCGGGTTTGTAACTGAATCGCCAGATGGTCTGCTTATCTACCCACCATGCATAGCCATTGCGAAGAAATACAAAGTCGTCCTGCGTCAGCAGTACTATATCTTTTGTATTTACAAACCATATATCTACCTGCAGTTTATCATCTGCCTGTGCATAACCGGGCAATGCAGGTATGCGCAGCAATACCCCGTTCGGGTCTTCAACCATATTCCGAAAAGCCACATTGCAGAAATATCCTACTATATCGTGCCCGCCGAAATGATTGCCCCAGATATATTGTTCATCTTGTGCGTCTTGCAGGTTCAGGTCGTAGTTAGTATCTTGAAAGATGGCACCTGTTATTATTTCCGTTATCTGTGCAAATGGGGCTTTCGTCAGCGGACGATATTGGCTGAAACGCCAGTTGCGGGTTGCATCGTTCTCTCTCGGGTGGCGGCTCAGTAAATGTTTATCAAACAAGCGTTGATACTCCGGACCATAATAGCCCTGTGGATATATAGTACCCCCACCCGACAAATCTCTGAATGCAGGACAAGCACCTGTAGTATGCAGGCTGATGCCATAATACACATCGCGTTTCCGTTGCAGGGATTCTGTCATTTCACGGCTCAGTTTCACCGTTTTGTTCAGTATGGCTAATACTTCGTTTGGTTGCATGGTAGCTTATTAGGTTTGGTTATTGGTATCTGATAAAACAAGCAGGGCAGGCACTTACGGGGCGCAGGAATATAGGTTCGGATGCGATGCACCATAGCTACCCGCAATAAATGCCTGCCCTTATGTTACTTGTTATAAAATGCCCTGGCAATCTGTCAGATAAAACACTTCATTGCCGGTTGTAAATTCAGGCTTGTTGAAATCAAGCGGATCGCCTTTGAATTCCAACTGGCCTTTTTTGATTTCGAGGATGTAAGAATTACCACCGCTGCCCTGCCTTTCGTAACTCAGGAATACATCCAAGCCTGCAGCCATAGGTTTGCCATTCTCATCTTTAGGTACTACTACGCTACCATCGCAGAAGACAAACATATAGCGCAGCATTGCGCGTTTGGTTTTTTTATCCTTCCAGAAATCGTAGTCGAAGAACAGATTTGCAGGAACTGCTGTAGGCGTAGTAATAGCTGCTGTCTCAATGGCAATCCTATCCTGGAATGTAATGAGGCGGCTGGTAGCCATGCGTTCGCTAGGGCGGCAGTCTGCAATTTGCAGCTCTTCAAAATTCGGGTCCTGCACTTCAATATTAGCCAATGGGCTGCTGAATGTGAGGGTGTTGGCATCTATTAGTGCCTGCAAGCCTGCACAGGTGAATGGTGCCGGCAGATCTACACTGCAGGGAAAGAAGCCGATACGGTCTATATTACGTTTGCGAACCTTCAGGTCGCAACCACCGGGCTGATTGGTGGTAATGGTGATGTTGGCACAATCTGCCGGACAAAAAGCCATTTGATTAAAAGTTTAGAGGTTAAAAACAAACTATCCTTGTAAAGGCAGGATAAGGCCTGAACGTATGTTTTGAATAGCATACCGGCTATGTGGCAGGAGATTTATAAAAACAAAATTACAACATAATAAACAATTAAACAAAATTAAAAACGATTACAAATTACATTGTAGTAACAAATATTACCACAAGCATCCCGCAAATAACCTGTGTATTGATACACTTCTGAATTCACATTATTATTCGGGTTTACCTTAAATACAATTGTTGTTGCAGTAGCCGAAATGGTTGGGTTGAACAATAATTCATCTGCCTTACCTGTATTTACAGCATTAGTTTGCTTGTAGTAAACCATCGGCACAGTAGTAGGCGGTGTAGACTGTGTAATGTTCAGTGTGATATAAAATGTATTGGTTGATACATTCTTTGTCATCACAGCATTTACAAGCGTCATACCTGTACATGGCTCTGTTGGCTTCGACACATCAGACTCATAGCACATTTTTATCTTATCGCTGCACATATCAGAGTATACACGTACCAGTACACCATTGTTGTTCAGTAACGGAATCTTGAAGCTACCTGTAGAACCTGACAGCGAAGCAACAGTATAAGTATTCGTAGTGCTGTTTTGTGTGTACACAATACGCCAACCGCAAGGCGGGTCTGTGTAGCCTGCGTTCTTTGTGTAATGAACAACGAGATTGTATACGCTCCCAACCTTTACCATTTGTGCGGTAAAGCTCACTTTGGCACAATCATATTCACCGGTAATGGTAAACGTCTTATAGACAGCAGGACACTCTGTACCGTCAGGTTTCACCAATACTATTTCTAGTTCGTATTGATTGGCACTCAGCCCCGTCAAGGTAAATGGGTTGTTATTTCTGTTAGTATATCCGTTCCAGCTTCCGAAAGGAAGTTGTCTGTAACGGACCTTAAAAAATTGTCCGGAAGTAAGGACAGGCTGCGGTATGGTGATAACTGCATTTGGCATGGGTTAAAGGTTTTAGGTATTAACATCAAGTAATAATGGCGTACTCTCCAGTCCATCACAACAATGACGTACAATGCGCACATTGTAAGTAACACCAGGTAAAAGGTTTGTTATTTCAATATCGGGCAGGTAAAAGGGCGAGAGCATTGTGTAATTGGTTACTCCGCTCAGCCTGTAGCCTACGGTGTAGTAAGAAGTACATACTCCTGATGTACTGTGATTGGTGATGGGTATAGTTACTTTTTTTGTCATGGTGAAATTGTATTAAATATTATAAACAAGGTTTTCAAGATGGATGGTTGTACCGCTTTCATCAGCTGATGTTGGCGACCCTGAATAGCGTATCAGTCCCTTATTATCAATGCTCACGTATACACCGACAGGTATTGTATCATTATTAGCATTTGTCAGCACTGCCATAATTGGTGGTCTAGCGGCAGCATCTACGATACCTATAACTTCATAATCCACAAGCACATCTTCGTCTGGCGCCTGCACTATGCTATCTGTAAATGAATGTATGGTAAGGCTTACCTGATTTTTAGACACAAACGCTTTGCTGACATCCGGCCATACCGTCCACACACCTGTAGAGCGAACCAAGACTTCAATCGCGTCATCATTTTCGATGGCAACCGTACCATTTACAGGCGCAATACACTCAATATCTTCCTGCGTTAATGTACCTGCCACAGGTATAGCGCATACTACAGGGCTTACTAATTCCTCTGTACTATTCACCACCCTTCCATATATCCTGTTTCGGGCAATAGGGGCATCGTAGTAAAAAAATGACGGCAATACGCCTTCTGCAAATACACTGACTACATTGTAGTAACCATCAAATTCATCCGTATCGCTTATAGCGGTTACACCATTTTGAGCGCGCAGATAGTCCAGCAAAGTCGTATAATCGTTTGCAACCAGTTGTTTACCCTCTCCGTAAAATGCCCCACCCGAATAGGATGCTGGTATAGCATACATTTTAGCAGCACCGTTATAGCTTATCGCATTGGTGCAATCTCCGCAACCAAACACTTGCCTTTGTGTACAGTCTTGCAATGAAGTTTCGAGCTTAAACAACTCTGCGCATTTATGAATCTGCTTAAAAGCAGTACCACCAGCATATTGGTATTCCTTATAGTTTACATAGTCATCTACCCATATATGGTTTGCATGCAGTTGGTTTTCTATTTCAGCCATTTTCCAGGCAGGGAAGTATTCAAAACCTTCTAACAGATATTGTGTAGTACTTTCAGACTGCTGCAGGCGGCAGTTGTAGCTTATCTCTCGTTTTATCTCTCTTGGCCTTCGTACAATGCGCCCTTTCATACTTGTAATCTTCAGGAAAGGCACAAACGAACCTGTAAGAATCTGTGTAGGGCGACCGTAATAATCGCCTGTAAATGCATCGTAGCAATCAAACTGCGAAATCAACCGTATCATCGGCTCTCCGCAATCATTCAACTTTGCCTTGCCTGCGGGCACTGTAGTACCAACACCACCATCTATCGGATTAGTTAGTACACCATCCTGCGAAACGGTTACCCCCCTTGCCGTATCGCAACACTCGCTGATGCACCACCGTTCTGTCCAGTTGGCAAACAGATAGTTATTCGGCTCGCCAGCATTTGTAATACCAACACGTATCAGAAAGCACTTGTGCGCACACATAGCAGGGCTGAAGCTCTTGAGCCGAGCGGAGAAATAATGGAGCTGGTTAACCGGATTGGTAAAGAAGTAATAATCGAAATAAGATGTTGCGACTTCATAGATGGTATTACCATCTGTACTCCATACCTCGAAACCTATATTATAGTTTCCTGTGCCTTTACCACCCGGGATGCTCCCTTGCAGCATCATATCGCCGGGATAAATCAGTTCCTCACAGTAACAGGGCACACCGGGAAACTGATTGTAATACTGTAATTCTTTTTTATCGCTGAACCAAAGCATGGTTAATAGGGTTTACTGGTTTAGATATTTTATACTGTTCCTTTTAGTTGTATGTATTGGCCCAGATTGTCTGTGGGGTCGTAGCTCACTTCTATTTCTGTTATTACGCCATCTGGGTAAAACTGGAATGGCAACTTGACCTTTTCTCCTAGTGCTATTCCTGCTGCATCATTAAACACCCCCAGCTTTCGTTTCCCATTAGCTTCCGCCTGCAGGTCTTCACAACAAAAGTCAATCTTTGCAGTCCAGTTTTGATTGAGCACGGGCTTCAGCTTAGGATCATCTATCCAATGAAACCAATCCCATAGCGTATCGTAATAGCCCGGCTCAAAATACATGGGGTAATTGACTAGCATAGCCGGCACACCATACCCTGCTCCGCCAGCAGTAGCATCTGCATAATACTCTGCATAGTGTGTGTTGCCTTTAAATATGCTTGACCATAATAGCGAGCTACCTCTTACAAAGGTTTGCGGATGATGCTTTAATAAGTCTGTGAACGGGAGTGGGATACCCAGAACAGATTGATTGTATAATGGATTGATTGCGGGCTCGCTATATCTTAAGTCAAAACTCCTGACAGCTCTTGCATTTTCATATCCGGAATTTGTGTCCCATATCAACACCTTCGGCATTGTACAGGTTTCATCTTTCAGCAACAATACGTGTTCTGTATACTTTTCCAGCATAGGCCTTACAACTGTCTGCATGGCAAAACCCATAAAAATACTCATCCACGATCCATTCATACATACCTGATAGGCATCCATAATATAGTCCGTACTCACACCATCGCACCTGAACTTAGTAGCAGCAAAGGCTGTTTTCTTTTCCATTTTGCCTTCAAAAGTCGGGTTAGCGTCCGTGTTGCCAAACGACACATAGCCATCCATAAATGCCCGGGCTTCATTACCGCAGCTATCTGCCGCATCTGTATTATATACACCATCGCAGTATGCAGGCGTCTTTCTCTCATTCCATTCAAAACAGATTCCCTGCAAGAGCTTGCTTCTGTCAGCACCTTTATCTCCAAAGTCGAATATGTAATTTCCCGGTCCTTCAGTAAAAAAGTCTTTTCGCTGAAAAAACAGATAAGGGACGTAGCTCCCATTTTCATATACAGACTTCACTCTCCATTCTGCATTGTACAATAGCTTCAGTTCATCCAGAAAAGTATCTAATGTATGTAGCGGGCTGTTATCCTGTATATAGTAGTCCCTTTGATTAGGCTCGCTATAACCTGCAACAGACATATTGTAAAATCGCCTGATGCCTTTCTTGGTTTGCGGAAATAGATAACATGCATTATAGTGTGGATTAGCCGTATGTATCACACCATTATTACCTCTCGATTTATCAGATGTTTCAATATCCCATTCCTGTGCAAAAAATATGGGCGCCGTATCAGCAGAAACCTTTACCCCACACTTATCACATACATTCTGAATATAATCCCTGATAAGCGGTGCGGGATGCTCTCTTCCACATCCTGCTGCTTCTATAAAGAAATTACCTATGTTGTCTTTAAAATTATCGGGCGATGTAAATGTGCGGAGGAAGTTTTCCAACTTATCAATTGTATCCTGCAATCCATCAACATTAATATTGCCACCAAGTTTGTTTATAAACTTAGCTATAACCAGAATGGTTTTCATAAGAAACACCAGCGGACCTAATATTGATATCACAATCGGGATGAGGCTTGTCATCATTAGCCATATCAAAAAGGCAACGTTAGCCATCAGATACCATTGTATTACCAATTGCCCATTGGGTCTTATTTCATTGCAATAACTAAATCTGGGATGTTTTTTTGCGACACCACCGCCCTCTTCAAACCAATGTTGATGGTTATCACTAATCAGTGTACTCTTAATACAGTTCAGCACTTCATCTTTCTGTTTGATGGTTACATCAAAAGTGCAGATACTATTTTCGCACCAACGCAGGTCGCTGCTTTTTATGGTATAGTCAAAATAATCACCACAACCGGTGTGTTCTATTTTCACATCAACACTATTCAACGGGGCGCTCACATCATCTATCAACCATTTCTTCAGGTACTGATAAGCGGCACCTTCAAATGTAATCGTTCCGCTGGCACTCTTTTGTTGTTGCAATGCGCCGGGTGTTACAAAACCGCTACCATCTCGTTCCGTAGTCCATGTAAGTTTTAGCTTATAGAGGCTACTCACATCATTTGTCACGTCCACATAATTCCCGTAATTCGGCCATTGCCTATTTGCAGGCAAGCCACCAGGAAACAACTCCAGAAATTGCGGGTTCAGGGGCTTACCGGCAGGCACACCGTAGTGTATCTGCCCCCCGGTAGCACGGAAAGTATCTGTCTGTTTTATATAGAGTTTCAGGTTCAAGGTTGTAAGGATTTAAAATGTTAGTTTTTTCGGTTATTACATCCAGCGTTTTCTATCTTTTCTCACAGCGCGTTCGGTCATTATGCCTACGCCATGTTCATTGAAGAATATATTTTGCTTCATCCGGTTATCTTCAATAGCACTGATAACGCCGTCAAGCTTACCTTCTACAATCCTGAGGTCGTAGCTGGAGGCATATCCCTGCGAACTAAACTGTGGATTGGCAAATGCAGGCATGGTATAAGCTAACGCAGGATTTACAAACTGTAATTGAGCGCCATTATTAATGGCTTCCAACAAATGCCTGTTTCGCCTTGTACCCTCTGCTGTTATTACGCTCTCACCGCTACTTATCCGTACCCAGTTAGCATCATCTCTCGGACCGCCTTTACCTTTAAAGTCTATAACACCATCCGCATAGGCATTATCATTCGACATACTGGTAACGGCAGCATAACCAGCTGCAAGTGCAGCTAACAACGCAGCAATGGTTGCTACAGAACCGAAACCACCACCTTCCAGCGCAGCGCGAGCTACAGCGGCAATAGCATTAGATACTGTTATCGCAGCATTCACTGCCTGTTGTCTGCGGGCAAACTGCGCCCTCATTTCTTGTGCCTTTTGCAGGCGGTCTTCTTCTATTTTCAGTGCCTCTACGTTACCTCGTTCAGCCAACTTCTGGGCAGCAGCAACTCGCTTTTCACGAATGGATATTTCCTTATCCAACGCATCAATCTGCACCTGTACTATTGTATTATATGCATCAGCAACCGCCTGTGCCAATGTCTGATAATCAGCTACTGCATCTAATATTTGCTGCTTGCGTTTTGCAGCCAGCTCCTCTTCCTGTTTCTTTTTTTCTTCTGCATCTCTTCCCAACATTGCATTGGTATCAACCGGCACAATTGTTTCATTAGGTTTGTCAACTGACAGAAAGGTATTACTAATGGTTTGTATAGGCTCCAACTCGTCCTTCTTATAATCCTTTTTCTGCAAAGGTTGTGCTGCTAATCCACCGGCAGAAGATGAGGATGTCTTAACTCCATACTTTTTAAAAATTGCAGCCAAACTTGTCCGCATAGCTTTCGCGGCTTGCTCATATTCTGCATACAGTTTATTTATTTCTGCTTCAGCATCTACAACTATATTTTGTCCAAACAACTTACCTGCAGCTATAAGCCCCGTGTTGTTATTTTTCATCTTTTGGAACATGCTTGGGGCAAGTTCACCAGGTCTGAGTCCATTATATTTCTCCACACCATCTCTATTTAGCCGTTCAGATTCTGTAGCAGACTCTCCCTGTATTTTATACCCGTCAAACTTCTTCTTATTCAACGCCTGTAGCTTGTCTTGAAACTCTAGATATAGTATATGCTGCAGCATTGCATCATTTGATTCATTTTGCGCTTTTGTAATTTCCTCCAATGTGCTTTTTTCAGTCAGCAACTGTGGCAAATACGCGGCATATTTTGTATTTATCTCATCTATCAGCATTTTTCTGGACTCTAACGGTAGGTTGCCATTTTTCAACGCATCCATCTGTGCATTGAAACTAACACGCGTTTCTTCCAGCAATTGCTGTTGTGTCTTCATCTTTTCCGGTGGTCCAAACAATACATAAGCAACCCCCTCACCGATTTTCTCCTTAAAATCGGCAAACATAGTTTTCAGTTTTTGTATTTGCCCTTCTGTAGTACTGCCAAAAGCCTGGGCACTACCACTTACTTTCGCAAAAACCTCCGTTATTATCTGTTTATAGTTTGCAGCTACATCGCCACCGTTTTTCATCACAACATTAATATTCTTAAAAGCATCTGTCTGCCCATTCAGCCCATTAATGAAAACATCGGTAGCATCTGCAATAGAAACATGTTGATTTGCAGCATATTCTGCAATGATGGATGTTAGCTCTTTAATTTGCTCTCCACCAAGTTTACCAAAAGACACAAGTGCTTCTTGTGCAGCTAATATTTCATCATTATTAATATAACCAAGCTGGTCAGATAATTTTTGTGCCTGTGTTGTCAAATCCTGAAAATACTCACCTTCACCAAATTGTCTGAGGCTGTTTTGCAACTGAAGTGTAGCTGTTTCCTGTTTAGCATACTCTTTAGTTAGTGCGTCCAATTTATTAATCGCATCTTCTATTGTATCTACAAAATCAATTACAGACTGCATTGTCTTCATTACACCACCACCTATATTCCCTAATGAGCTTAGGCTGGATAAAACACCTCCACTTTGTGTAGTTTTTGTTTTAGACGCGTCATTAAGGCGTTCGTAACCTTTAGTTGCTTTTGCAAGCAATGCCATTTCCTGCGAAACGCTGGCCTGCCATACTTTACTCTTAGATACAGCCTGTGTTAATGAAGCACCATGTTCCTTAATTCTGATATTCAGTTTATCGATTGTCGATTCTATTTTAGTTCGTGACGCATTGCCATCACTCAGCGAATCAAGCCTTTGTTTTAACTTTAAAACAAGTTCATTTAGCTTTACAAAATAGTCAATCTGGTTTCGTATAGAATTAGTAGCTTTAACCAGTTCAGCATCATTTACGTCATAGGTTATCCTATGCACCACATCAATGATATCAGGCATAAATATTCAAAAAATAAAAAAGAAGAAAATATGCACTTAAAGGCGGCATTTGTGCCTGATGACGTAAAAGAAGAAGGACGTCTCCTTAAAAAACAATAATTATCACAAAAATAGTATTATTGATTTAAACGAACAAATAAAACTTTACCAATGAAACAATATTTACCATTACTAGTAATACCAACCCTGTTATTCGGATGTTCTCCGGAAGAAAAATATGCTCAATATGGCTTAAAGGGTGATGTCAAAACTGTTATCGAAACTGAATACACTCAAGTGGCAAATATGTTTGGGGAGTGGGTACCTGCAGACACGACAGAACATCACGAATACATGATAAAAAGGTATGACACCAATGGCAACATGTATAGATTAGAATTCCATAAAGTACTGTCTGTGGATTATGCGTATTCTGTATTAATATCAAGCTTTAATAATCAAAAACTGATAAGGTCATATATATATAATGTGCTAGGTACACTTACAGACAGCGAAACTTACAACTATTTATCAGAGAATACGTATACCCAAACCGACTACGACTCTACAGGAAAAGCAGACCGCATAACATCAACAAAAATAGACAACCATCGCAGACCGCTTTTTTATCATGTGACTAAAGCTGCAGATAGTACAACTCTTATTACAGAAGAATTTGATTACCATGGAGACACTACATTCATTACGTATGCAGACAAGGTTATCGGCAAAATAGAGAAATTAAAAAAAATTGTTGTGAAAAAAGATGATAAGGGAAACCCAATTACAATAATTACAATTCCTGCTGATACTTCTGATGCCAAACCAGCATACATCACAATTAGAAAGTATGAATATTATCATTAATAAACTTTTCATTTTCTCTGCAATGGCTTTTTGTCTTTGCACATTCATCTGCAAGGGGCAACAAAACTATTCTCATACTGCAGAGTTAGGATTCGTGGCAAAGCCCAAAACGGTTGTCATTCTGTCTTTCGAGGCGCGTACAGACAAAGACAGCAAGTATGAAAAAGCAGCACGCTACCCCTATGGTAAAGAGATAACACGTTTCATGCCCAATGGCAATATTGCAAACACTATCAACTATTGGTTCGATAATATACACGCACCATATACAGATACTGTTGAGATGACCAGAACAGAGTACACTTACAACGGGAACAAATGCACAGGGCTAATCATATATTCTAACGATGTGAAATATCTGAAAAGCAGACGCACGTGGCAAAACAACTTGCAATATACCGACAGCACTTATGTATATACTTCCCGCACAGACTCAACCGGAAAACTAATTGGCATAACTGAAACAACGCTCAACAGTAGCTTCACCCCCATTACTACCAAACGTACTGAGTTTTACAAAGTAATGCGCAACTATGGTGAAGGAAGCAGCGCGACTGTAAATCTGCGCGAAAATCAACCACCAATAGTCATTACCGATACAGTAAAAGAAACAGCTGTATATACTACAAAAGACGATAAAGGCAATAAGCTGACAAGCATCTACGAAACAGGTTTTTCTGCCTACAAAGAATATATGATGGAAGAATACAGCTACGAATATTACTAAGCGCTCTTCTTTATCTCCTGCATTTGCTCATTATGCCATTTAGCATAATGAGCTTTTTGTTTTATACGATAATAGAACATAAATACACTGGTATCCATCATGTGTTCTGCAGCCTGTAGGTTTCCTTCGCAATACTTCATAGCAATATCCCAGAAGCCATCATACCACTCATCTACCTGTGCGTCTACGCTGCGGATTGTGGCATCAGGCCGTTGAGGAGTTCCCTTCTTTGATTGAAATAGTTCGTATCGGTCAAAATATCCAACTGTTCGCTCCATGCCGGCGTGTATGGTATTCCTATGCTCAAAAAAAAAGCATACAGTGCAGGGTCGGCAGCAACACCTTGAGTAGCATCGCCTTTTGCAAGGGCTACTTTCTTATTGGTCCAGAAGTCTTCTGTAATATCGGGGTTTTCACCTTCTACAAAAGAATAGATGGCACCCATGCGTAGTGCACAGTCTTCATCTACAGGATAGCGAAGACGATATTTAATATTATTGGCAAGTGTGGCAATATCAGAGCGCAATGTCTTCAGGCTTTTTTCATCATTGCATATCTCCAGCATTTTATCCATCATATTACCTAAGAGCTCTTTTGTAGCACCGCCTGCGGCATATATATTTTGTGCCCCTGCGGCTACGTAGCGGCTCATATGGTAGCCATTGGCTACATCTTGTGGCATGTAAAAACGGAGATTATGAACGGTGGAATGGAAGACTTCTTTGTACTGAGGATTTTCAGAGAACATGATAATCAGGGTCATTTAGTAACCACTAAAATTACACATTATCACCAAAATAACAAACCAAATTATTCTTGTTGGCTATTCATTTGCTGATATCTTAACTCTCTTTCCATACGTACTGCATCATTCACCTCTTCTGATGTTGCATTTACCATGACCATGCGCAGCCCCTCTTCTGTACGTACATAAGCAGGATGCCTGCGCCTGCGTAGTATTATTTTATGTAGCAGCTCTCTTTTTTCGCTAAGCGATACAGGCTCCATTTCAGCCTTTAGTGTACCAGACACCAACCCTTTGTAGAAATACAGTATTCCTGCATCTATACGATGCCTTATTTCAGGATTTTCCATCATATACTCTATTGCTGCGGGTATAAATTCGGGCACCATACGGGGAAAAGCTGCCCTTATTGCACGCTCTTTATTGCCGTGCACTATCATCTCTCTTACAAATATGTCTTCCGTAGAAGAAGGTAGATTATTCATCGATTGCTACGCTGAACATAGCAAATATACACATTAAACACCCATAAAAGCAAGTCGTAATATAAAGCAACAAAAAATTAATACGCTGTAAGGGCAATGCGGCTAATAAAGCACCATCAAGAGGCACAATAACAAAGCCACAACTACTATCAGCAGTGGCATATATTTCTCCCACAAAGCCATAAGGCGGCTACGTTGTGTTTGCTTGTATATAGCTGTCAGTAAGCCATTATCAGCCGGCACCAGCAAGGCTACCCTATCGGCTATGGGCTGCATGTATTGATGTTTCAGATGCCTGGTACTATTAAGCACAGCTTGTACGATGGCCTGATTATCATCGGTTTCCTTTTTCAGCATAGCCATATGCCCATCTTCCAGCAGCAGCATTACATAGTCGTGCAGTGCACTGTGGCTCATACGGTAGGTATCTACTGTAGTCATGTGCTTTTGTAGTTTCTGTGCCTCTGAAAGTATCCATGCTGGCGATATAACAACTTGCTCCTTGGCCCTGTTTGCCATTCCATTCAGCCAACGTTCTTCATCATACTTACGGCGTTTATGCTCATGGCTCAGTACGCTATAAGCCTCCTGTATCTCCAGAAAATGATTATGGGCAAAAACATCGTCAGGGTTTGTATCAGGATGGTATTTGAATGCCAAAGCACGATATGCCTTCTTCACCTCTTCCATTGTGGCAGAGGGCAAGAGCTCCATTGTTTTATAATAATCTTTCAATACCGTGGCAGGCATGTGGCAAATGTAGGGTGTAATATGCTTATTCGGAAACCTGTATACTCAACCATATACAACTACGCCATCAACAATGGCAGTGCAGTGCTGATGGCGAGTGGCCGATTTGTAAAAGAATAATATTTAGTTGCTGAAAGAAAGATATCTCACGTTGTTTTCTATCAACCATTGGCGAAATTTCTCTTCGTCTTTGGGTTCATGATGTACTATCTGTCCGTTCTTCAATGAAATGATAAATGTGCCGAATGTCACTGCAAATGCACTTAAGTCTTCTGCTTTGTACGGGAAATTAGTGTTAGGCATAGATGATGTTTTGTATTGTTTGGTAAAGGCGGTGCGAAGCTAAATAAAACACCTGCAATTATCCATTGACCTCAATCAATTTCCGCTTCGTTTAATGGTATTTTAATTTGTTAAGCGCTCGTTAAGCGATTGTAAAACCCGTGTTAACCACGGGTAAATATTTCGCACAAGCTATTGAGGCACACCATCTTTGTATCATCAAACAGACAAACAAAACAAACTGATCTACAAACCACAATCAAACCGAAAACAAAAGACCGGCTCCGTAAAGCAGGCACACATAAAAAGCCCAACCCCGTAAGGTTGGCAAACAAAAAAAACCCAAAGACCTGCTCAGTAAAGCAGGCACACAAAAGCCCAACCCCGTAAGGTTGGCAAACAAAAAAAAGACCCGCCCCGTAAGGCTGGCAGCAACAAGAAAGGATATGGGCGGTACCGTAATGCCACCATTTTAGCCGAGGATACAGCGCAGCCCCTGAAGGCTGTGAAAAAGAAGAGAAAACTCCAACAGCATTGAAAACAGCCCCGTAAGGCTGAAAAAAACCAAGCAACCCCGTAAGGTTGCTTTTATTAAACTAAAACAGGCAAATACACCCGATATGCTAACAAGCTTTATTATTTTATCATTTATCAGGAAGATAAGACAATTGATGCCGCCGGAACAAAGTAACCGCAGGCATAGTATATATCCGTAAACACGCATCTGCCATGCACCACATTACCACAGCAATTGCTGTGGTTTTTTTATGTCCGGTCACAAATTGGCTACCAATTACTTAACACCATTTTGGTTAACAGCCCGTTAACCGCTTGCAAAATCCACGTTAACCAAAGCGGATAATTACGCTAATCATCAACTCTCAGACTATATTTGAGTCATCAAACAAACAAAACAAACATTTTAAAGAGAGAATATAGCCCCGTAAGGCCGTATACAAACAAACAAACGATGAGAAAGATTGCCGCTTCTTTACTCCTTTTACTAAGCACTACCATAGCATTTGCCCAAAACGCAAGCAGCACAGCAACACAAACTATCAACCTTAATTTAGCAAATGCCATATCTATAGAGTTTGTTGCTACAAACAATAACACAGGTGCACAAATCAATCTTGCCTTCAATACAGTGAACGACTATGCTAATGGCGTAGAAAGTGCAGATGTAACACTTCGTGTACGTAGCAACAAAAAATTCGAAGTACGCACGAAATCAAGCACAGAATACTTTTCTTATAGTGGCACAACAAGCCCTGCACCGCAGATGAAAGTTAAAAACGTGCTGAAAATGAAGGTGACAAATAATGGTACAGGTGGCAACATAGACAATGGTTACGGAAGCTACAAATCGATAGACACAGACTGCGAAGACATACTAGACAACTGCTCAAACGGCGGTAACCAAACATTCTCTGTAAAATACCAGGCTACGCCGGGGTTCAGCTTTCCCGCAGGCACATACACTACAGACATTATATACACTGTAGTTCAGGAATAGCATTCAGGATTTTTCATATAGCACTAATTAATGGGTAATAAAGGAGCGCTTTCGTTGCGCTCTTTTTTTGTTTTTTTATCGTATTTTGTTAACGACTCGTTAATGACTTGTAAAGCGGTTGTTAACGACTGGTAAATAATTTGCTAACAGCTGGTACTTGCACGCATATTTGCACTACCAACACCACCACACTACATGAACAAAAACATCATCGCTTTATTTATCATCCTCACCGCTACCCTCCTGAAAACAACTACAATATTTGCCCAAATAGCCTCTGCAGCAGGTTCTCAAAAAGTATCGCTGGCATTGGCAAACGTGGTACAGATATCGCAGTTCAACGGTCAGGGAAGTAACGGAACGGTATCAATGCCGCTGACAACAGCAGCGACAATGAGTCAGGGAGTGGAAAGCCCCCTTTATACAGTATCCATTAATAGTACAAATGGATTTGATGTAAAGGCACAGGCAGTAGACGAATATTTTACCTATAGTGGTACGGCCGCAACAACGCCTGCCATGAAGGTAGCAGATGTACTGGAGCTGAAAGTGGTACAGAATAACACAACAGGTAATATTGCCGGTGGACACACACAATATCAACCTGTACCGGGTACCAACCAGTCTTCTATCATCGAAAATGGCAACCGTGGTGCAAATCAGACGTTTGCCGTGCAGTACAAAGCCACTCCGGGCTACAACTATCCGGGTGGGTTATATACCGCAGCCATAATGTATACAGTGACACAGTTTTAAAATTCGTTACATATAGAGTAGAAGGATAAGGAGCGCTTTCGTGCGCTCTTTTGACATTTATATACTTTTGTAAAAACTACATTTTGTTGTATTTTTGCAAATAAGTATTTATCACCATGACCTACACTACCCTATATGACCGCCTGATGGCAGCAAACAAACGTTTCATCCTCAGCTATGGCGGCACAGCCAGCGGCAAGAGTTTCAGTGCCATACAAAAAGAAGTGTCCATTGCAGATACCCGCAAAGTAAAAACACTGGTAATACGCAAAGTAGCCAATACCCTGCGCGATAGCGTCATCCCGGGATTCCGTTCGCGCATTGAAGAAATGGGGCTGGCAGAAAAATTCTCCGAAAACAAGAGCGACCGCACACTGAAGCACGAAAATGGTTCTCAAATCATCTTTCGCGGGCTGGACGACCCCGACAAGCTAAAAAGCTTTGAAGGACTGGAACGCATTCTGGTTGAAGAAGCAGCAGAGCTGGAATTTGAAGACTTTCTGGAGCTGAACCGCCGCGCACGTGGTAGAGAAAACATACAAATAACCCTTGTCTTCAACCCGATGCACGAAGAGCATTGGCTGAAAAAACACTTCTTCGACCGTGAGGATATGGACGAGGACTGTATAAAGATACATAGCACTTACAAAGACAATCCGCACCTTACAGATGCCGACCGTAAGCAGATAGAACTGCTGAGGCAGTACAACGAAAACCAGTATCGCATCTATGCATTGGGCGAATGGGGCATACGCGAAAACAATGCCCCATGGCTGTTTGCGTTCGATAAGCAACGCCATGTAAAGAAAGAGATAGACATTATGCCCTCATTCCCCATCTACCTGTCGTTCGACTTTAACCGAAATCCGCTCACATGCCTTGTAGCGCAAATGAGCCCTAACAAGGGACAGGCAAACAGCTTTATTCACTTCATAGATGAATTCAGCGTAAAGGACCAGCTACCCGAGCTTTGCAGGCAGATATATGCCAAATACAAAGGCCATACCATATACATAACGGGCGATGCCAGCGGCAATCACGGCGATGTAGGCTTTGAAGGCAAGAATGACAGCTACTATACCATGATACGTAGTATGCTGAACCTGAATAACAGACAAGCCATCCTTAACAGCCGTAACCTGACACACAACGACAGCCGTGCATTGATTAACACATTATTATTTCAATACCCAAATATTAGTATATCAGAAACAAACTGTCCTTTACTGATACGCGACTGCACCATGGCAATGGTAGACGAAGACAGTGAAGTGCCCGGGGCACTGAAGAAAGATAGGAACATCTACAAGATGGACCTTTTTGACTGTTTCAGGTATTTCTTCCAGACATTTTTTAAAGACTATGCTACCAGAATAACGCTTGGAAAGGCAGCGTAACAATCTGACAACACATGCATTCACCTAATTATCGATCACCGTATTTTGGCTTTGCGACTTGATAGTAAGCACAACCGTGGTACCTGTTTCCGGCAGCTGTTTGTCGATGTACTCAATTGCAATATCAATAGGTTCGTACCTATTAAATGTTTCAATCAGTTCTTTTATCAAATCAGTCCCGTAAGACTGTGTTTTATGTTTTGTGTCAGATTTAATGTCTTTTGATCGCTCTCTACCCACCCCATTATCATCAATAACACAAATCAACACATCAGGCTCAGGCTTTGCAAACTTCAATATCAGCCGACCACCTGTACTACCTGTATGAAAAAGCCCGTGATTAATAGCATTTTCAACAAGAGGCTGTAATAATAACGCTGGTATTTTTTCTGTGTATGGGTTAATATCATCAGCTATTTCAACAATAAAATCGAATAGATTTTCAAACCTTGCTTGTTGCAGCAACACATATTTCTTCAAGTTATCTACCTCTTCATTTAAGGATATATACTTATCTCTTGATGATTTGATATAATTTCTCAACAACTCTGAAAATGAAGAAATGTGGTCGTACGCATCTTCAAATTGCTTTTTCTTAATAAAATACAACCCAGTGCTTAATGTATTGAAAATGAAATGTGGATTTATCTGTGCATGTATAGACTTCAGCTCTATCTCGGTTCTCAGATTCTTCAACTCTGCCTGCATATTCTTGCGTGCATTAGCCCTGTCTGTTACTCGTTTTGTAAACAATACCGCTACTACTACCAGCAAGCCCAAGCCCAGCAGCACAGCACCACCCAGCACTGCCTTACCTACAGGGGTTTGCCACCAGTGTGGCTCTGTGTACAAGTAAATAGCAAACACATCACTGTACCAAGCCTCATCATAAGCCTGCAGATATACTTTATTATACCTGCCTGGCAATAGCCCAGTAGAATACCATTCGTTTGCATTAAGTACTACCCAGTTATTCTCATCACCTTCGGTGCGATACCTGAATGAAACCTCACCTACACCGGATGGATTTATAACATCCAACAATATCTGCTCTTCTGCTCCACCCACTCTTATTGTATCATTATTTTTCAATTGCAGCAGCAGACCACCTACGTTGGCCAGCAATCTGTAGTCTGTATATTTAGACTTGGCAACAAATGCACTTTCTTCCGGCACACTCACCTCGCACATACCTTTATCTGTATTAAATCTTGCAACGGTATCATCTAAATAAAAACTAGTACTTGCCAGATACCTGTACTGTGAATACTTGCTATTAGGCATGTACACCGGCTTAGACACATTACCCAAAGAATCGAACAAGCAAAACACCAAGCCAAACTCACTCAATAATGCCAACTTGTTTTTATGTACCGCCAGATTGCAGGCAGACGCATTTACTGACAATGGTATGTTTCTGAAAACACGATTATACCAGTTATATATATGCAAGCCATTGTTGCTTAAGAAAAGAATATTTCTTCCAAATTTGTCTACAACAATTTCCTTTAGCTTATTTATACCCAACCGCTTCAGGGCTATACTATCTAAAATTGCACTTTTATTATTGGTGATATTATACAGCTCCAGCTTGCCCTCGTAATAGCTGTAGGAACACATGTTCTGCATATCAATATCAGAAACCTGTGAAACAGGAGTCAACAGCTTCTCGTATCTGATATTATCCTTGTAATATACCCAGCACAGCCTTGCTATAGCCCTTGTATAAATAGTATCGCCTTTTGTACCATACAATTTATTATGCCCTACAAGCTCAGTTGCACCAGGGGTTTTTATAAAATTTTTCTTAACAACATCGGCCATATTAATCCCCCAGGCATACTCCGCAACTATGTCTTTCATATATGGCAATAGCGTAGCATTTTCTTCAAAAAAAACGAAATAGCCGATACTGGAACATATCAGCAACTTCCCTTTTGCCATCTCCTTAACACCATTAACTGCTTTCAACTCTTTATACTCTTTGGCAACAACGGTACCATCAGGCTTTATCAATAGCAATTTACGATCGGGGTTTTGCCACCAATATTGTATACCTGCTGAACTACAGCCAACATATTGCGCATCACTAAAGTTTATCTTTTCATTAAAGCGGAATATATTAGCTCCCAAATCCTGATATAGCCCAACGTTAGATGTTGTTGAAAATCCTTTCCACAGTTTGTCGCCCACATACCACACCAAAGAGCTATTGAGAGTATCGCTTGCAGGCATCAAATCCTTTAGCCAATAAGTATTAACTACCTTAAAATTACTATCTAATACAATGCGCCTTTTATTGGTAGATAAATGATACAAATCACCTACCTGATGACTGCCGAGTATATGCTCACCTTGTACAGAATCTAATACGAAGCTGAATACCTTGCAACCACTCAATGTATAAGCATACAATTTATTAGATGTTGTTCCCAACAGCATAATACTGCGCTGATTGTGATTGGCATTATATTTATCCGCCCCACTGGCAACAGTCGGGTAAGTACAGATTTTTTGAAAACTCTTTTTGCCACCTGTACCGTTTAGCAGTTTGTACAAACTACCAGACATCAAGACACTGTAATTTCCATTTGCATCAATGGCTCTTTCTTTCTGCATGGTCCACTCTGTCAGCACTTGTTGATTCGATACTTTATCTCCCTGCACTTTGTAGAAATCTATCGTATCGTATACCTGAGAGAAGCTGACTCTTGAATTCAAAAAGCAAATTCCATCCTTTATACGAGTCATCTGCCTTGGGTATATACCCGTACCACCAACACTTCTTATTACACTTGTGTATTTATCATTTTTTATATACCCCAGTTCGTAAGTTTTAGAATTTAGCCATATACGATTACGATCATCTTCTACAAGCATCCATACATCTTCCCGGGGCAATCCATCTTTTTCCCCAAACCTTCTGAATTTGTAACCATTGTATTTCAACACCCCTTTGGTAGTAGCTATCCACGCATAGCCATAGGTATCTATTACAACCTGATAAACGTGATTGGATGGCAGGCCATTATTGACATTGAAATGAAGAAAATGTTTTTGCTGTGCCTTGCTATAGTATGCCAGCATCAGCATATAGCAAAGCAACCCAAAAGCAATATTTCTTCTATTTAAGTTCATTCAAGATTGTTTATTTACGCTCATTCATCATACGGCTCAGTTCATCCTTATTTTGTCTGGAAACCGGTATTACAGCGCCATTAGACATGTACAGGCTACCCGGGTGCTCGTATCGCTTAACATGATTGAGGTTGACAATATACGAACGATGCACTTGGCAAAAAGCCAAGCCATCTAACATAGGCCTGTATTTGCCTATACTGTACGAGCTGAGCAACTTGTCATTTTTCATTACAACTGTAGTATACCTGTTTACAGACTCCAAGTACAATATATCATTTACATCTATATAATCTACACCTTTCTGAGATGGTATACCAATCTTATTATTTTGACTTGGTTGCAACGTAACCCCAGACAATGCAGCTCTTTTATGATTGATACGCTCTATTGCCTTATTAATAGTTTTATAAAGCAGGGTATCATTAATCGGCTTCAGCACATAGCCTGTAGCGCCAAAGTTGAAGGCATCCAATGCATGCTCTGAATGAGCCGTTACAAATATCACCTCACTTTTCAGTTCAGGCACCAGCGCCAACAGATCCATGCCATTTTTTTGCGGCATAGATATATCCAGAAACACAATATCGTAATCGTGCAGTTTCATTGCGTGCAATGCGGGCTTCCAGTTGTTGTAAGATGCTACCACTTCAACATTACCATACAACTCAGCTATGCTATCTTGTAGCAGTTCTACAGCTTTGGGCTCGTCGTCTACTATTATACAGGAGTAGGTATTATTTATCATCTTTCAATTCTTTGATAGTGAGTATGACAGTTGTGCCGCTTTCAGGCGCTAGCTTATCTATATACTCTATGGTTATATGTACAGGTTCGTATTTATTAAAAGCTTCAATCAGTTCTCTTACCAAATCGGTACCGTATGACTGCGTTTTATGTTTCGTTTCTGCATTAATCTCTTTAGCCCTTTCCCTACCAACCCCGTCATCATCTATAATACAAGTCAACTCATTATTATTTTTCTCAAAACGCAGCAACAGGCGCCCGGGTTTAGACTTATGAAACAGCCCGTGATTAATGGCATTTTCAACAATCGGCTGCAGCAACAAGGCAGGTATTTTTTCTAATGATACATTTACCCCTTCACCTATCTCTACATCAAACTCATGCAGATTCTCAAACCTCGATTGTTGAAGCGTTACATAACGCTTCAGGTTATCAATCTCTTCTTGTAATGTTATATACTTCTCTCTCGATGACTTTATATAATTCCGAAGCAATTCAGAGAACGCTGTTATGTGATCGTATGCATCTTCCATTTTATTCTTCTTTATAAAGTACAGACCTGTACTCAGTGTATTGAAAATAAAATGCGGATTTATTTGTGCATGTATAGACTTCAGCTCCATCGAGGTACGCAGACTCTTCAGTTCAGCTTCCAGGTTTCTGCGAGCATTTACCTTATTTACCTGCCGGCGTGTTATCTGAATTGCCAAAAACACAGCACCACCCAGCAACAATAGCAACATCGTAGCTATTGCCGATTTCCCAATTGTAGTTTGCCACCAATATGGTTTTATATATACCCAAACCATTATAGCAGGGCTATTCCATCCTTCATCTGTAACCTTCAGGTATACTTTGTTATAGACGCCTACCCTCAGGTTGGTTACAAACCACTCTGTACCATTCAATTGTTGCCACGACTCTGTAGTACCGGGCACATAATAATAAAAGCGTGGAGTACCCACACCATATGGGTTAATAACATCGAACAGAAAAACAGGGTTTCGCTGATCCATCTTTAATGTATCGCCCTTCATCAACGGCCCAAGTTTGTCTTTGTATGTTACCGTTAGCTTGAAGGCAGGAGAGGTATTGTTGTTTATATACAAGCTGTCGTTCGGGATAGGTACAGACATCAAACCATTATCAGTATTAAAAACTACAGTACTATCTCCAACAAAAAATCTATCCCCCTTCAAAAACTTGTAGAACCTGTATTTGTAATTAATTACATAATAAGGATTGGAAACGCTGCCGTCATTATGCAGTTTATAAAAAACAAGTCCGTATGGTGAATTAAGTATAAGGTTGTTGCCATCTATTTGCATATTGCACGCTGTAGGCACAAAGTGCATTGGCAGCTTTTGTAATATTCTTTTACGAATATTAAACACAAACAATCCACTTTTAGACAACATATACAGCCCTGCATTCTTAGTGTCAAATTTCAATGCATTAACCTCGTCAATTCCCAATTGTTTTAGTGCAGAAACACTTATAGAATCTCTCTTATTAGTAAACAGATGGTCTGCTATTAACCAATTTCTCAAAAACGCATACAAATTTTTACTTATAGTATCAATAGTATGTATTTTACTGATGATCTTTTGGCCTTCCATAGCCTTCAGCGTATCTTTTTCAAAATAGTTCTTATACATAGCTTGCCCTGCACCTATATACAAACTATCCTTGTACATGTACAAATCCATGATATTGAAACTTGTCAGATACCTATATTTATCATTTATCGGCATTACTTTATTGCCGTATTCAGGGTGATAATACCACTTAAACCTATCTATAAAACTTCTTATTTCACCTGTTTTAGGGTTAAAATCATACAACTGGTATTTGGCATATAAAAAGCTACCCAAATTTGGGAAACCTACAACTTCTCTAACTTCATGCAGAATGCCATAGTTTCTACGTTTTAATTCGCCTGTTTCTTTCACACTGATAAGTTCGTGTGTATTATTATTCCACCAATAGCTTGTGCTTGCACCCAATGGTTTTCCTACATACTCTGCATTGCTGACATTTTCTACAGGTAGCTTTCTGATAGCGTTTTTGGCAAAATGTTGATACATCCCTTTGTTGGCAGTCGTGCTGAATCCGTTCCAGAACCGGTCTTTCATGTACCACACAAATGAAGTCTCCGTCGTATCGTCCTCCGGCAGCATGTCTTTTAAATAATTTGTTCTGATGTATCGTAGCTTGTAATCCAGAACAACTATTTTTTTACTGCTTACCAAATAATAGTACTCTTTGCCCCTATGCACTACAAGCCAATACTCAAACTGCCCCAGTTTATCGTAATAGGTGGTTACTGCACCGTTTTTTACATCTATAAAATAGATTGTGTTTCTCACGGCAGAATAAACTATGAAGTGTTTATCGCTATTAAACAAGAATCGTTGCATAGTATCGATAAAACTTGTTGGGATGCTTGTTTTATATAATGGGCGATTTATGTATTTCCCATCTGCCGATACTTTGTAAATAACATTACTGTTTCTAAGTTCGTATATCTCTCCATTGGCCGTAAACATGAGGTTTCTGCGTGGTGCATCACCTGAATTGATGATAAACCGTTCAACTATGCCATTTCTTATTCTACAGCCAATATCTACTCTTTCATTCAGTCTTTTGGCTATCGAATCGGGGAAGAAAGCAATGCCATTATCTATTTTTTGTAAGCCATGCGGGTATACCTGCGTAAAACTGTTGCTGATTACGGTTTTAAATCGATTATTCTGTATATAGCCAAAATTATTGGTAATAGAACCCAGCCATATTTTGTTTGCATTATCTTCCATGAGATACCAAACGTCTTCTTTAGCCAGCCCCTCATCTAATCCGAACTTCCTGAAGGTGTATCCATTGTACTTCAGCACCCCCTTTGTTGTGGCTATCCATGCGTATCCGTACGTATCTACTATTACCTGGTAAACATGGTTTGATGGCATGCCGTTGTAGATATTATAGTTATAATACCCCAGTTGCATTTTTTGCGCACCTGCACTCAGTGCCATTATGCAGCACCACAAGACTATAATATATCTATAATATACGGCCCTCAAGCAAGAAATTATTAAGGGCTTTAAGATAATGAATGATGAGGGCATATAGCCCCCATCTGTATTTTCATTATACGAGCGGTTGGTTTCATTCTACGAATGGTTAACACTCCCGATAAAATCAGCCATTATTTCTTGATGCGGAAACGCAAATCGGCCTGCACGTTCGATACGCCATACTGATTGCGCACCTGTGGCAATGGCTCATCTGCCTCATAAGGCTCTACATAGTAGGTATAGCGAACACCTGCGTATATACGCTCTGCGAAACGGGCACCCACATGCACCTCGCCCGTTGTCTGGAACCTTGCCGCACCTCTGAACCTGCCAACTTCTATCGAAGGAACTACACCTCCACCAATGCACATATCCACTTTCTTGCCCATTATAGGCATAAATGTGAAGCCAAGCCCTGTACCCAGCGATGCTGCAGTTATACTATAGGTACGATAATAATTGTTCGGATAATAACCCGGGTAGGTTGTCATCGGGTATATACTGTTGTAAGAATACGTTTCATTAACGTGAAAATAGTTGGTATGCAGCCTTACTGGTATAGAAACGAAAAACCTGCGGCCACCACGGTCAAAGTTGAAGTCTGCTGTGAATGAAACTGCAGGCGCATCGTTGTTGATATCTGTAATAGTAGCTATAGAATTAGTAATACGCGCACCCGAAAGCCCCCAAAGCACACCAATATCTACACTGTTTTTACGGGCTTCAGCAGTAAATGTGCTACCTGCCAGCAGCAATGCGAGGACTATTTTTTTCATAATCTGAGGTATTGTGGTTGGTTTGTGTTAAGATAGTTAATGATACAATAAAATTATTTACCAACTAACGTGCCAAACTAGATGATTAGTATACAAACAGCTGACTAAATACTTACCCCCAGAAACAAGGAAATATATGTTCCTTTATCAGAAACCCAATCTCTTGCGGCTATGTTTCTGTTCTTATCCATGTATAATACTGTTGTTTGCGATACCCTGTTGCCATTTGCAATGCTTCCATATTCTGCACCTATCCTTAGCAGCCTTTTGCCCATAAATGACGGCGCAACCCTGTAGCTTATAGAACCATAATACATAAAATTAAATCCTAAATCGGAACTTGTTGGCAAGCTGCGGGTATCAATGTTAGCGCCATGTCCTGTAAATCTGAATACAGCCAACTGGTCGTACCCTGTCTTATAATCCCTTACATACAACCCTTCTTCCGTGTATGCCTTGTTGGCAAATACCGCGGCATCAAACATAACACCGGCCGATATATCTATATTACTCCTTCCGCTCAACGGGATTGTATATACTGGTGCTATTCTTAATGCCATAGAATGTACCTTAAACTTAATATCCCTGCTGAGGTCTGAACCCAAACCCGATGCAGCAGTTCCGTACTGCAATGTATACCTGTGCGGCGTATGCCTGTATTCCACACCTACATTCAGAAATACAGGCACAGTACGTCTTGGTATCAGCTGCATATCTACACCCACTTTATAGCCAGTGGTCGTATTTACTTTCAAAAAGCCTGCACCGGACTGCACTTTGTCTTTGTCATTCAGGTTTACAATAGCACCGCCTGTCAGCAAAAAATATACGCTCGCTTTTTTATTCTTAAGTTCTGGCATGCTGAGTGGTTGTGCCTGCGTGGTTATGCGGATAAATATCAATAGCAGTATTATTAAAATGTGCTTCATTGGTATCAGGGTTTGAAGTTGAGGGTAACGGTTGTATCTGCCAGTGCGGTGTATTTGTCTGATATCAGGATAATGGCAAAACGCTGCGGTTTGTTTACATACCCTTTGGGTTTGATACGAAATGCAAAGCGCTGAACGATATTAATGAACCAATTGCCCCCTCCCGCAGAAGCATTGATAAGATCTATTGTAGCTTGTTTGGTTTTGGCTGTTGAGTCTGCATACGGCATATATGTATCATCTGCATGGTACATGCTTTGCGTATCATAGAAGGTGCAGTCATCTGCCAGATTACTGCCTGCTTTGTAAGTATCATTAAAATCGTTCAGGGTTATCACTTTAATATCCGCAACCTGCTCTGCCAGCTTTGTATATCCTTCAGATGGCTTAAATGCATAGGCAGTATTGCCCCACTGAAAGTGGGATGCCAATGTTGTATAAGGTATCAGCGCGGTAAAGAACACATCATCTTGCCTAAAGGTAGCATCGTTGAAAACTGTTGTACCAGTGGTAGTATATATTCTGGCTATTAACTTCTGGTAAATAACTGTAGTATCTCTCGTTGTACATGCCCCAAAGATGAGGAGCGATGTAAAAGCTACACGCAAAAGGTTTGTGGGTGATTTCATTTCTTTCGAACAGCAAATATATTGCCAAAACTATTTAGCAGCCATCATGCATCCCAAAACTTCTTTTAGTTTCAGCCATTCTGCAGCTTCAAGCCTAGAGGTGCAAACAAAATCAAAAACCCCTTCAGACATCATATCTCCATCACGAAATGCCTGTCGCCTGTCAAGCTCATACAAGTCTATCCCATCAAGTATGCTTTGTGAAAACAAGGAGTATAATTTTGCGGTATTACCGAATCTGCTTAGTGGTATTTTATGCACTACACATCCGCTATAATTGCAGTAATAAGACTCTTCGATCAGATTTTTATGTCCTTCCAGAGATTTTTCATCACAACAGAACATAAACCTGATATTATGCGGCTCAGTAAGTTTTATATTCTCACTGCTGATAGTATCTATAAATACAATGTTCAAATAGAAATTTGTGTCACTACTTGTTAGCCACATTTTCGGGATGCTTGTTTTGTGGCCTGCTACATAGCCTCTCACGGTATCTTGCTGATAGCATTTATTGGCATAGCATTTAATGAGTGTACTACAATCTTGCGCATTTGCAAAGGAGCAACAAAACAATAAGAACAGGAAAAGGATTCTCATACCTATAAAATTAAAACAAAAAGTGCCGGTAGACACCGGCACTTCTAAACACATGGACAGAAATCTATCAATCCTTAATTATGCAGACCACGTGTTTACCCTTTTGCTTGTTAACTAACACCATCGTATAAGTTCCGCTTGAAAGCATACTTATATCAATTACTGTCTTATCGGCATCCAACGGAAAGCTCATCAGCACACGCCCGTCTATCGCCACAATGCTAGCTGTTGTATAAGTGCCTGCTGTTTCCTGCGCTATCGTCAGGGCGCCGCGGGACGGTATGGGATACACCGCTGCCCCATCGCCCGCAGCTATCATCGCCCCGACGCTTGTTTTAAATGCGTAAATATTTATCGTAGTGTCATCAGTCTTGCCGGAGCATGTATCTGTAACTGTCACTACCACCTTACCAGTATCTTTTGCAGTGAGCAAACCTGTATTGCTGATGCTTGCTTTTGCTGTATCGCTCACCTTCCAGCGCAGGCCGTTGTTTGTGTTTGCACTTGGTGTATACACAGTTTCCATTTGCAAGGTGCTTGTCTTCAACACCTTTGTAACACCACCCTTGCCATAGACTGTTATATTTTGCAACAATGCGCCCGTATCACCTGCTTTTATAGGCACGCCAACGGCGTAGTCCAGCGCGAAGGCTTTTACTGTAATACCTTTAGTAGCAGTTGCAGTATCTGCATTCACCAATATCCATCCGTATTTATACCCTCCTGCCGCTTTCATCCTTACACCTATATACCTGTCTCCCAAACCTGCAAAGCCAAGCTCTGCACTGTCTGCCAAAGGCTTACCCATCATACTGATAACGCTCCATTCAGAAGCCGGGCCTATCAGTGAGTCTTTTACCATCGGCATAGCCAAAGTATCACCAAACTGTGTACTGCCTGTACCTTGTACAACTGCATTGGTAGTGTCGTTGGAACTTACATACATAGTCCAACCGAAACCCGGGAACTGCAACCACATAAAATTAAAGTCTGGCTTGCCGTCTCCATCCACATCTATATCTGCACCCGTACCATACTGGCTGGTATCATCCATCCGCAGTACACTGTCGGGTTTTATATCTTTATACCTTATACATGCATTAGCAGCATAATTAAATAACAACAAAAAAACAATAAATAATAATTTTTTCATACCCGTGATTTAGCATTTAATAATTTGATTTGATAACAAGCAACGGGTTAACATCTATACTAAACGGAGCGGATTGCAAAAGCGTTAGTAAGAAAAAAAGAAAAATTATTTTTTACTACCGAAAGTATAACCTACAGACAAGCGGAAGTATGGTAGTGCATACATTTTGCGCACATCGGGATTAGGGATATTGCTGAGCGATGTTGAGTTTTGCTGCATACTAAGCCCCAATTCCACCTTATTCATCGGGCGATATTGAACACCCAACATATAACCTGTGCGAATAGTGTTGTATTCAGGGTTTTGATAATCGGCGGTATTATCAGACACGCAATTACATCTTTTATCAAACAAACCAACAGCGGCCTCTTCATCAACGAAATAATTGATGTCGCGTATGGTATCTGTGTACATCGGTGTGTACCTGGATGAACTGGCATTGATTTTTGCAACACTTCCGTATATAAACTTGATGCCCGCACTTACAGAAAAGCGTTTACTGAGGTCGTATTGCACAAACACAGGAAGTTCTACATCAAAAAACTGCTTATCAACATCGTACCTGATAACGGTTGAATCTACTTTTTCTCTGTAGTTGTACGTGTATTGTCCCGCCCTTTTACCCTGTGTTATGATAACATAACGCTGATAATTATCGAACAACACTTGTTGTTGAGGCAGGTATATATCCGGTGTTTGGGCGTAGCGCAAAATAGCACCTGCACCTATATGCAAATTATTAGCAATCTTGGTTTTCACCTGCACCCCCAGCACGCCCGCATTGTAAGTAGCTTTAGACAACCCACTTTCAAAACCCAGATGCACAGATAACTGCGCACGTCTACCAATTATAACATTATTATCTGCAGGTTCGGGCAGTGGCGGTAAATTGTATTTTCTCTGCACAGCGCTTGCGGGGTATTGCTTTTCTACAGATGCCAGCATTTGCTTATTTAGTGGCATCATACTCTTTAGCAATTCGTATCTGTACTGCGCACTGTTCATAACAGGTGCTACAGCCGGCAGGCTGTATAGCTTAGGGGCAATAGTTGCCGGTTGTTGCACGGCAAGCTGCTTATAGCCTGTTGCAGTAAGCTGCGTGTCGGGTACTATTGGCAATGGTGCAGTTGGTGCTTGTTGGGCACGTGTATTTATTATTGGCGAAGCCTGCACTACTTCAGGCTTTTTCTCTGCACGGTACACCACACCATAATAACTGATGGCTGCAGCGGCAGAAAGGGCAGACATATACGGTAGCCATTTTACAATGCGCTTCAGCACAGATGCACCAGCTGTCTTGCGACCCGCAATGCTATTCTCAAAAAGCACACGGTCGTCGGCAGAGAGCGGCTCCAGATGGGCATCCATCTTGTCTCTGAAAAACTGATCGATATGTTTGTCCTTGTTTTCCATTCTTCTTACATACCTGCAGCCAGGATTTTCTCCTTCAGTCTGCGGCGGGCATCATTCAGATACCACCTACTATTCATTTCAGTTAATGACAATAACGTGGCAATTTCTCTATGTGTTAGGTTTTCAAATACAAATAAATTAAAAACTATTCGCTGTGTATCCGGGATGGTTTGTATAATGGCCAAGAGCTCTTTATAGCCCAAACCCGCCCCGGCATCTTCGGGTATAGATATATCCTTATCGGCAAAGTCGGTATTGTAGGTGGTGGCAAATTTCTGTGTCTTGCGCTTGTGGTCTATAATAGTATTTACGGCTATTCGCCTCAGCCAGCCTTCAAATGGCCCGGTTGGGGCATAGAGGTGCATCTTCTCGAAAACCTTACAAAAAATATCGTTCAGCAGGTCTTTGGCCAGTTCGGTATCATATATATAGCGCATAATGACGCCCTTTACCAATGGGCCATACTGCTCAAAAAGGGCACGCTGCGCCTGCGCCTTACCATCCATGCATTGCTTTAAAAGCTGCATGAGCGGTGTGGCATCAGGTTTGTCGGCTTTATTTGCCTGCATGATTATTTCTGAGTTACCCGCCAAGAACATTATGATATTTTGGTCTGTACTTAAGTAGATGTCCCTGCCATATGGCAGATATAACGGATAACGCAAAAGGGATGTTAGACCACTATACATAAAAATATTATTGTCATGTTTTGACAATTCCATTACAAACAAAAACCCCGCTCTGAAAAGAGCGGGGGCAGGGATATACACGTATGTATGAGAAGATTCCTTTCTGTATAAGAGGCGTAGATATTACAACACGTCCAGCCTCAGGTATTCGTTTTTGCCGGGTGTTTTCAGTTTTATCACATACTTACCTTCGCGCAGTTCTTTGGTAGATATCGATTTTGAACCTTTACCCACAGTTGCTTTTATTTCTTCACCCAGCTTGCCTGTAATGATTACATCAAGCGGTTGAGCAGACCTGTTTTCTATCAGCAGCGCACCGCCGGTAGACTGAATGTCCCATGTCTTGTCTGCGGTTACCACGGTTGTTGGTTTTGCTGCAAATGTGTTGGTGTTGGTTGCCATTGCTGCTATCATCAGCAGTGTTGCGAATATTGCTTTCATAAATTATGCTTTTAGTAGTTGATTGATTTAGTTTTCTAATGCTGTTTTCTGAACCGGTTACATCTATTAGTCGTGCAACGGGAGAAAAGGTTACAGATTTTTTCGTGTTTTTATTTTCTTTAACAAATCAGCGTAGCACCACGCTTGTGTGCTGCACACTATCACCCTGCTGCAAGCGCAGTATATAGCTGCCTTTCGCCAATTGGGCAACGGGTATTGTGGCATTGCCTGTACATGTGGCTGTGTATACAACTGTGCCCGTTATGCTTACCAACTGTACGTTATAACTATCGGTGCTCACCCCACTTATATACAGTTTGTCTGTAGCAGGATTGGGATACACAGTCCATTGTTCTGTAGTAGCCACGTTGTTTACAGACAGTCTTGCATTGGTAAGTGCGCGCCAAGCGTTCACCCTGCCATTGCCATAATATTTATCGAAGCCTGCCACGTCTTTGCTTTCGCCTACCATATCTTCTGCATTGCTTTCCAGCAGGTTTTTTATTTGTGCAGGTGTACGCGTGCTGTCTTGTGCCAGCAGCAGAGCTGCCACACCTGCCACACATGGTGTAGCCATAGATGTACCGGACATCATAACATAAGCGGTATCGTAGAGGTGAGAGAGGCTGTAGATTTGATGCCCCGGTGCGCATACAGATATATGGTTGCCGAATGTGCTGAACGATGCACGTTTATCTTCCGCATCTGTAGCGCCTACAGCTATGACACCTGTACAAGCCGCAGGGTACATCTTCAGTTCTGAGCCTGTATTCATCATAGCGGCTACTACTGTTACTTTATGACTGATAGCATAGTCTATCGCATCCTGCAGTATGCTGATAGTACTTGTACCCCCTGCAGAAATGTTGATGACACGCGCACCATTATCTACCGCGTAGTAGATAGCTTCAATCATCCAGCTATAAGCTACAAAACCCGTCTTGTCAATACCTTTTAATATCATCAGCCTACAGTGCTGATCTACGCCTGTCATACCGGTTACATTATTTACACTTGCACCTATTATACCGGCTACGTGGCTGCCGTGCCCGTGGTCGTCTTCTATATTATTGGTATCTGACGGCATGTTCCAGCCAAGCGTATCGTCGGTGTATCCGTTATTATCGTCGTCTATACCGTTTGCAGGTATCTCCAGCCTGTTGTGCCATAGCCTTTCCTTAATATCGGGGTGATTGCTCTTGATGCCCGCGTCTATCACAGCTACTACAATATTGCTATCGCCTGTTTCTACATCCCATGCACGCAACAGGTCTATATCTGCACCTGCTTTTGCAGTGCCTCCGCTAAAAGTGCCTGTATTGTGCAGCCCCCACTGCTGATAAAACAAAGTATCTGTAGGTGCTGCGGCAGTCGTTTTCCATTCGCCGATGGTTGCGGCTGCATCTGCCTCGGCATATTTACACAGCCCTGTTGCCAGCATGGCATTGGCCGCTTCCTGCATGTTGGCATTGTCTGCCAGTGTCAGCACATATACCTTTCCTTTTTTGATGGCGTGTATATTGGTGCAGCCAAACTGTTGTGCCACAGCATCTATGGCAGGCACACCCAGTGTATTGTTTTGCAAATTTGGTTTAGCCTCACTGTGCAGGCTTATCATCAGGCGGTTGTTGCCCGCTGCCCAGGAGATGATGCTGCAAAGCAGCGCAATGATGGTGGTTACAAATTTTGTTTTCATAACTATTCGTTTTTTGTAATTGCTTAAATGATTTTTCTTTTGTTATTGCGTTTTAGTTTTCGTTCAGCAAGGGCATAAGATGGGCTGTATGCCTTTCGGCAGTTAGGTTTCGGGGTACAATATGTATCGGGATTGTTCTTTAGTCGGTTTCTTCCAGTTCGAAGATGTCTTCCACTTTTGCCTTAAAGAAGCGCGCAATCTTTAAAGACAAGACGGTTGACGGTACGAACCTGCCTGTTTCTATAGAGTGTATTGTTTGCTTGCTCACTCCCACCTGCTCTGCCAGTTCTGTCTGTGATATATTCAGCCTGGCTCTTTCTACTTTGATGGTATTTTTCATCCGCCGCTAAGATAAGAGTAATAGAATAAGTATCAGAATAGCCCAGGTAATGAGTTGGAATATGATGATAGGTTTTTTGTTTTTCTTCAGGTTTTGCAGAAAGCTCATTTTCTTATCGTCATAATCCCACAAGAAATCGAAATACAAACCCATGTGAAATATTGCCAGATACATAGCCAGATAAATAAGCGGAAACATGAGCAGCAGTACAACATCAAATTCGCCCATATCTTGTGTGATGGCCGTAAGCGAGAATGCAACAAACGTAGCACTCATCAGCATCATTACCATTTGTAGTGCGCGGGCACGAATGGTTTGTACACGTTCGTCCTCTACCTTTTCCTGACTGAAAGCCGTGAGGTACATACCCACCAGCATGATCCACATACAGGCGGCAAGGTGTTTGTCTGCGTTGAGCTTCGGGATAACGGTGAACGGGTGAATTTTGTAAACAATAGAAACAAGCACACCAACAGAGAGTACTACCAAGCCTATTATCTTGGTACTGTGCTTTGCAAGTTTTTGAAATCCTTTCATTGCGTATCAGTTTTATTAGTGAATTGATAGTTGTTAGTTATTCTAATACTATAAGCAGCACCAGTGCCAGCAGGAAAAATGCTATGGCAAATACGGAGAGCCATTTATTCTTGAACCATGCATCCTTCAGGCTGATGTCGTCTGATTGGTAGTTCCAGTAATTATCGCGGTACAAGCCTATGCGAAAGAATATGTGATATACCGTCAGGTTCATCATCAGGTTCAGAATGATCCACCTGTTACCGATGGCAGCCTTGTCTGCAGTGTTCAGCAAATTCATAAAAGCAGTTGTCAGGTTGGTAATCACAAACATCAATACTGTAAACTGCATTGCCTGCGCACGGATGGCTTTTACACGTTCGTCTTCTACTTTCTCTTTTGTAATAGCCAACAGCAACATGCCATATATGGTAATGCAAAGAGCAAGGCCAATGTGTTGATTTCTGGTATGGTTGGGCAAAATGGTAAACGGGTGAATCTTTTCTGCAACCGCTATCACCAAGCCACCTGCTATCAGCCCCAATGCCAGTGGCTTGTTCTGATGCCCCATCATAGACCTGTAACCTTTCATAGATATTGCGTTTTTAATTGTTTTTAGTGATTGTTGATAGTACGTCGGTTTTTACCCCATTCTATCAATTTGCTACACAAAGATAAAAGAATACTTTCCAAAAATACAAGTATACTTTACTTTTTTAAAAGTAAAATTTAATAAAAGTAAAGTCAACTGTATAATTTTAATTGATAATCAATGAGTTATAAAATGGGTGATTTTTCGGGGGAATTGAAAAAAAATAGGCTTCCCCACCTCTGCAGAGATAAAAGAGAATTGCAATTTTGAAAAGTAGAACAACTACAAGCGCCCCAGCTCTATGCGCATTTCGGTAATAAGACCCGATGCTCCATAGCCCAGCGTCTGTGTACTGCGGTTATCGTAATACTGTTTGTAAATACCGGGGCTGAGGAAAAATTTTACCCCTGTAGTAAATCGATGATTGAAACGAATGCCTAAATGCGCCTCTCCGTATGCGCTAACCGTAGCACCGCCTGCACTGGTACTGATGATGCATATTGGCCCTGCCTGTGCCCCCACTACTACATCCATCCATGTATTGACAAGTTTGGTGCCCCGCAGCCCACCCAATGCTGCTATCTGCAGGTTTTGGCTAGGCGCCTCGTAGGGGTGCGGCATATAGCTGTGGTAGCGGGTGTTGATGTTTACATATCCCACACGCAACCCCGCTACATAGCCCGTAAGCCTGCCGATTTTATTGAAATGAACCTCTCCGCCAAGTTGCACCATGCTGCTATTGCCCAATTGCAAACCGAAAGACTGGCCGTAACGCACATAAGGGCTGATGCCGCCCGCATCTGCTACAATACACAAATGTCTGTAGCGCAGGCGTGCATTGCTGCTGTCTGCTTCTGCGGCACGCGCAGGCAGCATATTCATCAACATAAGAGCAACCAACAGGTATCTCATAGCACTCGGGAGAGTATGTTTATAACGTACAATTAATGTACCAAGTATAAATATAGACAGCTTTCTCTATCGGAAAGTTTGGGGAATGTAAAAATGTTAGGGGGATGGGGATACTATTCAATACGCACCTGCATGGCAAGCAACAGGCGATGTACATTGAAAGGATAAGGCCCATCGTAAGGGAAATAACTACGGCAATACTTAGCACCAACAAATACCGCATTCCACATATACATGCCTGTTGTCAGTTCAGACATCAGATTGGAACGCACACCTGCATACTCTGTATAGCCTTCAAACTGCACAGAAGGGCCTGCAGTTAATGAGGTACGAAATGACAATTGGCTGTTTAATGGCAATGCATATAGCGCACCACCCTGCAATACAAAACCAAGCAAGCTTTCGGTTGATTTATCTGCCATGAATCGAAAACCTCCGGTAAAACTTATCCCCTGTCGTTTATGATATACTACATCACCCGTCAGCATACCTGAGTACTGTGGCTTTTCAGGTACACCTGTACCAGTCCTTATACCACCTCCGAAAGAGGCACCTATTTCTGCATGAGATTTACTACCGTCTCCCTGTGCAATGCATACAACAGGGAGTAAAAACAAAAGGGCTATCAGGTATTTCATAAAGTCTATTCGGGTTGCAATATTATAGCATTGCCAAGAAACATGCCAGAGATTATCATGGCTGTGTAAAAGAATTACCTAGCTATTCAAGATGTTCTGCAAGGCATCTTGAATAAAAGATAGAAAGCCGTTTTGTAAACGAAATTTGAAATACAACAGCATAGCAATAGATATGCAGCGGAACCTTGAATGCCGTTCAGAGAACGGAGTAATATTTCAGGTTCCAAATGCCCTGCGGAACGTTTGGAACAGCAATGGAACAGCAAAAAAGGTGAAAAAGTGAACTAGCTTAGTTAAAAGGCGATTCATCAAAATTATACGTCGATAAGAATATATAACTACCGTCAGCATTTTTCCTGTAAACGCTATAGTAATATGTATTAGCATCCTTTACTACAGAATCTCCTTCAGCCATTGAAGTAGTGTCAGCAATTTTGAAACAAACTTTTAATTCATTGTCCAAATGATATTCATAAAATCTATCGCTATTGTTATCCTTATACATAACCAGAGCAGAAAAACCTTCTTTATAGAACTTTTCTTTATTCCGCTTCCATTCTTTAGATGTATATATAGAATAACCTCCGAAATATAAAATCGCAATACTTGCAATAGCTATCCGCAACCATACTGGTTGACGCTCACCGTTTAAGGAAAAAACCTTAACCTTATCATTATTCATTGAAAACAAATTTACACCCCTATATCATCACCATTTCTTTATTCTTTGTACTCTTCATATCGGCGGGGATGTTGTCGAGTATTTCCTGTTTCAGTGCGTCTATCAGTTTTTCTTTTACAAAGTGGCGGAAGGTGACGATGCTTATCTCGCGTACTGGCGCGGGAGATTTGAATTGCCTTATCCTGTTGCGTTGAGATGTGTGCAGGTCGTTCAGTGCCAGCTCGGGCAGTATGGTAATGCCCTGATTCAGGTCTACAATCTTTTTCAATGTTTCTATACTGCCCGATTCAAAATCCAGTTGATGCAACTCTTTCTCTCGGTGCTTCAGCTCGCAGAGGTTCATCACCTGGCTGCGCAGGCAGTGCCCTTCTTCAAGCAGCCACAGTCGGTTGACATCAATATCCTGCGCCAGCAGGTATTTCTTCTTCAGTAGTTTTTCCTGTGCACTGGCATATACCACAAACTGCTCGTAGAAAAGCGGCTGCTCTATCAGCGCGGCATTATTCAGCGGCGTAGCCATGATGCCCACATCCAGCGAGTATTGTTCCAGCTTTTCGGTAATGGCTTCGGTTGTCAGTTCGCTTATCTGCAATTTTACATCGGGGTATTTTTTCAAAAAGCTGTTGATGAACATGGGTATGATGTAGGGCGCCAGTGTGGGTATGATGCCCACCTTCAGTTCGCCACGTACCAGCCCGCGCTCTTCGTTCACTATCTCTTTGATGCGTGCGGTGTCTTGCAGGGCTTTCTTTGCCTGTGCTATTATCAGCTTGCCTATCTCTGTAGGCACTACTGGCTGCTTGCTGCGGTCAAAGATTTTCACTTCCAGTTCGTCTTCCAGTTTCTTTATCATCATGCTCAGTGTGGCCTGTGTTACAAAACACCTTTCGGCCGCCGTCACAAAATGGCGGTGCACATCTACCGCTACTATATACTCCAGTTGTTGCAGGTTCATTCCTTATAGATGAAATTGATACAAACATACAAACTATCAGTTTGATTTATAAGATTACAATGACCACATTTGTGCAGCAAACAAAAATTTAACGCTCTGGTATGATGCACATCATACCTTCTGCGTTGTTTTAGCTGTAATTTTAAAAGACACGACAACAAATACATAACTAATGGAAAACAACGAATCTCAAAGCAGTGGCAAATGCCCTTTTCATCATGGCGCTGCTAACCCAGTTGCAGGCCGTGGCACACGCAATACAGACTGGTGGCCCAATCAGCTGAAGCTGAATATACTGCGCCAGTATTCTTCATTGTCGAACCCGATGGAAGAAAGTTTTGACTATGCTAAAGAGTTTCAAAGCCTCGACCTGGATGCGGTGAAGAAAGACATTACAGATGTTATGACAACATCGCAAGACTGGTGGCCTGCAGACTATGGCCATTATGGTCCGTTCTTTATACGTATGGCTTGGCACAGTGCGGGTACGTACCGTGTACAAGACGGCCGCGGTGGTGGCGGACAAGGTATGCAACGCTTTGCACCGCTAAATAGCTGGCCTGATAATACCAACCTCGATAAGGCTCGCCTGTTGTTGTGGCCTATCAAAAAGAAATATGGCAAAAAACTGTCTTGGGCAGATTTGATGATACTGGCAGGTAATGTGGCGCTGGAGTCTATGGGCTTTAAAACATTTGGCTTTGGCGGCGGACGTGAAGACGTGTGGGAACCTGCAGAAGATGTGTATTGGGGTAATGAAAGAGAATGGCTGGGCGACAAACGTTACAGCGGCGACCGCGAGCTTGAAAATCCGCTGGCTGCTGTGCAGATGGGTTTGATATATGTAAACCCCGAAGGCCCTAACGGAAATCCTGACCCTGTGGCTGCTGCGCGCGATATCCGCGAAACATTTGCCCGTATGGCAATGAACGATGAAGAAACCGTTGCGCTGATAGCAGGTGGCCACAGCTTTGGTAAAACGCACGGTGCAGCAGACCCGGGCAAATATGTAGGCAAAGAACCTGCGGCGGCTACCATGGCAGAGCAAGGCATGGGCTGGGGCAATACCTACGAAAGCGGCGCAGGTGCACATACTATTACAAGTGGTTTGGAAGGTGCATGGACTACAACACCTACCGAATGGAGCAATAACTTTTTCGAAAACCTCTTTGGCTACGAATGGGAACTGACAAAGAGCCCCGCAGGTGCACACCAGTGGAAGCCGAAGGATGGCGCAGGTGCTGGCTTGGTGCCTGATGCACACGACCCAAACAAGCGTCATGCTCCTTTTATGCTGACTACAGACTTGTCACTGAGGTTCGATCCTGAATACGAAAAAATCTCTCGTCGCTTCCTCGAGAACCCTGACCAATTTGCTGATGCTTTTGCGCGTGCATGGTTCAAACTGACGCACCGTGATATGGGTCCGCGTGCGCGTTACCTGGGCAAGGAAGTACCTGCTGAAGAACTGATATGGCAAGACCCATTGCCTGCCGTTACACACAAACTGATTGATGAGAACGATGCAGAAGCATTGAAACATAAAATACTTGCATCAGGCCTTAGCGTATCGCAACTGGTATCTACGGCATGGGCATCTGCAGCAAGCTTCCGCGGTAGCGACAAGCGTGGTGGTGCCAACGGTGCACGCGTACGCCTTGCTCCGCAAAAAGATTGGGCTGTAAATAATCCTGTACAACTGGCACGTGTGCTGTCTGTACTGGAAGGCATACAAACAGCTTTCAACGCAACGGGCGGCGACAAACAAGTATCACTGGCAGACCTTATAGTACTGGCAGGTAATGCAGGTGTGGAAGAAGCTGCACGCAATGCAGGGCAGAGTGTGAAAGTACCTTTTGCCCCGGGCCGCACAGATGCTACGCAGGAGCAGACAGATGTAGAATCATTTGCTGTGATGGAACCACATGCTGATGGCTTCCGCAATTATGCAAAACACAAGTTTGGCACTATAGCAGAAGAGATGCTGATAGACCGTGCGCAACTGCTGACGCTGACTGCTCCTGAGCTGACGGTATTGGTAGGTGGCATGCGTGTACTGGGCACTAACTACGACCATTCTCAGCATGGTGTACTGACCAACCGTGCAGGCGCGCTTACAAACGATTTCTTTGTAAACCTGCTGGACTATGGTACTAAATGGACTGCCACATCAGAAACGCAGGAAGTGTTTGAAGGACGCGACCGCAAAACAGGCGCTATCAAATGGACAGGTACACGTGCCGATCTGGTATTCGGTTCTAACTCAGAACTGCGCGCACTGGCAGAAGTATATGCTTGCGATGATGCACAAGGCAAATTTGTAACCGACTTTGTAGCCGCATGGACCAAAGTGATGAACCTCGACAGGTTTGACCTGAAGAAATAATAATACTAAGAAGAAGAGAATGCATAGGGGTATGCATGTGGGTGTGAGTGAACAGCCCTGCCGATTGGCAGGGCTGTTGTTATTTATCTGTTCTTAGAAAGATATTCGTCAATCTTATCATTCACCTTTCTCACATCCTCCTGGTGTACTTTATTCAGACCCTCATCAAAGCTGCGGTCTTCTTTTATCTTCTTGTCTTCTTTATTGTGTCGTGCATTTTCTGCTATTGTTATTTTTTCGGTAAGCCCTTTTTCCTCATCTGCATATTCTTTTATCTTTTCCAGCATGGCATGCATTTTACTGTTAAACTGCATGTGCAATGAAAATGCGTTGACATAGTTTGCTTTTTGTTGATTATACCTAGCAACAATGCCCTCATATTCGCCAGAGAGGCCCGGTGCATTGTTTGTAAATGCTTTGAAACCGGCAACGTCTTTTACCATCAATGCCTGCATATCAGTCAGTGCATCATATCGTTTTTCCAGCTCATCATATTTTTTATTTATCGCGTCGAAATCGTCAAAAAACATGCAGCTCATGGTATCCAATTGCGCAAGCCTCATTGCCTTTATCACCGGCACAAGCGATATCAGCTCATCATCTTTCTGGTCATTCAGTCTGATGCGTTGTATGGTTTCATCCTGCAACTTATCAAAGCATGCAACGGCATGTTGTGCCAGGTCATCGTAGGCATTAGAAAATTTCTGTGTGGCAATCATAATACTATCAGCCAGCCTTTCAATATCTTTTTGCATACCATTCATGCGCATACTACGCTGTGCAAAAGAATCTGCCAGCTTGCGCATATCAGGTGCATCAGGCTTTTTCAGTACAGATACATCCGAACGCTTTGTTATCTCCAGTGGTTCTTTCAGTTTTTTGTATTTATCATCTATAGCTTTGTTCTTTTTATTGCAGCTACGCTGATACCTGTCGCATTTAGCCTTCAACAATTTATTGCTGGTTTCTATCAGCCTTACATACTCTTCCGTTTCACGGTGTTTATTCTCATTATTCTTCTGCAATGCGGCATAATGCTCAGGAAAATGCTGCTTCTGCTCTTTGACATAGCCCGTAGCTTGTTTCAACATCTCTTTAGCCTCTGTTGCAGTAGCTTCTGTAGGGTTTGTATCAAACATCCTGATAGCGGTGAATAACAATTTACTGCCCTTAACCTCTACAAAGCGTTTATTATAAGCATATACCTCATCTGCAGTTTCCATCATCGTTTCACCATGGTCCATGTTAGACAACATCAGCATACGGCTGTTATTATTGGCAATTTCGTAATGCAGCTTATTAAACGAATCGACAGATGTTACACCTGCTTCAAACACCGCCAACGGCATCGGCACTTTAGTGAGTTGCCACATCGGATATATCGGCACTACGTTACGACGATAGGCCAAAGGATCTACCATGAAACACTGCGGTGAATACGCAAACTCAAAACGCTCCTTGGTATCGTAGTGCAGCTTTTCTTTAGATAGCTTGCGAAATATATTGGTGAGCCATGGTGTATAACCCGCAATATGCCCCGAACCTGCTGTCGGGTCTACAATATACCATTTGCCGTTTATCTCTACTACTACCCAACCATAACTCACTGTTTCATGGGGGTCTCCGTTATCATAATATTGCTTCCTGATATAACCATCTACTTCAGTTGCATGTAGTCCGGCTTCTTTTGCCATTGCTACATAGAGCGCTACATAGCCATTGTTAGTTGCTTTGCCACTGCTCAATACAGACTTTGGCGTTTCTGTTTTTCTGTTCGGATTCTTAGCCAGCTCTATATCATAGGCTATGTGTGTGGTTATCCAGTTAAAAATGGCATTGGCTTTTTGCTGCTCCGTTTGTGCTTCGGCGCATACATTTGCTGTAAGCTTTCGGTAATCTTTGGAAGAAGACACATTTCGACCAATGAGTGTATCTGTCTGGCCATTGGCGTGTATGCTGGCCAACAGGCAAAGGGTGGGTATCCATTTTTTCATAGAGCATGAAAATATATAACCGCCCTGTAGCTTGCAATAGTAAACAGAAAATATAATCCTACACCAGCCTTTGCTTATTCAGCACGGCAAACACTTGTTCCTTGTAGGTATTGCCTATAGACACACTATGTTCTTTGATGCGGATGGTATTGCCGTCTACCTCTGTAATGCAGGCCAGGTTTACGATATACGATTTCTGCACGCGCAGAAAGTTGGGGTACGGCAACAGTGTTTCTTCCAGGCTTTTCATAGTGCAGTGTATCAGCTTCTTCCCCTCTGTGGTGTAGAGCTGTATATAGTCTCGCAGGCTTTCAGCATACAGCAGCTGGTTCAGATCTATACGCACCAGCTTGTTATCTGCTTTTATGAATACGGCATTATCAGCAGGTTGCGCTGCCGGGGCAGTTTGCTGCATTGCATCGTTGGCTTTTTGTATGGCTTTCAGGAAACGCTCAAAAGATATGGGCTTCAGCAGATAGTCTATCGCATTCAGTTCATAGCTTTCAATGGCATATTCGGAATAGGCTGTAGTAAAAACTACAAGTGGCGGATGCTTGAGCGAACGCACAAAATCTACGCCCAGCACTTCGGGCATATTAATATCCAGCAGCAGCAAATCTACCGGCTGCTTGTTGATGGCGGTAAATGCCTCCAACGCATTACGGCACTTGCCTACCAATTGCAAGCCCGGTATGCGTGCAATATAAGTTTCCAGTATATCCTGTGCTATTGGCTCGTCGTCTACTATCAGTATGCGCATTCTATCGGGGTTTTAGAGAGATACTTTTAGTTCTACCACAAATGCATCGCCATCGGGCGCTGCTGTAATACTATATTTATCAGGATACAGCAATTCCAAACGCTTACACAGATTGGCAAGCCCTATGCCACCATCTGTGGCACTACTACCATTGGGTTTGTAATTGTTGCGGGTATGTATGGTTAACACTCCATCTTTTATCGTAGCGCTATATGCTATAAAATACTTGTGTGCAATAACACGGGTAGCGTGTTTGAATACATTTTCTAACACAGGCAACCACAACAGTGGTGGTACCATATACTCTTTGTCAGACTCTATTACAAAACGAAAATCATCTCCAACAGGCAGGCGCAGTAATTCCAGATTGATGTATGCCTGCATGATTTCCTTTTCCTTTTCAAACGACACCCGCTCATTATCAGACTCATACAACATGTACCGCAGTATAGACGACAGGCGCAGTATGGCATCGGGCGCAGTATCTGCTTTTTTTAGTGATAGTCCGTAGAGATTATTCAGCGTATTGAAAAGAAAGTGAGGGTTTACCTGACTCTTCAGAAAATGGAGTTCTGTTTCTACCTGTTTGCGTTGCGCCTGCTCAAGGTCTTTCTGCTGCCTGTAATAGTCGTTCATAAACCAAGCGGTGCTTACTAAAAACAACCAAAGCAACATACCAATAGCACAGTAAACAACCTCAACCACAAAAGTTTCAACAGTGTAAGAAGTACTTACAACGGTAGAAAAAAGACTGATGTGATGTATATGCGCCAGCGGATAGCGTAGAAAAAACCACTTAACCCCACCAACAAACAACGATGAGCAAACAGCGGTAAGCAGCAACACGCGCCACAGGTATTGTGCATACTTTTTTGCACGCACAAAACGCGGCATCAGCCATAGGTTGTTGGCATAGGTATATACAATAAGCACAGTTGCGGTAATGCACATACCCAGCACATACACTTTGGGCTGATAGATTTTGTTACCTGCATCATTGTTCCAGACCAGGTAATACACCACCAGCCAGAAGAGTACGTTGCGCACTACCCTGTTAAGTAAAATATTGAGCAGTTTTCCGCTGAAACTATTCATAGCTGCAAGTAATAAAGATAATACCTAACGGGCGCACCATTTAGACAAAACTGTTTTTTTCTTCGACAAAATGACATCGTTGTTTTTTGTCGAAAATGTGCCTCTGTTCGTCTATTAGATTTGTTGAACAATTAGCCAGTTTGTTGTTTTGTTTCATCAAAAACCTGTTATTGTATGAAGAAACTGATACTGTCTCTCTCGCTTGTGTGTACAGCCCTTGCATCGCAGGCACAAATACCACAAGCATTTGCCAACCATCTGCAATACATGCTGGATAGCCTGTGCGCCAAAAACAAAGTAAAAGGCGTATCTGCTGCTGTACTGGTACCCGGTATGGGTGTATGGAAGGGCAGCTACGGCGTATCTCACGGTACCGAAAAAATAACACCAGACACTTGGCTACCCATTGGCAGCAATACCAAAACATTCACGGCAGCCATCATGCTGCAACTACAGCAGGAAGGCAAGCTGGATCTTGATGACAGCATTGGTAAATGGATACAGAACGTGCCGAATGTAAACGGCAAAATCACTATCCGCCAGATGCTGAACCATACCAGCGGTATATACAACTTTACCAACAATCCGGCATTTTCTGCCGCGCTGAATGCAGACTATACCAAATTCTGGCAACCGGAAGATGACCTTCCTTTCATCAGCACACCGAGCTTCGCTCCCGGCACCAATTGGGAATACAGCAATTCGGGCTATATACTGGCAGGCATGATCATCAGCAAAGTGCTGAACGAGCCCTACCACGAAGCACTGATTAAAAGGATACTGACACCTCGCAATTATCAGAAAACAGTACTGTTTCCGCAGCAGGCACTAGGTGGTAGCGTACCGCACGGCTGGTCTACAGCGGCATCGGGCGGCAGCAAGCTGGAAGATATACAGGTAGAATATGGGTATGACATTACCGCATTTCAGAGCATGGCACATTCTGCAGGTGCTATTATATCTACCGCAGAAGATAATGTACATTTCTGGGATGACCTGATGACGGGTAAAATCATCAACACCACATCGCTGAACGAGATGATGACAACCGTATCTATGGGTGGTGGCTCCAACACTTATGGCCTGGGGGTATTCAGATACCCTAATACAAACGGGCGTGTGGTGTATGCACACGGCGGCACATGCTTTGGCTACATCAACGAAAACCTGCGCGACTCACTGAGTGGCATTTGCATCACACTCTTATCAAACCAGGACAGCATCAATAACAGTTTACTTTTCCAACGTATACTGTTGCCGCTACACCGTTATGTGATAAAATTCCCTACTGCTGCGGTGGCCAACATCAACTATGCAGACGATATAAGAATCTATCCCAACCCAGCAAAAGATATAGTGAACATATCCTTGAACAACCCATCCGACAAAACAAACATTGCGGTGTATGATGTGACGGGCAGAATTGTATTGCATACTGCCGGCATGCGTGGCAACAATACAATCTCTGTCTCGTCTCTTTCACCGGGCATGTATACCATACGCATCACAGACAACAACCTTATAATGCTTAACTATAAACTTGAAGTAGCACCATAGAATCAAGTATGAGAGTCGGTAAAAAGCCCCTGCTTCTGCGGGGGCTTTATTCATATACAGCAGTAAACAAGAAGTCATTACCTTTAGCATCTCTTATCAGGATAGTATATGAAAGAATTCTGGGATAGCCGATACAGTGATGCGGAATACGCCTATGGCGAAGAACCCAATGAATATGTAAAACAACAACTGGCAAAATACCCTGCGGGCAAAGCCCTCTTTCCTGCCGAGGGCGAGGGGCGCAACTGTGTATATGCGGCTACGCTTGGCTGGGATGCCTACGCCTTCGACATCAGCAGCGAGGGCAAAAAGAAAGCACTGGCACTGGCAGCAAAAAAGCAGATAGCGATACACTACGATGTGTGTGGTGTAGAAGAGACAGCATACGCGCCTGCGTCTTTCGATGCGATGATACTATGCTACTCACATTTCCCTGCCGCATTGAAGCCCGCCTTCTACCAGCAACTGAATAGCTATATGCGCAGCGGTGCGGTAGTAATAATGGAAGTATTCAGTAAGAACCATGTACAGTATCAACGTGTAAATGAAAATGCGGGCGGACCAAAAGACCCGGGTATGTTGTATGACGAAGCAGAAATACACAGCCTGTTTGCAGACTATGATGTTATAGAGCTGCAAGAACTGCACACCCAACTGAATGAAGGCAGCCTGCATAGCGCTATGTCTTGCGTACTGCGTTTCACGGGTGTGAAACGCTAAGCATTGCTATTTCTTCTTCGCATCAGGGCGCTCTGCTTCCTGTTGTATACGGTATTTCACTATTTTCTTTACCAGTGCGGCGGGTATCTTTTTATCCAGCGGAAACTGCACTGCACCTTTGGATGTTTTGTATTTGCTCAGCTCTTCTGCAAACACTTCCATAGGCGATGCTGTGGGATAAAAACCAACATGCTTGGCATAGGCCGCAAAATATACCAAAGCTTTCCCGTTTAGCTTATAGGCAGGCATGTTGTAGCTGATTACCTCTTCAGCCTTTGGCACTGCAGCTTTTATAGCAGTCTGCAGTTCATCAATGCGTTCTATTGTTTGCGCAGGTATGTCTTGCAGGTATTCGGCGACGGTGGTATATTTTTTCATAGTTCGTACATTTGTGCACATAAATATACAAAACTTAACAGCCCGCTTACTGTGCTACAATGAAACCTATACTTACTACAATTTTCGTCGCCCTACTCACTATCACTTGCTTTGCGCAACCTATAGGAGCCGACTCCAACCCCAAACTAAATGATGCCGAAGCTGCACTTTGCAATAAACTATTCAGCCATACAGGCTACGACTTCAAAGGCAAAACGGTCATGTACATCACCAATATAGGCGAGGACAAGACATACAGTTCGGGCTACCTACCTGCAACAAAAACAGATTTTTTCCGTCACACAAATCAGGCAACAGATACGCTTATAAAATACCATCTTGCAATATTGAATACCGAACAAAAGCTTGAAACACCGGATATAGATGCTGTTGTATATTTTATGACGCCCGATTTCAACCGAGGCTTTAAAGGTGATTGGGTAGATAAATCTATCAAACGCTTTAAAACCATTAAAATCAACTTTCCCGACAATATAGACCTAGCAGGGATTGACACTACAGAAAACATCACTATGGAAGACGCAAAGTTTCTGAACAGCATATTCCGTTTTGAGCGCAACAGCTTTGATTTTACCAATAAAAAAGTTGCTATAGTAGCGTTCCATAACTACAACTATGCAATGCTATATAAACGCGACTATATCCAATACATCAAAACACATCTGAAAACACATTTCAGTATTCCTACCGATTGGTTCTATATTTTAAACTCAACCAATAGAGCATCTACAGGCTATGATGCCGTCATCGTAGAATACTCAAAACATGTAGACTTTAACAGTGTACTCGAATTGATTAAAACTTACAAACCAATATCAGATACTAAATAACCGTCTATTAGAATCAGATAAATGCACTAACATGAACATACATATAGAAACACCAAGACTGATAATACGCGAGCTGCTACCTGAAGACGCTACCGAAATGTTTGAAATGGACAGCGACCCCGAGGTACATAAATACCTGGGTAATAAACCACTGACAGATATTGAAGAGGTGCACAAAGTGATTGCTTTTGTAAGGCAGCAATACACCGACAATGGCATAGGCCGCTGGGCAGTAACGCTGAAAGACACCGGCGAGTTTATTGGCTGGACAGGTTTTAAACGCTTTACAGAAACTGTCAACAATCATATAAATCATCTTGACTTTGGCTATCGTCACGCACGCAAATTCTGGGGACAAGGCTATGCATACGAGGCTGCAAAAGCATCGTTAGATTATGGCATTGATACGCTTAATTTTAAAGACATTTATGCCATGACAGATGTAGACAATCTGGGTTCTCGCCGCCTGCTTGAAAAACTAGGCTTTGAATACAAAAAGACTTTCGCTTACGATGGCCCTTCTGCAGAGTTTAATGGCCTGCCCGTAACATGGTACGAACTGATGGAAAGAAAATAAGAATAGCCCTTGTTATGCAAGGGCTATCATTTTTTATGTATACCATTACCACAAACTAAGCCCCACACCCAAATTCATAGATGGACTGATATAGCCGCTACGGCTACGCAGTAAAATATTATGATTAATCTGCAGCGTTTTATTTACCTGCCAGTTGAGCCCAACACTCAGTGTAGGTTCTAGCTTAAAGCTATTCGTAATATCTACCCTCTGCTCGTAGCCATTTGTTGTTTGCACTATGCCCTGCCACTTGTCTTGTGTTACAATACCGGTAACGCCCCAGCCTATATAAGGGCGCAACGCTGTACCGCGCGGTGTAAAGTAGTACAATGCCAGTAGGGGGATTTCGTATTGCAGGCGTTTCATTGTTCCGCCATCGTAGGTATTGTAAGTGGGCAACAGATTTTTCTGCACGCCTACTTGCACACCCCAACGGCTTGCATAATCCCAACGAAGGTACGCACCCATGTTATAGTAATTTTCTCCAACTCGCGCAGGCAGCCCTGATGCGCCTTCTACATTAACAATGCGCAAGTCTTGCCCGGCACCTAATTGCAAACCGGCAGTTAGTCTGGGCGCTTTGTCTTTGTATGCTTTTTTAAGCGATGGCTGCGCTGTGGCAGCAACTGTAACGGATAGTGCCGTGAGGGTCAAGATAACAGCTTTCATAAAATATCAGATTTTAGATAGCGAAACTATCTGTCTATATCTGAATATTTCCTTAATGCATTGTTGCGTAAAAGTTAATTGGCAACTGTGTTAAAACCCTTTATGATGGCCCGTATGCTCAATACAATCTCAAACAATCCGCCGGGCAAAGAAAGTGCTACACCTATATGCTGCTGAAACAGCTCTGCCATAGTACCCGCAAACAGGATGATATAACCTGCTATACCCCAAATGCTCAGCCATTTTGGAACCAACTGCGCTCTGTATAAGATAACTGCCAGCAACGTACCACTCACTGCCCACATAGCCATACCCAATTGATAACTTACGGCATTGCCCTGCCTGCATGCGGCGGCCAGTTGTTGCATACAGTCTTTATTGGTGGCAGATGCATACGCATCGCTCAGCGGCAGCAATTGCCACAGGAATACGCCACCCACCGTAAGCAGCACCGTAGCCATGATGGCAAATATGAGATACCCGTATGCTTTGGTAGTGCTGTATTGCCTTACAATGCCATACATAATGACTGCCAACCCGATATTGCCCATGCTGTGCAGCACTGCCAGCAGTATAATGCCTGCCGCCGCCTGTGCTTTGTTATTGGCTATTTGCGCCAGTGCATCGGGCGATGCCGCCAGCTCATCTACCATGCCGCTGCCTATGCCATAGAATAGAAATACGAGGATGAAGAGTACCCCGAAAACCCTTGCCTTTGTCCGCAGATTGTTCATAAACCCTGTTTTATGTTTTACTGCGGCAAAGCTAGATGCACATTTTGCCAATCACCTTGACAATTGTTAAGAAGTGAAAACCACTACCCCATAAAAACAGTAAAACCGGGGCGAACCCGGTCTTGTCAGTTTAGCCTATCCCTTATACAAAATATATAGGCTATTGTATTGCTTACTCTTTTACAGGGGCAACTCTAAAAAGAATCTCTCCGGCCCGATTCCTCCCTATCTGGAAAGAAGAGGAGGTGTATCGGCCAGCCCCTTAGAAATACATTTGTTTTGCTTGAGAATGTGTTTGTTTGATAAAAAGAATGAGACCTGCCGGGGGCATATTGCCGTTACCTATAGAGGATAGAAATACAACAGGGCGATTGCCAGCAGTACCAGTGCTACAACCATCCATGAAAGTTTTGAGTATTTATCCATTGCCCTCAGCATGTCTTACGCTTAAATTGTAGCACGAATATGCGACAGCCGTGCCCGCATAGCAAATTTTGAGCGTTACAACTGCATTTCACAGCCGTTACAATTGCGTTACAATGGGCGTTACCCATCTTTACACATTGATTGTCAATAAATTAAAAAGAAGGGAAAATCAGATGGTATTTACCCAATCTTCCAGTTTTGTATCCTCAGGGAGGTGTATTTTCTTCAGCAAACGGTGCTTGCTTACCCTTACAGCCTCCAGACTTACACCCAACATGGCTGCCATTTCCTTGTTATTGAGCCCCAATTTGGTGAGTAGGATAGACCGTAGCTCGGCAGTAGTCAGGTCGGGGAATTTCTCTTTTACACGGTTTATATACCCGGCATGTACCTTATTAAACAGCGCCTGAAAATCGGCCCATTGCTCGTCGTTTAGTATTACAGAACGTTGTAATAATTGGAGTGAATTTTCCTTTTCTGCCTGTTCGTTGGCGTCGGGTTGCTGGGTACGGTATTTCTCCAGCTCGGTACTGAATTGCTCCAGCAGATCGTTCTTTTCCTGTATACTGCGGGTAAAATCTGCCAGTTGTTGCGATGCCAGTTCTTCCCTGCGGCGCGCTTCGGCCACTGCCATATCAGTTTTTTGCTTATGCTTCAGTTTTTGGCGGTTGATGAGCAGCAAACTGATGATACCTGCCAGCAATACCAGCCCGATGGCAGAGTTACGCTCTACCTTGTGCTGTGTTATCTCTTTGTCTTTCAGCTTGTTAAGATAGTTGAGCGAGTCTGTTTGCCTGCGCACATAAAATTGTGCCTCTATACGGGCAAAGTCTTTCTCCTTCTCCAGATTATATATAGTATCCTTCAGCAATGCGTAGCGCTCCAGATACAGAAAAGCCTTATCATAATCGCCCAGCAGCCTGTATAGCTTTGCCGAGTTGATTGCCACTTCAGAACGGGCATCTATCAAATCGTGCTTTCTGCTCATTACCTCTGCCACTTGCAGGTATTGCATCGAGCGTTGTTTGCACAACTCACTGTCTTTCAGGCTATCGGGTATGGGTGTAGCACTATCTTTTTTCGCAAGGCGCAGGTACACCTCTCCAAGATTGGTATATGCATAGGTAAGATGGCTATCGTGATGCAGCTCTTTGAGCATGGTGGCTGCCAGCAGGTAGCTTTCCAGTGCTTTCGGCACATCGTCCGCGCGAATGTATACACCACCAATATTCAGGTATATATTAGCCAGCTCTGCATAGCCTGTAGCTGCACCATATTGCTTTTCCATGCGCAGTGCCTCTTCATAATACACCAATGCTTCTTTGTACTTGTTCTGCCTGATGTACAGATACCCGATGTTTATCATCAGGTTGCTCATGTTTTTTATGCCCGCGGCTTCGTTTACTTTTTTTGCCTGCAATCCATAGTCAAGCGCCTGCACAAAATCGTTGTTGGTAGCATATACCGCGCTGATGGCAGAAAGCATCATACCCTCATATATTGAGTTCTTTGCTTTTCGGGCTATGACCAATGCATTCTGAAAATACTTTAGTGCCTCCGGCAGATTGCTTTGCATAGCATAGCAGCGCCCTATCAGGTTATTGCCCCGCAGCATACCCCGTTCATAGTTTATTTTTGTAGAAAGCGCCAACACCTGCCTGCCGTAATCCTTGCTTTTTTCTACGTCTGTCTGAAAGTATATGGCAGATAATTCGTTGAGTATGTTGACCTTGTTAGAATCTTCCTTAGCTGTTTTCAGTACGCGCAACAGGGAGTCTGCACTTGCCTGCGCAAACACGGGTATTTGTGCTGATAGCACTGTGATAAAAAGGAGGATGTACCTGAACACGACTTAAATATAAAGCACCCTGCACCAAAAAGGCAAGTAATGTGGAGAAATTGCCTTTTTACCCTAGTACAAGTACATTTGCAACCAATTATTAAATGAAATAAATATTACTTGATGAACCAATTATCGATGAGAGCCCGAAACACTCTATTCATTATCCTATTCTTAATGTCTAATTCTTCTTCAAGCTTTGCATGTCATTGGTCTGGTGGTGAAATATGGTATGAGTTTAATGGCAAAAACTATACGGTACATGAAGTTTTGTATACTGCTTGCCAAACCTGTATCGCAGGTTTCGGTATGTCTAGTTCAATAATCGAAATTAAATCTGCATCTCTTAACCAAAGACTGCTTTTTACTCCGAAGTTCTATTCAATAGACACATTGATGACAGGATGCCCCGGAGATACAAACAGCTGCAATAGTCTTTTGGCTCCAATCGCAGGTTATATAAAGCATCACTTTGCAGATACAATAAGCATACCACCTGCTAATGACTGGATATTGTCAATTAATAATTGTTGCAGAAATTATAGCAATCTTGTTGGAGGCAGTAGCAATAGTATTTATGTGGAAGCGACATTAGACAACTCTTTCAAAGAAAATACATCTGCACTTGTATCCGGCGACCTTGCCCTTACATCATTGATTAATGACACTACCTATTTCCCTGTTTCGAGTAACGATGCGGATGGTGATAGCGTTACACTTGAACTGGTTGCACCAATGGAATCCCAAAGTTATCCAGTGACATATAGCGCCGGTTTTTCTGCTACGATGCCATTAGGTGCAGGGTCTGTTTGCGAGTTTACAAGCAACAACTACCTAAAGATATTCAATCCGAATACTTACAATCCCTCATTTGCAATGCTCGTAAAGGAATATCGCAATGGCAAATTGATAAGCAGCAGAATAAGAGACATGCAGCTAATAACACAAAAAAGCACTACACTTTCAGGCAAAACACATACCACACCTCCATATATATCAAGCGGCAACAATCTCTCCATCACCACCTGCCCCGGTAAAGCCAATAGCGTAATGCTCAGTTTTCTGGACTCTACTGCTACGGATATTGTGGACGTAGATGTAATAACGCCCAATATGCCGGGTTGGACATTTAATAAAACCATAACTCCCGGTGCAGGCCGTGCCGATGTGCAGCTCAGTTGGAGTACACCACAAAACCTTACTACCCTACCACAGTTTTTTATAACACTGCGTGCAAAAGACAATGAATGTCCTAATAACACTATAGACTATGTACTGGCTGTAAAAACAGATAGCTGTACGGCAGACAGTGTATGGCCGGGCGATTCCAATAACGACAATGTGGTTGACATGTACGACGCGCTGGCAATAGCCCTTGCGCATAGCGAAACCGGCGCTGCACGTACCAGCCCAAATATGCTATGGCTGCCACAAACATGTGCTGCATGGGGGCGTGTTTTCCCTGTAGACAATACAGACATGAAGCATGCAGACTGCAATGGCAACGGCACTACAGACAATGCAGACCTTGCAGCAATTAACAATAATTATGGCAATACACACGGACGTAAAAAGAATCTGCCCATTGCTATTGCAAGTACTATAAACGCCCCACTATTCTTAGACACTACAGGCATTGTGTTTGAGGCAGGCAAAACCCTACAGATACCAATAATGCTTGGCACAGGTGCTGCGCAAATGCACGCTGCATACGGCATTGCCACTACGATAGACGCGAATGGATTTGCACCGGCAGCTCCGCTGAGCATCAGTACAACCGGCAGTTGGCTAGGCGCAGCAAGCAATATGATTTCTTTTAGCAAAAGCACACAAAGCAGCGCAATAGATTGGGCATGTGCGCGTATCACACACACAAACAATAGTGGCTTTGGCCAGATAGGCACACTTACCCTTGCTATACCTGCCACTACACCAGATAACACACCACTGCATATCTCTTTTAAAAACACAAGAATTATTGACAATCAGGGCCGGCAAATAGCAAGCACCAATATAAAAGGCATCAACACTACCGTAAAAAACAAACTGGCTGTGGGGCAAAGCAATACAATCATTACAGCAGCAAGCATAGTACCCAATCCATCTGCACAAAAAGCTACACTGATTGTAAAACTTAAAACCAATGCTACACTACGCACAGATGTAACGGACATAACAGGCCGCACCGTATGGACGTACCAAAGCAATGCAACAGATGCCATTGCACTACCAACACAGCAATTGCAAAGCGGCATCTACTTTGTAAAGCTGACAACCGCCAATAGTGAAACACTGACACTGAAATGGGTGAAGGAGTAGAACACTGCTCTCCCCCACACTGCTTAAAAGCAAAACAGCAGCACGTTTCCGTGCTGCTGTTTGTTATATAATACGTTTCACCTTGATGGCACTGAGGCCTTTGGGGGTCTTCTCTGTTTCAAAGCTTACTTTGTGACCTTCCTGTATATTTTCGGTCACCCTGTTTTTATGCACAAAGATGCTTTCTTTGGTAATGGCATCGTCTATAAAGCCGTAGCCTTTTGTAATATCAAAGAAGCGAACTGTGCCTGTGCGGGTTTTATCTTCTGGCGGCAGGTCTTCCTTCTTAGGCACACCTACCTGTATCAGCTCGGGTGCTATTTCGCGCATCCTTCGGGGATCTGGCGGAGTGGGAGAAAGATTACCGTTTTCATCCAGGTACATCATCATGTCTTCCAGGCCCTTGCCCTTGTTATTGTTCTCCTTGCGGTTCAGCATCTTCTCTGCCTTGTCCTGTTTCTTCCTTTGCTTTTTCTTTTCACGGTCTTTCTTACCCATTGTTTCATTAGCCATAAATCCTGAAATGTTCTCTTGTTTTTAAAATTGTGATTAAATTATTGAAATGAAAGAGCCATACCTTTTACAGCATGGCTCTTCTTAAAAATGCAAAATGGGGATATTTTTATTAAAAAAGAGCCTGCATAGTGCGCTACTAGTAGCGGTTGCTATACTCTCTTTTTTTGTAACTATCGTTGTACCCGCCGCGACGTTCTTCCGTCCTCGGCCTAGCTTCGTTTACCACCATTACACTCTGATCCATAAAGCTGCTGTTCAGCTTATCGATAGCAGCGCTTGCTTCTGTATTGTCCGGCATTTCTACAAAACCGAAACCACGAGACTGGTTAGAATACTTGTCAATGATTACTTTTACGGTGTCTACAGTACCGAATGCTGCAAATGCATCGCGCAGTTGATTTTCTGTGGTCTGAATGTTCAGATTACCTACAAAAATGTTCATAAAAAACTAATTGAAATAAAATAAAAAATATGGCCGCGGGCGAAATGTAGACTGAAGAGAAGAATTTAACTAACGCAAATCAGAAACTGCAAAAAGACTCAAAAACCATTGTCTTAACCCAAAGATACATTAAAAAAATCTAATCTGCCAAATTTATTTATTTTCTTATAATTTTTGAAAAGGACGAGTAATGCAAAATTTATGATCAGCAAAAAGTACTTCAAACACATCAACACACTTTTCGTTGTCTTCCCCATGACGCTTATTATGGCTTTTGTGGGGCTGATGCGCAATTACGGATTTGGCGAAGACTGGTTTCTGAAATTTCTGAAGGCATGGAGCGTGATGCTGCCCGTTGCCTATGTGGCGGCATTCATCATCATACCGCGCGCACGCAAGCTGGCAGAACGGGTGGCGGGCGGAGAATAGTCTCACCAAGGCTCGTAAAAAGCCCGGGAAACACATTAAAAAGAATACTACTAATAATTAGGGGTACAGCAATACGATACATATATCATCTTTGTTTTCGATAATCGTTTTTTTGTTTGTTTGATAACCACATGCATAGCTAACAGGTGGTGAAGTGTGTTTTTTAACACACTTTTTATTATGGTTAGGTTAATGGAAACCTTATCCCTGAATGCTTCAATGATGCAATGCGTCATTGAAGCATTTTGATAGTTGAAGCAAATTGATTGTATATAAATTGTTATGAAACTAATGTTTGTTTTGCTGATAGCAACCGGTGCTATACAGATGCTGTTAAGAATGTACTACCTCATTTACCTGCGTGTTGGCGAAAGCTATGGTAAACTGTTCTTTAATTCCTTCCTGATAATAGACAAAGCAGTTATCAACAATATTTTTCACGACGGCATACAAGCATATTACAGAAAATGCAACCTTATCAATAAGATCTTTTACTTCTTCCTTTTGTCAGAGCTGTTAATACTGCTATTCTTAAATTCTATATAGCTCCGTACCTATTGGTAATCAACGGCATAAAATGCAAACAGTGTTTGCATCCCTAATGGTAGGGATTTGAGAGAGAAACCAATACCAGACATTTGCCAAAGTTACATATACATGAATAAGGATTTGAAATACGTGGGAGTGATAGAGGACAATCCCCACCTTTTAAAAAACGTAGAAAGCTTTCTGAATGTCAGCAGTGAGTACTATGTAGTATTTAGTGAATCTTCTATAGAAACACTGGACGTAAAATCCATAGAGACAGAACCGGATTTTATACTGCTTGACATTTACCTGAACGGCACTAATAGCATCGTAAAAATCAGAGAGCTGAAAAAGCGCTTCCCTGCTGCCATGATCATTATGATGACCGGCAACAAGGATGATTCCAATATACTGCGTGCCATTCAGCAAGGTGCGGTAGGCTATCTGCAAAAACCTTTTTTGCTTACAGAGCTGATTACCGTACTGAAGCAAACAGCAGAAAAGCAAAGCTATCTGGAATCTGAAACCATCATCAGGCTAATGAAAGTACTGAGTGGCGAAGACAACAAAAACAAGCTCTACAACAACGCACAACTTACACAGAGAGAAAAAGACATCATCAATCTGCTGGGCCTTGGCTATTCTTATAAAATGATAAGTGATGAGCTACGCCTTTCTTACCACACTGTCAATTTCCACATTAAAAACATTTACATCAAGCTGGATGTAAACTCCAAATCAGAACTAATTGCCAAACACCTTTTACATACACAGAATTCCCTAAAATGAGTTTACACGAAGTATTAGTGGTAGATGACGAAGCAGTGAACAGGTTTGTATTATGCAAATACCTGGAGCAGTTTGAATTCTTACCAATAGAAGCCGCAAACGGAGAAGAGGCAATAAATGCACTGAAAGAAAGGCCCATGTGCAATATCGTATTGCTGGACCTGAACATGCCTGTAATGGATGGCTACGAGTTTTTGCAAGAGCTGAATAACAACAACATATTACCCGACAGGGAAATAGTTATAATAATAAACAGCGCATCAGACGAGGAAACTTTTCAGAAAATGTGCACTACCCACAAGATAAACACACACAATGTGGTGGCGTATGTACAAAAACCTGTAAGCATACCATTTGTAATAGAAAAACTACGGGCACAAACAAACAAAAAGATGCTGCATAACAATGCCTAACAGCATAGACAAAAACCTGCGTCGTATACTGGATGCATTTTCTACCGGCGTATTGCTGGAAAACGGCAAAAGAAAAGTTGCATATACCAACAAGCAATTCCTTTGTATATTCAATATGAATATAGAAGCTGAAATGCTATTGGGTGCAGACTGTACGGCAATGGCAGAGCAGGCAAAGTTTTTCTTTAAAGACCCTGAGAAATTCGAAAAGGACATTGCCCGAATCCTGGCCCTGAAGGCAGAAAACAAAGAGGTTGTAGAAACGGCAGACGGCAGATATTTACAAAGACGGTATGTGCCGATAATGCAATCGGACGAAGTAGAATTTCACCTATGGACTTATGAAGACGTAACAGACATTACCAGCCTGAAGCAAAAGTACGATAAACAAAGGCTGCTGTACGACAGGATACTAAATGAAATGCCGGCAGACATTGCCGTGTTTGACAATAAGCACAGGTATGTTTTCGTAAACAAATCGGGGATAAAAGATGAAACCATACGCAAGTGGTTGATAGGCAAAGATGACTATGAATATGCAGAATACAAAGGGCTGAGCCACGAAGCTTTTCATACAAGGCGTGCACTGTTTAATAAAGCACTGGACACTAAAACACCTGTCAACTGGACTGATGAATATACCCTGAAGGATGGGGCTAAAAAATATGTACTGCGCATCTTCTACCCGGTAGTGGAAGATAACGGAGCTATAGACCTGGTAATAGGCTATGGTGTAGATACTACAGAACAGACACTAAGCGCACTGCAGATTGAGAAACAGCGAGAGCGATACATTACACTTGTCAACTCATTGAGAGACGGTGTGTTTCAGGTAAATGAAGACAGAAAAATTGTCTATTACAACCAATCATTTGTCGAACTGCTCAATGTTACACCTGAGGATATTGAGCAAGGCACTTTACTGACATCTAAAAATGTACATCCTGAAGATATTGAAACAGTGCGCCCCGTTGTTCAGCAAATGTTTCAACAGAATGCGCAGCCCCATATGGGCACATTCAGAGTATGTCACGGAGATGAAATAAAACACTTAGAATATCGGGTATGGCCTATATTCTCTCCTGCAGACGGACGCTCTATGGTTGGCAGATTTTCGGACATTACACCACAGGTAGAACGTGAACAAAACCTGCAGGCAATACTGGATAAGGAAAAAGAGTTGAGTGCCATGAAGTCGAACTTCATACACATCACATCTCACGAGTTGCGCACACCACTTTCTGTAATACTCTCTTCCGCCGAAATTGTGGACTACATAGTAGATACATGGAGCAAGGGACAACAACCGGGTCTGGACCACAAATCATTTACAAGCAGCATCATAACAGAAGCACTCCGTATAACAGACATATTGAACGACCTGCTGATAGTGGGCAGAATAGAAAACGGCAAGCTTAAATTTGAGCCGGAATACATTCACATCAACAACTACATACACAAACTGGCAGCAGAACAGTATTCGCCATTCAAAGACGGGCGAATGCTGAAAATAACCTGCGACTGTGATATTGAAAGTACCCGAATGGACATATCGCTGATGAGGCATGCACTTACCAATCTCATTAATAATGCATTCAAGTATTCAGAAGACAGGCAAGCACCTGAACTGTGCGTGTATAATGATGAGCACAATGTCTATTTCAGAATAAAGGACTATGGCATAGGGATACCCGAGAATGAAATAAAAAACTTGTTCCAATCATTTTATCGGGCATCCAACGTAGGCAATATATCTGGCACAGGCATAGGGCTGATGGTGGTAGAACACGTTGCAAAAGTGCATAACGGACAGTTGGACGTAAGCAGCGAATTGAACAAAGGAAGCATTTTCACATTATCCATATCATTAAACAATGAGCCAGAGAACTAAGCTATTGGTGATTGAAGACGATAAAGGCATCAGCAAGGTGATGCAAGCCATATTTCACATCAATGAAATAGATGCTACTTTTATCGACAATGGGAAGAGTGCTATTGAGGCATTGCAAATACTTAGTCCAGACCTGATACTGTGCGACATAATGCTGCCCGATATTGAAGGCTATGAAATACTGAAAGCCGCCAAGAGCAATGTGCGCACCTACACCACTCCGTTCATTTTCCTATCTGCCTTTGCAGACCCTAAGGATGTGCGCAAGGGCATGGATCTGGGTGCCGACGACTATATCACAAAGCCTTTCAAATCTCACGAACTGGTAAATGCCATAAAAGCACGCGTGCAGATAAAAAAAGAAAGAGACGAACTGAGCAATCAGCAAATAAACGAAAGCTGGCTGGAAGTAATATCTACCAACTTCAATCACGAATTCCTAACGCCGCTCAACAACATACTCAATTCCATACAGCTGATATCTGCTACCAAACAAAGCATCGATGCCCATCAGTTCGACCATATCATCAAAGACATATCAAATGCTGGCACCAGAATGATGAGAAACACCCGAAAGCTGATATACTACTCTATCATAAAAACAAACGGGCTGACACTGAATACCAGTAAAACCGAAATGAATCTTAGCAGCCTGATAAAGGAAACAACTGCTACCATACAAATGCTAAACCCCAACAACCCGATAACCACAGAAATTGCCAACAATATTACCTGCACTTCCAATTACGAACACCTGCGTTTCATCATCTGCGAATTGTCTGAAAATGCCGCATTGCACAGCAAAAAAGGTGGCGCAGTAAACATTAACCTGAAGAAAGAAGACAACTACACAATCTTTGACATAAGTAACGAACCGCAGCTTGTACCCAGGATAGATATGCATAACATTCAACCATTCCGAAAATACCACGAAGACAAATCGATGCGCGGGCTAGGGCTGGGTTTATATATCTGTTGCCAGCTAGCACAGAAAAACAGCTACGAAATAACCACCAAAAGTACAGACACAAGCATTACATTTTCTATGAAGATACCCTGCTGATTGTGGCTTATAGCTAAACGCCCTATCTTGCAACACTATGTACAGCAGGCATGAAATAGCAAAGCTGAAGGAAACATTCTGGACTACATTTGGCAGGTATATGCAACCCGTAGTACCCGCCGATGGCGAGCGCGTGAATTGGGTAAACTATAAAACAGGCATTCAGGGTATCAGTTTTCGGATGGATGCAGATAGCAAACAGGCAAGTATTGCCATTGTACTGGCACACAAAGATGCCGACATGCGTGCGCAACACTATGCACAACTGCTGCAATTGCAAACACTGCTGCACAACGAACTGGGCGAAACATGGATGTGGGAAGAAAACACCACCGATGAATTTGGCAAGCCAATAAGCCTTGCAGGCACTACAATAAGCGGCATCAACATACTGAAACAGGAAGACTGGCCTGCGCTCATATCTTTCCTCAAGCCGCGCATCATAGCACTGGATGCCTTCTGGAGCAACGTAAAATACGCCTTCGAGCTATAGAGGACAGTATGCCACGGGCAATTGGTTGGTACACCCATATGGGGGATTTTTAAATGAATGGCACATCCTATATTCGTTACATAAAACCCAACTGATAATGAAATACATATTCGCCACATTGCTTGCACTAGCAGTAGCACATGCTGCTGATGGGCAAAACATCATCCTGCGCGATAATAATGAAACAATAGTAAACGGCGATACAATTGAGGTATCTCCCACGCTGACACAGAAACCACCGTACACGAGTATACAATGCAGACTTTTTGCGCAAAACAATACAGGCAGCAGTATAAATTTAGGAGCTAAAAAGGCCGAGATAACACCTGACCCTGATGCAGACCACAGCTTTTGCTTCTACAAATACTGCTACCCTACAAGCGTATACATAGCTCCTGATGTAGTGCAGCTATCCCCCACTGCAATAGACAGCAGTTTTAAAGGTGCATATCTATATCTGGAAAGCAACCATACACCGGGCAAATATCTGGTAGCCTACACCTTCTTCAACAGCAATAACCCTGCAGATAGTGCTATTGTGTATGTATTATACAACACCAATCCATTAGCAACAGGCATTGCGGCTACTACACTGCAAAATAACATCAGCATCTACCCCAACCCTGCAAAGGATGCGATACACTTATCTGCTGCTGCTGACATAAATGGCACACTAACCATCACCAATAGCATAGGTGTGGTGGTATACAAACAAACACTTACCAACAAACGCACTGCATCAATAGCCATCAGCAATTGGGCTGCGGGTGTATACCATTACAATCTGGAAAGCAAAGGAGAACGTGTAGCGGGCAGCTTTACAAAACAATAGGGGGCATCTTCATACAGCAGAAAACATCATTGCGTATAAAAACATCTTTATATTGCAGTGATGTTTTTGGTATTTACAGTGCTAGCTAAACTTTGATGTAACCAACTACTTGCCCTCAGCCTTTAGCAATTTTTTGATGATGACTATCTGCCCCATGTGATAGTGGGTATGTTCTATCAGCCCGTGCAGGTTGCGGTAGTAAATGCCGTATTTTTCCTGTGTAAAATATTCCCCTAGTTTTTCATCGGGCAGTTGCTCTATGGCTGCTACCAGTGCCTGCCAGTTGTCTCTGATAGTATTGCACATAGCTTGCCAGTCGGCCTCGTTGTTGATGGGCGGGTGATTGAAGCTGAGTTCGTCTTTTGAGTCCAGCGGATTGCCGCGCAGCACATTCAGTATAGCTGCTACATAATACCCCATGTGAAAGGTAATTACGGCTATCGTATTCATATCATGCACTTTGGCGGTAGCCTGCTGCCATGTTACATCTTTCAGTGTATCGTGCAGGTTTACCCATGTCCAGTTGCCACCATTATATACTTCGTTCAGGTGTTTGGCTATTTGCTTGGCGTATTGCATAGCAGCAGTGTATTTTTCTATACCGAATATACTTATTCTTCCGGTTTGAAATCTTCCAGAATATCGTAGAGCGATTTTTCGGAAACTGGTTTTACAATATAGTTCGCCACATCCTCATAGGCCTTGGCACGCTCAACATCTTCCGGGTTTATGGACGATGTAACGATGTAGATGGTAATCTTGTGCGGTGGTTGTATCTGTGTAAACTCATCCAGAAACTGCCAGCCATCCATCACGGGCATGTTCAGATCCAGCAATATCACCTCGGGCATTTTGGAGCCCTCCAGCACAATGGCACTAAGGCTTTCCAAAGCCTCCTTCCCGTTTTTGAAAACGAGGAACGATTCGCAGAAGCCTGCCATACGCATCACCTTCTTGGTGGCGAATACATATATCGGGTCGTCGTCTACAATGCAAGCAATATCAATCTTTTTGCGCATGCCTCAGATATACTTTAAAACTCGTTCCTTTATTTTCTTCACTTTCCACATCTATCCTGCCACCCATTGCCTCTACCTGGTTTTTGGTGATGAATAAACCTATGCCACGCGCATCGCTATTGCCGTGGAAGGTTTTGTACATACCAAACAGCTTGTGCTTGATGCGCTTCAAGTCCATACCAATGCCATTGTCTGCAAACTCCAGTTCTGCAAAGCCATCTTTCATCACTGCCTGCACACGCACATAGGCATCGCGTTCTACAGATTTATACTTTATGCCATTGGTCAAGAAGTTGAGCACAATGCTATCCATATATGCATCTACACCCTCAACATACAGTGCAGCATCTACATTATTTTCTATGCGCACATTTTTATCCTGTGCTATGGCCCTTACATTCTGTATAGCAGCATCTACCACACTGCGCAGGTGTATGGGCTTTAGATTTTCACCAATGGCATTGTTCATCACCACAACCTCATTCAGGTGCACAATGGTATCGCGCAGGTTGTTGGCCGATTGCAGCAGGTTTTTCAGCAATTCATCTTCTGCCTTTTCTTCGTTCTCTTGCAGGAACAGATCTAAGAGTATAGATATATTACCCGAATGCGAACGCAGATTGTGCGACACAATGTGGGCAAAATTGCGCAGCCTTTCGTTCTGTGCATTCGTTACATCCAGCAGCGATTTTATTTCACGCTCCACACGTTTTATCTCGCTGATGTCTGCGGCTATACCCAGATAGCCAACTATCTCATCTTTTTCGCGCACGGCAGTAACGGTAAGCTGTACAGGAAACTGTGTGCCGTCTTTGCTCACATAGGTCCACTCGCGGGTTTCGTATTTCTGCACCTTTGGCAATGCTGTAAAGACATCAAAGTACTGCACGGTTTTGCCCAGCCTTTCCGACAACTCCTTGCCACGCGCATCCATTTCTTCGGCAAGGTGTATTATTTGCGGTGTTTTCAGATGCACCATTTCCTCTCTGCTATAGCCCAGCAGATTTTCCGCGCCTACGTTGAAGCTTGTTATAACACCCTTCGCATCCGTGCTGATGATACTCACCTGCGTGCTTGCGTTCAATATGCCTTCCAGCCTATCAAGCGTTTGTGCCAGTTTATTTTGGGTGATGCGTTGTGTATTAATATCCGTTATCTGCGATACAAAATGTTTCGGATTGCCCTCCCCATCGCGCACCAGCGATACGGATAATATTGCCCAGATGTATTCACCGTTCTTGTGCAGGTAGCGTTTTTCCAGTTGGTAATGCTTGCGCTTGCCTTCCAGCAATTCATTTACCAAAGCAACATCGGGGGCAACATCATCAGGGTGAGTAATATCGTGAAACGTAAGGTGCAATAATTCTTCCTCAGTATAGCCAAGTATATTGCTGATGGCAGCATTCACCGTCACCCATTTACCAGCTAGCGATACGATGGCAATACCTGTAGGCGATGCCTCGAACGCGCCACGAAACTGCGATTCGCTCAGCACCAGTTGTTGCGCTGTTTTCTTGCGTGCGGTAATATCTTCTGTATACATGATGATACCACCTACCTGACCTTCTGATGCATACCAGGGGCGCACATCCCATGCCAGCCACTGCTCGCTGCCATCTTCGCGCAGAAAATAAGCATCGTCGTTTTTGTTGATGGCACCTGCCAGACATTCACGGTGTATCTGTTTCCAGTCTTCACCTATTTCAGGAAAAATATCGTAGTGAGATTTGCCGATGATATCGATACCCTGCAGCCCATAGTCGCTTATCCATTTTTGCGATGCCGCCACATAACACATATTCGCATCAAACATGGCAATGGCCGTAGGTGCTTCGTTTACAAATATCTGATTGCGCACATTACTCTTCTTCAGTTCGCGCGTGCGTATCTCTACTTCTTCTTCCAGCATGGCATTCAGGTTGCGTAGCTCCGCCTCAGCCTTTTTTCTTTTGGCGTCAATGGTATTCAGCCTGTTTGCAGTATTGCGTATCAGCAAGAGGCTTGCCAGTATAAACGACAGACCATAAAGCGCTGCACCTATTTCTACAGACAGTGTATGCCTGGTGTATATATAAAACCATAGCGCCCCCAACACAACAATGATGGCAAACATGACTGGGAACAGGCGCTTTGCCATCAGGCTACCGATATCATTGCCATGAAACAAACGCGCATAGCCTACATTGGGTTGCAATGCGGCAGACACTACAGATAACACCAGCAACATCAATGCGGTGTTGATGGCCATACCTGTAATGAAAGTCATGGTATAGAAACCCGGCACACGGAATATATGCCCAAACAATGCAAAAGCCGCAACAATGGTAATAATGTGAAATAAGCCCTGCGATACACGCTTCACATTTCGGCTATCTGACAATACACCCAGATGACCGACGTTCAGCATCATGACACTGATAGTAGTAATAAATGCCATACGCCCCGGGAAGGGTGTCAGCTCGTTTACCTCATCTTTAAAAAGCAATTCATCTATCCCGAAACCGGTATTAAACACATGCTCCAGCATAGTGAGCGATGCGATGAGTAAGGATATAATTACAGCAACACTATATACCTTTTTGCCTTGTTCCTGATGCCTGTTATAATAGAAAACTCCACCCGCACTCAACAACAAACAGATAGCAGTATTCACCTTCATGCTGATTCCGTTGGGTGCCACACTTTTCAGCACCGCTATGTTGCCCACCCAACCTACTAATACCAGTACTGCGACTGCTATTACAAACAAAGACAATACCTGTACAAATTTTCGCTCTATCTGCATCAATGCGAATATACTACACAATATTGCCCTGCATATAGCATGCCGTCAAATAATAAAACGGACACATTATTGTTGGCACTTCAAAACACAGCATAAGCTGTTACACATGCAGTACTTTCTTTATTCTTGCCAATTGCCTGAAGTGATGTTTGATGTGCATCTCTGCACTATGATACCATTGCAATGCGTTGAACCATCCACCTACCCAGTGTGCAATGCGCATGTTTTTATCAGCGGCTACAACCTGTGTAATGGCAGCTTCCACCTGTGCCTGTGCTGCCAGCAGATTGGCGATGGCAGTTTCTTTGCTTACTGCTGCAGGTGTATATATATGCCCCGTGTTGGGTGGTATGTTTTTTATGCGCAACCTTACCGGCGGGAATGAACCCATAAAGCTGAACACTGCCGCACCAAAACCTGAACGTCCGCGTTCGCCCTTGCCATCACAACATAGCATAGCATTTTCCACACATTTAAAAGTTGTATGATGTATATGGTCGGCTACTTGCGCTACACTCCACTCTCCGGGTGCCGATTTAGCAAATGCATCTTCGGGAAAACTTTGCAACTCCTGCACCCAGCGTGCTGTATGTTGTTTGTATTTATCTAGTATGTCGGCTGCTTTCACTTGCTTGTTGTTTGCGGCAAAATTATACGATGTGCCATTCCCTGCATTGTAAATTTTAGACATCAGGCAAAACCGAAAAAATCGTCTATCGTGTCTTTGGCAGTGAATTGTTTTGTAGGCGTAATGCCCGAAAAATAACTGAAGTCTTTGATGAAATGAGCCTGATCGTAATAACCGCAATTGTGCAATACCTGCATCCAGTTGGCTTTTTGCAGCGCACGCACTTGTGCAAAGGCATTGTAGAATCTATGCACCCGCGCAAAAGCTTTGGGAGATAAACCCACATGTTTGGCAAACAGCCTTTCTAATTGCTTGTAAGACACCCCAACCTGCAATGCTACATCCTCTACCACCACATCTCCCTTTGCAGCCATTATAATGCGCGTAGCCTGCAATGCCTTTGCTGCACCTGCATCTGTGCGCAATAGCGCCAGGAGCAACGCTTCTGTTTGTTTTATTTTATCGGCATCCGTACTTGCGGTTGTAAGCGACTGCAGGATATTAATCATTTTATTATTAATAGCTGCGAGGGGCACAAAGCTGTTTACCAAGTCCGAAGCCTTCATCCCGCTGAATAGAAATTCGCTACCCGGCATTAGCCTGATGCCTATCATACGCACCGCACCGGGTTGTTGCAACAGCAATGGCTTTGTTCGCTGCCCGAACAAAACACTGCCTTCCACCAATTGTGTATTGCCATCGTGCCCAACAAGGTGGTATGGCTCGCCCAGGTTTATCATGATATCACTAAACCCATCGGGCAGCATTTTGGTATTATGTGGAATGGCATCTGCTTCTATAAACCAATAGCAGACAACCAACCCTTGCAACAATGCGTGTGAAGGTTTGTGAAACATGGCGGAAAAATATCTATTTCTGCCACAACGGACAAACGCCATATAAAAAACGGGCATCCGCAACCTGGAAAGGACGCAGTGCCCGTTCTTACTACATCGTAAGAAGAATCTGATAGTAAAACAACAAACTGTTACATTACCCCTACGTACCGATGATTTTTTTTTAGAAACTACCCCTTTCTGTACACCACCAACCTGATAGAACCCTCGAAGAATGGTTGTGTGCGCAGGTGTCCGTACTTGCGGTCCCACTCGCCACTGGCAAGGTCGTCTGCCAAGTGCTGCACATGTTGCTTTATGGTTTCTGCATCTACAAAGCCCCAAGCAGATTGTGCATTGCGCACGTTCTCATCCAGAAAAGCCTCGGGCCTGCCATAGAAAGCTTCCTGAAAGCCATCTACACAATCAAGCGGTACTGACACTTCTATTACCTCGCAACTATCTGCACCCAGACAATCTACTATGGTGCTGATTTCGGGATAACGTTTCTTTTCTGCTGCTACTACTGCGGGAAAATAATAATCGTTCCACATCTTGTTCAGTGCCGATGGGTCGAACGTAAGTACCACTACAGTGTCTTTTGCTACACGTCGCATTTCGCGGAGTCCTGCGGCAATATCGGGCCAGTGGTGGATGGTAGCCATTGCCATACAGGCATCAAAACTATTATCGTCAAAAGGCAGCTTGTCTGCATAGCCTATTACTGCGGGCACTTTGCCCTGCTGCATGCGCTGTGCGCGCATCACTGCCGATGGCTCTACTGCCACCACATAGCGGTCTGCGGGCTCGTAAGAACCTGCGCCTGCACCAATGTTGAGAACGGATTGCGCACTACCCATTGCGTTGTGTACTTGCGCTGCTATGCGCGGATCTGTTTGCCTATGACGGGCATACTGCCTGCCATGTGCATCATAGTCATAAGTTTTTTCAATTTTCATACCCTCTGCAATACAAAAACCAAACCAAAACAAATGTTATTGCAGAGAATTAATAAAGCTTTAGGAGAGATTAACTACGGGCTTTCGACTACTATACTTTGTCTGAATAATAACGTGCAAACCACTCAGGGACCTGATCTTCATCAATATCATCCCATTTCTTTTTGCCCGACACTAATTTGAAATGCGCGAACATAGGCACATCCGTTTTACCATCTTCCGAATTATCGAAATAAAATGCCTGATACGCAAGCTGGCTGGCATCATACAACAAGTCGAGCGAGCGCTGATACCTGCCTCTTATTTTATCTTCAGGTACATCGTGCCCACCTTTTTGTTTTCTTGCCGAAACCCTGTACACATTGATATCTGCAGATTCTGTAGAAACGAAATACAAATACACTTTGTACCCTGCTGCTACAGCTTCTTTCATAATATCCAACTTGCTATGATGAGAAAAAACTGTTTCGAAAGAAAATTTCTTACCTGCCTGCAACAAGGTTTTGCGTAGAAAATCTGCAATTATTTGTGCAAGCCTCTCCTTCGCATCGGCATGTAGCAAATGAATACGATTTGCCTTGAAGCGAAAAGACGCTCCAAACGCTTCTTCATTGAAATCATCGGCAACTAAACCCGATGCCAATGCAATATCTGTGAATTGCTGACGTGTTACTTCAATATTGTAATCATTGAAAGAGAATGTATCATCTGTCAGACAAACGGCGATATCGTCTGCATTGATGTATATGCCAAAATCTATTGGCTGATTATTTACCCGTAATGCTTTCAGATATTTAATAACTGTACTTTTACCGGAACCATTAGGACCGGCAAACACCCGCATACGGAGCGTCTCAGACATTAATCCAAGTTAATTTTGCGTCGCTTGCCTGATACTACGATTTCAGATATTCTTTCTATCACATTACCATTCTCATCTATCTTCACCACCCAGCCATCTTTTGCAACTACATTATAGCCTATTACCTGCATGGTTTCCTGTGCTGCTATCTCAAAACCTTTCTGAGCTGCACTTGCAGTTAATCGTTTTGTGAGGTATGCCATTCTGTTCGATCTACTGCCTCCGTTTCTTTTCTTCTTAGTGATAATACCCATAGTATAAAGTTACTAAAAAATCTGTTTTATGCCATTCAACATATTGTTAAATGAACACATCTATTCACTTACACCCTCAGCACACCACGAAATCCGCGTGCTGCGTAGTAAGACTCTGCACCGTTGTGGTAGAGGAATACCGTATCGTAGCGCCTATCGCAAAAGACAGCACCACCCAGCTTGCGGATGGCTGCGGGTGTTTGCACCCAGCTCGATGTCTTGAGATCGAACGCGCCGAAGGTTTGCAGCATACGGTATTGTTCTTCGTCCAGCAATTCAATACCCATTTCCGCAGCCATATTAACGGCACTGTTGGCAGGCTTGTGTTCTTTGCGGCTCTCCAGCGCCTCGTGGTCGTAACAAATACTACGGCGTCCTTTAGGGCTTTCGGCAGCACAGTCAAAGAACAGGTATTCGCCCGTCTTTTTATCCTGCCCTACAACATCGGGTTCGCCACCTGTCATCTCCATTTCGTTGAGCGACCATAGTTTGTCTGCATGTTTCTGCAGCTTGCTTTCAACATCGGCCCAAGCAATGCCTTTGTGGCGTTTTGCATTTTTCTCAAAACGCGCTTTCAATATATCTAGCAGTTCTTTGCTTTGCGATGCGGTGAGTTTGTTCTTTGGCATTGTAAATGTTTTAAGTTTTACTAATCATTCAGCCCCTTGCCTGCCAGTATATCGGGCATGGCTTTTTCTATTCTTGCCTCGCGGGTTTGGGTTTGTTTGGGTGCGGCAAAATGCAAGAGGTAGGCGCGTTGCCTGCCGGGTGTCAGTGCTTCGAAGGCTGTTTTCAGTTTTTTGTTTTTATCCAGTACCTGCTGAAACTCTTCGGGCACAGGATATTCCGCTACTTTCTTCAGCGTTACTTTCAGCCCCGCATCTTCTACCGCTATGGCATCGTATATATATGATTTGATGGTAGCTGCCAGTTTCGTTATCTCCTTCGCATCTGTAAAACGCATTTGCCTGGCAGACTGTACATTGGCTGTTTGCTGTATCAGCAATCCGTCCCCATCGGTCATCAGCGCACCTTTGAAGAACAAGAGCGCGCAATATTCCTTAAAGCCATGTATCAGCACAATATTGCTACCGCCATGCATGTAGCAGGGCTGTCCCCATTTCAATTGCTCATCAAGCCCGCAGCCAAGCACTATCTTGCGCAGCTTGTCATACTCCTTGCTCCACTGACTGTCTTTCTCAAAAAAGAAATCAACTTTAGGATTGGTATTGCCCATGTATTGAAGTTAATTAAAATTCAGTTTTCTATCTGCCGGGCGAAAGTACCATGATGCTACCGTCAACAGTAGCAACAGCAAGGACGGAAAGACATCGCCCATACCATGATGCATGATGATGTGAGAGATAGCAGCGCCGCTCATGGCAAAGAAAAAGCCCGCATAGGCCCACTCCTTTACCAGCGGAAAGCGCGGCACCAATACTGCCACCACGCCCAGCAACTTCCACACACCTATAATGGTGAGTATGTACACAGGATAGCCCAGTTGCTTGGTTATCATCTCTACCTCTGCCGGGTTCTTCATCAGTTGCACAACGGCGGTAGATACCATGCCGAGCGACAGCCACAGTGTTGCCACCCAATAGATTATTTTATTACGCTTTGTCATGTGGTATTATCTTAGTTCGTCAACAATTTCCTGCAGCCTGTTGTGTGCCATGTTGATGCCGAATGCAAATGGCATTTGCAACATACGGTCTCTCCACTCAGCAGTTTTATATACAATGTGCATAGTCAGCTTGCTATTGTCTGCATCTATGCTTTCAAACTCCAGAAACTCGAGCTGCACAGGAAATGGTGTGCCCTCCATCTGGAAAGTGCGGGTTATTTTTTCATTGGGCACTATCTCGTGTATCACACCGTTGAAGCCATGTTTATTGCCTTTCGGGTCGGTGGTTTCAAACTGATAACCGCCGTGTGCTTTATTTTCCAGCTTCAGCACTTTGGTGCCCATCCATTCGGCCACAATCGCGGCATCTGTATATGCCTGAAAGAGCAAATCTACCGGCAGCTCGAATATGCGGGTGACGGTGAGTTCTTGCCTGCCGTCTTCGGCATGTATTTTTGTTTTCTGTTCCATATGGCTATGCGTTTTTCGATTTACGTTGTTTCATGATGCTCTCCAGCTTATTGAACCTGTCATCCCACATCTTGCGGAAGGGCTCTATAAAATCTGCTACTTCCTTCATCTTCTTTGCATTGATGTAATAGTATATCTCGCGTCCTGCCTGCTCTTGTCGCAGCAGTTCGCACTCGGTAAGTATCTGTATATGCTTAGAAATTGTCTGACGGCTGGAATCGAAGTTTTCGGCAATGGCAGTGGGCGTCATAGCCTGTAGTGCTACGAGCGTAAGGATGGCGCGGCGTGTAGGATCGGCAATGGCCTGAAATACATCTCGTCTGAGTTCCATATATGCAGCTATTTGACTGCAAATATATATGCAATCATTTGACTGCGCAAAATTTATTTTTGTGAATAGCGGAAATTAATGTTGAGGATTGTTCCGCTTCGCCTCATACCGCCCGCGGTAGATGTATAGTAGCAGGTCGAGCTTCCAGGGTTCTGTATCAAGCGATGAAATTAGGTAGTCCGTATTCCCATACTCCGTTTCGAATCTGAAATGGTCAGGACCAAAACCCGTAGACTCGGGCTGAAAGCCATATATATAACTTTTGGAACCTGTCATGGCGATGCGCGCATTCCATATTTTATCCCAGGGCAATAGTTTACCATCCATATCTTCAATGCCATCGTCGCAAAGCGTAAACAACACTTCGTGCGATGACTTAAAAAATGTCGCCCTGCTGACATCTGTTCTTGATGGAACAGAAGGATCATCTACAAATACCTGTTCTTCATCAAATCGTTGCATCAAAACCCCTAACTGATACAATGCCTTTGCACCCATGATACCACCTGTTTTTGTTGCTGTATTTAGTTTCAGCAATCCGCTTATCTCCGCGCTTCTTTGTAACTGATGGATATCTACCACATGGCTGTATGCCCATATACGCCAATGCGGCGTAGCAAATGCACTGTATAAAAACACAAAAACAATAGCAATAGGAATGGCAAGAAAAGTCAACAACACAGACCCTTTAGCAAATAAATATATTGCCAACGGTATAGACAGTGCTACTATCAACATGGCCGGGGTTGCCAAAACGGTTTCTCCCCTGCGTATAGCTTGCTGTATCGTTACCGTTCCTTTGTGCATACGAGAGATTAAAACGAGATTAAGACGGGATTAAAGCGGGGTTAAAATTTTTAGTTTTACAATTATACGACAATCCGGCCTCTTGCAAACAAGCATATAAGCAATGCCGCAACCAACAAGCATTTCGGGCTACAACACCCGCCTTACTACATGACTATCAAGGCTTTATTCATGCTGAGATTAAAAGATTTTAATCTCCATAAAAAGCAAATTTAATGAGGTCTTGTTATTTTTAATCATGCCTTATGTTCTACTCATTTTACTCTTAGCTTCTGCTACGTGTTTCGGACGCGAGGTACAAAGCGATTCCGTAACAAACGCACTCATTGCGATTCCTAAAAACACGCTGACAATAACAGACAATAACGGAAATGAGCTGCATTTGCCATACATGTACGACGATTCTAAAAAACTGACACTAAACATATCGCGCAAAACAGTAAAACTTACCAACGATAAAAAACAGGTATTAGCAGAAGGCCAATACGCTGAACCCCAACAACAAAATGGAGGCCTGTACCCTACAGGGCATTGGCGCTACTACTATAGCAATGGCAATATAAAACGCGAAGGCGACTATATGCTTGTGCCATACTCATGGGTAGACACGGTAGTTGTAACAGACCCTGTGACGGGCAGAGAAGAAACGCAGCTGAAAACTGTCATCAAATACACATCTATAAAAACAGGGGACTGGCAATACTATAATGCAGACGGCAAGCCTACATCCACCACACACTTCGACTAAATAATATCTACCCCACAGTCATTTCATGATGCAACACATCCATCTATGTTAGATGGAAATAAACCTATAATGAATACTTCACACAACAATTGCAGATAAGTGTAAGGACTAACTCTACACTTTACAACAGTAACTATACAAGGCAACGTTTTTTTCATAGCGTGGTTTGTGTTGTTGTAAGACACAAAAAATCCCCCGCACACAGCAGGGGATTTATCTTATATTACTATTAAAACGCTTCGTTTAGTTGACCACCATTGTGGCGTGTGATGTTGTAGTACCTGCGGTAAAGCGCACTACATAGACACCTTTAGCAGCATTATTCATATCAAATTGCAGCTTGGTGCCTGCGGTGTATTTTTTGCTTTGCAGGATGCGGCCATTTACGTCAAGCACGATAGCCTCACCCACTTGTATACCTGCAGGTATATCTATTACAAACACCCCATTGTTAGGATTAGGATATATACGCGGCTGTGGTACAGCAGGCGATGCCTCTACACTAATAGGTACTTTCAAAGTATCGCAAGCCCATTCAGAAAAGAAAGGCTGCTGCCAGCAGCGTGTACGAACACAAACTATATAAGTTTCTCCCATTATCAGACCGTTCATCATAATAGCAGTATCGCCTGTAACAATACCTGCAGATGGTGCCGCAGCACCGATAGCTCTTGTATAATATTCGTACTCTCTGGCATCTGATACAACATGCCATTGGGCAGTAGCGATACCCGGTGCTGTTGTTTTCCAATCTATTAATACCGGCGCCATACAAGGTGGTGGTGGTGTTACGGCCTGGCAACCAGATGCTGTTGTGAGTACAGGCATATAGGCTATCCGGCCAAGCGCCACACTATCATAGTGGTCGTAAATGAATGAATCTATATGCGCAATAGCCGTATCGCCCCACCAGTTGTTTGTTGCCTGAAAATCGACCGTACTGTTTTCTCTGAAATTGTAGTTCACATTATTCGTCAGGCAGTTGTTGCTGATGACCATGCCCGATGGATTGGGCAGATTAAAACTATTCTGATTGTGGAAAATACCTTGATTGTTGTATGCAATTGTATTGTTGGCAACAGATGCTGTCATAACATCGGATAGCCACAAAGCGATATCGTTGTAAATAAATAAATTGTTGGAAACGGGTGTGTATATAGTACCTGCCACTACTGCCAGTGCCATGCTGCTGTTTCCTTTAAAATTATTGAACCGAAGCCCACGCACATTGCCCCCCTGCAGAGAAACGCCTGTGCCGTTGTAAAAGAAATTATTATTTGTCGTCACCATACCGTTGCTGCTGCTTTGTGCAAAGTAGCCTATGCTATTGTAGGTGATATAGTTTTCTGACAACAAACCGGGGATGGGTGTATTCTGCGAGTCCCACACACCTTTATCATTTTGCGTTATCAGGCATTTGTTGATGGCATTGTAGCAATTGGTTGGCAAAGATGGCGTGGTCAGATAAATAGCTGCAAAACTGCAATGCCTCAGTACCGAATTATAAACCAATGTACTGGTACCCGCGTTGTAGATGCCGGTAGCGGCGTACTCTATCTTGCAATACTTAAAACGGCTGGTATCATTGCGTGCTTTTATCCTGAAAGAAAAGCCTGCCCATCCGTACCTGGCAGGGTTTGTACTGTTGGATGTAAAGGTAATACTGTCAGTAACTGTACCCTCTGCTATCAGCCTGCCATCAATAGTTATAGACATTGTGCTATCTACCTTTACCATTACACCGGGCTGTATGGTGAGCGTAACGCCCGAATCTACGGCAAGGCCGCCATTCACTATATACGGGCTATTGGCAAGTGTCCATGTAGTATTTGCAGCAATAACACCGCTGACAAATGTTGCCGCATGGGCCACCATCATGCTGCTGAGCAATAGTAGAAACGTAAAGACTCTCTTCATAAGATTGTATCATTAAAACAGTAGTACATACTGAAAATACAAATATTTAACCGCATAAACATGGAAAATATGCCGTCTGCAGGTTAACAATACAATCTTACAATCTTACAATCTACCTCATATCAGCTATATATAGGTTAATACCTGATGCCTACCGATGCTACGAATATAAAATCTGAATTGTACCATACAGCCATCTTTTGCAGTGTTGCAGGGTCGTAGCGATTGGTGGTGTAGTTATTGCTCATCATCTTTAGCGATGCATACACCCCCGTGCCGCGTGGTGCCAGCCTGCGCAGATAGCCCACACCCAAGCCAAGCAGCATACCATTGTTGTGCCTGTTGCTAAAAACATCGTAAGCATTTGTACGGTAATACCGCATATCGGCTTTGTAGAAATTCATACCTACATCCAGCATTGTAAAGAACTGATTGTTTTTTGCAGGGCGAATATTGAGGCGCACATCTGCAAATACTCCGGGCACAAACTGTGCAATGTTCACATCAGTAGGGGCATATATACAGCCCTGCGCACCTATACCTACACCCAGGCGTTTGGCAAGTTTATAATTGTATGTGACCGATGCTGCCGCTCGCGGTCCGTTGAGTACCACACCCAAATCGGCATAGGCAGTATGTTTTTGTGCTACAGACAATAAAGGCAGTAAAATGGCAGCCAATGCCGCAATAATATTTTTCATAAGGGCTTGCTTATAAGATGCCGCAAAATAAGCAATCTGCTTCAAGCGGCATAGCATTAGCCCGCATGCGACAACGGCAACCCTCGTCTATAGCATTGCGTATATCTACGTATTTTTTGCGGCACAACCCGTAAAAACAACATAGCCAATATGCCCGAAAACAGCGTAAACACTACACTTCATCAAAAACGATACGACAATAGCTGTTTTATAGATTTGTAAAACCGTATATTAGGATAATACATTTACCGTAAACAAAACTATTCTATTATGAAAAAAGGAACGTTATTTATTGGTGGGTTCGTTGCGGCATCTACCATTGCGTTTGTCATTTACATGATATTTAAGCCTGTACCCCCAATTCCACCACAACCTATACCAAAGTTCTGTGACTGCAACGAAACAAATCCCGCACCAACCTGTGAATCATGCGATACTACTTGCACTCTGCAACATCTCGAATGCCATAGAATAACCGAAGCAGACTTCTTAGAACGGGCATACCCTACAGGGCCAGATACCAATGTAGGTATGTTATACCCTGCTACATGTCAGGCCATAACAGACATTGCAGAAGACACACTGTGCAACAGTAATATATTTGAATGTACGGATATTTCTACCTCTCCAAATAACTCTCATCTTAGCAATAAAAAGATCAGAATCTCTGTCGGGCCAAGAAAGAAAAGCACTAGAGTATATTACGAATTGCAGGTTATCAAAGCATTGTTAACCCCTTCCAGCATAGTACCGGAACCTGCAGTATCTTTCCTGTTTTACAATGGGCAAAACTGCAAGAAAGATGGCGAGGACATATTATTCAGGGCTGTAGACGTTGCCGGGAATACTATCTATTATGGAGATTTGAGTAGTGATTATCCTAGTAAATCTTTGTCCATAAAAGGCAATCATGCCAATAGATAAATTAATATACTATACTTCAATACTTTCACCTGCACTTGTACTGATTGCGGGACGTAAACAGAAAACTGTTTTATGGTACTATGCAATGGTCTGCCTTCTGGCAGACCTTGTAAGTTTTTATTTATTCAAAATGCAAAGGCCTCATGCCATTGTAAGCAATAGCTTTTTGCTGCTGGAGTTTCTATTCTTTGGCTATTATTTTTTACAACCACTGGTTCACAGAAGATTTCGTGTGTTTACAATTATTGCAGCATTAATTATAAGCATAGCGTATATAGTATATACATACAACCTGCACCAGATTGCAATAAAAGATTCACTGGCCATCAATTATACATTTGCTACTTATTTCTATTTCTGTTACATCATATTTTGCTTACTATCCCTATTCAATATTTTACAAAAAGCAGAAGAAACACACTTAGGTAGCTCTCCTGAATTTTATGCAACAATCGGTATACTGATATATGCATCTGCAGTATTTATGCTATTTGCATTCAGAAAAGTACTGGAACATGAATATGCAGATTTGCTACGTAAATATTGGGGAGCAGTATTTCAGCCTGCCAACATCCTAAAAAATGTCTTCCTTGCAATAAGTGTGTATTATGCTGATAGACGAAACAAATAATCAGGTACCTGCCATACTAATGTTGGGCATTACTGCTATGGTAGTGCTGGTGGCAGCCATTATTTTGTTTGTTATTTTCTACCACAGGAAAATAGCACTGATGCACCAACGCAAAGAAAAAGAACTTACCGAGGCTGCCATCAAAGCAGAGGAAGAAGAACGCGGACGCATTGCCGGTGAGCTGCACGATGATGTGGGCGCCATGCTGGCATCTGTAAAGCTGAATGTACACCAGGCAGAGGAAGACGGGCAAGGTAGCGATGCCTTTCAGCAATCGCACAAACTGATAGAAGACACGATAGACAGAGTACGCAAAATGTCGCGCAGCCTGCAGCCTGCCATGCTGCAGCACCTGGGGCTGGTGAAGGCTTTGCGTTCTTTCTTCGATATGTTTGCCACCAGCAGCGCCATAGCCATGCACTACGACGCTACACCCCTGCCCGAGATGGATGAGAACAAAGCTCTGGGCATCTACCGAATTGTACAAGAGCTGGTAAACAATACACTGAAACACGCACATGCCAAAGACATATGGCTGCAACACGAAGCTGCGCCCGATGCACTCATATTCCGCTTTACCCACAACGGGCAGGGCATTACAGAAGAGCGTTTTCAGGAATATACCTACAAGAAAGATGCTACGGGATTGAAGAACATAGTAAACAGACTGAAGGTGCTGAACGGCAGCATCCATTTTGAACAAAACGATAACCTTTACATAACTATCATAAAAATACCATTATAACTATGGCTATCATTTCATGCATCATAGCAGACGATCACGAAATCTTCAGGCAAGGTATACGCAATGTGCTGAACCGCGACCACAAGCTGAAGTGCATCGGCGAGGCTGAAAATGGTGTGGCACTGCTGCAACTGCTGCAGCAACACAAACCCGACGTGATACTGCTGGATATGAAAATGCCCGAGATGGACGGTGTGCAGGCAACAGCGAAAATAAAAGAGCTATACCCAACGGCCAAGATACTAGTACTGACCATGTATGATGAGGAAGAAATGATACTGCACATGCTGGATATGGGCGTAAACGGATACCTGGTAAAAACCGCGAGCCCCGCAGAGATACTCAGGGCCATACACAAGGTATACGAAGATGATTTTTACCTGAGCGACCTTGTAGGCAAACTGATGCTGAAAAGCAGGCAGCAAAAAAACGACATACCACTAAGCCATAAAAAGAATGTAGTGCTGAACGATAAGGAGAAAGAAATACTGCGCCTGATGTGCAAGGAGCTGACCACAACCGAAATAGGCAATGCCATACACCTGAGCCCGCGCACCGTAGAGGGCATACGCAGCACACTGATAGACAAGCTGGAGGTGCGCAACTCTACCGGCCTCATCATCTATGCAGTGAAGAACGGCATTGCAGATGCGTAAATAAGCCGATAGACAGCACTGATGGCTATGTCTGCACAATATCGTTACTTTGCAGCCTCTTTATGGCACTGTATACGGCATCCATCAATTCGGGCAGCAATGGCAACTGCTACTACATCGGCAACGGGCAGGACGCCCTGTTGGTAGATGCGGGCCTCTCTTGCCGCGAGACGGAGATACGGATGAATAAAATGGGGCTGAACATTGGCAAAGTGCGCGCCATATTTATAACGCACGAGCATACAGACCATATCAAAGGTGCGCAACTGCTATCGAGCAGATACAAGATACCTGTGTACCTGAACCACAAGACACATTATAGCAGCCACCTGAAGTTTAAGCCCGAACTATACCGACGTATAGAACATGGCGAGGTGGTAGATGTAAACGGCATCCGTGTTACAGGCTTCAGCAAGCTGCACGATGCGGTAGATCCGTTTAGCTTCGTAGCTACCTACAATGATATAACCGTTGGTGTGTTTACCGATATAGGTGCCGTGTGCGATAACCTGACGCAGCACATGCGTGTGTGCCATGCGGCGTATCTGGAATCGAACTACGATGAGGAGATGCTGGAGAACGGACGCTACCCGCAACACCTGAAAGACCGCATACGCAGCGGCTACGGTCACTTATCTAACAAGCAGGCGCTCGACTTCTTTCTGGCACACAAGCCGCAGTACATGACGCACCTGTTCCTCGCCCACCTGAGCCGCGATAACAACAACCCCGAACTGGCGCTCAACCTCTTCCGCCAACATGCGGGCGATGTGCAGGTACATGTAGCATCCCGCTACGCCCACAGCGATATATTTCATATCACCACCGATGCTGCTACTACTCCTGTTGTTGGTAAGCAGGGGGTGTTGTGGTAGTGGGGAATACTAACCGAAATTATACTTTTCTTCACGTTTTTTAAATGCCTCTTTACCTCCCTCAACAATCTCGGCAATATGCTCTCTAATACCCATTGATTTCAACAAGTCCTTTTCAGAATCATTTCTTGGGAAGGAATTTTCCAGTGCACCATTAACATAATCAAATTGAAATGGGCTACTTGTTTCAACACTACTCTGGCCTCTTTGATTAGCTACAATAATATTTTCCGCATCAGCGTTTACAACGATATTAGCATTATGTGTAACTAATATTATTTGCCTATCAAGTTTTTTATTCTTTAGATACTCAACCAAATCACTAGTGATAGACCTGTTGTCTAAATTATCTTCTGGTTGATCGATTAATATTGGTGCTTTTGATTTACTCAAGCCAATAATTAACATTAATATTACGAAGCTAGCTTTCCCTGTAGACATCTTTCCAAGCTTATCATTTTTATATTCAATATCCCAATAATCAAAAAAATAATCATCTAAGAGCACCTTAACTGCAGCTCTTTGATCCACCCTTGATATTAGAGCGTAGTCACCAGATTCTACGATAGAAGAGAATATTTGTTTTAAATCAACAATTAGCTCGTTTAACTTCAACTCTGACAATGAATCTTCAATACTACAAATACGATAACTATTATAGCTTGCCCTTCGGCCGTCACTTACACTGCGCAATGTTGCATTAAATTTCCTATAATTAAACTTGACTAACCCTTGAATTAATAGCCCATCTTTTTCCAAATCTTTTGTGCGATTTTTCAACTTCTCAATTACTTCTTCATAACACTTATAATTTTCCAAATACAAACTAAACAGATTAGCCTTTTCAGTCTTTAATGCGTTCCTATTATCATCAATTTCTTTTTTCAATTGAGCAATAGCTTGTAGAGAGGTTTTATCTTGGTTAATCGATTGTGTTATTTGTTCAATTTGGCTTTGCGCATCAACATTTTGTTGATATGGAATAAGTTGTGTTTTGAGTTGCTCTCTTTGATTATCTATTTTGGTAAATATTTCAGAAATATCGGATACCTGCAAAAAATCATTGTTGGGATTCAATTGAAATTTCATGTTGAACTTTGTCAAATCTTCAACTAAACCATCAAGTTTAGAATACTCTGCACCAAACAACAACCCAAGAGTATCATTTTCAAGAGATGTATTCAATAATTCTTTCTTGGATTTTAGTGAATTAAGCGCACCAATAACTTCAATATTAAATTGATAAATTTTAGAAAAGTCATTGTCAGCTTTTTGCCTTTTCAGCAAAACATCATCAAGATCCTTCCTAATTTTTTTATACTGTTCAATTTGTTCTGGAGTTAGCCCAGCACCTTTATTTAAGGCTTCAATTCGCGACGTATTTGCCTCGATGTTTTTGATTAAAATTTCAGCATTACCCTTAAGCTTCAATTCACCTTCAAGATCATTAATTTTTTTTCGAATATCAAAATAACTATCAATTATGGTTTCCCTTCTTTTATCATTTAAGACAACTGAAGTGATGAAATTATCATAGATACTTTTCGACTCAAAATCCTCATTTATCAACCCCCTTACAATCTTATTCAACTCATTACCAGTCCTATTAATTTCAGGTTCAGCAAGTTTAACTAAATAACTTTGTGGAATATACTTGACCTCTGGGAGTATACTATTTTCATCAATAGCTCTATAAAGCTTTTGAGTAAATCCACCTTGAGTTTTTATCTGAAAATTGAATTTGGAATCTTGACCCCTGAATTTATATTTATCTTCTATATTCTCTTTTTTGAAAAACTCTTTATTTGCAAGTAGCGTTTGCGCTATATTGTATAATAATATAGATTTCCCTGAAGACTTACCTCCAATAATAACGTTCAGATTCTTATTTAGCTTAATTGGAATGGAAGTAAACTTTTTATCCGACGACAAGAACTGTACCTCTTCTATAATTAATTTATCCTCTTTAAAATCAGGTTCATCTTTTTGAATTCTTACCCTAAATTCTGGCTCATAGAGAATTTGCTTCAACCCTTCAAATGTAGGGTCTGCTTTTATCCAAAGGTTTTGCTTAACTGTATATGTTTTTATATCATGATTATCAGAACAAATTATTAGTGGGATTTGCTTACCTATTACCTTCTTTAAATGTGGATTAACAACCTTATGATACCCTGCTATGTCATCTTCTTTACCAAGCTCGAATACATCTATCAATTTTGCAATATCCTCTTTTTGAGCCTGTCCATGAGGTAATGAGTGGGTTATATTTTCCATGCTGTTAGTCTTTTTTCCTGCATGTATAGTAACTATTCCGCCTAGGTTTTTAATTAATCCAACTGTAGCTTCGATGTTGCAATAAACCTGACTATGTTTCTTACCCTCTCCTTGAATTTTAGAGATATTAGTTCTGCTCTCTATTTGTTTCCAAACAAAATCAATGTCTGATTTTTCACTAAAAATGGCTATAAAGTGAATCGGCTCCTCCCCTCTTGCATCTGACAGAAATTCTATTCCAGGCAAAATAGTTATGCCCTTTTCCTTACCTAGCCTTTGTAGTTCTGTTATCCTTTTAACATCAATTACATGATGGTCCGTTATTGCTACTACAGAAACGTTGTGCGATGCTAGTCCATCAATAATTTGTTGATTCGTTACTGACTTATCAGCGTAGTCGTAAGAAGAAGGTGTGTGAAAATGCAAATCCCATTTTCTCCACTCAGAACCTTTATTTGCCATATAGAGTAATTTATAGGTTCAAATATGCCAATTCCACCCCACAAAAAATATCGTGAAAACACTGGTTTTTTTGTCGGCTATTTTTTGTAAAATGCTTCCTGCAATCACTTCATTCATATGAAATTGATACTGCTTGTTTTTCATAAAGCAATAATCAGATACAGCCTATCTAGTATGCCTACATCATAATATATGGCAAGGGCTTTAGCAACAAGCAGAAAAATCTTTTATACCCCTTCAGCTAACACCTTTTGCTAATTACTGCAAAACTGTACTAATTAACATTAACAGAACAAAAAGCGGCAAGCCTTTACAAATAGATTTGGAGTATTAATAATTATTAATGCTTCAAACCTGCAACCCGTTTCTTTTTTTCACAAACACAAAATTTATAAATTATGAACCTGAAATTATCAGCGCTCAAACGATTAGTACAGTGCCTTGTATTAGCTCTATCTTTTCTGCCTGCCAATGCCTTTGCATCTTTTATGGGCATAGCAACATTCTCGTCTGTACCTCCCGGCGCACGGCTGGAGCCTGTGCAAATACTTATAGACGACAACCTGGGTGGTGGTGTCGGGCTTGTAAATATTGTAGACAACAATTCCTCTCCCACACAGGGATACTTCATTGTATGCAGGGGTACATCAAAAGGTATATTTCCGTGGATAAAAAACTTTAAATACGACGGGCAGCTTACGGCTCAAAAAATTGTAAAATTTAAGGATAGATACATTGTTCTCTATACGGCATATAATCTTGCCGGCTTTGCCAATGGCGCATACCTGATGCAGCTCGATGCTGCAACGGGAAACACCATCAGCAACACAAGGCTTGTATTGGACAATGCAGAAGAAATAACGGGTATAGACATATATGTATCTGAAATAAACGCAATGGTATATGCTGTATGCAATGGCAAGCTAGGCACACAGGACGTAAACCTGCTGGCCGCTTACGATATTGGCAGCAATAGCATCATGGACTCAAGAATCATTGAATACAACGGCAGAAACATACACGCAGACGCCCTTGCGGGAGAACCATCATCTATTGGCGCAAACGACCGCGTACATATTGGCGGCAGGATGAGAAAAGACGACTTCTATGAAGGAATATATGTACAGGCTTATACGTACGATTTCTCTACAAAACAATTAAACGCGCAGACGCACAATGTTTTTCAATGGTCTAACGACAACAGGTTGTTTATGAGCAGATTGAAGTATCAGCCATCTACGGGCCATCTTGTTATGATGACGCAATCTTTCGGCATACGCGATGAAGCAGGCCCTTTCGACCTGTTCCATATTGATGTAGCAGGCTCCAGCATTGTTCAAAGACGACACTTCCCTAATCCGGGACGCATGTTCTTGTCTGACATTAACATAGAAGAAGACCATATAACCATTGCAGGCCCTAACAACTGGAATAATACCGGCTCGGGTACGGTAATAGCTTTGTTCAATCAGCATCTTGATTTTGTTGCCATAAAGCAATATCCTTTCAATGGTTTTCAGTTAGAGCCTACAGCACTACATGGTCCGCATCGTGGTTTCCCTTTTGTAATGGCAACCCAAAACTATGCCAGCCCCAATACAGCAAAATGGACAGTTGGCTGGAATTACGATGGCGCTTGCGATGTGATAGACGTGAGGCTTGAAGAAGGATTCATGGACACAAAACAAAACCCGGCGTTGCAAGAGATTGCAATATCAAGCGACATTAAAAAAATGACACTCTTAACAAAAAATGACAAACTGATTTATGATGTAGAATGCGGCAAGCCTGGCCAAAAGCAAGGTGCAACAAGCATAGAAAATACCAATAGCGGCATGGCATACAATTTCCAGCAAAACGAGATTCAGGTGCAAATCAGCTCTCAGTACAATATTGGCAATGCAGAAATGTATGACATCAACGGGCGCAAAATAGCAAACTACCCGTCTGCAGGTACATCTCTCAGTATCAGCAAAAAAGACATCACGCCGGGTGTGTATGTGCTAAGGTTTGCAGTAAATGGTTTGGATAAAACAGAAAAAATTATAGTGCAGTAACATAAGCACACAATACATCTGTATTTATCAACACAAACAAAGACACCTTACTGGTGTCTTTGTTTGTTATTAATCCTCTGCCACAAGTTTATAACCAATACCTCGCAGGTTAATAATCTTCACTGTTTCATCAAACGATAGATGTGCCCTTAATCGGGTTATGAGCACATCTATATTTCTGCTGTTTTGCATGGTATGGGTACCCCATAGCCTTTGTTGCATTTGTTCTTTAGGCAGTGCTGCATTCTTGTTATCGCATAGCATCATCAGTAATTGAGATTCTTTATACGAAATTGAAATTTTCCGCCCCCGCCACATCAGCGTTTGTTGAGATACATCAAACAAAAAGCTGCCTATCTCATATTGCAAGGTATTGCTTACTGTCTGTTTCAGCATTACCTGCATACGTGCCAATAATTCTTCCACTATAAAAGGCTTACGCATAAAATCGTTAGCACCGGCCTTGAAGCTCTCCAGTATTTCAGATGTACTACATCTACTACTCAAAAACATAATAGGCACATGCCTGTTGGTTCTCCTTATGGCTGCTGCTACCTCATAACCATCCATCACAGACAATATCACATCAAGCACTACGATATCAGGCATCATATTTTTAAACAACTTCAAAGCATATACACCATTTGTGGCAGTACAAACACGATATCCGTTATGCTCCAATACATTTGCCAGAACATCTATCTGTTCACCTTCATTTTGCGCCAATAATATCAGCTTCATTACATAGAAATTAGTATATACAGCACTCAACTATCCTGTGTTTATAACAGTTGCCGCATCGACAATACTAACATACAAATACAATATACCGTTATGACATAAATAGTTTTTCGACGAACGCACTTTGTGCATCGACAAAACCATCTTATTGTCTGAAAAATTTGCAGAACAAACAAGAAGCCTGAAACAAGCAAGCACTATAAAAGAACAGGAAGCTGCCCACCATTAAGAGTATTGCTATAGCCGTAATTTGCATTACGAACATACTGCCGGAATGTAGGTATCGTAAAACTAAAAAGACGCGGATTATTGCAAAGCAAAGCCTGCCAAAAGCGATGCAGCCGGTGTTGTAGCAGTAGCCGTAAAGGCATACAAAAGAAAATCCCCGCCTTTCGGCAGGGATAAACCATTATGAGAAGAAAGCTTTTTACTGCACTACAAACATAGTTTGTGAGGTGGCCGATGGGCTTACCAGCTTCAGCACATATACACCACTTGCTGCATTTTGCAAGTCAAATTTCAGCGCATTGCCTTGTTTGTATGGTTGTTTGGCTACTACCTGTCCGCTCACATTCATTACCACAGCCTCGCCTGATTGTATATTAGCTGGTACATCTATTACAAACGTCCCTTTATTGGGATTGGGGTATACCCTCAGCCCGTTTTCATTTGCAGCAATTACCCCTTGTACACTTGTTGTAACACAGGTAGAATCTAAAGGCATATAACTAACCAACCCTACACTGATGTTGTTGTACCCATCATAAATCTTTCCGCGAATGACAACGGAGTCTGTTGAGCACCAACAATTATCAGGGAGTTCGCAGTTCTGGCTGCTTGCTAATACTACATTGCGCGTATTACTACATATTTTATTCCTGTTCAGCTTGTTCTGATTACCATAGCAACTGTTTATCAGTACTGCGGTATCGTTGTTTGTAATTATGTTATCAACAATACCATATGTGGCTACATATAGCTCTGCGACAATGGCTATATTATTGTTTTTAATCTCGCAATTACGAATATTACCAACCTTACCTATTGCATACGCACTGTGATTGGTGAATTTGCTATTGATAATTTCATTGCCGCCATCTACACCGATTGCATTGCTATCAAAAACACAGTAAGCCACTTCCTTCACAGGCATTACAAGTGCTGTAGCTCCGTGTTTAAACGTGCAGTAGTTATACCATGCCAAGCCATTAAGCTGAGAACCTGCAATTTTGTTGTATGTAAAAGTACAATTACTGAAAAGGGCTAAAGCCGATGCAGTAACGGAGGTAGCCGTTTCAGCGTTAGAGAATCTACAGTAGGCAACAATTGCTTCCGAATCATTTGCCGGCACAGTACCTTTAAAGGTAATCCCTTGCCAGAAGCGAGTATTATTGGAAGACGTATTGCCCTTTATCACTACCTCATTACCTGCGGCACCATTCACGCGTAGCTTGCCTTTCACCTCTATCAATACATTACTGTCTGCTAGTACCTGTACACCGGGTTCTATTGTCAGCGTTGCATTATCAAATACCACGAGGTTGGCAGTTACTATATAAGGACTGTTAGCCAATGTCCATGTAGTACTTGTATATATACCACCAGATACATTGGTTGCGTTTGTGTGCAGACTCAACATGCACATTGCTGCGATCATTAGTAATAAACGTTTCATAATCTATATTTTTTAGGGTTAAAAAATCTTTGTATCAGCAACACAGTACATTGTTTTACTGTGTAAAGAAACCGATATACGCTGTTCCGGATTAGCGTTGATGTGCCTGTCTGTAAACCTTAGCCCTGTGCTGATGTAGGCGTTGTTGTGCTCCGCTTGTACTTGTTCGGTTAATCTATTTCTTCTGACAACAAAGCTAAACAACAAAAATGCGCTACCGATACACGCAATGCTTCATTTCGACGAACTGCAGTTTTGTATCGACCAAATTGTATTTACATACCCAAAAAATGAACGTGTGTAGTGCTACCCACCCAAAAGCCAAGCAGGGAGTGTTGCGGCAGGGGTGTTTAATCTTTTTTCATTTCATAGCATAGCTCTACCATGCCTGTTTTATGAGGTGTTACATCTTTCAGCAGCAGAATTTGCTCCTGATCTATGTGATTAAAGAAAGGAATACCATCACCAAGTATAATGGGCAATATAGATACACGTACTTCGTCTGCCAGTTTTAAACGAATGAAGTCGCTGACAACAGATGCACCACCCACTAGCCATACGCTTTTGTATATAGGTTTCAGGCGCTCATTTACAAGCTTTGTCAAATCACCTGAATACATTTCCACATTGGGCAGGTGTGCAGTTCCAGGCTTGTTAGACAGTACAATAGTAGGTTTGTCCCCATAAGCCCAGCCATAAGATTTTGATAGTTCTACAGCCAACTCATATGTTCTCGCTCCCATTATATAGCAATCGATAGAGGTAAGAAACGCAGCCGTTTCTTCATCGGTAAGTGCAATACCTTTTTCATAATTGCACGATGTTTCGAACCAGGCAATACTATTATCCCTCTTTGCGATATAGCCATCAAGGCTCGACACCATGTGTATTGTCAATGTAAAGCTATCTGTTGCCATACTTATCAGTTGTTTACAATAGTCAACATAGCAAGTATATTAATAAAGTTCTGAATCACAGAATATCAGCGCATTTTTAGCCCTTGCGGCGGAAAAGGGATTGTATTGGAAACTGAATACATTTCTTAGTGATTTGTATATTTGGGTATATAACCCTGTTTATGAAAATCCTCGACAGTATAAAATACCACTACGACAAGAGAAAGTACACTCAAGTAACCCGCCAGGTAGCAGAAGACCAAACTAAAAGTAGCTCCGGCTACATTGTTGCTTATTCAAAAGACTTTATCATTCTGCAAGAGTCAGATGATTTTCGCATCCTCGGCTATCTTGTTCTGCCAGTTGCGCAGATTGCAGAAGTACGATATAATAAGGCCGATAAGTATTACGACAAGATAATGGTTTGGGAGAAAGAAGCAGACAAGGTTTCGCTGCCCTACGCCATAGACCTAACCGACTGGAATACTATTTTCCAATCTATCAAAGGCTATCAGCAAACAGTAATTGTAGAATGTGAAGACCCTTCGATTGGTGCATTCATTATAGGACCTATTGTGCGAATAACAAAGAAAAAAGTGCACATTTCTTATTTTGATGCACAAGGATATATTGATGAAGACCCAATACGGGTTAAATATACAGACATTAGCATAGTAAAATTTGATGACCGATATGCAAACGTATTTGGCAAATACACACGGCACAAAAAGAAGAAATAAACTATTGCACTGAAATATGGAAACCACAAAACTGAAAGACGGCGACTATTGCAAAGTGATAGCCGGCACACACAAAGGCAAGGCGGGCTATGTGCAGGATATTAACACCAGCAAAACAGGCGCCATCACCATTACCATACTGCAAAAGAACGGCGTGCGCTTTAAAACACTTGCCAAGAGTGTGGAGGTGCTGAAGGAGGTGTAGGCTTAGGTTAGATTGGCAGGTAAAATGTCAAAAATCTGGTGTATACACTGGTTTTTTTGTGGGGCAGGTGTTGTAGATTGGCTGAAAATGAAGCTATCTCTGGTGTTCATTATTAATATGACACAAAAGATATCATCAGAACTCGGAGAACATTACATAAAAAGTATGGAAAATAGAATATACTACGGCGAATATTCCTTAAAACATTGGATTGAACTAATTCTAAAAAAAAACATAGTTCTACCAGAATATCAACGCTACTTCGTTTGGGAAGAAGATGATGTTAAAAAACTAATTACAGCATTAAAGGATAAATTGTTTGTTCCACCTGTTACAATAGGTGCATTTAAGATTGATGATGTAAACCAAAATTTAATCCTTGACGGACAACAAAGGTTAACAAGTATTTTATTAGCATATCTTGGTTTATATCCAGACAAATTGGAATACAAAAAAACAATCAAACAATTTGCTAATGAAAATGATGATAACGATGAGGATAATGACCTGCTGGACAACATTTTTGAATGGAAATTCAATTTATTGATAGAAAAAGGAAACAATAAACAAGATATACTCTCAAGAATCAAAGCAGGGAATTACAAAAACGTAGAATTTAACATCAGTGCAAAATTTCTTGAAACGACGTTTTTGGGATTCTCATACTTAGTTCCATATATCCCTGACAAAAAGCAGCAGCAGAAATATTATTCATCTGTCTTTAGAAATATAAACATTCAAGGTAAGCCATTATTACCACAAGAGAGCAGGGAGGCGTTATACTTCTTAGAAAACGATTTAAAACAGCTCTTTAAACCTGAGCTTTGCAGCGCCTATACAGTTAAAAACCTTAGCAGTACTTCTCCAATTGATTTTGTTCGGTTTTTATCATTGTTATCACAATTCAGAAATGATAAAACCGCAAACAACGTAGCTCGTAGCTATAAGCAGAATATGGAAAAATATTATGAAGAATATATTTATTCCGTCATAACTGACGTTGATAGCAAATACGGAAAGTTTACAACTATATTCCCCGAAAAAAAATACGAGGTCCGCATTTCAAATTTACAAGAAATTGCTACCACACTAGACATCCCGAAACAGTTTGCATCGATTATTGACTTGGACATGTATTTCTTTGGACTTGTATACATTGTTGTTTTTGAAAACAAAAAAATAACTGCAGGTACGGAAAATAACCTTAAACATGAAATAGAAGGCAAAATTGAGGCTTTTAAAAATGACCCGTCCCACACGAGAGCCCCGAGCAATTTAGGACATTTAAGAGCAAGGATAAGTTCATCGATTGAAATTTATGAAAAGTATGCATCCTAACATTCATAGCGACTTTATTTTATCACCCATTACTGATATCATTAAAAATGTTCTATCTGCCAGTTCGGGCATTGATGGAGGCATTGAAACATACCCGTTATGCGACTATATTATGCAGTCTGTATTTATAAAAATGACCGGATTTCAAGAACAAAAAATGAAATGTATTTGTTGGGAATTAGCAAGTGTAGACTATGATTATAGACGAGCATTATTGGGGAATGACGACAAATTGGGCGAGTGTTCTTCCTATTCAGACAAAAACAAAATATACAAAAGGCTAGTTAGCCAAATAATAAAATACAATCACAAATTTGACATTACTAAAGACATTAGGGCTCAGGATATTTTAGAAGAAACGACATCGTACATTCAAAAAGAATTTTCAAATACCAATTTATCAATTTGGGCTCAACGAGCTTTTAATGATTTTCAACGTACTTCCAACAAAATAAAACCAGAACATTTTATTAGAAAAAGTAAAGAAGTAACGAATCTATTTGAAACTAGCCTTATTGATAAATACGAGGTTTTATACAATAGTAGAAATAGAATTGCACATAATACCCCATCATATCAGCAGAACTTACCTACATTAAAAACATTGGTTAACCCAAGCTATGAATTTGACAACTACTTTACCTATTTTACTTTATTAGTTTTAATCGACAATATATTCATAGCATTATATGACAAGTATTTGATTGCTTTTGATCAGTGTACAAATTAATATTGATCTACGAACTTCACATCACTAAATAAATGAAGAATGGCAAATCAAATAACTACGTCATCCGTATAAAAAGAAACTCCCCCGCAACGCAGGGGAGCTTCTTTTATCAAACCGTTATCTCAAACTTCTTAGGTGGTGGCATGTCCCAGTCTATTTTGCGTTTTACGAGCCATAGCTCTTTTATCTCGCTCATAGGCAGGGTAAACTGCGGGTAGAATTCTTCGTTATCGCTGATGCATACATAGGTGCGGTCGTCTTTGCGGAAGAGGCGCTTTACCATAATGCGGTCTTCTGTTACCACCACGTATATATAAAACTGTGCCGTGCTGTTCCAGAATTCAGGCTCTACCCTTTCGCATACCATCAGGAAGCCTTCCTTCAGTGTAGGCTCCATACTGTCGCCGCTCACCTCAAACGCACGATACCTGTCACCACGGTATGGCAGGTTGGGCAGGTGCATCTGCTGCAGCTCTGTAGCATAGGTAGGGTCCAGATAATGCTTGCTGTAGCCTGCCTGTGCCATGATGGGTACTACAGGAATGCCTTCGGGTATGCTACCGTCGCCAAAGGCTTTCATTCGCCGCAGTGCATCGCCGGTTATACGGTTTGCCGCGGGGTTGTACACACCGCCAAAAAGCCTGTCGGGGTCTATCCCCAATACGTTGGCCGCTTTTTCTTTCAGCTCATCGTCCAGCTTTTCCTTTTTAAAATTGTAATAGAGCGTGCTGCGTGGTACTTCCATCGCATCTGCCAGGCCATGTACACCCAGCTTGCTCATACGGGCCGCATTCTGCAATGCCTCGCCTTCGTGTAATTGTATCATAGAACGTGGGTTGTTTTTTTAATTAGCTGATTTGATGATTAGCATATTAGCTGATTGCATACACTTTATAACCTGCCATTCGTCTTTACTTCATCTGCCAATCGGCATATTCGCTAATCAGCCAATCATCAAAAAAAATTCTTCAAAAAATATTTGGACAATTGTTCAATATCTGTACATTTGTACAAATGAAACTACATTGTTGCTACACTGTTGCACAAATGTATAAAAACTTTTAAAACAAATAACCATGCTAACCGAAAAATTTTCTATCACCGAGCGCGCGCAGTTGCGTGCTACACTGGAGGCCTACGGCGCTATTAAGGATTGTGCAGAGAAAACAGGCATCCACCGTTGCACCATCAGCCGCGTACTGAAAACAGGCGAAGCCACCACACCCGTCATCAGCAAACTACGCATCTACCTGCAGGCAATAAACATGCACGTGTATGTAGAGGCAGCATAAAGCAGCAACGCGTATATACAAACGACTAAAAAATTTATTAAACCATGCGACACATTATACAAAAGCAAATGTTTCACTCTCCGCAGCAAGGCGGTATGGCAGATGCAGTAAGCAGCATTATCGGCGAGGCACTGGCAGCGCAGCGTATGTATTGCGCCCCATCGTGGCAGTATGGTGTGTTAGCAGCAGATATCCCTGAAAAGAAAAATGCCCGGAGTAGAAACTGCGGGCCTTTCAAAACAAAAAATAAAAAACACGAAGCGAAGATAATAAACTATTTAGAATTTGAAACAATATGTATCACAAACACACACATATTGATAGAGTGGACACTGCCGCAGATGAAAGAGAATGAAACACTGCGCATCAGCAGGGCAGCTTTTGAACAATGGTTGTACAAAACCTGCCGGCTGGATTGGTGCCTGACCGAACTGATAAGCGGCGAACACCAGACACAACCCACCTACGAATGGATATATGCCCAACACGGCATCAGCACCACAGAGCTGAAAACCTATATCGTAGAATGCAGGTTGATTAGTTGATCGGTTGAATAGTTGACTTGTTGATAAGAACGAGTAAACAAATCAACTAATAAACAAATCAACAGAGCAACAAACAAGTAAACAATAAAACACAGATATATGCAAGAGAACATCTTTCACAACCGTGTCAGCAGCTGGATCCGTAGCTATCGCAATCCTGAGGCGCTTGATTGGGTACGTCGCTTTGTAGACAACAGCAACGAGCCTGTCAATATCAAAGAACAACTCTATCGCGAGATAGACTATAAAGAAACGCGCCTGCGTCAGATGCCCGGCTTCACCGTATGTGGCAGCAATACCTACCTGGCCGATGAGAAAGGTGCACCACGTGTATATGCTACACGCTTTGGCGCGGTGTGCAAACTGGCAGAGCTGGCACTGAAAGGCTACGATGTAGAGCTGGAGCAGGATGGCACCACGTTCCGCATCACACTAACGCAGCCGGCCCCTGTAAACGGTATGGAAGCTGCAGCGTAATGCACAGCCGCACACAATCGTACCATGCCTTATCAATGAAAACAACCTGCCACTGGCAGGTAAGCAAACAAGACTAACTAAGGCAAAAATATAAAGCTGTATAGAGCGGGGTGCAACAATACAAGGTGTGTTGATCATTTGGCTATCGTGATTTAACTGCTAAACAAACCACCCGCCACAACACACCCGTTGCGCCTCGTCCTATATGGCATGTTGGTTGATTTGTTGATTAGTTGAACAGTTGATTGGTTAATCAGATAAGGTTAACATACAAATCAACTAGTAAAAGAATCAACAGAGCAACTAATCAACCAATCAACAGATAAACCAATCAACTAGTAAACAACAATCACATGAATAATTGTATCAACGTACAAGCCGTACAGACGAATGATGAAAGCTTTGCACGTGCACTCAGCATCACAGAGCAGCGAGAAACGGAGATAGACCAACTGATGGACAAGTGCCATGCAGAAACCAGCACCTACCCCGATGCCATTGCAGCCATATCTGCCACACTAACCAATGCCAACGAACTGGCCTATGCCTGCTTCCACCTGGGCGCATTTGCAGAAAGCCAACGCAGCAAACATAAACTGCTCTACAAGCTGTTGGGAGAATAGTTTGTTTGTTGACTGGTTGATTTGTTGACCAGTTAATTAGTCAAACTATATACAAGAAAAAGCCCCCTAAGCTCAATAGCACCGTCATGTGCGTAGCACTGACCACGCTCAATGCGTATTCCGCGTAGCAACAGCGTATAGCTATCCATAAAACATGCGGAGCATTGGTTTTAGGGGGTCTTTTTCTTTGTTACTTTCTTTTGGACAAGCAAAAGAAAGTAAACGCTGAGTATAGCACCAACGCCCAAAGAGAATTGAAGAATCAAGAACAACAGACGAAACTAAAGACACAGCACATGAAACAAGAACAAAACATATCAACCCATCAACAAACAGATATCATATCCACCCTCTTTATACATGGCGACATCAGCAGGTTATCGCCCGTGCAGAAGGTTGACTACTACCGCCAGGTGTGCGACAAGCTGGGGCTTGACCCATTGTCACAACCCTTTCGCATACTACGCCTGCACGGGCGCGAGATTATGTATTGCGACCGTGGTGGTGCACAGCAACTGAATAAACTGCACCGTGTAAGCCACGAAATACGCAGCCGCGAAAACGTAAACGGATGCTATGTAGTAACAGCACAGGCATCTACCCCCGATGGCCGTAAAACGGAAAGCCTCGGTGCTGTACCCATCATCAACCTGAAGGGTGAAACCCTGTGCAATGCCATGATGAAGGCAGAGACGAAAGCAAAGCGCCGTGCCACGCTCGACCTCTTGGGGCTCGGTATACTCGACGAAACAGAAATACCCCCTAACCCACAAAAGGGAGAAGAAGACAACGCGATAGATTGGCAACTATTAGAAGGTGCAGTTCCCCCTTCAGGGGGCGGAGGGGGTAACTCGGGTTGGATACCCACTTCAATGTTCCTCGGTATAAAGGGCTTGACAAAAGCCGTTGGCAGTTGTACCACAGAAGAAGAACTACTGCAACTATACAACGAAAATAAAGAACGTATAGACAATGCTCCGGAACTAAAGCAACTCTTTACCACAAGAAAGATTCAGTTGCGGAAGACTGCAGCGTGATGTTGGAGTTGAAGGAATGCGACTATGCAGTAATATGGCAATGCGATAATGGAGTCTTTCAGGAGTTATTGGAGAAGGAAAAGCGACTGCCAGATAGCACCGTCATGTGCGATAGCACTGACCACGCTCAATGCGTATTCCGCGTAATAACAGCGTTGAGCTAACCCTAAAACATGCGGAGCATTGGTTTTAGGGGGTCCTTTTCTTTGTTACTTTCTTTTGGACAAGCAAAAGAAAGTAAACGCTGAGAACAGCACTGAGCTTGAAGAGAACTGGTGTTGTGACCAGATTGCTTCGTTCATCGCAATGACGCGAGTAAAAGGAAGACGAGTAACGATATAGCCGTACAAGTGTGCGACGCAACGATGCACGATAGTAGTAACAGAGCCTGTGGCAAAAGAAACCTTACAACATCATATACCCGAAAGGCAAAAGCAAAACCATGAGCAGCAACTCTATACATACACACTCTCTGCGGGTAAACTGCATGGCAAAGAGCATCACCTCTACAACAAAAGTCAGTACGGTGAGCAGTATATATGCCAATGCCAGTTCTTGCCTGTATGGCAGCTTCAGCAGTGTAAAGAGGAGTACGGGCAGCGCCATGGAAAGCAACAAGACGCGGTATGGCGTCAGGTATTTGCGGTATTGGCTCAGCGGCAGGTATCTGCGCTCTTGTACAAATGCGTTGGCCTGTTGTATGTACGGACGATATGCATCGATGGTGAGGAAACGCAGACTGTTGGTAAGTCCGTTGTATATACGCTGTGTTAACTGCACAATGAGGGTGATTTAGTTTTTGTTTTGAACTACCAATATACTACCACCCGCAGCCGACAACAAAATATTCATCAACCTATAACATCAGAATAACAATTAATAAGAACACAACCGAACCAAAACCTGAAAACTATGAGTAAGAAATTCACGCCCTGGTTTCCGCACGAAACCAACCCGCGCAGCAACAGAAAACTGAAAGCACTCTTCAACACATACGGCGGTGCGGGCTATGGCTATTGGTGGATACTGCAGGAGATACTCTGCAGTCAGCCGGAATATAAACTGGACATAACAGACGAATTTGCCTATACAGAACTGGCAGACGATATGCGTTGCGAATATGATTTTCTGGAAAGATTTATCAACGATTGCATCAATAAATTTCACCTGTTGCAGTGCGATGATACGCATTTGTGGTGCCCCACACTTACAGATGCATTGCGCCCGCTTGAAGAGAAGCGTGCCTATTTGAGTGAATGTGGTAAAAAAGGTGCTGAAAAGAAGAAAGAAAAGAAGCTTAAGGCTAAAGAAAATGCAAGGGAGGCTGAAGGGGGGCTTGATGTTTTGGAAGCAGAGAAGAAAAGAGAAGAAAACAGAACAGAAGAAAAGAGTAGAGAAGAAGTAGTATTACATAACACGAGTAATACTGCTACTCCTGCTGCAACGCTCCATAACGCTATCGCTACGGAGCAGCATGTAAACAACAACACACCCCTACCCTTTGCATCGCTCGACGATTTGAAACTACGCGCACTTGCAGACACCGTACACTTCGTACCCATCCACCTGCGCCCCGGCAGGATACAAACCGAAGCACACCTGCCCCTGTGGCTCGATGCCTTCAACAAATGGCTGCGCTATGGTGGCGAGCATGTAAAGAGCGAACGCGATTATCGTTTCCACTTCAACAACTGGATACAACGACAGGATATGTCTAAGAACCCCGAACACTACAATCCGCTAACCGACAATACACCCCAACGCGGCAAGTACAAAGGCAGGCAACTACCCTCTGCCCCTGTAGGCATCAGTGCCAAAGAAGCCCTGCGCCGCCACAAAGAAGAAATGGAACGCAGCCGCATCATAGACGAACAACTGGCCATAGCCCGCGGCAAAATAAAACCCGAGGATCTGGTGAAGCCTGTTGATTAGTTGACTGGTTGATTCGTTGATTAGAGATTAGTAAAACATGTTCATAACAAGTCAACAAATCAACTGATGAACAAGTCAACTACATCCTCCAAGCACCTGAAAACATGACAAAGAAAAACACAGCAACCATATTAATGCAAAGCAATAGCACCGTAAGCAGCATACCCGCTATCCATGGCATGCGCCTGCCCCATGCAGTGTATTCTATACATACCATAGTTGTAACCACTGCTGCCAGCGATGCACCACTCAGCACCGCATCCTGCAAAGGGAAAGCCAATGCAACAGGATATGCCACCGCGCATACAGCACAAAGTATACGCACTACGCGATACACAGTACTGCCATCGGCAGCGGTACGCAACAGCACCCAATGCAGCAGGCGGGTAATGCCCAGCACCACCAGCATATACAGTATCAGCCACAGCAGCCATTGTTCATTGCCCATAGCACAATATTACAGAAAGAAAAAACATCAGCCCGCCACTATGATGGTGAAGAAAAACGTAGCCATAAAATGCTCTGCCACAAACAGCAGTGCATACAAGCTGCGCACGATGCGCGGGTATTTAGGATGCCACAGGAAATGCTCCACATTCACCACGGCAGTCAGCATTACCCCCAGCGACAGGTATTGTATCACCCCCTCTACACGTACAAAAGCAGGCAGCACCAGATACAGCGCCGCATACAGCAGGCACACAATGCGCAGTACCGTGTACCAGTTGCGCCACTTGAGGCCATGCCTTGCCGTAAGCCAATGCAGCCAATATACCGCAATAGCCAACAGCAACAAGTACCCGAAAATCAATATCGCCAGTTGCGTAGTATGCATACCACAATATGGAGATTTTTCACCGAAAATCAATGATGTTGATTGGTTGACCCGTTGAATAGTTAACATGCATAAATTATATATACACCACCACGAATCAACAAAACAACTGATGACCAAATCAACAAGACGACTAGCACCGTCATGTGCCATAGCATACTAAAAGAAAAACTAAAAAAGCAAAAACCATCAATATGAATGATGAACCAACTACCACTGCCCAATAGCACCGTCATGTGCGATAGCACTGACCACGCTCAATGCGTATTCCGCGTAACAACAGCGTAGAGCTAACCCTAAAACATGCGGAGCATTGGTTTTAGGGGGTCCTTTTTATTCATGGCATGTTTATCTATTAATGGCATTCATGCTGCTGCGCGGTCTTTCTCTCTTTCTTTTTGGACAAGCAAAAAGAAAGAGAAAGATGAGAACAGCACTAAGGCTTAAAGAGAAAGTAAATACTCGCGAGGGAAAAGCTGAATAGTGAAAAGGACGTACAAGTGTGCGACGCAACAATGCTCAATAGCAGTACCCAACCCGACAACATAAAAACTAAACACACCATGAACACACCCGGCATCAAACCATACCTCCACTACAACCCCGATATAGAACGCGGCGTGCTCGGCATCTGCATACTGCACCCGCACAGCTTCAGCACTGTGTACCATCTGCTGAGCGAAGGTTGTTTTCACCAACCCGCGCACCTGGCCGTGTACAAAGCCATGCACCACAACTGGCAGCAAGGCGCCGAGGTAGATGCACTCAGCATCACCGCGCAACTATATACACAAGGCATACTGACGCTGGACGGCGTACCCACCGCCATGTACGTTACCGAACTGGCAGAGGAGAAACACCTGGCCAACCACCTGCCCAACTGGTGCACCCTGCTGCGCGACCTTGCCGCACGCCGCATGATGCTGCAACTGACCGCCACACCCTACAACGGCACAGACGATATCAGCACTACCGCACAGCAACTGCAGGAGGGCATCCGCGAGGCACTGAGCATACGCAATGTAAACACATGGATAAACGCGGGCACCGCCGCACAACGGCTGGAGGAACAGGTACAGGCCGCCGCCAACGGAAAGCAGCATGGCATTTCTACAACAATACGTATGATAGATGACCTGAACGGCGGGCTGCAACCCGGCCACCTGATAGTACTGGGCGCACGCCCCGCAGTGGGCAAGAGCGCACTGGCAGCCACCATAGCCCTGCAGGCAGCCAAGCAAGGGCACCACACCGCGCTCGTGTCTATGGAGATGACATCGGCAGAGGTATATGCACGCATGCTGGCACAGGAGAAAAACATCAGCTATGGTATGATAATGAAATCGCCGCACAACGCAGACCTGCTGGCACACCTGCCCATCTTCTTTGCCGACGACCCGCAACTGACCGTACACGACATACGCAGCCGCGCCGAGCAATTGCAACAGAGCCACGGCCTTCACTTGCTGATTGTTGACTACCTGCAACTGATACAGGAACACGCCGACAGCAAACGCCCCAGAGAACAACAGATAGCCGCCATCAGCCGTGCGCTGAAGGTAACCGCCATGACGCTGAACATACCCGTACTGGCCCTCAGCCAGCTGAACCGCGAAAGCGAACACCGCCACAACAAACGCCCTACCCTTGCCGACCTGCGCGAGAGCGGCGCCATAGAGCAGGACGCAGATGCCGTGATGCTCCTCCACCGCGACTGGCAGGCAGGCATACGCACCACAGAAGACGGGCGCAGCACCGAAGACCAGGCACTGCTGATGGTATGCAAATGGCGCAACGGCCAGACGATGGATATCCCCCTCCGCTTTACCGGGCACACCATGCGCTTTGAAGATGCCGAACCCGATTGTTTTTGAACCATGCAGCCACCACCTGTACTACTATTGCGCGACAAAGGCGTTGGCACCATTCAGCGGTTGGGGTACTATGGGGCAATGACATACAAAAAATAGATGACAAAAAAACTGGTGTTTTTCACAGTTGATTTTATCTAAAATAACACCTAATATTCCAACCAATTATTCAAATATGAACAAAAACTCATTTTTACGACTTTTCATATTTATACTCCTTTTAATAGCAATCCTGTTTATTATTAGAAGTCCGTTTACTATTCTGTTCAACTGGACAGAATTACAAAAGTTAAACACAAAAGATGGCGCTTATATAAACATTGCAAATATTCTAAGTAACACTAGTGGCCCAGTAATAGCACTATTTGCAGCACTTTTGACTTTTTTTGCTTTTTGGGTACAGATTGAAGCTAATAATCAACAAAAAGAACAATTTAAAAAACAACAAGACGACACTCACATTGAAAGAATAGAAAATAAGTTCTTTCAACTAATGTCTTTTCATAGGGATAATGTAGGTGACGTTGAATACTCAAGATATTATGAAACACTTGGAACAAAGTCTGGAAGGAAAGCATTTACAAACATATATTATGAATTTGAAGAAATCTATTCGTTAATTAAACCCTTTTTTTTAAACTGTAATATTGATGAAGTTTATATGAATGACTACAAGCTTGAAATACAAAAAATGTCAAAAATTCAGAATAGAGATTTTAACCCAATCCACTTGTCCCACATAGACATTGCATATCTAATACTATATTTTGGAGTTGGCAAAAAAGGCACGAAATATATTATTACATTTTATGCAAATAGATATAAAAAGGAATTTCTAGAGTTGGTTCTAAATCATGTGAGTTTAAAACCACAATTTGTAAAAAAGGATACCAGCACTAATGACAATAAAAGATTGGAGGCTGCAAATAAGAATTGGGAAAGATATTTAGAATTAAGTTTTTATGAACAAAAAAAGATACTTGTAAATGCAATGAAAGGTTCTCACAATAGACATCCTACAATTGAGCATTTTAGACAGGTTCATTCTTTTCACAATGGCAATCAAACTATATTAGGGCATTATTACCGTCATCTATTTCAAACTGTAAATTTTATCAATACAGATAAAAAACTGAAATACCCACAGAAATACGATTATATCAAAAGCCTTAGGGCTCAAATATCATCATACGAACAAATGCTTTTTTTTATTAACAGCCTAAGTCAGTTAGGGAGGAATTGGGAACTTGAATATCGCCCAATTGATTCTATGAATATGCTTGCAAACATTAATTACAATGAAAACAATCAACTAATCACTAAATATAATTTAATAAAAAATATTCCTTCTAATAATGTTATTGATGAAATCCAAGCAACACATTACTATCCTAACGTTGCTTATGAGGTGTTTTCAGATGAAAAAATTTTCATACAAAGAAATGAACTAATAAAAAGTTACACGTAATCTTAACTTTAACTAAATGTTAAAAAAAATATTTGCTGATAAAAATAAGTGGGACAACATTCACTTAAAAGTGCAATAATTGTGGATAAATAACTATATTTATATACTTCAATTCTCTACGTAACAAACTGATAATGTGATGAGTGATTCTTTATCTTACATCCTTTCTCATAAGGGATTAATTGACAGCGAATTTGACAAGATTAAGCCACAATTAAACTTTAACGATGGTAATAAACTTTACGTTCAAATCTTGAAATACATTGATAAATGCAATCGAATTTTATTCGATGAAGCTGTAATGTATTACAAAAAAAGGTCTATTAAGTCCATCAACACATTAAGTATCATTGACAATACTTATTACCCCACAACTAAACCCATATCAGAGACTTCTGAACAAGACTTAGAAGAATACATTAAAATTGCTTACAGCTTGCTAAGTCAAGAATTAATATTGCCATTTTCAAAACCTCTAATTGACAATCAACTGAAAGGACTTTGCCTTCATCACACTGAAGCAATTAACAATAACACTAAAGGTTTCCTTAATATTTCATTGCAAGATATTGATAATGAAATTGAGGATATTAATGGCCACCCTAATGTTTTTCATATCACTAAAGCTATTAAAGAACTAAATATTGACACAATTGAATATCGCAAGGAAGTTAGCGAACTCAGTGATTTTTTATTAGCAAACCCTAAACAAAAAAGTATCATAGCAAAAACTATTGTTTTCTACAAAAGCATGATGACCTTATACAAAAGGCCGGCATACTTATATTTCATAAACAAAAATCCAGCAGGTGATCTTCATTTTAATTGCACTTTAACTATTATATCCGGTGCCGCTTTATCACCTAGCGAAATCTATGATTTTTCTTCTTGTGCTGCACAAATTGCAGCACCGATTACAAGTTATATAAACATGAACATTCAGAATAACAACCCTGATAGTAACCTTAGAAATATAAGCCCCCCTGAGGAGCCAAGTGAATAACCCACCCATAGCCTCCCCCACCGGGAGGCGTTTTTATTTACTCCACATCCAGCAATTCACTCATAGATACCTCTAGTGCCTGGGCTACTTTGTATAGTGTGGTAAGTTTCAGGTTCACCGTACCAGATTCCAGACGCGACATATTCGACTTTTCATAGTCCAGCTCTGCAGCAAGCTCCTGTTGGCTCATCCCTTTTTCTATACGGATGGTCCTGATACGGGCAGCCACTTTTTTCAACAAAATCTCGTCTTTCATCAGTTATCAAATATGATAACTAAGGTTGGCCTATTTACAAATTTGTGGTTATCGCCAACGATAACTATATTTGCAGCATGACCAGCACTTTCACCAATTTCCCGTACCGGGCAGATGAGCTGTCTGCCTATATCTTCAGCATAGATACCTTCGTCATTTCGCTAAAGACAGGCGAGGTAATCCACCACACCACAGAGGAGCATACCGCGTTTGAGGCTTGGCTGCAACACCACCGCATCCGCAATGTAAGGGATGGCCTGCCGCAGCATATCATAGATGCCCTGTTCCGCAAGCCTTAGCTGCACTTATTAACCAAAAGCAATCATTTTGGTTTTCTTATATATGTTGGTTAATTTGGTATTAACTACATCTGCTATGAGAAAACGAATCCTCACTACCCTTGCCCTTGCAGCCCTTAGTACGGGCGCTATGGCGCAGTACAACAGCCGTGTGCAATTGCAACTGGGCAATTTTGTACACATCGGTAATACCGGCAATGAAACGCCTGCTACCCATATCAACAATGTGGGGGCATCTTTGCAGCATGGTGTTTATAAAAATCTGGCTATCAAAATAAACTACCAACGGTGGACATCTTTGATAGATCAGGTACTGAACAGTGCGCACGCTTCTCCCAGCACTATGGACTTTGCGGTGTATTACAAAGGCACTAACAATCCTGTGTATCGTGGCAATTACAATTTTGCAGACATCGCCGCTGTATACAGCAAGCCCGTTGGCAAGCATCATGAGTTTTTTGGCAGCATCGCGCCTTCGGTAGCATGGGGCAATATCGGCATCGGTTATCAAAACGATTTTCATGCAGAAACAGTATTTGTTGGCGAATACGAATGGGAACCAATAGAGCCCATGCGCAGGCGTAGTGTAGAAATAGGCGCGGTGGCAGAGGCAGGCTACAGCTATCGCCTGGGGCGCATCAACACAGGTTTATCTGCCGCATACAGGTACTATGGCAATGATTTTATGACTGCCAACCTGCAACTGAATATCGGCTACAATTTCAACAGCTTTAAATAACCATACCTTATGAAACACATCCTCGCTACGCTTACCGTTGCGGCACTCAGTACAGGCGCTATGGCGCAGTACAATACACGTGTGCAGTTGCAACTGGGCAGCTTCACCACCGTTGGTGCCAATAGCTATCATGGCCAGTTCGATAAGCCGTATTTCAACAATTTTGGCGCATCAGTGCAGCGCAATATGTGCAAGCACTATTCCATCAAGCTCAATTATCAGCGTTGGGGTTCTCCGTATTTCGGCGAGCAGATAAGCCCACGCTACGAAGAATTTTCCTACACTGCATACTACGATGCTACAGGTGATAATTTTAAAGCTGGCACACTTGCCGAGCGGCTGAATTATAATATGGCAGAGCTTGTACCTGTATATACCAAACACATGGGCAGGCACGAGGCTTGGGGCAGTGCAGGCCTATCTGTTGCATGGGGCACAGAAGGCAGGCTTATTGCTGCCCCTCCGGACTTTGATATTTTCGTAGGAGAAACTCCTGCCGTATGGTTCAGGCCCGAATACACACGCCAGATGCATGTAGGCGGCGTGGCAGAGGCGGGCTACAACTATCGCCTGGGGCGCATCAGCACAGGGCTATCGGGCGCGTATAGGTTTTATGGCAAGGACTTTACCACCATCAATCTGCAACTCAACATTGGTTACAATTTCAACAGTTTTAAATAACAGTATTATGAAACAACTCCTCGCTACGCTTGCATTGGCTGCTATATGCACAGGTGCTATGGCGCAATACAACAGCCGTGTACAATTGTTTACAGGCAATTTCAAACCACAAGAAAGCTATCGTGTAGCGGCAGATGCTAAGGGGTCTGTTATCAACTATATCGGTGCATCTTTCGAGCATCGCATTTATAAAAACCTGGGGCTGAAGGTGCAGCACATGCGGTGGATAAACACACAAAACTTTGGCGATAGCTATAGCATGTATAATATGACATCGGGCTTTGCACCTATGGGCACTGTTACCGGCAGATCAGACTATCACGCATTGGAGTTGGCACCAACCTACACCCTGCGCAGGGGCATACACGATGTATACATAGCTGCAGGCCCGTCTGTAACATGGGGGCTAACAACTATGATAAGCAAGAACAATCGCGACATCAACAATACATGGGCATCTATAGATATGATGCAAACCACCCAAACAAAAGCGGGCATAGTGGCAGAGCTTGGCTACAATGCACGCATACTGGGCCCTGTGAGCATTGGCGCATCGGCAATATACAGGCACTACGAGTTTTTTCAATGCTATGCAGCACAGCTGAATATCGGGTATAATTTTAATAGTTTTAAATAACCATACCTTATGAAACGACTCCTCACAACCCTTGCATTAGCTGCTGTATGCACAAGTGCTATGGCGCAGTACAACAGCCGTGTGCAGATGTTTGCAGGCTATTTCAACCCCTCAAAAGGCTATCATATGCCGGGCAATAAAAGAATTGCCGTCAACTATATAGGTGCTTCGTTCGAGCATCGCATATACAAAAATCTGGGGCTGAAGGTGCAGCATATGCGCTGGATAAACACACAAGGCGGAATGGTAAACGATTATAGTGTTTGGAATGATGACGGCTTTTCTACAAAAACAGGTACTGTCCTCAGCAGGAACGATTATCAGGCGCTGGAGTTAGCGCAAACCTATACGCTGCGCAAAGGCAGGCACGATGTATATATAGCAGCTGGGCCGTCAGTAACATGGGGTTGGGTAAATATGGTAGGCAATAACAAGCCAGACGCATCGCAGCCCAATAAAGATGTAAATATTATAGAAGTGCCGCAAACAAAAGCGGGCATAGTGGCAGAGCTTGGCTACAACGCACGCATACTGGGCCCTGTGAGCATTGGCGCATCGGCAATATACAGGCACTACGAGTTTTTTCAATGCTATGCAGCACAGCTGAATATCGGGTACAATTTTAATAGCATTAATCTGCACAGATAGATGAAACGATATACCCTGTTACTGATAGCACTGTTAACTGCAGCTGCTTGCAAGGAAAAAGACGAATTAGCCTACCCATTACCACCACCGCTGGCAAATGGCAGTTGTATAGCACCACTGAATGACGGCTACTGGAAGCCCGAGGATATTACCTACAACAATCAATCCTTCTACCCCGGCAGATTGTCGCTCGTTATGGGTACAAACAGACAACAACTCTATATCACCAACATCAACCCCGATATTGCAGAACTAAGGCTATTTGCACCGGACATTATATTGTCTGAAAAACCCAGGTATTTAGCCAAACAACGAAGGGGAGACACCTGCTTTGCCATGTTCTATTTATCTAACGGAGATGTGAGTGAAGACACTTATCGCGTAGATGAAAGAGCTGATAACAAACTAACGATACTTAGCTACAATCCGAAAAAGAGAATACTGGAAGGGCGGTTTACACTGCGACTATACCGTTTGCAGATTGAACAACACCCCATAGCTGCACAGGGCATGAAGGACACATTGCAATTTACCAATGTCAGCTTCATTGCCCCGCTCGATGAACGATATAAAGAATAACTAAAGCCTCCCAACAAACGGGAGGCTTTTTATATACATAGTAGTATCTTCGTACACAGTCATTTTTTTTTGCCAAATGAAACACCACCTATTCACAGTACTACTTGCGCTCATTTGCCTGTCTGCACACGGGCAGATAAAAACACCCAAAGCACAGGGCATCAGGCGCCATCATATTGGTGCAAACTTTGTGTATATACCCCAATACAGTTTACTTACCAAAGACGGGGAATACCATCATCAATACAACAGGCTTGGCGGCGATATCACCTATCGCTTCTGCATACTGAGCATGCTGCGTGTAGGTGCACAATTTGAAATGACTGCTCCGCAAAAGCACACCACCTCATCTGGCGATGCCAGCTTTGGCCTCACGCTCGATTTCCCGATATGGATAAAAAACCGTGTAGCCATAGCCCCCGGCATCGGCACAAACATAATGCCTACCGGTGGCAAAAATACCAATAATACTTTTGGCTGGCAGCTGCAAATAATGGCTCGCATTGCGCCACCCGTAGCACTAAGCGCAGAGATAGGCGGACGCAAAATGCCCAACAGTGGCTACAGGCAATACCCCATGCGCATAGGGGTGAATGTACTTTTGTAATCTGCCTTCAGGCAAGTGAATTTTTATTGAATATTTGCAAGATTTTTTTGCAATAAAAATACTATTTACGTATTTTTGCTATCAATAAAAACACACATAAACCATGAATCCTACACACGAAACCATCAGCACACTGCTGCGCTATCATGTACTGCTCAACCAATACCGCCGCAGGTTTATCGATTATTTTATGGATGTACCGCAAGAGCTGGAAGACATTAATCTGGATGATATCATACTGGACCTCATAGGCTTTCCTGCAGATAACACCACACAGTTCAGCAAGCATACCAACGATGACACTGCGCATATACGTACCGATATAGAAAACCTCTTTTGCCGCGACCAGTGGTATACCCTCGGCTACGATGCCACGGAAGAAAACATTCCGCACATAGCCCGCCGCCTGTTTAGCGACTACTATACGCTACGGGTACAGCGGCCCAACCTTTTTGAAGCTGCGTAGATAGTCTTGTTTTCGGAATGACGGTTATAGAATAATGTTCATGAAACAACAAAGCCCCATACGTCTGCATGGGGCTTTTCATTTCACTATTATTAACACCTTCAAGCAGCAGCTTTCTGCACACATGCCTGCATAATTAAAATGCAATTGCGGCGATAGGGTATTTCAAATACCATAAGCGTTTATTATATTGTGTATGGGAGTTTTTGTTCATCGTTTATTCATCCTCAACATCAAAATATGAAACTACCCTCTGCGCTTACTATTACACTGCTATACGTAGCACTTGGCTTGTTGTGGATCCACTTCAGCGATGAATGGGTAAATAATATTGCTGCCGGCGATACCCTGTTGGTGCATAAACTACAGGAGTACAAAGGCTACTTCTTCATAGCTATTACAGGGTTGTTGCTCTATATCCTCGTCAGCAGCCACGACACTGTGCTTGAAAAACAACTGAAGGCGCTGGGCCGTAGCGAGCAGCAATATCGCGCGCTGTTTGAAGCCAGCCCCATGCCTGTATTTATATACGATGCCGATACAGGCCATATAGTGCAGGCCAACGATGCTGCCGTGCAGCTATACAAATACAGCACACAAGAGCTGGCAGGCATGAGCATCTGGAAGATAGTAGGCCCCGAAGGCATGGCCTCTGTTGATGAGCGGCTGGATATACAACCGGGGCAAGATGAGCATGTACGTGGCATACGCCGCCATACCCGTAAGGATGGCCAGGTACTCTACGCATTTACCCAAGACATACCTTTTGATGTAGATGCCATGCACACCCGCGTGCTGATAGCCAACGACATCACCCGGCAGATGCTGTATATAGAGGCTATAGAAAAGCAGAACGAAAAACTGAACCGTATATCTTTTGCACAGAGCCACAAAGTGCGCTCGCCCCTTGCCAGCATCATGGGCCTTACCAACCTGCTGAACGAAACCACCATCAATAGCGAAGAGTACCGCACCATACTGGCACAGCTTACAGAAGCATGCACCAAGCTGGATAACGTGATACGCGAGATAGACAGCGATGCCCGCCCGCAGGCAGTGTAGGTGCCGCAGAAAAGAACTTATTCTACAACATACAGGGATGCCCCGTACAAAAAACCCGTATTTATACTGGAGATATTACCACATCACATATATACCTTAGCTTTTTCAAACGCAAACATCCCATTTTATGAAAAAGCTATTACTACTTTGCATCTTAACAGTGCCCGCCATACGGCTAGCGGCACAAGATAAAACCATATATGGCAGCTTTATAGTTGCCGACGAGGTACTGAAGTACAAAGTAACCCGTAGCACCAGTGCTTATTCTTTTCAGCTATCTACACTGCAAGAGCAGGACGGGCTGCGCAGCCTGGATACTGCCAAACTATCAAAAACAAAAGCCTATTTCGAAACGATAAAATCTACTCGCCAAAACGATTCGCTCTACAAAGCCAACAAAGACAACCTTAACCTGATTTCTCAAAAACTGGATCTGGTAAAAAACCTGCTGACCAATAAGGCTGCATGGTCTGAAAAAACATCGGACATAGACAAGCTGCTGAACAGTATTGCCGCGACCAAAATGGATACGCTCTTCGCCAAATCAAAAACAGCAGATACGGTATACAATCTTGTTGCTGTGCTGAACACGTACAATACTTTTTTACGAAAAGCAGCTGAACCGCAAACCAGCAGCATTAAAGTATTATCTCAGCTTAAGATTGAAGATTTCAGAAAAATACTGCCCGCACAGGTTGCCGAGCTGATGCAGACTACCAGGGCAAAAGCTATTGAAGATATTGCCGCTGCAGATTCGCATACAGTAGACAGACTGTTTTACGAAATAGATACGAGGCTGAAGTTTGAAGATGATGAGCCCATTACCGCGCATGCTATTTTAAAGAAGAAGCTTATTACCATCCCCGTTACATACCATAATATCAAAGCCAAAGAACCAAGATCTGTATTGATAAACTTTCAGGTAGAACGCCTGCGTCTTGAATTTGAAGATGGCACTATCAAAAACATTTCGGCATTGTTAATACCACTATACGATAAGTATAAAAAAGAATACGGTACCATACCGCTGGAGGCTCGCAACAATATGCCCATCAGCATTGCCGGCAAGTTTGATAACGAGCGCATGAGCAACAACCATAAAATATTTATAGGTAATATCAGCACGCTATCAAAGCTGATATGGGAAGAGCAGAATGATACGTTTGCTACCCTGAAAAGCAAGCAAATAAGACAATTGAACGATGAAGATGCTGGTTTTATGCTGGGCGAATTGCTGAGCTACGAAATAAAACATGAAACAGACAAAGAAGACTACAGTCCGCGCAATTGTATAGTAGACCTTACAGAAGCATCGCCGATTGCCGAACTGAAAAAAGAAAAAGGTGTTCGCCTTTTTGATGCACGCGCCTATTCAGACATCGTAGGCCTCAACGACGAAGACCCCAACGGGTTGGTACAGATTGAGGTATCAAGGAAAATAAACATCATCAAAGCCCGTAAACAGAGTTTTTTCTTTATACCCAAAACCTACAAGACCAACTATATGGGCATTCTTACCAATGTAGAACCACGCCTTACTTTTTCAAAAATAGAGCAGAACAACAGATACTACCCTACCGGCGCATCTATGCTGGATACGGGCGCCAGTATTGCCGCAGGCAGTAATAAATTCGCGCTGAATCCGCTGCAGGTAGTACGCTTTCAAAGGTGGAACATAGGTACCGATGTAAATATCTTAAAATGCAATTGGCACAACCTGGGTGTAAACCTGCAGCTAAACGGCTACTTCGGATACGGACGAACACAAATGGCCGACTCTGTAGGCATTGTAAAATCTACAACCAATACAGATAGTATCATCAACACAGGCAACAGAAATATTGGCGGCGCCAACGCTACCATGTGGGGTTTGGGTGCGGCGCTGGAGTTTAAACCGGATTCTCGTTACAACATCATCCTTAGCTACAATATGAGGTGGGTAGATATATTCAGCAATCAATACAGTTTTGCAGGAAACTTAGAGAATCGTTACCACTTCACATCGCTACAGGGCTTCAGAAGGCTGGGCAATACGGAAGGCTCTAAAGTATTTTTCCGCTTTCAGTACTATTGGCTGCACAATTCGCCCAAATACAACTTTTACCAATTGCAACTGGGCTACGAGCTGAACCTTTTTGGTGGCAACAACGCAACAACAACATCAAAATAGCATCCTTACCCCATCGATAAGGTGACAGGGAGTACATACTTTGTACTCCTTTTGTTTTTTTCATCCCTGCCAAAACCGTTTGTTAACCGCTCGTTAACGAGGGGTTAATCGGTGGTTAACCTCTACCCTATTTTTGGGTGGGGCAGCCTGTGCGTAATACTTTCGTAATCAAGCAAAATAGTGTCAATCATGAGTTACTACAGGGTAGTTTTCAGACAAGACGAGGTGCTATCTTGCTTTCCCACCACACAGCAGATGTATGTAAACGAAAGCAATGTGGTGTACGAAAATGAAATAGCACAACTCACTTTTGCGTTGGTAAAAGCCGCCAACGACCGTGATGCAATAGACATTGCAAAACGAATGGTGACTGAACAACGCAACCAACATTAATAGATATATCTGCGGCAGATAAATATTTATCCTTGCCATAAGAGAAAGATATGCCCGTCAGGGCACCTGAAACAACACTTACATATAGAGAAAAAATTCAGGGAGAGCATCCCCCTTCGCTACTAAGGAAGGGGGATTTTTTATGCGTCACAGTACCGACACGCCTTTATAACTATCTGACAATCAAACACCTGAAACTGTGACGTTTTTGTGTCGCCCCAAAATCTTCTTTCCGTTATTACAAACGTAGGTTTAGGTAAATAATGTCGAAGCTGGATAAATATAACCTGTGGATAAGCATCATCTTTTTGATGGGCATGGTATCTGCCATCGTCACCTGGTTGTCCTTCGGCTGATGCAAAAAACAGATACATAGAATAAAAAACACATAATACAAATCACATACATCTTACCCAGCGGAAGCAAACAAACGCAAGTAATAACACCTCTATATGTACAAATCTACTCTTCTAAAAACAGCCCTTGCTGTGCTGTGCATCTTTGTGATGCAGTACACGGGCTCTGCGCAAACATGGCTCAACTCGGTAAAAGTGGCACCGCCTACTTATGGTACAACAGGTGCACATGTAGGCAAACACACTAAAATGGCTGTTGTCAACGGCAACCCCGCTTTGGCGTATTATGATATGACCATTAGTACTGCAGCCTCTCTGATATATGTGCGGGCCACCGATGCAAACGGAACTACATGGGGTACTCCCATCAGGCTTGACAATGCCGATGCAGGCTATAATCTGGCATTGACAGTTGTAAACGGTAATCCTGCAATAGTTTATAATAAGGCAGGGGTGGGCATCAGGTATATACGTGCTACAGATGCAAGCGGCACTACCTGGGGCTCGCCAGTTACCATCAGTGCCAACCTGGCTTTTGATGTTATGACTATGGTGATAGTAAATGGCAACCCCGCCATTTGTTACAGAAACCAAAGCACCGGCAATCTGGAATATCTACGCGCTACCGATGTAAACGGTGCTACCTGGGGCAGTGTGGTAACAGTCGCATCCGGTAATATTGGTGCAAGATCGCACATGACTGTTGTAAATGGCAACCCTGCCATTGTATGCTACGACAATGCCAACAATTCGGTAAAATACATACGTGCCACCGATGCCAATGGTACCACTTGGGGCAGTGCCGTAACGCTGAATAGCGGTGGTGCTATTGTGGGCCAGTTCAGCCTGGCAGTAGTAAACGGCAACCCTGCTGTAGGTTTTGTAGGTAATGTAAGTGGTAATGGTACGTTGATGTATATACGTGCTACCGATGCCAGTGGCACCACATGGGGCAGTGCAGTATCGTTAGAGACTGCATCCAACGGATATGACATCAGCCTTGCAGTAGTAAATGGCAATCCGGCTATGGCATATCGTAACAGCAGCTTTGTTATCAGATACAGGCGTGCTACAGATGTAAACGGCGCTACATGGGGCAGTGCCATTACTCCGGGTATGAACAGTGTTAATACAACATTAGAACCTGTTACACTTACAATTGTAAATGGCAACCCTGCCATCGCCACGTTCGAGGGTTTTAATAACAATAACAATGCGCAATACATACGCGCCAGCAATGCCGATGGCAGTGCATGGAACACAGTAGTATCTATAGACGGTGGCCTTGGCGGTAATATGCAAACAACGATGGCCTATATTGGTGGCAACCCTGCCATGGCATATTACAGCAAAGGATTGGGAGACCTGCTCTATACACGTGCCAACGATGCTAACGGCGGTAGTTGGGGTACAGAAGTAAGTGTTGCTACTACCAATGATGTGGGCCAAAACCCAAGCCTGGCACAAGTAAACGGCAACCCCGCCATAACGTATTACGATGTTACCAACCAAGACCTGTATTATGTGCGCGCTACCAATGCTACAGGCAGCACATGGGGCACACCCGTAGCCATTGCCACAGGCACATCGGCAGGCAGAGTATCTAAACTGCTGGTGGTAAGCGGCAACCCTGCCATCGCATACACCGAAGGCGGCAGCATAAAATATATACGCGCCACAAATGCAAGCGGCACAAGCTGGGGCTCACCAATCACTATCGCTACAGCAGGCACAACCTACGATATTGACTTTGCAATTGTGAACGGCAACCCTGCTGTAACCTATGCATCGGGCAGCACAGCTTATTACTGCCGTGGGGCAGATGCTACAGGCAGTTCTTTCAATACACCTGTTACCATTGCAACACTTTCATTTACGGACATCTTCACCCCTTCATTGGCAGTAATAAATGGCAACCCGGCTGTAGCATACGGCGATAATTCAAACATGCTTTATTTCATGAGCGAGCTAAGGTATGTACGCGCCACAGATGCCAGTGGTACTACATGGGGCAGCACAGTTTTGGTAGAAGGTAATAATAAAATGTTGTCTCCATCGCTCACTACTGTCAATGGCAATCCTGCTATTGCATGGTCTTACAACTTCCACCTGTTATACTATAACAGGGCTACCAATACTACGGGTAGTACATGGGGCACATCTGTATCACTTACTACCGTTCGTCACGATAACCTCAATGATATATCGCCTACTATGATAAGCAATGGCAATAATGTATTTATAGGCTACTATACAGATACCGACAATTCAGCTTTCTTCAAACAAGGAACGTTTGACAAAGTATGGACAGGCGGCGCAAGTACTACCAACTGGGCTACTACCACCAACTGGAGCGATGGTGCCGTACCAACAAGCACCAGCGATGTACTGATACCTTCGGGCTATTCCTTCTACCCTGTAATAACTACAGGCACACAAAACTGCAAAAACCTGACGGTGAATGCAGGCGGTACACTTACCATCAGCGGCGGTACTCTGCAGGTAGCAGGCAACATCAGCAACAGCGGTACATTCAATGGTACAGGCGGTACTGTAGAACTGAATGGCTCATCTGCACAAAGCATAGCAGCAGGCACACTGAACATCAGCAATCTTACATTAAATAACAGTATAGGTGCTACCATCACAAGCGGCACATTGAATATATTGGGCACTTACACACCTACAAGCGGTGTGCTGACCACAGGTGGTTTCCTTACGCTGAAATCTACCGCTACAGGTACAGGACGCATTGCTGCGGGCAGCACAGGCGGTGGCTACATCAGCGGCATAGTGAATACAGAGCGTTATATACCGGGACGTCGTGCTTTCCGTTTCTTATCACATCCGTTCTATACTTCGCAAAGCATGAGCGACCTGACGGATGATATTGACATAACAGGTAGTGGTGGTTCTCCTTTTACAACTACAGGCACTAACAGTCCTTCTGCTTTCTACTTTGATGTAACAACCGGCGATAACAGCACTACAGGCAACAACCCGGGCTGGACGGATTTCACTGCATCTTCTACATGGGATCCGCTTCAGGTAATGCGTGTACTGATACGCGGTTCCAAAGGCGAAGGCTTAGGTTTGGGTAGCTACACACCTAGCAACAACACGCTTGATATGAGCGGCTATGTTAATCAGGGTAGTATGAGCGTAAGCCTTACTAAAGGCAGTGGTACAGACTTTGTATTGGTAGGCAATCCTTTCCCTAGTCAGGTAAATATGGATGCGGTAAGTGGTAATAATATTGGCAGCAGTTTCTATATCTGGGATGCTAATCAGGGTTCGCGTGGTGCTTATACTTCTTATACGTTCGGTTCTTCTTCTTTCAATCTGCCTTTTGGTGGTGCGTTTGTTACTACCCTTTCAGCAGACGGTGATATTGTGTTTGACGAAGCAGACAAAACAAGCGGTACTGCAGGTGCTCCTTTCAAAACTACGGGCATTGCCAATCAGGTAGAACTGAAGCTGGAAGACAGCACAATATTCTGGGACAGGCTGTTGTTGAATTTTGATGACAATGCAATGGCTACGGTAGATTATCCGGATGCTGCAAAGCTCTACAATCCTGATATGACGTTCTACACATTGAGCAAAGATGACAGCATGCTGTCTATTGATACACGTCCATATGTAGCAAGTGAAGTCATCAAGCTTGGTTTGTATGCAGGCATCAAAAAGAATTTCAAATTCACTGCACCAAATGTAAACATGCCTGCGGGCACAAAGCTCTACTTCACAGATAAACTGCTGAGCAAAACAATAGAAGTAACACCTGCGTTTGAATACTGGTTTACTGTAGACACAAGTGCAGCAAGCTGGGGCAATAATCGCTTTGAGTTGAACACACAGGGCGAGCCTACAAGCATCAAAAATGTAAATGCAAGCAAGCTGAAAGTGAAATTAGTTCCCAACCCGACTACAGACAATGTAACACTGTATTACGAAGGGGCAGGCAAAGAGCTGAACATCATTGTAACAAACATGATGGGTGTAAAAGTGGCAACGGCTACTGCAACTAATATCAATGGCCATGTAACGATACCAACGGCGCAACTTGCCAACGGCATCTACAACGTAACCATCTATAATGGTGCAGAAGTGATGACACAGAAACTCATAAAACAATAATCCCTTCACGCTACAAAACATTCTCTATATGAAACATATCAAATTCCTAATATTCACAATTGTATTCTTCTTTGCAGGTATGGCTACCGCACTGGCACAAGGCCCCGGCTTTGACGACGATGTGGTAGACGAAGTACCGCTGGATGGTGGCGTAAGCGCACTGGTAATAGCCGGCGCAGCCTACGGTGCCAAAAAGCTGAAGGACATGAAGAAGAAGAAATAAAACAACACAAACCAATATCAGATACTCCTCTGCCACGCAGGGGAGTATTTTTTACCCGTTACAACACCTGCACCAATAATCACAAAAAGCTGATTTTCAGCAAAATATAAATTGTGACGTTTTTGTGTCGCCCGAAAATTGCTAATCTTTTAGTTGATTTTTAGGTTTGAAATACTATGTCAAAGCTCAACAAATACAACCTGTGGATAGGCATCATTTTTCTGGTGGGAATGGTTACTGCCATCATCACGTGGTTGTCTTTCGGCTAATGACGAAGTCCTATACATAGTGCAATACACACATATAATCACATCAAAATATCAAAAATAATATGGAAGGAACAGTAGGCGAAATCCGCATGGTAGCTTTTAAAAGCGCCCCGGATGGTTGGCTTTTGTGCGATGGGGCGTTATACCCGATGGGCGACCAGCTAAGCAAGCTGATAGGCAAGCAATATGGCGGCGATGGCATCACCAACTATGCAGTACCAAACCTGCAAGGCAAGCTGCCTGTGGGTGTAAATACGGGAAACCCCGGCGGCATTGCTATTATGCAGGGGCAAAACATGGGTATGCAATCGCTGGCACTGACACCAGACCAGATAATGATGCATACGCATAGTACAACTACCGTGTCATCGTCAGTCAATGGCTCACTGCTGGCATCATCCTCATCCGGCGATACCAGTTCGCCCGCAGGCGGATACCTGATAAGCAACCCCGGCAATTATATGTACAGCCCGGGGAGTGCCTTAATGGTTCAATCTCATGCAATGGATGTGGAGTATAACGATGTATGGAGCACGGGAGATATGGCAAATAATAACAGCGGGCAGCCGCACAACAACGATCAGCCATACCTATGTATCAACTTCATCATTTGCGCACAGGGCGAATACCCGCAGTTTTGATTAAAGAAACCACTATCCGCATCAAACAATATTCAAATAACTATTTTAAAATAAGCACTTATGGCCGATACTTCTGATTTGGCATTTGTTGGTGAAATAAGATGTTTCCCATACGATTTTGTACCCAAGGGATGGCTTAAATGCGATGGCAGTATACTACAGGCCAACAGATACCAGCAGCTTGCAGCCCTTATTACAAATACCTATGGCGGCAATGCCGTAGAGGGCACTTTTGCACTGCCCAATCTGGTAAAAAACGTAGCTGTAGCAGCAATTACAAACCCTCTCAACGCCCCCGGATATGCCAACAGGCAATTGGGCGATAGTGGTGGTGAACCTACTGTAACACTGGGGGCAGACAACCTGCCCAACCATCAGCACCGTACCAACGTAACCGTTACAGGTACTATGGAGCTGAATGTAAGCATACTGCCAGGCAGCAGCAACGACCCCACAAACAGCACACTGGCAAGGCCTGCAGATGCAAGCAATATTTACAGCCAGACACCCAACGACAAAATGGGCAGCGGTACAGCAAGCGTATCGGCATCGTTCAATATAGATGGTATACCGGAGGGCTGGGCACTGCCGCACAATAATATTCAGCCATGTCTGGCATTGGTATACTGCATTTGCATAGATGGCGTATACCCTACATTCCCTTAAAACAAACCAATTGCAATAACTACTAAATACGATTTTTATATGGAAGATATATTGGGCGCAATACGCTTGTGGACAGTAAGTGCAATACCCAAAGGCTGGGCAGCCTGCGATGGCAGCCTGCTTAAAGTAGCAGAACACAAAGCATTATATAGCCTGTTGGGCACACGTTATGGCGGCGATGGCCAGATACAATTCGGCCTGCCGGACCTGCGTGGCAGAGCCGTTATCGGCTCAGACGAATTATCTTCTCAAGGCCCGCCAGAGCTGCCGCTGGGAACTACGCTGGGCGAGGGGGACGTTACCCTGCAAACATCGCAGATACCAACCCATACCCACTATGGCATCAACATCAGCAATCAGCCTGCCAATCTATATATGCTTTGCGATACATCGGGCACATCAGGAAGCAGCATACCCGAAAACGGATGCCCCTCTGTGGCAAATACAGATATTTATTCATCAGTAATCAGCAATCCGCCTATTAATATGATGAATATCGTCAGCACCTCGTCTCAGGCAACGGCTACGGTAACTGGTAGCCAGTATAACAGCTCGCATACCAATGTCATGCCTTCGCTGGGGTTGTATTATATTATTTGCATTAATGGGATTTACCCATCCAAACCTTAATAATACACACCCCGCCAAACAACAGGATTAATATTTATAAACAACAAAAACAAATCATAACAGATTAATATTTTTGCCAAAATAACAACAAAACACCTCTGTATGAAACGCACCTTTGCACTATTAGTGCTAGCCATTTCCTGTACCATATTGCGTGCCCAGGTAGTAACGGGCAGCTACACCGGCAACGGTACATCTCAAAACATCACCGCTCCCGGCTTTCAGCCCGATATTGTAATCGTTAAACGCGCAGGCGCTATCGGCACTGCACAACACGGGCAGGTGCGCATTGCAGGCATGTCTACCACAATGGATGTATCATTTACCGGCAGTGCTACAGACCGTATTACAGGTATACTGTCCAACGGCTTTTCGGTAGGTAGTGGCGCCAGTGTTAATGCCAGCGGAGATACGTATCACTATGTAGCCATCAAAAACAAATCGGGGGAAATTGCCACCGGTAGCTATACAGGCAATGGTGTCGACAATACCAATATTACCGGCCTCAGTTTTCAGCCCGATTTTGTGTGGGTACTGATACCCGGCGTTGCAAGCATATGGCGCACATCTACCATGACAGGCGATAACAGTATGCCATTCACCTCTACAGGTTTGGTAGCAGATTGTATACAAGCGCTCAACAGCAATGGCTTTCAGATAGGAACAGATGCACGAGTAAATACGAACACAAGTACTTATTACTATATAGCTTGCAAGAATGTTGCGGGCAGCTTCAACGTAGGCTCGTATACCGGCAATGCCACAGACAACCGTAGTATATCGGGCTTTGGCTTCGCCCCTACTTTTGTTACAGTAAAACCCAACAACAACGTAACAGGCGCAATAAAAACCACCAGTACCGGTGCTACTACAGACATTACTTTGCTTCCCAATGCGGGCAACGCCGTAACAGATGCCATACAGCAATTGCAAAGCGATGGCATAGAAATAGGTACTGCAACACGTGTTAATACAAATGCCATTGCTTATTACTGGTGGGCATTTGCAGAGGCTGCAGGGGACTGTACCTGGAACGGCACATCGTGGACACCCACCACACCTACATCTGCCAACAATGCCATCATTGCCAGCAATACCATCATACCGGCTTCTTTCAGTTGCAAAGACCTGACGCTGAATACCACCATGATAAGCAGCAACAACGCAACCGTATACGGCGATATCATCAACAACGCTTCAGGCTTCAACGGTGGCGGCGGGCTGATACTTGCAAAAACGGGCACTTCTACCCTTTCGGGCAACGACTTTATAATGATAGGCCCTGTAACGGTCAATAGCGGTTGCACCTTTAACACAGGTGGCAAGCTGATATTGTATAGCGCAGCAAGCGGCGTACAAGGGCGCATTGCCAATAGCGCAGGCACCATAACAGGCAATGTAACAGTACAACGTTATATACCCGGCGGACGCAGGGCATTCCGCTTTATCAGCCATCCGTTTTCATCTGCACTAAGCATGAGCGATCTGACGGACGATATTGATATAACAGGCACAGGCGGCTCTCCGTTTACAACTACGGGCAGTAACAATCCTTCTGCTTTCAGGTTTGATGTAACAACAGGCGACAATACAACAACCGGCAACAACCCCGGCTGGAGTGCATACACGGCAAGCAGCAGCTGGGCTACCAGCGAGGCTATGCGCGTGCTGATACGCGGTGCTAAAGGCGAAGGCCTGACAAGCGGTGCATACACACCCAGCGCAGTAACGCTGGATATGACAGGCGCTGTAAGACAAGGCAACCAAACTATTGGCCTTACTAAAGGTAGCGGTACCAACTTTGTACTCGTGGGCAATCCGTTTGCCAGCCAGGTAAATATGGATGCTGTAAGTGGTACTAATATTGGTAGCAGCTTCTATATCTGGGATGCTAATCAGGGTACGAAGGGTGGCTATACTTCATACACTTTCGGTTCTTCATCTTACAATCTGCCAGTATGTGGTGCATTTGTTACTACCCTTTCTGCAAATGGTTCTATGTCTATTGAAGAAGCTGATAAAACCAACAACACAGCAGGTGCGCCTTTCAAAACAACTGGCATCGCCAATCAGGTAGAAATAAAACTGGAAGACAGCACTATATTCTGGGATAGGTTGTTGTTGAATTTTGATGACAAGGCAATGGCAACGGTAGATTATCCGGATGCTGCGAAACTCTACAATCCTGATATGACCTTCTACACATTGAGCAAAGATGACTCGATGCTTTCAATTGATACACGCCCTTATGTGGCAAGTGAAGTAATCAAGCTTGGTTTGTATGCAGGTATCAAAAAAGATTTCAAATTCACTGCACCAAATGTAAATATGCCTGCGGGTACAAAACTGTATTTCACAGACAAGCTGCTGAGCAAAACAATAGAAGTAACCCCTGCGTTTGAATACTGGTTTAGCGTAGATACAAGCAGCGCATCTTGGGGCAACAATCGTTTTGAGTTGAATACACAGGGCGTGCCTACGAGCAGCATCGCAAACGTAAACGCAAGCAAGCTGAAAGTGAAATTAGTGCCTAACCCTGCTACAGACAATGTAACACTCTATTACGAAGGTGCAGGCAAAGAACTGAACATCATTGTAACAAATATGATGGGTGTAAAAGTGGCAACGGCTACTGCAACTAATATCAATGGTAATGTAACGATACCTACTTCGCAACTTGCCAACGGCATCTACAACGTAACCATCTACAATGGTGCAGAAGTGATGACACAGAAACTCATAAAACAATAATCCCTTCACGCTACAAAAACAATCCTCTTAAGTAATGAAACAACTAAGAATAATTGCCGCATATATTTTCTTCACCCTGCTGTCTGCTACCGCATACGCACAAGGCCCGGGCTTTGATGACGATGTGATAGATGAAGTACCTATTGACGGTGGCGTAAGCGCATTGGTAATAGCAGGTGCTGCCTACGGCGCCAAGAAGCTAAGGGACATGAAGAAGAAATAAAACACACAACCAACTGTAACCACCCTGTTTTTAAAACAGGGTGGTTTTATATATATGCCAAAACCCAAACTAAATACATAGACATAATATACAGATCATTCTGTGATACACTTGTTTCAGTCTGTCATTTTAAAAAATCATCATTCTTTATCAATAATATAGAATATAACGTCTGTTTATATTATTTTGTAGCCATTCGCAATGCCTCATTCTTTATCAACAAAACTTACCTGCTTGTCAGCCATCTGTATGCATACTGCTAAAAAATGCATAATAACCTTTCAACACAAAGCATTCATATACATAATTGTGCTATTTACAATGGCACTGGCTACATATAGCACCCAAGCACAGCCGGCAAAAAACAAAGAAAAAATCAACCTGCTGCGCATCTCATTGCTGCACTTTCCGGATAGCGCCTATATAGATGAACTGGTCATCCGCTACGACACGGTAGATGGCATAAAGCCCGTGGCCGTAGAGTCGGGAGGCGTACACAAGCCGCATACCATTGCAACCATGCAAAACGGCAAGCTGCTGAATGTGGCTACCTACCGAAAAGCAAGGCTCAACGACACCATACCGCTGGTCATAAAAGCAGACAAAAAAGATATTTTCTTCATCAGGCTGCAAGACTACACCAACATCAAAAGGCATATATATATTAAAGACTTCGGAGCCACACCACTGTTACAGGATTTTAAAGCCAACACACATTATGTGTGTCACTATTATCCTGCCGATACACTGCCTGCTGAAAAAAGGTTTGTAATTGTTCTTTCAGATACACCTATTATCAAAAACCACAAAAAATCATCACTCCATCTTGAAGAAGGTGCACTATATAGTGTCCACTACGACCGTAAAAGAGATGAAATACATCTAAAGACAGGCCTCGGTAAAATTCAAATTACCATATCAGACCAGATGGGAAACCGTGTATTTGACAGTCCGGTGATATCCAAAAAAGGATTAGTGAAAATCGGAACATCTGAAATCAATGACGGAGTATACTCGGTAAAGATGGTCGACGTTTTCGGCAATTGTGAAACAGCAAGATTTATTAAATATTAATCAATAAACACCTCGCATATATGTCTATTAAAAAAAACATACTGTCATTACTGATATTGCTGCTATCAGTAAATGTTTACAGCCAAACTACACTCGCATTGGGCGACATCGCATTTACGGGTTATAACTGTACTCCGGCAAACGGGAGCGATGAGTTCACATTCGTTATTCTTAAAAGTACAGGTATTACCAGCGGTACCACCATCTATTTTACCGACCGTGGCTGGAAAAGCGGCAGTTGCGGAACAGATAATTTCTGTACTATTGCAGATAATGCTTCTTTCCCTGAATTAGGTAGCGAATTTGTATGGACTTGCGGTTCTTCCCTGGCTTACGGCACGCACGTAAAAATCAGCGGTGCAGGCACCAGCACTACATTTACCTGTAGCAATGGTAGCGCTTCGGGCATTGTACTAAACCTCTCCAATGCCGGCGATCAGATTTTTGCCCTGCAGAATGGCGCAGGCAGCACCACCACTAGTAATGGCCCCAGTGGCACCATGCTTGCCGCCATACATGCCAACAAAGCCACTGCAGCAGGCTGTTCTTTCAGCACTACCAATTGGGATGACTGTACCACAAATATTTCAGTTGATATTTGCCAAAGTGCCAATAACTCCAACAGGCCCGCTTGCCTTACTAACGGTACAAACGCATTGGTAATTCTAGATGGCTCTAACAATGAAGTAGATAATGGTGTATATAATTGTACCGGGCAAAGCGGCAATACATCCGCAGCAGCTATTGTTGCTATGAGAACTACTTTAAACACATCAGCTAACTGGACTGTTCAAAACACAACAGCATTAACTATACCTCCGTCAGGCTGCAATCCGCTTAGCGGTAATATTGCCACCACATGGAATGGCAGCAGTTGGGACAATGGCAGCCCCAGCTCTTCTCTTACTGCCATTATTGCTTCAAACACAGCACCCGGCAGTTTTACTTGCGGCGACCTTGCTATCAGTAGCGGCTTTAGCCTCAATACAGGCACAAGCAATACCATTACCATTAATGGCAACCTTAACAATAATGGCAACGGCGTTAGCGGAACAGGTACTTTAACATTTGCCTCTACCGGCTCTCTTCTTGGTACGGCATTTTCTTTTGGCGGCACGGTAACAGTTAGTTCAGGCACACTTACTACCAACGGCAAGCTCACCTTATCTTCAGATGCAACTAATACGGGGCGTATAGGCAACAGTGCAGGTACCATCACCGGCAGCGTACAGGTGCAGCGTTATATACCGGGCAGCCGCCGTGCATATCGCTTCTTCTCTCATCCGTTTAATGCTGCGCAAGGCCTTTCATCACTTACAGACGATATAGACATTACAGGCAATGGTGGCAGCACAAACGGTTTTACAACAACCGGCAGCAACAATCCTTCTGCATACTGGTACGATGTTACAGCGGCTAACGGCTCTTCATCAAACGACATCGGCTGGACAGCATTTACAAGTACCAATGGTACAGGTGCCAATTCATGGAATCAGTATGAAGGCATCCGTGTACTGGTGCGTGGCGCTATCGGCGAAGGACTGACAAGCGGTGCATACACGCCAAGCGCTGTAACACTGGATATGACAGGCACTGTAAATCAGGGCAGCCAGGCCATCAGCGTTACCAAGGGCAGCGGCACTACCTACGCACTGGTGGGCAATCCTTTCCCAAGCCCTGTAAGCATGGATGGTGCAAGCAAAACTGCGGGCATTGGCAGCAACTTCTATGTATGGAGCGCGCAGCAAGGCACCAAAGGTGGTTACACTACATATACTTACGGTTCTTCATCTTTCAACCTGCCTGTATATGGCGCGTTTGTAACACAGATAAGCAGCAACGGTACCATCACTTTCGACGAGGCAGATAAGACAAGCAGCACAAGCACGATGTTCAAAACAACAAGCTTCCCTAACAGGGTAACACTGAACATTGAAGACAGTTCTATTTTCTGGGACAGGTTGCAACTGCATTATAATGATAATAATATGGCAGTAGCCGAAGCAGATGATGCGCTGAAATTTCCTAATCCCGAAGTAAGCTTCAACACCTACAGCACAGACGACAGCCTGCTGGCAATAGATAATCGTCCGTATGTAGAAAACGAAACCATTAAACTGGGCTTCACCACACCATACAAGAAAAACTATAAAATAGTAGCTGCAGACTTTGATGTACCTGCAGGCACAAAACTATTCCTGAAAGACAACTACACAGGCAAGAACGAAGAGATAAGCGCAGGTTATGAATATTGGTTTACGGTAGATACCAACGCAGCATCGCAAGGCAAAGGCAGATTTGAACTGAATACACAGGGCAAACCTACTACAGGCATTGCAGGCACTACTGCCAACGCAATGAAAGTGAAGCTGGCACCTAACCCTGCCGGTAACGATGTAACGATATACTACGAAGGCGCTATCGGCAAAACACTGCATGTAACAATTGTAAACATGGCAGGCACAATGGTGGCAAAAGCAAAACAAGCTACATACAATGCAGGCAGCATGAAGGTATCGCTGAATGATGTACCCGCAGGTGTGTATATCGTAAACATCAGGGATGAAAACCGGGTGTATTCGGAAAAACTCATCAAACAATAAACAACGCCATATCATCAACACCGCTTCAATCAATATCTCTTATGTACAATAAAACAATAATTACCGTATATACTTTTTTACTCCTGATACTGGTATCAGGCACAGCACTGGCACAAGGCCCCGGCTTTGATGACGATGTGGTAGACGAAGTACCTATTGACGGCGGTGTAAGCGCACTGGTAATAGCAGGCGCAGCCTACGGCGCTAAAAAACTGAAGGACATGAAGAAGAAATAAGATTAGAGTCTTCATTATCTGAAGGGCTGCATAATATGCAGCCCTTTTTATTTGCGTAATCTCATTTCGTCGAAATACCGTTTCTATTCGACCAAATAATTTTTATCCGTGTCATGCAAGGATAGTTTTGCCTACATAAAAAAATACTCAACAAGTATGCAATCCATCCCGATAGTTTTTCGCAGAACAATATTGTTGTTCCTATTTACCACATTATATATACAGGCCAAAGCACAGACATCATTGACTGCCGGTGATATAGCTTTTACCGGCTATATCTTTAACAACACTGGAACAGTGTCAGATCAATTTTCATTTGTATTATTAGCCCCTATCGACCCGGGCACCATTATCCACTTTACAGATAATGGTTGGCTTGGTAGTGCTTTCAGAACAGGCGAAACAGATATTGAATGGACAAGTAATGCTGGGTATGCAGCAGGCACTGAAATAACTATAGTCAGTGGTGCAAGTACTGCCGTTCTCAACAACAGTTCTTCTGCCGGAAGTTTGGTTGTAACCGGCGTTACTTTAAGCCTCAACTTCAATGGCGACCAGATACTTTGCTATCAGGGCAGTACACTTACATCAAGCCCTACATTTATTACAGGCATACACTCCAATGTGTATTCAACTACCAACAGCGACCCCGTAACTACTACAGCTGCTGCGTGGGATGGCACAAACAACTCCGCATTTTCAAGTAATATGCCAACAGGCCTTACAGGTGGCGTTAATGCAATTTGGTTGGGAACACAAGGCGTAATATCTTCTGAAACAGTAAATGCTCGTTTCAATTGCTCAGGCAATCTTTCTACAGTAGCCAATATCAAAACAAGTATTTACACATTCAGCAATTGGACAAAAGATCTTATAGGTGTAGGCATTGGCACTACTCCATCATTTACACTGCCAACAGGGTGTTCTTTTCTTGCAGCTACCACTACCACATGGAATGGTACTACATGGAGCAATGGCGCACCAACAGCATCTGTTGATGCCATTATTGCCAGCAGCATTACACCAGGCAGCTTTACCTGCAAGGCGCTCACCATCAACAGCGGTGTAGCATTGACAATGAACAGCGGCGCTACTGCCAACATAAATGGTAACCTCACTAACAGTGGTAATGGCTTCAGCGGTACGGGTACATTCAACTTCGCGGCAAGCGGCACCCTCAGTGGCAATGCCATCTCTTGTGCAGGTACGGTAACGGTAGCATCGGGCGCTACGCTTACTACTGCAGGCTTACTCACTTTCACATCAGATGCTACCAATACAGGCCGCATCGGCAATAGTGCGGGTAGTATCAGCGGTACGGTTAATATACAACGCTACATACCGGGCGGACGCAGAGCATTCCGTTTCCTTGCTCATCCTTTCACATCGGCACAAAGCATGAGTGCATTGACAGATGATATAGACATAACAGGCAGTGGCGGTTCTCCTTTTACAACTACGGGCACCAACAGCCCTTCTGCTTTCTTCTTTGATGTGGCAGCAGGCGATAACACAACTACAGGCAACAATCCGGGATGGACAGCGTTTGCTGCATCAAGCAACTGGAATCAGTATCAGGCAATGCGTGTACTGGTGCGCGGTGCTAAGGGCGAAGGCCTGACAAGCGGTGCATATACACCAAGTGCTGTAACGCTGGATATGAGTGGCACTGTAAACCAAGGCAATCAAACCATCAGCCTTACCAAAGGTAGTGGTACAAGTTTTGTATTGGTGGGCAATCCGTTCCAGAGTCAGGTAAATATGGATGCGATCAGTGGCACCAATATTGGTAGCAGCTTCTTTATCTGGAATGCTAATCAAGGCACAAAGGGTGGCTATACTTCTTACACGTTCGGTTCTTCTTCTTTCAACCTGCCTGCGGGCGGTGCATTTGTTACTACCCTTACGGCAAATGGCTCTGTGTCTATTGAAGAAGCGGATAAAACAAACAACACTCCTGGCACTATGCTGAAGACAACAGGTATAACTAATCAAGTAGAACTGAAACTGGAAGACAGCACGATATTCTGGGATAGGTTGTTGTTGAATTTTGATGACAAGGCAATGGCAACGGTAGATTATCCGGATGCTGCGAAACTCTACAATCCTGATATGACTTTCTACACATTGAGTAAAGATGATTCGATGCTTTCGATAGATACACGTCCGTATGTAGCAAGCGAAACCATCAAGCTTGGTTTGTATGCAGATGTCAAAAAAAATTTCAAATTCACTGCACCGAATGTAAATATGCCAGTGGGTACTAAGCTGTTCTTCACAGACAAGCTGCTGAGCAAAACAATAGAAGTAACCCCTGCGTTTGAATACTGGTTTACTGTAGATACAAGCAACGCATCTTGGGGCAATAACCGCTTTGAGCTGAATACACAGGGCGAACCTACAAGCATCAAAAATATAAATGCAAGCAAGCTGAAAGTGAAGCTAGTTCCCAACCCTGCTACAGAGAATGTAACAGTCTATTACGAAGATGCAGGCAAAGAACTGAATATCATTGTAACAAACATGATGGGTGTAAAAGTGGCAACGGCTACTGCAACTAATATCAATGGTAATGTAACGATACCTACTTCGCAAGTTGCCAACGGCATCTACAACGTAACCATCTACAACGGTGCAGAAGTGATGACACAGAAACTCATAAAACAATAATCCCTTCACGCTACAAAAACAATCCTCTTAAGTAATGAAACAACTAAGAATAATTGCAGCATATATATTCTTCACCCTGCTGTCTGCAACAGCATATGCACAAGGCCCTGGCTTTGATGATGATGTGGTAGACGAAGTACCGCTGGATGGTGGCGTTAGTGCACTGGTAATAGCAGGCGCTGCCTACGGCGCTAAGAAGTTGAAGGACATGAAGAAAAAATAAGCATTACTAAGTTTTGCTATACCTTATCCCCGCCATTTCTGGCGGGGATTTTTGTAAAAATTGAATCACATCACATTAAAACATAACTACAAGTATAATTCAAAAGGGAAATTTCAAAGTTTAACAGCTAAGAAAGCCTATATACTCAATGCATTGGTTTTAAAAAATATATAACATAACCCACTATTTAAAACATTTATTTTCATAGCGTAACAGTCTGTTACGCTAATTGTTACGCAAGTTGTTACGCTAAAAATTTCTCCATATATAAACTACAGCGGTTATTTGTTCCATTGTAAAACACCCCTGTATGTATAAGCTAAATAAATATAACATCTTCACCGCATTGGTAGTGTTATGTACATTGTTTGCTTCTATAGCGGTGTTTATACTCTATTAAAACAAACACCTCTATATGAAAAAAATTAAACATGCATTAATTGCATTAGCTGTATTGCTATGCATGCATCTAAACACCTATGCCCAGGTATGGGGATTTCCTATATGTCCTGTTGCAATTAACGGCAATGGAGGAATAATAGGCAAACCCAGTAAAACAATTATTGTAAATGGTAATCCTGCAATAGTATACGTAGACATATTACACACAAACGTATATTATATGCGTGCTAATGATGCAAATGGCACCTCGTGGTCCGCTCCTGTTATTATTAATAATGATGGATTGTCAGCAAATAGCCCTAGCATTTGTATTGTAAACGGCAACCCCGCGGTTGCATACTCAAATGCAAGCCAAGACCTATACTACGTTCGGGCAACAGATGCAAACGGTACTAGTTGGGGAAAGCCTGTGCCACTTGATACAGTAGGAACACCAGGATTTTACAATAGCATATGTGTGGTTAATGGCAACCCGGCTATTTCTTATCAGGACGGAACAGATCTGAGTTATATTCGAGCTAATGACGCAAATGGCAATACATGGGGAAGTGCCATTACGATTGACAGTGTTGGTGTTGTAGGGCTGTTTAACAGCATGTGTTTAGTAAATGGCAATCCGGCTATCGCTTACTTAGACCAAAGCAATTTTGACCTAAAATACGTTCGTGCTTCAGATGCAAACGGTAACACATGGGGTAGCACAGTGGTTGTAGATCCTAATGCACCATTTGGCGGGCAAAACATAAGCATGTGTTTAGTAAATGGCAATCCGGCTGTTTCCTATTACAGTAGTTCATTGAAATATGTACGTGCTACAGATGCTAATGGCAGTAATTGGGCAAGTTCCCAGAAATTGGACAGCGTTGGATTTACAGGCTTATTTCCAAGTTTATGTGTAGTATCAGGCAATCCTGCAATTGCTTATTTTGACAGTACTAACAACAATTTGAAATATATACGTGCTACCGACGCTTCAGGAAATACATGGGCCAATTCCATTACCTTAGATGGCACAACAAGTAACTCAGGCTATTACCCTAGCATATGTTTCACAAATGGATACCCAACAATTTCATACCATTCGCCTTCAGGGTCTATACTTAAATATATACGTGCTACAGATGCGACAGGCACTACCTGGGCAAGCCCTTTATCTTTTACAGGTACTGGAACTCAAGGACCATATAACAGTATATGCGTGGTTAATAACAATCCGGCCATCGCATATTATGACCAAACAAATGGGGATCTGAAATATGCGAGGGCAACAAATACATCCGGCACTATCTGGGGAAATTCCGTTACACCTGATGCTTCTGGAAATACAGGACTATATCCTAGCCTAGCAATCGTAAATAGCAATCCTGCAATTGCTTACAAAGGAACTTCCGGACTAAATTTAGGGCTCAATTATATAAGAGCAACAGATGGTAACGGTACCACTTGGGGTAGCTTTGTAAATGTAGATGCTACCGCGGGCAGTGGTGAATACAGCAATCTTTTGGTAGTTAATGGAAATCCGGCAATTGCATATTTTGAACGCAATAGGCAAGACTTGAAATATGTACGCGCTACGGATGCAAGCGGCACTACCTGGAGTACCCCTTATTATATAGATTCTGCAGGAGGTGTAGGAATTGGTGCAAGTTTCTTTATAGTAAACGGCAATCCTGCCATTTCTTATTATGACAGCACAAACGGCGATCTGAAATACGTACGTGCCATAGACGCAAGTGGCACTACATGGGGCACACCTGTAACTGTTGATGCTGCAGGGAATGTAGGACGTTACTCCTGTCTGCGAGTAATAAATGGAAACCCTGCCATATCATATAACGACCAAACAAATGGCAATCTCAAATTCATACGTGCCACCGATGTAAACGGTGCAAGTTGGGGTAGCCCCCTACTTATCTTACCTACGGGTAATATAGGAACTTACAACAGCCTAAGCGTTTTAGACGGAGTGCCTGTCATTGCTTATTTTGAGCAGACCAAAAATACGTTAAATTTTATAAGCGCTACAAATAGTTCAGGCAGTAGTTGGGGCACCCCTACCACAATAGATGTATCGCCGGGCAAGTATACATCTATGATTACAAATGGTACAGACCTATTTATATCCTATTTCGCCAGAGCATTTCCTTTTGTAAATCGTGCAACTACAAATAAGTGGACCGGCATTACAAACACAGCATGGGGTACAAGTACTAATTGGAGCACAGGAACAGTACCAGGTTCAGCAGATAATATTGGCATTCCATCCGGCTGCACAAACTACCCAAATATAACTTCAGGTACCATCAGTTGCAAATCAATAATAATTGAAAATGGTGCTAGTATGACGTTGAATGGCGGAACACTACAGTTAACTGGCGAAATAAGTAACAGCGGTATACTAACAGCTACTAATGGCACTATAGTACTTAACGGTAATAGTGTACAAACAATTAATATAAATGCATTTACAGACAATACCATCAAAAATCTGACTCTAAGCAACAGTACGGGTGCTACTATTGCTGGCACTCTCAATATTACTGACACATATACACCTACCGCTGGCACACTTACTACAGGTGGTTTCCTTACACTGAAATCTACCGCCACAGGTACTGCACGCATTGCTGCGGGCAGCAGTGCAGGTGGCTACATCAGCGGTGTGGTTAATACAGAACGTTATATACCCGGCAAGCGTGCTTTCCGTTTCTTATCACATCCGTTCACTACCGCACAAAGCATGAGTGCATTGACAGATGATATTGACATAACTGGCACTGGTGGTTCACCTTTTACTTCTACTGCTACTAACAATCCTTCTGCTTTCTACTTCGATGTAACAGCAGGTGATAACAGCACAACAGGCAACAACCCCGGCTGGACGGCATACACTGCATCTTCTACATGGGCACAGTATCAGGCAATGCGTGTACTGGTGCGTGGTGCTAAAGGACAAGGGTTATCAACAGCTGGCTATACACCAAGTGCTAATACTATCGATATGAGTGGTACGGTAAATCAGGGCGATGTTACTGTGAGCCTAACTAAAGGCAGCGGTACAAACTTTGTACTGGTAGGCAATCCTTTCCCGAGCCAGGTAAATATGGATGCAGTAAGTGGTACTAATATTGGTAGCAGTTTCTACATCTGGGATGCTAATCAGGGTACACGTGGTGCATACACTTCTTACACCTTCGGTTCTTCTTCGTTCAATCTGCCTTGTGGTGGTGCATTCGCCACTACCCTTTCTGCAAACGGTTCTATATTGTTTGAAGAAGCAGACAAAACAAACAACACTGCAGGCACCATGTTCAAAACTACTGGCATCGCCAATCAGGTAGAACTGAAACTGGAAGACAGCACGATATTCTGGGACAGGTTGTTGCTGAATTTTGACGATAACGCAATGGCAACGGTTGATTATCCGGATGCTGCGAAACTCTACAATCCTGATATGACTTTCTACACATTGAGCAAAGATGACAGCATGCTGTCTATTGATACACGTCCGTACGTAGCAAGTGAAGTCATCAAGCTTGGTTTGTATGCAGGCATCAAAAAGAATTTCAAATTCACTGCACCGAATGTAAACATGCCTGCAGGTACAAAGCTGTTCTTTACAGATAAACTGCTGAGCAAAACAATAGAAGTAACACCTGCGTTTGAATACTGGTTTACTGTAGATACAAGCAGCGCATCTTGGGGCAACAATCGTTTTGAGTTGAATACACAGGGCGTACCTACGAGCAGCATTGCAAACGTGAACGCAAGCAAGCTGAAAGTGAAATTAGTGCCTAACCCTGCTACAGATAATGTAACACTCTATTACGAAGGAGCAGGCAAAGAGCTGAACATCATTGTAACAAATATGATGGGTGTAAAAGTGGCAACTGCTACTGCTACTAATATCAATGGTAACATAACAATACCTACTGCGCAACTTGCCAACGGCATCTACAACGTAACCATCTACAACGGCAGCGAAGTGATGACACAGAAACTGATAAAACAATAATCCCTACACTACGCTAAAAACAATCCTCTTAAACAATGAAACAACTAAGAATAATTGCCGCATATATTTTCTTCACCCTGCTGTCTGCAACAGCATATGCACAAGGCCCCGGCTTTGATGACGATGTAGTAGACGAAGTACCGCTGGACGGCGGTGTAAGCGCACTGGTAATAGCAGGCGCAGCCTACGGCGCTAAAAAGTTAAGGGCCATGCGAAATAGTAAAAGCCAATAGTTGATAAATAAACTACAGCCCCGTTCGGGGCACAAAGCCATCCTTTTAGGGTGGCTTTTTTGTCGGGCACAACAATGTTTATCAAATTTTGCAGAATATCGAAGAACGATAGATAACTGAAGGTTAAAGTTTTGCACCTAAAAGCAAATAGCCGATTAGTACAGCCATAAATACATGTAGTCTTGCAGCTACTGTTTGAGTCATTAAATGACAAACCTGCAACTTATCCGGTTGAAAATCTGCATATATTGCACATTAAAGGAATGCGTATGCGGCTATTTACATATCTGTTATTGTGGTGCCTGCTTACTGCTGTCACTGCCAGTGCAGGCAAAAAAGTAAGGGTGCTGTTCATTGGCAACAGTTATACCTATGTAAATAACCTGCCACAGATACTGGCAGATATAGCCAATACATCAGGCGATACGATTATATGGGAAACAGAAGCACCGGGAGGCATGTCACTTAACCAACATTTCAACGCCAACCCTGCCACACTTACCAAAATAATGAAAGGAGGATGGGACTATGTAGTGCTGCAAGACCAGAGCCAGACACCTGCCCTGCCAAATGATTTTGTGGCCACAGGCTTCTTTCCCTATGTACGCAAGTTGGATAGTGTGATTGACAAATACAATCCATGCGCGCAAACTATCATGTACATGACGTGGGGTCGCAAAAACAGCGACAACACAATGTGCCAACAATACACCATTAACTTTAACTGGCCGCACTATTGCAGCTATACAGCTATGGATAGTGTGCTGCGCCTGCGCTATATGATGGCTGCAGACAGTATAAAAGCAGCCGTATCTCCTGTTAGTGCGGTATGGAGATACATCCGCAACAACCATATCGGCATTGAATTATATGACGCTGACGAAAGTCACCCTTCAGCAGCAGGTTCTTATGCCGGGGCACTAAGCTTTTATACAACCATATTCAGGAAAGACCCTACACTGACTAACGCATACAACTACACCCTAAATACAACCGATGCTGCCAACATACGAGCAGCAGCAAAAAAAGTAGTCTACGACAGTATGCAGCACTGGCATATCGGGCAATATGAGTTGGCTTCGGATTTCACATATAGTAATGCAGGCTCGCTCTTTACATTTACCAACAGGTCTGTAAATGCAACGGGCTACAAATGGTATTTTGGCGATGGAAACACATCGACATTGCAAAACCCGGTTCATAACTACGGGGCGGGTACAAAAACTGTCATGTTGGTAGCTACTGATGCTATAACCAATTGCGAGGACACCAGTTACACTAAAATATTTTCACCAAATGCTGTTGAGGGTACCAACCTTTCAAAAATTGCGATAGTTCTGTATCCTAACCCCACGAGTGGCTTATTGAATATCAACAACAACACACATGAAGAAATAAAATCCATTCAACTCTATTCTATGCAAGGTAAGCTTGTGCTGGATTATTCCAATCCGTCCAACGTCATTGATGTGCGGCATTTATCACCTGATACATATATGGTGCGTATTCAAACTGCATCAGGTTTGTCATACTATCATACCATCAACATTCTCTGACCAAAAAATAATTGCACTCATCCCCCTATCTGATAGTACGATAGCATGTATGCAGCAATCTGTGTGCAGATGCACCGCGCAAAAAGGCGAAGATATTGCGTAAGCGCACTGGTAATAGCATGCGCTGCATACGGCGCTAAGAAGCTAAGGGACATGAAGAAGAAATAGGCATAACTAAGTTTTGCTATACCTTATCCCCGCCATTTCTGGCGGGGATTTTTGCAAAAATGGAATCACATCACATTAAAACATAACTACAAGTATAATTCAAAAGGGAAACTTCAAAGTTTAACAGCTAAGAAAGCCTATATACTCAATGCATTGGTTTTAAAAAATATATAACATAACCCACTATTTAAAACATTTATTTTCATAGCGTAACAGACTGTTACGCTAATTGTTACGCAAGTTGTTACGCTAAAAATTTCTCCATATATAAACTACAGCGGTTATTTGTTGCATTGTAAAACACCCCTGTATGTATAAGCTAAATAAATATAACATCTTCACCGCATTGGTAGTGTTATGTACATTGTTTGCTTCTATAGCGGTGTTTATACTCTATTAAAAACAAACACCTCTATATGAAAAAAATCATTAACTATTTAATGATGCTCACGCTATTGAGCATGTTAACAATCCACTCACAAGCCCAGATCAATTACCCTGTAGCATCCTGGGTACACAAAAGTCATGGAGCTGGGGGAAGCGACTATGGGTACGATGTAGCTACTGACGCATCAGGAAACAGCTATGTTATAGGTTTTATTTCATCTGAATTCAATGCTTCTAACGGACCATTGCTAAATATCATAAGTTCCCGTGGAAATACCTTTGATATTTATGTAGCTAAATTCAACAGTACAGGTCAGAATATATGGACATTTACACTAGGTAACTCGAGTACTGGCGAAACAGGCAGGAATATAGCAGTAGATAAGAATGGCTACATATACATAGGAGGCCATATTTACAATGGAGTTGTAGATATGGACCCCAGCAGTAATACAAACAACCTTACCAGTGCAGGTAGCCAGGATGCATTTATAGCCAAGTATGACGGCAACTACACGCCAGACAATCCTGCATTCTTTAAATGGGCATTTAACACCCGTGGGTCGGGTACCGAAAGCATTGAAGCTATGCATGTAGATAATGCCGGCTATATCTATTTATGCGGATTTTCAGATGCCCCTGCAAGCACAGACTTTGACCCCAGTTCCGGAACACAATTCCTGACCTCATACGGTAGCACTGATATCTACATTGCAAAATATGACGGCAATCTTACCCCTTCAAACTCTTCATTTCTGAAGTGGGGATTTTCAATCGGCAGTTCGGGTGATGACAGGGCAAGTGCTGTTATTGCAGACAGTACCGGCAATGTTTACTTGGGAGCCTATATCAGTCCGGGCACCAATGCTGTTGATATGAACCCCACAAGCGGAACTGATACAATCAGAAGCAAGGGTTCTTCAGATGCTTTAATTATTAAGGTCAATGGCAATCTCACCCCGGCCAATACTGCGTTCTATCAATGGGGCTTCACTATAGGCAACAGTAGCGATAATGGTATTACGGCACTGGCAGTACGTGGCAATAATGTATTTGTATCAGGCCCGACATATGGCAGCACTACGTTGAAAACGGAATTTGACCCGAGTGCGGATAGCGCATTAATAGCAGGAGTAGGCAGCACCACGGATAGAGACATGTATCTTGCCATGTATGATGCCACAAAACTACCCTCTGACACCAGCTTTTACAGATGGGCTTTCATTATGGGCTCTACGACTGTCAATGAAGGTCTGTACTCCATGGCTACAGATACAAGCGGTAATATCTATCTGGGAGGCGTAGCAACAGCATCTTTCGACTGTGACCCTTCTTCAAAAACAAATTTTATTTCCGGGAGCAACTCCAGCATGTTCGTGGTAAAGTATAATATCACGACTGTACCGTCTGACACAAATTTTTATAAATGGAACTTCACCCCCGGCACTTTTTCAGGTAGTTACCCCTACGGTCTTCAGGTTAAAAATAACAAGCTGAGTATTGCCGGTTTATTTTACGGCAACTTTAAATCTCATAGCGCAGGCACTACAACTCTAACTACTGAAACTACAGAATCAGACTTATTCAGCGCAGTATATGATCTGTCGCTTGCTCCATCTGTACCTGCGTTTTGCACCTCGCTCATAAAAGCCGGCAATAACGGTACAGGATTGATAACAACTGCAGCAACTACAGATAAAAATGGCAATACTTATGTAGCAGGTAATGCATATGGCTATAACGCTCTTGCCGGCAGCAATAACTTTGTAAGCATCAATTCAATAACCAGATGTTTATTTATTGCTAAATATTATGCCGATGGTACGCTGGCGTGGGGTACAACTTTAACCCCCAACAGTGCTCTTGTGAACGTAGATATTAGCCAAATGTACATTGACACTAATAACAATTTGTACATGGGAGGAACCATCTCTGGCGGATCTCTTGATGTAAACCCATCTGCAAATACCAACTTCATATCTTCAAGTTCTAATTCCAAAGTGTATATTGTAAAATACAAAGCAGACTCGCTACCTGCCAGTACTTCATTTTATCAATGGTCATACGCTTTCGGAGGCACAAATAGCAATTCAATTGGGGATCTAAAAGCGGACAATGGAGGTAATGTGTATATTGCCGCAACTGTAAATGGAGGTACGACTATCAGTGTAAATCCTGCTGTATCCACACCGCTCACACTTTCCGGTAGTAACGACGCGATATTTATTAAATACGATGGTACTAGAGCCACTACTGATACTGCATTTTACAAGTGGGCATTTGTATTGGGAGGGGCAAGCAGCGATAATGGAACAAACATTGTTCCTGACAGTGCAGGCAATGTGTATATCGGAGCAGGCTTGGCAGGCACAACAGCCATAGATATTAATCCAACTACAGACAGTTTAATATTAACACCCGCAAGTACTCAAAGCGACGAATTGATTGCTAAATGTGATGGTACGTTAACCCCTTTAAATACTTCATTTTTTAAATGGGGCTTCCTGAATAGTGGCGCAGGCACGGAGCTGCCAACGTCTCTCAATTTAGGGGCGAACAATTCGCTATATGTAGGAGGATCTTTTTCAAGCGTTACAGACTTCGACCCTAGCACAAATACAACCAGCCTAACGCCTGCAGGTACAAGTCGCGACGCACATATTACTAAATACAATCTCAACGTACCCCCAACAGACACCGGCTTTCACCAATGGTCTATGCAAATAGGCAATTCAGGCAGCCAGGAAGCAATTAAATACATCAAATTCAATAGTGCCGGGCATATGTATGTACTGGCTGAAATAACCGGTAATGGTGCCTTAGACATGGACCCATCAACTAATACATCCAATTTATCCGGTGCTACCAACCTATGGCATGCAGTAGCATGTTATGATGCAAATTTGCCTTATACAAATACCGGCTTTTATAAATGGGCATTCAATATCGGCGGGGTCACCAGAATATATGGCATGGGGCTTAACAATAATAATATGACTTTGGCAGGCTATTTCAGTAATTCAGTGAGCGTAGGTTCCATTGTTACGGTAGATTTTCAACCTGGGACAGGATTGTACAGTATGCTAAGTGCAAGAAATGGAACTGGCTCTTCTGCTTTTATAGCCCGCTATGTTGACGGAGTAATATGGACAGGAGCCAACAGTAACAACTGGAACACTGCCGGCAACTGGTCGGCTAATAGTGTACCAACAAGCACACAATACGCATATATACCGGCTACAGGCGTTACCAACGAACCTACTATCAGTAGTAACAATACCATATTCGGATTAGCTATCGATACAGGCCGTACGCTTACGATCAATAGTGGTAATACACTTACTGTAACCAATACTTTCTCAAATAATTCAACAATAACAGGGGCAGGTAAAATATCACTTTCAGGTACGCAAATACAATATATTTCGGGAAGAGGCTATATCAGCAATCTGCAACTGAATAATGGTGCAGGCGCTGTAATGACGGATACACAACGCATAACAGATACTTACACACCTACCGCTGGCACACTTACCACAGGTGGTTTCCTTACACTGAAATCTACCGCTACAGGTACAGGGCGCATTGCTGCGGGCAGCACAAGCGGTGGCTACATCAGCGGTGTGGTGAATACAGAACGTTATATACCCGGCAAGCGTGCTTTCCGTTTCTTATCGCATCCGTTCACTACTGCGCAAAGCATGAGTGCGTTGACGGATGATATTGACATTACAGGTAGTGGTGGCTCACCGTTTACAACTACGGCAACTAACAATCCTTCTGCTTTCTACTTCGATGTAACAGCAGGCGACAACAGCACAACAGGCAATAACCCCGGTTGGACAGCCTACACAGCATCTTCTACATGGACACAGTATCAGGCAATGCGTGTACTGGTGCGCGGTGCTAAAGGACAGGGGTTATCAACAGGTAGCTATACACCAATCGCTAATACTATAGATATGAGTGGTACTGTAAACCAAGGCAATCAAACCATCAGCCTTACCAAAGGTAGTGCTACAAGTTTTGTGTTGGTAGGCAATCCTTTCCAAAGTCAAATAAATATGGATGCGGTAAGTGGCACTAATATAGGTAGCAGCTTCTATATCTGGGATGCTAATCAGGGTACACGTGGTGCATACACTTCTTATACTTTCGGTTCTTCTTCGTTCAATCTGCCTTGTGGTGGTGCATTCGCTACTACCCTTTCTGCAAATGGTTCTATTGTGTTTGAAGAAGCAGACAAAACAAACAACACTGCAGGTACCCTGTTCAAAACTACAGGCATCGCCAATCAGGTAGAACTGAAACTGGAAGACAGCACAATATTCTGGGACAGGCTCCTGCTAAATTTTGATGACAATGCAATGGCTACAGTAGATTATCCCGATGCTGCTAAGTTGTACAATCCTGATATGACGTTCTACACATTGAGCAAAGATGATTCGATGCTGTCTATAGATACACGTCCGTACGTAGCAAATGAAACTATCAAGCTCGGTTTGTATGCAGGCATCAAAAAGAATTTCAAATTCACTGCACCGAATGTAAATATGCCTGCGGGTACAAAGCTCTACTTCACAGATAAGCTGCTGAACAAAACAATTGAAGTAACTCCTGCATTTGAATATTGGTTTACCGTAGATACAAATAGTGCAAGTTGGGGAAACAATCGCTTTGAGCTAAACACACAAGGCGTACCTACCAATAGCATTGCGAATGTAAACGCAAGCAAGCTGAAAGTGAAATTAGTCCCCAACCCTGCTACAGACAATGTAACAGTCTATTACGAAGGTGCGGGCAAAGAACTGAACATCATTGTAACAAATATGATGGGTGTAAAAGTGGCAACTGCTACTGCAGCTAATATCAATGGTAACATAACAATACCTACTGCGCAACTTGCTAACGGCATCTACAACGTAACCATCTACAACGGCAGCGAAGTGATGACACAGAAACTGATAAAACAATAATCCCTTCACGCTACAAAAACAATCCTCTTAAGTAATGAAACAACTAAGAATAATTGCCGCATATATTTTCTTCACACTGCTGTCTGCCACCGCACTGGCACAAGGCCCCGGCTTTGACGACGATGTGGTAGATGAAGTACCTATTGACGGTGGCGTAAGCGCACTGGTAATAGCAGGTGCTGCCTATGGTGCTAAGAAACTGAAGGATAGAAAAAAAGACAATAACATTAGCACATAAGAATAAGGTCGGACAATAGTTCCGACCTTATTCTTTATTATGAAATACCAAGCCTCTGTTATTGTGTTTTATTAAAACAACGGCTCTGCAACAACTGTCCGCTGCTATAGCACTGAACATAATACACTCCTGCAGATAGCGTACTGATATCTACAACAGCCTGTTCCACATCAATTGTTTGATGCAATTGCATCCTCCCTTGTATATCGGCAATGCGTAGCTCGCAGTTTTTGCCCCCTGTTATATGCAATACATTAACAGCCGGGTTTGGAAATATGTGTATCAATTCGCCGGCAGTAGCAATACCTGGTATAGACGTAGTTTTAGAGTCATACAATACAGTATCTGTATTTTGCAATTGCGAGTATAAATTGCAGCCCGGCGTAACCGTATTACTATCCCTCACCAAACTAACCAATATCTTATACGGCTCCGGTGTCAGCATTTCTATTGTCGTATCCCAAGCGGGTGATGCTTTTACAAAATTGCATTTGCGATAAAAAAACGTAACAATATTGGCAGGTGGATACATCATCGCCACACGATGAAAACTACTGCATACATAGTAACCGGAATCCGGAAATGCCATACGTACATATAGCTCGTGCGGACTTTTTGAGCGTGCCACACGTACAGAATCAATACGTTGCGCAAAACTCTGCTGTCCCGCAACAAGCATCAAAATTAAACATAGAAACTTGGTAAATCTTTTCATCATTCTTTTTTAAAGGTTCGGCAAAGGCAAATAATACACATTGATATAGATAAGACGTATCTGAGGGTTCATTGGTTAGGAAACAAAGTCATTATCGTTATCTGTAGCAAAAGCCCAGTGCATACGGCTATAAGATTCATGCAATAGATTATGCATTGACATTTAGAAGAAATAATAACAACCTAACACTGCCCCATAGCACCAATTTTTGCCGCTTTATAACACCCCCGAATTGTAGAATAAATTCTTAAGCCACTACAGTTTATACATATAGTATGGCATGGTATATGTATATTAATGCTTTACATAACATATCAAACCAATATAGCTTATGAAAAGGACACCCCGTAATCTGGCATTGATTGCCATTGCATCACTTTCGCTTTTTGCATGCAAAAAGAAAAGCAACACTACCACTACCACTACCACAGACACACCGCCATCTGCCGCTGCATATGCCAAGCTGATGGACGATGGCTACAACAGCCTGTTGCAAACCGCCACTTTCGATGCATCAAACACTGCATACACCTACACATCGCCCAAGGGCACAACGGTAACGATAGACGGTACCTGCCTGCGCAAAAACGGTGTAGCCGTTACCGGACAGGTAACGCTTGAGTTTTATGAAGCATACGAGCGCAAGGATATGATAGTAGCCAACAAACCTACTATGGGCAAGACATCGGGCGGCACGTACGAACTATTGGAATCGGGCGGGCAGTATTATGTGGGCGTAAAGCAAAACGGCACAGCACTTACCACCACCTGCAATGTGATGATAAGCACACCGGCAAGCAATTCGGGCGGGGTAAAAACAGGCATGAGCGCATTTGACGGTGTAATGACCGACAACGGGCTGACATGGGAACCCGCTACAAAATGGGAAGTAATCCCGGATTCAAGAAAAGGAAAATACAACCTGAACGTACCGGGCTTTGGCTGGTACAATTGCGATAGGTTTTACAACGATACCAGGCCAAAAACAAGCCTTACCCTCAACGTACCTGCAGGCTATGCCAATGTAAGTGCGGTTTACATCCTCGCTAAGTCGATGCCAAATTCACTGGGTGGTGCTTATGGCAAATGGCCTGTAGGGTTGGAATGTTACCTGATATTTGTAACAGAAAAAGATGGCCAGTATCGTTGGATAACAAAAGAAACCACACTGGTAAACGGCCATACAGAATCATTTGATTTGGCAAAAGCACAAACAGGCAGCCGTGCCGACTATGTGGGCCATGTTACCCTGCTCAGATAATGCATTTTCTCCATCATTCGTCCTCCCAGGCGAGTGGTATAACGAACGCAGCAAGCCCTCTTGCTGCGTTTTTTTGTTGGCACACAACGTCACAATGCGTCACAGAAATGCCACTAATTAATTGATTACCATAGCGTAACAGTATGTAACAGCAGATTGTGACGTTTTTGTGTTGCCCGAAATTTGCATTCTGGCGGTGGTGCGATGCATATTTACATTGCCATCTTCAGCAGCCATAACACAATTGTGCAAATACATATTACCCGGTATAGCCATACCACCCTGGCCCTGTGAAAACTGCATTTACCCCATGAAGGCAGTATAAAAAAGAGTCCCCCACACCGCATTTGCCCCCCAACCATACTTCCCCACTTGGAACGAAAGCATCCCTCCGCCAGCCGGGGGGATTGTTTTTTGCCCAAACGCAGGTGCGTTCATTTTTACCCGAAAAACACAAACGGCTGATTATCATAGCGTAACAGTTTGTTACGCATAAATGTTACGCCCAATGTTACGCCGAAAATTTGCTTTGCCCCTTGCGACAGCACATATTTGTACCGCAAGCAACAGCACAACCGTATGCAGATACAGAAAGATAAATATGATATGATGCAGATGCTGATAGTGGTCGGCACATTGGTATTGTGCCTGTTGGCATGGTCTTACTTTCAGGTATAGACCCTGGCACCGTGAAAACTACATTTACGCCGCATACCCCCGAAACATAAAGAATATTAAGACTATCTATTATTTACCCCAATGTGTTTCCCCGCTTGAAACGAAAAGTACCCCCAACGACGGGGGTATTTTTTTCTACCTCGCAGGGCAAAAAACCAGTGTTTTCCACATATTTTTTTTGAAAATAAAGACAGAAATTAGCAGCCGCAATCAAACAAAGCCTGCCTGACGACAGGCAGGCAAACCTTCCTACACCTGAGAGAATGGGAAGGACAAACAAAAAATCAGCTTTATGCTCTACAACGCCATTGAATTTCTGATAACCAATCGGGATTGGGTATTCCTGATAGCCAGCGCCGCACTTGGTGGCGCCATAGTAGAATATGTAAGATATATGAAACGGAGACGGAGTGTGTGAGAGGGGGTATGATTATAAAAATCGTTTCAATTGCTCAATATCAATCATGTCCTTAGCCCTCCCTGTAGCATGTTTATTATTTATCAGATCCTGTAATCCAATAACAAACAGATCTTTTCCAATCACGTTGCAAATCTTCTTTTGTGTATAGCAATCTGCAAAACGAGGTAAGCCCGGCATTACGGGAATAAAATCTAATGTATAGTTTTCAAAATCAAGCTTGAAGTAAGAACGCTTGGGTTCGGGCGTGGTTTCTTCTTTATGTTCTGTCATATCCTTGCCCATACCTTCTATGGCATTTAGCAGCTTCCAATAATTATCGTATGTAGGACTGTACCATATATCTATATCAGGTTTAGGCAATGGTTCTCCGTTATCATCAACAGTTATACGCTCGTATCCATGTATTCCAACGGCAATACCACCCACTATCATATACGCAACACCATACCTGTGCAAAGCATCGTGTACAGTTATTAGGATATGTGTTAATTCAGGAGGCATTATTTATCACGTTCTGAAAACTTATAAGGCTTAGTACTGTAGTGTTCATATATCTTAATACTATCCTCTTTAAGCAATATAAAACCCGCTTGTGTTATTTGTTCTCCATAACCTTGACCAGCTCCCTGCCAACAGGTTTCATTAAATCCTAATATCGTATTCTTACCTGCAATAAGTTTAATCTTTCGACCATTATACTTCCCAATACGTCTATCCATTTTAGGCATTACTTGCAAAACCCTGAAACTATCAGTTATATCAACATACAGAAACGTGGAATCTGTAGAACATAATGAATACAGTTTGTAGTTTTTAATAAATGAGCTGAGCGTAGAGGTATCTCTGCTAAAAAAGTAATTATCAATTTTGTGTTGCTTATCCCATGCATTGCGTTGCGCAGAATTAAACCCCCAATAAATACTATCGCCTGAACTGCAATTGCAGCACACACCTTTTTCTGTTTGTATTGGCAATTCATATGGGAACAACAGCTTAGGATCATGCACCCTTGTTTGCTTTGTCATTCTGTATGCTTCGTGTTGAATGAGATAATATGCGCCTCTTAGCTTAAAAACTTCTTCCGAATAGGCAGGTATCGCGTAAATACGATGAGTACGTCTATCGACAAAAAAAGTTCTTCCCCCAAACTCGCCCATACTACAAGCATAGATATCATAAAGAGAATCAGCATATACTTTGTCAAAGGGCAATACCCGTATTTTCAGGCGTTTTGATATTTCCTTTTCAGATAACAGATTAGGAGAATAGTTATTAATATCAAAATACTTACTGTCTCCAAACTTAGGCTTTGAATAAAAATAGGATGAGTCTGCGGTACCAATACCTACACCAACAACTCCCACCTTTTTCAATGCAGCTTCTACTTGGATATTCCTCACAAGATTGCTATCAAAAACAAGAACGCCATCCTTCACCTGCAACAAAAAATCTTTCTTGTAGATATTCAATCCTTCTATCTTTCCACCTATCACACTATTTACATTGTCTTCCAATGCTTTTACACGGTTCATGTTTTCATCCATCACAACTACCGTTTTGTCTTCTAACAGTGCTAATACGTAAGTACCGTTGGTAACAGCATCTTCCAGTTTACCATCAATTTTCAGGTCTGTATATCCTATTTTATATATAGGTTCATTATTAGTATTATTCTTTGCATGCCTGCAGCCAAGCAGCAATAATGATAGTATGAAAAGACAGGTATATTTCATTTCTCGGGTTGTGAAAACAATATACAGTAATAACGCATCACATTCCACAAAATTATATACGCTACCCCCGCTAACGTTTGGGTTTAACTTTGCGTCATAGTTAATATCGGGCGGCATAATTTGTGCTACCTTTTGCTATCTGAATGACAGTGTGACCGACCGCAATACAAACACCTCGGTTAATGGCAGCCAACCGCTGCAGGCCTCCGGCGAGCTACAGGCGCTGGTACGGGATTGTATTGCAGGCAACCGCCAGGCGCAAAAGAAGATGTACGATACCTATGCACCCGTGGTTTATGGCGTTATCCGCAGGTACCTCTACAATCCATCCGCCGCAGAAGAGGTACTGAACGATACTTTTTACCGCGTATTCACCAAGCTGTCGCAATACAGTTTTACAGGCCCTATAGAGGGCTGGATGCGCCGCATAGCCATCAACCTGATAACAGACCACCTGCGCAAGCATACCAAGTTTGAACAGGAGGTGCACCCCGAGCAGATGACAGAAACAGGCGTGGACGCAGATACTCAGATAGGCAAGCTCGCATACAAGGAACTTTTAGCGTTAATACATCAGCTGCCCGCTACGCAGCGCATGGTCTTCAACCTATATGTGTTTGAAGATATGCAGCACAAAGACATAGCGCAGCTGATACAGATATCAGAAAACAACAGCCGCTGGCACCTGAATGATGCCCGCAGGCGATTGAAAGAAAAAATAAACAACCATATGTAGCAGGCATTATGGAAGAACGTAACAAACATATCGACGACCTGTTTCGCGACGAGCTGGGAGGCTACCGGGAGGTACCCGACCCGCGCGTATGGTCGGCCCTGGAGCAGCGGCTCGACGGGGGGCGAAACAAAAAACGCATCATCATCTGGTGGGTTTCGGGGCTGGCATTGCTATTGGCAATAGCCGGCAGCCTTATTATGGGCAATGTATTGCCGGGCTTTAAAACACCCGCAACGGTTGCAGACGTAAAACCAAATGCACCGGAAGTGCAAGCAGCACCAACTGCACACAGCACCGTACCAACTCCTGCTGCCACACCTGCTACGGTGGCCGCTACTGTTGCCACGCCTGTGCCTGCCACTACCATATTGCCAAAAGGCAAAACACCCGAAAAGCAAACACGCACCCTGCAAAACAACCGCACACTGGCTGCCGCGCCGCAACAACCTGCTACTGTTGGCGCTAAACCAGCCGTTGCCATTGCACAGCAACCAATCAGCACAGGCGATGTACCTGCACAGCAGGCTACTGCCACTATACCAACACAGCAAAACACAAGCGCACCACAACCCGCCATTGCAGATGCCACACCTGCGGCTATAACCCCTGCACATAGCACAGCCCCTGTACCCGCATCTGCAAACAGGCTGACGCGCGAAATGGTTGACGAAATGCCGCTGCCACTGGCAGGCGCACCAAAGGCAAAACCGATGGTACCGCAAACAGACATCAGCCAATACGAACCATTGATAACCCGCAGCAAAAAAAGCAGCAGCAATATGATAGCTGCCGCAGGCAAACAGATAGCCGTACCTGTTGCCAATGCTGCACCACAAGCCGAAACCCTTGGCACACCTGCACCACAGGCTACTACACCAAACAGCAATGAAGCCACAAGCAGCCCTGCACCATCGGCAACACCACCTGCCACACCTGCAGACACCGCAGTAGCAAACACCAAGCCACGCAACCCTATCAAATGGGACTATGGCGTGAAGACGGGCTATGACATCAGCCTGAATAAATACAGTGCCGGCAATGCACTGGTGGGCGCATACCTGCAGGCATACATCAGCAAGCGCCTGTCTGTAATAGTGCAGCCTACGCTGAAGTATACCAACATGAAACGCACTACGCTGGATGGTGCCGCATCGTACTACGAAATAAAAAACAGCAGCGTAACGGCCTTGCACATCATCACCCCGGAAGGTGCAGACCCGCAGGGCAGCCCTGTGTACAACATCATCCGCAGGTATTTCTATGCACAGCAATACGATAGTGTAGTGGTAACAAGAACCATCAAACCAAAACAATATGCCGAGTTTGAACTGCCGCTGCTGTTGCAATACAGGCTCACCAAAGCACTGAGCATATCGGGCGGTGTATCTGCCAACTTCAGCAGGCTGGTACAGGCCGAGCGCGAGGAAAGCCGATTTAAAGGGCTGATGCGATACGACACTGCTGTATTTGCCAAAGTAAATGAAAGCAGCCCTGCACCCGCTATACCTGCTATAGATACCCGCATCAAGTATAACTACAGCCCGTATGCCGATTATCTGGCGCAGCAAAAAGAAGCCCCGGTAAACAATGTACGCTTCAACTACATGCTGGGCATCAACTATGCCCTGCGCAACGGCCTGTCTTTCGATTTGCTGATGCTGTCTATACTAGGAAATGCCAATTACATAAACGACAACGACATTAAGAAAATATACAAGACACCGTACATTCGTATAGGTGTTACGTACAAGCTGAGCAAATAACGCATGTCTATATAACCAAGAAAAAAGTGCAGTATGAATAAGTTTTTGTTATTAATCTTTTTACTGATGGCGGGCAGCATTGCCCGTGCACAGTATACGGTTACCGGTACGGTACGCAATGCATCTGGCACACCACTTGCCAACAGGCAGGTATATGTGCGTGCAGACAGCGCGGTGAACCCCAATTGGTTTCCTACCTTCTATCTGCAAGACTCTACCGATGTAAATGGTGTGTATACTGTAACAATGCCCACAGCCGTAATCAGCGGTATGCAGGTAGTGGTAAGCACGGTCAACTGCAACAGCGTTACCCTTACCAAAACCTATGTATACAACGGCAGCAATATTACATCAAACTTCACTATCTGCACTACTCCGGCACCTACCATTACCGGGCAGGTATCTATGGGTAGTGGCAGCCAGCGCGCACCAAATGCCAAGCTGCAGCTCATTACCAAGTATCTGGATACAGTGATAGGCAGCACATCGTACTACAAACTGCAGCCGATAGATAGTGTGGTAGCCAGCAGCAACGGCAATTTTGCCTTCAGCTATCCGCTAAACACCAGTGCCGATTTGGTGCTGCGCGCATCTTTCCAGCCTTTTTCGGGCTTCTACAGCAAGTTTGCACCTACGTACTACAATAATGTAAGCTACTGGGCCGATGCTACCCCCCTTCCGGCAAATACATCATCTGCACCAAGCATCATCATGAAGCCGCTAACCAATCCTGGTGGCAGTGGCAGTGTGAGTGGCTTTGTAGTGGTGGGCGCAGGCAAAACCACTGCCGTTGGCGACCCTGTACCCAACCGCCTGATACTGCTGGCAGATACGAACGATAATGTTATTGGCTATACCTACAGTGCCAACGATGGTACGTTTGGCTTTTATGGTGTGCCATATGGCCAGTACAAAATATTTGGCGATGTACTGAGCAAAACCAGTCAGCCACTCTACTTCTCGCTATCGGTAAGCAATCCTACTGCTGCGTTCATAACGTTTGAAGACAAGCTGCGCACCTTCAACCCCAAAATGCCGCCAACAGCTATTGCCAATGCATATATACCTGCTGTAAGCATAGCGCCCAACCCTGCTAAAGACAAGCTTATCATCAGCAGCATAGGCAATGATGGCACTGCAGCCATCTACGATATGGCCGGCCGTATGGCTATAGACAATATACAGTTGCGTGCAGGCTATATCAACGAGGTAAACATCAGCACACTACCGCAGGGATATTATATACTGCAGGTAGCTACAGACAAAGGCCGCGAACCATTTAAGTTTATAAAAGAATAATACCCCCCAATACCCCAATTTTCATTAACCCCCGGACAATAAACCCGGGGGTATTTTTTTTATCTTGGCACTGCTACAGGAAAACCTGCTTTTTTTCTAAAAAAACTTTCGCGGCTACTAACATAACAACCCTGTGCAGCGTCATGTTAATAGAAGGCCTTAAAACAATAACCTTTAAAAAACTTCAAAAACACAATTAATATGAGAAAGAACCTACTTTTTATCATGGCGATGATGCTCTCTGTAGTATCATATGCTCAGTACACATTCAGCGGCACGGTGCTTACAACGGGTGGCGCACCTGTTGCAGGGCAAACCGTATATGTAACAACAGATAGCAGCATAGCGTGGAATCCTGCAACACATGGCCCATACATTTGGCGCTCTGCAGTTACCAACGGTTCGGGCGCATATTCTGTAACACTCCCATCAACTACCAATCCTGGCCACCCTATCTGGGCATACACTGCCAATTGCAGCACCGGCACACCACTCACATTATCAAGCTATCATACCTACGCTGGTGTAAACATAACTTCAAACTTCACAAAATGCGTACCGCCACCACCCGCAGCACTTAGCGGCACAGTAACACTGGGTACAGGTACTACACCTGCAGTTGGTGCTAAAGTAATGCTGATACGCAAACATCCGGATTCTATACAAATAGGCACTACATGGTTCTTTACATGGACCCTGACTGCACAAGACAGCGCTATCACAAACAGCACAGGCGGCTACTCATTCACACTGCCTAGCCCACGCTACGATTCGCTGCTGGTAAAAGCATTCCTGCTGCCTTCTCACGCAAGCTATAGCAGCTACCTGCCTACCTACTACAGCTCTTCACTGGTATGGAACAGCGCTACTGCTATCGCACCAACAGTTACAACATCTGTAACAGCAAACATTGCACTGATAGGTGGTACAAACCCTGGTGGTGCAGGCTTTATAGCAGGTAGCGTACTGATGGGCGCAAACAAAACAACTGCTGTTGGCGATCCTGTCCCTAACCGTCTGATCATCCTGACAGATGCTGCAAACAATGCAATTGCTTACACGTATTCAGACAATCTGGGCAAATTCAGCTTCCCTAGCCTGCCTTATGGCAACTACAAAATATTCGGCGATGTAGTAGGTAAAACAAGCACTCCGCTGAATCTGTCTATCAGCACAAGCTCACCATCTTTTACTTCTATCTTATTCGAAGAAAAAGCACTGACATTCAACGCAAAAACCACAACAAGCGTATCGAATGTACTGGGCCAGCAACATGGCATCTATCCAAACCCTGCTAAAGATGCAATCACTATCACAGGCCTTACATCTGATGCTACTGTTACTATCTACGATATGACAGGCCGCACACTGGTACAACAAGCTGTAAACGCCGGCAACAACAATGTAAACATTGCTACACTGGCTACCGGCAACTATGTACTGAAACTGGCTGCTGAACAAGCAACTACAACTATCAAACTGACTAAAGAATAATCTGAAGAAGCGGTTTAGTTTTTCATAGTACCACTGTAACAAATCCCTCGCATTTCGCGGGGGATTTTTATTTAGGGTAAATTTTAACATCCATATTCCAACACGGTTCGTTAATTTCATAGTCTTACAATAAAAAGGACTTTCAACCATTATGATAAAAAGACTCATGCTGGCAATACCGCTGATGATGGCAGTACAAACCTACGCCGGCGACAAACAAGCTACAGGCATACAGTTTCAGGAACTGAGCCTGAAAGACGCTATGGCAAAAGCCAAGAAAGAACACAAGCTGATATTTATAGATGTATACACCACATGGTGCGGCCCGTGCAAACTGCTGAAGAAAAATACTTTTCCTGATAAAAACCTTGGCACGTACTACAACAAAAACTTCATAAACATAGCCGCAGATGCAGAACAGGGCGAATGGGTAAAATTTGCCGAAGACCGTGGCGTGCAGGGCTACCCTTGTATGATGATATTGGATGCTGAAGGCAAAGAAATAGGCCGCACGATGGGCTACATGCCTGCAGAACCATTGCTGAAGTTTGGCGCAGATACCAAAGCAAAAGCTAAATAAAGACTTTACAATTTTCAGATGTTTTAATGAGAGCCCCGCTAGTGCGGGGCTTTTGTTATATTTGAGATACTAAAATAATACTCTGTGAAAAAACCTATCCTTTTTGCACTGGCAATTCTATGTCAAGCGCATCTGTCATTTGCACAAAAAATATTTGCTTTTACCGATTTTGACTTGAACCCGGGCACTGGCAATTCTTACATGACAAAATTTACCGCTTGCAACGGAAAAGTATATTTCAACAATACCCTCCCATGGGGAAACAATACCATAAAAATAACAGACGGCACAAAAGCAGGCACGTATGATTTGAAAGACAATAACGGCAATTATGTTCCGCATGCGCGTACACATGCCGCTGTTGGCACAAAACTATTTATATGCGCATCAAATGCACTTTGGGTAACGGATGGCACACAAGCAGGCACATCCCGACTGAAAGCTTTTAATACATTTTTAGGTAGCATGAAGGGCTATAACAGTAAGCTGTACTTTGCTGCAGACGATGGCACCAACGGGACTGAGATATGGATATCAGACGGCACGGTGGCGGGCACACAGATGCTGAAAGATATTTTATCGGGCGCAGACCATTCGTACCCTGATAATTTCGAACTGCTAAACGGCAAACTATACTTCAGTGCCAAAAGCGACACCGGCACTGTTGCCGTATGGGAAACGGACGGCTCTAATGCGGGCACACAAATTATCAAAGACATTACAGACAACAGCAACAAACTTACAACGTCCAATTTTTCTGTATTAAACAACTTGTTGATTTTTTGGGCTTTCAATTATCAGAATAGGACACAACAACTCTGGGTATGCGATGGCACCGCTGCAGGAACCAAATCTATAAAAAACAAGTGGCAACTAAATTTGACCCCTTCTCCCTGGGGCGAGAATACAGCTGTATATAATGGCCGATTATACTTTAGCGGAAATGACAGTACATCGGGTATTGAGCTATGGGCTACAGACGGCACAACTGCCGGGACACAGCTAATAAAAGACATTTATCCCGGGGCTAATTCATCCATACCACTATACCTGTGCGCAGCGGGTGGCAAATTGTATTTTTCTGCAGATAACGGAGTTGATGGTTCGGAGCTATGGGCTACAGACGGCACTACAACGGGGACATATATGGTCCAAAACATCAACAACATCTATGGTTCTGTACCACGGTATTTTACCAACTTTCATAACAGGCTGTTTTTTACCGCACAATCTTTTGATGGCAGAAACCTATATACTACAGACGGGACGGCTTCAGGCACAAAAATAATAGCCCCGAAAACATGTACGGAAAAAAATCCATCGTCTTATGTAAATGAATTATTTGCATCAGACAGTGCGCTATACTTTCAAAGCAGTTACTTCCCCAACATTTCTGGCGAAGACCTCTGGAGTATCAAAGACTCCATAGATGTAACATCTGCACCCAGCATCCTTACCAATAAAGAAACATCCCTCTACCCCAACCCCGCACACCACAATTTTACAATAAAAACAACAACAGTATTTACAACAGGTAACGTAACGCTGACAGACGTAACAGGCCGTGTAGTAAAAACCGAAAAGCTGTATAACAACGAACAAACCATATCGCTGCAAGGCATAGCACCCGGCATATATATGGCACATGTATGGCTGGATGATAAACGAAGCACACAGAAACTGATAGTAGACTAATACTAAAAAAGCCCTGCAACAAGCGGGGCTTTTGTTATATTTGAAATACTAAACAATCGTTATGAAAAAACCTATACTCGCTTTTGTGCTGTGTATATTCTACACATCGCTGCATGCACAATTTACATTCAAACGCTTTGAGCTGAATACAGTTGACAATTCCAACCCCGCGGCATTTGAAGTAATTAATGGCCGCCTGTACTTTCAGGCAGATGACTATACACATGGCACAGAGCTATGGGTAAGCGATGGTACAGATACAGGCACTAAAATGCTGGCAGATATAGTACCCGGCATGGCCGATGCCAATCCTGCATCGTTCACCAGGCTGGGGTCGCAGATAATATTTACGGCAGATAGCCCTGCTATTGGCAATGAGCTGTGGATAACAGATGGTACCACAGCAGGTACACGATTGCTGAAGGATGTAAGCCCCGGCTCATCATCGTCCTACATCAACCAAATGACACCATACAATGGCAAAATATATTTCAGGGCAACTACCCCTGCCACGGGCTACGAGCTTTGGGAAACCGACGGCACAGGCGCCGGAACAAAAATGGTGAAAGATATATGGAATGGCACAGCAGGCAGCTACCCCGATTACCTGACGGTATATAATGGCAAGCTATATTTCTGGGCAAACATCATGAGCGGATATGACCTGTGGGAAACTGATGGTACAACCGCAGGCACTATGGTAGCCAATCCATTCGCAGCAACAGGTGCGGGCCTCACTGCAGGGCGCAATCCTATTGCTATACTCAACAACAAACACTATTTTCTAAACCCCGATGGCGGTGGCAGCAATACAGCCCTTTACTGCAGCGATGGGCCAAAAGCCAATATGCAATTGGTAAAAATCATACACCCGTCAAAACTCACAAGCCTCAACATACTGCTGGTAGCATACAACAAAATATATTTCAGAACAGATGATGGCATACATGGCCTGGAGCTGTGGGTGAGCGATGGCACCTCCGCGGGTACTTACATGCTGAAAGACATCACACCAACAGTTGCCCCCAGCGGCAGCCAGCAATTATTTGCCTTCAACGACAAAGTATTCTTCAACGCAAACGACAATGTACATGGCGAAGAAATGTGGGTAACAGATGGTACCGACACCGGCACACACTTGTTTTTGGATATATTTCCCGGTGCTGCGTCCTCTTCTCCAGCATGGACAACAGTTTTCAGAAACAAACTTTACTTCAACACACAGAATGGTTTGTTCAGATACATATACTGTACAGATGGCACGGTAGCCGGCACCAAACTGGTAGCACCTGCCAATGCGCAAACCAATCTTCCGCAAACCAGCATTACAAACAGGCCTGTAGTGTTTAACAACACACTATACATGCAGGCACGCTACGATACCTATGGCAATGAGCTGTGGGCGCTGAATGACACCAGCATATACATACCGCCATTGGGCAATATGCCGGGCATGTATCAGCAGGCAAGCATCACCCTATACCCCAACCCCGCACACCATATTTTTATGGTACATACCACAACTCCTTTCAAAACAGGCAGTGTTACGCTTACAGACATTACAGGCAAAACAGTGCTGAACAAATACCCGATTACTGATACACAATTACAAATACCATTAAACGATATTGCCCCCGGCATGTATATGGCCGATGTATGGCTGGATGATAAACGAAGTGTACAGAAATTGATGATAGAATAACCTAAAAGCCCCGCAAATTGCGGGGCTTTTTATCTTTTATCCCTACATTTGTTGCTGTTATATCATACATTATGAAGAAACCTATAATCTCACTCTGTATACTACTGCAGTCTTTCAGCGTATTGGCACAAGCGCCTTTTGTATTCAAAAGCTTCGACCTAAATCCCGGCGCATCTTTTTCAAATCCTGTATTGTTTACAGCATCAGGCTCTAAACTATTTTTTGTAGCCAAAACAGGTAATGAAGGCACCGAACTATGGGTTACAGACGGCACTTCGTCCGGTACAAAAATGATTAAAGACATTCACCCCGGTGCAGGTAGCAGTATCGGCAATGATCAATTGATGGCCTACAACGGCAAAGTATACTTTGGTGCAAATGATGGAACAAATGGAAAACAATTGTGGGTAAGTGATGGCACATCGGCAGGTACATTCATGTTGAAGAATATTGCACCAATGCATACTACCCCTGCAAACATATCTGCGGTGTTGAATGGCAAACTTTATTTTGCCGCAACAGATGGCACAACTGGCAATGAATTGTGGGAAACAGACGGCACTACAGCAGGCACAGTACTGGCAGCAGACATATCTGCAGGGCCAGGCAATTCTCATCCCGCACACTTTTGTGTATATAATAATAGCCTCTATTTTCAGGCAAAAGACGACTTATACAAATTCGACAATAGCACAACCGGTGCATCTGTTGCGGCGGTAATATGCCCCATACCAACAAGCGGCGCATCTGCATACCCTATACATATGACGGTGTATAATGGTAAAATTATTTTCAGTGCAAACAATTGTGTGAATGGCGAAGAACTGTGGTCATCTGATGGCACAGCAAGCGGCACTGCCATGCTGAAAGATGTAATGACAGGCAGTGGTGGTGGCTGTAAGGTAAGCAAACCATACCTGTGCAACAATAAGGCATACTTTGTAGCAGATAACGGCACAGGGGCAGAACTGTGGATTACAGACGGTACAGCCGCAGGCACTACACAAATACAAGACATATACCCCGGCAGTGCAGGTGCTGCACCATCGGCTATGGTTGCTATGGGCACGCGTTTATTTTTTGCTGCTGACGATGGAACTAGTGGGCGTGAGCTATGGGTAACAGATGGCACCACGGCAGGCACTCGCATGGTAAAAGATATATTGCCGGGCAGTGCCGGCTCTCAGTACATACGCACTGTGGTTTACAAAAACTACCTGTACTTTACAGCACAACAAGCCAGCGGAGACTTCAGGCTCTATCGTACAGACGGGACCACTGCAGGCACGCAGATGATAACCCCTGCAGGTTCTGTAAACAGCAACCCTGCCACCGTGGGCGAGTTCTTTGTCTTCAACGGATCCTTATATTTTGGCGCACAGTTTAACCCTGCTATTGGTCAGGAACTTTGGATGCTGACAGACACTACTGGCACAACACCACCGCCAAATGGCATCACAACACCACATACAGATGCAGACATCACCCTCTACCCCAACCCCGCACACCACAATTTTACAATAAAAACAACTACAGCATTTAAGACAGGCAGCGTAACACTTACGGATGTAACAGGCCGCATTGTAAAAACCGAAAAACTATACAATAACCAACAAACCATATCGCTGCAAGGGATAGCCCCCGGCATGTATGTGGCCGATGTATGGCTGGATGATAAACGAAGTGTACAGAAACTGATAGTAGAATAATTAACCTACTATTGCATATTGTATATATATTTTATAGTTTCGTATTACTAAATAAATCTTATGAAACTACTTTACCTATTTACTTTCTATGTCTTTGCTGCAGTATCCGCAAGCGCGCAAACATCTTTTATCTTCAACAATATAGATGTATACCCAACAGGCAATGCCAATGTAAATAACATTGTAGCAACAGGCGGCAGATTGTTCTTCCGTGCTACTGATAATAGTGGCGATGGCGTATTTGTAAGCAACGGTACGTTTGCGGGTACTACACCAATACTACTGTCTGACGGAACAAGAGTAGATGCCCCGATTGGCGAGCTGAAAGGCAAAATAATATTTGCATCAACAAACAAAACAGGCAACAACTATTTGTATAGTAGCGATGGCACACAGGCAGGCACTACGGTTATTACGCAGCTAGCAACAAACTTTAAACCACAGAAATACTTTTCGTGGAACAACAAGCTCTATATCTTTAATGGCGACAAACTATTTTGTACAGACGGTACTGCCGGCAATCTTACAGCCATTACCAACAGTGCGGGCGATACGCTGGGCGTAGCAAGGTATCAGAACGCACTGGGGCTGAACAATGACGTGTACTTTATTGCCGACACTGCCAATGCAGGGCTTTGGAAAACAGATGGCACAGCTGCCGGCACAGTACGAGTATGGAATACCGGCACACAATATTCATGGCCAATAGACCTTACCCTCACAGCACTGAACAACGAAGTATATTTCTTTGCTGTAGATACGGGAGGCAATTACCAACTGGCAAAGACAGACGGAACAGCAATAGGTAGCAGCGTCGTCCACAAATTCAAACGTAGCGAACGTTATTCAGGCGAAGCTACTCCTACCGCCTTCAAAGGCAAACTATACTATGTAATCAATAAGTACATGATTGGCAATGAACTGTGGAGCACAGACGGAAGCACATACGCTACCGCTATGGTAAAGGATATAAGAAAAGGTAGTGCTAGCGGGTTATCCAGATCTGTTTTATTTATATACAAAGACAACCTGTATTTTCAAGCAACCGACAGCACCAACAGTATGGACATTTATACTACGGACGGCACTGACACCGGCACAAAAAAAATAACATCACTAGTAACCCCTAACCAGACGCTATGGATACAAAGTGTAATCCCTTTCAAAGACAGACTTATCTTCTGGGCATACGACTCAAACAATACCGGTAGCGGCATATTCGTATCAGACCTCACACCGTCAGGCACTACAAAACTCATCCCGCCAAATGCAACTAATGGCAACCCCATATCAGGTTTTCTAGCAAAGTCATTTATTTTTTTTGAACCCGATAGCGCTGTCTATTTCGTGGCAGACTATATTGGCAAAGGCTATGAACTATGGTCTGTAAAAGAGGTTAATACCTCGTCTATCTTGCCAGTAGACAAGCATGGTGACATCACCCTCTACCCCAACCCGGCACACCACAATTTTACAATAAAAACAACTACAGCATTTAAGACAGGCAGCGTAACACTTACGGATGTAACAGGCCGCATTGTAAAAACCGAAAAACTATACAATAACCAACAAACCATATCGCTGCAAGGCATAGCCCCCGGCATGTATATGGCAGATGTATGGCTGGATGATAAACGGAGTACGCAAAAACTGATTATAGAATAAGACAAAAGCCCCGCAATATGCGGGGCTTTTTCTATATTTATATACTAAAACTATTATTCTGTGAAGAACCCTATACTCTTCTTTGCGCTTTTATTATCGGCATTATCACCGGCATTTGCGCAATCGGTACTCAAACGCTTTGATCTGCAACCGGGCAAAAATTCAAGCCCCGGTTTCCTGACGGCTGTAGGCGGCAAACTTTTTTTCGAAGCATATGAAGGCATTATCAATCCCGAATTGTACATCAGCGATGGCACAGATACAGGTACACACAAAGTACCCAACACAATAATTGGCTATGCGCCGCGTGCTATTTGCGACTATAACGGCAAAGCAATATTTTCTTATCAGGACACTGTATATGGCAGAGAACTATGGATAAGTGATGGTACATCTGCGGGTACACGCATGATAAAAGACATCAACCCCGGCAAAGGCGCAGGCTTTACCGGTTCTTACTCCATAACATACAATGGCAAGATGTACTTTGGCGGGAATGATGGTATCAACGGCGCTTCGCTATGGTGCACAGATGGCACTGCAGCAGGTACACAAATGGTAGCAGATCTGATACCCGGTGCTGCTGATGCAGAAATAAAAGAGTTTGTAATAAGCGGCGGTAAATTATACTTCAATGCCAGCGATAGCCTTCAGGGGCACATGAAGCTGTGGGTAACAGATGGCACCACGGCAGGTACTCTATGCCTGCGCAGCACTTGCGGCAGCTTCCCGTGCTATAGCATGGACTCACCAACACCATGGCTCACAGCCTACAACAACAAAGTATATTTCTTTGCAAAATCTGCAACCTATGGCACAGAAATATGGACATCTGATGGCACCAATGCAGGCACACAAATACTCAAAGACATTGAACCCGGCACCGCATCAGGTTTTAGTACGGGCATGTGGTTCAAACAACCACGTATACTGAACAATAAGCTATATTTTGAAAGCGGCAATACTACCACGGGCTTAGACATTTGGGAAACAGATGGCACCACGGCAGGCACAAAGATTGCGATAGACCTTGATACATTCATTGGTACTAAAGGGCCTACTTTTTATCCCACAGTTGCCGGCAACAGGCTCTTTTTCTTTGTATACGACCCCTCGCTATACAATACCCGAATGATAAGTACGGATGGAACACAAGCAGGTACCAGCGTAATAAAACTGCCCGACAGCATGTACAGCATTACATCTCAGCCTGTGGAATATCGCAACAGGCTATACGTACCGGCATCTTCTCAGAGCAAAATCGCCCTGCTCAGTTTTGTTGACACCAGTACTGTGGCACAATACGCAAGCCACAAATACCCTGTCAACAATGCCAGTTCTTCACCATATCGTGCGGTATTCTGGCCAACGGTTTGCGATAGCTCGCTATTCTTTACAGCACCGCTGGATACTGCCGGCACAGAGTTATGGATGCTGCGCGACACTGTATACAAACCGATTGTTACACCAATTGGCATTAACAAACTTTCTAATTCAAATAGCATAACCCTCTACCCCAACCCGGCACACCACAATTTTACAATAAAAACTACAACCGCATTCAAAGCCGGAAGCATAACGCTCACAGATGTAACGGGACGTGTGGTAAAAACAGAAAAGCTATATAAAAACGAGCAAACTATATCCCTGCAAGGCATAGCCCCCGGCATGTGTATGGCAGATGTATGGCTGGATGATAAACGGAGTGTACAGAAACTGATAGTTGAATAAACTAAAAAAGCTCTGCAACATGTACGGCTTTTTCGTAATTTGGCATTACTTAAAAACTCTTTGTATGAAAAAACCTATAATCTTCTCAATGTTGCTACTATGCAGCGCAGTAGCATTTTCGCAGCCAACACTCAAAAGATTCGATTTGGTTGTTGGCCAATCTTCAAACCCTAAATACCTGCAAGCTGTTGGCAATCGCGTTTTTTTTGAAGCAGGCACTAGCAACAATCGCGAGCTATGGGTGAGCGACGGTACTACGGCTGGCACACACGTTATAAACGATATGCCATATACACAAAGCGCTGCGTATCCTTTGGCAAGCATCAGCAGCGGGCTGCTGCTCTACAGTTACAATGATACACTTACCGGCAATGAGCTATGGGTAACAGATGGCACTACCGCCGGTACTACTATGGTGAAGGACATAAACCCAACCGGCTCTGCCGACATTGCAAACAATGTGGTATATAATGGCAAACTATATTTTGCTGCAAACAACGGCACCAACGGCAACGAACTATGGGTAACCGATGGTACTACGGTGGGCACAACAATGTTGTCAGACATTATACCGGGCTCAAATGGTTCCAATCCTGAAAACTTCATTGTCTGCAACAACAAATTCTACTTTACAGCCAAAACATTTACGCCAGGCGCTATCCAGATGTGGGTAAGCGACGGAACCCTCACAGGCACAAAGCCGATAAAGGGCAACTGCAGCACAGCCGTTTGCTATTCTTTGCAAAATGTAAATCCTGTAGCGTTTAATAACAAAGTATACTTCAGAGCTTCTACAACTGCTACAGGGGATGAACTGTGGAGCACAGACGGCACCGATGCAGGAACGAATATGGTAAAAGACATCCGTCCCGGTACAGCATCAGGCTATTCCAATTCCGTTATGCTTGGTACGCCCGTTGCTTTAAATGGCAAGCTCTACTTTTCCGCTGCAGACACTACCGGCAGGACAAACACATGGTGTACAGACGGCACGGCTGCCGGCACCAACATGGCTATAGACATGCTACCCATTATTGGAACAGGTAATATTATGAGATATGCTACCTACAATAACAAACTCTACGGCATCACCATAGCACCTCTACACTATCGCTTGCTGGTAAGCGATGGCACACAGAATGGCACCAAAGGAATTGCTATGCCGGATAACTTCGCAGGCCTCAATTTTATGACTGTTTACAGAAACAGGCTGTACATTGCCGGAGAAGATATCATTGCGGGTAACAATGCATTACTGCAAATAAGTGGTGACGACACACTGGCCACATTTGCTGCCAACAAATACCCCATACCTACATCATTAGAATCACTCAATTATATAGGTCCGCTTGTAGTTTGCGATACAACACTATTTTTTATGGCTCCGCTGGATAATACAGGGGCAGAGCTGTGGACGCTGAGTGATACAGTATATAAAAGCACCGGCACACACATAACTCCTATCAACACAGATGGCATTTGTGCCATCTACCCCAACCCCGCACACCACAATTTTACAATAAAAACAACTGCAGCATTTAAAGCAGGTAGCATTACACTTACAGATGCAACAGGCCGCGTTGTGAAAACAGAAAAGCTATATAACAACGAACAAACCATCTCGCTGCAAGGCATAGCCCCCGGCATGTATATGGCAGATGTATGGCTGGATGATAAACGGACCACACAAAAACTGATAATTCAATAATAAAACGAACAAAAGCCTCGCAAAATGCGGGGCTTTTTTATTGACAGATAAACCCAAGCATTTTCTTACACATTCAGCCCCAAATCCTTTACAGCAAGCATTTACAAACAATCAACGTTATATTATCTCCTCCCATACACCCAAAAATGAAGGCATATTTAATACAGCAGTCATATATCCTTGGTATTTTTAACACAATACTTCCAAACCAAAACAGCATTATAATGAAAAGACACATACGCACATTATGTTGCGCATTGGCTATAACCATGCAGGCAAATGCACAACTTGTTTTTACAGGATTTGACCTGAACCCCGGCGCGGGAGACTCATCCCCGTGGCAGTTTGTGAACTATAATGGCAAAATGCTCTTTAACGCCGCTACCACTGCCAGTGGTGCAGAGCTATGGATAAGCGATGGTACCAGTGCCGGCACGCAACTGCTCAAAGAAATATATACAGGTAGTACAGGCAGCTCTCCCTACAACTTTTTTGAAGTGAATGGCAAACTGCTTTTTGCCGCCATCAGCAATGGCAATGGACAGGAGCTATGGATAACAGATGGTACTGCCGCAGGCACGCAGCAGTTGAAAGATATAAATCCCGGTGCAGGCAGTTCCGGTGCGCTTACTAATGCCATTGCGATGAACAATAAGCTATACTTTGCTGCCAACGATGGCACACATGGTACAGAGCTGTGGGTAAGCGACGGCACCAGTGCAGGCACACAACTGCTCAAAGACATCAACCCCGGTGCGGCAAACGCAAACCCATACAAGCCTGTTATCTACAACGGTAAAATCTACTTTGCTGCCGCAGATGCTGCTAATGGAGAAGAACTATGGGTAACAGACGGCACCAGTGCCGGCACACTGATGGTACGCGATATAGCTACAGGCATTGTGGGCAGTAGCCCGGGCAGCCTTACTATATATAACGGGTTGCTATACTTTTTCGCATCAACCACTGCATATGGCCGCGAACTGTGGGTAACAGACGGTACATCTGCCAATACACAAGTCATCAAAGACCTGAACCCCGGCCCGGGTGCCGGCGCATACACGTATCCTTACACGGTGGTGTTTGGTGGCAAATTATATTTTGCAGGCGATAATGGCACCAGCGGCACAGAAGTATTTGCTACAGATGGTACTACTGCAGGCACCGTACTGGTTGCCAATATCAATTCTTCAGGCAGCTCCCTCCCCTCAGAATTTTATATTTATAAAAACAAACTGTACTTCAATGCAGATGATGGCACCAATGGCCGCGAACTTTGGGTAACAGATGGCAGCAACACCACAATGGTAACAGACCTGAACCCGGGCGCAGGAGACGGTTCACCTACCCTCTTCTACACCTACAAAGGCAATCTGTATTTTGGCGCAACAAGGTCTTCTGCACCAGACTACAACATCTACAAAAGCGATGGCACAGCAGCAGGCACGGTGCTAATTGCGCCTACCATTGCACCAAACATAAACCCAACAGGAGACGGCGTAGGCTTTTTCCTGAACACAACAAACAATACACTGTACATGAGGGCCAACTACAATAGCAACGGGCTGGAGATGTGGGCCATCAAAGACACCTCTACAACAGGCATAGCATCTGCAACCACTGTAGCAGATGCACACATCTACCCCAACCCTGCAAACAACAACTTTACAATACAAACAACTATTGCATTTAAAGCGGGTAGCGTAACGCTGACAGACGTTACAGGCCGCACAGTAAAAACAGAAAAGCTATACAACAACGTGCAAACTATATCGCTGCAAGGCATAGCCCCCGGCACGTATATGGCAGATGTATGGCTGGATGATAAACAAAGTGTGCAGAAACTGATAATTGAATAAGCCAAAAGCCTCGCAAAAGCGGGGCTTTTTTATTGGCAGATAAACCCAAACACACATCTGCATATATGCCGTGAAACCTTTTACAGACAGGTACTATAAACGCATACCGAAAAACAGGCACGCCTCATACACCCAAAAATGAAGGCTTAAATAATACAGCCTTTATATATCCTTGGTATTTTTACCCAAATACTTCCAAACCAAAACAGCATTATAATGAAGAAACACTTATTATCACTATGTTGCACACTGGCTATTGCCTTGCAGGCAGATGCACAACTCATTTTCACCGGATATGATCTTGACGCCGGGACGGGCGCCTCTGCTCCCTGGAAATTCATTAACTATAACGGCAAAATGTTGTTTAATGCAGGTAGTATTACCACAGGGGCCGAACTATGGATAAGCGATGGCACCGCAGCTGGCACACAAATGCTGAAAGACATATACACGGGCAACATAGGCAGTGCACCTGGCAATTTTTATGAACTAAACGGGAAAGTACTTTTTTCTGCAGCTAGCAATGGTAGCGGACAAGAGTTGTGGATTACGGATGGCACCAGCGCAGGCACTCAGTTATTAAAAGATATCTATCCCGGCCCGTTGTCTTCGAGCACGCTTGGAGATGCTGTTGTGCTTAATAACAAACTATACTTTTCTGCCAACGATGGCACGCATGGCAATGAACTTTGGGTAACGGATGGTACAAATGCGGGTACACAGTTATTAAAAGATATTAATCCCGGCGTAGGAAACTCCAGTCCGTACAAACCGACAGCATATAACGGGAAAATATACTTTACTGCAATAGATGCAAATGGCTCTGAACTTTGGGTATCAGACGGCACCAGCGGAGGCACACTAATGGTGCGAGATATTGCTCCGGGCAACGCCAGTAGCAGTCCTTCGTCCTATACTGTATGCAACGGGCTGTTATACTTCTTTGCCACAAACAGCACTTATGGCATAGAGCCATGGGTAACGGATGGTACGTTTGCCAACACACATATTGTAATAGACCTGAACCCGGGCAGTGTTAACGGTGCAGGTGTAACCCCGGAAACTATCGTATACAACAACAAGCTCTATTTTGAAGGCACTAATGGCGCAAGCGGCTATGAACTGTATTCTACAGATGGCACCGCAGCAGGTACGCAACTGGTTGCTAACATAAACTTTGCAGGCAGCTCCTACCCATCAGAATTCTGTGTTTTTAAAAACAAATTATACTTTAATGCTACCGATGGCAGCAGCGGGTATGAGCTTTGGACAACAGACGGCAGTAACACCTCATTTATCGCAGATCTGAATCCGGGTGCAGCAGATGCCTATCCGGGGTATTTATACGTCTACAAAGACAATCTGTATTTTACCGCTACAAGATCTTCGGCACCAGACTACAATATTTATAAAACCGATGGTACAAATGCAGGCACTGTTGTTATAGCGCCCGCTATTGCGCCAAACACCAACCCTGCAAAATACTGTAACGGCTTTTTCCTGAACACAACAGACAAAAAACTGTACTTCAGGGCCGACTACAACAGCGCCGGGCTGGAGCTATGGAGTATACAAGACACAACAGGGGCAGCAAGCATAGCTAGTCTTGCTTCAGCAGATATAGCACTATACCCAAATCCTGCAAACAACAACTTTACAATAAAAACAACTACTGCATTTAAAGCAGGTACCGTAACACTTACAGATGCAACAGGGCGTGTAGCAAAAACCGAAAAGCTATATACAAACGAGCAAACAATCTCCCTGCAAGGCATAGCCCCCGGCATGTATATGGCAGATGTATGGCTGGATGATAAACGCAAAACGCAAAAGCTTTTAATAGAGTAACACCCTGATACAATAGCCACCATAGTGCGGCTTTTGTCTTTCAGCCAAATATGCCAAGACAATAAAAATTAATATTTACAAATACAAACAACAGTCATGAAAAAGATATTTACACCCGTCATGCTATTGCTGTCTTCAATGGCAGCAAGTGCGCAAGTGCCAGTATTTACCAATATAGATATTGATGCAGGCAGCAACAGCAGTTATGGGAATGTGCTGGGTGAAGCAAATGGCAAAATCTTTGTATCTGCAGTAACAGCTGCAAATGGGTATGAACTGTATGTCACAGATGGCACTACAGCAGGCACACAAATGCTGAAAGACATAAAGGCCGGTGCAGGCAATGGCCTTACCATTTTTGGCTACACTGTGTATAATGGTAAACTATACTTTACAGCAGATGACGGCACCAATGGTGTGGAGTTGTGGTTTAGCGACGGCACTGCAGCAGGCACACAAATGCTGAAAGACATTAACCCCGGTGCTGCAAGTGCATTCAACCAGTCCAACTTTCTTACAGTATCTGCAGGTAAGCTCTTCTTCATGGCAGACAACGGCACAAATGGTTACGAACTCTGGATGAGCGATGGCACCACCGCAGGCACAGTATTCCTGAAAGATATTGAACCGGGTGCAGGTGGCAGCGCACCCAGAGAGTTTACAGAACTGAATGGCAAAACGCTCTTCAACGCAAGAACTACAGCAAACGGTAGTGAATTGTGGATTACAGACGGCACAAGCGCTGGCACACAGATAGTATTGGATATATATGCCGGTGGGCCTGACGGTGGTTTGCCACAGAGGCTTACCAAGTTCAACAATAAGGTATACTTCATTGCTCAATCTAATGCAGATGGTTTTGAAATATGGTATACCGACGGCACAACAGCAGGTACATCCCAACTCAAAGACGTAAATCCTTCGGGTGATGGCATTGTGAATGGCGAATTGAAGGTGGCAGGCAACAAACTCTACTTCCCTGGCGTAGATGGTGTTAACGGTCAGGAACTTTGGGTATCAGACGGCACTTTTGCAGGCACGAAAATGGTAACAGATGCCACCCCGGGTAGCGGTAGCACAGTTATAAGATACCTTGCCGAAAGCCACGGGAAGCTATACTACCGCGCATTGCTAAGTGCAACAGGCTCTGAACCCTGGGTAAGCGACGGTACAAGTGCAGGCACTTTTATGCTGAAGGACCTGCTGACCGGTACCGGCAATGGCACGAGCTTCCCAGTATTCACCCAATACAAAAAATACACCTACTTTATAGGCCAACAAACAAGCGGAGACCTGCAATTGTGGCAAACAGACGGCACTACTGCCAATACAAAGGTTGTTGCCCCGATAATAGCCCCTAATGCCAACCCGCTTAGCGCGACAAGCCTCCTCAGGCTTGTGGCAAAAGATAGCAGCCTCTATTTTTCTGCAAACTACGATGGCACGGGAACTGAGCTCTGGAAAATGACAGACACCACTTCATACCCCAATAGTGTGGCAGCCACTTTAAATAATACTGCAGATACACGCATCTACCCCAGCCCTGCACACCACAACTTTACAATAAAAACAACTACAGTATTTAAAGCGGGCAGCGTAACGCTTACAGACGCAACAGGACGTGTGGTAAAAACTGAAAAGCTATACAACAATGAGCAAGTAATCTCACTGCAAGACATTGCCCCCGGCATGTATATGGCAGATGTATGGCTGGATGATAAACAAAGTGTGCAGAAACTGATAATTGAATAAGCCAAAAGCCTCGCAATAGCGGGGCTTTTATTATAATCAACTGGCCTGCATCTGTTGTTGAAATGTAATGATGATAAACTCTGCAGGACGAGTTATCGCAACACCCACCTCTGCTCTCAGGAAACCATCCAGCAGGTCATTACTCGTCATAGTACTACCAAGCCCTATTTTTACAAAGAATGCCTCTTCGGGTTTTGCACCTGCAAATGCACCTTGTGCCCATAAGCCTGTAAGAAAAGAATTGATACTTGCAGTAATTGCAGCCCATGTATTGGCATCATTCGGCTCGAACACATATGCCTGACAGGCAAACTTTATACTCTGCTCTACCATTATCATCGTTCGCCTTACATTGATGTATCTCCAATCGTTGCTATTACCATCCAGCGTACGGGCACCCCATACCAACAAGCCACGACCGGTGAATGAACGGATTGCATTTACAGCTTTACCATCCAAAGGTACATTCATACCCTCCTGCTGGTTGTTATTAATAGATAATACAGGGCTTGCTACCGCTTGCAGGCTTACATTAGCAGGTGCTTTCCATACACCCACAGCATTATCTACGCTCGTATACACACCTGCCATTGCAGCCGATGGCGGCATCTTGTTAACAAGGCTCAATGCAGCTGCTTTTATGGTTTTATAATTATCGCTGAGTGCTAGCAATGCACTATCCGCACCCTCTATACCAACTGTTGCAGCATTTTGCATGATGGTATTGTATGCTGCTACATGGGCAGGCTCCATATAGTTTTGTAAATCTGCAAACTGTGTATAGTCCAGTGCAGCATCGGTGGTTATGACAGTGTTCAGCCATGGGTAATATGCCACACCATAACTCCTGTCATCAGTAAGTATTGCACTTCTGAAATTGCTGATATCATCGTCTATTGTATTACATGTATAGGTATCTAATATGGCAACGCAGCTTTGCATACACATGCAATGTACAAGCATATCATTCATCAACGTATTGTAGTCTGCATTACTCAGCAACAATGCATCCGGCACTACAAGCATTGTAGGCTCCGGCTCTTTCCTAAGTGTATCTATAGCTGCTTGCATAGCTGCAAGTGTGAGTGTTGTATTATAGCCCCCTGCCGATACAATGTAACAACGGCCGCCACCATTTGCATAAAACAGGCGCAAGCTGTTGTATAGCCTGTACATCAATACACCATCCAGATCAACTATATACGATTTGCCGTTTATCGGGAAAGCGAGAGCATCGTTGCTTTCAATCAGTTTGAATTTGTATTGCGGTGCTTTACCGAATAATTGTTCATACTCTACCAGAGAGGAAATAATGGTGGGTACATTCAGCAAAGAACGGCCATTTAGCGACAAAGCCTTTTCTGTATGGCCTATAAATACGGGCACAGCAGTATTCACCTGCCTTGTACTATTGGGGAAAGTGTTTTTTTCTTCGATATAAACACCGGGCGATTTGTATTGCATAAGTTTTATGATGTAGTTGTTGCAAGATATATATTGTTGCAACAATACAACCTATTATTCTGCAATGCCATTCTTCACGGCATATACCACAAGGCCTGCAGTATTGCGCACGCCTATTTTTTCAAGCAGGGTGCTGCGTATGCCCTCTACCGTGCGCTGGCTCAGAAATACTTTTTCGGCTATCTCGGCATTGGTATGCTCCATACATATCAGGCGGAGGATTTCTTTTTCCTTATCGTTGAGCTGCACATTTTCTTTGGTACGCTGTTGCAATTGTTTCTTCTTCACAATGGTTTTCAGCATCAGCTTGCTCACCATGTCGTTGAAGTAATAATCGTTTTCGTGTACGGCGTGTATGGCTTTGATAATTTCTTCGGGGTCGGCATTTTTGGTCAGATAGCCATTCACCCCCATATCCAGCATATGCAGGATGAAGTTTTCGTCATCGTACATCGTCAGTACGATAATCTTTACGCCCGGGTATTTTGCCTTTACCGCTTTGGTGGCTTCCATGCCATCCATTTCGGGCATCTTCATATCCATCAGTATCACATCGGGCTGTATACTGCCCAGCAGCTGCAGTAGCTGCACACCATTCTCTGCCTCGCCCACACACTTCAGTATAGCATCACTGTTCAGCGTATAGTGCAGGCCCTGGCGAAAAACCTTGTGATCGTCTGCTATAATGTATGTAATGATTGCCATGCCTACAGTGGTATATGGATGATGGTATGATACCAGTTATCTTCTTTGTCAAAACTAATGCTGCCGTTCAATACTTTCAAACGGTTCACAATGTTTTTGAGGCCCGTAGCATCTTTCTTGTATATATATTCCTGAAAACGCTCCTGCGTAATACCCTGCTGACCGTTGTGGCTGAAACGCAGTTCCAGCTTATTACCTTCGCGCTCAGCACTTACCTCTGCCCTATCTGCACCGGCATGTTTCAGCGTATTGTTCATCAGCTCCTGCATAATACGATACAGCGCCAGCGATTTGTTTTCGTCGAGCGCGGGCAGCTCATCGCCGGAGAAATCTATTTGTATAACACCACTTTTATTAAACACATCGAAGAAGGATTGCAATGCCATTTGCAGGCCCAGGCGTTGCAACATGGCAGGTTGTAGTCGGTGGCTGAGGCTGCGGATTTTACCAATGGTTTCATCTATCAGTTGTTGCGACTGCTCGAAAGCCTCACTGCCCGCACCTTCTTTATTAGCCATACGCAGGTAGAGGCGAACGGATGCCAGCGTAGCGCCCACATCGTCGTGCAGCTCTGCGGCAATGCGCATACGCTCATCTTCCTCTGCACGGATAGCAGCCTCTGTCAGTTCTTTTTCTTTTTGGCGGTTGATGACATCAAGTTGTTGCTTATGCCTGATGACCTTTCGCTGGTATTGCACCACGAACAGTATAATGCCCGTAGACAATGCAAGCATGGCACATGCCCCAAGTAACACTATACTAACGTTTGTCACTTCCATTCTCTACAGACAAAGCTTTTGCAAGAAAAATATTTTTGATGATATTGAGGCTACAGAAAAGATATACCCATAATAAGTTAATAAGTATCTTATTTTGTACATCTATTATCTCTTCGTACAAGAAGATAAAGAATACGCCTGAAGCATATATAAGAATTGCTGTATTAATCCAGAATTCAGATGAACGTTCTATAAAGTCCTGCTTAGGGTTTTTAATCATCTTATAAAAACCTAATACTGCATATATTATATATACAAGGTAAAACAAAGCACCAGCATACAAATTGAGTCGGAACACACTCAATGGAACATCAGAGTTATATGGTCTAATAAACAATGTATGACATATAAATACTATACTAAAAAATACGACAAGTGCTATTGATAACTTATTATCCAATATCTGCTTTCTATAATAAAATGTTAGCAATACGAATTCAGTTAACAGAAATAAATTACCCTGTCCAGGTATTGGGCTACCTAACTGCTTCAAACCAAATGAAACAATATCAAAAATGAGGCATACTATAGCATACAGCCATAATATGCCCTTGCATTTTCTACCCAATACAATTGGTAGCAAATGTGACAAATTTGATATATACTGGATTATGTAGATAAAGAAACTATTACGGATGTTCGTTACTTAAATCATAAAACTTAACAGTACCACCACTTACAGCTTTGAATACAATATCATATTCGTTAGCTGCATTCTTTGCTTTGTAGAAGTGAAACTCCTGCACATCCATCATTTGCTTGATGCCCTTAAATAATGGTATTGAATAGTAGCGGAATATCTCCAGCATTTCTACTAACTCCATTGTTATATTATTTGTGTTCACATCATTTTCATCCATGTGAAAACGCAGGCGCATGTTTGTGCAATCTGCATTCTCAATAAGGCCATTCACTTCAGCCCAGTCTATAATAGTTGGCGAAGGAACTGATGCACCGAAAAATGCAGACACCATCGTATTGAACTTGGCCTCTGTTATCTTGTGATTGTTGGCAATAGCCAGCTGGTCGGCGGGGTTGGTACAGTCATACCTTGTTTCTGTATTGTCCATAGTTAGTTTGTTTGCTATAAAGATATACGAAGCTTCGAGGTTTGTGCAAGTATCCCTGTCCATTTCACGTATCGATTCGCAGAAAATGCGTATTTCTACGCAGCAAAATCACGAATATTCAACCTTGTATGCGCAATGTCCGTTTCTGAACTTTACATCGTAACACAGCCCCATATAGCTTTACACTATTATCATTTACCCCTTATATGAAATAATACATCCACCCACGCACCCCTAATGAACGCCCCGCCCTTCAAAAGGCGGGGATTTTTTTAGTTGCTGATGCCCAAATTAAATACTGCTTAAAATTGAGCCATTCATTATGGCGAAACATAGATTGACGATACATTTGTAAAACACTTTATAAAACCTTTTTAATATGAGATACCTCACAACTCTTAATTTATTATTACTATCCGCATTCAGCGCTACTGCGCAGCTTTCTTTCAACGAAATAGTTTTAAATCCGGGAGCGGCATCATCCAGCCCACACAGCATGAGGGCTGTAAATGGCACAATGTACTTTCAGGCAGAACGTGCAGGACAAGGCAACGAACTCTGGGCTACAGATGGTACTGCATCGGGCACCAGATTTATCAAAGACCTGTACAGCGGCCTCAACAGCTCAAACCCGCACAGTTTCGTTGGCATGAATGGCAAAGTGTATTTTCTGGCAAAGGGCGCCAACAACACCGATGACCTGTGGGAAACAGATGGCACCACAACAGGAACGAAAGTAATATTCCAAAGCACTATCAATAGTGCTATCGGATCTACAGACCTGCAGATAATGAATGGCAAACTATATTTTGTCGCAACAACAATTGCAGAAGGCGCAGAAATATGGGAGAGTGACGGAACAACAGCCGGCACTAAACTATTAAAAGACATCAATCCAGGTAGTGGCAATGGTTGGTTTGGCAATAGGCTAGTATATAACAACAAGCTATACTTTGAGGCCTTTGACGGTACCAGCAGTACATTATGGTGTACGGATGGCACTACTGCAGGCACTATAAAAGTAAGCACCAATCCTGTTTCACACATCTGCAATATGTGCGTGATGAACAATATGCTATACTTTACCGCAACAGATGCTACAGGACGCGTGCTTTATAAAACTGACGGCAGCAATGCGGGCACTGTACCTGTAGCTACCCTTAGTACCAGCACTACTATTGTGCCTCTAACAACAGAGGAAGTAATTGTGAACAACAAACTGTATTTTGTAAGTGCCGACAATAATAACACTCAGCAAATATGGGCAACAGATGGCACTGCTACTGGCACAACAAAGCTGAAGGAAATAAGCAACACCACTTCTGATGCGATAAAAAACCTAACCATATACAATGGCAATGCATACTTTGTAATACAAAACAATAACAGCGCAGTACTATACAATACAGATGGCATAACCGGCAATACCAAAACTGCAAACGGGTTTACTACAAATGCAAATACTTTTACAAAAATAACAGACGTAACGAGCCATAATGGCTATTTGTATTTCACTGCGTATTCGCCATACAACCTTAGCAATCAACTATATGCGGTAAATTCTGATGGCGAACTGATGAATATAAAACCAGCAGGTAATAGTGTAATAAACACAATGCCTTATAGTAGCGGCAATATATTCTCATTCAACAATAAGCTTTTTGTAGCAGCCGGCTATAACAGCAACGAGGGCTTTGAGCTTTGGAGTATAGATGGCACACCAACAAGCATTAGCAACACTGCTGCAAAAGTTGCCCATACATTCAAACTGTATCCCAACCCTGCAACAGATATACTGCATATAAAAACAGGCAACATCAACAAGCAGGTAAGCATCCGTATTACCAACCAATTGGGCCAAACGGTATTGGCTGAAGACATAACAGGCAAAAACACCATATCGTTGCAAGGTATTGCACCGGGCATCTACACTGCAACTATTGATGCCGATGGCGTACGCGAAACACAACAACTAACAATTCAATAATACACACCGACTTCTTACAATAAAAGCCCCGCATTGTGCGGGGCTTTTTCTTTGCCATTCACCCAAAAATGACAATAAACCGCACACCAAAAACCTCTAAAAACAAGCCATCATGAGGCTTCTACACAAATAACAGACAATAATAAGCCCAAAAATGAGGCCAAATAGAAACGCGCAAAAGGGGTGATTTTTTAATTTTACTAATGTGATAATACCTCTAAGCAGGAACAACCATATTTTTTGTTTGTTTTGTTTGGAAGGGGCGGTTCTCCGCCCTTTATTTAAAGCATCACAATCAAGATAAGATTCTTTTACCCCGTGCATTAGTGCATAAAATAAAAATCCCTGTGGTGCAACACCCCATTGCCCCGGGGATTTTTTCATTACTGCTTATCTTTGCACTATGGATAAACAACAGGAAACTGAGATTCATAAACAACTGATAGATATCAGCATCAAATCGCACATACAATCATTGGTTACAGAGGGGCTGATAGACGAAAGTGATTTTTACCTGAATGCCGACGGAGACAAGATGATAAACATAACCGATGATGCGGGAGATGTAATTGTTTTCAACTACACACTAGGCAAACTGCACAACTATGCTGGCCGTATGCGGGACTGATGTCGCTACAACAATACACGTTTTAACACTAATTAACGCAGGCAATCCCCTTTAGCACTGCCTGTTACCACTATCATCATAAATTATTCTACAAAGGTTTAACAGTACTCTTGCCTGTCTGTGCTATGCGCTTCATAGCTTTGCACAAACTGATTGATCAACACTAAAAAATCAACTACAATGAAAAAATTGAAAATGTTACTCCTTGCATCTGCGTGTATGTTTGCTATATCATCTTGTGGTGATGACCATACTACTGCCGAAGAAGCAGGTGCTGCAATAGATGCAAAAGTAGATAGCGCACAAGCTAGTATGGATGCAGCTGCAGAAAACGCAGAACAGAAAATGGATACTGCTGCACAGAAAGTAGAAACTGCCGCAGATAAAGCTGCTGAAAAAGTAGAAGACGCAGCGCAGAAAACAGGCGAAGCTGTAAAAGATGGCGCAGCAAAAGCAGCAGGCAAAGTAGAAGACGCTGCTAAAAAAGCGAAAGAAGATCTGAAAAAATAATTGCCCCTTTCACAAGAGAACAAACAAGAATGGCGCACTATGTAGTGCGCCATCTTCTTTTATATCCTTATTATACAGAGCTATATTACAGTTGCGTAGCAGTGTAAACTACATCTACAGTATAAGTACCTGCAGGGTATGTAAAACCCGGAGTTGCATTGTACATTACACTGAATGTTTGGTTACCACCGTTGTTTGCGTTAGTTATCAGGTTTGCAGCTGTGTTAGAAAGACCGCTGTAAGCAGAAGCACTGAACGGAGAAGCTATAGCACCACCTGTTGCGTTTGCACTTACTTTCAGTGCCAGAACACCAGATACAGGCATTACAGGAGCAGGAGTTGTTGTACCTGTGTATGAAAAGTTAGCATTGTTAGTTTTTACAGTAACACCGAATTTTTTGTTAGAACGTACTTTCAGTTCTTGTGCACCAGATGCTACACCATTTGCGTAGTCGTTAACTGTGTTGAAAGCCAGGTTAACAGCAGCACCTGTAGCTGTAGTAGATCCTGTAAAAGTCAACTCGATTGCGTTGCTCAGATTCAGGTTAACTGTTTGTGTAGCTGTGGAAGCAACTTGTGCTTTTGCTGCGAAACCAGCGATAGCAAGAACGGCAATTGAAAGTAATTTTTTCATTTTGATTGTTTGTTTGATTTGGTTAAAGATGTTTGTTTTGTTTGTTTGATAATGCAAAGATGCAACGCGAAATGCCCATTTAACGAAAAAACGAGCCTCCTTAACCCTGCCTTAGCAAGCGGTTAACGGACGATTAACATCTACATCTTTCTGAAAATCACAATTAATTGATTTTCAATGATTTAAAACATTTTTAACCACAAATACAAATCGTTAACAAATACCCTGATTTTCACCATTTCACCCCTGAAAACTATAACTGGGTAGCCGTATAGATAACATCTGTTGTGTATGTACCTGCCGGAAATGTGAAGCCTGGTGTTGCCCTGTATACTATGGTAAAGTTCTGATCTCCCCCGTTTACACCATAGTACAGAAAGGTCCAGTCTATGTGGTCTATATAATCGTAGCGGTTGTTTACCCAGCTCCATCCACCGGTATTGTTTTGTGTCATTTTAAAGTACAATACACTACCTACATACATCTGTGGCGCTGGTGATGTTGTGCCTGAATAGGTAAAATAAGCATTGCTTGATTTTACAGACAGGTTGAACATTTTGTTCGACCTCACCCTCATTTGTATCGGTGCACTTTCCAAACCGTTTGCATAGTCATTCACCGTATTGAAAGCAAAATTGACAGCGGCACCGGTTGCACTGTTGTTAGCCACAAAAGTCAGTTCAATGGCATCTGTCAGATTCAGGTTGGTAGTTTGCGTTGCTGTGGATGATGGATTCTGGGCCCTTACAGCCGCCGCAAGCAGTACCAGAACTGCAGTGAACAGTAAGATTTTTTTCATTGTGTGTTTTGTTTGTTTTGAAAAGCCCTTGATTTTGCATTAAAGAAGGGCGCTTTCTACAGCACCCTTCTTTTTATTAAAGCGTAGAGAGAGACTAGATTTGAGTAGCTGTATAAACTACGTCTACTGTGTAAGTACCTGCAGGGTAAGTGAAACCAGGAGTTGCTTCATACATTACGCTGAAAGTTTGGTTACCACCGTTCAAGCCATTGCTTATCAGGTTTGCTGCTGTAGAAGACAATGTGCTGTATGCAGTAGCGCTGAATGGAGTAGCAATAGTACCACCTGTACCGTTAGCACTTACTTTCAGGCCCAGAACGCCAGATACAGGCATTACAGGAGCAGGAGTAGTAGTACCTGTGTAAGAGAAGTTAGGGTTGTTTGTTTTTACTGTAACACCAAATTTTTTGTTAGAACGTACTTTCAGTTGTTGTGCTGCAGATTCTACGCCGTTTGCATAGTCGTTTACAGTGTTGAAAGCAAGGTTTACTGCTGCACCTGTTGCAGAGTTGTTACCGGTGAAAGTCAGTTCGATTGCGTTGCTCAGGTTCAGGTTTACTGTCTGAGTAGCTGTAGATGAAACTTGCGCTTTAGAAGCGAAACCTACGATTGAAAGTGCTGCGATTGCGATTACTTTTTTCATTGTGTTGTTTTGTTTTTTGTTTTTGTTAATTGATGAATTGTTTGTGTTTATTTATTTTTTGCCTGCCTGCCGTCAGGCAGGTTTGTCTTGCTTGTCTACCGTCAGGTAGATTTGGTTTGCGGCCTTACGGGGCTGCTGTGTTTTTTGTTTGTTTTGATAATGCAAACATACATCTGCCAATGCCCCTGTCACATCACTAACATTAGTAGTTATTATCACTATCTGCCTGATTAACAAGCCGTTTACAAATCATTGCACTGCTATAAAAAAGCGCCGCATAGCGACGCTCTTATTTCATTCCCCCACTTATATATTAGATTTGAGTAGCAGTGTATACTACGTCTACAGTGTATGTACCTGCAGGGTATGTAAAGCCGGGAGTTGCTTCATACATTACGCTGAAAGTTTGGTTACCACCGTTCAGGCCATTGCTTATCAGGTTTGCTGCAGTAGAAGACAATGTGCTGTATGCAGTAGCGCTGAATGGAGTAGCAATAGTACCACCTGTACCGTTTGCACTTACTTTCAGGCCCAGCACGCCACTTACAGGCATTACAGGAGCTGGAGTTGTAGAACCTGTGTAAGAGAAGCTTGCGTTGTTTGTTTTTACTGTAACACCGAATTTTTTGTTAGAACGTACTTTCAGTTGTTGTGCTGCAGATTCTACACCGTTTGCATAGTCGTTAACTGTGTTGAAAGCAAGGTTTACTGCTGCACCTGTTGCAGAGCTGTTACCTGTAAAAGTCAGTTCGATTGCGTTGCTCAGGTTCAGGTTTACTGTCTGAGTAGCTGTTGAAGATGTCTGTGCGTTTGCTGCGAAACCAGAGATTGCGAGTGCTGCGATTGCGATTACTTTTTTCATTGTGTTTGTTTTTTGTTTTGTTAATTGATGAATTGTTTGTGTTTATTTTTTGCTTTGCTTGGTTGCTGCCTTACGGGGCTGCTGTGTTTTTTGTTTGTTTGTTTTGATAATGCAAACATACACCCGCAAATACCCCTTTCACATCACTAACTATAGTGGTTTTATCACTATTTACCTGCTTAACAATCAATTCACAATCAATACTTTATCCGGCTGTTTAACACCGCGCAACATAACCATCAAAATCATTCCACAGCATCAAGCCGAGATTACCAGCTAACTGATTCTAATCAAAACCCAGCCAATATATAACCATAAAAAAAGAGCGCCTGAAAAGACGCCCTGTATACATATAGAGGATATAAAAAAACTAGCTGTGCATCATGATGGCATGTTGCATCACAAATACAACACAAACATACTACACCGCCCAGCCGTATGCATCCCTACAATTAGGGATATGCACCATAAACACAAAAAAGGCACCACGAAGGTGCCTTATTACATATTCTGAAGGATAAGAATTAAAGCTGAGTAGCAGTATAAACTACGTCTACTGTGTAAGTACCTGCAGGATAAGCGAAACCAGGTGTAGCATTGTATTGGATGCTGAATGTTTGGTTGCCACCGTTGTTACAGTTTGTCAACAGGTTTTGTGCAGTTGCACCCAGATCAGCATATGCTGTTGCGCTGAATGGAGTAGCAATAGTACCACCTGTTGCGTTTGCAGGAACACGCAGGTCAAGAACACCAGCTACCGGCATTACAGGAGCAGGAGTAGTAGTACCTGTGTATGAGAAGTTTGCGTTGTTAGTTTTTACAGTTACACCAAATTTTTTGTTAGAACGCACTTTCAGTTCTTGGTTTGCAGAGCTAACACCGTTTGCATAGTCGTTAACTGTATTGAAAGCCAGGTTAACAGCAGCACCGGTAGCAGTAGTAGATCCTGTGAAAGTCAATTCGATTGCGTTGCTCAGGTTCAGGTTTACTGTTTGAGTAGCTGTAGAAGCAACTTGTGCTTTTGCTGCGAAACCAGATATTGCCAGAGCAGCGATTGCGATTACTTTTTTCATTTTATTTGTTTGTTTGAATTAAGTGGTTAAAAAATATTTGTTTGTTTTGTTTGTTTGATGATGCAAAGATGGGGGCAAGCGTGCTCCTTTTGCAAATTATCAGGCCTTGTTAACGCCGGTTTAGCAACCGGTTAACGCTTGATTAACAAGCCCTCTCCTCTCTTTTTCACCTTTCAGGCCAATCATAGTGCGGTATCTTTAAAAGAAAGCGCCCGTTTTCCGGGCGCTTTCACCCACTAACCATTACAAAAACCACCTACTATGAAAACGATATTGAATTATTGTTGTGTAGCTGTATAAACTACGTCTACTGTGTAAGTACCAGCTGGGTAAGTGAAGCCCGGAGTTGCATTGTACATTACGCTGAATGTTTGGTTGCCACCGTTCAGGCCATTGCTTATCAGGTTTGCTGCTGTTGCAGACAGGCTAGTGTAGCTGGCAAAAGTACCTGCGATAGTACCACCTGTACCGTTAGCACTTACTTTCAGACCCAATACGCCAGATACAGGCATAGAAGGCGCAGGAGTTGTAGAACCTGTGTAAGAGAAGTTTGCAGCGTTTGCTTTTACTGTTACGTCAAATTTCTTGTTAGAACGTACTTTCAATTCTTGTGCTGCAGAAGCTACACCATTTGCGTAGTCGTTAACTGTGTTGAAAGCCAGGTTAACTGCTGCACCTGTTGCAGTACCGGATCCTGTGAAAGTCAGTTCGATTGCGTTGCTCAGGTTCAGGTTTACTGTCTGAGTAGCTGTTGAAGATGTCTGTGCGTTTGCTGCGAAACCAGAGATTGCCAATGCTGCGATTGCGATTACTTTTTTCATTGTTGTTTTGTTTTTTGTTTTGTTAATTGATGAATTGTTTGTGTTTATTTATTTTTTGCTTGTTTGCTGCCTTACGGGGCTGCTGTGTTTTTTGTTTGTTTGTTTTGATAATGCAAACATACAACCGCAAACACCCCTGCCACATCACTAACACTAGTAGTTTTACTACTAATCTATTGGTTAACAAGTCGTTTACAAATGCTATTGTCGTGTGGCGGTATAGATGATATCTACAGTATAAACACCGGGTGGATAGGCAAAACCCGGCACTGCATGATACACGACGCCTATGTTTTCGGCACTGCAACTTTCGCCGTTTACTATCAGGTTGGCATCGCTGTTCTTAATAGTATGGTAATTGCGAACCGAGAACGGCGCAGCCACAGTACCACAGGTAGTATTCTGCAACACACGTATACTCAGCACACCATCTACAGGCATCGTGGGTTGTGGCATAGATGGACCGTTGTATGTAAAATGCGGAGCCGTAGCCTTGATAGTAATATCAAATTTCTGTTGAGAGCATACACGCAGTTGCTGCGGGTCTGATACTACGCCCTTTTCAAAATCAGTTGTGCTTTTAAATGCAAGATGCACTGCATTATTATTTACCCAAGAAAGCTCTATGGCATTGTGCAAATCCAACTGCACTTGCTGCACCGCATTAGCGCCTGCAGGCTGTGCATCGGCACTGCTATACAGGATTGTAAGAACAAACAACAAAACAAATCTGCGCATAGGCTGTAGGCATTAATTTTTGTTTTGTTTGCAGGTAAAATTAGTCATCTGCACGGCATATATGCAAACAAAAAAGAGCGCACTACACAGTGCGCTCTTTTGTATTATATAAGCTATTGAATTACTGTTGAGTAGCAGTATAAACTACGTCTACTGTGTATGTACCCGCAGGGTATGCAAAGCCCGGAGTTGCATTGTACATTACGCTGAATGTTTGGTTGCCACCGTTCAAACCATTGCTTATCAGGTTGGCGGCAGTTGCAGTCAGGCCGTTGTAAGCTGTTGCGCTGAATGGAGATGCGATAGTACCACCTGTACCGTTAGCGCTTACTTTCAGTGCCAGCACACCAGATACAGGCATTACAGGAGCAGGAGTAGTAGTACCTGTATAAGTAAAATTTGCTGCGTTTGCTTTTACTGTTACGTCAAATTTTTTGTTAGAACGTACTTTCAGTTCCTGTGCTGCAGATGCTACACCATTTGCATAGTCATTAACTGTGTTGAATGCCAGGTTTACAGCAGCACCTGTAGCAGTAGTAGATCCTGTAAAAGTCAACTCGATTGCGTTGCTCAGGTTCAGGTTTACTGTTTGTGTAGCTGTAGATGAAACCTGTGCGTTTGCTGCAAAACCAGAGATTGCCAGTGCTGCGATTGCGATTACTTTTTTCATTGTTGTTTTGTTTTTTTTGTTTTGTTAGATAAATGTTTGTGTTTATTGTTTGTTTTGTTTGCTGCCTTACGGGGCTGCTGTGTTTTGTTGTTGTTTGTTTGTTTTGATAATGCAAACATACTACCGCAAACGCCCCTTCCACATCACTAACATTAGTAGTTATTTATTGCTAACAAATCATTTACAAATTTGCAAATAATAGATCTATATAAAAAAAGAGCACCACGAAAGGCGCTCCTTCATTCACTAGCCCACCACCTACAATATTATAATTGAGTAGCAGTATACACTACGTCTACTGTATATACACCTGCCGGGTAACTAAATCCCGGCGTTGCTTCATATCTCACTTCAAAATTCCTACTACCACCGTTGCTGCAGTTGCTCAGCAAATTTGCAGACGCTGCACCCAAGCTTGCATATGTATTGCTGCTAAATGGAGATGCAATACTACCACCCGTGTTATTGTTTGTTACACGTATTCCCAATACACCCGCCACAGGCATTACAGGAAGGGGGGATGTGGAACCTGTATATCTAAAAGCTGCACTACTGGTATTCACCGTTACACCAAATTTCCTGTTGGAACGCACCATCAATTCCTGCGTTGCACTTTTTACCCCATCGGCATAATCATTTACCGTATTGAAAAACATCACAACCGTAGCGCCTGTTGAAGACCCGCAGGAATATGTTATTTCAATAGCATTGGCAAGCTGAAGATTAGTTGTTTGCGATGCAGAGGAAGAAACCTGCGCCCTTGCGCAAAAACTCACTATCGTGAGTGTTACAATTGCTGTAAACTTTTTCATGTGTTTGTTTTTTTTGTTTTGTTGATACCGATATCGGCCACACAAACCTACACATGCCTGATTGTTAGTTGCATCACTATCATTAGTAGTTTACACAAATACAAAAAGAGCGTCCTTACGGGGACGCTCTTTATATGATGCTATAATTATTAATTCAGATTATTGTTGAGTAGCAGTATATACTACATCTACAGTGTAAGTACCAGCTGGGTAAGTGAAACCAGGAGTTGCATTGTACATTACGCTGAATGTTTGGTTACCACCGTTCAAGCCATTAGCTATCAGGTTTGCAGCTGTTGCAGACAAGCTAGTGTAGCTAGCAAATGTACCTGCGATAGTACCACCTGTACCGTTAGCGCTTACTTTAAGGCCCAGAACACCGGATACAGGCATTACAGGAGCAGGAGTAGTAGAACCAGTATAAGAGAAGCTAGCGTTATTAGTTTTTACTGTTACGTCGAATTTTTTGTTAGAACGTACTTTCAACTCTTGTGCAGATGACTGAACACCGTTTGCGTAGTCGTTAACTGTGTTGAAAGCCAGGTTAACCGCTGCACCTGTTGCTGTTGTAGACCCCGTGAAAGTCAACTCGATTGCGTTGCTCAGGTTCAGGTTTACTGTTTGAGTAGCAGTAGATGCAACTTGTGCTTTTGCTGCGATACCTACGAATGACAGTGCTGCGATTGCGATGATTTTTTTCATTGTTGTTTGTTTTTGTTTGTTACCGTTTAGTTTTAGTTAGTTATTTACTTCGTTGATTGTGATGCAAATATGGGGGCAACAGCAGCCGTTCATCAAATTTCAGCCCGTGGTTAACACGGGATTTGCAATCGGTTAACAAGCAATTAACAACTGAAAATCAATCACTTATAAAACAAAACCCCTGCAAACCGCACTAGTGGCGTGTTGCAAGGGTATAACAAACAATAAATCAACAACTATTATTACTATGCCTGTGTGGCAGTATAGATTATCTCCATTGCATATGTACCGGCAGGATATGTAAAACCCGGTGTAGCCCTGTATTGCACACTGAAGGTGTTGCTACCGCCTGGTGTGGCATTGTTTATCATGGGCTTGCCATTGGTACTTAATGATGTGAAATTGCTGTGGCCCGATGTGATGACGCCACCTGTATTATTATTATACACCTTCAAACGCAGCACAGACAGCGGCATTTTAGGATCTGCACCCGCACCTGCAAAACTGAAACGTGATGCTTGCGCCTTTACACGCACATTAAATTTCTTGTTGGAACGCACCTGCAATTGCTGCTCTGCAGATACAATACCGTTTGCGTAGTCGTTAACGGTTACAAAATTCATTTGTGGATTGGCACCTGTAAGGATGGTAAGCTCTATGGCATTGCTCATATCGAGCTTTACGGCTTGTGTTGCGGCAGAGTTGGCGCTCTGGGCAACAGCCGCTGCCAACATCAGTGGCAGCATTACGGCGGTTAAAAGAATCTTTTTCATTTTTGGCGGTTGTTTGTGTTTGTAAGGCAAAGATGCAACCACCCTGCCCCAACAGCCAAGTAAAACACCCCGCTTAACCGCCCCTTAGCAACCGCTTAACGCACGCTTAACATATTAAAAACCGCTACAGTGGCTCATTTCAGCCACATTGCATTGATACACAGTCGTTTCAGTATGCAGTATTTCTACCCATTAATTGCAGGCATCATATCTGGCTCTAAAATCTGCGATTTTTGATATCAACCACTTATACATTAACAATATTTGCACATTAATAAGAATTGCCCTATATTAGCTATTCTTTTCAACTCCCGGTTAAACATCACTATCGAAAAACGAGTTCCGCCACCATGTAGAGCAGATTTATATTTTACCCCACTCTATTGTAACGCAGATACATTAACACTAAACAGTTAAAGAGATGAGTGCAAGGGAACGCGTTATTGCTATTTTGTGCAGCCCGCTGGGCCGCAAAGACCTGCTGGAAGCAGAACAAACAAACAATGTGATTATCCACCGCAAGATAGAATACAGTCCGCGGGAGGAAGGCAGGGACATGCTGAAGAAATTCCGCTGGATGCCCATGAAGCTGATGTTTATATTCTCCATCGGCGAGGCTATCGTTATCAATACACAAAAAGACTGGGACGAAGTAGGCCGCAGACTGCTGGCTATGTAGTGGCTGTTTTTCTCCTACAATACTTGTCTTACTTTATAAAACGTCTGGATGCTCTGATGATATTGTATATCATATAAGACGACCAGATGCGCATGAATATGTCTATTATGATTGTCCAGTCTTTAGGTAAATCTTCTGTTTTATGTAGTGGATTGATTAAATAGAAGTATTCATAGATAGCTGTATTCAATGCACTCAATGAAGGGTTTGTAAGTGAGATATGTACTGAAGAGAGTTTTACAAGCATTGCTATCAAGAACAATCCCAAATGCCCTAACAATAGCCACCCAAAAGGCTTACCTAAGCTCTGTCCAAAATCACTGGTAACATCACTCAGTTTTATTATAAGATAAGTACCCCAATTTTTCCAGTTTTTTAAATCAAGCGATTTTAAATAAGTTTTCATTTCAAGAATGTGAAACTTCTGCTCATTAATTGTATCACCTTGTTTGCCTAGTGCGTACTTTAATTGTCTAAAGGTTTCTCTTGATGAGTGCTCGTCATTATTTACATCATAAACTGTATTCATTTTAAAATTCCAGTCAACATCAATAAAGGAACAATCGGTAAGGTGGGTACGAACAATCGTAACTGTGTTAAATGATTCAAAATCTACATCATAAAATTCAGCCTTACCTAAATAGGAATCTCGAATTTCAAATTTTGAATGCCCATCCAATGCTTCGAAATTAAAAATTCTAAAATCTTGATAATTTCGAATAGAGTCAATAATACAAGTCAATATTCTGATACAGTCAAATATGTAATCAGATTTCAAATCTGAACCTCTTAATGAGAATTTTGTAATAGACATGTATCCCAATTCAAGCTTACCTTGAAAATAACTGATATTCAATTCGTCAATAATAGCATCCTTTCGACCTTTTATAACCGCAGAAGGTATTTTCGCTAACTGAATAATTATTTTTTTCGTATCGTCTACATAACTTTCAAGTCTATTAACATCAGAATTTCGGATAATCAATGATTGTCCAACAGTTATTTGTAGCTGTAACAAATCTGTTATACTTACCTCATGTATTAAAAAACTATTATCTACAAAACAGTTATTTATTATTACTTGTTTTGCTACACAGCCTTTAAAAATGATACTTTTAAAATAGCAGTTATAAAAGCAAACAACATCGTATTCACCTTCAAAACTTATACCTTTTTCACAAGTGTAGATTTCGCCTGAACGTAATATGCTCTTTTTGCTATCAACTTCTAATTTGACACTGTTATTAATCCTATACTTAGCCTTTTCCGATATAGTAAGTTTATCTACATAACTCATAGTAACGGTATTTTTCGGTGTTTTCTGCCCTCAAATTACAAAATAACTACACCTGTAGCTACCACAAACCATATACACTAATAAATAACACCTATCCCCTCACCCAACAATGCCACCCTCAAAATTGTTAGATTTGCTATCTCCTTTTATGGCAAAGAAAGCAACATCAATCAGCAACGATTTATATACCACAGAAAACCTGCACCGCGATGATGATAGCATCTTCATCAAAGGGGCGCGTATGCACAACCTCAAGAATGTAGATGTGGCCATCCCGCGCAATAAGCTGGTGGTGGTAACGGGTGTCAGCGGCAGCGGCAAGAGCAGCCTTACGATGGATACGCTCTTTGCAGAGGGGCAACGCCGCTATGCGGAAAGCCTCAGCGCCTACGCACGCCAGTTTCTGATGCGCATGGATAAACCCGATGTGGATTATATACGCGGCATTTGCCCTGCCATCGCCATAGAGCAGAAAGTAACTACACGCACACCACGCAGTACCGTGGGCAGCATGACGGAGATATACGATTACCTGCGCCTGCTGTTTGCACGCATCGGCAAAACCTATTCGCCAGTAACAGGCAATGAGGTGAAGAAAGACAGCGTGAGCGATGTGGTAGATTATGTAAGCAAACTGGCACATGGTGCGAAGGTGCAAATCATCGTACCACTTGTAACCCGCTACGGGCGTAGCGTGAACGAGGAGCTGAACATCCTGCTGCAAAAAGGCTTTAGCCGTGTACATGCAAAAGGCGAAGACAAACCGATACGTATAGAAGAAGTACTGAGCGGCGATGTAACACTCCCAAAGAAAGACATCTACCTGCTGATAGACCGTATCGTTACCAAAGATTTTGACGAAGACGATCTGCATCGCCTTGCCGATAGTATCCAGACAGCCTTTTACGAAAGCGAGGGCGAATGTACACTGGAGATTGACGGCAAGAAGATGATGCATTTCAACAATCGTTTTGAGGCCGATGGCATTGTGTTTGAAGAACCATCGCCCAATATGTTTTCGTTCAACAATCCATATGGGGCATGTCCGCAATGCGAGGGCTTCGGGCAGGTGCTGGGTTTGGATGAAGACCTTGTAATACCTGATAAAAGACTGAGTGTATATGAAGGTGCAGTAGCACCGTGGAAGGGCGAGAAAATGAGCGAATGGCAGGCATCCTTTATGCGCAGCGCCGTGAAGTACGATTTCCCCATCCACAAAGCCATTATGGACCTGAGCGAAAGCGAACTGCAATTGCTCTGGGAAGGCAACAGCAAAGTAAATGGCATCCGCGATTTCTTTGGCATGGTAGAGCAGAATCTGTACAAAGTGCAGTACCGCGTTATGCAGGCTCGCTATCGCGGGCGCACGACATGTCCCAGCTGCCGTGGCATGCGCCTGCGCAAAGAAGCTTTCTATGTAAAGATTGCCGACCATCATATAGGCAACCTGATGCTGATGCCTTCTGCAGACCTTGCACAGTGGTTCGATAAACTAAAGCTGAATGACAATGACACACAGATAGCCAAACGCATACTGTTAGAAATCAACCAACGCCTGAAGACGCTGCTGGATGTAGGCCTCGGTTACCTGACGCTGAACCGCCTTGCCAATACGCTGAGTGGTGGTGAGAGCCAGCGCATACAGCTTACCAAATTCCTGGGCAGCAATCTTACAGATTCGCTCTATATTCTGGATGAACCGAGTATAGGCTTGCACAGCCGCGATACTGAGCGATTGATAAACGTACTGAAAAACCTGCGCGACCTCGGCAATACCGTAGTAGTGGTGGAGCACGATGAGATGATGATGCGCGAGGCAGACTATATTATAGATATGGGTCCGCTGGCAAGCCACCTGGGTGGCGAGGTAGTGGCTGCAGGCCCGTACAAAGAACTCATCAAAAACAAGATGAGCCTCACAGGGCAATACCTGAGCGGTGCTATGACGATAGACCCGCCTGCATCTCACCGTCAACCAAAAGGTAGCATACGTCTGGAAGGTTGCCGACAGCACAACCTGAAAGATGTAGATGCAGACTTTCCGCTGAATGTGATGTGTGTGGTCACGGGCGTGAGTGGTAGCGGTAAAACAACACTTGTAAAATCGACACTGTACCCTGCGCTGATGAAGCATTTTGGCGAAGGTGTAGAACGCCCGGGTGCGCATAAGTTCCTTGGCGGAGACCTGAACCGCATAGCGCATGTAGAGATGATAGACCAGAATCCGATTGGTAAATCATCGCGCAGCAACCCTGTTACTTACATCAAAGCTTGGGACGAAGTACGCAAGCTGTTTGCAAAACAACAGCTATCAAAAATGCGCGGCTTTGCAGAGAAGCATTTCTCTTTTAATACAGATGGCGGACGCTGCGATACTTGTAAAGGCGAAGGCGAAGTAGTTGTAGAAATGCAGTTCCTTGCAGATGTACACCTGCTGTGCGAAAGCTGCAAGGGCAAACGCTTTAAAGACGAAGTGCTGGAAGTAACCTACCGCACCAAGAGTGTGTTTGATATACTGGAGATGAGTGTGGATGAAGCCATCGAATTCTTCAAAGACGAAAAGAAAATAGCATCGGCACTGCAACCGCTTAGTGATGTGGGGCTCGGTTATGTAAAGTTGGGACAGAGCAGCGATACCCTGAGTGGTGGCGAGGCGCAGCGTGTGAAACTGGCATCATTCCTCGGCAAGGGTGCGGCAAAGGAAAAAGTACTCTTCATATTCGACGAGCCTACAACGGGCTTGCATTTTCACGATATCAAAAAACTGTTGGGATCATTCAATGCCCTGCTGGACCAAGGACATAGCATCGTGGTGATAGAACACAATACAGATGTTATAAAATGTGCAGACTGGGTACTGGATATGGGCCCTGAAGGCGGCGTAGGCGGCGGCAAACTCCTCTACGCTGGCCCACCCGAAGGCCTGAAGAAAGTAAAAGAAAGCTATACGGGAAAGTATATGTAGTGAGAAGCATAAAACTCATAGTCTATGAATATCAACTTTGAAGCGTTTAAACCATTTCTGGAAGAACACATTGTTGTTGATATTAGCGTAGCGAGCCCGTCATCGGATATAGAAGATGATCTGTTAATATGCGGTGATGATGCAATAGACTTTATCATGGCTTATAGCAAGGAATATAATGTTGATGTTTCAAAATTCATGGCAGCAGATTACATCAGCGCTGAAGGTGGACAATTATTTGGCAGATTATTCGGCAAACTACTTGATAGCGAACCTGCAAGACGTAAAAAACTAACTATCCAAAATCTACTGGATGGTATTCACGCAGGAAAGCTTGATGAAAGTACTATTGAAAAAAAGTAACACATGCACAAAGTAAACCTCTCCAAAAAGCTGGCATTATTTTCAGAATACTGGAGCCCCAAGATTGTGGGCGAACTGAACGGTCAGCATGTAAAGCTTGTCAAGTTTAAAGGGGAGTTTGTGTGGCACAAGCACGATGCAGAGGATGAAATGTTTCTTGTTGTAAAAGGCAGCTTTCGTATGGTATACCGAGACAAAACCATTGTACTGAACGAAGGCGAGTTTCTGATAGTACCCCGCGGCACCGAGCACCGCCCTGTGGCAGACGAAGAGGTAAGTGTGCTGTTGTTTGAACCTGCCACCACCCTGAACACAGGTGATGCAGACAGCAATCTCACGAAACATCAACTCGATTGGATATAACCCAACCAAACTTCCACCTGCATTGTTATCCGTAGCATGAAACCGATAAAAGGCAAGCAAATACTGGAACAGCTCGGGCAGCACAAAGGCAGCTATTACTATATAGATGTAGCTGCCACTGTTGTAGAAAAAATGCCAAAGCAAAAAGCCACACGCCTTGTATGCAATATAGATGGCAAGCTATCCTACAGTTGCGGACTGAACCACAAAGGTGATGGTAATTTCTTCATCATCATTTCGGGCAAAAATCTGAAAACACTGGGCAAGAAAACAGGCGATATCATTACCTATACACTAACGGAAGACCCCAACCCGCTGGGCGTAGCCATGCCAGAAGTGCTGGAAACCCTGCTTGCACAAGACGATGATTGCAGAAAGATATTTGACAGCTATACAGACGGCAAAAAACGCAGCCTCATCCATATAGTAAACGGAGTTAAAGACATCGACAAAAAAGTGCAGACTGCCCTCAACTTCTTATCGGGCAAGATAGTACCGGGCAGAAGAAAGGAATAAGTGGTACATCAACCACCATAACATAACAAAGCCTTGCTCGTATTGAGCAAGGCTTTTACAATCTTCAAACTGCTATCTAAAAAATATACTGCACCGATATAGTAGCTCTTGTGGTTAGCTGTGCGTAGTTATATGTTCCTGTAGTTTCTGTTTTGCTAGCATCTATCAGCATTCCATTTGCATATTTTTTTTCGGTGTTTGTAGTAGTACCGGATGTACGGGTGTTTACAAAACCAATACCCAATTCTGCACCTGCATATATCTTTTTGTACACTTTTCTATATATGGCCGGCTGAACAAACAAACCGGTTGTCAATTGTTTGGGTATGGTTTCTTCCCTTACAGTAGTTTGCGTGGTATTCTGGCTGTTGTCTTTTGTACTGCTTTCAGATGTGTATTTGTTTTTAGTAACCAGTTCTATCGGTACTACCAACCCTATGTTGCCAATGTAGTTTTTAAACTTAAAGCTCTCATACACATGCAAACCAATATAGTAAGATGCAAACGCTCTTTTTGAATTATCTGCATAAGTAGTTTGTGATGTATAAGTGACGGTGCCGTCGCCTTTATCAATCCTTGTACCGATGCCAAACTCTGCACCAACACCTACTTTGTTCTTAAATGTGTGCGCAAAGCCTACTGAAGGCCCAAAACCTGCCTGAATGCCTTTGCCGGTAGATTTTGCAGTGGCATTTTCCGCTTTTGAATCAGATGCTGATCTGTAAAAATTGTTTACTCTGAAAGTGATGCGACTATCTTGCGCAAATGATTGTAGTGAAAAGCCCACCAAGGCCAGCATAAGGGTTGCAGTTTTATTCATAAAAAAGGTTGAAAGGTTAAGAAAATATTAAGCTAACTAACGCAAAAAGAACCGCAACTCATATACCCCCTATTGCAGATTAACGTTTTTCTAACTATCGCCTCAACCTGACATTAAACACATATTAAATTAGCCAATACACATTTTATTGGTAAAAAGATATATAGTATATTGCAGCCAAGAAGCGGGTCTGCCCCACCTGCAGGATTTTTTTTACGAAACCCTCCATGTTGCATGTTTTGGTCGAGAGAGATAAATGATCGAGACTATCATTTACAAAACAAACAACATCTATTATGACTGCTATATTAAACGACACTCCGATTGTGCACAATGAAGCTGCACAAAGATTTGAAATGCATATTGACGGTCATACTCCGTTTATGGAATACAGCCGTACGGGCGATATGCTTATCATTGCACATACAGAAGTACCACCTGCGCTGGAAGGCAGAGGCATTGGTAAAATGCTGGCCGAAAAAGTATTTGCTTATGTAGAAGAACAGGGCTGGAAAATTATTCCCCTTTGTCCGTTTGCAAGCTCATACATCAAGCGCCACCCCGAGTGGGACAGGATAGTACACCACGTGCTGTAGGAAGACAGGCATCACATATCACTCTACGGCATCGCCGCTATTAATCGTTTGGTATAATCATTATGTGGTTGTTGCAATACTTGTGTAGCATCGCCGGCTTCTACAATATAGCCTGCCTGCATCACCATTACCCGATGGCTGATGTAGTGCACCACATTCAGGTCGTGAGAGATAAACAGGTAAGTAAGATTGAATTCTCTTTGCAGGTCTTTCAGCAGGTTCAGTATCTGCGCCTGCACGCTTACGTCCAGTGCCGATACACTTTCATCGCATATCATCAACTGCGGGCGCAATGCCAATGTACGCGCTATACCTATACGCTGCCGCTGCCCGCCGCTGAACTGGTGCGCGTATCGCTTCATGCTATCGGCAGGTAACTGCACCAGGTCCAGTAAACGTTGTGCTTCTTTCTGCAGTTCGCTGCGCGGTACTATGTTGTGTGTACGCATAGGTTCCATCAGCATATCGCCCACCGTCATGCGCGGGTTCAGCGATGCATACGGGTCTTGAAACACCATTTGTATCTGCCTGCGTATGCGTGTCCAGTCTTTTGTATGCAGCCTGGCAATGTCTTCACCATTAAATAGTATCTGCCCTTCGTGTACAGGCAACAAACCCATCAGGCTGCGGCTGACGGTGCTCTTTCCGCAACCACTCTCGCCAACAAGCCCCAGCACTTCGCCGCGCTTCAGTTCAAAACTCACATTATCTACCGCTTTGAAATAATCTACAGGCCTGCCCAGCCAGTCTTTATTTTCGGTAAACCATACACGCAGGTTATTCACCTCCAATATTATATCACCAATCGGCGCATCTGTTTGTTGTGTAGCCGCAGGCATTTTCCCATTCAGGAAATCTGCTACTATCGGCAGGCGCTTACCTTTGTTGGCAGCATTGGGTTTACATGCCAGCAATGCCTTTGTGTATACGTGTTGCGGATTGCGCAGCACATCTGCAGCCTTTCCATATTCCATCACCTCGCCCTGATACATCACGAGCACCTCATCTGCTATCTGCGATGCCAGTGCAAGGTCGTGCGTTATGAATATCATAGCCGTTTGATGCTCCTGTTGCAGGGTGCGCATCAGCGCTATCACTTCCTGCTGCACGGTAACATCCAGTGCTGTAGTAGGCTCATCGGCTATCAGCATTACAGGCTTGTTGCACATAGCCATGGCAATCATCACCCGTTGCTTTTGCCCACCAGATAACTGGTGCGGATAACGGTCGTAGAGCTTTTCAGGATTGGGCAATTGCACTTTGCGTAGCCATTCTATAGCCTGTTGTTTGGCGGTTTGCTTATCTACCTGCTGATGCGTAAGTATTACCTCTGCCAGTTGCCTGCCTATCTTCATCACAGGGTTCAGCGAGCTCATCGGCTCCTGAAACACCATGCCCATTTCCTTGCCACGCAACTGCTGCCATTGTGTATTATCAACAGCGTGCAGATTATAAGTCTGATTGTTCGTGTTCAATTGCAGGCTGCCGCTTATAGCAGCCCCCTTTGGTAGCAAGCCCATCAGCGATAACGCCGTCAGCGATTTGCCACTGCCACTCTCGCCCACAATAGCCAGTGTCTTGCCCTCTGCCACTGCAAACGATATACCCTTCACGGCAACAAAATCGCCGAAAGAGATGCGGAGGTTGGTGGCATTGAGGATAATATTGTGACCAAGTGTCATGTTAGTTTAAAGATACAGCCAAATAACACTGAAACTAAATTTTTCAACTTAGTTTTAAACAGATGCTAAAACTACCATATACAATCCTATTTTGCATCTTGCTTGTATTATCTACTTTAAAAACACAGGCAGGACTGTTTGATGTATTCTTCTTTCAACTGAATACTATTGCATATAAACAAAGTGCAAATGCACCGCCATTTAGCCGTTACTACTACGAGTACTATGCAAAAGATAAAATTAAAACGATATCGGGAATACGAAAAACAGAACAATATTCTCGCTCCCCCACAAATAACAGATCAGAAAAGAGCATTGGACAAGTGAAGACTGATTCCTTTGCTGTAAGCTTCAATAAAAAAGGTTTTATAAAAAAATACCTAAAGAGATTTCCCATTACCGAACCCTTCCACAATCATTATGATGAACCTGACTCTATTATATTTGATTTTGAATATAAGCTAACGAAAAAACGGGCTATTGTTTATGAAACAATTAATTCTTACAAAGAACAAACCATCTCGGCAAAATCACAAATAATTGCATATTACAATAAAGACAGAATTTGTGACAGCTTCACAATTATCAATGAAAAATCAGAACCTGAGTATAGGCGGGGAACTGAGATAGTCAAATATTTATTTGTATATAATCAGGCGCGCACTCAATCATATACTATCAAGTGCCAAAACAACAAGACAGACACAATAGAGCACAATCAATATAGCGAAGACAATACTGTTATGAAAGAATTCCCTATAACGGGAACTTGGTGTAAACGGTCGAATACAATTTCTATTCGAAACCTATTATCAAAAGACTCTACTGAATCAAGCAAAGAACATTATAATATTTATTTAGGCTGTCCAATTAACACTCTGTGCAATGACACCGAACACAGATGTATATATATCAGCAGCGGTCTCCGACAAAAAGCATTTGATACTGAGTACTCAAGATTTAACGACATCGAAGTGTGTATTGGAAGCGGTATAAAACAAACAATATTTAAAAATTCTATTTCACAAAAGGGAGAGCATTGGTCGAACTGGTTTAGTCAAACAACAGAAATCAAATACCAAGACAAAGAGCTTTTTGTCGAATGTAACGGAACTGATAACAAGGAAATATACGACATAACTATTTCACACTACTGATGAAGCCCTTAACACACAAATGTATATATACTAAGTTCAAGCAATACATCAACAAGTATCTTAATAATATTATTACCTCCTCCAAATACTGCAAGCATTTAACGGTATGCCCGTTGTTGTTTAGTTCCCCCCATTTCTAATATACCAGTAGAACTAAATCTACAGACTGCCTGAAATAATTCTACAAACAGCCGCAGCAGGGCATTTCATTACAACAACTCCTCGACTCTTCTTGTAGACTTAATTGAATAATATTTTCCTCATACGTATAATGTGGGGAGAATGTTGAAAAACAATTTTTTGTAGAATTAATACTTTTTTGACGCTTAATTTTTGCCGATACATTTGCCGCAAATTCAACTTATGCTTATGAAATCGACAAAACAATTCCTACAAAAAACCCTCGTAGCATCGTGCCTGGCACTTTCCCTGTGCGGCGCTGCTACAGAAGGCGCATCGGCTGCCGTTGCCGGTGTAAATTTTGATGGCACTAACTTTATCAACGCAGGCACCATCGTAGCAGGCGGCAGCTCTTACACCAAAGAGGCATGGATAAAGCCTAATGCAAGCACTACTCACAACATCATCAGCGGTGGCGACGATCCGTTTTGGCTATATGGCGGCCACCTGCGTGCAGCACACCATTGGTCGCAAGGCTTGCCTACGGATGTAATAGATACAGCTACAATACCACTGGGCGTATGGACACACGTTGCTGTAACGTATGATGCGCCTACAGGTGTTATTAAACTGTATCGCAATGGCCAGCTGACTATGCAGAGCAATACCATCTCTACCTACGAAACTTCTTACCAACAGGTAGGCGCCTTTAACGATGGCAACCGTTTTGATGGTGACATGGACGAAATCCGTATGTGGGACCGCGCCCTATGCCAGCCGGAACTGAGCCTGCACATGAGCACAGAGCTGCTGGGCACAGAAAGCGGGCTGATGCTGTATTACAAATTCAACGAAGGCACACCTTTCAGCGACAACAGCGCTATCACAACCGTTGCAGATGCTTCGGGACGCAATAATAATGGTACATTGGTAAGCTTCACACTGTCCGGCACTTTAGGCAATTTTGTAAACGGCCGCACTGCGGGTACTTATACAGGCTTTGTTCCTCCGGTTGTATTTATTACAAAAACCATCAACAATAATGTTGTAACACTTACTGCCAACAGCGCCAGTGCATACCAATGGCTGCTGAGCGGTGCAGAGATAGCAGGCGCTACAAACCAGGCATACAATGCACTGCCGGGTGTATACACAGTTCGCATCACGGCTGCTAACGGCTGTACAAACGTATCTGCACCTACTACGGTAACACCAAGCGATACAGCAGTACAGATATTGGCTAAAATAAAAGTGACGCCTAACCCTACAGTACAGGGACAGGATTCATTCACCATCTACCTGGGTTACAGTACTACAAAAATATCTATATCTGCACGCGGCATGGGCGGCGTAGAGCCTTATACCTATTCATGGTCTAACGGCAAAACAGGTAGCCTGATATCTGTTAGTCCTACCACAACTACTACCTACAGTGTGGTGATTACAGATGCACTGGGACGCAGCACTACAAAAGATGTTACTATCTATGTAAAAGATATCAGGTGCACAGCTAAAAAAGTACTGGTATGCCATAAAGAAACAAGCTGCGGCGGTGGCGTTACTTACAACACACTGTGCATATCTGTAAACGCAGTACCTGCTCACCTGTGTCATGGCGATAAACTGGGCACTTGCAATACATCAAGAGAAGAAAGCAACCTGGCAACTATACAGGAAGAAGTAGAGCCTGTTGTATATCCTAACCCTACAAAAGGCTTGTTTACGATATCACTGCCATATGCAGCGGCTACACAAATAGTTGTGGTTGATATGGCCGGCAAAGTAGTAACATCTGTATCTGACAGCGGCGAGAGCAAGCAAGTGCAGATAGACCTGAGCAACGCACCTGCAGGTATGTACTACATCAACATGAAAAACGGTGAAAATGCTTATCAGCAAAAACTTGTTAAAGAATAAATACCCCTTCATTACCCCCGTTGCATGAAAGTAAAAAGCACAGCAGCCACTCATACTGAGTGGCTGCTATTGTTATGTATCCATCTTAAAATTGCAAGTGCTTAACGGTATGCCCGTTATTAATGAGTTGCTTCAGCGATTCTATACCTATTATCAGGTGTTCATTTACGTATTTTTTGGTAACGCGTGTATCGCTGGCTGCGGTCTTTACGCCTTCTGGTATCATGGGCTGGTCTGATACCAGCAGCAATGCACCCGTAGGTATTTTGTTATAAAAGCCGACAGAAAATATCGTCGCTGTTTCCATATCTATAGCCATAGCGCGTACGCGGCGCAGGTATTCTTTAAACTCCTCATCGTGCTCCCATACACGGCGGTTGGTAGTATATACAGTGCCCGTCCAGTAGTCGCGGGCATGGTCGCGTATGGTAGTAGATATTGCTTTCTGCAATGCAAACGCAGGCATGGCAGGTACTTCGGGCGGAAAATAATCATTGCTTGTACCCTCGCCGCGTATGGCAGCTATGGGCAGTATCAAATCGCCCACTTTGTTTTTCTTCTTCAGCCCGCCGCATTTACCCAGAAACAAAACAGCTTTGGGTTTGATGGCACTCAGTAAATCCATCATGGTAGCAGCAGTAGCGCTACCCATACCAAAGTTGATAATGGTAATACCATTGGCAGTGGCGCAAGGCATGGGTTTATCAGCACCTATCACTTTTACTTTATGCATCTCTGCAAAACGCTCTACATAGTTGGTAAAATTGCAAAGCAAGATGTACTCTCCAAAATCTTTCAGCGTCATGCCCGTATAGCGGGGCAGCCAGTTCTTTACAATCTCTTCTTTCGTCTTCATCTTACTTAAAGTTACGAAATGTCTGCCGCATTGGCACTGCACGCATAAATCAATATCTTGCACGCATGGTTTCGCTCCGTGATTTCATACTTGGTATATCGCCCTTATCCGAATCTGCATGGCAGGACATCAATGCTTTATTCCTGCCAAAGCAACTTCGCAAAGGCGACTATTTCATTACCGAAGGAAAGACCGCTACACAGATAGGTTTCATCAGCAGTGGTATAGTACGCGCATTTGCAAAGGGTAAAAACGGACAGGAGTACAATAAACATTTATTTACCGCACCATCATTTATTGGCGGCTATGCATCGTTAATCACAGGCAACATCAACAAAATAAATCAGGAAGCACTGACAGACTGCGAGCTACTGGTAGCAGACTACAACAAACTGACTGGCCTATACGACAAGCATCCCGATTTTGAACGTGTGGCACGCAAACTTGCAGAGTTGTTTTTTGCAGCTAAAGAACAACGTGAAATAGAACTGGTAATGCTGAGTGCAGAAGAACGATACCTGCTCTTCAGAGAACGTATGCCGGGGCTGGAGTTTGAGATACCACTCTACCACATTGCATCCTATCTGGGTGTATCGGCAGTGCAACTAAGCCGCATCAGGAAAAGCCTAGCACGATAGCTAATCTTTACATAGGTTAATTTTCTTCGCTGTATCACAAAATAGCTTTGCATTGTAAACAATAAACAATGCAAGACAGGCATACGTACTTTATACTACTCAACGCAACCAAACATTGGCTGCGCCTTTCGCGCGATGAGCGTGGCAGTTATTTCGAAAAAATCATAACGCCGATTTCTCAGCGCTTTGCAGACACACTATCGTTCCGCTTTTTTGATGCTGAATATTTCAATGCCAATGTATCAGATGTATTGATGCTGGAAACAACCAGTACACAAGACTATATGCTGTTCATAGAATACCTGCGCGATACAGAGATATATACTGTGCCGTATTTCGAGATAATAAATATTATACCTGCAAAAGAAAATGCCTACAAAGAGCTGGAAGGCATGATGAAATAATATGAAACAGCTACTGATAATATTCATGATAACGATGAGCGTTGCTACTGCACAAACAAAGAAGGTACTATTTGTAATGAGTGCTGCAAAAGAGCTGCCACTAAAAAATGGCAAAACATACACACAAACAGGTGTATTCCTTAGTGAGTTCTACCTCGCGTACAAGTCCATTGCAGATGCGGGCTACAGCATAGAAATTGCCACACCACAAGGTATAGCATCATCTATAGACAATGAAAGCTATAAAGCCAAATACTGGAAGGGGCAGGAAGCGCTTATCAGCGAGGCAAAAACCTTTGTTACAACCAACCAGAATTTTCTGCATCCGCACACACTGGAATATGCCCTGCAACATACCAATGAATATGCAGGCATGGTAATACCCGGCGGACAAGGATTGATGGTAGATTTGATTCACGACAAAACCATCTTACGAATAATCAGCAAAATGGCGGAAGACAAAAAAGCGGTGGGGTTGATATGCCACGCGCCCGCATTGCTGACATCTTTCACAAAAACAGATAATCCTTTTAGCGGATACACAGTCAACTGCATTACCGGGTTTGAAGAATTCTACATAGAAAGCTTTGTAATGAAAGGCAAGCCCTACAAACGCAAAATAGCACGCTCATTAAAAGCATTAGGATTCAGCTATAAAAAAGGAGGGCCGGGCAGTAGCTTTGCCGTTAAAGACAGGCAGCTTGTTACCAGTCAAAACCCCTACTCCAACAACAAATTCAACACGCTGTACCTGCAGGCATTGGAAGAATATGCGAACAAACCCTAATCACTTCTTCATCCTGTATATCTGCTGCGCCACAATCGATACCATCGCTATCACGTACACTAAGCCCAAGCTGCCATCGTGCACAAAATCGCTGATGGCATAGCCCATGATAAATGCATTGATTAATGACCAAATAACTACAGGCTTGCGGAGTGGATTATCTTCTGTTGCCATAGCGGGGAGATTTACTATAAAATTACCGAATGTTTGTTGTAATTTATGTATCAAACCGACTTACCTATGCGCTTATTACTTGTACTACTAATACTATTTTGCAATACCAATCTGCAAGCGCAGGACTATTTCAAATACCACGAAGGTATCATCAAAGCTGAAGAGCAGATTTTTGTAAAGCAGCAGTATGACGATGGGATGAAAACCTATGCCGATATCTTTAAGAAATATGATTTTGTTTTTGCACACGATTGTGTAATGGCTATGCAGATAGCCCTCTTTCGCAACAACGAAAAACTGTTTTTACAATTCACTACCAAAGCCATGCAAAACGGGCTAAGCCTGATACATTTAAATAACCGTACGATGGCATATTTTCAAAAACACCCTATCTACAACCAATACAAAGACAGCATTGCAAGTATCTACAGGCTCAACAGGCCACACTACCTGAAACGTATAGACACCATAGCATTGGGTAAAATGACGCAGTTATACTGCAACGACCAATTGGAGAAAAATCCCCTCCCCAACGAGAGTTTTACCATATCCGAAAAACGTTATAAACCGCAAATTGCTGAAACAGCAGCAAAACTAAAGGCACTGATTGCTGAAAGAGGCTACCCGTCTGACAGATTGATTGGCATAGACGACCAAAACCTGCTTCGCGAATTGGGCACCACACGCATGACACCTTTGGAGTATTACAAAAAGTACAAAGGCGATCCATGTTGTAATATCAGAGAGAGCCAGTTTGAGTTTGATGAGCACACTTTATCGTCCGGCATGATAATGCCCGTCATCATTCACTACGGGCACATGATAAAAGGACAAGACAGATTACAATGTGTTATTTACAGTGATAGCTTCTACCTGCAACAAATAAAGAATGGATACATGCACCCAAAAGACGTTGCCTTTCTCTACGACTGGAGCATGAACAACGGAGGCTCAAGTACAGGAACTCCTAATCTTGAAAAAGGTGAAAAATTCTTTGAGATTGGCATACGGCCACAGAACACACAAAGGCAGGTAAACATAACAGACGAAACCATCAACAAACTCCGAAAAGCATTTCATATAGCGCCAATAGAACATGACCGTATGAAATTGGAATTCGTGAGAAAAAACGGTATGTATATTGGTTTCGGATGGTGGACTTGCAGGTCTTAACCTATCTTTACACCCGCATGCAAAACAAAGCACAGATAGCACTACAAAAATTCATGGCGCAGTTTGGTGAGCTGACTGCTGAAGAGCAGCAACAGATTGCCGATAACCTGATTGTGGAAGCCTACCCTAAAGGCAAACTATTGGTAAAGGCGGGCGATGTATGCCGCTATTGCTATTTTGTACTGGAAGGCTGCCTGCGCCAATACAAGCTTGCAGATGATACTGAAGTAACCATACAGTTTTATACAGAGCGCGAGGCTGCGGTAGATTTTAACAGCTATGTGAATCAGGTAAAATCTGAAAGCTATCTGGCATGCCTGGAAGATACCATTGTAATAGAAGGCAATCTGGAACAGGAAACGGATATGTATGAACGCTTCCCCAAACTACAACAGATAACACGCGCTATGATGGAGCAGGACTTTGGCAAAATGCAGGAGCAATTTTCGCGCTTCATAGCCAGCAACGCCGAGGAGCGCTATGTATATCTGCTCAACAATCGCCCCGACCTGCTGCAACGCGTACCCTTACAATACCTTGCCAGCTACATCGGCGTCACCCCCGAATCGCTGAGCCGCATACGCAAGCGCATACAGAGCAGGTAGTTTATTTGCCGCCCTTCCATACCAGCCACACGGCAAGTACCAGTTCGCCCAATGCCATCGGCAGGCTCAGTATAGCCTCAACGGTTGCTTTGTACAGCATGTAGTCTACCCATGTTTGCTGTAATATGTTAGTACCCAGATATGCCATACCTGCAAAGAAGGCAAGCCCGCTTATCAGCTTAGGTATAGCGGCTGTGCGACAAGCCAATGTACCTATCAACAACAGATGCACACCAAACACTATCAACCCCTGCGACCATACATCCAGAAAGCAATCTATATAGCGCATCACCGCATGGGCATCTGCACCCTGCATAGTTGCCATTTCCTGCGCGTAATACAATTGCAGTATAGCCACTGCCAGCCATACACAGTACACCACACGCAGCCATGCAGATAGCTGCGCAAGCACAGGGTTTGTTCGCAAAAAGAATTTGTACAGCGCCCATGCCACCACCACATCCAGCAGCAGCATAATGCTGTAGGTAATCATTACCAATGGCAGCATGGAGGTTTGTTGCAGTATGTTGCTGAAAGTAGCAGTGCTATCACCTTTTACATAGATAGCACCAAAAGCATAGCCATAACCTATACCCGCCACAATAGCCATCAGTATCAGCGACCAGCCTGCCAGTTTTGCCATCTGCCTGCGGTTGGTAGTATATTCGTTCATTTGCATCATCATTTTTTTGATGCTGCAAAACTACCTACCTGAACAGGTTCAATTTTTTGACGTTGGGTAAGTAACGCTTAGTTCGAAACTCTTTTACCCTTGAAGTAATAATTTGTGTAATATTGCTTGGGAGGATATTGATTATTACCACCTGTATGTTTCCTGATTGTAAATAAACTATCTGTTGAAGGATAGTACACAATGGCATACTCACTGTTATAATATCTGCCCCAATCATGGGTGGTAGATTGCATATTATGCCCGGCATATTTTAATAATGTTCCCGAACCATACCCATCGCTTACAAATATTTGATCATCATCTTTTTTCTCAATAGTTATCACAACTTCTTTTACACTATTGTAAGCCGTATCTAAGAATACTTTCATGCTATCACCCCAGTGTGTTTGTTCATGATAAGATTCCATCTGTCCGCGAAAAGTGCCGGCTACCTGTTTTGTTTGTTTTTTTATCTGGTGCTTTTTGCAGGAAGTAAAAGCCAGTGGCAGCAGCAGTATAGGGATGAGTATTTTTTTCAACTTGGTTTATTTTAGGTCAATCAACTTATTAACAAAAAACATGCCAAGTTTCATTTTCTCTTTCTACTTTTGAAGCCATCAAGATGATACCCGCAGATTTTTCAGGCATAGCACTACAGCTACGCAGGCACGAAGGCAAAACACAGGTGTACGACCCCATCCGCCGCAAGTGGATAATACTGACACCCGAAGAGCATGTGCGCCAGTACCTGTTGCAATACCTGATGCAGCAACTGCACTATCCACCATCGCTGATAGCAGTTGAAAAACAACTGACACTCGGCACCCTCACCAAGCGCTTTGATATAGTAGTATATAACCGCGAACACAAACCGTGGCTGCTGGCAGAGTGCAAAGCACCAGAGGTGATGATAACCGAAGCCACACTCAATCAGCTATTGCAATACCACAACACCCTGCAATGCCGCTATTGGTTGCTGTGCAACGGGCATCAGGTGTACTGTGCAGATGCGGGCAATATTGCCGCTATAAAATGGTTAGAAGCCCTGCCTGCCTATGATGGCTGAGTAGCGGGTACTGTTCATTGTTTCCATCGCTTTGCGTATCACGGCATCGTCCCATGTGGTAATGGAATAATAACCGTTGCTGCGGAATAGTATGCGTGCCAACTGTGCCTTCAGCTGCAGGCGGAAGTAAGAAAGATTTGTCTGGTTGCGCAGCACACGCTCTACCGCACGGCGGAAGGTAGGATCCTGCATCTTCAGGAAGCCTGCTACCAGCTCATCGCCGCTATACTTGGTACTGAAGTCTGTAATGGTTTTGTATTGCAGCAATTGCGCGCGGTTGTGCATGTAGTAGTTCCACACGGTGCGGCGCGCATCTTCGCTATACAGCATATTGGTAAGCCCCGGGGTAAGCCTTGCCGTATCAAAGGGTACAAACACATCGGGCTTTATGCCACCACCACCATACACCACACGTTTGTTGGCAGTATAGTAGCGTGCGGTATCATCTGTTATGATGCTGTCGTTGCCTTTCAGCACATCATTTTCAAAACGCTTGATGAAGTCTTCATCATATGCATCGCGCCCGTTTTTGTAAGAGCGTTGTATGCAGCGTCCCGATGGTATATAGTATTTAGCAACCGTCAGGCGCAGTGCTGCCCCGTCATCCAGATCGTACTGTTCCTGTACAAGACCTTTGCCATAAGAACGGCGGCCTACTATGATGCCCCTGTCGTAGTCTTGCACAGCACCCGAAAGTATCTCGCTGGCCGATGCCGAGCCTTCATCTATCAGTATGGCAATCTTACCTTTTTCAAAACCCTGCAAGCCTTCTGTTTTATAGTCTATACGCTTGCTGTGTGTGCCTTTGGTATATACTATCAGCTTGTCGCCTTCCAGCAGTTCGTCGGCTATGCGTTGTGCAGCTTCCAGATAACCGCCGGGGTTCTGGCGCAGGTCTATCACCAATTGCTCCATACCGTTGGCTTTCAGCCCCTTCAATGCGCGTGCAAATTCATCGTAAGTAGTAGCACTGAATCGGTTGATTTTGATATAGCCTGTTTTGCTATCCAGCATTATGTTGGCATCTACACTTACCACAGGTATTTCGCCACGGGCAATGGTCAGTTGTTTCATGGCATTGCTTACAGGGTCTTTCAGCGTTACGCTTACCTTACTGTTCAGCCTGCCCTTCAGCATTTTTATCACATTGTCACTTGGTATCTGCCTGCCTGCTATTACGCTGTCGCCTACTTTTATAATCTTATCGCCTGTTATCACACCTGCTTTGTCTGCGGGGCCACCGGGCACCACAGCCGTTACGTTCATCGTATCGTCAAAAATGAAAAACTCTACACCAATACCATAAAAACTACCCTCCAGGTCTTCGTTCACTTCTTCCAGCTCGTCTGCAGGTATGTAAGATGTGTGGGGATCCAGATCGCTCAGTATGCCCTCTATGGCACCTTTATACAGCTCATCGGTCTTTACAGAATCAACATATTTTTCGTTGATGAGGTCTATTATCTGTTCCAGCCTGTCGTTTCGTTGCATCACGGCCTGTATATCGCGCTTGCCACGCAGTGTATCGCGCAGATTGAAGCCCAGCGCCATACCGCCTACCATTACTACCGAAAAAAACAGGGGTGTCCAAACCTTAAACCCACCCGATTGCTTGCCGTCCATTTATAAAAAGATGGGCAAAGTTAGGCGCATTTAACGATTAAATAATAAACTTATTTGATGGTTATATTCAATTAACAAAACACTATTAGGAAAATGCTCTTTCATACTGCATTTTTGTACTCAAATATCCCGTTATGGCATCCATACTACTGGTAGAAAGTGGCTCGACAAAGACAGACTGGTGCCTGCTGGCAAAAGGCAAGAAGCCTGTACACTTCAGCACAGGTGGCATCAACCCCCATTTGCAAAGCAGGGATGCCATATTGCAACTGCTGGAAACGGAACTGGCGTGGAACCCTAAAAAACACCATGCAGATGCCATAGCCTACTACGGCGCTGGTGCGGGCAGTGCTGCCAAGCAAAAAGAAATGGCGGCTATCCTCAAAAAACACTTCGGCATAAAGGATATAGAAGTAAACGGCGATATGATGGCTGCTGCGCGTGCCCTGTGCGGCGACAAAAAAGGTATGGTAAGCATACTGGGTACAGGCAGCAATTGCTGCTACTACAACGGTAAAAAGATAGCCGAGCAGAAACCATCACTGGGCTTTATAGCGGGCGATGAAGGCAGCGGCAACTATATGGGCAGGCGTGTATTGCAATACTATGCCTACAATACGTTTGATGCAGAACTGAAACTGGCCTTCGAACAATTGTTTGGCAACGATGTGCAGGGTCTGATAAACAGGCTATATAGCGAACCATTCCCCAACCGCTACCTGGCAGGCTTTGTGCAATTGCTGGTAAATACCCGTGGGCACTACATGACAGAAAACATCATTGAAGACTGCATCAACGATTTCTTTCATCATCATATACTGAAGTATCGCAACAGTTGGAAACTGCCGCTGTATTTTACAGGCAGTGTATCACATCTTTTCAGCGATGTAATAGAAAGCCTCTGCAACCAATACGAACTGGAACTGGGCACGATTGCCAAAAGCCCGATGGATGGGCTGATTGCTTATCATAAGAAGCAGTTGTAAGAACAAAAGCCTTTCTTACACTTTTATTACACAACCCACTAAGGGTGGCTATATGTTTTGTCGTCTTTCTTGTATAAAACCATTTTTATGAGAAAGACATTACTCCTCACCACCATTGCTGCTGCATTGGCAGGCAGCGCATCTGCGCAAATCAAATATCACGACATCAACCCCGATACTACCATCAGCACATGGGATATGATAACCATTGCCCCCATTGTAAAACTACCCGGCTATGGCACCAGCAATGCTATAGATATATGGTGGCACCCCGTGCCGGAGGTTGTGGTGAACGGATGGAATGATTGTGAAGTATTGTATGATGCTGCGGGCACCTACCCTGCCATGCTGAAGGCAGGCGACAGCATATCTGCGAGCGGCACATGGAAGAAGCCCGCTTACGACCCGCTGAATAAAGCAGGTGTGGGCAACTGGACAACAAATGCTACCGACAAGTATCTGGGCATACGCGCCAAAAACAATGGTGTGTGGAACTACGCATGGCTAAAGATGACAGTAGCTAACGCAGCGGCATCATTTACCGTAAAGGAATATGCTGCAGAAACATCGGGCAAGAAGATAAATGCAGGTGTAAAGACAAGCACTACCATAGCATACACACCACAAGAGTACAAACTGAATATAGTATCTACCGAGGGCGCTATTGATATTGCAGGATTGGAAGGCACCAATAACATCACCCTTACAGACATTGGCGGGCGTGTTGTTTACAACACGATTGCTACAGCAGGCAAGCACAGCATCAGCACACAACAGCTTACCAAAGCAGTATACATATTACGCATCAGCAATGGCGAAAAGCACAAGGCCACTAAGGTGCAACTTTGATTTCTTCTTAATACAATAAAAACGGCATTGTGTCTACAATGCCGTTTTACCCCCTCCGTATCGTTATTTATTTTGCCCGTTATTACGATACACACTCATCCTCAAACTTTGCCCGTTTTAGCTATTTATTTTACAAAATGTAAAGTTTCTGTTCCGTTCTTGCTGTCACCACTCAGTTTTATCTCACTGTCCGTTTTACTGTCTATCACCCAGTCATCTGCCAGCTCAAGCACCTTCTCGTCTGTTGTATTGAATGTCAGCACCATTTTCTGTTTGCCGTCATCACTTATCTGGCTCCACGTACCGTTGATGGTTTGCCCGTTGCGGTTTACTGTGATGGTGTTATTACTATTAAACTCAAACGTATTGCCGCTGTAGTCGCTTGTTTCTTCTTTTGTTTTATCGTAGTAATAGCTGATGCGCCATTTGCCGCTAGCTATGCTTGTGTTTGATGATGGTGTAATGTTATTGCTATCATCATTCTTATCGCAACTGCTGCTAGTGAGCGTTGTAAACAGTATCAGTGCTGCTATGGGTGCTATCAATTTCCTCATGTGGTCATATTAACCATGCAAAGCTATAAAGCCCCAAACCATAAGCAAAACGATATACCCCCATCTGGGAAATGAAACGATTGAAACGGGATAATAACAGATGAAGCGGAAATATACCCGACGAAACAGCCATAAAAGAATGTTGCCGAAACTGGAGTTTCGGCAACACAGGTAAACACTCAATATGGGTTTACTGCACTACACTAAATCGCATATTGCCGACATTACCCTCTTCGTCATGTATGCGAAGCATGTAAACACCTCCAGGCATGTTTGCTGTCTGCACAACGTGTTGCACCTGTCCGTTAACAGGTTTCAACTGTGTACGATACACCACTCTGCCTACTGCGTCTGTAATATCTATATTTAATTCTTTTGCACTGCTATTTCCTTTCAGTGTAAAGACTCCATTGTTCGGGTTCGGATACAATTTCCAATCGGCCATGTCTATAGCACCTACTTCCAATTGCAGATTCTTGCCGATTGTAATAATATTACTCACTGCCGTATCTGGCTCTGCACAAGTCAGGTCGCTCAACATCCACAATTGTATCTGGTCGCCTGTTTTGATGTCCTGATCTACCACAGCAATATATACCGGAGTTCTGCCTGCCAATACTACTTGTCCGTTTTTCAACCAACGATAAGTAGGAACATTGCCCATGTTTGTATGTTTTGCAGAGAAGGTAATAGCCGTACCCGTTGGTACACTGCTACCCGGATTTGCTTTAATAGTAGCTGTAGGAGGCAGATTGCCCGATGCATTGATTGTAAATACATTGCTGGTATCCCATGGCTTGGTGAGGCAAGGCCAGTCTGCGGTATATATACAGTATATAACATCGCCTGTCGCCAATGAATTGCTTTGCCATTTGAATGATGTTGCACCCGGTATAGGCATACCATTTTTATACCATTGATATGTAGGTGCTGTACCACCACCAGTAGCAGTAGCTACAAAGTCTACCATATCGCCGAGGCATATATTAGCTCCCGGATACGCTGCTGCAACTACACTAGGCGTCAGCGTTTGATAAACGGAAACCAATGTACTGTCTTGCGTATTACACCTGCCCAACGCAGCTGTTACTTTATAGTAGCCGGACATATTAGTTGTAGCCGGTGACCTGTTGACAATCTGCCCTGTAGTAGAGAAGTTGCCCGGGCCTTGCCATGTATATGTAACACCACTTGTCATACTGTAAGTGCTCATAGCAATTACATTGCCTACGCAGAAATTGCCACCACCACTTATTACCGGAGGCACAGGCAGGCTGTCTACAACTGCTTTGAAGCTATCTGTAGAAGAACACCCGTTGAGTGTGGCAGTAACTATATATGTACCACTAACATTCGTTGTCGCATTTACAATAGTTTCATTGCCGCTGGTGCTAGTAAATAAATGCGGCCCTGTCCATAAATAAGAAACACCCGGTGTGCTGCTAACACCCGAAAATGCCAATGTGCTGCCACTGCACAACGGAGAGTTGTGTGTAATTGTCGGCGTATCAGGCAATATTCTGATTGTAATATTATTCATATTGGCATAGCCAACACCTGACGGTGCTGTGTAAGCCATGCGTATACGGTAGGCCGTTCCCGGAGGCGTAGTCAGTGGTATTTTCAGCTTCATAGTACCTGGAAGCGGCGTTGTAACACTACCCAATGTAGTGAATACACCAAAACTGCCAAACGGATCTGACAGCTGTACAGAAAATGTATTGGTTGGAAGGAACGGATTTGTTATCCCATAGGTAACAGTCATGGTATCGCCCTGACAAAAAACCAGAGGGCTTACACTGGCTACATAGGCAGCGGTATCTGCCTTGAACTTACACAGGTACGCATCCTGTGCACCGGCCAGCGACATTTGATAACCACCCATACTAGAGATTGACGTATTACTACTTGTATTACCAGCAATAAACAAATCGCCCGTGCGGCTGTATGTAATACCGAAACAGTTGTCTGCATCAAAACCACCAAGGTATGAAACCCAACTACGTGAACCACCCGGTCCAAAGATGGCAATAAAGGCATCGCTATTGCCTCCAAATGCTTGTTGATATGCCCCCGGAGTGCTTAAGCCTATACTACCCGTAGTACCACTGAAACATACGTTATTGTTAGCATCTATATCTATATCTGCAGTATTATCCGGGGCGATGCCACCAAAATAAGTACCCCATATTAACGTACCCGCAGGATCGAATTTTGCCAGATAGGCATCAGAAGGCCCAGAACCGGCTATCGAGGGCTGAAAGCTACCGGATGTAGATATACCTGTAGTGCTGAATGTAGAACCGGCTATATATACATTGTTTGCGTTATCGCAAGCCAGGCCTATACTACCATCATCATTTGAACCACCATAGTATGTACCCCATTGCCTTATCCCCGATGAATTGAACTTAGCTATGAAAACATCTTTAGCCCCGGCCAATGTAGATTGATGGGTGCCACTTGTCGCAATACCGGAAACACTCTCCGTAGTACCGGTAGCATATATATTACCGTTTAAATCAGTACTGACTTTTACTATTTTATCAGGGGATATTCCTCCATAATAGGTAGACCACTGCAGCACGCCTGCCGGAGAAAACTGTGCCAGATAACCATCATCTGCACCTGCAATAGACACCTGATGCGCACCACTTGTACTGATGCCCGATGCACTGCTTGTCATACCACAGAGGTATATTACATTATTAGCTTTGTCCCATGTTACACCTACCATGTAGTCGTCATAAGACACAGCACCCGATTCATTGCCGCTGCCACCAAAATAGGTAGCCCATTGTCTTGTACCATCATTTCTAAACTTCACCAGATACGCATCGCTACCACCGCCCGAGGTTGTCTGATAAGCGCCTGTACTGGCCATACCTGTGCTTGTAGTAGTTACACCTGCCACATATGCATCGCCAAGTGTATCTGCACTTACATAAAAGAAATTGTCATTACCGTTACCACCATAATACGTACACCACTGCAACAAGCCATCTACATCAAACATGGCAAGAAAAGCATCTCTGCTGCCCACATACGTAGTTTTGTATGCACCAATAGTAGCAAGCCCGAAACTACTATACGTATATCCCGCCAGGTATGTGCTACCCGCTGTATCTGCCGACACGCTGAATGCCGCATCTACATCGGCAGAGCCAAAGTAGGTACTCCATGCAATTGCAGGATCTATAACCAAGGCACTACCACTATTGTAATCTGAAACAGCAAAACCCAGCACACTGCCATTCAATGTATAATTGCTGTTAACTTTTTCTTTGGTTTCAGCATAATACGTGTATGGCGCGTCTTCTGTAATAACACCCATTGCAGTTTTAACCTGTAGTTTTCCGTTTTTCAGTTGCAAACTTTCCTGTCCGCCATACTTGATTTTAATATCAGCGGGGTTGCCGCCTGCATTTATAACAAAGTCGTACTTGATAGATTGATTGGCGCCATCGTTACTTACATAAAGCACCCAATCTATAGATGGATAAATATCTTTGTATACTATACGCTTATAGCTTCTGGCAGTTGCGCCATCAGGGCCGTACGCAGGGCCATAAAACAGTTCTTTATATTCTTGTTGTTCTTGTGTTGTAGCAATAGCTGCTTTGTTAGCTCCTATCAGTTGTACATCAAGCCTGTAAGCCTGAATAGGAAATTCGCTTTTTGCCTTTTGAGCCTCTGTCTGTGGTATCGATTTCACCCATTGATATTCAATTTTAGCGGGTGCTATATACATACTTACGCTCTTAGAATTGAGCATAAAATCAACATCGTTGCGCCTGTTACCATGTTGGTCGTGTACCTGACCTATGTTTTCAGTAAAAATCAATCTTGATTTGGTGAATGCTTCTGCCTTGCCACGGGCTATTGCCTGCGTATGCCACAAAAGCATACAACATATTATTACGGCTATTTGCTGTAAGAGTATACGGTGTTTCATTATTAGTGTAATGCAGTATTATTGTATCTTATAAAAATACTATATTATATAGAGATTAATAGGCTAACAGCTTATTTTAATGGGATATTAATACCAACGCATTGAAAAATAAATTAAATTGAAATACATTGATTGCCAGATAAATGCAAATCAATCTCTTTTAACTACAAGTTTAAACACCTTGTAATCTCCATCTACCCAGAGCTTTAGCATGTAAATGCCGCTGGCCAGTGCCCCCCTCAGGCGTACGTTGTGATAGAGCTTTTTATCTGCCACAGGAACAGATGTGCGGTACACCACCTGCCCCGCATCGTTTGTAATCTTTATTTCTGCAAGCTGGTCTTTATGTAGTATTCCTTTCAGGTAGAAATCTCCATTATTGGGATTGGGATACAGCACAATGTTGCCCGTATCAGCCTCATCACTTATCTGCACCTGCAATGATGTAGAGTCCTGACATTTATCAAGCGCGGCTACCAGCACATACATACCACTTTGCCAGCTTTCAGCATTTTTTATTTCGGGTGCCAGTATAGATGTGGCAAACCCGGCAGGGCCACGCCAGCTATAGTTGATACCGCTTTCAAGATTATCAATCTTCAGCATCAGGGTACCACCTTTTGCTATCGGGCCGTTTGAAGATATTACCGGCTTCTGCGGTGCGCGTTTCACCAACACATTGGCAGTATCGGCACTAGTACAGCCATCCAGCAAGGCTGTAACTATGTATCGGCCGGTAGCAGTTGCAGCAACATGTCTGATAAGTGTATCTGTTACCTGTGCAGAAAAGCCTGACGGACCGGACCAGCTATAGCCTGTACCGGCTATTTTCTCTTTTATACCCAGTTGTAGATCACCACCGGCACACAAAGCAGTATCTGCCATCGCAACAGGTTGCAATGGCAGAGGACGTATATCTGCAATGAGTGTATCTGTAGCAGTACAGCCATTGAGCGATGCGCGCAATGTATAAGCACCTTTTCGCGTAAAATATGCCGGACTGATAACCGTATCTCTTACACTTGCTGTAAAACCCGAAGGGCCACTCCACATATACACAATTCCTGAAGCGGTATCTTTTGCCTGCAAACGCAGGGCATCACCAAAGCAAATGCTTATATCTTCCAATACTATTTCGGGCCTGTGTTTTATTACAGCCTTTACGGTATCGAATCCCAAACACCCATCCTGACGGGTTATCAGCACATATCTTCCGCTGTCTTTTTCTGTTATGTTGGGCAACTGCAAACTTGCCAGCGTATCGGTATTACCATCGGGCTTCAGCCATACATTTATTACGCCTGCAGTATCCAGATTAGCTTGCAGTTTCAAAGTATCTCCCGCACACAGGGGGCTGTTGTTAATGGCTGTTACTATCAGCGGGTTAGGCTTTATCCTCAACCTTGTGGTATCTCTTACCACACAGCCATAGTCTTGCATTTCGGCAACATACAGGCCCGAGTCACTGAACTGTACATGCTGAAACGGATGGTGCTGCAATTTAGAAAACACTGCGCCTCCCCACCTGCTCCACCTTACTTCTGTAAAATGTGAAAAATTGCTGTACCCTATCTGTGCAAAATTATTGACACAAGCGGGCCCTGTATTATAGATAACAGCAACCGGCATCTGGCCTATTGCAATATTAACGGCAAATGGTTTTGATACATAAACCGGGCTGGTAGACACTACTCTTATTCTATATGCATCAGATGGCAGTACTACAGGTATTATTGCAGAAGCTATACCACTGTAAGATCCGCTGACTGTTGTAAGCACTGTAGGCGATGCAAAACTTCCATTCTTATCAGACAATTGAAATATAAACTGATTGCCGGGAGAAAAGTATCCTGCTATACGATACGGGATATCCACTGTATCGCCCACACACAAAATTGTATCAACATAATTGTTGATTTCTACCATAGTATCAGTTACAAAATCGACAGACATTACACTACCGCCTACAGTATCTATATCTGTAATGGTAATGCTTTTGATACTATCTATTATACGGATTTGCGTATTGATATTACCACCTGAAGTAAAATACAATTGCCCGTTTGTATTGATGGCATTACCCGTAGTGATGCCGCACAAATTTGCAAAACTGCCAATATTGGATGAGGATAAACTATAGTTTACTCCGTTCAGCTTTACACTGATGACCTCTCCCGGTTCGCTGGCATTTATCTGAAACCGAACTTCCTTTACTGCTCTGCTGAATGTATAAGTATACCCGCTTGATTTGGATGCAGAGGTAGTACCCGCACCTATCTGATAAGGGCCTATATTACAAAAACTGCCACCCGGATACATACCTGGCGCACCTACCGAGGTAACATTAACCGATAGATTGGCTATTGTCTGCGAACCTGATGAATGGCTGATATTATTATACGTTTGCCCCATTGCAATATTGCAACAGCACATCACCATGAGCCATATGGAGTATAATCGTTTCACAAATCCAGGAACTACAATTTATGCATTTTATTTTATATGCGTCTTATTCTTTTACCACCTTCACAGTCATCTTGTCACCATTGTCCGTACTCAGTAGCAGTATGTAGTTGCCTGCTGCCAGATGGCTCATGCTCAGTTCCGTAGTTTCACTTGTTGCTGTCGCCATTATCAGCACGCTGCCAAGCACATCATTTAGTTGTACTTTTGTCCCTTTCTCTACACCTTCTAGTATCAACCTATCCTTCGTAGGATTCGGGTAGATGCTTGGTTCCTTACCTCTCCACAACCCAACGACACCTGTACTTTCGATGCTCACTTTTATGCAGTCACTCTTCGCTTTTTTAGGGTTCGGGCACATATAGTTGCTTGTCATTTCAGCGCATATCACATCATTATTGCTCAACGTACTAGCCCCCCATACATTACTGATAGCACCGATAATATAAGAACCATTAACCAACCACTGATACGTCGGTCTGCTACCACCATTGGTTGGTGTTGCGGTGAAGTTGATCATTGTTCCACTTTTCACAGTTGCATTCGGATTGGCGGCGATGCTAACGGTAGGTACCAGATATGGCAGTACGTGCATCTTTATGATATTGCTCGTATCGGTATACGGTGTAGCACATACACCATACACTGTTATAGTTGTATAGTACTCATCTCCATCAACTGCCGTTGTGGTGCTATAGTTTGCATTGGCGGCACCGCCTATCACTGTATTATTCCTGAACCAATTGCGCGTGAAGCTGCTACCTGTATTGCTTGTGCTCGATACAAATGTTACACTCTGCCCAACACATATACTATCCTTAGGGCTTGGGTACACATTTATTACAGGTGCTGGATTTACAGTCACAATTATAGAATCTCTTGCGGATGTACAACCATTTACTGTTGCTGTTACATAATATTTAGCTGCATAACTTGTTATTGCACTGCTGCGTACCGGGTTTTGAACGTTTGATAAAAAACCTGTTGTACTCGTCCAATTGTAAGTAGCACCGCCGGCAACCGTACTTGCCCCCAATTGCAAATCTTGCCCAACACATACCGGTGTATTGGCTGATGGCGTTGGTGCTGCTGGTATAGAATTTACTTGTGCATATACCGTATCAAGAACACTGCAGCCATTTAATGTTACGGTTAGGATATAATTGCCTGTACGATTGGTTGTGGCTGGCGAAAAATTAGGATTCTGAAATGTAGAACTAAAACTATTAGGGCCTGTCCATGAAAAATTAACACCAGTAGATGTGGTATTACCTGTCAGGAACAGTATAGCACCCTCGCATATCGGCGCGTTGGTACCGGCATTTACGTTGGCAGGTAATGGTTTTACCAATACAGTTACAGTGTCTTTTGAAGTACAGTTAGAACTATTTGTTGCCATTACTATATAATCACCGCTGATGGCAGGTGTTACATTAGCTCTTGTGGGGCTCTGACTTGTAGATGTATAAGCTCCCGGACCAACCCAACTATACCCAACACCACTTGTACTGTTCGTACAATTCAGGTTTAACGATGTGCCTTCACACAATGGAGTATTAGCACTTGCTACGACAGGCAATGGAACCGGATTAACTACAACATTCAAGCTGTCTTTTGTCAAACAACCATTCAGCAGATAGTTCACTATATACTTACCAGCGTTACCAGACGTTACACTACTTATACTTGACGACGATGTAGTCGAAACAAAACTATTAGGACCTGTCCATGTATAAGCTACCCCTGTGCTACTACTACCTGCATTCAGCTTGAGTGTATCATTCATGCACACGGGGCTATTACTACCAATCGTTCGACTCACAGCTTGGGGTTTAACAAGAACAGTTACAGTATCATATTCTATACATGCACCATAATTAGCACTTAATACGTAGTCGCCGCTCATTGCAGGTATACTATTTGTACGAATTGTATCTTTATTTGTTGAGCTGAATCCTCCCGGACCACTCCAACTATAGCTTATAGCCGGCACAAATACTGCTGTATTGAGATACATTGTATCGCGTTCGCAAATAGAGGTGCTTCCTGTTACGTTTACAGAAGATGCAGATACAACTACTACAGTTGTAGTGTCTTTAGAAATACATCCATACAATTTTGCAGTCACTATATAGTTTCCGCTATTTGCTACTGCCACACTATTAATTATCGGGTTTTGCAACGTACTGTTAAAACCAGACGGGCCTGTCCACTTATAATTAACCCCCGTTGTAGCACTTGTTGCTGTCAGATTTAATTGTTGACCTATACAAAATGGCCCATTATTACTATTGCTCACATTCGGACGGACAACACCAATACTGATACCCTTGCCATTATATCCGGAACTATCAATAAAATTATTTGACACTATTCTTATACGATAATTATTTCCTGGCACAACTGTATTGGGCACTACACAAGTAATACTACCGGCAGTATTGCCGGATCGGGTACCGATAATAGTTGTACCACTTGAAAAAGCCCCGCTAGCATTACTTAACTGCACACTAAACACATTACTTGCACTACCACTCCAAAAACTATTGAGTGTATAGGGAACCTGAAAAGTATCACCCGCACATATCATACTATCGGCATACAGGTTATTGATACCGTTAGCCAATCTCACAACAACAGAATCTACATAATAGTATGAACCTCCACCCGTCACGCCTGTTATCAATGTATCAATTACATATGATGCATATGGTCCGAAACTCGTAATAGCTATAAAATTATAAGCTGAATCTGCTACAAACGTTCCGCTGAGTCTTGTCCATCCTACTTTATCCGACACAGGGCCATAACTTGCAAATGACACTTTAGGTATTGTAGAATCTGCAGCTAATGCATTTGACACAGTAGGTCCATTCTGAATAAAATGCACACCGAGCCCATTGATTCCAAACCTTGAATTATCTGTCAAAGATGCAGACAATGCTACATAATATGTAGCCCCAATTGTCAATGGTGTAATACTTCTTCCTATTCCCTCTCTTGAATAACTACTCGTGGCAACAATAAAACCGGCATATGCTGTGCCACTTGCTGCAGGTTGGAAACCCATAAAATTCGTTGGCACGCTGACCACACCAGATCCGCAGCCATTAAAGTAATCAGGAGTCGCTATATAATTTTCCCAGCCTATACAGTTTGTAAGTTGGAAAGTCGTAGTCGGGCAAGTTGTGATATATTCAAAGTCACCATTGGGTACCATATTCTGACCATAGATGGCAGAAATAGATATAATAAAAGAGAAGAAGAGGGTTATCAGTTTTCTCATAGCATATAGGTATTGCTACTACAAAGTTAATAATATGCACATGCCATTGCTATATAAATTCTATATTTTCAATTAAATGCACATTAAAAAAGCGGCATTGCTGCCGCTTTCTCTTGGGGTATATTGATAGCCAATTACTTACATTTTATTCCTTCACCACCTTCACATTCATCCTGTCGCCATTGTCTGTGCTCAGCAGCAGCATGTAGCTGCCTGCCGCCAGATGGCTCATGTTCAGCTCCGTGGTTTCACTTGTTGCTGTTGCACTTATCACCACTCTGCCAAGTACATCTGTTAATTGTATTTTTGTCCCTTTTGCTACACCCTCTATCATCAACCTTTCTGTTGCAGGGTTCGGGTAGATGCTTGGTTCTTTACCTGTCCAGATACCTGTAATGTTGGTGCCACCCGTACTCTCTATACTCACTTTTATACAGTTGCTCTTTGCCGTCTTAGGACTCGGACACAAATAACCACTCGTCATCTCTACACATATCAGATCGTTATTGCTCAGTGTGCTCGCACCCCAGATATTGCTGATGGCACCCGTGATGTTCGTGCCGTTTCTCGTCCACTGGTATTTGGGGGTGTTACCAGCGTTTACAGGCGTTGCCGTAAAGTTAATCATCGTGCCGCTCGTTACTGTCGTATTCGGGTTCGCTGTTATGCTTACCAACGGTGCCAGGTATGGCAGTACATGCATCTTGATGACATTGCTCGTATCTGTATACGTACCCGCACATACGCCATTTGTGGTAACTGTTACATAAAAATCATCCAGATCGCTTACCGATGAGGTGGTATAGCTTGTGCCTCCTGTCAGTACAGGATTGTTGTTTCTATACCAGGTATACACCGGGCCGCTGCCTACATTGCTTGGCGTTGCTACAAAAGTGATACTGCCTCCCTGACAGATGCTGTCCTTCGGACTCGGATACAGGTTTACATTGGGGGCTATTGCAGTGGTGACTGTCGTAGTACCCGCATTCGAGTAACAGCCATTGCGGATGGCTCTTACCGTATACGTGCCTGCCATTGTACTTGTGGCGCTTGCACGTGTCGGGTTCTGTACCGTTGCGCTATAGCCGCCCGGGCCCGTCCATGTATACGTAGCACCGCTAACCGTGCTCGCCGTCAGTTGGATATCCTGTCCCAGACATACAGGGCTGTTGCTGCCCGCTGTCGGGGTGGAAGGGTTTGTATTTATAAGCGCGTATACCGTGTCTTTGATGCTGCAGCCATTCAGCGTGGCTGTAAGGATATAGTCGCCTGTGGCTGCAGGACTTACACTTACCAGTGTCGGATTCTGGACGGTAGCGCTATAGCTCAGCGGGCCCACCCAGCTGAAGCTTACTCCGCTGCTGCTCGTATTGCCTGATAACTGAAGGTTACCACCTTCGCATACAGGGCTGTTGCTGCCGGCGCTGAAGCTGGCAGGCAGCGGTTTTACCAATACTGTTACCGTGTCTTTCTTCACACAGCCATTGCTCAGGCTGGCAGTTACGATATAGTCACCACTCATAGATGGGGTGCTGTTATTTCTTGTCGGGTTCTGACTGGTTGTGGTATAGCTGCCGGGGCCTGTCCAGCTATAGGTTACACCATTGGTGCTGTTCGTGCTGTTCAGGTTCAGGGTTGTGCCTTCGCATAGTGGTGT